>ERZ824598.29-NODE-29-length-207116-cov-5.491758_pt1 | contig 207116 bp, 186 predicted proteins | sample MGYA00519934_ERZ824598 | MGnify/ENA primary metagenome ERZ824598 (study PRJEB31778, sample SAMEA3449177) | human gut metagenome | biome: human gut; feature: human-associated habitat; material: faeces | place: United Kingdom | collected 2010/2012 ... | reverse complement strand
CCCCCGACCCTCTGCTTGTAAGGCAGACGCTCTGAACCAACTGAGCTAAGCTCCCGAACAACCCTTGCTGATTGCTTGGGAACACAAAGGTACGACATTTTTTTAAATATCCAAAAATATCCGAAAAAATTTTGACTTTTTTCAAGAAAAGTGCAATCTTTGCATTGATGTGCCGTTCCGAAAGGGCCGGCACCGCACTGCCTGGGGATGTTCTGGTTTTGACAGCATTGGTTTTGGGCGGTAAGCACGTCGGGCGCTGCAGGCCGGCCCGTTAATCCCGACCTCCGAGCCATAACTGGCAACTACAACTATTCATACGCTTGCTAGTCTCCAAGAGACCTGGCATCAATCAGGGCCGCCAAGGATGCGGAACTGACGTATATCCCTCCAGCTTTAGGCCGGTTCAGTCTGGGCAAAGGGGTATCATCAAAACCGGATGCAGGAGACAGACGCCTCTAAGCCTCCCCAAGTTTTCAGAGGATAAGCCGCAGCTGGCCCGTCTTCCGGCAGGCAGCGGTCGACAACCAAAGGAAGAATAAGCGTGTAGAAAGCTGTCCGGGATGATGTTTGGACGAGGGTTCGACTCCCTCCATCTCCACTTTCACCTTGCCAGGCAGAAGCCTGGATCAGAGACCGGCCCGAAAGTAATCTCGGGGTCGGTCTCTTGGCGTTTTTTCAGTATCTTCACAGTAATTATACGCAGCCGGAACCGGCTACAGGTCAATGAAGGAGAGACCCGCAGAACCCGGCGCGACGTCGAGACGCACTCGCGCGCCCTCGACGAGCGGCCAGTTGCGCCCGGCATGTCCGGCAGGGAAACCGCAGGCCACGGGGATGTCGAGTCCCGAGAGAGTGAACGACAGCAGCATCCGCTCCGTGCTCCCGTAGCCGAACTCGTCGCCGCACTCCGTAAAATCGCCGAGAACTATCCCCCTTACCCGGTCGAGGCATCCGTGGAGCCGCAGCGCGTTGAACATACGGTCTATGTTCCGCGCTGACTCCTCGACTTCCTCTACGAAAAGTATCAGATCCTCCCCTGCGCGGCCCATGAAGTCGTACGCAGTGCCTGCGAGCGGGGTGAAAGTGGCCAGGTTGCCTCCCACAAGCATTCCGCAGGCGCTTCCATAACGACCCGCATCGCCCGGGTTCCAGGTATATTCCGGAACCTTGCCGCACAGCAGGTCGAAGGTCAGCTCCTCCGACAGCGGGTCACGCTCCGGCGAAGCCAGCGACGAGCCCATTATGCCGTGTATACTCATGACCCCACTGCATACGCCGGCCGCATGCAGGGTGGTGATGTCGCTGTAGCCGAGCAGCCAGCGGGGATTCCTGCGGAACAGGTCCTCCGGCAGGATTCCCGGCAGCTGTATGGTACCGTAACCCCCTCTTGCAGGCATGACGGCGCCGATTTCAGGATCCGAATATGCCCACACGAGGTCTTCGGCGCGTTCCCCTGGGGTTCCGGCATACTTTCCGGCAAAGACCCTTTCGAGATTGGGAGACGGCACAGGCATGAATCCGGCGGAACGCACGGCTTCCAGAGCCTGGGACAACTCCTCCGTGGACAGATGGTACGACGGCGCGATAACCGCCACCGCATCACCTCTCGATATGAAGTCCGGCCTTATCATAACTGCATGTCAAGCATGGCCTCGCAGGCCCTGAGAACATCCTGGAAAGTGGTCTCGAAATCACCCGTATACCACGGATCGGCCACATCGCGGTATTCCCCGGCATAGGACATCATGAGGTGCACCTTCCCTTCCGGGTCGTCCCCGACAATCTGGCGGAGCCGCCTGAGGTTGCTATTGTCCATGCAGATTATTCGGTCGAAACGTCCGTAATCCGCCGGGACGACCTTTCTCGCGGTCTTCGCGGGGTCGAACCACACGCCGTGCTGCGCAAGGCAGCGTCTCGCCGGCGGATATATGGGATTGCCGATCTCCTCGGAAGAGACGGCGGCGGACTCAATATAATACTCATCCCCGACACCTCTGGCCTTGGCCAGGGCCTTCAGCACGAACTCGGCCATAGGACTCCGGCAGATGTTCCCGTGGCAGACGAAAAGAATTCTCTTTTTCATTGCGTAAAAATAGCAAAAAAATGCAACAGAACGGCCCCGGCATGCATCTTACGGACAGAAAAAACAGGAGGTACACGATATGAGAAACATCTTTCTTGCATTGGCATCTATTGTCAGGTTCTTCACCCTGGACATCCAGGAGATGAAGGAGTCCCGCACGGAAGGCGCTGCCGCCTGAGCAGCATCTCGGTAAGAAACAGAAGGTTGCATCCGGTCTGGATGCAACCTTTTTTATTATTTTTTGGAGAATTTGGAATTTTATTACTATCTTGCACAGCAGTAATCGATTATCAGTTAATACTAAATACAATTAAAAATGGAAGAACTCGTAAAAAAGATTAAAGAGAACATGGATCTCTTTACCGTAAATGCCGAAGCTCAGGTTTCAAAGAACAACAAGGCTGCCGGCGCACGCGCACGCAAGGCTGCCCTCGAGCTCATGAAGGACCTCAAGGAATTCCGCAAGGTTTCCGTAGAAGAATCCAAAAAGTAAATTTTTCAAAATTTTACATTTTTGATGCAACAGAACCGGAACCTGTAGCATCTGTATTGCAGGTTTAGGTTTTAGTACACGTCTGAGGGTTGGCTGCCGTGAGGCAGTCGGCCCTTTGCTTTTTTCGTTTTTTTTGACTAAATCGCATCCTGTAGGCTCGTACAGGTATGGTTTGTTCTCTCGCACTTGTTCTCTCCGTCTTCAGGATGGTGGTGATTCCGGTCCAGTTCGAGGATGTTTCCTTCAGCTGCGGCACGGACGTGCTCGCCGCAAAGATTGCGGAGGCGGAAAGGTATTTCGGCGACCAGCCTGCCGGATACGACGGCTTCGAGTTCGATCTCGCCCCGGTAGTCACGCTCGGAAAGGAAGTGTCGTACTACGGAGCCAACTACAGCGACCGCCGGGACGCACTCCTGCATGAAGCGGTCAGGCAGGCATGCACAGCGAGCAGGAATGCCGTGGACTTCTCCTCCTACGACAACGACGGAGACTCGGAAGTCGACAACATATTCATCCTGTTTGCCGGGCCGAGCGAATCGGACGGAGCGGGAGCGGAATATATCTGGCCCCAGCACGGCACCCTCAGGGAAAACGGCGGCGTACTTGCCATAGGAGGCGTACAGATCAACTCTTTCTCTGTGTGCACGGAACTGAGCACGGACAACGGAGCAAACCCCAGGCAGGCGGGGATAGGCACCTTCTGCCACGAATTCGGCCATTATCTCGGACTGCCCGACTTCTATGACTCGGACGGTGACGGAAGCGGCGGACTTTCCAGCGGACTGTGGGGCACGGGCCTCATGGACAAGGGATGCATGGCCGAAGACGGGGTGTCGCCGCCGAATTTCAGCGCGCTGGACCTCGACATCCTCGGCACCGGCGACTGCCGCCAGCTTGCACTGGGGAGTACGGTACTGCAGCCGATAGACGCGGGCGGGACATACCTGAAACTGCCGAATCCCGACGACGAGAGGGAATATTTCCTGCTCGAATGCCGCAGGAACGAGGGCTGGGACAGCCTCATCGGAGGCAGCGGCCTCGTGATATACCATATCGACAAGTCAGACACGGATGCAGGCTATTCCGACTATTTCAAGACCGACATGAGCGCGGCGCAGAGGTGGGAGAACAACCAGATAAACTGCGCTCCCGGGTACGAGTGCGCAGAACCGGTATCGGTCACATATATACCCGACGGAAGCGGCAGCATATTCCTGCCCTGCGGCGGCAAGGATACTTTCGGACTTGACGGCGGCGCATCCTTCACCTTCCATTCAGGATATCGTTCAACCCTGGTGCTGCACGACATCAGCCTGCAGGACGACGGTTCGGTAAGTTTCGACGTTATAGAACCCATAGCGATCACGGGCGGCACTGCATACCAGGACGCGGTGACGGTAAACTGGATCACGGACGATGCCATACGGGGGCTCGGGAGCTACAGAGTCGTATGGAGCGGAGGAGGCTCCGAAGGACGGATCGAACTTCCGGCCGGCAGCAGGAGCTGCACCATAGAGGGGCTGTCGCCGCAGACCACATACTCGGTAAGCGTATCCGTCATACTCGACGAAGTGAGCTATACCGCCAACACCACTCTGACCACCAGGTTCCGCAGCGAGACGACATATCCGTTCATCTATCTCGAATCCGACGACAGCCGCCGCAATGCCGACGGGAGCTTCATATACGGTTCAAGGATTCCACTGCGCCTTTTCAACGTGTCGCGTCCCTATAGCGTAGAGTGGTACTTCAACGGCATCCGGGCCGAAACAGACCCGGACGGGCTGTTCGTGATAACCGAAGCTGGAACCCTGCGCGCCGAAGTCACTTTCGACGACGGCGAAAGGCTCACCATAATAAAGGAAATCGTACTGAAATGAAAAATCCGTCCATATTGCTGCTCGTCTGCCTCTGCCTGTCGGGACTGTGCTCCTGCGACAAGAACAGGCATGTAGAGGCGTTCTCCGAAAGCGGAGAGATACGGCTTCAGACGGGCGGAAACGTGCAGTTCCGCTACGACCCTCCCAGCTGCCAGATGTCGTTCAACCAGACCACCCTGGAGTTCATGGCGTTCAACGACAGCATGTCGGACTACTATTCCGTGCGCCTGTCGGAGATACCGACAAGGGTAGGACAGGCTGTAAGCGCGGACCTGATATGGACGACCAGCAAGGATGTCCTGCACAGAGACAATGTCGCCTTCGAAACCGTAAGGCTCGAAGGCGACAGCATATGGCTCTGGAGCTATTCCGCAAGAATCGGAGTAAGCCTCAGGATATTAGAATGACTTCGCGATCTGGATGAAGTCCGCTGCCTTGAGGGCGGCACCTCCGATGAGTCCGCCGTCGATGTCGCTCTGCGCGAAGAGCTCGGCGGCATTGGAAGGCTTGCAGGAACCTCCGTAGAGGATAGTCACATCGTCCGCAACCTGCTGTCCGAACTTCTCGGCAAGCACCTTGCGGATGTGGGCGTGGATCTCCTCGGCCTGCTCCGCGGTAGCCGTCTTGCCGGTGCCTATGGCCCATACGGGCTCGTAGGCTACGATCACGTTCTTCATGTCATCGGCGCTGAAGTTGTAGAGCACGTTCTTTATCTGTGCCGTGCACACGTCGAAATGCTTTCCTGCCTCACGCTCCTCGAGGTTCTCGCCTACGCAGAGAATCACCCCGAGTCCGGCTCCGAGTGCGAGCCTTGTCTTCTCGACGAGCTTTTCGTCAGTCTCGCCGTAATACTGACGGCGCTCGGAATGACCGAGTATCGTCCACTTGCAGCCTACTGCCTTGAGCATGTCGACAGACACCTCTCCGGTATAGGCTCCGCTCACATGGTCGGCGCAGTTCTGGGCTGAAAGCTCGACCCTCGAACCGGCGAGGGCCTTGTTCACCGCGCAGAGGTGGGTGAACGGGGGCGCTACTATAAGTCCGATTTCAGCGGGAACCTCTGCCGAGAGTTCGGCGACCTGCTTCGCGAGTTCGACTCCGTCAGGCTTGGTGGTATTCATCTTCCAGTTGCCTGCAACAATTTTCTTTCTCATGGTAAATATATTTTAAACTACTGATTTCCCGAATTCAACGGGGAGCAAATTTCGCTATTATTTATGAAACGAGCAAATCTTGGATTGATTGCAAAAAATAAGTAATTTCGCGACCTGTTCAACAACAAAAAGAGCATATTACGATGAAGAATTTTGTAGAGGAACTCAGATGGAGGGGCATGATACAGGACATCATGCCCGGCACGGAGGAAGAACTCATGAAAGGTCCGGCCTCGGCCTATGTGGGAATCGATCCCACGGGCGACTCCCTCCATATAGGCCACCTCGTAAGCATAATGATACTCAAGCACTTCCAGGCCTGTGGACACAAGCCGTTCGCACTTGTGGGAGGTGCCACGGGAATGATAGGAGACCCCTCGATGAAGAGCCAGGAGCGCAACCTGCTCGACGAGCAGACGCTCGCGCACAATGTCAGCTGCATCAAGGAGCAGCTCTCGAAGTTCCTCGACTTCGACTCCGACGCGCCCAACAGGGCCGAGCTCGTCAACAACTACGACTGGATGAAGGACTACAGCTTCATCGACTTCACCAGGGACATAGGCAAGCTCATCACCGTGAACTACATGATGAGCAAGGACTCCGTCAAGAAGAGGCTCAGCAGGGAGTCCACCGAGGGCATGTCCTTCACCGAGTTCACCTACCAGCTGCTGCAGGGCTACGACTTCCTCTATCTCTTCACGCACCGCGGAGTGAAGCTGCAGCTCGGAGGAGCCGACCAGTGGGGCAACATCACCACCGGCACGGAACTCATACGCCGCACCGGCGCGGGAGAGGCGTTCGCACTCACCTGCCCCCTGATAAAGAAGGCAGACGGAGGCAAGTTCGGAAAGACCGAGAAGGGCAACATCTGGCTCGATCCCTCCAAGACCTCTCCCTACCAGTTCTACCAGTTCTGGCTCAACGTCAGCGACGACGACGCCGAGAAATACATAAAGATCTTCACCCTGCTCGACAGGAAGACGATCGAGGACGCGATAGAAGCGCACAGGCAGCAGCCCGAGAGGCGCGAGCTTCAGAAGCTCCTGGCAAGGGAGGTGACCGTAATGGTCCACGGACAGGCCGAATACGACATGGCCGTCAAGGCCTCCGGAATCCTTTTCGGCAAGGCCACGACCGAAGACCTGCGCTCGCTCGACGAGAAAACCTTCCTCGCAGTGTTCGACGGTGTCCCCACTTTCGGGATAAGGCGCGAAGACCTTCCCGTCGGTATACTCGACGCCCTCGCGGTGCATACGCAGATCTTCCCCTCGAAGGGAGAGGCGCGCAAGATGATCCAGCAGAACGGGCTCAGCCTCAACAAGGAGAAGGTGACCGACATCACCCGGGAACTCGGGGAGCAGGACATTATCGACGGCAAGTACATGCTTGTCCAGAAAGGAAAGAAAGACTACTATATAATCGTCGTCAATGGATAAGCCCGCAAGCACGAGACAGCTCAAGGTCGCGAGGGAACTTCAGCGCGACCTTGCGGAAATCATACGCGGCAAGGGCATGGCCGCGTTCGGCGGAGCCATGCTCACGGTGAGCGAAGTCCGCATCAGCCCCGACCTCGGCATCGCGAAGGTCTATGTGAGCGTATTCCCTTCCGACAAGGCCTCCACCGTGCTCGGAATCCTCGAGGACGGCAAGAAAGGCATACGCGGAGAACTCGGCCGCAAAGTGGCTTCGCAGCTCAGGATAGTACCCGAGCTCGACTTCTACCTCGATTCGTCCCTGGACTATGCCGAGCACATCGAGGAGCTTCTGAAAAAATAGGAGAGCTCGGTTGGACACGGGACTTTTCATAGCCGCAAGATACCTGTTTGCCCGGAAATCGCACAATGTCATCAATGTAATTTCCGCAATCAGCGCGGTCGGCATGGCCATAGGCACGGCTGCACTGATACTCATCCTGTCGGTCTGCAACGGATTCGACGCAATCATCGAGAAGAACATGTCCGACCTCGACCCCGACATCACGATACGGAGCGGCGACGGCGGGAGCTTCGTCCCTGACAGCCGGACGGTAGAATGGCTCGAAGGGCTTCCCGGAGCCGGACATGTCTACGGCGTGCTCGCACAGAATGTCCTCGTAAGCTACTCGGGCAAGCAGGCGCTCGCACAGGTCAGGGGCGTAGACGGGAACTTCGAGACGGAGTCGGGAATCGCCGGACACATGGTATCGGGAGAGTTCGTCCTGCATGAGGGAGGCATGCCCCAGGCATGCGTCGGCGCGGCACTGGCCTCGCAGATGGGCATGAACCCGCGCTTCCTCGAGAAAATCGTGCTTCTATACCCCGGAGAGGACGGTTCCATGCCTCTGCTCGGCCCGGCATCCTCTCTGCGCAGCATAAGGGTAGGCCTCACCGGAGTGTTCAGCATAGGGAGCGAAGCCGACAGCCGCCTCGTGATAATTCCCATGGAAGATGCGCGCAGGCTACTGGGAAAGGCCGACGGCGAAGTGAGCGAACTTGCGCTGGAACTCCGCTCGGAAAAGGACGCCCGGCATTTGAAGAAGCAGATATCCGCCCGCCTTTCCGGCGAAGGCTTCACGGTGCTCGACCGCTACGAGCTCAACCCGTCGCTCTACAGGATGATGAGATACGAGAAGCTCTCCGTCTACATGATACTGCTTTTCGTGGTCATAATCATAGCCTTCAACATATTCGGCTCCATGTCGATGCTGATAATAGAAAAGGAGCAGGACATGGCTACGCTCAGGGCAATGGGAGCGCGGGACGCGATGCTCGGAAAGATATTCGTGCTGGAAGGCTGGATGATTTCGCTGCTCGGTCTCGGAGCAGGCCTCGTTGCGGGGACGGGGCTCGCACTGGCACAGCAGCACTTCGGGATAGTGAAGATGCCCGGAGCGTTCTCCGTGAACGCCTATCCCGCGATACTCGAAGCGGGAGATGTCCTGTGGACATGCATCGGCGTGGCGGCGACGGGGCTGCTGGTATCGCTGCTCGCCGCAAGGGGCAGAAAATTTTGACATTGTCAGAGCGAAACGCTATATTTACATATTCGGAACCATACCATACATATGGAAGAAAGGAAGCTATATCCTATAAAGTTCTGCACCCTGCAGGATGACTATTCCTGGGGCAGCGAGGAGTTCAAGCTGGCCGACCTCGGCTACAGGGACTCCCTCGTGAGGGAAGGCTGGCTCGCCGGCAACAGCCTGGGCGAGCTTATGGACACCTACATGGACAGGATAAGCGGAGACAACAGCTACGAATACTACGGACGCCAGTTCCCTACCTGCGTCAGGCTGCTGAAAGTCCGCGGGAAGATGCCCCTGAGGGTACATCCCGACGACGACACCGCCGGCCAGAGATACGACTTCCTCGGGAAGGACAAGCTCTGGTATGTGCTCAGGACGGGAAAAGACGCCCGTGTAGGCATAGGTATGAAACAGAGCACCGATGCGGAGACATTCTTCAAGGCCTGCCTCGACGCATCAGTCGACGGACTGCTCAACATAGTCGCACCCCACGCCGGGCAGAGCCTGCGCATCCGTCCCGGAACCGTGCACTATGCCGAAGGCGACATAGACATACTCGAGATAGCCCAGTCGTCCCCTATGGACTTCTGCCTCTGCCCGTGGGGACGGCCCATGGAAGACGGAGAGTTCGACCCGTCGCTCACGCTTGCGGACGCGCTCGACTTCATAGACTACCGCAGGTTCAGCTACACCCCGCCCGAAGGCGACACTCTCGCCGACTGCGAAGCCTTCACGATAACCAGGATGAAGCTCGACTCCCCCGTAAAATGCAACAACTCCGGCTACGGCTCGTTCATTCTGTATTCGTGCATAAAGGGGGCGGCGTCGCTGCAGCTGGACATACTCGGGCAGACGGCCGCCTTCCCTGTAAGGGAGGGAGAGACCATGCTTGTTCCCGCAGAATGCGAAGACTTCGTGATAGTCCCCACCGAAAAGGACACGGTCCTGCTCGAAACCACATCCGACAGGATACAGCCGGACTCCTACACGGGAGACAGGTCCGGCAGCAGCACAGAATAACGCAAGGCAGCCCCGGCTGCCGCAAAGATACTTGTTTATGAAAGGAATAAAGATATTCTTGGCCGACGGCTTCGAAGACATCGAGGCCCTGGCCGTCTGCGACGTACTCAGAAGGGGCGGGCTCGATCTGCAGCTCGTAAGCATAGAGCCAGGCCGCCTCGAAATCACCTCGTCGCACGGGGTCAAGGTCTGCGCCGACACCCTCCTCGAAGACATTGACTGCACCCACGGAGACACGACGGAGCACGACTTCATGATATTCCCCGGCGGAATGCCCGGTTCGAAGAGGCTCGCCGCATGCGGGGAGCTCGTCTCGCTGATGAACGCCCACTACTCGGCCGGAGGCTCAGTAGCCGCGATCTGCGCCGCCCCGGGTCTGGTGCTCGGCCAGCTCGACACCGACTGGAGCGGAAAGGACTTCACCTGCTTCGAGGGATTCCAGGACAGCCTGACCGTCAAGGGGGCGAACTATCTCACCGAGCCCGCCGTAAGGTGCGGGCGTATCATCACCGGACGCTCGGCGGGGCATGCTCCGGCATTCGGCCTCGAGATACTCAAGGCCGTAAGGCCCGAAAAGCACGACGAGGTACACTACGGACTGTACCTGTACTGATTCCGGGCCATGGACAGCGTACGCGCAGACAAATACCTCTGGGCCATACGCGCCTTCAAGACACGCAGCGAGGCCGCGGATGCCTGCAACGGCGGAAAGGTCAAGTGCGGAGGGGCCAATGTCAAGGCGTCCAAGGCCTTAAAACCCGGGGACGTGCTTGAAGTACGCAAGGGACCCGTCGTCTACACCTACAGGGTCCTGAAGCTCACCGAAAGCAGGATGGGTGCGCAGCTCGTGCCCGAATTCGCGGAAAACCTGACCCCGGAGCAGGAACTCGCCAAGCTGCACGCTCCGGTACAGACGATAAGCATAAGGCGCGACAAGGGCAGCGGGCGCCCGACAAAGAAAGACCGCAGACAGATTGAAGAACTTATGGACTCACTTGATTTCTAACTACACCGTCAGGATATGTGTGGAATAGTAGGATATGTCGGGAACCGCGAGGCGTACCCGATACTGATAAAAGGGCTTAAGAGGCTCGAATACAGGGGCTACGACAGCGCCGGAGTGGCGCTGCTGAACGGCTCCGGCGAACTTCTGGTCTACAAGACCAGAGGCAAGGTCAAGGATCTCGAAGACCTTGTGGAAGGCAAGGACTGCGGCGGAAGCACAGGCATAGCCCATACGAGGTGGGCCACACATGGGGAGCCGAACGACATCAACGCGCATCCGCACGTGTCGGAGAACTGCCGGCTCGCCGTCATACACAACGGCATCATAGAGAACTACCTCTCCCTGAAGAAGGAGCTTACCAACCTCGGCTACCATTTCCGCAGCGAGACCGACACCGAGGTGCTGGTACAGCTCTTCCAGTATATCATGGACTCTCACGGAATCTCCCTCGAGGAAGCGGTACCCCTGGCGCTCAGGAACGTTGTGGGGGCATACGCCCTCGCAGTGATAGACAGGCAAAGGCCCGGCAGCATGATCGCGGCCCGCAAGGGAAGCCCGCTCATCATAGGCGTCGGGGACGGAGAGTATTTCGTAGCCTCGGACGCATCGCCCATAGTCGAATATACCGACAAGGTCGTGTACCTCGACGAGGAGCAGATCGCCTTCATCACCAAGGGCGAGCCGCTGCGCATAACAGACCTCGGAAAGGTCAGGCAGACTCCGGTGGTATGCAAGCTGGAGATGAGCCTGAGCGAGATCGAGAAGGGAGGGTATCCCCATTTCATGCTCAAGGAGATATTCGAGCAGCCCCGCACCCTGAAGGTATCGATGCAGGGCAGGCTGCACCCCGAGCTCGGGATAGTCAAGCTCTCGGGCATAATAGACCACCGCGAGCGACTGCTCGGCGCCAAGCGCTTCATCATCTGCGCCTGCGGCACCTCGTGGCACGCCGGCATGATAGGCAAGTACATCATAGAGGAGTTCACGCGCATCCCCGTCGAGGTCGAGTACTCGTCGGAATTCCGCTACCGCAAGCCCGTCATAACGAAGGACGACGTGGTGATAGCGATATCGCAGTCTGGCGAGACTGCCGACACGCTGGCCGCGCTGCAGCTCGCAGGCAAGGCCGGAGCATTCCTGTTCGGTATATGCAATGTCGTGGGTTCGTCTATCGCCAGGGCCACCGACACCGGCTGCTACACGCACATAGGCCCCGAGATAGGAGTGGCGTCGACGAAGGCGTTCACTGCCCAGGTGACAGTGCTCACGCTGATCGCCCTGAGCCTTGCAGAGCAGCTGGGAACCATGGATGCACAGAGACGCGCCGCGATAGTCGGAGAGCTCCAGAGGATTCCCGACAAGATCGCCAAGATACTCGAGCATGACCCCGAGATAGCCGAGCTCGCGAAGACCTTCACCTACGCAAGGAACTTCCTCTATCTCGGACGCGGATACAACTATCCCGTCGCCCTCGAGGGGGCACTGAAACTCAAGGAAATATCCTACATCCATGCCGAAGGCTATCCCGCAGCCGAGATGAAGCACGGACCGATAGCGCTGATAGACGAGGAGATGCCCGTGGTGGTCATAGCCCCTAGGAGCGGCAACTACGACAAGATAGTGAGCAACATCCAGGAGGTGAAGGCCCGCAAGGGAAAGATCATCAGCATCGTCACCGAAGGCGACGAGACCGTGCGCAAGCTCTCCGACCACTGCTTCGAGATTCCCGAGACCGAGGACTGCCTGAGTCCCATACTCAGCGTCATCCCCCTCCAGCTGCTGGCATACCACATAGCCATAGCCAAGGGACGCGATGTCGACCAGCCGCGCAACCTCGCGAAGTCGGTAACCGTAGAATAGAGGTTGCCGCGCTTGTCCGATAAAATCGCCCTTTTCTCCTGTTTCCCTCTTTGAATATCTTCCGGGATATACCTCCCGGGGAGCTATTCAAAGAGGGTAAACGCTCCCCGGGAGGTATATCCCCGGAGGTTATAGAAATAACGGCAGGCAATGACAAGAGTATAGAGGAGGCGTACTTTTATCGGATAAACGCCGCCCCGTTCTCCGGAAGCTGTCCGCAGCCGTCTCTATCTGCGGTCGTTGGCGAGGGAAATGTAGTAGAACAGCGTCGCCAGCGAGCCCAAGGCAGCTATCACATAAGTGTAGGCTGCCCACTTGAGCGCATCCACCGCATAGGGCTTGGTCTGTGCATCCACGACTCCCGAGCCCTCGAGCCACATCACGGCCCTCTGGCTTGCGTTTATCTCGACGGGAAGGGTTATGAGGCTGAAGAGTGTAGTCATCGCAAAGAGCGCGATTCCTATCCACAGCAGCGTAGGGAACACATTGATCATAAGCACGCCGAGCAGCAGCACCCACTGTACGGTGTTGTTGGCGAAAGTCACCACCGGAACGAGGGCGCTGCGCATGCGCAGGGGCGCGTAGCCGGTGGCATGCTGTATCGCGTGTCCGGTCTCGTGCGCGGCCACGGCGCAGGCGGCTATCGAGGCACTCGCATATACCGCCTCGCTCAGGTTGACCGTCTTGTCCTGGGGATTGTAATGGTCGGTAAGCCTGCCCTTCACGCACTGCACGCTCACATCGTCTATGCCGTTCTGCTTGAGCATCAGGCGCGCCACATCGGCACCGGTGAGCCCGTGAGGCGAGGGAACCCTCGAATACTTGTCGAATTTGCTGTTGAGCGAAAGCTGGATGATGTACGAAAGCACCATCACGGCAATCATTATTATCCAGATGTTCATGATATACTCTTCTAACTAATACGCTGTCTTGGTTTCACAGTCCTTCCATGTGGTGAAAGGCTCGAGCCCCGCGGGATCGTCGAAATGCGCGAAAGGGATGCTTCTGAGAGCCATCGGCTTCGCTATCTCCTTGTAGATGAAGGAGTCGTCGAAATCCACGGACGCGGCATCATCCTGGGTGGCCGCATAGACCACCCTGTCGAGACGGGCCCAGTAGATAGCCCCGAGACACATGGGGCAGGGTTCGCACGAAGTGTAGAGCGTGCAGCCCGCAAGGTCGAAAGTGTGCAGCCTGGCGCATGCGGCGCGTATGGCCTGCACCTCGGCATGGGCCGTAGGATCGTTATTGTCTGTAACCCTGTTGACGCCTGTCGACAGTACCTGTCCGTCCCGGCAGATGACGGCGCCGAAAGGTCCGCCGCCGTTCCTTACATTTTCGGTGGCAAGGTCTATGGCCTGCCTGATAAAAGTTTTATCCTGTTCTGTAATGTTGTTCATAAATTCATCGGAATATCTGACCGGCAGCAAATGTAGCAATAATCCTGCCGCCAAACAACAGCACTGACAAAGCGTCAGGAATCCTATATGAACAGCAGATCGAGCGGCCTGTCCCAGGGATCAAGCGGAAGGCGGTCTACCAGCCTGAAAGGAAAGGCGACGCCGGCGACGGGACAGTGCAACGACGGGAGCAGACGGTCATAGCAGGCCTTTCCCCTGCCGAGACGCCATATCCTGCCCGGCTCCCCTTCCTGTCCGCGAGAGAACGCGACTCCCGGGACAAATGCGAAATCCACTTCGTCCGGACGGCAGAGCGGCGCCCCGGCAGAAGGTTCGGGGATACCGGCATAGCCGCTTACGAGGCAGTCAGGACGGTATTCGCGCAGTTCCAGACCTGACGGAGTCACAAGCGGAATCAGCATCCTCTTGTATGCGCTCCAGCGCCTGATGAATCCCTCGGTAAGAACCTCTCCCGAAATGGCCATATACCCGAGCACCGTACGCGCCGAGACGAATTCCGGAGAACGCTCCAGCTCGCCGAGTATCCTCACAGATTCCCGTTCCTGTCTACCGGAAGCAAGAAACTCCCGTTGCATGGCCTTCATTCGCCTGCGTATTTCATCTTTCGACTGCATGCCCGTCATTCAGTCATCTCCGTTCCTGCGAGACGGGAGGCACGCTCCGCACGCCTCGCCTGCCGCAGTTCGCGACGCTGCTGCCTGCGCTCCATACGATCGATACGACGCTGGAGCCGCCTGTCGAACATGGACATCTCGTGCTGCTCCATAAGCGATGCCATGTCCGGCATGGTGCTTTCAAGCACACTGTCTATCTCGTCCATCGCCTGCGAGGTCTGCGCCTCCAGCTCCCTCTCATAGATAATCTCGGAGAACATCTCGGCATAGCCCTCTCGTGCCACGGCATCAAGGTGTTCGTCATCACCGCTCACGGAATCGATGTGCAGCTTGCGCCCGTAGAGGCTCCCGAGTTCCCTGCGGTTGAAGTCCACGACATCTCCGACTCCCCTGTCATAGATATCCCTTATCGAGTTGGCCAGATTGAGCTGTACCGTATCGAGCTGCGCAGTGAACGCCGGGATATTGCCTCCCGACAGTTTTGCCCTTCCGAGCGACATCTTCCAGTTGTCGAGGGTGCCGTATATGTCTATGCCGAAGCGCAGCAGCAAAGGCGACTTGAGCACGGACACATGGTACTGCATGCTCTTGTCGAAGCCCTGGCTGCCCTGGAGCGCCAGCTTGAACCTGTCTATGCCGAGGTCGAAGGGGAACACCTCGAGGCGGCTGTCATGTACTATGGCATCGGCGCTGAGGTTGTCTATGTTCATGACACCGGTCTTGCCGAAGAGCAGCATATCCGCCAGCTTGCCGAAGCGGCCGTCGCTATACAGCTTCATGTCCTTTCCCCTGACCCTGAGCACCCCGTCGAGCGTGGGGATGACCACATTCATGTTGCTGTCGAGCTGGGTCGTGGCGGATATCTCGCAGCTGACATTGCCCTCGAAAGTCTTGAGCGCCGGCATCAGGGAGTCCACTATGGGCAGGAGCCCTATCACCCTGTCGACCTGCATGCTGTCTAAGTCCAGATTCACGCCGGTCGAGATGTCGCGCTTGCTCCTCGTAGAGTAGAAGGCATCGGCATAGATATGTCCGAAATCGGCGAAGATGTCGGTACCGGTCAGCTGCATCGTCCTGTCCTTGATCCTTATGCCGGAGATCACGGGACCTATCTCGGGTTCGAGAAAATCGACCTTGCCGGCGTTCAGCCTCACCCGGGCATCCACATTGCCGGGAACTATCAGCAGAGGCAGGTCCTCTATGTCTATCGAGGCGTCGGCGAGCGTATCCGTCACGAAGCTCTCGTCGAGCTCCACCGAAGGATCCACGCTTGCCTCGTCACGGCTGCCTATCAGGCTGGCCGCCACCATTTCGTTGATATTGATCCTTTCCGAATTGAGGAACAGGTCGGCTCCGATGCGGCTCCTGCGCATCAGGGCGCGCTTCACTCCCGTGACTGTACCGCTCATGTTGAAGTCGCTCGTTCCGCAGCGCACGCCGAGGGTGTCGAGCACTATGCGCTCGTCGTCGAAATCCGCATGCAGCGCCGTGAGCCTCGTACGGAGCGGAAGTTCTCTCGACGCCATCATCCCCGCATCGGCCTTGATATGGCCCGCCAGGGACCAGTTGCGCAGATACCTGACCACGGACGAATCCAGCGAGATGTCTATGTCCGCAGCGGCGAAGTCGCGGTCGCGCCTCGCAAGATCACGGACAGCACGCACCGCGCGGCCCCGGCGCCTGTCGTGCACGCCGCGTTCCGGCCTGCTCCGCCGCACCGCCACCCGCCTTTGGGCCGAGGCCGATATGCCGGCGCCCCTCACTCCGTAGCGGGCGTTACCTAACTTGAGGAATATCATGTCGCTCTCGGTAGATACCGACATCCTCGGGACGGCGGTACCGCGGCTCTCGGCCTTGACTATGCCGGCGGAATTATGGATGTTCCTTATACGCGCGATGATATCCCGTCCGGAATTGAAGTAGAGGCTGTCGAAGTCCACCTCAACCCCGAGACCGTCCGGCTCGGATTTCAGGCTTACAAGGGCATTGAAGGCGGAGAGATCCGCCGAATCCGTTGCTACGGAAAGGGTTCCGGCATGCAGAGTCCCGTCGATGTAGGCGTTCCTGAACCTGAAATCCGAAAGGTTCGAGCGTCTGGTACTGGCAGACAGGTCCAGTTCTATGCATCCGTCGGCCTTCCTGAGTCCAAGGCCCTCGGGAATAATCCAGCCCAGCCTGCCGATATCCGCGGAGACCAGAGCCTCGACGCTGAACAGGGGGTCATCGCCGAGCAGATCGTCTGCAGAGCCGCCAAGATCCATGTCAATACCGTCCACGGATGCCTTGAAAGTATGTATGTCGGCAGTCAGCATTCGCCCTGCGGAGAGTTCCATGTCGACATCGGCCTCGAGGTCGAGGGTGGAACCGTCAGGCAGATACTCCGTATGGGACTGCGGAATACGCACGCAGGCGCTGAATTCCGGCAGGCTGCCGCCACCGAGACGCCCTTTCGCGGTGAAATCCGCAGAGAGGACGGCATCCGTACCGAAAGACGCAGCATAAGGGTCGAACCCGGCGGCGTAGTCGTGCAGCACATCCTCGAGCCGGCACTCCACGAGAGAGAGCGACGCATCCATGTCGGCATATCCGTCGCCGAGAAGGACGCTGCCGTCGAGGAAGAAGGGCATGCATGCCAGGTAGACAGAAAGGCCGGATGCGGAAACGCCCAGACCGTCGGGCAGGAACGCATATGCCAGCTCTCCGTCAAGGTTGAACGGCACTGCCATACTGCCGAAGTCGGCGGAGGAGAGGTCTGCGCGAGACTCGGCCGCAAGAGAGAAGCTGCCGCGTCCGGTCTGCTCCACGCAAAGCTCCGCAAGGGTGTAGTCGAGGGTGTCGGTACCCGAAACGAGCCCGGCCTTAAGGGAATCGACGGACAGGGATATACCCGACACTCTCGGAGCCCTCCTGCCCGGTCCTATGCGGCCGGAAAGCCGCACACTTCCGGGGCTCACACGGACAGACATGGACGAGGGAAGGTCATCGAGCACCAGCAGGCAGTCGGGGCCGAGGCTGAACTCCCGGACATTGACTCTCGGGAACTCCGCACGGACCGTATCCGCCCTGTCTTCAGGATTTTCCGGCAGTGCAAGCACATCCCAGTTCACGGAAAGTGAGTCATATCTGCGGGCATACAGGCGCACCCCGTTCAGATGCGCACGGCGCACGTCAATCCTGCCGGCGGAAAGGGCAGGAAGGTTCAACCTCAATATCACCGTGTCGGCGCGCAGCAGGGTGTCGCATACGGAAGCGTCGGGACGCGGCGGAGGACAGGTCACGCTCAGACCGCAGAACCTCGCTTCGACATCGGGATAGGTCCTGAGGAGGCCGAAGTCCAGCTCCGACACTTCCAGCGCAGCGTCGACATATCCGGACGCCGCCTCGAGCAGCTTCTCCTTCAGGAAATCAGACTTTAGGATCGCCTGCAGCGCAACTGTGAGCGCCACAAGCAATCCTATAAACGAAAGGAGGATTATTTTGACCCACCTCTTCATGCGGTCGGAGCCATGCTACAGCCCGATAGTCTTGAAGAAGTCGTTGCCCTTGTCGTCGACGAGTATGAAGGCGGGGAAGTCCTCCACCCTTATCTTCCAGATAGCCTCCATTCCGAGCTCGGGGTATTCCACGCACTCTATGGACTTGATGTTGTTCTGCGCGAGCACCGCGGCGGGGCCTCCGATAGAACCGAGGTAGAAGCCTCCGTGCTTCTTGCAGGCGTCGGTCACGGCCTGGGTACGGTTACCCTTGGCTATCATGATCATGGAACCGCCGTGATCCTGGAAACGGTCGACATAGGGATCCATGCGGTTTGCGGTGGTAGGTCCCATCGAGCCGCAGGCGTATCCGGCAGGAGTCTTCGCGGGTCCGGCATAGTATACGGGGTGGTCCTTGAAATACTGGGGAAGATCCTCTCCGTTGTCGAGCCGCTCGTTGAGCTTCGCGTGTGCTATGTCGCGGGCGACTATGATCGTTCCGCTGAGGCTGAGCCTCGTGGATACGGGATACTTCGTGAGGACTTTGAGGATCTCGGACATGGGCCGGTCGAGGTCCACCTTTACGGCATCGCCCTCGCCAGCATTGCGCAGGGACTCGGGAATCAGCTCGTAGGGCCTGTCGTCGAGCTTCTCGATCCAGACTCCGTCGGCATTGATCCTGGCCTTGATGTTGCGGTCCGCCGAGCAGCTCACGCCGAGTCCGACAGGGCAGCTGGCACCGTGGCGGGGCAGGCGTATCACGCGGACGTCGTGCGCGAAGTACTTGCCACCGAACTGCGCGCCGAGACCTATCTTCCATGCCTCCTCGAGCAGCTGCTTCTCAAGTTCCACGTCGCGGAAGGCACGTCCGGTCTCGTCTCCCGTGGTGGGAAGCGAATCGTAGTAGTGGGTGGATGCGAGCTTCACGGTAAGCAGGTTCTTCTCGGCGGAGGTGCCGCCTATCACGAAGGCGATATGGTAGGGAGGGCAGGCCGCGGTTCCAAGAGTCTTCATCTTGGACACGAGGAAGGGCACAAGCGTGCCTGGATTGAGTATGGCCTTGGTCTCCTGGTAGAGATAGGTCTTGTTCGCCGATCCGCCGCCCTTGGTCACGCAGAGGAAGCGGTACTCGTCGCCCTCGCATGCCTCTATGTCTATCTGGGCAGGCAGGTTGCACTTGGTGTTGACCTCCCTGTACATGTCCAGAGGAGCGTTCTGGGAGTATCTGAGGTTCTCCTCCGTATAGGTCTTGAACACTCCGAGGCTCAGGGCCTCCTCGTCCTGGAAGCCCGTCCACACCTGCTGGCCCTTCTCGCCGTGGATTATGGCGGTGCCGGTATCCTGACAGAACGGGAGCTTGCCCTTGCAGGCTATCTCGGCGTTGCGCAGGAACGTCAGGGCCACATACTTGTCGTTCTCCGAGGCCTCGGGGTCGCCGAGGATCTTCGCGACCTGCTCGTTGTGCGAGCGGCGGAGCATGAAGCTGACATCGCGGAAAGCCGTGTTGGCCATTAGCGTAAGGGCCTCGCGGGACACCTTGAGCATCTTGTGCCCCTCGAATTCGGAGGTACCGACATACTGCTCGGAACCGGGAATCCTGTAGTACTCGGTCGTGTCCTCGCCGAGCTGGAACATGGGAGCGTACTTAAATTCAGTCATATCAGTTTTGCATTAGGAATGTCTTCATGAATCCGTTTATGTCGCCGTCGAGCACGCCCTGGGTGTCGGCCGTCTCGTAACCGGTGCGCAGGTCCTTGACCATCTTGTAGGGGTGCAGTACATAGGAGCGTATCTGCGAGCCCCACTCTATCTTCTTCTTCTGGCCCTCGAGTTCCGCCTGCTTCTCCTGGCGCTTCTTGAGCTCGATGTCGTAGAGCCGCGACTTGAGTATGCGCAGGGCGTTCTGGCGGTTGTCCTGCTGGCTGCGGGTCTCGGTGTTCTCGACCATTATGCCGGTGGGGATGTGCCTTACGCGCACTCCCGTCTCGACCTTGTTGACGTTCTGTCCGCCGTGGCCTCCTGAGCGGAAGGTGTCCCACTCTATGTCGGCGGGATTGATCTCGATGTTGATCGTATCGTCGACAAGGGGATATACGAATACGGAGCTGAAGGTCGTCTGCCTCTTGCCCTGGGCGTTGAACGGTGAAATCCTGACGAGCCTGTGCACGCCCGACTCGGCCTTGAGATAGCCGTAGGCGTAGTCGCCCTCGAACTGTATGGTCGCAGACTTGATTCCGGTCTCGTCTCCCTCCTGCTCCTCGGTGACGGTCATCTTGTAGCCGTTACGCTCGCCCCAGCGCATGTACATGCGCATCAGCATCGCGCTCCAGTCGTTCGCCTCGGTGCCGCCGGCTCCGGAGTTTATAGTAAGCACGGCTCCGAGAGAGTCCCCCTCCGCTCCGAGCATGTTGCGCAGCTCGAGGTCTTCGACGAGCCCGACGGCATGGGCATACGCCGCATCCGTCTCGGGGCTGTCGGGCTCCAGCTCGAGCAGCACCTCGAGGTCGTCCACCGCGCTTCTCGCGGTATCGAACGACGAAATCCAGGACTTGGGGGCGCTCAGGGTCTTCAGGAAGGCTTCCGCCTGCTTGGGGTCGTTCCAGAAATCACCCTCCCGGCTGCGGGCCTCCCCTTCTGCCACCTCGCGGCGCTTCCCCTCTATGTCGATACAGTCGCCGAGCTTCTGCACGCGGGACTGCAGGTCCTTTATTTGGTCAAGAGTTATCATATCATGCAAATTTAACAATTATTAATGATTATCCGCAAAAGGAAGCATTTGCCAAAAACCAAAACAGTTCATAACTTTGTGTGATATGGCGACGATAGGCATAATGGACTCCGGAGTGGGAGGACTTTCCGTCTTCAGGGAAATACGGAAGCTCCTGCCCTGCGCGGACTATGTCTACTATGCCGACAACGCATGGTGCCCATACGGCGAGAAGGCCCCTGAGTTCATACGCTCGCGCTGCCGCGAAATCACCCGTCTGATGATTTCCAGGGGGGCGCAGGCCATGGTCATAGCCTGCAACACCGCCACAGCGGCCGCAATCTCGACTCTGCGCAGCGAGTTCAGCCTGCCTTTCATAGGCATGGAACCGGCCGTGAAGCCTGCGGCGCTCGGCACGCGCAGCGGGGTCATAGGAGTGCTCGCCACCGCAGGGACCCTCAAGGGGTCGAACTACCTCAAGCTCAAGGACGGTGTACGCGACGGAGTAAGGGTGGTGGAACACGTGGGAAGCGGGTTCGTGGAGCTCGTAGAGCGCGGGGAACTCGAGGGAGAACATGCCGAGGAGGTGGTAAAAAGCAACCTGCGTCCCCTGCTCGACGCAGGAGCCGACATAATAGTGCTCGGCTGCACGCACTATCCTTTCCTGCTGCCGGTACTGCAGAAAGCCGCCGGTCCGGGGATAAGGTTCATAGATCCGGCTCCGGCCGTGGCGGCGCACCTGCTGGACATACTGGAACAGAAAGGGATTCCCACAGGCGGGACAGTCCCCGGCCGGGCGGAGTTCCTCGCGTCGGGGCCGAGGGAAAGCCTCGACAGGATGGCCGCCGCCGTCATGGGTGCGGAGGATGTTGCGCCGCGGAAGGCCGCAGACGGGACTAATACAGATAGTAGATCGAGCTCAGGCGCTTGAACGCCGCGGCATCGGCATTCCAATAGTCGATGATGTCGTCTACCTTAAGGCTCTTGCCGAACACCTCCGACACATAGTCCGAGCCGCACACCTTGTTGAACATGGGTATCCGCTCCTGCGAGGTCTCGAAAGGGTTCCTGCCGTAAAGCTCCCACACTGCCTGCATCACATAGAACTGGGTGAGCGTTATGGTCGCCGCGTCGAAATCCGTATAATAGTACTGCACTCCGTGCACGAGCTTGCCGGCGAGACGCCCGGAGATAGGCTTGTAGTGTATCGTCCTCCATGCGACCCCGGGTATGCCGTAGCTATCGAGCTTCTCCTTGAGTTCGTCCGCATCGACCCACTGCTCGGCGAATGTCGCGAACGGCAGCGTATATCCTATGCCTATGTTGAGGTAGTTGTACATCTCCCCTATCAGTCCGGCAGAAGGGTAGCATACCGCGCTCTCGGGATAGGGTATGTTGGGAGAGGGGCTCACCCAGGGCAGTCCCGTCTGCCAGAAGAGCATGTCCCTGGTCCAGCCTTCCATGGGAATCACCATGAGGTCGCAATGCAGGGGCTCCTGCCGGCCGTCCTGCCCGCAGTTCAGGCCTTCCTCGTTGATGAGCATCGCGAGCTCGCCTACCGTGAGGCCGTACACATAGGGAATCTTGTACTGGCTGACGAACGAATGGAACCCGTCGCGCACGAGCGGTCCCTCCACCTTCTCCCCTCCGAGGGGATTGGGACGGTCGAGCACCATGAGCGGTATGTCCATTTCCGCACAGGTGCGCATCACCAGGCCGAGAGTCGAGATGAAGGTATACGAGCGGCTGCCCACATCCTGGATATCGTAGATCATGATGTCCACGCCCTCGAGCATCTCGCGGGTCGGCTGGCGGGTCGCCCCGTAGAGGGAATATACCGGAAGTCCAGTCCTGTCGTCCACGCCGGACTCGACCGTCTCCCCGGCATATACATCGCCCCTGACCCCGTGTTCGGGGGCATACAGCGCGACCAGTTCCACTCCGGGAGCCTCATAGAGTATGTCTATCGTGGAACGCAGCTCCCTGTCGACCCCGGAAGGGTTGGTAACGAGCCCGACCCTCTTGCCCTCGAGGCCGCGGAAGCCGTTGTCGCGGAGAACCTCTACGCCGGGTTTGACCTGGGCGCCCATGACGGCGGAAATCAGCAGCGCCGCCGCACAAAGTAAGTTACGAAGACTGTAGCCAGACAGCATATCATCACCATTATGAAAAATCCCACATATCCGAGCATTTCCTGCAGCCAGCCGGAGAACAGTCCCGGAATCATCATCGACAGCGCCATGAAAGCCGTGCAGATCGCGTAGTGCGAGGTCTTGAACTCGCCTTCGGAGAAACGCATCATATACAGCATGTATGCGGTGAACCCGAAGCCGTAGCCGAACTGGTCGAATGCTACGCAAAGATACACAATCCATTTCTGTTCCGGAAGGGCGGCCGCCATAAAAAGATACACCGCGCAGGGAAGCGCAAGCGAGAGCGACATCGGCCACAGGGACTTCTTCAGACCCTTCGCGGCGGCATAGATGCCACCCAGTATGCCTCCGACGGTAAGGGCTATGACGCCGACGGTACCGTACACCAGTCCCGACTCGGCCGTGCTCATGCCGAGTCCCCCGGCCTCGGGAGGATCGAGCAGGAACGGCGTGAGCATCTTCACCGAGAACGCCTCGGGGAGACGGTAGAGCAGCATGAAAGTTATCGCGAGCCACACTCCCGGCTTCCTGAAGAAACTCGTCCATGCCCTGCCGAACTCCGAGACGAAATTCCTTAAGGAGCCTCTGGCGGCGGAAGACGGAGTTTCGCAGACCGGCAGCGACACGAAATGCCAGGCGGCAAGCAGTCCGAACAGCACGCAGCATGCGAGCAGCGTCAGCTTCCAGGCAAGGGGAATATCGCCGAGACGCAGCTCCAGCACGCCCGCGAGCACGACTATGACGCCCTGCCCGAACACCGAGGATATCCTGTAGAACGTGCTCCTGATGCCGACGAACAGCGACTGCCGTTTCTCGTCGAGCGCCAACATGTAGAAGCCGTCGGCGGCGATGTCGTGAGTGGATGACGCGAACGCTATCAGATAGAACACCAGCAGCGACACTCCGAACACGTCGGGGCTGACCGACAGCGCGAGCAGGCCGAATCCGACGGTCATCAGAACCTGCATGGACAGTATCCACCAGCGCTTGGAACGCACGATATCCACGAGCGGACTCCACAGCGGCTTTATTACCCACGGCAGGTAGAGCAGAGAGGTGTACATCGCCAGCTCTCCGTTGGGCATGCCGAGCCGCTTGAACATGGTCACCGATATAACGTTGACTATGAAATACGGTATGCCTTCGGCAAAATACAGCGTAGGCACCCAGGCCCAGGGCCTACTGCCCGATCTCAGTCCCGACATAGTAGTGCTTCAATATCTGAATGTAACTGTAGCCTTCCGACGCCATAACCGCCGCGCCTATCTGGCACAGGCCCACGCCGTGCCCCCAGCCCTTTCCCCTGAGGGTGAAGCGTCCGTCCTCATGGACTACCTCGAAGTCGGAACTCTTGAGATGGCTGCGGCTCAGAGCACGCCTTATCGCAAGCTCCTTGCCTATGACTCCGCTGCGCAGGGTGCCCTCTATGCGCAGGTACTTTATCCTTCCCGAAGGCCCCCTCTCGAGCGGCTCGAGGTTCACGACGCGACCGTAGTCCACACCTGTGCGCTCCCTGACGATTTCAGAAAGTTCATCTTCAGAATAGCTTTCGGTCCAGTCATGGAAGTCGGCGGTCCCGAGGTCGTAGTCGTTGAGCACGGTGGAGAGCACCTCTGACTTCTCGCAGTCGCAGAAGCTGTCTTCGACGCTCTGCAGATAGGGGTAGTCCACATCCTCCCAGCAGGTGCTGAAAAGTTCGGTCCTGCCGCCGCAGCACTTGGAGTAGCGGGCGTCGCACAGCTCCCCGTGATAGCGCAGGGTCTGTCCCCAGGTCTTGTCTATGGCGTCGCGCACGCCCTCGCCTATCGCGAAGGTCAGTCCCTGGTAGCGCTGGCAGTGGTCGTCGGCGCAGACATCGAAACTCCCGTGCGGCGATGGCCTTCCGGCCTTTCTGTCGGCAAGGCGCGCCTCGAGCCAGCTCCTCGAGATCACGGCATGGGCCTTGAGCAGCTCCGGCGACGCCGAGGAACGCATCTCGGACGATATGACACTCATCAGGTAGTCCTCCTCGCCCACGCAGTTCACCGCCGTCACCATATCGCCCTCGACTATGAACTTCAGGGCACCAGCATACTTCAGCGTGAGTTTCTGCTGCCAGTGGAAATCCACGCCTATCACGACGTCGTGCAGTATGAACGAGGGTTCCGCGAACAGGGTCGACAGGGTCATCGAGTCGAAATAGAGCTCGTCGTACAGCATCCCGTTATACGCGATGCGCCCGTCGCACCAGCTGACCTTCTGCGGGCCGGCTCCGTCCGAAATCACCTCGAAGCATATCTCTCTGGCCGACAGCAGTCCGACCGTTATGGTCTTCTGGGTACGCACCAGCCTCCAGAGTATCATCTTCTGCTCGTCGTCGGATATCGTGACCTCCGAGAGCATCTCGGAAAGCAGCTGCGGCGTGGCCTTCATGAAATCCTCCTTGAAAGGGGCGACGAACACTCCGGCGATGTCGGCGGCACCGGGGCTTATCGACAGGTGCTCCCCGGAGGAGGCGGAATAGAAATGGTGCGAACGCTTTGCGGAGCGCATCACCACGAAACAGCGGTACTCTCCGCCCTTGACATAGCAGTAGAGGTTGAACTTGGGCTCTCCCTCTCCAGACGGCCTGTCTGTGCAGTCCAGCAGCCTGTAGAAAAGTTTCGTCAGGGACTTCGAGGTATCAGCCTTCAGGGCGAAGACACCGTTAACATAACTTTCGTATCTGTACAGCGTGGCATCGCGCACGGAGGTCAGGGGCTTTCCGGGATTGTCGAGGAAGCTGTCCACGGCCTCCTCAAGCGGCAGGTTGTGCCGGGGCACGGCCTGGAAATGCAGGTGATCCGGCGCCGACGCCCCGCTGGAAGGGCCGTTGTAGAACACAAGATAGTCCTGGTACCTGGCGGCGAAGTCGAGCATGTCCGGCATGTGGTGCCATATCTCCTGAGGCATGTGGGTGTCGCGCGCGATGACGAGGTGTCCGGGAAAGATAGGATAGGGATTGACCTGGATGTTATATTTCCGGCCCTTACGGCCCTCGAACTTCAGGTGACGCTGCTCCGCCGGACGGTTCTCCTCGCACAGGAAGCACTTTCTCGCGGCAATCGCCTCCGGAGAGGTGTCGGCTGTCGAAGAGATAGCCCGCTGCGGGTTGAACTGCAAGGTGCACCCGAGGCCGCACACGGTCAGCTCGCGCCGCCTTGTCTTCTTGAGCGCCCTGAAGTTGGCCGATGCGAGCTGCCACACCGAGAGCTGGTCCTTTATGAATTTCCTCAGTTCTTTCACGGGTCCGGAGTTTTTACAGAAGAGCCTGGAGCGCGGCGGCGATGCGCCTGTACTCCGACTCGAAATTTGGAGTGAACACGCCCTTGCCCATGGTCTCCCCGATCTCGGCAGGGGTCCAGTAGCGGCCGGCTATCACCTCCTCTCCGTCCGGCTCGGGACTGAAGTTGCCCACGGCGGCGAATACGTTGACGAGCTCCCTCTCGATATCAGATTCGAACACATAGCTGCAGACGGCTATCGGATTGAAGCCGCTGAAATGCAGTTCCTCGTATGCCTCCCGGTAGAGAGCCTCTATTATATATTCGCCGTAGCTGACATGTCCTCCGACGGCCGTATCCCACCTGAGCGGAAGCAGGTCCTTGTCGGCGCTGCGCTGCTGGAGATATATCTGGCCGTCCCTGTTCACTATGTGCAGATGCACCACGGGATGCAGGGGACGGTTTCCGCCGTGGCAATACCTGCGCGACGCCTGCGCGCAGACCACCCCGTTGGCGTCCACGACAGGAAGCATCTCACTCGCAGAGGCCGTATCGCTGCCGCGCAGGACCGGCGCTATCTCACCCGGATATACAAGTTCCATGGTCAATAGTTGATTATCCGGAGTTCCTCCGGAGTATAGAGTATAGAATCGATGAAGTCCGGCGCCACATCGGCCAGTATCAGGAACACCGCAAGCAGCAGTCCCGCGACGGCCACGCATGTTCCGAGCGCTATGAGGACAGCCTTGAGAGTCTTCCTACGGCCTCCGGATGACGGCTGTGCAGGCTCTTCTGCTTCTGCTTCTGCTTCTGCTTTTGCTTTTGCTTCCGCTTCCGTCCCTGTTCCGATCGCTGCTTCAGTTCCGACTCCCGCAACAGCAACAGTTTCCGTTTCGGCCGCTTGCACGGCATCGGCATCGGACGGCAACCCGGCAGATACAGGGCCGGCCGTCTTGTCGGGCAGCGGCCCGGCAGGCACCATTTCAGCAAGCGCAGGCCCCGCGTCCGGAGAGGACGCTTCAATGCGCTCCGGAACGGCCTCCGCGGACTCAGGCTTCTCGGAAGATGCCTCGGAGGATTCCGGTTCCGTTGACTCCAGTTCCGCTGACTCCGGTTTTACGGGACGCGCTTCCACAGACTCCGGTTCCGCGGAGACATGCCTGCCGGTTCCGGCAACGGCATTCACAAAGGAAACGGGTATTTCCACCGCCTCCTGCTCCGAAGGGATATGCTTGAGCGATACGCTCTTAAGTCCGAATCCGTCGGGATAGATGTCGAGGTCTTCCTCAGGCACGAAGAAAAGGGCGTTCTCTCTGGTGGCCCTGAGACGGCCGAGACCGGGAAGGACTATCACCTTGCGCTCCTCCAGGACCTTCCTGAGTTCCGAGAGGAAATCGCCCAGATATGACTCCGCCATACGCAGGTCCATACCGTTGGCTTTCGCATAGAAGTCCACGAGCAGGGTATCGGAGCCAGGCCGCTGCACGAAAGACAGGCGCCTGTAGGGCGGATTGACCATATAGCCCCTGTCGGAGAAAGAGGCGGGAACCAGCTCTGCGACGAAAGTGCCCACCTGCGGGAGGGCGACCTCGTCGTGGTCGATGATCAGTTCGCGTATGATTCTGGACAGAAGCTCAACATCCATGGCGGAAACAAAGATACGACAAAAGGACAAAATATCTTAAAAAATTTTGTGCATTTGAGTTTTTGCAGTATATTTGCAGTCCCGAACCGAGGTTCGGAACAAATATTCCTCTTTAGCTCAGTTGGTTAGAGCACCTGACTGTTAATCAGGGGGTCCTAGGTTCAAGTCCTAGAAGGGGAGCAAGATCTAAGACATTGAAAATCAAGCACTTGCACGAAAATACAGGTGCTTTCCTTTTTTATACGGACTTGCAAACCAACTAACATATTTGGTATAATTGACAAGAACGGGAAATAGGGTGGGTACCACGCTTCCCGGAATGAGAGGTGCCACGCTCCCGGTTTTCTGCTGATGTAATTACCTGGGAACAAGGCACTTTTGGAGATACTTGACTATTAATTTCTTGCAATTGGCGCAGGTTCGCAGGTCGGTGTTTTTGAGGCGACCTAAGAACAGGCGGCTCCGGAAAATGTGCCTCTGAGTAGCCTGCAAGGCCGTTTTTGCAAAACCCGTTGTTCCCAGGTTTTTACATCGCGGCCGGGCAGCCGATACGGCTGGCGACTCCCATGCGGACAGGCATTCGCAAGGGAGCCGGCGGGAACTTGTCAGTCACTGGCAGGAGCATATCAAGAACACCAGCGTGAACTCGTCATGACATTGACAGGAGCTCACCAAGCCACCGGTAGAAACTCGTCAGGTCACAGGCAGAAACTCATCTAGGCTCCGGCGCAAACTCGTCAGAACACCAGCGTGAACTCGGTGCGCTCGCGGTCGCTGCGACTCAGTTCGAGGGTGCCGTTGTGCGCCCGCATTATCTGCCTCGACAGGCTAAGGCCTATACCGGAGCCGCCGTCCTTGGTCGTGAAGAAGGGGACGAATATCTGTCCGGCGCTCTCCTTGCTTATGGGCTCGCCGTCGTTGGCCACGCGTATGACTACCCTTTCGGAAGAATCCGAGCAGGCGGATATCTCCACCGTCTCCGCCCCGGCCTCGAGAGCGTTCTTTATGAGGTTGATGAGTATGCGGCTTATCTGCGACTCGTCGGCGTATATCAGGAGGTCGTCTTCCGTAGCGGAATAGGTGCAGGACGCGCCGCAGGCTTTGAACTGCTCGGCGGTAAGCTCCATCACCTTATGCACCAGCTCCCCTACCAAAAGCCCCCGCCGCAAGGGACGGGCAACTCCGGCGAGCTCGCGGTACGACTCCACGAACTTCATCAGATCCTTGGAGGAGGACGATATGGTCTCGAGTCCTGCCTTGATCTGAGCCCCGTGCCCGGACTCTCCCGAACCTGCGTAGCGTCCAAGCATGTCGCTGAGCGAGGCTATGGGGCTCACCGTGTTCATTATCTCGTGCGTGAGCACCCGTATGAGCTTTGTCCATGACTCCTGCTCGCCATGCTGCCTCTGCCTGTCCATAATCAGCTTGATGCGGTTGAGCGTGCGGTTGAAGCGGCTGCGCGAGGCGAAGCGGAAGTTGTACTCTCCGTCCTCGAAGGCATCGAGCATGTATTCCAGCTTCTTCCTGTCGTGCCTGCGCACCGCCGCGGCAGTCACGACCGAAGCGAGCACGGCTGCGGCAAGGACGATGACTATGACAATCCAGACAGGCATCAGAGTCCGTATTTCCGGAGTTTGGAGTAAAGCGTCGGGCGGCTTATGCCGAGCTCCCTCGCCACGAGCGAGAGATTGCCCCCGCAGCGGTGCAGGGCATCGCATATAGCCTCTCGTTCGGCATCGTCGAGGGTACGCACGGCACCCGTATGCAGGGTTCCCGCGCGCCCGGGCACACCTTCCGCTGAAGACGGAGAGGAGCATAGGGCGTCCGAGGGACCGAAGTCCCGGGCGGAGAGAACGGCGCCGTCTGACATTATCACGGCCTTCTCTACGGCATTCTGGAGTTCGCGGATGTTCCCGGGCCACTGCCGCGAAAGAAGCAGGCGGCAGGCATCGTCGGAGAGTTCCGCGACGCTGCGGCGGTACCTCGCGGCATAGGACAGCATGAAGCGCCTTGCCAGCGGGACTATGTCGTCCCTGCGTTCGCGCAGCGGAGGCAGGTGCAGGTGCACGGTATTGATGCGGTAGTAGAGGTCTTCCCTGAAACGGCCTTCGCGTACCATTGCAGGTATGTCCATGTTGGTGGCGCAGACGAGCCGTATATCCACCTTTTCCGGTCTTTCCGAACCTACGCGCAGCACTTCCCTGCTCTGCAGAACGCGAAGCAGCTTTGCCTGGAGGTGCAGGGGGATGTTCCCTATCTCGTCGAGGAACAGCGTGCCGCCGTCCGCCTGGGAGAACTTTCCGGCATGGTCGCTACGGGCGTCAGTGAACGCACCCTTGACATGGCCGAAAAGCTCGCTCTCGAAAAGCGTCTCGCTAAGCGCTCCCACATCGACGCACACCAGGGGGCCGCCGCTACGGGAACTCCGGGCGTGCACCTGCCTTGCGAGCAGTTCCTTTCCCGTTCCGTTCTCTCCGGTAATCAGCACATTGGCATCGGTGGGCGCAATCTTGTCCACAGTCCGGCGCAGTTCAAGCATCGCAGCCGACGAGCCCCAGAACATATCCTGAGCGGACGTACCCCTTCCGGAAGCGTCCCCAGAAGAAAGCCAGCCGGAATCCGCGCCGCCGTCCCGCGGCACATTTCCTCCTGGACCTTTACGGCCAGGCTGCGTTCCCGAAGCGGCGCATGCGGCGGACAGCACGGCAATCAGCCTGTCGTTGTCCCAGGGCTTGACTATGAAGTCGAACGCCCCGCGCTTCATGCCCTCGACGGCGAGCGATATGTCGGCATAGGCAGTGAACAGCACGACCTGCACGGCCGGATAGCGTCTCCGCAGTTCCTGCACCCAGTAGAGGCCTTCATTGCCGGTATTGATGTCGGTATGGAAGTTCATGTCCAGCAGCACCGCGTCGGGACGGAACGAGTCCATCTCCGATATCAGCGTGACCGGCGAGGAAATGGCCTTCACCTCGGCAAAACTGGCAGGCAGCAGTATCTCCAGGGCCTTCCTTATGCCCCGGTTGTCGTCTACCACCAGTATCCTGCCTCTTTTCATAGGGGCAAAGTTACTAATTTCCGTCAAAGTTCATTCTTGACGTCGCTGACTATGCGGCCGTCGAAAAGGTCAATGGTCCTCTGCGCCATAGCCGCATCCTTCTGCGAATGCGTCACCATCACTATCGTGGTGCCTTCGGCATTCAGTTCGCACAGCAGGTCCATGACCTCCTTGCCGTTCCTTGAATCGAGGTTGCCGGTAGGCTCGTCGGCTAGTATCAGCTTGGGATTGCTGATGCACGCCCTCGCGATAGCGACCCTCTGCTGCTGTCCTCCCGAGAGCTGCTGGGGGAAGTGCTTCACCCTGTGGGAGATGTTCATGCGCTTGAGCATCGCGTAGACCCTCTCCTTACGCTCGGAGGCGGGAATGTCGAGATAGCGCAGCGGCAGCTCCACGTTCTCGTAGACATTGAGTTCGTCTATGAGGTTGAAGCTCTGGAACACGAAGCCGATGTTGCCCTTGCGCAGCCTGGTGCGTTCCGACTCCTTCAGACCCGACATCTCGGTGCCGGACAGGAGGTACGAGCCGGAAGTGGGGGTATCCAGAAGGCCGAGTATGTTGAGCAGGGTCGACTTGCCGCAGCCGGATGGTCCCATTACTGCCACGAACTCCCCGTCGCCTATCTCGAACGACACTCCGTCGAGGGCGGTGGTCTCGATTTCTTCGGTCACGAAGACCTTGCTGAGATTGTTTACGCTTATCATATCTGTAACATTTTATCTTATTCAACCTTTATGCTTTCGACGGGGTCGGACTTCACCGCCCGCACTATCTGGAACGATATGGATACGAGGGCTATCAGCAGGGTGCAGAGCCCGGTCACCAGGAATATCCATACGCCCAGCCTGATACCGGTGGAGAAGGTCTCCAGCCAGCGGTGCATTATCCACCATGACAGCGGGAACGCTATTACGAACGAGAACAGCAGCGGAGTGCAGAACTTGCCGAGCATCAGCACGCTGACCTCGCGCATCGTACCCCCGAGTATCTTCCTCAGGCCTATCTCCTTCTTGCGCTGCCTGATGAAGAACAGCGACATGCCTATGAAGCCGAGCACCGATATCATCAGCGCGACTGCCGTGAACACGCCGAACATCCTGAGCAGGTCGTGCTGCTCGATAAGGCTCTGCGAAATCATCTCGTCCACATCCTGCACCAGCCACTCGTAGACATCCTGCTCCGTATAGCCCCAGCCTTCTTCTCCTACGGAGAGCACGGCCTGTCTGATCCTCTCGAGGGCGTCACGGCTTCCGTCGGTGCGCACCCAGATGAGAGACGCTTCGGCAGGATCGCTTATGACGGGACGTATCGTGAACGGAGCCGCATTCTCGAGTGCGTTGCGCATCTTGAAGTCGGAGACGACTCCGGCTATCGGCAGCCCTACCGCGGTGGAATTGCGAATATCCTCGTCGGTGACGAGATCCATGCGGCGCAGGAACGCCTCGTTCACATAGCACCCGTCCGCAGAGACGTCGGGATAGCTCTTGAGGACTTCGATTCCCGTGGTCCGAAAGTACAGCGTGTCTACATTCATCCCGTAGCAGTAGAACTTGTCGCCGTCGGCATCATCCAGTATCATCGCCGAGGTCATATCCCCCGTCAGGCTCGTCCCCTGGCTGAAGGCGATGTCCTTCACGCAGGGCAGGCCGCGGAGAGCGTCGGCTATCACGGCGGAACTCTCATACGAAGATATCCTCACCAGGTTGTGGCTGTCGAAGCCCATGGGGGCGTTCACGAGGAAGCGTATCTGGAGCATGATTACGAGGGTGGCGGTCAGCAGGGTCAGCGTAATCACGTTCTGAAGGACTATGAACACACGCCCGAGCACCATTTTGGAATGGTAGCGGAAGGTGCCGCGCACCACGTCTATCGGCTTGAAGCGGGACATCTGCACGCTCGGAATCACGCCCGAGAGCACGCCGAGCAGTACCACGAACAGCACGCAGATCCCGACGGTACCGAAGCTCACGTCGTCCGCGAGGGCGATCTTGCCCTTCAGCATGGCCTCGAAGCTGTCTTCGAACGCGAAGGCGAGCGCCGCACCTATGACGAACGCCATGCTCACCATAAGCACGGACTCCAGCACGAGTTTCACGGCTATGGACGCGCCGCTGCTGCCGAGCAGCCTTCGCGTAGCCATCTCCTTGGAGCGGAAACCGGTATTGGCGACGGTGAGGTTTACATAGTTCGTAACGGCGAAGAAAAGTATCGCGATTACCGCCGCAAGCATTACGTTTAAGAAGCCACGGTTGCCGGAGAGGAAGCCCCTGCCGGAGTTCTCCGGCGCGAACACAAGGTCGTCGAACGGGGTAAAGTAGACCTCCGGTGTACCGAAAGCGGTACCCAGGCGCTCCTTCACGAAATCCGAGATCCTTCCCTCCACGGAGGAAATCTCGCTGCCGGGAGAGAGCAGCAGGAAAGAACGGGTAGGGCCTCCCATGTCATAGGCCGCTATGTCGGTAGAATTGATATAGCCTACTATCTCGGGATGCCGTTCGTAGCTGACCACGAGGTTGACATCGTTGCTGATTACCGTATGGTCGAAATCCTCCATCACCGCAGACACGGTATATACGAGGGTCGAGTCGTAGACATCCTGCCCGCTCACGGAAACTCCTCCGTCGCCTGCGATCCGCAGCGTTCCGCCGACGGCGTCGCCCCCGGGAAAGAGCGTCTGCGCGAGAGATTCGCTGATAACGCACCTGTCGGGCGACGAAAGCGGGGCGCGGGCGTCGCCGTAGAGTATGTCGTAGTCGAAGAAACGGAAGAAGTTGGTGTCGGCGAGCATCACGTTGCCTCCCGACATCTCGTCATGCACGAAGCGCCTCCCGTCTGCAGCAGTTATGTTAGCGTTGACGGTCCTCGTGTTGCACACGTCCTCCACCTCCGGAAACATGTCCTTGAGAGGAAGCGACACATCCGCCCAGCTCATATAGTCCGACCTGCAGCCCATAAGCACTATACGGTCGTGGTTGCGCTGCCAGCGGTCGAGCGCGAACTGCCTCCAGGCATAGTCGCCGATAAGTATCACGAACATCAGCGACACCGCCAGCCCCACCATGTTGATGAGCGCATACAGCGGATTGCGCGCAAGGAATCTGAAAAATGACTTCATATATCTCTTCTTCTTGGCTTTATTGTCTGAACCTCAACTCGTCGCACTTCCCGAGCCCGGCGTAGCCGTCCAGCACGACCCTTTCACCCGGGGCAAGGCCTTCTATCACCTCGTAGTATTCGGGATTCTGCCTGCCTATGCGGACTTCCCGCCTGTGGGCAGACTTTCCGTCAGGGTCGAGCACGAATATCCACCGTCCTCCCGTGTCCTGGAAGAAACCTCCCTTCGGTATGAGCACCGATTCGCTGCTCGCTCCGAGCCGCACCTCGAGGCGGCATGTCTGTCCGCTACGCAGGTTCTCCGGAATGTCTCCGGCAAACCTGAACTCGGCCTTGAACTCATGGTTGCGTACCTCGGGATAGACCCTCCTGAGCACGCAGGGGTAGACCCTGTCCTGACGCTCGGTCGACGCCTCAAGTCCCGGGACTATGCGGTCTATGTAGTATTCGCTTATCTGCGCCTCTATCCTGTACGAGGAGAGGTCGTTTATCTGTCCTATCTTGTCTCCCGAACCTATGCTCTGCCCGAGCACGACATCCAGCAGTCCCAGTTCGCCGTCTATCGGAGCCTTGACGCTGAGGTTGTCCTTGCGGCGGCGTATCATCTCCATGTTCGCCCTCATGTTCTCGAGGCTCTCCTCCATGCGCGTTATCTCCACACTGCGGTACAGGCTGTCCTGCACCTCCCTCTCCCTGACAAGCTCGAGACGGTCGGCCGCAAGGGTGTAGTCCTCCTCGGCCTTCAGATATTCCTCCCTGGCAATCAGCTGCTCTGCATACAGGGCCGCGGCGCTCTCATAGGCGCGCTTCGCACGGCGCACGTCGACCTGGAGCTGGAGCCGCTCCTGGCGCACCGAGAGACGCTGCTGCTCCATAGAGATCATGGTGTTGCGCAGCAGGTTCTCCTTCTCGGCCAGTTCCGCCTCGGAGTTGAGTATCTGCAGGTCGAGATTCTCGTTGCTCAGCTCGATTATCACGTCCCCGGCATTGACAGTCGCCCCTTCCTCGGCCACTATCCTCTCCACGATGCCCCCTTCGGTGGGGCTTATCTGCACCGACGAGGCGGGAAGCACCGTGCCGCTCACGCTGATATAGTCATCGAACTCTCCCTGAATCACCTCACCGATGCGCAGCGACTCCGACTCTACCCTCCTCACTTTGTGGCCCGAAGCGGCTATCATCCATGCCAGCAGCAGCACGAATGCGCCCGCAGCCCACAAGGGGAGCGCCTTGCGGGTAAAAAGCCTCCTCCAGCCCTTCTTCTTTTCCAGTATCCTGTCCATAATCAATATTGCTCCAGATACGGCGTGCCGCCATAATAGCGCACCACGCTGTCCTTTATCATATATTTGAACTTCGCGCCGAGCCTTTCGGCCTGGGCGTTCAGGTACGACTCCGACGATGTCCTGTACTCTATCGATGAAATCAGCCCCTGCTCGAAGCGTCTGGTGTCGAGACGGTAGGCCTCCTGCTGCGCCTCCGACAGCCTCTCGGCCTGGAGATAGGCGGCCATTGCCCCGTCGCGGTCGCTGACGGCCCTGTAGACCTCGTTCTCTATGTCCTTCACGGTCTGGTCGTACTGTGCTCCCGCCCTTGCGTAGGCGTTCTTCCTGCGCGCGATATTGCTCCTGCGGGAAAGCCTGTCGAAAATCGGGATAGACAGCGACAGCTGTATATACTCACCCCCGTTGACAGAAAGCTGCTCGGCGAAAGGCAGCGCCGTGTAGTCTGCCATACCGGGATAGTCGTAATAAGACGAAGACCAGCCGGCGGAAAGCGAAAGGGTCGGACTGTAGGCCCAGCGAGCCGCCCTCAGTTCTGTCGAAGCGTTCTCGAGGCTGAGCCTCGCCTCGACGGCCTGCGGGAGGGTCTCCACCGCCCTGCGCGCAAGCTCCCGTGCCTGCAGCGCCGAAGCGGAGGGCGCTGCTGCGGCGTCTGCGGGAGCCTCCAGCTCGAGTGCTCCGTCCACCGGATAGAACATCACATCCTTGAGGGTTATCATCGCGTCGCTGCGCATATTGGAGGTGTTTATGAGGTCGTAGCGCCGTTTCGCGAGGTCAGATTCCATCTGCACGACCTCGGCGTGCCCTTTCTGTCCGAGCTCCTCCTCCCGCGCGGCCTTGAGCAGCGACTGCTCGGCCGTCTCGACCTGCTCGCGGAGCACCTTCTCGAGTTCCGTGTAGTAGAGCACATTGTAGAACGCCTCCATGGTGGCGAGGCAGATTTCGTCGCGGGTGCGCTGCTCGGCGCTCAGACCCATTTTCATTGCCGTGTTCGCGACTTTCAGGTTGTTCACCGCGCGGAAGCCGTCAAAAAGGACTATGCTGCCCGACAGGGAATAGCCGTTGTAGAACGAGGTGACTGTGTTGTAGATGTTGGTCTCCGGGTCGATGTTGCGGCCGTAGCTGTTCGAGGCGTAGGTAGAAGCCGATACCGACGGCGTGAAAGCCTCGAATATGGCCTGCCGCCTCGCGGCCTGCTCGTCGTCGCGGTCGGCCTCGGAAATACGCATCTTCGTCGACGCATCGAGCGCATACTCCATGCAGTCGCGCAGCGACATCCTGACGCAGGCCGGATCCGGGGACTCCTGAGCCCCGCAGACCTGGCCTGCAGCCATAAGGATGATTGCCGAAATCAATTTGCAGCGCGTGTAGTCCATAAATCTGCCAATCAATGTCACACGGCCATTCGCAAAGCCGGTGCCACGACAGGTATCCCGCTACTGCCCAGTAACTTGCATATCAAACAGCTACGGCAGCGTGTAAAGAAAGCTTACAGCTGCCGTAAAGAAGTCTTACATGATATGCCACAGATCCGCATCGGCTGCGTTTCTATCCTACCTAAGCATGCTGATAAGGCCTCCTTAACACTGCCAGAGACCGGCAAAAGACGGCTTCCCGCGCTGCATGCGCCGAGAGCCGTCTTTTGCACTGAAGTTCGGGGTATCGACTGGAGAGAGGGAGAATAGAACGGTAAGATTTTAGGGTTTTTAAGTAGTATTGTAACAAAGTGATAATCATTACTTTAATGCAATCATAGTAAAACGGGATTTATTTGGATTTTACGAAAATTGTGTATAACTTTGTGTACGAAAATAAAGATACGAGGTTATGCCAGTCAAGTTCTATCTGTCGCCTCAAGCCAATAAAGCAGGCGAAAAACCCATACGAGTTTCCATAATGGTGAAGGGTGCCCGGTACCTCACCACCTGCGAGTATAAAGTCCCCGAGGCAGACTGGGTGCCCAGCAATCCTGACCCCAAGTTCCGCGACAAGCACAAGAATGAATATGTGCTGAACAAGTCCGTCAATGCGAAGGGAGTCTCCGGCAAGATCATCAACACCAGGCTGAAGAAAATCGAGGCCCACTTTGCCGACTACGAACTGAACCAGCTGGTCAAGCCGAAGGACGATGATCTGAAGGCTCAGTACCAGATAGCCCTCGGTCTTCCGGATGAAGCCGTGGAAGTCGTGCCCAAGGAGAAGAAGATAGATCTTTTCACCCGCCTGAAGGAATTCATTGCTGAGGAGAGTGCTGCAAATGGCTGGGCCTATGCCACCCTCCAGTGCTGGACCACCTTCACCCACCACCTGACTGCATTCAATGCCCGCTGCACCTTCGACACTTTCAACGAGACCGGCATCAATAAATTCGTTGTGTATCTGCGCTCCAAATGCGGCCTGGAGGAGAAGAGCGTCCAGAAGCAGTTCAACAACCTGCGCTGGTTCCTGTACTGGGCCATCCGGAAGGGCTACTGCAGGGAGCTTACCATCAAGTCCTACCGGCCCAAGTTCAAGGTTCTGGAAAAGCCGGTCATCTTCCTGACGAAGGAGGAACTGCTGCACCTGTACCGCTTCGAGATTCCCAAGAACGGCACCAAGGTCAAGCTGCTTGATATGAATGGCAAGGAGTACGAGAAAGAGGTCGAGGATGCCGGCGGCATGTCCAAGACCAGGGACTGTTTCTGCTTCTGCGCTTTTACCTCGCTCCGCTATTCCGATCTGGCCAATCTCAAGCGGACGGACATCGAGGGCGATACGATGTATGTGACCACGGTGAAGACCAATGACCGCCTTCCCATCAACCTGAATAGTTTCGCCAAAGCCATCCTTGATAAATATAAGGATGAGAACTTCCCCTATGGCCGTGCGCTGCCGGTGCTGGCCAACCAGCTGATGAACCGCTACCTGAAGAACCTCTGCGAGCTGGCCGGATTCAACAAGCCCATCAAGCGGGTCTGCTACCGTGCCGGTGAGCGTGTCGAGGAAACCCTCCCGAAGTATGAGATGATTGGCACCCACGCTGGCCGCCGTACCTTCATCTGCTTCGCCCTCTCCAGCGGTATCCCGCCGCAGGTCGTAATGAAATGGACCGGCCACTCCGACTACCAGGCGATGAAGCCTTATATCGAGATTGCCGAGAAGACCAAGGTGGATGCCATGAAACTCTTTGATGATGAAATGAAAAAGTAGTGGGAAGCGCCACAAAGATTTTGGTACTAAGATAAACTTTATTAAATTTGTACCCGGATTCCCGAATTTCACAGGAAAATCGGACTTAATCACCTTAAATTCTAATGAACCATGTACAAACGAATCTTCGATATAGAGAATCAGTTGGACGAGGGAATGTTCCTTTTTGGAGCACGCCAAGTAGGTAAATCTACACTCCTGCAGGAGCGGTTCCCGGATGCAATCTACTACGATCTTCTGATTGATACGGTGAGGAAGGCGTTCAAGCGCAACCCTGATTCCTTCCGGCAGGCGCTCATAGACAAGCCTGCAGGGACGCTGGTAATCGTCGATGAGATTCAGAAAGTACCGGAACTTCTGGATGGAGTCCACTGGCTAATGGTGAACCGTGGCCTGCATTTCATTCTTAGCGGTTCAAGCGCACGAAAGTTGAAGCGTTCCGGAGCCAACACCCTCGGTGGAAGGGCAATCCCCAGGACGCTGTTCCCGTTGGTCTGGAAGGAAGTAACAGACTTCCAGATTGACAAGGCTGTACAGAATGGAATGATACCCCGCCACTATCTTGTGGATGATGCTACCGATCGCCTTGAGGGCTACGTGGAAGTATATCTGCGGGAGGAGATCCGTGACGAAGCCGCCGTTCAGGATGTCGAAGCGTTTGAGCAGTTTATGGAAGCGGCCGCCATTTCCGATGGTGAAATGATCAACTATTCCAACATCGCCAGCGATTGCGGAGTGGCGGCAAAAACCGTTAAGGCATACTATCAGATTCTGAAGGATACCCTTATGGGCTACGAGATACCCGCATATACCAAGGTGGTTAAGCGGAAAGTGGTCCAAGCACCCAAGTTTTACTATTTCGATGTAGGCCTTGCCAATTACCTGATGGGCCGCCATCACCTCCGGAGAGGATCGGATGACTATGGACATGCTTTCGAGCATCTCGTTATGCAGGAGATTATCGCATATCGCGGTTATTACCGCCGCCGTGAGAAAATCTCCTATTGGCACACATACAATGACCAGGAAGTTGACGCCATTATTGGAGATGCCAATGTCGCTATTGAGATTAAGTCCAGCGAGGAAGTCAAGACCCGCCATAAGAATGGGCTGAAAGCATTCAAGGAAGAGCATCCGGATTGTCGACTGATCCTCGTTTCTCTTGACCCTATTACAAGGCCGTCCGGAGACATTGAGCTGATTTATGTCTTGGATTTCCTGAAGATGTTATGGAATGGTGAAATATTCTGATTCGGCTATGCTTACAAGAAATGATTCCATAATTCTTAGCCAGCAGGTCGACGTGAACAAAGCGATGGACCTGCTCAAAATGTTCCAGGAAGCCGGCAAGGAGAAGATTGATGTCTGGACCATTCTGGATGAGTCTGCTCCGAAGATTAAGAGCTTTGCCACCCTGGAGGCTAAGCTGGAGCAACTTGCCGGAAACCACGAAACCTGCAACGTGTCGGAATTCTCCAACTGGATGAAAGTAAGCCGGTCGACGGTTTACACTTGGCGGGACAACAACTATCTGATTTATAGCGGAAATAAGGTCAATCTTCCAGAGACCCTTCGCCTCTGGAAGACCCTTCCCTGGCTGAGATCAAAGTAGCATAGTCCTGATACTGGCTCCTGTAGCCGGTCACGGAATCCAGCAGGACGAACCGGGCGTACACCTGGTATTGGTCGAGTTCGAATCCAAACTGCTCCGCATACTCGGGAATCACGACGGACACCACGCCTGCAGCACAGTCTCCCTCAGCCAGGTAATTCCTGAGCTTGCCCAGATGCCGGCACCGTCCCGGCGCTGTGAGCTGGATCTTGGCCAGCAGCCGGTACCGGGAAGCCTCCGGCCAGCTGCCCAGCTCTACCCGGGCAGGGATCACCAGGCATCCATCCACCTTTACACCATCACCCAGCGACACCACAAACGGCGGGAACTTGTCGAAGGCCACCGGCGAAGGCTGGTGCTCGTTCCCAAGCGTCGCGAATCCGTGATACGCCGACACGAACAGGTTCTGGCCGGTGATGTAGGCCTTGTGGTCGAACGGCGGCCGGTGAGGCTCCACCACTTCCGCCAGCTCGTTCCAGACCAACTGCGTCCTATGCGGGACCTCCCTCCAGGCAGCCAGGGCACGCCGGTGTACGTCCAGGGCCGATGTCTGCTTTGCCGTACCCGGATACCGGCTATGAGAGCGCTTCCTGTAGTAGCACTTCCCGTTCCGGTGATAGAAGGTCACCTCACCCACGGAACCGTAGGCGTCAGCAATCAGGACTGATGGGTAAAAACGAGGCATAGGGCGCTATAAGTTTTGGGCAAAGCAATACCAAATAGTAATCTCAAAGGAGGTTTACATCTATCACAAAGTTATTAAAAATCCGTCACTTACGCAAGCGCAGCGGCATCAGCCGCTGCCCCTCCAAGTATATATTTATACCCTTTTCTCTCCGTCCGGGCGGGAGATGTCGGTCGATGTGTCACTGACGCTGGGGCGTAAGTCTCCTGGTGGGCCTATGGTGCTGGCAGTCTCGCAGACGCGAAGGTTGTGGTGGGGGCTTTGTGCGGCGGCTGTGAGTCTGCCAGTGCCATAGGGCGCGGAACGAAGTGGAGCGTGGCCCCGGAGGCGGTCTGGAAGAGTGAGGGGGCGGCGGGCTTTGGCGGCGCAAGGGCTGGGAGACCTTAGGCTCCCAGACCCCGACAAAGACCGACGGCGTGGGTGGGCAGACGGCCTCCGGGGCCTGGGCCGGGACGGCCCACTGCTGGAACGAAGGTAGAAGGCTCGTGGCCGTTAGGCCTGACACTGTCTGCGCCAGCAGCCGGAACGGCTGCCCCCTGCCTGCCCAGAACACTTCTGGCGGGATTCTTCCCGGCAGAGGTATGGAGGAATAGCAGGCAGGGATAAACACGGCGAAGCCGTACCGCGGAGTGGAGGGACGGGACTCTTCTGACGGAGCTTGTGGAGGAAGAGGAGTCACGGCCTGGAACGACCCAGCAGCGGAGCTGCGTAAGGCGGAGGACTGCTTGCACTGAACTGAGGCTCCCTGCGGGCTTCTTACCCTCGCACTGCACTGACGGTATGCGTGGTTGCACTTTGCGCCCACGAACACCTCATTTATCCTGATACGAGCCACCAAGCGGAAGTCACGGGCGGCATTGCCGCACGTGGGTGGAGCGCTGCCCGAACTGGCACTGACGTGCCCACGAAGGATGCGCAAAGTGCGCAGCCCCCCGACGGGCCTGGAGGCCGGAGGTCCTTGAGGGGGGCTGCTTGTCCGACGCCGCCTCACCCGGGAATTCGAAGGTATGACCTTCACACCTTGACGACGGAGCGTCCTTAACATAATCCGAATTGTGTAATCAGACGCCCTGTAGGCCGTTTTTGCGGGCTTCTGACCCCTTGATACTTACTTCCTTGATGCGGAGCACTGACGGTGCCGGCGGCTGTTACACAATTCCGATGGGATTATGTTATGGAAAGCGGGATACGGGGCACGACGCTCGCGCTGGCACTACGGCTCCCGGGTGATTATCTTCCCCTCCGGGGACTGAGGGGCATAAACCAGCACGGTGAGCTGGCGGTTGTGGAGCAAGCGCAGCGAGCGGAACAACCGACTGCTGACCGTGACCGCTTTTCCTTTAAAGTGCGTGAGCATTGCGGCGAGGGCCAATGGAGCGGAGGGCGTCCGTGAGTCTGTGGCCGGCTTGTCCGGTCACAGTCTCACAGCGAAGGGTGGCAATAGAGGTTGCTGGTCTGGCTGTTTGGGCGGAGGCTCTGCCGGAGACCAAACGGGCAGACGAGCAAGTACCTTTTTCCTTATCAACGCCGGCATCGGCAGGACGCAGGATCATGGTACCATCGGCCCGTATATTCCCATCGGCCTACATCCTTTCCCTGACGCTTATACTCAATCTGTCCACTTTGTCCACTGGTGGACGGAGTGGACACGGTGGACAAGATGGACGTGGGAATATTTCTGATATTTATTTTCAAATTGGTCTGTAAGAACAATACTTCGGTAAATTTTAACCGAAAATTTTAAAATTTAACAATCGAGTCGGATAAGGCCGGCTCAAACCCTATAAAAGTTCATTGAAATATTGTCAACAGATGAATCTACAAGCAGCAGTAATTCAGTGTTTTGGAGTGCGATAAAAAGCCGGAAAACATTTAAGAAAAGTATTGCATAATTCGTTGATTATTAGTAAATTAGAAGTAACTCACCCCTTCTGATTATGACTAGAGAATCGATCCTTATGCAATACCAATCCGAGTGCCTTGAGGCCCTCAAATCAGTGGCAAATATAGGAAAACCGTTTGAAAAAGTCTTTATGGATGCGATGAAGTTGTTCATGGCCATCCCCGGCCGCATAAACTTCCTTCAGATGGGACGGTAAGGAAAGTTCTCCGAACAGACGTACCGCAACCATTTCGTGAACGAATCATTCGACTGGTTCTCATTCAATGAGCACCTTGTCAAAGAGCATCTGCCGGGTACAAGAAAAGCCATTGCCGTGGATCCTTCCTATATTCCCAAGTCCGGAAAGAAAACCCCATGGCTGGGATATTTCTGGTCAGGTTGTTCCGGAGAATACAAACGGGGACTTGAAATCATGGGAATCGGAGTCATAGATGTAGACAACCGTGAGTGCATGACTTTAGGCTCAGTTCAAAGTCCCGACACCAAAACCCTGGACAACATAGACAAGAGCTTGGTTGACTGGTATGCCGGTTATCTTGTAAGCAGGCGAGAACAAATACACCGTATATCCAACATTGTCGTGGCAGATGCGTTCATTTCAAAGAGCACATTCATCACGCCGATGTGTGACAACGGATTCCATATCATCAGCAGGTTCAGGAACGATGCAGTGCTGTTCTATCCCACGGCGGAAAAACCGACCAGGAGGAGAGGACGTCCCCCAAAATATGACGGGGCCATAGACTTCTCGCGGCTTGACACCTCCAGATGTACGGAGCATGAAGTCGACAAAGGGAAGCTGTATGGACTGAAGGCCTGGTCAAAGGCCCTGAAACGTATGGTGAGCCTCGCGGTGTGGTATCCCGATGAAGACAGGACTGACAAATGGCAGCTCTACTTCTCGACAGACCAAAACCAATCGACATTTGATGTCCTGGAATATTACAGGACACGATTCCAGCTGGAGTTCTGCTTCAGGGACAGCAAGCAGTACGCGGGGATCACGAACTGCCAGTCCACCGACTTCAGGAAGCTGGCGTTCCACTTCAACGCATCGCTTACTGCAATCAATATCGCAAAGGCCGCATGCAAAAGGAAGGGAATACCGTATTCCATCTCATCTTGCAAGTCGATGATACACAATGCCTATATGCTTGAACGATTTATTTGCGTGTTCGGCATTAAACCGGACACGACATTAATTGACAAAATTTTCAAGGAACTCATTTTATTTACTGCCAGAGCCGCTTAGGCTCGGCTGATTTTTAACGAACTATTGTAAGAATTCAGAAGAAAAAAGTATATCTTTGTAAGCGAGAAGCGAACGATTAGTTCTTTGACATAGTGTCCTGACATTTTGCGGACAGATGGAGTTACGCTAAACCGACTTTTCTTTTGGCGGACGACAGCTTCACCTGTCGTTATCTATCAACTCCTAAATCTTTCACGCACCATATCCAGGAACTTATCATCTTCAAGCAATTCATCAATTGGCAAAAACCTGTCACTGTTCAATAATGATGTTATTCAGTCAATATCTGACACTGTGCGGTTTACGTTAATGAAAAACGCCAGCTCCTGGGTGCAGAAAGGATATATAGATGTGGATGACTTCATTCAGAGTGCAAACTTACACATCCTGAATCGGAGTGCTTCCTATGATCCGGACCATGGTACTCCATTTAAGACCTGGGTATGTGTTGTGGCAAGGAATTACACGATCAGCGAATCGAAGAAGTTGAAAAAGGTAATTACAACCAAAACACGGTTTGACGTCATAGAGGGGATGGATTTAGAAGATACTTCTATCGTGGAGCCATTCCTGAAGGTAGAAGAGCGTTCTGAATCTGAGAGCCGGCTGATACAACTCACCGGTTTTCTTTCAACCCTTAACGAGAGCGACAAACTTTTGCTGGAAATGATGAAGGATGGCTTGTCGAAGGAGCAGATGATGGAGATAACGCACAAGACCGGTGGCAACATCGACACATGCAAGTCGCGACTCCGCCAGAAAATCCTCCGATATGTAAAGAGCCTTTACTGATAGCCATTCCCGCTTTCGCATTAGCCACCGATTCCATCTATAGGTTTCGGTGGTTTTTTGTTTTCATTTGTAAGAATAGCACAAATCGGCGTATATCATTGATGTAATATCGAAACAAAGAACGAATGGGGACAAATACAATGGATGAGATTTTAGCAGACGTATTGCTTGTTACGCTCAGGCTCGAACAGTACCTAAAATACCAGAGGGTACAAATTGAACAACTGAAATCCGAAAAGAAAGAGATGGGCGATGTGATCGTTCAACTTAAAAAACTGATAATTGAACAATCACCGGAATTGGTAAGACAGCTGGAACTTTTTAAAATATAGTTCCATCGATTGGCAAATCTTCATAAGATGAGTCGATTAACGAATCCTGTTTTGGAAATACAGGCAATTATTGATAATTTTGTGAAAATATGGCTAATACGACCATATTGTTTAACTAACCAGGATAATTGAATACTCACTGGGGACCATCGTTTGAAGTGCTGTTGAAATATGATCTATATAGAATCAAAACGAAAGAAGGTTACTTCCATTGAACGGAAGTACCCTGGCGCTTTGATCATTGACGTGACAAGCACGTCAAATAGCCGTTTCGTTCAGCTGAGCCCCTTTTACCCCCATGGCGGGATACCGGTTCCTTTCTCGCCTGGATATGCTTCTATGTCTGTCGAGGGAATATGGCAGGGCTTGAAGGTGTTTCAAAAGTCAGACGTTGACTTGTCATGCTTTAGCAATGCGACGATGAGAAACATCAAGCGGACGGTTAGACGTTTTGGCATGCCTCTTGGCCATAGGAAAGGGGTTTCAGGCACTGAGTTGTTAGGTTATCTTGATGCTCGTTTTCAGATATATCTACCTTCTTATCTTTGGGTTCTCCAGAACAAAGCGGGTGCCTTGATTGATGAGATAAGGTTTCTTTCTAAGGAAAAGAACGTTGTTCTCCTTGATTACGATACGAATTCTGATTGTTTCAACGAGAAAAAGCCTGTCTCCCATGCCAGTTTAATCAAATTCTATATTGAAGATGATTATCCTACTATGGAACGGCCACGAGAACCAGAAGGGCAACTATCATTTGACTTTTAATCATCTGACCATTCGTCCTTAGCATCCATTCATAACTCTACTCAAATGGCATACCCCCTCATATCTGAATATATGAATGCCGTCAGCTCGGCAGAAGACAACTTCGCGACACTGACATCTCTCAGGCCAATTCTTGGATTCGATGGGAAGCCGCTTTTCAGTAGCGGAAACTTTGCTGTGGTTTTCAAGATGGAAGACATCAACACAGGAGAGATCTTTGCCATTAAATGCTTTACGCGGGATCAGGACGGTCGGCAAGAAGGATATAAGAGCATAGCTTCAACACTCGCGAATGTGAATGCGCCTTATATGGCTAAGGTAGAATATTTGGAGGAGGAGTTGTTTGTTGACTCTTCTGTTACCCATGAAACAGAGTTCCCTGTAGTGAAAATGGACTGGATTGAGGGGAGTACACTTGGCCAGTATGTGATTGAGAATCAAGATAATCACGATGCTCTGAATCGGATTATCTCCACTTTCAAGGATTTGGGACGTTGGCTTCTTGCTCAACCCTTTGCTCACGGAGACATAAAACCTGATAATATCATTGTCAAGAAGAATGGTGTATTCTCCTTAGTGGATTACGATGGAATGTTCGTTCCTGGCATGGAAGGTGAAGAGTCTCGAGAGGTTGGGACACCAGGTTATCAGCATCCTCGAAGGACCATCAAGGATTTTGATCGTCATATTGATGATTTCTCTCTCTCCGTCATTTTGCTTTCTCTGAAAGCAATGGCATTGATGCCAGAACTTATTAATGATTATGATGGAGGAGACGTCCTTCTTTTCTCAAAGAAAGACTATATGGATATATCCAGTTGCTCAGTTTTTCAAAAAATGGGCTCGCTGGTTACAGATGAAGAATTCCAGGAGATTTATTCAAACTTCCTTTCAGTTCTACTTGCAGGACAACTTGACTACAGTTCTTCCTCATATATCAATGCATTTACGACAAGAACGATATGTTCCGGTACGGGTATGTCCCGGGTTTTCATCTCTGACGTGCTCTGGAACATAGCCCATAAAGACTACATTGTCGGAATGTGTATAGACAATAATGATATTGAGATCTTTAGGGATGAGCTAAAAGTGAGGATTGCATGGAACGACAACAGTTATTTTATGACCGCTACAGATGGCAAAAAGACCGCTATTGAGAAGTTCTCCGGAATCCATATCAGGCGCCTTTTAGTCAACGTTAATATTCTGGATGATAGCTTATCAAATAAACTCGAGATTATAAGCGGAAAGTCACAGCACAGCGTGGATCGCCCTGACTTATCTCCTCAGTTGGCTCGTTTATGGTGCCGTCAACATTATCCTTCTATTGAAGATAGCGTTTCCTTTATGGCGCTTGGGAATACACTAATCCTTTCCCTACAGCCGTCCTCTGACGGGGTTTTAATCGGGAACTTCATTTCAGTAATCTCAGCAGACGCACGTTTCCTTAATAAGTTATTCTGGGTGGGCATTAGGAAAGTACTTATACGTGACTTCCAATCCGGTTTTGAGAAGACTATTGAATTAAACCAATAACTATTTCATATGGACTTAAATGTAATGTTACAGATTCGGGCTCAGGGATTAGCCCAAGTGTCTGGCCAAGATGAAGAGCCGATCGACATGCTTTTTATTGTAGACAGTTCAAGCGTCCTGAACATTTCCGGAATTCCTTACGAAGGAGACTTCCCGCCTTCGTATAAATACAATGTAAGAAAACACGTTGTTGGTAAGATTCTGGATAAATCACTCTCTCCTTACCTTCAAATTGGCAAGGAAGCTTATTTCTTTTCGTACGATTCTGTTTATGATGTGGATTATGCTTTCGTCGTCAATTTATCTTCACTGAAAATTGACTTGTATATTTCTCGGAATGGGAAGGTTCTCAAGAAATACTACAATTTCAATTTATCTACCGACGAGCGAAATGATTTAATGAATTTATAAGCTATTCATTACAGAGTGGGCTGGTATGGATCAAGGTCCTTACCAGCCCACTTCTTTTTCTCCATATGGATTCTACTTTTTGCCTTTTTGCATTAGTTGCATTGCAATCAGTTTGTATCCATTCCTCATGACGTTGTCTGCCGTTAATTTGGTCGGGTCTAACTGACCGTCAGGTCCAATCATGTATCTACGAGCATTTACCGCCTGAATAATCTTGCCTGTTGTACTATTGTCAAATTCTACAGCAAGCTTGGGGAATTTTGCGCTCATATCTGAAACCTGTGACGGTTGAAGGCCAAAGCCGGAAGCAACCTCTTCAAGCATATACTTCGCCGCAATTGGTATCTCAGACTCCGAGATAGTTTTGTCGAACACAAGGCATGTGATGACATTTCTTGCGGCGGTAATGAAAGTGTCAAAGCCCAGTTTAAACTGATAGTGGGCTAAGATTGCATCTGCGAAATCAACGCATAAACTTTTGTCTACCATAATACAATAACCTATATTTTATTATTTCGTGATAACTAAAGCTGACCGCTTTCTCGCATGAGAGTAAGCGCCACAAGTTCATATCCGTTCTTCAACATATTCTCGGCAGTCATCTTTGAATAATCAATTTCACCATTGGGCCCAACGCAACAACCAGCATTAACAGATGAAATGATAGGGCCTATGGTGTGTGCGTCAAATTCAACCGAGAGTGAGGGGAAAATAGAACTAATTTCATCTACCTGTTTGTTATCTAAACCAAAGCCTTCGGCTACTCTTTCAAGCATATACCGAGCCGTAAGAGGGATTTCGGCTTCGGAAATGGTCTTGTCAAAAACAAGTGCAGTAATGATATTTCGTGCAGTAGTAACGAAGGTATCAAGCCCCAGTTTGTAATCGAAGTGCGCGACTATCATGTCCGCAAAGTCTGTGCACAAAGCCTTATTTACCATAAGAATAATGATGTTAATGAATTGACTTGATATTGTTTACTATGCAATAAGCAAAAGAATAGTCATCATTGGCTATAAGACCACGTCTGTACAATGCATCAAGGTGTCTATAGAAATTTGCCCTATTCTTACTGCTCCGAACGATTTTGGCTAAAACCGGCTCAAACGATCTCCTTTTTTCGCTCTGAGCGGCTTTAATATAAGACGATTCTCTCGTATGGGCGTTCAGAGCTTGGGTGATTTCCGACTCGAATAAGCTGCGGTTTAGCAATTCGAACATCATGATAATATAATGCGCCAATGCGTCTGAAGCGGCAAATAAGATTGATGATGGTGCAAGATTAAACTGACCAGAATGAAAGCCTTTCATGTTTAACGGTGTTGAGCACCCAATCAAATAAGGAGGCTCCTTGAAATCAGTCAACCTCATGGTTGACCATTCCAAAATGCCTTGATCCTTGATATAGTGAAAAACCACGCTGTCACCATATGAGGCCCAATAAGCATGGTCAACTTCTATCCATGCGGCAGCCAGGGTCGCAAATGAGCCTTCCTCGTAAAACTTCCTGAGAGTCATTCCATCTGTTTGTTTTGCGAGATTCTCACATGAAAGGTAATATGGCTCCCATATTCCTGCCACCCAGCGGTCAAGATCTTCGAAAGTCTTTATGGGGTCTGACGGGATAGACTCTACTAAGTATTTCGACCACTTCTCAGCATATACGCCACCACCGCCAGAACCATCGCTCACAACAACACAAAGAGGTGACGAAGACGCCGCATCTTCGCAAATGACATTTGACTCAAACTTCGAGATTGAAACGGAGTAGCTATTTCTGGCCATCTTATTTATTCAGGCTTATGTTTGTCGGAGTTCCGATGTCCATAAGCTGTATCAATGTTGACATATCGGCATTGACAGACATTGCGGTATGCCGGACACTGCTGTCATCATTCCTTACCTTAGAAATCATGTCGTTATACCGGAGAGGGAGAAGGCTGGAGAGCGAATAAAGCGTCTTGCTATATGTGTTGTCGTGGAGCTCTGACAAAGAAACAGGGAGAATGACGCTGTCTGTATGCCCTGCAGTTACATGAATGTTCCAAAGCAGAACATTGCCGTCATTCGTGTGCATTGCCTTCAACTCATTTGCCAGTTGCTGGACTTCCTCTGCAGGGCATCCATTAAACTCGCCATCAGTGATGTTGATAATAGTCGGAGGATAACAATCCTGGTCATGATGAGTCATCATCCAGGAGTCGAGCAATTGAATGGCTTTTTTGAACGCTTTATGCACATGAGTCCAATTGTGTATTTGCTTCAAGCCACTGAACCTTCTCAATTTCCTTTACGGTTGTGCCTTTTCTTGTTCTAACCTCTTCCCTCGTTATTATCTTTTTATACGGATGCTCCTTCAATTCCTCGGGAGACACGAAATCCCTTCCGCTCAATTCGCCATTCCATGCACTGTAGACATCGTGGCCGTAACCAATGGCTGCGATGTCGTAATAATGCCGGACCTCATTCGTCTTAATACAGCGAAGGACCAATTCGTTAATCTGGTTATTAACGATGCGAGCTACAGCTTCGGCCAAAGTCATCCGCTCTCCATTAAGGGTTGTCATTGCCTCCATCGAACAGGAATGATCAACCATGAAGATGAATGCAGTGGGATTATTCCGAGAGATCTGCGCAGTGTACGGCTCTTTTGCCTGGAGCTGAATCGCAGACTGACCAATAGGAATACCAAAGTTGGCAATATTGGTAATATATTTTAGGGGGATGAAGTTCTTAACAAGTATTTCAGCCTGATAAAACTCCTGTTCATCGGCATCAAGATCAAAATGGCTCGATGCTTTGACGGAAGAGAAATGGATTTTGTTAAAATCCTCAAACGTTGAGCCAATATTTGCTCCATTCTTGGTCGCATTCCTATCCGAGAACAAGGAACCGTCTTCATAGATCACCTTAGGGTCAATCTCGAGAATGACAGGATTTGAAATGCGGCCATCATTCATCGCCACATACATCATCGGATGGTTCTGCGTAAAACTGACACGCACATACGAACCAAGGTTATCCCTGGAGTCGAGTTGGCGGGAAAGTGCCCCACCGCCCGGTTTGGGGATGGAAATGCCCTTTTGGTCGCAATCAACCCACGAATAAAGACCACCATTTTGAATAATGGACTCCAAATTATCTCTATCGGTAAAATGATAGAGCTTGGTAATTCCATATTTGTCCAGAACTTTTTTAAAGTCTTGCCAGTCGTGTTTTGTAGGCATATTCAGAGTATTGTTGTTTTGTTCATTCTCGTTTATGGAATCCGCAACAGAATCTACATCATTGTCTTCCTCTTCTAATACTTCAACATTTGAATATCTTACACACAACCAGCCTTTATTAAGAGCGAGCCTTTCGATAATTCGTTTATAATCATCCTTCTGCAGATCGCATCCTGGGGAGACAATCAAGTCCAGTTCGTCAATGAAAGATCTCTCATCACATAATCTTAGCCATTTGATACGAGGACTTATTCTATTATCAATTGTGGCCGAGCGATGGAAGACAATAAGTGAAACCATCCTTTCTACCTGCCCAGGATCAAAGGCTTGGGTTTCTACCAGGACCGGCTTGCACGATGAACGATTAATCTTGGCCTGCGAATAAGGGTTCTTCCGTCCGGCGCCACCACGAATAACGCTGTATTGTCCACCTTCCTCTGATGTCCAGTCACCATTCTCAGACGCAATGATATTCCCCCCATAATCCTTGAATTCCACCAAGACGATACCATCATCTTTTATAATGAGGGCATCCAACTCCACATCCCCGATGTTGTAGTTTCCTATCAAAATACACATTTCATCAGACGAGGAATAGTATCTGTTCTTCAACTGGACGCAAAGGTTCCTAAACTCTTCACGTTCATGTGTCTGATCGTAGTTCCGGGGTTGGTATACTAAAAGTGGCATAAATTATAAGGTCAAAACATACAAAGTTAACTTTTTTCTCTTACACGATAAAATAAAATAAAATAAAGTAAATGATAGAAAACGAGGATGATGGGCGTAAGAAAATGTAAGAAAAGAGTATTTCATTATGCGCTTTTGAACAAACGAAAACACCAATCATTAACATTTAACTTTCACGCAATGAAACACACCCTTTCCTTACTGGCAGTTGTACTGCTGACCACCCTGAGTGTCAATGTTTACGCCCAGAAGAACAAGACCGATAACGATTACAACCTCAAGAAGGCCTACGAGGTCCTTCAAGAGGAGAAAGATGAGGCCAAGGCACTTGACCTTGTGACGAAGCAGCTCCGGGAGACGCCGGACAATGTGGAGGCGCTACTTTTGCGCGTCCGGCTGCTTCGCCGGAAGAAGGAGTTCGGCCAGGCACTGCAGGACATCAACCATGCCCTGAAGGTGAACAAGCCCAAGAAGACGGAGATGCAGAATTCCACTCTGCATTGGTGGAAGGCGTACATTTACCAGGATATGGGGGACAAGGTTAACGCAGCCGCCTCTTTCAAGACGGCATATGAACTGGCCCAGAAGGACGATAAGGAGAACCTGCAGAGCATATCTTTTGACTATGCTCAGGCTCTCTACGACCTGGAAGATTACGCCGGAGCTGATGCTATCTACAGGAAGATGCTGGCTCTTGACGAGGCTGACCAGGCTGCTATGATCGGCCTTGCCCGGAATATGATTGAACGCGAACAGTATTCGGAAGCCATTGAAATGCTGGACAAGTGCCAGAAGTACGATGCCGACTACTCGGAGATTTACCGCTTCAAGATGCAGGCTTACGACAAACTGGGTGAGGCATCCAAAGCCGTTGACGCAGGCCTGGAATGGTTCGAGAAGAATGATGATGCCAACACCGAAGCGATTGGTAAGGTTCTGCTTAAGCGCCCCAACTATGCGGAGGCTAGCATCAAGACTCGCATCAAGAAAACTGAAAAGCGGTTCCAGTGTATGGCCTTCCTCTGCCAGTTCTACGAGACCTCACATCAGTATGCCGAGGCTGTGAGGACCTATGATGATCTTGAGGCTGAATTCGGCCACTACGATGAGATCAATGTATATAGATCGGATTGCTACAGCGAACTTGGGCTAAATGAACTTGCCATCGCCGACATTTCCAAGGCCATGGAAAAAGACCCAGATTGGCAGCTGTATGTCCGCCGTGGCGATTACTACCGGCTTAACGGTGATTTGGGTTTGGCTATCGCTGACTTCACCGCTGCCGTAGAGGATGCTCCGAAAGAGGCCTATTGTTACTATCGACGTGGCTGGACCTATGAGATGCAAGGCGAGCGAAAGAAGGCCATGGAGGACTATAATATGGGCCTTGAGATGACTCAGGACTATCCGTACCTGTATCTGATGCGTGGCGAGCTGCTCCTTTTGGAGGGCAATAAGACCGAGGCGGATGCGGATTTTGAGATGGTAGTCCAGAAGGATACTGTCGTAAGAGACGGAAGTTGCCGGCAGTATGCCCTGCATTTCTTGGGACGTGACAAGGAGGCCGAGGAGTGGATGAACAAAATCATTGAGTCTGACCCTGATGATCCCGGCCACTATTACGATAAGGCGTGCCTGTATTCCCGAATGGGACGTCAGGAAGAATCCGTAGCGGCTCTCCGCATCTCTTTCGAGAAGGGATACCGCAGCTTCGCCCACATACGCCACGACGATGATTTGGATGCCGTCCGTGAACTGCCCGAGTTCAAAGCATTGATGGAGGAATACGAGGCCAAGCACGCCGAATACCTGAAGGAGTTCAAGCTGTCGATGCCTGAGAAGGAGGAAACCGTCACCGAGATTGCCGTCAAGCGCAATCCGGGTGGCACCTTCGAGATTCCCTGCGACATCAACGGGCTGGCGCTCCAGATGATCTTTGACACCGGAGCCTCCGATGTCACCATCTCCTCCGTGGAAGCCAACTTTATGTTCAAGAACGGCTACCTGTCCGAGAAGGACATCAAGGGCAAGAAGTACTACCAGATTGCCAATGGCCAGATCAGCGAAGGCACCACCATCACGCTCCGTGAGGTGAAGATTGGAGATGCTGTGCTCCACAATGTGGACGCCTCGGTAGTGAAGAGCCAGAAGGCACCGCTACTCCTGGGACAAAGTGCGATGGAGCGTTTTGGGACTATCACGATTGACAACCAAAACAACAAGCTCATCATCAAACACTAATAACGGCAACAAGGGCCTGCCTTCTGTTAGGCGTGAAAGGCAGTCGGCAGGCCTGCCGTTTTTCAAATCTTGAAATTCAACAAGTTATGGTAATTGCGATTATTTCTATAGTTGCTGCAATCTTCCTGGCCTTGTATGTAAGTAAAAGCCAGGACTACAAGCAGCTTGAAAGAGACAACAAGTGGCTCAAAGAGCAGCGGAACCAAGTGACGGAGTCCGTTGGTGTTGATGACGTTGACGATCATCAGCTTGACAAGGAGTCTGCGATGGATGCCATCCGTTTCAACGGCTATGTTCCTGATACTGACGAGCACTGGATCAATTTTATGGTACAAGGAGAGCATTATGCAATAGACGCGGATCGTTTCCCGGTTTTGGTGATGATGAAGCATTACAACCTTGACCACAATGAGTGGGATATGGACTTGATGCACAAAGCAGCTCATCAGGTGTCGGACGAACTCATTATGGGTAAGGTTCTGTTCACCGGTGAAGAGGAGGACGGCATTGCTTTCCAGATTACTGCCATCGAGAACAAATATGGCCACTTCAAGGATTGCCTTACCAGGTATATCAGCATCATTGAAGAGTCGCAGGCTCGGATGAGCAAGATCTACAATGATATGGACGCGAAGCGGAAAGAGGGCCTGACAATGTTCCCTCAGATTGGTCCGGATGCTAAAAGCGAAAAGAAGGTGCTATCGTAAATTTTATAAAGGAATGAAGGCCAAGTTCATAGTTCTTTCTTTGATGGCGGTTCCGGCCGCATCATTTTTCATCGGCTGTCGAGAAAAAAGCAGCAAGATAAGCGGCCCCAGACTCGAGAGATTGCCGGAGTGGGGTGTCGTGGATACCAATGAAAAGTCGGCAATCATGGATGGCTCTGATGAATCCTTTGCAACGATTCCGGATGTCCCATATGAACCAAAAGTAACTTTCACTGGTCGTGAGACTTTGGATTCTTTGTGTTCTTATGTATCTGAAGGAGAGACGCTCGGGATAGCCAATGCCTTGTTCTTGGATGGGTGCTATTACACCGGAGACACATCGACGCCGTTCCTTGCCTCCTTCGCAGAACGGTGGAACAAGGCTGCGTTCCTCAGGCGTTTCGTGAATGCTGAAGAACTCTTCGAGCGGGAGAATACCAACATCGGGGATTCCCTGACTACTGACACCGTAAGGGGAGAGTTGCCGATGTTGAAGAATGAGTATCAGTTGGCGTTCCGCAACAGTACCTGTGTGGCCAAGGCGAAGAAACTCGTCAGGATGCTTACGACTATTGACTATGTGCCGGCCGAGTGCGAGAAGATGGCCAGCCTGTTTGGCGAGCTTGTTAACGTCCCATATGACACGCCGGATTATGTGACTGAGGCAGACATTGAGGAAGTCCAGAAGGACTTTTGGACCTTGTACGACAAGAGCCAGTATGTCCAGGACATCGCAGAGATTCAGAAGATCCGTGTCAACGAGGATTACGGAACTGAGGCGTTGGATAATCTGCGTAGTTCGTTACAGAAAAGATATGTGGAGGCGACGGATTTTGATGTTCGTTGCATCCTGGCCTGTGAGCTGTCCAATTGCAATCAGGAGAATGGAATTGATTATTTGGGAGAGTTAATAGAAACAGGCCAGTATTCCAAGTATCTGTTTGAGGTATGGGTCGCATGGAGATTGCGTGCCCAGGATGGCGTCTTTGGTATTTTCACATTCTCCGAGATTCCGGATAACTTATATGACAATGCGCGATTACTTGTGGCGCACGAGTATGTAAAGCATATCAAAAGTAACCCTAATGATTTGCTTGCCAAGGTGCTATTGCTTAATATGACTTATACGGAGACAATCCATCGAGCTGGCGGGATATATGGTAACGAGGCGCTCGGTGCATCATTGTTCCTGAAAGAACGTTATTTCCTGCCAGAGGGACTAAGTAAGAATTCTGAATAAGCTCCTTGATGGAACACTTCGTTTCTATATTTTTTTATGTCTGCGTCGGCCTAATGACCGGCCTGGGGAATCTGTTCCATGTATCCTACATGACCATCAACGTCATCATGTTCTGCTACGTGGAGCCCATCATTACTGGTATAATGATTGCCCTGGCCGTCATGTCACTTTGCGGACTGCCAGTTAATATGGGAGGGATATGGTTCTTCAGGATTGTAGTTGCACTGGTTGTCATCCTCCTAGTGGCTGGTGGCTTCTACTTTGTTGGGCAAGGGATTGCAACAGAATATGGGCTATACAATGAGCCCTATCTCCATATGCCCTACGAGACATCAGCCCATATCGCGAATCTTTTCAACCAGGCAGTTGCATGGCTCAATAAAACAGCAGCGACCTTCGGGACAACGTATCAGATCATCAACCTTGTTGTGTATGTGCTGGCGATGCCGGCATTGTGTATAGCGTCATATGTCATCCTGAGAATCAAACATTCCGTATAGAACCGTGAATTACGAGATACAGCAAGCACTCAACGAGATTATGGAGATCCCGCCCATTTACCGGCGGGACTTCATAGTCAATTACCTCCGGCGGAATATGTCAAAGGAGGATGCCCGGCAATTCCTTTTCAAGAAGACAAAGGCTGACTTCTTGCAGAAAATGGTTGCCGAAGGGTATATCTCCCGTGAGGATGTCCTCGAGAAGATTGGGAAGGAACGCATCGAGCAATACTTCCATATATTGAGCAAGATATCATGATAGCAGACACACTGTTGAACTGGGACAAGGCTGAACTGGCTACCATTCTTGCCGAGCGCCTGGCCGATGCGGAGGACCTCATTGAGGCCTTCCCGTCCATTGATAAGCCTTGCGGAATGGAAGAAGCAATACTCCCGGACTTCATTGAGCAGAATTGGAAGATGATTCTGCACGATTATGATGTCCAGAAACTTGAAGAGTGGATTGCTGATAAAGAGTATGAGGAATCGTGGGAGAATTGGAAGAATGAATGCGTTGAGCAAGACCACGAGTATGAAGAATACAAACTTGAAGAATACTGCTGGTCAGTCATCGAAATTGCGCTGAGCTTCCGGGTTATGGATCTTGCCGAGCAATGGGGCCATCCTCCCAAGTGGAGAAAATCATAAATTTGTCCACCGTGTCCACCAGTGTACGGAGTGGACAGGTCGTGCTCGCTTCTGCCTGCAGTACTGTCCGTCAGCTTCCATCGACGGACAGTACCAAGGTGGAGGTCCGGACGGAAACGGTTTTTCAGAAGGATACTGTCTTTGTGGAGTTGCCGCTTGTTGTGGAGCGGGTCGCAGTCCTGGATACGGTCTCGCATCTGGAGAACAAATACGCCGCTTCCTCGGCCGTGGTTTCCGGCGGAGTGCTGAAGCACACATTGGAGACGAAGCCCGTGAAGTTGCCGGCGGTTGTTGACAAACAAATCGTGTATCGGGATTCCTTAATATATAAGGACCAGGTACAGACCGTGACGGTTGAAGTGGAGAAAAAGTTGACCGGCTGGCAGCAAGCCAAGCTCAGAGTCGGTGGATTCTGCTTCTTTGCCGTGATTTTGATTGCACTTTATTTTCTTATCACTCAATTTATTAACCTTAAACTCTTCTGACCATGAAGTACATTCCTTCCATCGCCTTCGAGGAGATGAGCGGCAGCGCCAAGGGCGTAACGGCCGCAAAGATGAAGAACCGCAAGTACATCCGCAACCGCGGGTATGGCGGTTCCGTCAGGACCCAGGACCAGGCCAAGGTCAAGGGCATTTTCAAGCGCCTGACCACGATGTGGCGCTCGCTCACCAACGAGCAGATCCTCGCGTGGAACAAGCTTGCCCTCAGCCAGCAGGGCCGCAGCGTCCTCGGTACCGGTGCCAAGATTTCCGGTGCCAACCTGTTCACCCGTCTCAACTACTGGATTGTCGCCTGTGGCGGTGCCCCTGTGACCGCGCCTCCGACTCTCGTGGGCGTTGAGAACCCTTCCACCGCCACCATCGTGTGCCAGGGTGACACCTTTACCTTCAAGCTGGATCAGGCCCTCGCCGACAACGGCGGCATCTTCCTGGTCATCGAGGCCACCGAAGGTCAGTCCAATGGCGTCTCCCGCGCCCACGCGAAGGCCTCTGCCATCAAGATGGTGGAAGAGCCCACCGCCGCTGCTGTCGACATCCGTGCCGACTACGTGGCCAAGAACGGTGCTCCCAGCGCCGCAGCGCCGAAGATTTTCTTCCGCTACTACTACGTCAACTCCAGCACCGGCGAGAAGTCCGGAACCATGCTGGCCGAGGTGGCGTGGACTGCCGGAGCCTAATCAAGGGCCTTCCTCGATCTTCGCTCTTTTGACGGGCGAGGGGACAAAAAGATTTCCTGCCTTCCTTTCGGGGGGGGGCAGGATTTTTTTGTTTTTATCCGGACGTATGGCGTGGAAATGTCGCGGGAGGTTCCCGGTTCGAACCGGGCTCCGACCCCCGATTTTAGGGTTTACGGTATAGGGGAGGCTAATAAAGAAAATTATACACAACTCGTCAAAACTGTGTACGAAATTGTGTATAACCTCTGTAATTTGCTGATTTTCAGCGTATTTTGTGAAGCATAGGATTATCGAATGGTTATCTCGTTGCCGTCAGGGCCGGGATGAATCTCAATTGTACGGACCAGCAGGAACGGCTCCGCCTTATTGCCGTCGTTGAACCCCTCGAACACCGAAGCATCGATAGTATCCTCTACAGTGCCGGAATACCAAAGTCCGCTGTCCGGATCCTTAATCGAGATATCCCATAGTATCGTCTTGTCCCCAGGAGGCATACCCAAGATGTAAGAACCGAGATCATATACATACGGGCCGAGATCGAAATTGATACCGGTTACTATCAGGCGTTGCGCAACAGGTTCGGAATACTCACCCGTATTGATATCCAGACTCGAATATACATGGCTCAGGAATGCATAGCTAAGCCGATAATCACACACTTCACCTCCGACAGACTTGAACATCACCTCGAGCCTGCGGTTGTACTGCTGCATGGGAACACTTACACGGCCGCCCTTGTCAGTTACAGTGGCATCAGACTGACCATAGTAAAACGCATCTCTCTGGGCTTCAAGCCACGGTTCCGGAAATATCGTCGGGGCATAGACTGCCCTTTGAGAGATTACTCTGTCGTACACATCCAGCCATGACTCGCCCGCCATTACAGATACAGCATAATCTCCAGAAGCGAATACCGCATCGCTCTTGTGTACCGCCCCTTTCCATTCGGAAGCAGTGTAGTCATCCCCTATCTTCACCGTCCACGGAGAATATCCGTCTTCCGACACAACACCCTCGCAGGCGCTCCAGTCCGGCTCTACAACGATGTATGAAGGCGCGGGAGCCGGTTCCTTGCGGCAGGAGGAGAGGATGACAGGCAGGACAAGGAAAGCAAGAATCAGCCGATTACTTTTCATGGCGCTGGAAATTAATGATCTTTAATATTTGTATCATATTGAGGATTGGTCCGTTCGACGCCAGACATAGGAAAGTAATGTTTCTCTCCTTTCTTACTGTCCCATGTATCCTGTCCACAGGAAAGTGCAACCGAGAATTGCGAAAAAAACTTTTGTATTCATAAGTAAATTAGTTTTAATGTGTTATATAATTACGCTTCAAATTTAAAAAAATGCTTATCAAGCAATATATTTTCTACATTTATTAATGATTTTTGCATTGGCCTGATAAGTTACGCCAACAAAACCGCTTCCTGCGAAAGATGCGTCCGGGGACAAAGGCTGACCGTGGCAGATGCAGATGTAAAAACCCGCCGTTCGCAAGTCGATGTTTTTGAGGCGACCTGCGCACAAACTCCGCCAGTAATCATCAGCATATCAATGCATTACTATAGGACTTGGTTCCCAGGTTCTTACATCCCCCTGCAAGTTGGCGCAGGTCAAGACCGACCACAAGCCGGCGCAAATTCGCAATTCGGCTGCGCCGCATGTACCGGTGCGCCTCGGCAATTGCAAGTAAACTTGCATTGCTCTCGGCTTCTTCGCAATTCGGCTACGCCGCATATACCAGTGCACCTCGGGAATGTAAATTAAACAAGTTTATTTCCATTCCTCTCGGTTTCTGAGTATATTTGCCCTCTGGAAAAACGGAAAGACAATGGCATATCTGATTTCAGGCATACAGCAGATAGGCGTGGGAGTCGAGAACTTCGCGCAGGCGTGGAAATGGTACGCGGAAATGTTCCACATGGACGTGAGGGTGCTGGAGGACGACACCGTGGCGGAGCGGATGCTGCGCTACACGGGCGGGAAGCCCCAGAAGAGGCACGCCTGCATCGCGATGAACCTCCAGGGAGGAGGCGGCTTCGAGATATGGCAGTACTCCGAGCGAAAGCCCGTTCCCTGCCCGTTCGATGTACAGGCCGGCGACCTCGGGGTTTTCGCGGCCGTAATCAAGACCCGCGACGCGCAAGGATTCAGACGCGGGCTGCTCGAAAAATACGACGGCGTGTCGGAACTCTCGAAGACTCCGGCGGGGACACCCTGCTTCTTCGTGAAAGACCCCTGGGGCAACCACTTCCTCGCCCTCGAGGACAAGTCGATATACATCGAGCAGCATACCCTCAACGGGGGGATATGCGGGGCGATGATAGGTTCGACCGACATCGGCCGCGTGCTGGGCCTCTACCGGGACGTTCTCGGTTACGACACCATCGTCTACGACAAGACCGGAGAGTTCCCCGACCTCGCGCTGATGCAGGGCGGACAGGGCCGTTTCCGCAGGGTACTGCTCACCCACAGCAGCCCCAGGCAGGGAGCGTTCGCCGAACTCTACGGACACAGCAGCATAGAACTCGTACAGGCTCTCGACCGGACTCCGGTGAAGCTCTTCGAAGGGCGCTACTGGGGCGACCCGGGCTTCATCCAGATATGCTTCGACGTCACCGACATGCGCGGGCTCGAGAAGGCCTGCGAGCAGGCCGGCTATCCCTTCACCATAGACAGCTGTCCCAACGGGGAGCGCTTCGACATGGGAGAGGCCAGCGGCCATTTCACCTATGTCGAAGACCCAGACGGAACCCTGATAGAATTCGTCGAGGCACACAAGCTCACGATACTCAAGCGCCCGCACATCTATATCGACATGCTCTCCAGACCCCGCGGGAAGAAGTTTCCCAAGATCCTCGCACGCATGATGGGCTTCAACAGGGTAAAGTTCGACTGACGCCGGCATGACAAAGACAGCGAAGGCAATGAGAATCTGGATAGTCGGGGCGAGCAGCGGCATAGGCGAGCAGTGCGCCGTGGAGTTCGCAAGGCACGGCGAGAAGCTGATACTCTCGGCGCGCCGTGAGGACGAGCTCGAAAGGGTGAGGAAGCGCTGTATCGAGGCAGGGGCCGCACATGCCGAGGTACTTCCGCTCGACCTTGCCGACACGGCATCGCTCGAAGCCAGGGCCGACAGCGCATGGAACACCTATGGAGGGCTGGACATACTGCTCTGCAACGCCGGAATCAGCCAGAGGTGCGACACCGACGAGGCGGGCATGGGAATCATACGCAAGGTCATGGAGATAGACTACTTCGCACCCGTGACGATAACCAAGCGCATACTTTCGCACATGCTCCGCTCAGGAGGAGGCCGGCTCGCATGCACGGGCAGCATAGCGGGGCTGTTCGGCAGCCGCCAGAGATGCGCCTACAGCAGCGCGAAGGCCGCCCTGCAGCGTTTCTACGAAACCATAGCCGCCGAATACCACGACCGCGGAATATACACCACGGTACTGATTCCCGGAAGGATACGCACGGAAATCTCCCTCTCGGCGCTCGAGGCCTCGGGCAGGCCGCACGGCGTAATGGATCCCGGCCAGGAAAAGGGCATATCTGCAGAAAAGGCCGCCAGGACAATGGTCAAGGCCATATACAGGAAGAAAAGGGAGAAACTCGTGGGAGGATACGAACTCGCGATGGCATATATCAAGCGCTTCTTTCCCGCCCTTGCGGCCATAATATCAAGGAAGGTGACGAATTAGCCTACAGCCTCTTGGCGAGGGAGGACATAGCCTTGCGTGCACGGGCGTTCCCGTACAGCACCTTGTAGACAGTCTCGGCAATAGGCATTTCTATGCCGTAGCGTCCGTCAAGCTCGTGTATCCCCTTGGCGGCATAATATCCTTCCGCCACCATGGTCATCTCGCTCAGCGCCATGTCCACGCTGCATCCGCGCCCTATCAGCGCGCCCAGCTGGCGGTTGCGGCTGAACGGCGAATAGCATGTGACGAGCAGGTCGCCGAGGTAGGCGCTCTGGTCTATGTCCCTTTCGAAGGGGTAGCTCGAATCCAGGAACTTTTTCATCTCGGCGGCGCATCTCGAGATGAGCACCGCGAGGAAGTTGTCGCCGTAGCCGAGGCCGAACGCCAGTCCGGCGGCAATGGCGTAGATGTTCTTGAGAATCGCGGCATACTCTATTCCGTAGATGTCGTCGGATACACCTACCCTGAGAGACTCGCTGCCTAGAGCCGAGGCTATCAGCGCTGCGTTCTCTTCGGACACGCAGGCCACCGTCAGGAACGACAGCCTCCCGCGCGAGACTTCTTCCGCATGCGAGGGTCCGGAAATCAGGCCCAGGCTCTTGAACGAGATGCCGAAACGCCCGTGCACATATTCGAGCACGGTCTTGTTCGCCCCGGGGATGATGCCCTTGACGGCCGAGACGACGAACTTGTCTTCAAGTGAAACCGTCAGCGTATCCAGAACTGACTGAAGATACGCCGACGGTATACCCAATATGACTATGTCGCTGTCGGACACGACCTCGTCGATGTCCTCGGAAACCTTCACCATATTCCTGTCTATCTCCATGTCGGAGACATACTTGGGATTGAAGCCTTCCGTCAGCACTCCCTCCCTGACACCCTCGTTCGAGATGAACCACCTGACGAGATGACCGTTGCGGCTGAGCTTGCCGACTATAGTCGTCGCCCAGCTGCCGTAGCCTATAACTGCAAAGCGCGAAGCGGGATTCAGGTTGTTCATCTTCCGGAATTATGGACGGCAAAGATAGCGCAAATCGGGGAGGAAAGCAAAAATAGCCTTAGACAGTGCCCTGCTCAAGCATCGCGGTCGCAACTTTCATGAAACCGGCGATGTTGGCTCCCTTCACATAGTCCACGCTTCCGTCGGGTCTCGCCCCGTACTTCACACAGGCGTCGTGGATCGACTTCATTATGAAGTGCAGCCTGTCGTCGACCTCCTTGCCGCTCCAGCTGATGTGGGAGGCGTTCTGGGTCATCTCGAGACCGGATGTGGCCACTCCGCCGGCATTCACCGCCTTTCCGGGAGCGAAGAGCACACCGTGACTCTGGAAGTAATGTATGGCATCAGGCTGGCAGCCCATGTTGGACACCTCGCAGCAGCACCAGGTTCCGTTGGATACGAGTTCCTCCGCATCCTCCACAGAAAGCTCGTTCTGGAACGCGCAGGGCAGGGCTATGTCGCACTTGACGCTCCAGGCCTTCTTCCCGGCGGTGAAATGCGCCCTGTCGGGGAACTTCACGGCCATGTCCTCGACCTTGTCGCGGTTGGATGCGCGCATCACGAGCATATAGTCTATCATCTCGGGAGTGATGCCGTCGGGAATCTCGCAGACTCCGTCCGGGCCGGAAATCGCCACGACCTTGCCTCCCAGTTCGAGAGCCTTCTTGCAGGCGCCCCAGGCCACGTTGCCGAAACCTGAAACGGCTATCCTGCTGCCCTTGATGTCGCGGCCTGCCTCTGCCGTAAGATAGTGGGTGAAATACAGCGCCCCGTAGCCGGTAGCCTCGGGGCGCAGTATGGAACCGCCCCAGGTAAGACCCTTCCCGGTAAGCACGCCGGTATTGTACTGCCGTGCCAGCTTCTTGTACATTCCGTACAGATAGCCTATCTCACGGCTGCCAACGCCCACATCTCCCGCAGGGATGTCCTGGTCGGGGCCGATGCAGTTCCAGAGCTCCAGCATGAACGCCTGGCAGAAGCGCATTATCTCCTCGTTGGACTTCCCCTTGGGGTCGAAGTCCGAACCGCCCTTGGCTCCTCCCATAGGGAGCGTGGTAAGGGCGTTCTTGAAGGTCTGCTCGAAACCGAGGAACTTCAGCATGGACAGAGACACGGCCCTGTGGAAGCGCAGACCTCCCTTATAGGGGCCTATGGCGCTGTTGAACTGGACCCGGTAGCCCATGTTGGTCTGCACCTCTCCCCTGTCGTCGACCCAGGTTACACGGAATGTGAATATACGGTCGGGCTCGACCATCCTTTCGACGATCTTAGCCCTCTCGAACTCGGGATGCTCGTTGTAGACATCCTCTATGGATTCAAGAACTTCCTGCACCGCCTGCAGATATTCGTTCTCTGCGGGGTACTTGGCCTGGAGACGGGCCATGATTTCCTGTGTCTTCATTGTATAATGGTTGATTAGTATGTGTGTCGTATATTGCCGGAGTCACTTCACCTCCCAGGTCGTTCCGCTGTGGATGAGGTCGTCGACGCAATGTATCGTAGACTTCGCCATGACAGCCTTCACCTGGTCGCGGACCCCGTCGTCGTAGGTTATGTCCTTCACGTCGCGTATGACGCCGAGCGCCACGGGATAGTCCGGACCTTTCATGTCCACGAGGGCCATGTGTATGCCTATGTTGTCGGTGTGGGCGTCGTGGACGAGTATGTCTTCCTCCGTGAAGCCGCCCTCGCCGATGCGCACCACGCGTATCTTCTTGCCGTCATATATCAGGCCCTTGTCCCTATCCTTGCCGAAGATCATCTTCTCGCCGTGGTGCAGGACTATCGTGTGGTCGGCCTTCACCGCAGGGTCGGAAAGGTCCCTGTGGGCACCGTCGTTGAATATCACGCAGTTGGTTAGCATCTCCATTACGGAGCAGCCGTCGTGAAGCGCCGCGCTGGTCATTATCTCCTCGTTGAGCTTCAGTTCCACGTCCAGAGACCGGGCGAAGAAGGTGCCTTTCGCGCCGAGCACCAGTGCTCCGGGGTTGAACGGATGCTCCACGGTGCCGTAAGGCGAGGTCTTCGTAATCGCCCCGAACTTGGAAGTCGGCGAGTACTGCCCCTTGGTAAGTCCGTATATCTGGTTGTTGAAGAGGATTATGTTGATGTCGATGTTGCGGCGTATCGCATGGATGAAGTGGTTGCCCCCGATTGCGAGCGCATCGCCGTCGCCGCAGGCCTGCCATACGGTCAGCGAGGGATTGGCCACCTTGATGCCGGTCGAAACTGCCGTGGCCCTGCCGTGGATGCTGTGGAAGCCGTAGGTGTCCATATAGTACGGCAGGCGCGACGAGCAGCCTATGCCCGACACCACCACATAACGTTCCTTGTCGTAGTTGAGGGCCTGGCTCACCTTGGGGAGGGCCCTCTGCAGGGCAGCCAGTACCGCATGGTCGCCGCATCCGGGACACCAGCGCACCGCCTGGTCGCTCTTGAAATCCTTGAATGTAAGGTTTGCCATATTACTCCATCTCCTTCCTTATAACCTCCACCAGCTCTCCCACGAGGAAAGGCTGGCCTTGAATCTTGTTGAACTGGTGTATGCTCAGATGAGGGAACCTGCCCCTCAGATAGGTAGCGAACTGTCCGCAGTTGAGCTCGCACACGAGTATCTTCTCAAAGGCAGAGAGCACCTTCTCCGTGTTGGACGGAAGCGGATTTATGAAGTCGAAATGCACATAGGATACGGCATCGCCCAACTGCTTCACCGCGGCATGCAGGTGTCCGAAGGTGCCGCCCCAGCCGACTACGAGCAGCTTTCCGGAAGCAGGGCCTCCGAGGATCTGCAGTTCGGGAATGAACCTCGCTACGGCATCCACCTTGGCCTGGCGCTCGCGCACCATGGCCTCATGGTTCGCCGGATCATTGGAGAGCACTCCCTCGTGGGTCTTCTCGAGACCGCCGACCCGATGCTCGAAACCTTTCTGCCCTGGCAGGGCCCAACGGCGCACGAAGGTCTCGGGGTCGCGCTTGAACGGATGATATTTCTGGCCGTCCTTGAGTATGCCCTGGACGAACGGAGGCCTGATTTCGGGATAGTCCTTCATCATGGGAATCCTCCAGGGCTCGGAACCGTTGCCTATGAAGCCTTCCGAGAGCAACAGCACCGGAGTCATGTGCTCCAGGGCGATCTTCGCCGCAAGGAAGGCGGCGTCAAAGCAGTGCGAAGGCGAATGTGCCGCCATAACGGGCATGGGACACTCGCCGTTCCTGCCGTAGAGGGCCTGGTTGAGGTCGGACTGCTCAGTCTTCGTAGGCAGTCCTGTCGAGGGGCCGCCCCTCTGCACGTCCACTATCACGAGCGGGAGTTCCGTCATCACCGCGAGTCCCATGGCCTCGGTCTTCAGCGAAAGCCCCGGACCGGAAGTCGTGGTAATCGCGAGGTTTCCGGCAAAGGCCGCGCCTATCGCAGTACATATTCCTGCAATCTCGTCCTCGGCCTGGAGGGTCTTGGCACCCAGGCTCTTGTGCAGCGCGAGTTCCTCGAGTATGCCGGTAGCCGGCGTAATGGGATAAGAGCCGCAGAAAAGCGACAGTCCGGCCTTTTCGGCCGCTGCGAGGAAGCCCCATGCTATGGCCTGGTTCCCGGTGATGTTGCGGTAGACGCCCTTGGGCAGGTCGTGCGCGGGTTCTACCGTATAGGTATTGGGAATTACCTGGATATTGGCGGCATAGTTGTGGCCGTCCATGAGCACCTTCTTGTTGGGGGCGAGCATCTCCGTGTGCTTCTTCTCGAACTTCTTCTCGAGATACACGAAAATCTGCTCGAGGGGACGGTTGTAGATGTAGCAGGCCATGCCGAGCGTGAACATGTTCTTGCACTTGAGCATGGACTTCACATCCAGTCCGCTGTCCTTGAGGCTCTCCTGGGTCAGCGTGCTGATGGGTGCGGCGATGAGGGTGCGGTCGTCGACCTTAAGTTCCGCGAACGGGTTGTCGGTCTCGAAGCCGGCCTTGGATATCCCTTCCGCATCGAACGCATCCGAGTCGAAGAGTATCATCGCATGGCGCTTGCACCACTTCGCGTTGGCCTTGAGGGCCGCAGGATTCATCGCGACCAGCAGGTCGCAGTAGTCGCCCGGAGTGGAGACCTCCTCGCTGCCTATATGCACCTGGAAGCCCGAGACGCCGGAAACGGTCCCGTGAGGCGCCCTGATTTCCGCCGGATAGTCGGGGAAAGTCGAAAGACTGTTGCCGTAGATGGCCGACATGTTTGCAAAAAGAGATCCGGTGAGCTGCATCCCATCTCCCGAATCTCCTGCAAATCTTATCACCACATCGTGGGCATCGATTATACTATGTTGCATCTGTAGCGTTACTACTGTGCCTGCTGTGCCTGCTCTGCCTGGGCCTGGAGTTCGGCCTGCAGACTCTCCAAGGTGCGTCCCTCGGGGATGTTCATCGCCGTACGCGCGGCGGGAGTGAGGTCTGTGCTCTGTGCGGCGTCATAGTAAAGCACGCTGTTGATGTCGAATACATAGACATAGGAGCCTTCCTTCGCGAGCTGGCTGACGACGTTCCTGGCCTTCTCGTAGATGGGAGCCATCAGAGACTGCTGCTGCTGCTGGAGCTCGAGGTCCACAGACTGGCTGAACTCCTGGATACGGGTCTGGATGTCGGTGAGCTCCTTCTCCTTGCTGCTGCGGATGGAATCGCTCCAGGTAGCGGCCTTGGCCTCATAGTCCTGGTACTTGGTCTGGAACTCGTCCACCATCGCCTGGTAGGTGTCCTGTGCTTCCTGGCTGGCGGCAGCCATAGTCGTCCTGGCCTCGTCGGCCTCGGGGCAGAGCTGGATGAGCTCGCTGAAGTTCACGTGTGCGAACTTGTTCTGAGCAGTAGCGGAAACGGCAACGCATGCCGCAAAAGCAAGTAAAACGATTTTTTTCATATTGGCGTTCATTTTTAAGATTTTCAATTAAAACTGCTGTCCTATCATGAAGTGGAACTGGCTCCTGTTGGACTGAACGGGATTGTCGAAGCCGTAGCCCCAGTCGACACCGAGCAGACCGATCATCGGTAGGAAGATGCGCACACCCACTCCGGCGCTGCGTTTGATCTGGAAAGGATTGAAGTCCCTGATATCAGACCAGCAGTTTCCTCCCTCGAGGAAGGCCAGCACGAAGATTGTGGACGAAGGCTGGAGTATCACAGGATAGCGCAGCTCGACGGTAAACTTGTCGTAGACGTTTCCGGCATAGGCATAGCCCGAAGAATTGTACTTCGACGGCTCGTAGGGTGTCAGGGAGTAGTTCTCGTAACCGCGCATCGCGATGATCTCCGAACCGTAGGTGTTGTAGCCGGACATACCGTCGCCTCCGAGCAGGAAGCCCTCGAAAGGAGAGTAGCCCCAGTTGCGGTTATAGTAGCCGAGGTATCCGAACTGCGCCCTCGTCATCAGCACGAGATCGCCCACGAGCCTAGTATATACGGCACCGGAGAACTTCCATTTGTGGTATTCTATCCAGCGGAAACGCTCGCGCGAAGACCAGTTGTCGTAGTTGATATCCTTGTACGAGGCCACCTGGACCTTGTTGCCGTCGGAGTCGAAGTCATGCCTGCGGAGCAGCGAGAACGGAGGCGTCAGCTGCACGGAGAACTGGAAGTCCGAACCCTGGCGGGGATATATCATCTGGTCGGTGGAGTTGCGTGCAAGGGTAAGCGAGTAGTTGATGTTGTTGGAGATACCGTCGTCGAAGATGAAGTATCCCGAATACCAGTTGCGCAGCTTGTAGGTCTGCCAGTTGAGTCCGTGGTACAGCACGAAGTAGTTGTCAGGCCACTTGAGCCTCGTTCCAAGGGAGGCCGAGATACCGTAGACATCCATTTCGCGGTTGTTGCTGTAGAAGTTCAGCGCAAGGTAGGAGTCGGTCTGGCGCGTATAGTAGGCGCCTATGTTGAGAGAGGTAGGTTTCTTTCCGAACAGCCAGGGCTCGGTGAAGCTGGCGGAGAACGCGGTATAGTAGGTGCCGTTGGTCTGGAAGCGGATGGCCAGGTTCTGGGCGTCTCCCAGCGGGACGGGCTTCCACGCACCCTTTTCGAACATCCTGCGGGTAGAGAAGTTGTTGAAGCTCACGCCGACGGTGGCCACGAAGGTGTTGCCGCCCCATCCGCCGGAAAGCTCGAGCTGGCTGGACGGCTTCTCCGTGACATTATATACCACATCGACGGTATTGTCGCCCTGGTTGGGAATCACGGACCAACCGGTATTGTGATCCATGATAGCCTCGGCGTCGAACTGGCCGAGCGAGGCGATCTCCCTGATCGAGCGCTCGAAGTCGCTCTGGGTGAACAGATAGCCGGGACGCGTGAATATCTGGCGGCGTATCACCCTCTCGTTGGTGATGTCGTTGCCGTTTATTATCACATCGTCGAGTACGGCCTGCTTGCCCTCGGAGATGCGCAGCTCGACATCCACGGAGTCGTTCTGGATATTGGTCTCCACAGGAGTAAGGGTCATGAACAGATAGCCGTTGTCCTTATAGAGCTTGGAGACGTCGTAGTCGGTCTGCTTTCCGCCGCCGAAAAGGCGCTGGTCCATGGTAACCCTGTCATAGACGTCACCCTTCTTGATACCGAGTATGCTGTTGAGGGCGTCGGTCGTATATATGGAGTTTCCTGTCCAGGTTATATCCCTGAAATAGTATTTGTCGCCCTCGTCGAACACTATGTCTATGGCGAGCCTGTCGGGTTCTATATAGTATACGGAATCGCGCACTATCCTCGCGTCGCGGTAACCCTCCTCGTTGAACGCGCTCAGCACGCTGCGCTTGTCGTTGAGATATTCCTTCTCGTCGAACTTCTTGCTGTGGAAGAAGTTATAGATCTTGTTGGACTTCGTCTTCTTCATGGACCGGGCCAGCTTGAATTCCTTTACATGGTCGTTGCCTATGAAGTTTATGTCCTTGACCTTTATCTTGGGGCCGCGGTCCACGGCGAAGTTCACCTGTATCGCGTTGCTGATTATCGTGTCGCGCACCACCTCGGCGGTCACCTCACACTGCAGGAAACCCTTGCCCGCATAGTATCTCTTGACTATGTCGGCCGTAGTCTTCTCCACATAGTCGGAGAACTCGCGGCCGGGACGGAGGTTGACCCTCTCTTCTATGTCCTTGCGCTCTCCGGACTTGACTCCGGAGAAGGTCCAGCGCGAAACCCTCGGCCGTTCCTGTATCTTGATCGTGAAATATGCGGTGTCGCGGGTGGCGTCGAGGCTGTCGACGACTACGGCCACATCCTCGAAATAGCGCTGGAGCCATAGCCTTTCGACTATGCTGGATATCTCCTCTCCGGGTATCGTTATCTCCTGCCCCTCCCTGAGGCCGGAATAGGAAAGGATCTGCTGAGACTTGAAATAAGTATTACCCTCGACCTTGACACCGCCGACGATGACCTGTCTGGGATTGTTGTAGTCCACTTCCACACCCTGCTGCTGGGCCATCAAGGCTGAAGGGGCCAGAGCCAGGGCAAGAACGGCAAGTGTCTGTGCTATCTTCATTACAATTTACGATACTACAATTTGCAAATATACGAAATTATTTCACTTTACCGAAGCGCCTGTCCCTTTGTGCATATTCTTCGAGCGCGCTGCGGAACGCTTCCTCCCTGAAGTCGGGCCAGAGCGTATCCGTGAACACGAATTCCGTATATGCGGTCTGCCATAGCAGGTAGTTGCTTATCCGCTTCTCTCCCGAAGTACGTATCAGGAGGTCGGGATCCGGTATTCCGGACGTCACCAGGTAAGAGCTGAACAAATCGGCATCGATGCTGAGTCCGGGATTACCAATCAAATCGTGTGCCAGCCTCCCGGCAGCCTGGAGTATGTCCCATTTCCCGCTGTAGCTCAGGAAAAGTATCATCGTGAGCCCGGTATTGACAGCGGTCGCGGCGCAGGTCCCGTCTATTATGGACCTGAGCTCCGGGGAGAGACGGGAGAGATTGCCGAGCACCCTGAAGCGTATGTTGTTCTCCATGAAGGTCGGCAGTTCGTTCTGCATGGCTTTGCACATCAGTTCCATAAGTGTCTCCACCTCCTCGGCCGGGCGGTCCCAGTTCTCTTCCGAAAAGGCGAAGAACGAGACATAGCCTATCCCCCAGCGCGCGGCCGCCTCAGTCACCCTGCGCACGCTTTCCACGCCTTCGGCATGGCCGTACACGCGCTCCATTCCACGCTGCCTGGCCCACCTTCCGTTACCGTCCATAATCAGCGACACATGTGTCGGCAGTTTCGTAAGTTCAAGCTGCATAGTCCTGTCGTAGTTTTCATTCATGTAAGACATCTGGGGAGTTGCGCACGTCCGCTCCCCACAGCAGGCGGCTGCGCAGCGCATTGAAGAAGTTCGACTCCGCCGGGCATATCCTTTCCAGGCATTTATCCGCAAGGCGGACTTCAAGTTCCAGTCCGGAGCCGACCGTATAGCTCCTGTTGTCGAGGGTCAGCACGGCCTCGCAGTCCCTGGAGCGCAGGCTTATGGCCACGGTCACGGTCTGGGGCACGATGAGCGGCCTGACATTCAGGTTGTGCGGGGATATAGGGGCTATTATGAACACGCCGGTGTCCGGAGTGCATATCGGGCCTCCGACGCTGAGGCTGTAGGCGGTGGAGCCGGAGCTCGTGGCCACAAGCAGGCCGTCGGCCCAATAGGTAGGCAGCGGTGTCGTGCCTACATGCACGTCTATTCCGAGCATGGACGCGCCTATCCTCGAGACGCTGATCTCGTTAAGGGCGCAGGGCCATGAATCCGGCAGCGGGCACGAGGCCTTCAGCTCGAGCAGCGAACGGCGCTCGATGCGCGACCCGCCCGGAGCGAGTATGCGCACCACATCCGCAGGGTCGGCGTCCGAAAGGAAGCCGAGCCTTCCGAAATTGACCCCGAGCACCGGCAGGGAGCAGCGCACGGCAAGCGCCGAGGCGTTGAGGAAGGTTCCGTCCCCGCCGAGGCTGAGCAGGGCGTCAGTTCCGGCCTCGACATCTTCGACGCACCTGACCCTGTAATGCGAAAAGCCCTCCGCCGAAAGGGTTTCCAGCAGGGAACGCACACCCGTATCCGGGCCGAGGCTTTCATTCTTGATGTAGTATGCAAGCTTCATTCTTGAGTCAAAAGTAAGAATTTTTGCCGAATCTTGCACAAATTAGGTACATTTGCAAGCGATAAAACCGTTCCGTTATGACAAGGCTAAGTGTAAACATCAACAAGATAGCCCTGCTGCGCAACGCGCGCGGCGGGAACATGCCGGACGTGCTGAAAGCCGCGCTGGACTGCGAAACGTTCGGCGCCCAGGGCATAACAGTGCATCCGCGTCCCGACGAAAGGCATATACGCTACAGCGACGTGCGCACCCTCAGGCCCGCCCTGAAGACCGAGTTCAACATAGAAGGCAACCCTACGGGCAGTTTCACCGCGCTGGTATGCGAAGTCGTACCGGACCAGGTGACCCTCGTGCCCGACGCCCCCGACGCGCTCACCTCGAACGCAGGCTGGGACACCGTGCGCAACTTCGGCTTCCTGTCAAGGGTCTGCGAGGCCTTCAGGTCGAGGGGCATACGCACTTCGATATTCATAGACCCCAGGCCGGAAATGGCCGAGGGGGCGAAACGCTGCGGAGCCGACAGGGTGGAGCTCTATACGGCGGCATACGCCGAGATGTATCCCTCCGACAGGCAGAAGGCGATAGCCCCCTACCTCGAGACCGCCGAGAAGGCAAGGCAGCTCGGGCTGGGACTCAACGCCGGGCACGACCTCAACCTCGACAACCTCTCCTATTTCATCAGGACCATACCGTGGACCGACGAGGTGAGCATAGGACACGCCCTGATATGCGACGCCCTGTACATGGGCCTGGAGACGGCCATAGACAGATACCTTTCCGCAATTCAAAATTTTTAGCTAACTTCGCAGGTCATACCGTTGTAATATTTAGAAACAACAATATTTCAAGATGAAAAGATTTGCATCCATCCTCGGCATCGCCGCCATGACGGTGTTTGCGTCAGGCTGCGCGAATACCGAGAGCAGCCAGAACACCCAGAACGCGGCAGAGACTGCCGAGACTGCCGCCCCCAAGGGCGCAATCGTATATTTCAACCTCGACCGCGTCCTTCAGGAATACGACATGGCCAACGAGCTGCGCAGCGTCGTAGAGACCAAGGTCAACAGCATCAACCAGGAGGTGAACCGCCGCGGGAACAAGCTTGAGAAAGACATCAACGCCTTCAGGGACAAGATAAACAAGGGCCTTCTCACCCAGTCCGTAGCGGAGCAGCAGAGCCAGAAGCTCGCGGAGCAGCAGAGCAGTTTCGAGACCTATGCCGCCCAGAAGCAGCAGGAGGTGCTCGAGGAGCAGCAGGTGATGATGAACCAGCTGGCCGATGCCATCAACAACTATATCACCGAGTTCAACGCAGACAAGAAATATGCGATGATCATCGCCACCCAGGGCGACATACTCTCTACTCCCGTGGTGAACGCCGACCCCGAGCTCGACATCACCGACGACCTCCTTGCGGGCCTGAACGCCGCCTACGTAAAGCAGAAGAGCAGCGAGAAATAGCCCCAGGCTTTGAAGACGGCAATACTGTCCTGCTTCCACCCGTTCAGGGGTGGCATAGCCCAGTTCAACGCCAGCCTCGCAGAGGAACTGGGCAGGGAGCACGAAGTGCGTGCATACAACTTCACAAGGCAGTATCCGTCGTTCCTCTTTCCCGGCAGGACGCAGTATGTGACGCCGCAGGACGAAGCGGTACCCGTAGAGTCGGAGGCCCTGCTGGATACGGTCGGCCCCCTTTCATGGCGGAAGACGGCATCGGCGATACGCCGCTGGAATCCGGACGCGCTCATTCTGCGCTACTGGATGCCGTATTTCGCCCCGTCGCTTGGCTATGTGGCGAGACACCTCTCCCCGCACAGCAAGGTCATAGGCATACTGGACAATGTAATACCGCACGAAAGGCATTTCTTCGACAGGGCCCTGACCTCGTACTTCATAGCGTCCCTGGACGGTGCCGTCACCCTCTGCTCAGAAGTCGCACGCGATCTTGAAAGTTTCCGCGCGGACATCCCCCACAGGGTGCTCCACCACCCGGTATATTCCCACTTCGGCGGCCGCATTCCTAGGAAAGAGGCCCTGGAAGCTCTGGGAATCGAAGACGACAGCAGCCGCAACCTCCTGTTCTTCGGCTTGATAAGGGAATACAAGGGACTGGACGTGCTGATACGCTCATTCGGCCTTCTCGGTGAAGGCTACCGCCTGATAATCGCCGGAGAGCCCTACGGATCCTTCGACAGATACCGCAGGCTGATAGAGGAAAGCCCGTACGCATCACGGATACATGTGTTTCCGGAATACATACGGGATTCGCAGGTCAAGCTCTACTTCAGCGCGGCAGACCTCACGGTACTTCCCTACAGGAGCGCGACGCAGAGCGGGATAGGCGCCATATCATGCCATTTCGGCGTGCCTATGGTCGTCACGGATGTCGGAGGGCTCAGGGAGACCGTCGCAGACAAGGGACTCGGCATGGTCTGCCCCGAATGCAGCCCGGAAAGCGTGGCCGGAGCCGTAAGGACATATTTCGGCGAGCCGTCACTCAAGGAGCGCTTCGCCTCATGCATCAGGGAAGAGAACATCAGGCTGAGCTGGAACAGATTCTGCAAGGAACTCGTCGGATTCATCGAAAGCATCAAGAAATGAGAAAATTCCTATCAATATTCATACTGGCGGCCTTACTGCCGCTGGGAGCACAGGCCCAGAACGCATGGTGGCTGTTCCCCGGCAGCAGGCAGCGGGAGCAGCAGGAGCAGCAGGAGCAGCAGGAGCAGAAAGAGCAGAAGCGGACGCAGGAAGAGACGTCCCGGCAGCAGGAAGAGGCGCAGCGGCGGGAAGAGACGCGGCAGCCGCATGCCCTGGAACAGAAAAGTATCCAGGGACAGGAACCCCAGAGGCAGCGACCGGACGAAGAAGAGCTCGAAAGACTGCGCGACGAACTGTGGCGCTCCGTATCGTCGGACTTCTCCGGCAAGGTCAATGTCACGATGATCCTGCCTCTGAACACTTCCTCCGCCACTCCGAGCGCCAACTTCCTCGAGATGTACAGCGGAGCACTGCTGGCGCTCAGAGACCTCGGCCTCGAAGGAATGGAGATAGATTTCGAGATCCTCGACTCGTCCGCCGAAGGGTTCAGGGCCGAAGAGCACATCTCGGGAAGGAACGTTATAATCGGCCCCGTGGAATACCGGGCGCTGGCTGAACTCGAAAGGCACTGCAACCAGAACCAGGTAATCATATCGCCTCTCGAGCCGAGGGCGGCGGAGCTCGTCGACGGAGGGCACATAATACAGTCCCCCGTTCCGTGGACGGCCCAGACGGACGAACTGGTACGGTGGATGCGCAGCGACTGCCAGCCGGCCGACGAAGTGATAGTGATACGCGACGTCAGCATGAGCGGCAACGGGGAACAGAGCAGATACCTGACCGGACTGCTGGATTCAATGGGAATTGCATACAGGAGCGTCAGCTCCGTACAGGACCTGCAGATGGGCAAGTTCGGCAACTACAGGCTCCTGATAGCCTCCGACGACGACGCCTTCATCACGCGGACGGTAAAGGACATAGGCATAGCGTCCAAGATACACGACAACATAATACTCTACACGACCTCGAGGGTCAGGAACTGCGTCGGCCCCAATGTCAGCGACCTCCACGACGCCAACACCAGGCTTACGGCCGCATATTTCATAGACTACGGTTCGGAAGAAGTGCAGGAATTCGTACTCGCCTACAGAAGCCTCTTCGGCAGCGAGCCCGGCTCGTTCGCATTCCAGGGATACGACCTCGTGAAGTATTATGCGACCGCGTTCGAAAGGTACGGAAGGAGGTGGACTTCGAGACTTGACGACTTCCCCTCCGAGGGACTGCAGTCCGACTTCAGGTTCGACAGGTCGGAAGGCCGCGGCAGGCTGAACACCGCCGTAAGGAGAGTGGTCTACGGCAGAGACCTAAGCACGACCCTCGTCAAGTAGGGAGCGCGCATTTGCAAGCGCGGCATCGCTGATTACCGAACCGCTCAGCAGACGGGCGATCTCCCTTACCCTCTCCTCTCCCTCGACCTTCCTTATCCCGGAAACGGTACGGCCGTCTTCCCTGACGGACTTCCCCACTATATAGTGGGCGTCCCCCTTGGCTGCGACCTGAGGAAGATGCGTAATGGAGAATACCTGCATATTGCGCCCCATATCGCATATCATGCGGCCCATTTTGTCTGCGACGCTGCCGCTGACCCCCGTGTCTATCTCATCGAAGACAAGCGTGGGCATGCCTGCGAACCTTGCCATAATAGCCTTGAGGCACAGCATGATGCGAGACATCTCGCCACCCGAGGCGACCTTCGACAGGTCCTGCAGGTTCTTTCCGGTGGATGAAAAGAGGAAGCGTACGCGGTCGGAGCCGTCCGGTCCGGAACCGGCATCCTCGACGGCGACATCGAAACGGGAATTCTCCAGTTCAAGGAAGTGCAGCGACTCCTCGACGGACGAAGCCAGGAGCGGAGCCTTCTGCACGCGCAGTTCGTGCAGCCTTGCAGAGAGGTCCGAATAGCGCGCCTCGGCCGAAGCGAGCCTTTCCCGAAGCCTGTCTATATCGTCGTCCGACGACTCGGCCTCCCTGAGCAGGGACGCATAATGCTCGCGGACGCCGATAAGTTCTGCGACCGTGGAGCAGGAATGCTTCTTAAGCAGCGAATAGATAAGCGACAGCCTCTGCTCGACTTCCCCGAGCCTGGCCGGAGACGCGTTCATCGCAGACAGCTGCCTGTCAAGCTCGTCCCGGATGTCTTCCAGCTCGATTCTAGACGACTCCAGCCTGGAGGCAAGGACGCCCGCAACCGGAAGGAAATCCGCAATATGCTCCAGCTGCCTCTGCGCATCCTTGAGACGGACGCCCACGCCCGCATCTCCGCCGTCATCGCCACCCTCTATCAGAGAATACGCTCCTGACATGGCGGAAGCTATCTGCTCCGCATTCGCGAGGCTCCTGTGCTCCTGCTCCAGGGATTCGAGTTCGGAATCCACGAGCCTGGCATCCTCGAGCTGCCGCAGCTGCGACAGGTTATATTCCTTGTCGGCATCAAGCTTGCGCTTCTTCTGCAGCATGGACTCCAGCTCCGCTCCAGCAGTGCGCAACTCGTGGTATGCGGTACGGCATTCGGAAAGCAGGGAAGAGTCCGAGCAGAAATTGTCCAGCAGTGAAAGCTGGAAACGTCCTTCGGAAAGGAGGATGCTCCTGTGCTGGGAATGTATGTCGACAAGCCTGGAGGAGAGCCGCTGGAGCGCGGACAGCTGCACGGGGCAGTCGTTGACGAAGCTGCGCGACCTGCCAGAGGCATATATAACCCTGCGGACGGTCAGGTGGCCGGCGGAACGCACGTCGAATTCGGCCTCGACCACGCAGGTCTGCGCGCCTTCGGAAATCACCGAAGCGTCGGCCCTGGCTCCGAAAAGCAGCGACAGGGCGCCGAGCAGTATGGACTTTCCCGCGCCGGTCTGACCGGTAATAATGACCAGACCCTCCGGAAATTCTATATCCAGAGAGTCTATGAGTATGTAGTTTTCGATGTGCAGGGACCGTAGCATCGGAAACCGGGGCTACTTCTTCTCGGCAGCGTCTTCGTGCGCGACCCTGTAGTAGAGTTCTCCGTTTTCAAACTCGGAAATCGCCACGAGGTCCGGCTTGGGCTGGCGCTCGTAGTACTTGGAGATTTCTATCTGTTCCTTGTTCTCGAAGACCTCGTCCATGGTGTCGCGGTCTCCGCGGAAGTCCTCGAGCTTCTTGGCAAGCTCCTTCTTCTCGGCCAGGGCTATCTGGTTGGCCCTTTTGGACAGGATGACTACAGTTTCATAGATATTGCCAGTAGGCGCCGCGAGATCCTTGATATCCCGCGTGATAGTGTTTGTAGGTATCTTCTTTTCCATATTTAGAATACGGGACGAAACTCTGCGTAAGTTTCAAATTTTTTCTCTTACCTTATCGTAGAGGGCGTCGAGCTCGGGCCTGTAGTGGGATTCGGGATACTCACCCACGAAGTTGAGGTAGTCGTCGACGAAAGTAAGGTAGCGCTCCTTCTGTTTCGAAGGCACGCTGTTGAAGGCGTAGTTGTAGGAAGACATCGCGGCATAATAGAGTATGTCTTCGCGGTAGATGTTTTCGGCGTCGTCCCTGAGGATGTTCTTGAAAGCGACCCTCGACGCCTTGTAGTCCTCCATGGTATAGTAGAGCCTCGCGTTTTCGAAGGCCTTCTTGTCGAGCCTGTCGCCGAGGTCCTGCAGCATGTGGCGGCATATCTCGTCGTTGGGGCCGTCAGGATTGTCTATCATATACGCGCTTATGGCCCTCATCGCCGTATAGGTCGGAGTCTGGTCGAGCTCGTAGCGCAGCGTGGCCCGGTACAGGCAGTCTATCCTGAGGAACGAGGCGCTTTCCATGAAGGGACTGTAGGGGTAGGTGTTGACGAACTTGTCGAAGTTCGCCTCGGCGGTGTAGTAGTCGCCTGCCGAATAGTTGCTCAGGCCCCAGTAGTACTGTATGGTATCGGCCCTGTCGGTATTGCCGGCAAGCACGGAAAGGGACTCGAAAAGCTCCGCCGACTTTGTATACTTGCCCTCGTTGAAATAGTCGAAGGCCGCATTGTACTTGACATCGACGTCGTTGCTCTCGAGTATCAGGTCATACTGCGTCTTGCAGGCGCACATGGCGGCAAGCAGCGCCGCGGAGCAAAGGATCAGTCCAACTGATTTCATTTCTTCAAATATTTTTCTGCGTCGAGCGCCGCCCGGCAGCCTGAAGCCGCCGCGGTAATCGCCTGACGGTAATGCGGATCCTGGACATCTCCGGCCGCGAACACTCCCTCGACATTCGTCCTGCTGCCGACCCCGTCGGTAACGATATAGCCGTTCTCGTCGGTATCCACCCACTTCGAGAAGAGCTCGGACTCGGGATGATGTCCTATGGCCAGGAAAAAGCCGTCTATGCTGATATCAAAAACCTCGCCATCCTTCCTGCGCAGCCTCGCCCCGGTAACTCCCGAAGCGTCTCCGAGCACCTCCTCGGTGTTGCAGTTCCAGAGTATTTCGATATTCGGGGTCTGCATGACCCTGCGCTGCATGGCTTCGGATGCGCGCAGCACATCCCTGCGCACTATCATGTACACCTTGTTGCAGAGTCCGGCGAGATAGCTCGCCTCCTCGCACGCGGTATCCCCTCCCCCGACGACGGCGGTGGTCTTTTTCCTGTAGAAGAAGCCGTCGCATGTGGCACAGGCCGAAACGCCCATACCGCGGAACTTCTGCTCCGAGGGAAGCCCGAGATAGCGCGCAGTGGCGCCGGTCGCTATGATTACGGCGTCGGCCTCGATCTCGGCCGGGGAATCAACGGTGACCCTCAACGGGCGGACACCGAAATCCACAGCCGTGACCACGCCCCTCCTGATATCGGCGCCGAGCCCTGCGGCCTGGGCCCGCATGTCGGACATCAGCCTGTTCGCATCGACTCCGCCGGGGAATCCGGGATAATTCTCTACGACGGTGGTGGTCGTAAGCTGCCCGCCCGGCTCGTTACCCTCGTACAGGACAGGCTCGAGGCCGGCACGCGACGCATAGATCGCCGCAGTGTATCCTGCGGGGCCGCCGCCTATTATAAGACATCTGACGTGTTCCATTCCTTATAGTTAAAACATGCGAATTTAGTCAAATTATTCTCAATATCCTAAACTCCGGCAGCGGGGGTATTTTGAAGTTTTCAAATTTATTGGTATTTTTGGCGCAAAGCAAGCAAGATGAGGAGGAAAAGGAAGACCATAACCGACATAGAAGCCCTCAAGGCCTTTCTGAAAAGCCAGAAGCTCAAGGCGACGCCCCAGAGGCTGATGGTCCACGAAGCGATGATGGAACTCGGCCATGCCAGTGCCGACATGGTCGCGGAACATATCGCATCCAACTGCGGTACCAGCATAACGATAGCCTCGGTGTACAACGTGCTCTCGATGATGGCCGACCTGAAGATATACAGCCGCAGGATGAGCAGCAACAACAAGATGTACTTCGACGTCAATTCGTTCAGGCACATCCATATATACGACATGGTAAACAATTCCTACCGCGATCTCATCGACGACGATCTGCTCTCGCTTATCGAAGAGAGGCTCAAGGACAGGCAGCCCAAGGGCTACCGGCTCGAAAGCATAGACATACAGCTGGTCTGCCGGCCAGCGAGGAAATCGTCGCGGCAGAAAAGACAGCCTTAGGGACTACAGTTCCTTGCGCCAGCGGGCCAGAGGGATACCCAGTTGTCCGCGGTATTTCGCGATTGTCCTCCTCGCGACCTTGTATCCGTGCTTTTCCATTTCGAGGACCAGCTGCTCGTCGGTAAGGGGCTTTTTCTTGTCCTCGGCCGCGACGCATTCCATAAGCACCTTCTTCAACTCCCTGGTAGACACCTCCCGGCCTTCCTTGTCCTCCATTCCTTCCGAGAAGAAGTATTTCAGCGGATAGATTCCGAAATAGGTTTCGATATACTTGCTGTTGACGACCCTCGAGATAGTCGATATATCGAAGCCCGTACGCTCGGCTATGTCCTTGAGGACCATGGGCCTGAGCTTTGTCTCGTCTCCGGTGGCGAAGAAGTCGTGCTGATACTGGAGTATCGCCTCCATAGTGCGGCCGAGGGTGTTCTGTCTCTGCTTGAGAGCCTCCACGAACCACTTCGCCGAATCGAGCTTCTGCTTGACGAAGGTTACGGCCTCCTTACGCTCCCTGTCGGAGGAGCCTCTGGCCGACATGAGCATGTCGGCATACTTCCTGTTCACCCGCAGTTCGGGAACCGAGAACCTCGGCATCGAGAACGACAGCTCGCCGTCATGCTCCTCGAGCACGAAATCCGGAACTATCTGCTGCACATGGTCCTCATAGCCTCCGGAAACATCCCCTCCGGGAGAGGGGTTGAGCTTGAGTATGCGCGCCATTGCCCCCTTCAGCTGGTCCTCTCCGAGCGAAAGCCTGGACATTATCCTCTGAAAATGCTTGTTGGTAAAGTCCTGGAAGCAGTCCTTGAGGATACGCTCGGCATTCTTCACGTCGTCGTTCTGGCGCATACCGCGCAGCTGGAGCAGCAGGCACTCCCTCAGATCCCTCGCACCCACTCCTGCAGGCTCGAAATCCTGTATCACGGAAAGCATCCTGAGCACCTCGTCGCTGTCGGTATTGATGCCTGCCCTGAAGGCAAGGTCGTCGACAATAGACTCGATGTCACGGCGGAGGTAGCCGTCCGAATCCAGAGAGCCTATCAGGAACGCCGCGATGTCGTGCTCCCGGCTTGTCAGGTTCCGGCAGCCGAGCTGGTCCATAAGGCTCTGGTTGAAGCTGGTCTTAACCGAAAAGGTATTATACTCCGGGCGGGGATCCTTGCCCCAGTTGTTCACCCTCGTCTTATAGGCGGGGATATAGTCATCGTCCTTGATTTCGTCCAGGGACACGTCGCCGTCCGTGTTCTCGCCGTCCGAATCACGCACGTCCTCGAGTACGGGATTCTCCTCGATCTCCGCACGGATCTTCTGCTCCAGGTCCTGGATAGGCAGCTCTATGAGCTTTATCGTCTGGATCTGCAGCGGAGAGAGCTTCTGCGTCTGCTTTAATTCGAGTCCCTGCTTTATCATCGCGGCACGCCTCCCGTCCCATGTTCAGCAAAGCCGGCCGTCACAACAGAATCGGCCGCCTCCTTCCTTCTCCAGACATCGGGATCGCCGATGCTCGGATACCTGAACTTGTCCCTGACTATGAAAGCGTCGGGGAACTCGTCCTTTATGGCGTCGAGCATACGCTGGGCTTCCACCCTGTTGCGGAAGCTGCCTACGGTCACCTTGAAGTTCGGAGCCGAATAGATCCTGTAGACATTGATATAGGGGTAGAGTTCGTTGAACCTGCGCAGCACCTCCAGCGAGGCTTCGCGGGCATTCCGCCTGTTGTCTATGAACAGCCTGATGCTGAATCCGTTGACCGTCTTCTCCGCATCGGAGGCAATCTTGTTTCCCAGGGCGAGCCTTATGCGCGGATCCTGCCTGACGACGACCGATTCGGGAATCGCGGAGAATATGTCGGTCCCGTAGAGGGAAGAATCTATCTGTATCTCCTCTCCGGCAACGGACACCTCCTCCATACCGCTTCCGTCCGCGGCGGAGGATCCGGCCTGCACCAGGCCCGCATCCTGGGCACGGAGCGGGGCGGCGCACAGGGCCGCCGCCAGCAGGACATATATCAAAAAAAGTCGCATTTCGTCAAAATTCTACAATACCGTATCGTCCAACAGTTCCGACACGGGGATATCGTTAAATTCAATTACCTTGCCAAGGCCGCTGCGCAGCGCCAGACGGGCCCTGACGCTGAGGGTGAAGCCCGACAGGTCTGCGCCGTCGAGCAGCGAAAGCAGGCTGAATGGATTGAACCCCTCGGCAATCGACCCCTTCAGGGGAACCATATAGCATCTGTCCGAACGCCCGTCTACCAGCAGCTGGTCGGACTCGAGGATCACGGCCTCCCTGCCGGAACTCTTCACCACCGCCTGCATACCGGTTATGGAAAACGCCACCGCAGGATTGTGTATGCCCACCTCGAGCAGCACGGAAAGGCCTGTCAGACCCTCCGGGGCTACGGAAACGAGCCTTACGGAGGTGAACTCCACCTCGTCGAACCTGCTTGCGCATGAACATGCGAGCAGCGCCGTAACGGCCAGAAGCAAAAGCCTGAACATTCTCATACCGATGACAAAGATAAGAAAAATCTCTATCTTTGCCCCACAAATGAAGAAGGTATACATAGAGACATACGGCTGCCAGATGAACGTGGCAGACACCGAAGTGGTGTTCTCGATCCTTGCCGGAAAGGGATACGGACGGGCCTCGTCGATCGACGAGGCGGACATAATAATGGCCAACACCTGCTCGATACGCGACAACGCCGAGCAGAGGATCTGGGGAAGGATAGACCAGTTCAACCTGCAGCGCAGGCAGCGTTCCGGAGTGCTCGTAGGGATACTCGGCTGCATGGCCGAAAGGCTGAAGGACGCCCTGCTGGATTCGGGTAAGGTCGATATCGTCGCCGGACCCGACAGCTACCGGAGGCTTCCGGAACTGATAGAGGCCGCCTCGTCGGGCAGTCCCCAGATAGACGTGATGCTCTCCCGCGAGGAGACATATGCGGACATCTCCCCCGTCCGCCTCGACAGGAACGGGGTCTCCGCCTTCATCTCCATAATGCGCGGATGCAACAACGTCTGCTCATACTGCGTCGTCCCCTACACCCGCGGCGCGGAACGCAGCAGGGACGCCCGAAGCATAGTCCGCGAGGCGTGCGACTGCATGGCGAGAGGATACAGGGAGATAACCCTGCTCGGGCAGAACGTCGACTCATACAACTCCGGGGGAACGGATTTCGCCGCCCTCCTTGCCGAAGTCGCGGAGAAAGTCCCTGGCGTCAGGATACGCTTCTCCCCCTCCAATCCGCAGGACATCTCGGAGCGCGTACTGTCCGCCATGGCCTCGCACCCCAACATCTGCCGCCACATACACCTGCCCGTCCAGTCGGGTTCCGACCGCATCCTCGACAAGATGAGAAGGCGCTACACCAGGGAAGGCTACCTCGACAAGGTCAGGAAGATAAGGGAGGTGATGCCGGACTGCGCAATCACGACCGACGTCATCGCAGGATTCTGCTCCGAGACCGAGCAGGACCACCTGGATACCCTGAGCCTGTTCGAGGAGGTAGGCTTCGACGCGGCATACATGTTCTACTACTCCGAAAGGCCGGGCACGCTGGCCGCAAGGAAATACCCCGACGACGTGGACCTGCAGACGAAGACAAGGCGTCTCGAAGAGATCATCGCCCTGCAGAACAGGCTCTCGCTCGAGAGCAACCGCAGGGACATGGGGAAAATCTTCACCGTACTCGTGGAAGGCCCCTCGAAGAAGGATCCCGGGGAACTGTGCGGACGCAACTCCCAGAACAAGATGTGCGTATGGCCGGACAGGAGCCATAAGGCCGGAGACTTCGTCCGCGTAAGGGTATGCGGCTGCACCCAGGCGACACTGCTCTGCCGGGAGGAAACTGCCTGAAAAGGTTCCCACAGGAACCGCTTTCCAGACATCCCGCCGCCGCACTCGACGGCAACTAAACTTGTTATACTATGAAAATCAAAGACTTGTGCGAGAGCGAAAGGCCTCGCGAGAAACTGCTGTCCAGAGGAGCGGACAGCCTCAGCAACGGAGAGCTCCTCGCAATCCTCATAGGCAGCGGAAGCTGCGGCATGAGCGCACTCGAAACCGCCCAGACACTGCTATCGTCCTGCGGAGGCAGGCTGTCGTCACTGTTCAACACCAGCCCCGCGAAGATGGGGCGCATTCCCGGCATCGGTCCCGTCAAGGCATGCAGCATCTGCGCGGCACTGGAACTCGGGAGGCGCTTCATGGCGGAAAAGCCGCTGGCGTCGAGATCGGTCATGGCAAACGCAAGAACGGCCTACGAGAACATCATCCCCGAGCTCAAGGGACTCAGACACGAAGAATGCTGGGTCATGCTGCTCAACAGGGCCAACTTCCTGCTGTGCAAGGAAAGGATCAGCAGCGGCAGCGACCACATGACGGTGATAGACTCCAGGCAGATAGTCAGGCTCGCTCTCGAGAACAACGCCAGCGGGATAATACTCGTCCACAACCACCCGGGAGGCAATCCGCGTCCGAGCGCGCCGGACCTCAGGCAGACCGAACTGCTGCACGAAGCCGCAAAGGCTTTCGACATAAGCCTCGTGGACCACATAATAGTCTGTGACGACTGTTTTTTCTCCGTAGCCGACGACATGCGCTACGAAGGTTGATTTTTTTACTATATTTACGGGGAATAAAAAGCCACAAAGACATTATGAAACGAGCACTAATCACTGCAATGGCGATTTTCGCCCTGGTCGGATGTTCGACCACCCCCGACGCCAGCCCCGTACTCACTATCGAAGGCGGGCAGATCCAAGGTGCCGAATCCGAAGTCAAAGGAGTCACCGTATTCAAGGGCATACCCTACGCCGCACCCCCGATCGGCGACCTGAGGTGGAAGGAGCCTCAGCCCGTAGTGCCCTGGGAAGGCGTCAAGGTGGCCGACAAATACGGGCATCCGGGCTACCAGGTGCCCCACTACCCCGGCGGATACACCACCGAATGGGGTTACGGGCAGGAGCCTGCATACAGCGAGGACTGTCTCTACCTGAACGTCTGGACCAAGGCTCCTGGCAAGACCGACGCGAAGCTTCCGGTAGCGGTGTTCATCCACGGCGGCGGCCTGCGCGAGGGCTGGGCCTTCGAGCCTGAGTTCGAGGGTTCGGAATGGGGAGCCAAGGACGTAGTGCTCGTGACCATAAACTACAGGCTGGGCATGTTCGGCTTCTTCTCGCATCCCGACCTCATAGCGGAAAACGAGCACTCCTCGTCCGGCAACTACGGCATTATGGACCAGATCCATGCACTGAAATGGGTGAAGAACAACATAGCACAGTTCGGCGGCGACCCCGACAACGTGATGATATTCGGACAGAGCGGAGGCGGACGCAGCGTCAGGACGCTGGCTGGCTCTCCCCTCGCGAAGGGACTCTTCCACAAGGCGGTGATAATGAGCGCCAGCGGTCTCGATCCCGAAAACGCGACTCCGGCTCCTACCCTCGAGGCACAGTCCGAAAACTACAAGAAGATAATGGACTGGGCCGGTCTGACCGACCTCGACAAGATGCGTTCCGCCTCCACAGCCGAGATATTCGCAATCACCGACATCTACAACAGGGTCCACGGACTGCGCCCGGCGGGCATCTTTGCGCCTGTTATCGACGGTTATGTATGCACCACCAGCATTGAAGACGCCGCCGCCACCGGAGAACTCGCCGACGTACCTTATATGATAGGTTGCACGCGCGACGACAGGGGCAACATCAAGGCGACTATCGAGGCCTTCTGCCTCAGCAGGGAAGAGCACGGCGGCAAGGCATACGCCTACCAGTTCGCAAGGCCGCTGCCCACCGACGGCAGGCCTGGAGTGCTCGAGGGGGCATTCCACTCCTCAGACCTGTGGTTCGTGTTCAAGAGCCTGAAGAACTGCTGGAGGCCCTGGACGCAGGGAGACTGGGATCTCTCGGAGAAGATGCTCACGGCCTGGACCAACTTCGCCAAGTACGGCGAGCCCGGCATAGGCTGGGAGCCCTACACGGCCGCAAATCCCGAATACATGGTATTCAAGCTCGACGGCGACGACAACGAGGCCTCCGCAATGGGAGAACCAGTACCGACACCCAGACCATAGGATATCATGAAAAGGCTGTTTATACTCATGGCCGCTTCGGCGGCCGTTTTCTGCTCCTGTTCGCAGAAAGGCCCCGACCCCGTGGAAGTCGAGGGCGGCAGGGTAAGCGGATATGTCGAGGACGGCATCCGGATCTATAAGGGTATACCTTTCGCCGCCCCGCCGGTAGGAGAGTTGCGCTGGAAGGCCCCGCAGGATGTCATACCCTGGGAAGGGGTGCTCGAGGCCACGCAGTTCGCACCGGCCCCGGTACAGCCGGGAGTGGAGTATTCAAGCGAAGACTGCCTCTACCTGAATGTCTGGACTCCGGCACGGGATCCGGACGAGAAGCTCCCGGTACTGGTATGGATATACGGCGGAGGCTTCGCCATGGGGGCGACCTCCTACTATGACTGCAAGGCGCTCGCGCAGCAGGGCGTGGTCATGGTGAGCATAGCCTACAGGGTAGGCAGGCTGGGCTTCTTCGCCCACCCCGAACTCAGCGCCGAGTCCGAGTCGGGCACCAGCGGCAACTACGGCCTGCTCGACCAGATAAAAGGTCTGGAATGGGTACGGGACAACATCTCCGCATTCGGCGGCGACCCCGACAAGGTGACGATATTCGGAGAGTCGGCAGGCGGCATCTCGGTGAGCATGCTCTGCGCCTCTCCCCTCGCAAAGGGCCTGTTCAGGGGCGCGGTATCCCAGAGCGGAGGCTCGTTCGGCCCCGTACGCGAGATTTCCTATCCCGGGGAGAACATGAAGACCCTCGGGATGTCGGAGCGTGAAGGCGTACTTTTCGCCGAAAGCCTCGGCGCGGCATCGGTCGCAGACCTGCGGGAAATGGACGCATCCGCATTCAACAGGCCTGCGGCGATGACCGGCGGCGCATGGCCCATAGTCGACGGATATGTGATACCTGGCGACCAGTATGCACTGTATGAAGAAGGCGCATACAACGACGTGGCCGTGCTCATCGGCTACAACTCGGACGAGGGGCTCAGCTTCAACGGCACGGACGATCCCGCAATGCACCGGAAAAATGTCCGGGAACGGTACGGAAAGTATGCCGACAGACTGCTCGAGGCCTATCCCGTCGGCAGCGGAACCGTAGGCTGGAAAGGCAGGAACCTCGCGCGCGACGCGGCGTTCGGCTGGCATACCTGGGCATGGGCCTGCCTGCAGGCGGAAACGGGAAAGTCGCCGGTATACCTCTACTTCTTCGACCAGCACGAAGGCACCGAAGCAGGGTCGCCCCACGGACAGGACGTGGCGTTCGTGTTCATGGACATGCCCGACAGCACTTCGAGCCCCGGCGACAGGGCCCTGTCGGAGACAATGGGACGCTACTGGACCAACTTCGCGAAATACCTGGATCCCAACGGAGAGGGCAAGGACTCGGAAGGGCTGCCGTACTGGCCGCAGTTCACTTCCGGGGAGCATGTCAGCATGATACTCACGGGCAGCGGCCCGCACAGTGCCGCAGTCCCCGACGAGGATGCGCTCGAGGTGCTGGATTCCTATTTCGAATGGAGGAGGGAGGCTACTGGCGCGGAATAATCGCCCAGCAGATGAGATAGGCGATGATTCCGCATCCGCCGAGTACTGTCAGCAGTGCGAAGACGAGCCTGACCACGGTAGAATCGACATTAAGGTATTCGGCGATGCCTCCGCAGACTCCGGCAAGTTTCCTGTCGTACATCGAGAGTCTAAGTTTCCTTTCCATATACAGAACATTATCTGTACAAATTTACTAAATTAGACGGCAATTCCAAGTCCCGGAGCGCATTGACTCCGGGACTTGGAATGTAATCATGGCCAGACCGGCATCAGGAAATGAGCGGAAAAGACGACAGCAGAGACCACCAGATAATCCGGGCGAGCGGGATAGGCATTGCGGCCAATCTCGCGCTCAGCGGCTCGAAGGCCGCCGTGGGCGCATTGTCCGGCTCCATAGCCATAATACTCGACGCCGTGAACAACCTTACGGACGCTCTCTCGGCCGTGCTTACCCTCATTGGGACGAAACTGGCGGGAAAGCCGGCCGACAAGGAGCACCCGTTCGGCCACGGGAGGATAGAATACATAACCACCATAGCCGTAGCCTTTGTGGTCGCAGGAGCCGGCGTATCGTCGCTTGTGGAATCTGCCCGGAAGCTCGCGGAGCCCTCCGAGACAAGCTACGGCCCGGTCGGGCTGGCCATACTCGCCGCCGCCGTCGCGGTCAAGCTGGCCCTCTCCGCCTTCTACCTGCGGGTGGGGAGACAGACCGAATCGGAAACGCTGAAAGACACCGGAGCCGACGCCCGTTTCGATGCCGTGATCACCGGGGCCACGCTGCTGTGCGCCCTGCTCAACATCTGGCTCGGTTCCAGGCTGCTCTGGCTCGACGGCGCCCTGGGACTCTGTATCTCGCTCGTCATAATAAGGGCCGGAATAGTCATGATGCTCTCCCCTCTCGACGGCCTGCTCGGAAAGCGCAGCAACCACGAACTGGCGGAACAGATACGCAGGGACATCCTTTCCCACGGCGACGTGCTCGGAGTGTTCGACCTCATGATACACGACTACGGCCCGAGATACAGGATAGGCTCGGTACACATCGAGGTGGACGACTCCATGAGCGCGCACCGCATCCACGACCTCACGCGCCACCTCCAGAAAGACCTTATGGACAGGTACGGGATAATGTTCACCATAGGAATCTACGCCTGCAACTGCAACGATCCCTCCACAACGCCCATGTACAGGCACATAATGGAGATGCTGCGCGCGATGCCTGAGGTAATCCAGGTGCACGGGCTATACATCGACCCCCGCGACAGGACTATCTCGTTCGACACCGTGGTGAAATTCGGCATCAAGGACAGCACCGCCCTTCAGGAACGCATAAGGAAGGCCGTAAGCGACGCATATCCCGGCTACAGCGTAGACAACGGCATAGACTACGACTACACCCTCTCATAAAGCTCCCACGGAGCGTCAGAGCAGTTCGCTCAGCTGGTCGTAGTACTGCTTGCTGACAGGAATCGGAGGGACGCCTCCGCAAACGAGCTCGGCAGTTATCACACCCAGCTTGTTCCTGCTCAGGAGCCTTATGCGCGCGGGATTCACGAAATACGAACGGTGGCAGCGCACGAGGAAACGGCACGATGGATTTCCGGCTATGCTCTTCATGGAAGCCCTCAGCATGAACTCGCGCGGCGTGTCGTTGTCGAGATAGTGCACCGCGACATAGTTCTGCTCCGCGCTCACATACAGCACGGCCGCGGGATCGATGCTCATCTTGAGCCTGTGGTGCTCGTCGTAGAACTTGGCGAGGGTCTCCGCAGCGGCGTCACCGCGCTGCCTGAGGTCTTCGTTCGCATTCATGCACAGCCGTACGAGTATCAGGGCAAGATAGGGATAGACCAGTATCGACAGCGCGAACTTGAAGCAGCGCGAAGATGCCGGGAAGAAAGGCAGTGCCTCCCCGAAGAAAAGCGTGGTATACAGCGCCATGAACGCGGAGAGCAAACAGATTTCGAAGAAACACCAGGCCAGATAACGCCACCATGGCAGGGATGCCTTCCTGTTGAGGAAAAAGAACACCAGCCTCGTCAGCGCAAGCACCCCGAGCTGTATGCACGAGAGCATCACAAGGTGGAAGGCGGATGTCTTTCCGCCCGCTCCGGCATAGAAGCCCTGGATGTCGAACGGGTTGTACACCAGGCAGAAGGTCATGAAGAAGACAGGCAGAAGGACCACATAGACAAGATTTGGATACACGGTCCGCGGGAATCTGAAAACTTGGCCCATAATATAAATTTAGTCCCGGAAGCATCCGGGATAAAAGTCATCATTATCGTTATCCGTCCCAAAAATAGCATAATTTTTCCGCAAAACAAGGCTCCTTATAACCAAAACGACATAGTGGTACCATTTTCTTCATCCCACAGACAGCCGTTCCTACCTTTGCATCAGAAAAGCTCGACGAAGAAACGATATGACAAAGGCGATAAACACATACGAATATTCGGTAGTACCCGAGAATATAGATTTCAAGGGCCATATAACCGTCCCCGCGCTGTGCGGATACATCATAAACGCGGTAGGCCGCAACATACGCGCCGAAGGCTATGGCGTAGATGTGCTGGCCCGGGAGAACAGGAGCTGGGTCCTGGTAAGGTCGGCCATAGAGATAGACGCGCGTCCCGGACTGTATGCTCCGATCAGCGTGAGCGTCTGGCCCGTATCGAAAGGCGGAATCACCTACTACAGGTGCCTGAGGCTGCTGGAAGCCGACGGGACGGAGGTGGGACGGGCCACGACCGAATGGTGCATGCTCGACATCGCGTCGAGAAGGCCGATAACACCGGAAACGGATTTCCAGAACTGCGGCCGGGACTACGGGCTCCCCTGCGACAGCCCCCGCAGGATCAGGGACTTCGACCCGCAGGTCACCGACGAGCGCAGGGTAGGATACAGCGAATGCGACTTCAACGGGCACCTCAACAACACCAGGTACATCGAGATGTTCTACGACCTGCTCCCGGAAGAAATGATAGAGACCTGCAGCAGGATAAGGATAGACATGAACTACCGCAAGGAAGTAGGACGGGGTGCACGGCTCTCACTCGGCCTGAGAAGGCAGGCCGGAGACGAATACCTGTTCATGGCGCGCTCAGGAGACCAGACGCTGTGCAGCGCCAGCGTGACGAGCACTTAGACTATCTTTATTTGAGAAAAACGAAAAACACCGCAAGGACGAGACAGAAGAACGCTGCCACATGGTTCCACTGCAGCGCCGTCCCCTTGAACAGGAAGGTGATTATGACCGTGAATACGATAAGGGATATCACCTCCTGGATCACCTTCAGCTGCACAAGACTGTACGGCCCGCCGTTAATGCTGGATCCCAGCCGGTTGGCCGGCACTTGTGCACAATATTCGAAGAAAGCCAGCCCCCAGGAAAACAGTATCACCGCTATCAGCGGCCAGCCCTGCGATATCTTCATCTCCTGGAGCTTGAGATGCCCGTACCAGGCGAAGGTCATGAATACATTGGATACGACAAGCAGCAATATGGTCCAGACACCCTGCATCGCTAAAACCTCCTATAAAATAAACACACTACTGACGGTTCCGGAAATCCCGGAGCAATAAAAAAGGAGTCCATTTCTGAACTCCTTCCGTGCTCCCCAAGGGGCTCGAACCCTTGACACCCTGATTAAGAGTCAGGTGCTCTACCAACTGAGCTAGGGAAGCATATACTTCTCGTCGTGACCCGTTCGGGGCTCGAACCCGAGACCCCCACATTAAAAGTGTGATGCTCTACCAACTGAGCTAACGAGTCCTCCGTTTTGTGGATTGCAAAGGTAGGTATTTTATTCGGAATATCCAAACACTTTTCGGGAAAACAGAGCATAAAACATAAAAAAAGGATGGCCCTCGATTCCGGGCCATCCTTGAAAATTCATTGGCAGCTTGTGCCGTGCAGGTCGTTTCGACCTCAGCAGTATCAGTTGTTGCCGTAGTCAGGCTGAGGACCCTGAGGCTCCTGGGGGTTCTGAGGTCCCTGGGGGCCGTTCTGGGGATTTTCAGGTCCCTGGGGATTCTGTCCCTGCGCAGCCTTGGCCATGTCTTCGGAAGCTGCATGCCATGCGGCCTCGAGCTCCGAGTTGTACCTGTCGATGTCGGCCACGTTCTTCTCGTCCACAGCCTTCTTGAGGGAGTTGCAGGCATTCTCTATGGCAGACCTCTTGTCGGCAGGAATCTTGTCGCCGTACTCCTTGAGGTTCTTCTGGGTCTGGAATACCATGGCGTCGCCGTTGTTGATCTTGTCGACCCTCTCCCTCTCGGCCTTGTCGGCCGCCTCGTTCGCCTTGGCCTCGTCACGCATCCTCTGGATCTCGGCGTCGCTGAGTCCGCTCGAAGCCTCGATGCGGATGTGCTGCTCCTTGCCGGTAGCCTTGTCTTTCGCAGACACGCTCAGTATACCGTTGGTGTCGATGTCGAAGGAGACTTCGATCTGGGGCACGCCGCGGGGAGCGGGAGCGATTCCGTCGAGGTGGAACACGCCTATCTGCTTGTTGTCCTTGGCCATAGGCCTCTCGCCCTGCAGAACCCTGACCTCTACGGAAGGCTGGTTATCGGCAGCGGTGGAGAATACCTGTTCCTTGTGTACGGGAATCGTGGTGTTCGCCTCGATGAGCTTGGTCATCACGCCGCCCAGGGTCTCGATACCGAGAGACAGGGGCGTCACGTCGAGCAGGAGCACGTCCTTGACATCGCCTGCGAGCACACCGCCCTGGATTGCCGCACCTATGGCTACGACCTCGTCGGGATTGACGCTCTTGTTAGGCTCCTTGCCGAAGAAGCCCTTGACGAGCTCCTGTACCTTGGGGATACGGGTAGAACCGCCTACGAGCAGCACCTCGTCGATGTCGGAAGCGTTGAGATGCGCATCCTGGAGCGCCTTGCGGCAAGGCTCGATAGACCTCTGGAACAGGTCGTCGCAGAGAGCCTCGAACTTGGCACGGCTCAGGGTCTTCACGAGATGCTTGGGCATACCGTCGACCGCAGTGATGTAAGGCAGGTTGATTTCTGCGCTGGCCGCGCTCGAAAGCTCTATCTTGGCCTTCTCGGCAGCCTCCTTGAGCCTCTGGAGCGCCATAGGATCCTTCTTGAGGTCGATTCCGCCGTTCTCCGTGGCGAACTCGCGGGCCAGCCATTCGATTATGGCCTGGTCGAAGTCGTCGCCTCCGAGGTGGGTGTCACCATTGGTGGACTTGACCTCGAACACACCGTCGCCGAGCTCGAGTATGGATATATCGAAAGTACCGCCTCCGAGGTCGTAGACGGCGACCTTCATGTTCTTGTTCTTCTTGTCGAGACCGTATGCAAGCGCGGCCGCGGTAGGCTCGTTGATGATACGCTTCACCTCGAGACCCGCGATCTTGCCGGCCTCCTTGGTGGCCTGGCGCTGCGAGTCGGAGAAGTACGCGGGCACCGTGATGACCGCCTCGGTCACTTCCTGGCGCAGGTAGTCCTCGGCCGTCTTCTTCATCTTCTGAAGGATGATCGCCGAAATCTCCTGAGGAGAATACTGGCGTCCGTTGATGTCTACGCGGGGCGTGTTGTTGTCGCCGCGCACTACGCTGTAGGGCACGCGGGCAATCTCGTTGCCTACCTGGTCGTAGGTCTCGCCCATGAATCTCTTGATCGAGAATATGGTGTTCTTAGGATTGGTGATCGCCTGACGCTTGGCGGGGTTGCCGACCTTGCGCTCTCCGCCGTCGGTGAAAGCGACGACAGAAGGAGTGGTGCGGGAGCCCTCTTCATTGATAATCACGGTAGGCTGGTTGCCTTCCATAACGGCTACGCATGAGTTCGTAGTACCGAGGTCTATTCCAATAATCTTTCCCATAATATCTTTTGCTTCTTTTAAATTACACATTTAGGCGCCCTTCGCGCTGGAAGGACGCCTAAGTCTCAATCAAAAGTTTTGCCAAGGCAGAAACTGCGACAATTTGTCAGCAGAGTGTCATTCCCACTCTATCGTTGCGGGCGGCTTTGAAGATATGTCATAGACTACGCGGTTGATTCCGCGCACCTTGCGTATTATCTCGTTGGACACGTCGGCAAGGAAGTCGTAGGGCAGATGCACCCAGTCGGCCGTCATGCCGTCCACCGATGTCACGGCACGCAGAGCGACCGTGCTCTCGTAGGTGCGCTCGTCGCCCATGACGCCGACGCTGCGTACGGGCAGGAGTATCGTACCCGCCTGCCAGATAGAGTCGTACAGACCGTACTCGCGCAGCTTGCCCATATATATGGCATCGGCCTCCTGGAGTATCGCGACCTTCTCGGCAGTGACCTCTCCGAGTATCCTTATGCCCAGGCCGGGGCCGGGGAAGGGATGACGTCCGAGTATTTCGGGATCGAGCCCGAGAGCCTTGCCCACGCGGCGCACCTCGTCCTTGAAAAGCAGCCTGAGCGGCTCAACGACCTTCAGGTTCATCTCCTCGGGGAGTCCGCCCACGTTATGGTGGCTCTTGATCGTGGCCGACGGCCCCTTGACGGAGCTGGACTCTATGACATCGGGGTATATGGTACCCTGCGCCAGCCATTTGGCATTCTCTATCCTGCCGGCCTCGTCATTGAAGACCTCCACGAAGTCGCGTCCTATTATCTTGCGCTTCCGCTCGGGGTCGGTCACGCCCTTGAGGTCGTCGAGGAAGCGTCCGGCAGCCCTCACGCCGCGGACATTCAGCCCCATGCCCTCGTATGAGCGGAGCACGCTGTCGAACTCGTCCTTGCGCAGCAGGCCCGAATCGACGAATATGCAGTGCAGGTTGTGTCCCACGGCCCTGTGCAGCAGCAGGGCGGCCACGCTCGAATCCACTCCGCCCGAAAGGCCGAGTATCACCTTGTCGTCTCCGAGTTGCGAACGCAGCTGCGCCACCGTAGACTCGATGAAATTCTCCGGAGTCCAGTCTCCGCTGCACCCGCAGATGTCTATCACGAAGTTCTTGAGTATGCGCGAGCCGAACTCGCTGTGGTGCACCTCGGGATGAAACTGTATACCCCATGTACGCTCGCCTTCGAACCTGAACGCGGCGTTGCATACGGTATCGGTGGACCCTATGACGCGCGCGCCGGCGGGAAGGGCGGTAATCGTGTCGCCGTGGGACATCCATACCGTCGATGTCGCGGGCACATCCTTGAAAAGGGGATCAGAGGCATCCTGCACGCTCAGTATCGCCCGTCCGTATTCGCGCGTCCCCGCGGGAGCGACCTCTCCGCCGCCGTTCCTTGCAAGCCACTGGGCGCCGTAGCATATTCCCAGCAGGGGGAAGTTTCCCCTGAGGCCGGTCAGGTCGGGCACCGGTGCGTCGGGATCGGTCACGGAAGCCGGACTTCCCGACAGTATCACGCCTTTCAGGCCGGCGTCGACAGCCGGAATCCTGTTGAACGGGTGTATCTCGCAGTATACTCCGGCCTCGCGCACCTTGCGGGCTATGAGCTGGGTGTACTGCGACCCGAAATCGAGTATCAGTATCTTATTCACCTCTTGAATAGTTGGGGGTTTCCTTCGTAATAGTCACGTCGTGGGGATGGCTTTCGGCCATGCCGCTCGCGGTGACGCGCGTAAACCTGGCGTTCTTGAGCGCGTCGATATTCGCGGCGCCGCAATATCCCATGCCGGAGCGTATTCCTCCCACGAGCTGGTAGACCGTCTCGGAGAGCGTGCCCTTGTAGGGTACGCGTCCGACGATTCCCTCGGGTACGAGCTTGTTGAGGTCGGTCTTGTCGTCCTGGAAATAGCGGTCCTTGGAACCGGCCGCCATGGCGTCGATAGAGCCCATGCCTCTGTATGACTTGAACTTGCGTCCGTTGTATATTATGGTCTCGCCGGGAGATTCCTCGGTACCGGCAAACATGGAGCCGCACATCACGCAGTCTCCGCCGGCGGCAAGCGCCTTGACTATGTCGCCAGAGTATCTGAGGCCTCCGTCGGCTATCATCGCGACGCCGCTGCCCTTGAGGGCGGTATATGCGTTGAAGATAGCCGTAAGCTGCGGCACGCCCACGCCGGCCACGATACGCGTGGTGCAGATAGAGCCGGGGCCTATGCCGACCTTGACACCGTCAGCCCCGGCCTTCACGAGGGCCCTGGCGCCGTCTTCCGTGGCAACGTTGCCTACTACCACGTCGAGCTCGGGGAAGGTATGCTTCACCTTCTTGAGCAGTTCGATGACGCCCCTGCTGTGTCCGTGGGCCGAGTCGAGCACTACGGCGTCGACACCTTCGGCAACGAGGGCGGACACGCGGTCTATCGCGTCGCCGGTGATGCCTATTCCGGCAGCCACGCGCAGCCTTCCCTTCGCGTCCTTGCAGGCGTTGGGATGCAGGCGCTCCTTGAGTATGTCCTTATAGGTGATAAGGCCTACGATACGGCCCTCGCCGTCGACCACGGGGAGTTTCTCGACCTTGTTCTTCTGCAGCACCTGGCGCGCATAGTCCCTGTCGGAGTGGTCGACCGAGAGGGTTATGAGATGCTCCGATGTCATGATGTCCCTTACGGGCACGCCCATATCGTCCTGGAAACGCACGTCACGGTTGGTGACGATTCCCACGAGGTGGTTCTCGGAATCTGTCACGGGAATGCCTCCGATATGGTTGTCGCGCATGAGCCTGAGGGCATCGCCCACCGTCTGGTCCTGGTTGATCGTCACGGGGTCGTTGATCATTCCGTTCTCCGAACGCTTCACCTTGCGCACCTCGGCGGCCTGCGCCTCGATGCTCATGTTCTTGTGGACGACGCCTATGCCTCCCTCCCTTGCAAGGGCTATGGCCATGGGCGCTTCGGTTACTGTGTCCATAGCGGCGGACACGATAGGGATGTTGAGGGTGATGTTCCGCGAAAAGCGGCTGCTGAGGTCCACCTCCTTCGGAAGAACTTCCGAATACGACGGGATGAGGAGCACGTCGTCGAAGGTAAGGCCTTCAAAGGCGATTCTTTCTTCTACAAATGACATTTGGCGCTAACTTTTATTAGCTGGCAAAGTTACTAAAAAATCTCTTTAATCCATTGGTTTTTTACATCGTCTCGCCTCGTCGTCCTTGCGCCTGCGGTACATCTGCCAGGTGTTGTAGCAGTTGTGCCAGATGCTGTAGAATCCTCCGGCGACCGAGACCACCGGCGTCATGAAGGTGTAGCCCATCCAAATGCCGAAGGCCGTGTTCTTCTGCCCGAGTGCCTGCCCGGCGGTGATCCTGCTGCCGTAGCGGGAGCCTATGAGCTTCCCGAGCCGGAACTGCAGTGCGCAGGCCAGAAGCGACGCGGCGCCGAGTTCGAACAGCACGGTAAGCCCGGAACCATTGTGCAGCAGGGCGCGGGTGCTGACCATTATCGCAAGCATCAGCGACACCGCCCAGATATAGAACGAAGCCCCCGTGCAGCGCAGCATCAGGGCGTGGAAGCGCGGAAAGAGGAAGCGCACCGCCCATGCCGCAAGGCAAGGCAGCACGAGCATGGGAAAGACCTTCCAGAGTATCGTGCCGAACGAATTCCAGAAAGTGACTCCGGCCACGGGGTGGACGAGAGGCACGAGCGCCGGCACGACGAGGGCCGCGGCGCAGTTGATGAGGACCGTATAGCCCACCGCGCCCGCCATGTCGCCGCCGAGCTTGCCCGTAACCACGGCGCATGCGGTAGCGGTAGGACATATCATGCACAGCATGAAAGCCTCGATTCCCTCGCGCAGCGGGATATGCGGCATGAAATGCAGCAACAGGGCAAGCAGGGCGAACGAGCCGCACTGCACCAGCAGCAGATAGAGCATCCAGCGGCGGGGACGCAGCTGGCTGGGGCCTATCTTGCAGAAGCTCAGGAAGAGCATCAGGAAGATAAGCGCAGGTTGCACGGCCCTTACGGCCTTGTCGAGGAACGGCCCCGCAGGATGCAGCGCCGGAATCTCCCTATACGCAAGATAGGAAAGGACTCCGGCGAGCATTGCAAAGATCAGCGCCCAGTCCCTGAAGAACTTGGCGAGGGTGTACCTGTATGCGGACATCGGTTATTTCCTGCGCCTTTCGCGCGCGAGGAAGCATCCGACCGTATTCTCCATAAGCATGGCTATGGTCATGGGACCCACTCCTCCGGGAACCGGAGTAATCCATGACGCCACGCGCGAAGCCGACGCGAAGTCGACATCGCCGACCAGCTTTCCGGCGGCGTTACGGTTCATGCCTACGTCTATGACTACGGCGCCGGGCTTGACCATGTCGCCGGTAACGGTGTTCTCATGGCCTACCGCCACGACGAGTATGTCTGCCTGACGGGTCACGGCTCCCAGGTCGGCTGTACGCGAATGGGCTATGGTCACGGTGGCGTTCTCGTCGAGCAGGAGCTTCGCGACGGGCTTTCCGACGATGTTGCTGCGTCCCACGACCACCGCCGTCTTGCCCTTGATGTCGGTGCCGGTGCTCCTGATGAGTTCTATGACACCCGCGGGCGTGCAGGGCTTGATGCAGTCCGTACCTACCCACAGGGAGCCGACATTAAGGATGTGGAATCCGTCCACGTCCTTGTCCTTAGAAATGGAGTATATCACCTTGGACTCGTCGATATGCCGGGGAAGCGGCAGCTGCACGAGTATTCCGTCAACCGCGTCGTCTTCGTTGAGGGCCTGTATCCTGTCGAGGAGTTCCTGCTCGGATATGGAGGCGTCCAGCTCTATGAGGCGCGAGTCCATTCCGGTATATGCCGCCGCCTTGACCTTGTTGCGCACATAGACCTGACTGGCGGGATTCTCCCCCACTATTATCACTGCGAGGCAGGGCTTGCGTCCGTATCTGGCCTCGAGTTCGGGTATCCGCGCCCTGACCCTGTCCTTGACCGCGGCCGAAACGGCGTTGCCGTCGATTATGCGGGCTACGCCGTACTCGAACGCACAGTGGGCAATGTCGCTGCGGTAGAAGAGATTGTCGCAAGCGATATGCGATACCGCGCCGTAGGCCTTCTCGCGTGCCACATGCAGGTCCACACCCTCGGCGACGGCCATCATCACGCGGCCGCCGGCGGTAACGAGCCTGCCGTCCTGCATGGCGGTCCCCATATGGTAGAGCCTGGCTCCCCCGAGATCACCGGGCTCTATGGGATATCCCTTCCCGTATTTTCCGGGATATCCCTTTGAAGCGAGCACGACTCCGAGGGTCACGGCCTTCTTCCACTTGAGAGGCCCGGCCTCGCGTCCGCTGGCCACGGCGTCGAAGATGTCGTAGATGTCGCTCTTGAGCAGCGGCAGCACGACCTCGGTCTCGGGATCGCCGAAACGGGCGTTGAACTCTATTACCTTGATGCCGTCGGGAGTCTTCATAAGTCCTCCGTAGAGCACTCCGCTGAGCGGGCAGCCCTCGGATACCATGGCCTCCGCGGTGCGGCACATTATGTTCCTGTAGGCGAACTCACGGTCCGTGTCGTCAATGAAAGGGAGCCCGGTATAGGCGCCCATTCCTCCGGTGTTGGGCCCCTTGTCGCCGTCGAATGCGCGCTTGTGGTCCTGGGAGAGCGGCATGGGATAGACACGCGTGCCGTCGACGAAGCACATGAACGAGAACTCGGGACCGGTGAGGAAGTCCTCGACTACGACCTTGCCCTCTCCGAACTCCCCTTCGAGCAGCATCATCTTCAGGGCCTGCTCAGCCTGGGACTCGTCCCCGGCTATCACTACACCCTTTCCGGCGGCGAGACCGTCATACTTGAGCACGGCGGGGAAAGGACGCGACTTCACATAGTCAAGGGCCTGACCATAGTCGGTGAAGCTGCGATAGGCCGCGGTGGGAATGCCGTACTTCTGCATCAGGCGCTTGGCGAACTCCTTGCTGCTCTCGATGCGTGTGGCTGCGAGGCTGTGGCCGAAGATCTTCAGCCCCGCCGCGCGGAACTCGTCCACGATTCCGGCAGCCAGCGAGGCCTCGGGGCCGACCACGGTGAGGTCTATGCCGTTCTCCACGGCGAACTTCCTGAGCGCGGGCACGTCGGTATCGGAAATCGGCACGCATTCCGCCTGCGCCGCGATTCCGGCATTTCCGGGGGCGCAGTATATCCTGGACACATTCTCCGAACGGCTAAGTGCGTCCACTATCGCATGGCAGCGTCCTCCGCCACCTACTACAAGGACTTTATATTCCATATCCCTATCAGTGTTTGAAATGGCGGACTCCGGTAAAAAGCATGACGACTCCGAGTTCGTCGGCCTTGGCGATAGCCTCGTCGTCACGGATGCTGCCGCCGGGCTGCACTATTGCGGCGACCCCGTACTGCGCGGCGAGGGCGACAGTGTCGTCGAACGGCAGGAAACCGTCCGATGCGAGCACCAGGCCTTCGGTGAAACCGGCTGCCTGCGCCTCCTTGAGGGCTATCTCGGCAGAACCCACGCGGTTGGTCTGTCCTGCACCGACGCCTACTGTATGGCCGTCCTTGACGACGGCTATTGCGTTGGACTTGACGTGCTTGACTATCCTCCACCCGAAATCCAGGTCTGCCATCATGGTCTCGTCGGGCTTCGCCTTGGTGACGCACATCTCTGGAGTCACGGTCTCGACGGCCGTGTCGAGCTTCTGGGCAAGCATTCCTCCGTTGACGCTGATATACTGCATCGGAGCCTCCTTCCAGGGAGTCATGTCGACCTGCATCACCCTGAGGTTCTTCTTGTGCGAGAGTATCTCGAGAGCCTCTGGAGTATACGAGGGAGCGATGACGATTTCGAGGAAGATGGGCTTCATGCCCAGGGCCACCTCGGCGGTAAGTTCCCTGTTCACGGCGACGATGCCGCCGTAGATGCTGACCTTGTCGGCCTCGTATGCGGCCTGCCAGGCCTCCTCTACGGTCTTTCCGACTGCCGCGCCGCAGGGGTTCATGTGCTTGAGGGCCACGCAGAACGGCTCGCTGAAGTCACGGACGACGTTCAGGGCGGCGTTGGCGTCCTGGATATTGTTGTAGGAGAGTTCCTTGCCCTGTATCTGACGGGCGAAGGCAAGCGAATACGAGCTCGGGACGGTCTCCGCATAGAACTTCGCGTCCTGATGGGGGTTCTCGCCATAACGGAGGCCCTGGCGCAAGTCGTATTCGAGGAAGAGCTTCTCGTTCAGGCCGGCCTTCCCGCGCATGTACGAGGCGATGCACATGTCATATTCGGCAGTATGGGTGTAGGCCTTGGCGGAGAGCTTGAGACGGGTGTCGTCGGAAGTGTTCCCGTTCGCGCGCAGCTCCTCGAGAACCTTTCCGTAGTCGGCGGGGTCGCAGACTATCGTCACGTCCTTCCAGTTCTTGGCGGCGCTGCGTACCATAGAAGGGCCGCCTATGTCGATGTTCTCGATAGCGTCCTCCATGGTCACGCCTTCGCGCGCAATGGTCTGCCTGAAAGGATAGAGGTTCACGCACACGAGATCTATGGTGCCTATGCCCTGCTCCTCGAGGGTCTTCATGTGCCCGGGAATGTCACGGCGCGCGAGTATGCCGCCATGCACCTTGGGATGCAGTGTCTTCACCCTGCCGTCGAGTATTTCGGGGAAGCCGGTGACATCGGAGATTCCGACCGTGCCCACGCCGCTCTCCTCGAGCAACCTGCGGGTGCCCCCCGTGGCGATTATCTCCCAACCTAAATCCTTCAGACCCTTGACGAAGTCTACCAGGCCCGTCTTGTCGCTTACGCTGACCAGTGCTCTTCTCATTTCTTCAACAGTTTGTTTATCGTGTCTATATAAAGTTCATGCTCGATCTTCTGCCCTATCCTGTGGACCTCGGCGGGGTCGGAGCCGTCGTACTCGAAGGCCTTCTGGGCGATTATCCTGCCTCCGTCGAGCTCGGAAGTCACATAGTGGACCGTGATTCCGTAGACCTTGACCCCGTACTCCACCGCCTGCTCCACCGCGTGCGCCCCGCGGAAAGCGGGAAGCAGCGAAGGGTGGATGTTGATTATGCGTCCTCCGTAGGCGTCCAGCATGACATCCGAGAGTATGCGCATGTAGCCGGCAAGGCACACCAGCTCGACCTCGAGCGCGTCCATACGCCTTGCGATCTCGGCCTCGTAGTCCGCCTTGGAGGAGTAGTCCTTCGGAGAGAACACGAAGCTCCTTATGCCCATGCGCTCCGCCTTTCCTACGACGGGAGCGGCGGGTTTGTCGCAGACCATAAGCACCACCTCGGCGTCAATCCTGCCGTCGGCACATGCGTTGGCAATAGCCTCGAAATTGGTGCCCTCGCCGCTTGCGAATACTGCCAGCCTGTGTTTCATTTCATTATGATGTTTACGCCGGGAACGTCGGTGACCCTGCCTATTACGGAAGCCTTCTCCCCGGCCGACTCAAGTATGCCTACGGCCTTGTCGGCCTCGGTGGCGTCGAGCACCAGCACCATGCCTATGCCCATATTGAAGATGTTGAACATCTCCCTGTGCGGGATTCCTCCCCACTGCTCGAGCAGGCGGAACACGGGAAGTATCTCCCAGCTGCCCTCATGAATCTCGAGACCCTGCCCGTCGTGGAGCACGCGGGGAATGTTCTCGTCGAAGCCGCCGCCCGTTATGTGCGCCACCCCGTGCACGTCGCAGTTGCGTATCACCTCGAGCACCTGCCTGACATAGATGCGGGTAGGGGTCAGCAGCACATCGCCCAGCACCTTGCCGCCAAGGGCGTCGATGCTGTCGGTATAGGAGTGCCCGCTGTCGGAGACTATCTTCCTGACGAGGCTGAACCCGTTGGAGTGCACGCCCGAAGAGGCGATTCCCACCAGGACGTCTCCGGCCCTGACCTTGCTGCCGTCGATAAGCCTGGACTTCTCAACGACGCCGGTAGTGAATCCGGCTATGTCGTACTCCCCGCCCTCATACATGCCCGGCATTTCGGCGGTCTCTCCGCCCACCAGCGCACATCCGGCCTGGCGGCAGCCTTCCGCGACACCGGAGACTATTGCCTCCACGCGCGCGGGGTCGTTATGTCCCACGGCCACATAGTCGAGGAAGAACAGAGGTTCCGCACCCTGGGCGAGCACATCGTTGACACACATCGCCACGGCGTCTATGCCCACAGTGTCGTGCCTGTCCATGGCGAACGCTATCTTCAGCTTGGTACCCACGCCGTCGGTCCCGCTGACGAGCACCGGCTCCTTCAGGCCGAGCGAGGCGAGGTCGAACATGCCTCCGAAAGAACCTATGCCGCCCATGGAACCCTTGCGGGCAGTAGAGGCGACATGCTGTTTGATGCGGCGGACAACCTCGTATCCTGCCTCCAGGTTCACACCTGCGTTTTCGTATGATTTAGCCATATCAGTGAATTTTTCAGATTTGTCTTACGGTCATCAGTCTGCGAAGCACCTCCTCGTACGAGGCCACTATGTTGCCCATGTCGTGGCGGAAGCGGTCCTTGTCGAGACGGGTGTCGGTCGCGGCGTCCCAGAAACGGCTGGTGTCGGGACTTATCTCGTCGACCAGCATTATGTTGCCGTCGGTGTCGCGTCCGAACTCGAGCTTGAAGTCGACCAGCTTTATGCCTACGGAGCCGAAGAGCTCGAGCAGCAGGTTGTTGACCCTGTGGGCGGTGTCGTATATGTAGCGCAGGTCGTCGAAGCCGACTATCCCGAGCGCCACTGCCTGGGTGTCGTTGATGAGCGGGTCACCGAGGTCGGAGTCGTTATAGTTGAGGTCGTAGATGACCGTCGACGGTTTCATGCCCTCTTCGAGGCCGAGCCTGTCGGCAAGCGAGCCGGCGATGTAGTTGCGCACCACGACCTCGAGAGGGATGTTCTCGCTCTTGCGGCACAGCTGCTCGCGCTCGTTGAGCAGGGCCATGTAATGGGTGCGTATGCCGTTCTCCCGCAGATAGTCGAACACGCACGCCGAGATCCTGTTGTTGACCTCGCCCTTGCGGGGGAACACCGCCGTCTTGACATTGTTGAACGCCGTGGCGACATCCTTGAAATGGAAGATCACCGTCGCAGGGTCGTCGGTGGCGTACACCTGCTTCTCGTTACCGTCGAATAGCAGTTCCTTCTTTATCATCTGGCGTTGTGTTTTTCACGGAAATACCTGACCGCGTTGTCGAACAGCGGCTGTTCGAGCTCCTCCTCGATGTTCTTGAAAAGGTTCTTCTCGTAGCGTTCGGTATGTCCCATCTTGCCGAGTATCTGCCCGTCCGGGCTGATTATGCCCTCGATCGCGTAGAACGAACCGTTGGGGTTGTAGGGAGACTCCATGGTCGGCTGCTCTGTAAAGGGATTGACATACTGGAAAGCCACCTGTCCGTTCTCGAAGAGTTCCTTCGCGAGGCTCTCCGACACCACGAACTTGCCCTCGCCGTGGCTTACGGCGACAGTGTGCAGGTCGCCAGTCTTCATCGAAGACAGCCAGGGCGAACGGGTCGAAGCCACGCGGGTCGTGACCATTTGGGAGACATGGCGGTTGATGTCGTTGCGGAACAGCGTGGGCGACTCCCTCGTGACGCAGCCTGTCTTTCCATAGGGCAGAAGTCCGCTCTTCACGAGGGCCTGGAAGCCGTTGCATATTCCGAGTATAAGGCCACCTCGGGAGAGCAGCGAGTCTATCCGGGCCGATATCAGCGAATTGTTCAGCACGTCGGCTATGAACTTGCCGCTGCCGTCAGGCTCGTCTCCGGAAGAGAAGCCGCCTGCGAGCGCCAGTATATGGCATTCCGAGATATCCCGGGCCATCCTATCGATGGAAGCCGTCACATCCTCGCCGCTGAGGTTGCGGAACACTCCGAAGCGTACCTCGGCGCCCGCCTTGCGGAAAGCCTTGGCGGTGTCGTAGTCGCAATTCGTTCCGGGGAAGACGGGGATATAGACCAGCGGATGCTCCACGGGCTCTCCCTTGTAGTGCAGCCTCTTCCCGGCAGGAGCGGCCTTGACGCTGAGCATGGAGCGGTGCGACGCCTTCGCGACGGGAGGATATACCTTCGAATACCGCTCTCCGTTTGCCTGCATGAGGGCCTCGATTCCGACCTTGCACGAATTGATGTGCAGGTACCCGTCCTCGCCGTCCGTGACATAGCCGAGCAGCTCGGCAGAGGGGAAGTCGAGTTCCTTCTCGGATTCCACCACCACGGAACCGTAGCCGTAGCCGAACAGGTCTTCTTCAGCGACCTTGACATCAACGCCGAACATGTTGCCGAACGACATCTTGGCAAGTGCCTCGGCGACGCCGCCGAAGCCTACCGACCACGCGGACACTATGCTTCCGTCGAGTATGCGGGAGTGTATGAAGTCCCAGTTGGCCTTGAGCGCCTCCACATCGGGCATCCTGTCGGCCAGGGGCGTATGCCTTATCAGGTATATCCTGTTGCCCTCCCACTTGAGTTCGGGAGAGATCACATCCGAAGCGTCGATAGTCGTGATGCCGAACGCTATCAGAGTGGGAGGCACGTTGATGTGCTCGAAGGTTCCGCTCATGGAGTCCTTGCCCCCGATAGAGGGCAGGCCGAGCGAGAGCTGCATTTTGAGGGCGCCAAGCAGGGCCGAGAGAGGCTTGCCCCAGCTGTGGGGGTCGTGAGTCATCCTCTCGAAATACTCCTGGTACGAGAAGCGCATCCGGGAATAGTCGCCGCCGGCCGCCACGACCTTGGTGCAGGCCTCCACCACGGCGTATGCGGCTCCGTGATAGGGGCTCCACTCCGAGATGAAGGGATTGTAGCCGAAGGCCATCACGCTGGCCGTGTCGGTATAGCCGTCGACAGGCAGCTTCTGCACCGACACCTGCGTCTCCGTAGACTGGGTGGCACCGCCATAGGGCATGAGCACGGTGGAACGGCCCACGGTGGAGTCGAACATCTCGACAAGCCCCTTCTGGGAAGCCACGTTGGGAAGCCCCATAAGGCATTTCATCTTCTCGGCGAGGGTCTCCCCCTCCACCCCGATGACGAAGGGGTTCCTGTCTTCGACCGCGGCAATTTCGGCATCGGCATAATGCCTCGCTCCGGCGCTGTCGATGAACTCGCGGCTGAGGTCCGCGACCTTCTCTCCGGCATTGAACATACGCATCCTGCCGAGGCCGGTGACATCAGCCACATGGGTGACCTCCACGTTCTCCTCGCGGCACAGGGCTTCGAACTCCTCCCTGTCGGAAGCCGCGACCACCACGGCCATCCTCTCCTGGGATTCACTGATAGCGATTTCGGTGGCATTGAGCCCGCTGTACTTCGCGGGCACGCGGTCGAGGTATATGTCGAGTCCGGGGGCGAGCTCGCCTATGGCCACGCTCACTCCTCCGGCGCCGAAGTCATTGGATTTCTTTATGAGACGGGTGACATCGGGACGGCGGAACAGCCTCTGGAGCTTGCGCTCCTCGGGAGCGTTGCCCTTCTGCACCTCGCTGCCGCAGGTCTCTATGGATGACTCCGTATGCTCCTTGGAAGAGCCCGTGGCACCGCCGATTCCGTCCCTGCCGGTCCTTCCGCCGAGCAGCAGTATCACGTCGCCGGGCGCGGGGGATTCCCTGCGCACGTTGGAGGCCTTGACTGCACCCACTACGGCACCGACTTCAAGACGCTTTGCCGTATAGCCCTCGTGGAAGATTTCCCTGACGCAGGTCGTGGCAAGGCCTATCTGGTTGCCGTAGCTCGAATAGCCGGCCGCAGCCTTGCGGCTTATGACCCTCTGGGGGAGCTTGCCCGGCAGAGTCTCGGACACCGGAGCGCAGATATTGCCGGCACCGGTGACGCGCATCGCCTGGTAGACATAGGAGCGGCCCGAGAGAGGGTCGCGTATCGCGCCGCCGAGGCAGGTCGAAGCACCGCCGAACGGCTCTATCTCCGTAGGGTGGTTATGGGTCTCGTTCTTGAACTGAAGCAGCCACTTCTCCTTCTGACCGTCCACGTCGACATCCACGAAGATGCTGCATGCATTGTTCTCCTCGCTCTGCTCGAGATCATCGAGCAGGCCCTCCTTCCTGAGGTAGCGCGCTCCTATCGTAGCGAGTTCCATAAGGCAGAGGGGCCTGGACTCGCGCCCGAGCTCCTTGCGGATGCGGTGGAACTCTCCGAGCTCCGATTCGAGCTCGCCCTTCAGGAACGAGTCGTCTATCCTTATCGACTGCAGCTCCGTGGTGAAGGTCGTATGGCGGCAGTGGTCGCTCCAGTAGGTGTCGAGTATGCGGAGCTCCGTCTCGGTGGGATCGCGCCTCTCCGAGCGGAAATAGCGCACCACCTCCGCAAGGTCGTCGGAGTTCATGGCAAGCCCCCACTTGCGGCAGAATCCGGGATATTCCTCCTCGGGCATTCCGGTAAAGCCCGCGAGCGAGGCGAGCGGCTTGACATCGACCGTGTCGCTCTCCGCTATCCTGCCGAGATCCTTGATGCGGGACTCGACGGCGTTCACATAATAGTGCCTGATGGCCGCCAGGGCCTCGTCGGAGAGGTCGTCATCGAAGATAAGCAGCCTGGAGCTGCGGATGCGGACATCGGCGCCGGGATCTATCAGGTGCACGCAGTCCACGGCCGAGGACGCCCTCTGGTCGAACTGGCCGGGAATGTACTCGACGGCAAGGTATTTCCTGCCTTCGAGCGGGCATTCGTCGGTGACGCTGTCGGTCACAACCTCGCCGAAGACCGAATAGCGGCACTTCTCGAGGAGTTCTTCGCTGAAGCCGAAGAGGTCGTAGACATTCAGCAGCCTGAGGGAACGGAGCGAGAGGGAAAGGTTTTCGTTGAATTCATTCCTGAGGCTTTCCGCCTCGACCTGAAACTCCGAATACTTTTCCACATAGATGCGGTGTGCTTTCATATATTCGTCTAAAGTTCTGTCTGAAGGACTTTCTCTGCCTGGGATTTCCTGAACTCGGAGAGTTTCGCGGCAAGGGCCCCGTCATGGAGCGCCAATATCGAGACGGCGTACAGGGCCGCGTTCCTGGCTCCGTCGATAGCCATCGTGGCCACCGGCACGCCCGAAGGCATCTGCACGATAGACAGCAGCGAATCGAGGCCGCTGAGCTTGCTCCTGATTGGAACGCCGATTACGGGAAGGGTGGTCATGGCAGCGGCCATGCCGGGAAGGTGGGCCGCCCCGCCAGCGCCCGCGATGACTACGCCGACGCCCCTCTCCGCCGCAGAGGACATATACTCGCAGAAGAACTGCGGAGTACGGTGAGCACTGATAACTTTCTTCTCATAGCAGACCCCGAACTCGTCGAGCGTCTGGCAAGCGGCCGACATTACGTCCCAGTCGCTTTTGGAACCCATAATGATGCTGACTTTCATATCTCACCAACGAAAGTGCAAAATTACGCAAATCCCCTCGCGTTAGCAAATGAAGTTATCTACAATTTCGCCGCCGGAGATGTTGATAATTTTTTCTTTCCGGGAACGGGGTATTTTGCTATCTTTGTAAGGATATGGCGGAAGAGATACTGTTCAGGGGCAGCGGCCCCGACATACTGGCAAGGGACGGAATCATCGTCCGGACAGGCTCCGGCATAGAGGCCGGGAAGGACACGCGCATCATCGACACCACCGGCCTGCTCGTAAGCAGCGGCTTCGTAGACCTGCACGTGCACCTGCGCGAGCCCGGATATTCCTACAAGGAAACCATACGCAGCGGCAGTATGGCCGCGGCGAGGGGCGGCTACACCACAGTATGCGCGATGCCGAACCTCGCCCCCGTACCTGACAGCCCCGGAACTCTCGCCGCAGAGAAGGAGATAATAGACAGGGACGCCGTGATAGAGGTGCTCCCCTACGCATCGATAACCAAGGGGCGCAAGGGAGAGGAACTTGTAGACTTCAAGGCGCTCAGAGGGCAGTGCGTCGCGTTCTCGGACGACGGAAGCGGAGTCCAGGACAGGGAGGTGATGCTCCGCGCAATGGAACTCTGCGCAGAACTCGGCTGCATAATAGCGGCCCACTGCGAAGACAACTCGCTGCTCGGCGGAGGCTACATCCACAAGGGACGCTATGCCGCCGCGCACGGGCACAGGGGCATCTGCTCCGAAAGCGAATGGAGGCAGATAGAGCGCGACCTCGAACTGAGCGGGATGACAGGCTGCCGCTACCATGTCTGCCACATATCGTGCAAGGAAAGCGTGGAGCTGATACGCCGCGCCAAGGACAGGGGCGTCAGGGTGAGCTGCGAGACGGCTCCGCACTATCTTGCCCTGTGCGAAGACGACCTGCAGGAGGACGGACGCTTCAAGATGAACCCTCCCCTGCGTTCCGCAGAAGACAGGCAGGCGCTGATAGAAGGACTGCGTGACGGCACGATAGACGCCATAGCCACCGACCACGCCCCGCACTCCGCAGAGGAGAAGTCCCGCGGACTCGGGGGCAGCGCAATGGGAATCACGGGACTCGAGACAGCCTTCCCCGTGCTCTACACCTCGCTCGTAAAGACAGGCCTCGTCCCCCTCGGGAGGATACTCGACGCCCTGACCGACACCCCACGCAGGATATTCGGCCTCGAAGGCGGGCTCAGACCCGGATGCAGGGCCGACATAACCCTCCTGGATCTCGACGGCGAGTTCACCATAGACAGTTCCTCCTTCCTCTCGAAAGGCCGCAGCACGCCCTTCGACGGCATGAGGGCGAGCGGCAGGGCCGTAAAGACCTTCAAGGACGGCCGCCCCGTCTGGGAAGACACCAACAGCTGATTTTTCAGGATATGCAGAAGACTATATTCAAAATAGAGGGCAACAAAGGAGTGGCGAAGGACTGCTTCCGCATGGTGCTCTCTTCTCCGGTGCAGACACGCATGGCTCCGGGGCAGTTCGTGGACATAGCGCTCGAGGGCTTCTTCCTCAGGCGCCCCATTTCGGTCTGCGACTGCTCCGCGGACGCTTCCGGCACCGTCCTCACCCTGCTCTACAAGACCGTGGGCGACGGCACCCGCGCAATGGCGTCGATGCGCCCGGGACAGACGCTGGAACTGCTCGCCCCGCTCGGGAACGGCTTCGACCTCTCCGCCTGCCGCGGCAGGGCCCTGCTCGTCGGAGGCGGCATAGGGACGGCACCGCTCTACCTTCTCTGCCGAGAGCTGCTTGCCGCAGGCCGGGAAGTCTGTGCCGTCTTCGGATTCAACACAGCCGCCGAGGCCGTGCTGCTGGATGATTTCCGCCGGCTCGGAGTGGAACCGCTGGTGGCGACCATGGACGGAAGCCTCGGTACCAGGGGTTTCGTGACCGACGCGCTGCGGGAACACGGTCCCGGATACGACTACTTCTACGCCTGCGGCCCGCTTCCCATGATGAAGGCTCTCGACGCCTGCGTCACTTCCGGAGGCGAGTACAGCCTCGAGGAGAGGATGGGCTGCGGCGCAGGATTCTGCTACGGATGCAGCTGCCACACAGCCTCGGGCGTGAAAAGGGTATGTAAGGACGGACCGGTATTCAAAAGGAGCGAGATGATATGGCAGTAAAGGATCTTTCGGTAAACCTGTGCGGGATACGGCTCGGGAATCCCGTCATCCCGGCGAGCGGCACGTTCGGCTTCGCCCTGGAGCTCGCGGACTCGGTCGACCTCGGCAGCCTCGGAGGAATAAGCCTCAAGGGCACGACGCGCGAGGCCCGCTTCGGCAATCCCACACCGCGCATAGCAGAATGCCGCGAGGGCATGATAAACTCCGTAGGGCTGCAGAATCCCGGAATCGAGGTCCTCACAGGAGAGAAGGTCCCGGCCCTGAGGAAAGTGTACCACGGCGCCATAATCGCCAACATAAGCGGCTTCAGCGTAGACGAATACGCCTACTGCTGCGGCCGGGCGGCCGAGTGCGGCGGGATAGACATCGTGGAGGTGAACATCTCCTGCCCCAACGTGCACAACGGAGGCATGGCGTTCGGCACCGACCCTGCGGCCGCAGCACAGGTGACCGCCGCCGCGAAGAAGGCCTGCCCCGGCAAGCCCGTGTTCATAAAGCTCAGCCCCAACGTGACCGACATCGTGTCGATTGCCCGGGCATGCGAGGATGCCGGAGCGGACGGCCTGACGCTCGTCAACACCTTCCTCGGCATGCGCATAGACATACGCCGCAGACGGCCCGTCATCGCCGCGAAGACCGGAGGCTTCTCCGGGAGGGCGATATTCCCGATAGCCCTCAGAATGGTCTACCAGGTGCACAAGGCCTGCCGCATACCGGTAATGGGCTGCGGAGGCGTCGCCTGCGCCGAAGATGTCATAGAGATGATGATGGCCGGAGCCTCGGCAGTGCAGGTGGGAGCCGAGAACCTGCGCAACCCCATGGCCTGCGAGGAGATAGTGCGGGCGCTGCCGGAAGTCATGGACAAGCTCGGGATAGACAGGCTCGAAGATATAACGGGAACGGTAGAATAAATCATAAAACCTGAAACACACGACAACGATATGCCCAGAGACGTAATCATCGCCTGCGACTTCAGCAGCGCGGCACAGACCTTCGACTTCCTCGACCTTTTCGACACGGGCAGGAAGCCTTTCGTGAAGATAGGAATGGAGCTCTTCTACAGCGAGGGCCCGCAGATAGTAAGGGAAATCAAGCGCCGGGGACACAGTATCTTCCTCGACCTCAAGCTACACGACATACCCAACACCGTCCGCAAGGCGATGAAGGTGCTTTCGGGGCTGGACGTGGACATGTGCAACGTACATGCCGCCGGCACGATAGAGATGATGCGCGCCGCGCTCGAGGGACTCACCCGTCCCGACGGCAGCCGGCCCCTGCTGATTGCCGTCACCCAGCTCACCTCGACCAGCGAGGAGAGGATGCGCAGCGAGCTGCTCATAAATGCCGGAATCAACGAGACCATAGTCAAGTACGCCTCCAACGCGGCCGAGGCCGGACTCGACGGCGTGGTATGCTCCCCTCTCGAGGCAGGCATGGTGAAGGAAGCCTGCGGGAAAGGGTTCCTCACCGTCACCCCGGGCATACGCTTCGCCGACTCCGCCTCCGACGACCAGGTGCGCATAACCACCCCGGCGAAGGCCAGGGCTATAGGCAGCGACTATATAGTGGTAGGCAGGCCCGTTACCGCGGCAGCCGACCCCGTACAGGCATACGCAAGGTGCGTGAAAGAATTTCTCAACGAATAGGATATGGAAAGAAAAATCGCCAGCGAGCTCCTTTCGATAGGAGCAGTCTTCCTCAGGCCGGAAGAGCCGTTCACCTGGGCCAGCGGCATCAAGAGCCCGATCTACTGCGACAACAGGCTCACCCTCTCGGCGCCCGCCGTGAGGGACAGCGTCGAACACGGGCTCGCAGAACTCGTGAAGAAGTACTACCCTGGCTGCCAGATGCTTATGGGCACCTCGACGGCGGGCATCGCCCATGCGGCCATAACCGCGACGATACTCGGTCTCCCCATGGGCTATGTGCGGAGCGAAGCCAAGAGCCACGGACGCAACAACCGCATCGAGGGGCGTATGGACAAGGGGACGAAGGTAGTGGTGGTCGAAGACCTTATCTCTACCGCCGGCAGTGCCCTCGACGTGGTGCAGGCCCTCAGGGAGGAGGGCGCCGAAGTGCTCGGCATAGTCAGCATCTTCACCTACGGGATGCGCAAGGGACTCGAGCGCATCGCCGCGGCAGGCACGGAGAACCATTCGCTCTCCAACCTCGACACCCTCGTGGAGGTAGCGGAGGAGGAAGGTTATATCAGCGGAGCACAGAAACAGCAGATCCTTGAATTCAGAGACTCGCTATGAAGCACCTTATAGACCCCATGGACCTCTCCAGGCAGGAGACCGACCAGATAATCGCAATGGCGGAAGACATAATCGCCGACAGGACGGCATACCAGTCGCTCATGGCGCACCGCAAGCTCGCGACCCTGTTCTATGAGCCCAGCACCCGCACCCGCCTGAGCTTCACATCCGCGATGCTGGAACTCGGAGGCAGCGTGCTCGGATTCGCGGACGCAAAGAGTTCCTCGGTGAGCAAGGGCGAGACCGTGCAGGACACGATACGCGTCGTAGGCTGCTTCGCCGACATAATCGCCATGCGCCATTATATCGAGGGGGCTCCGCTCGCCGCGGCGGAAGTCTCGCGCGTACCTATAATCAACGCCGGAGACGGAAGCCACAGCCACCCCACCCAGACCCTGACCGACCTGCTGACGATCAAGCGGGAGCTCGGACACATAGACGGCATCACGATAGGCTTCTGCGGCGACCTGCGCTTCGGCCGCACCGTACACTCCCTCATCAAGGCCCTGTCGAGATACGAGGGCGTGAAGGTAGTGCTGATCGCCCCCGACGCCCTGCGCCTTCCCGACTACATAAGGCAGGACGTATGCGACAGCATGGGCATAGAGTACCGCGAGACAGACAGCCTCGACGAGGCGATTCCCGAACTCGACGTGCTCTACATGACGAGGGTGCAGAAAGAGCGCTTCCTCGACGAGGACGAGTTCGACAGGGTCAAGGACAGCTTCATACTCGACGCCCGCCGCATGTCGCTCGCGAAGAAGGACATGGCGGTCCTCCACCCCCTGCCGAGGGTCAACGAGATACTTCCCGAGGTCGACGACGACCCCCGCGCGGCATATTTCCGCCAGGTGGAGAACGGCAAGTTCGTCAGAATGGCGCTCATAAGCTGCCTGCTCAAGTGGAAGGACGACCCCACCCACACCATGCCCGAGGGGACGGCACCCATAACCGACCCCACCCTGCACTGCTCCAACGCCAAGTGCATCTGCAACTGCGAGCATGTGCAGCCCCGCTTCAAACTCGGCACCGGCGGCACCGTGCGCTGCTGGTACTGCGACTCGAAGGTAAGGTAGGGCGGCCTGTCCGGAAACGCCCCGCACCGGATAATTTCATCCGCTACGAGATGATATGGGTGCCCCGCTTCCGGGCTACGAAGAGTCTCTCAGGAAATTCCCGTAAAAATTCAGAGGTCGGGCAGCGATGCCCGATCTCTTTTTGGTAATCAATAAATGATATATAATGACTATGCAAATTGATCAAACTGTTCCTCCGTAATCTCCTTACCATACAGCAAGGTGTCTACATCCGACTTGCATGAATTTTTATACTTTCTTTTTACAATCTTACCGCTCTTTGACTTTACCCTGATAACAGGATAGTTCGTAAAGTCATACACGATCTCCTCTATTTCATTTTCAATGAATATAGGCTTGCCTGCCTTAAGAAGCTCTAAGAATTTCAAATCGTTCATAACTGTATCTCCTTTACTTTTGAATAATATTCAACACTTTCTTTCCTATGGCTTATCAATTCCTTGTTTGGTTTCATGATGTAAAAAACCTGGGAACCGGGTGCTTTTGGAGCTGCCTGACTGCCAATTATTTGCAATTGGCGCAGGTTCGCAGGTCGATGTTTTTGAGGCGACCAAAGAACAGGCGGTTCCGAAAAATGTGCCACTGAGTGGCCTGCATGGCCGTTTTTGCAAAACCCGTTGTTCCCAGGTTTTTACATCGCGCCCGGGACATTATATCATACATCATCGAATAGCTGCATGGCTTTCAGGTGTTTCTCGTTGATCTTCTCAAGACGAGCCGCCATTTCAGTATCGCCAAGCGCACTTGCCCGGCTGTACGACTTCTTGCCGCGCTCGAGATTGTGCCTCAAGTCGTTGAGTTTCGTATGTATTGCCGTAAGGTTTCTCGAACGGGCAATATTGCCGACATACTCGAAGTAGTCCGTTTCCTTGTCGTGGGTCAGGAGTTCCAATGCGGCAAGCACATCCTCGTCCACGCCTTTCCGGCGCAGATCAGCCAATGTCAAATCGGAGTCCTCGACGACATCGTGCAGGAAACCGGCCTTGATTTCAGCGTCCGTGCCGCCCATAAGCCCCACCGCAACAGGGTGCAGAATAGCAGGATTGCCGTCCAGATCCTTCTGGCCCTTGTGCGCATCAAGCGCAATCTGCAATGTTTCTTCTATTGTCATTATCGTCTTGTTTTTATGACAATTCAGTTAACCGCAATATACATCATATTCCAGATGATTGTCATGGACAAATTTCGAGAACCTGTCGAACGCATCCTCCGTACCGTAGTCACGTTTGAGAACCGCAAGCAGTTCTTCGTCAGTCTTGACATGCATGGCAGCTCTCAACTGTCGGACAGGCAGATTGAATATTATCCGTTCGTAGTCGGAGTCCCCGAACATTTCCTCGCACAGCGGGCCGATGTCCTGCTGTCCGAATTCGACAATCCCGTCCTTTATAGAGACATCGATACATCTTGCCGCGTTAGGATTATTATCTCTGTAAAGAGTCATGTGTTTTTCTTCTCCCATATTTTCCGACATGATTGTCAAAAAGACAAACTGGATATACCTGACAGCGCAAAAGCAAGACCGATATCAAAAACCTGTCCCGCAGCAAGACCGAAAGCAAGAGCAAAGAATTTTTTTGCGTTAAAAGCGGGACAGCCGTCTATGTCCATCCGCCGTGCGGATGAAAGTGTGTCGAGCAAATCATCTGTATCATGATTCTGCCGTTCGTGGCTGCCAGGCATATCCATTCAGGCCGGTTTCACGCAAGCGTTCAGTCCGGCCTTATTTGTCATAATGCCTTGATTTTTCCGTATATGGGTTTCAACGAGTCCGGAATCGCTATCCTGAGTTTCTCTATTTCCTTTGACCGGTCCTCCTTCTCCCTCATGATCCTCTCCTTCAGCCTGATCATGGACTCCGCCCATTTCTCGTGTTCAACCAACCACGCGTCAGACTTGCGTCTCCAGTCCTCATCGATGAGTCTGTTGATTTCATTCCTCATCCCGTTGAGTTCGGCCTGCGCCTTGCGATGCTCAGCCTGCAGCTCGAAAAACAGCGCGTCGATTTCGGACCCGTCGATATTAGGATAATACGAATAGACCAGGGTATCCTTTCCGTTCTCGCGGACCTCTTTGGGTGAAAGCATTCTGTCCGTAAAATGTTTCCGTGCCTCCGAGTATTCCCCGTCAGGATGTATGAACTTGCCTATCACCGCACACCTCGTCTCCAGCTCAAGGTATCGGTTCCTCTCCTTGATCGGCAAGGTCTCAAGAACCTGCTCGAATGTCAGCCGGTCTTCCTTTTCCGGCTCCATCTCGGAAAGATCCCGAATCTCATCCGCACCATAGTCATCCAAATCCCTCGTAAGCTTGTCCTTGGCCTTGATAGCTTCCCGCAGGTATGCTATCAGGCTCTTGCATGCGCATACCTCCTCGACCCATTTCCTTATCCGGGAGAACCTCTCGGGGCCGGTTCCGCACGAAACAACCGTCTCCTCGCTGCCGCCGATAAGGCCGACGGCCGTCCTGTAGAACTCCAGCTTGGCCATCTGCCTTTCTATCGCCATGTAGTTTTCTTTCGCAATATTGGAAAGATGATTTGCCGACGTCGCCGTCAAGCCGTTTTCCGCGAAAAACGCAGGGATCTTAATTTCGTTCTGTGTCATATCCAAACTCTCTTACAAGGCAAAAGTAGATATTGTCAGTGCCATAATGCGACACTCTGTAAAGTATTTGATTCAATGTACAAACTCACCGATGCGACATGATGCCGGGTGACGGTTCACGCCCCTTCTTTATGTTCCGCACATAATTCATCAAAATCCCCGATAACGTCCCGCATATTCCGAGGCAGATATTCCGATACGACATATTTGACCAACCATGACGGAATGCCATAGTATGCAGCCGCAATACCTCCCGTCATACAGGCGATCGTGTCACTGTCTCCTCCAAGTGATATGGCCAGATGGATTGCGGATTCATAGTCGTGGCTGTCCATGAATGCTATTATCGCTTCGGGACAAGAGCCCCGGCAGCTTACATCAAACCGGTATGCCGGCCGGATTTCATCACAAGTCCGATGCAGATTATAGCCGAACGACGTTTCGATATAAGCCCGGATCTCATCTTTCGACTTGTGCCGACGTGCCAGAAAGATTGCGGAAGCGACAGCCTGTGCTCCCTTGATGCCCTCAGGGTGATTGTGGGTAACTTCTGCCGATTGCCGGGCCAGTTCAAGAGCCTCTTCAAGAGAGTCGGCATAGTACCCGCATGGACTTACGCGCATTCCCGCGCCATTCCCGAAGCTGCCATAAGGCCTCTTGTCCCTACTTACAAAAAGCCATTCATAGAACATCCCTCCATATCCTCTGTGCGGATATTCCTGACCCCAGACAGGCATGGTCCTTTGCAACGGGACTCCGCGCAAAAGCCAATCTGCAACAGCAATGGTCATTACCGTATCATCCGTAAATGTAGTGTCTCTCGTGAATAAGGCAATGTTTGTCGACTTGCAATTATTAAATTCATAAACAGAACCGACAACATCTCCGATTATAGCCCCAATGATACCTCCTGCCGCCAATCGCTCATTGCTATCGGCTTTCAACATCTCCAATGTGCGCTCATCTTCCTTACCGCCGCAGTATCTATGCAAGGCTTCCGCAAATATGTCATCCGGAAAGGCAGCATTGAACAGAGTCATCGATGAACGGAATCTCAAGGCATCTGCTCCACACAAAATTTCTTCAGCCGATTTCCTGTCAATCGCCAGCATCGCCCTTGTGATCTCCAAAAGGTTTTTGCCAAAGACAGGATGATGCAGGAACATCACTGCCTCGTCTCTGTCGGCAATACCGTAATAATCAGAATTGCAACTATGGCCAAGTCCGCGCAACTGCGGAAACATGGACCACATCCAATGTGATTGTCTTTCTCCGGACCGGATCTCCTTTAATGCGGAATTATATGCGCTAAGGTGGACAGCCTCGAACCGTCTCAGATTATATCGTGAAGCACATTCTTCGTACTTTGCTGCAGGCATATTCTTATTCAGTTATGGAATGAAGTAAATCTCATGAACATGGTTGTGTTGAATCAGGCTCCTCAGGCTTTCTGCTGCCTTGGCATCCTCACGATTATTCTGTGACGGGTCGGGTCTGGCTCCGCCCACTCGGGAACCTTCCAGCCATTTTTTATATACATCTCGTCGAGCCTGTCTATCAAAGTATCCAGACTTGATTTTCTTTGTTGTTTTGTCTTTTCTATCATAGCGTTATATCTTTTTGCATCGTAAAAATAGACGTGGAGAGTGCCATTCTGCGGCACTCACTGTACCCATTCACGAATAATGGAGAACCGGCATTTTATTACATTGGTAATCATAGCAGAGGCAGCGGCTCAATTCCAATATGTCCGAGAACTTATACTCTTGATAAAACCATTGCTCCAGAAAACATGAAATTCCTAAAATCCCTGAATTTTCATTTCTGCCGGATTGCCGGGCCTGCCGGAAGCGTGGAGTTCCCGGTTTTCTGCCGGTATGGTTACCATGTAAAAAACCTGGGACCGGGTGCTTTTGGAGATATCTAACTGTCAATTATCTGCAATTAGCACAGGTTCGTAGGTCGATGTTTTTGAGGCGACTAAAGAACAGGCGTCTCCGAAAAATGTGCCTCTGAGCGGCCTGTATGGCCGTTTTTACAAAACCCGTCGTTCCCAAGTTTTTACATCGTGGCCGGGCAGTCTTCGTTACCGACAAACTTTGCCATACCTACCGAGGCTCTGTCATTTCTCCCGTCAAGCTCTCACTCCTCTTGGAACGACTTGCACGCTTCTTCTTTCAATTGGGGCCAATTTCAAAAGCTGTCAAAATAAAATGTCAGACGCCCAACCGGAATAACGCCAAATGGTAAAGTAATCCATAAAAACATTGGAGGAGAAACAATCCGGAGTGCGATGCGATTATGCACCTGTGTGACGGACACGCTGGGCTGATAGAAGTGAAACTGAGAGGCAGCACGGATATAGAAAAGGAAGCTGCTACGCTGAAAGCCTCCCGCAAAATCATCATTGTTTTCTGAACAACTCCCTTATCGCAGCAATCCTTTGAAGCAAGCTATCGAAATCAGGAGAACTCTCCTCATAAATAAAACTCCCAGTCATCTCGTTGTAATCACTTCTGAAAGAATCAATCACCCTTGCCGGAGGAACAAAATCAATGGTATCAGGCAATATCTTATCATAATCTACATAACCAAGATGATAATACTTCTTCCTGTGCCGTACGATTTGCATATACAAATTATGGTCAGCAAGAGCCATAGACATATATTTCGTATGCGAGAGTTTTTCCATGTCATACAAATGCCTTGACATCCTACTGGTTCTCGGGCTGTCTTTCATAAACTCTTCAGCCAGCAGGAAAGCTTTTTCAAGGAAAGTCCTTGCCGGTGACACGGTCTTGATTTCTTGAGAGAAATCATCATCCACACTCTCACCGAACATCGATGAGTTAATCTGTTCGACAAGCGAAAACACAGGTTTGACCTCATATGGTTCTCTCATTGAAAGACAACTTATTTCAATCTTCACGACAGGCAAAGCGTATTGCTTTTTCGTAGAAAAGATTGACGGATATCTAACATATAGGACCGAAGGATCCTTGTCGTGCGACACAGTCTCGAATATGTCTTGCCTAAGCCGCATCTCGTTTTCGTCAACAACCTCTACCATATCAAGCCCCATCTCCACAAGCATTCTGGACAATTCATCCTTGTATTCACCAAAAAGGAAATCCTGGCTCTTCTCCCTAAGATTGCGGATCTGAGTATTATTGGCACATGCTGCACATCGCCAATGCTTTACATCAAGATAATATGTCCTGTCGAGAGCGATATCCACATCTTCGCTGAAACGGCTGATGATATTCCAGGCTTTGCTCAGGCTGGTTCCACCCTTGAACAATGCATAGTCCTTTATGCTGGAATGGAAAACAGCATAAAGGACAGCAGTTACCCACCAATCTTTCTCGACCGCAACCGGGTCGATATGTTTAGCCGAAGCGGCATTCGCAATCAAAGCCTGCCGTTCATACTCATTATAATCAATCCATTTAGCCATGGTTTTTCCTCCTACATCGTTTCGCGAATCACTTTCCTGATCCATGCCGGTGCCAAGCCCAAATCGGAATCAAAGTTCTTATCCCTGGGAACATCCTTCAGAATACCTGGTATCTTGGCCTTGATTTCTTCAGTGACTCCGTCTGCACCGACAGCTCGCAACGCCTGCACAAGGACACCGACTATTTCATTATGATACTCGAAATTTTTCGGAGCGGCATTCTTAAGCAGGACAGTTCTGTCTCCAAGCCGGATAGTCCTGTATGTTCCCGTTATGAGGAAGCAAGACCTCGTCGGCACCTGTTCGGAAAAGCCGAGCATATTTGCAGCTGTTTCTCCCGTAGGAATAACCTTCGCCCTGTCCCTCTTTGCAATTTCTTTCACAATGATGTCAAGAGGAGGATACGCTATTCCGAAACGTGTCTGCCGGGCCTTCAGGTATATACCCTTGGATATACGCACAATCAGACCCTCTTTTTCAAACCCGGCAAGAAGTTTTGAAACATATGCCACACTGAATCCGGGAAAGGAGGAAGCAAAATATACGGAGCCATATTTTCCGCGCGTAATTATACGCCTTATTTTGTCTATATCAGTTTGTTGCGTCATAATTTCAGTCGAAATAATCAAAAATTCTTTCGACTGCCAAGATAACAAAAATTATTCAAAGCCAGAAATCTCTGTAAAAATCAGAAGCCGGGCACTAAGCCCGACCCCCTCTTGGTAATCAATAAACGGTATATAATGGCCTACAGCCTTACCTCTTTTCCATAGCCCTCCTTGATGAGTTCCTCAACAGAGTAGCAGCAGTGAATATGATGTTTCACCTTGCCCCACACCTTTTTCTGAATTTCAAAGAAGTCGCGGTCATTCTTTATAGGAATTGGCTGACCGTCATTCATCCAGGCGTCATAAGCCATTAAGTCGGGGTCATTGGCTCCTACTTCGTCTGCGTATATCTCAGCATTTCGCGAACGCCCACCGTCACGCTGATATCGGTACTTTGTCAAATAGTCATCAAGACTGTACCCCTGCTCGAAGCCAAGGGACTTCATTACGGTTTCCTCTTTTCTTTTCATACGGTCACTATTTTTCCGACTGGCCGGAGCCATTCTGCCTTGGCATCCTCACGATTATTCTGTGACGGGTTGGGTCTGGCTCCAACTGTACTGATTTTCCTCCCAAGCCAGCGGCGATAAACTTCGCGTCTATTCTCTCTATCAAAGTAGCCACTCTTGATTGCTTTGTTTTTCCTCTCCCTTCCTGTGTCATAACATTATGTCTTTTATATCGTAAAAATAAACACAGAGAGTGCCATTCTACGGCACTCTCTGTACCCATTCTCGAAAAATAGAGAGCCGGTATTTTATTACATCTCCCCTCAGATCCCAAATGTACTATTCTATAAAAAATAGAATCCCTCAGTATCGGTTTCATAACCACCAATCTGGCAGTAAGTCGAGAGTATTGGTTTCATAATAATATGCAACCTGGCTTCTGCCGGTAGAATCGCACCATTTCTCCTTTCCGGCAGCGCGATACGTGTCCGACTTCGAGAAATATTCTATCAGTTTTCCGTCCTCTATCCTTACCCTCAGCGTATTGCCACCCATTTTCTCTGCAATGATTACGAGAAAATCGCTGAGGACATCGCATATCGCGACAGACGCCAACTCGCGCACTCTTATATCCGAGACATATAGGACTTTGCCTTTCTCAATAGTCCAGGGCTGAAGTTCTGCTTTTGCAAAAGGCATTTCTGAAAGCCGGGACACTGCCTCGATATTATAGATAGAATTTCCGTTAAGAAAATCCGAATACTCTCTTCCCGTTATTATGCCGAGCCTATAAATCAGGCATCTACAGCATTTATCATCATCGTAGACTCCGACAATACAGTTCTCATCTTTGACATAGTCGATTGCACGGAACAAATGCCTCCCGCGACCTCCTGTCGGCCGGGTATCCCCTATGCACTCCATATGCAGCATGCGTATAGCGTCATAGCCTCGATAGACTCCGACGATACAGTCCACGATCTTGTTGAGGTCGATTTCAAGGAAATGCCCGTCCAACCGTTCTCCATGCCGGGGATACCAACTGACAGGATATGTCTTCTTGAAGAAGAGTTCCTGTTCATGATACCTGACATATTTATCCGTTTCGAGATCCAAACCGAATGACGAGGAGTCTTCACAAGATGCATACGACTTCCTGAACGCTTCGACAGGGGTGAGCATATAGAACCTGCATTCGGAATATCCGCACTTACCCTCTTCATGCTGCTCCAAGAGGCTTTCGAGGAAATGCAGGTCCTTGTATATCCTGAACATCTTGCCAGCGAAGGCATTATTGCCCTTGACAGACCTCAGCATGATAGCGCAGGAACACAGGGGCTTGCCTTCCGCCTCGAATCCGCACTCTATATCCATCCTTTTCCGACGGGCTGAATCGGAAAAGAGATTGTGCCGGACGAAAAATCCCGGATCGTTGGATGCCCACCTCTTGATGATAGCGGCAAACCACAGGCAGAAATAATCCCTGTCGTAAAAGCGAACATCATCCACTGATATGAAATCACAGAATTCACCCCACGAGACATCCAGGATCTCAGACATTCTCATTCTGGCTGTCAGCGAGTAGTAATAAGGATGTTCATTGTTCTGGGTAGGATCACTGCTGATTTCGTGGCGAGTCTCGACGATGCTTTCCTGCCCCAGCACTGTCTCACTGTGGCTATCATGTCCTTGATCTTTCATCGCACATCGGTTTTAATGCCATTACGGCACAAAAATAGACATCCACAGTGCCGGGACACGGCACTCTATAAGAAAGTTACGACATTATCGTTTGATGCCGCAACATATAAAAAACCCAAGAGTAGCGGGGTTTGCAAAAATAACCTCACAGGCACCTGTAGGGCATATTTGTCAATTCCTGCTGCTCTCAAGTCATCTGAGAGGAATCCCTGCGGACCGCCAGGCTACTTAGTCACACCAGCCACAGCAATTTCAAGGAAATACCATTTATCAGAGAGCGATTTTCCTATCGATTTGCGTTCATCCCATACAATAGGATATGCTTTTGTCAACTGCATGGATTCATTCTCGGCCCGGAACGGCTGCGTAGATGTCGTTCCACCGTCTTTCAGTCCGAAAACCGGCCCTTCGGACTCAACCTCTGAATTTTTATACGAGCTGTTGTCCGTTATAAGATAGAACCTACCCTCCGAATAACAGCTATCCTTATCATTTCCCTTCACTCCGGTTTCTCTTTCAAGATAATCTATGTCTCTATACATTTTGAATATCCTATCTGCAGAAAAAGTCCCTTTCGAATCTCTCTTCCGCTTGAATTTCAATTCAATGGCACAGTTATACAGAGGCTGCTTTTCTCCGGATTCACAGAACCCGCAGGTAATATCGATTTTCTTATTGTTCCATTTTGTCTCTATGTCGACATAAAACATTTCTTTAGGAGAGACATACATATCGCCTATCGACTTTATAATCGAGGCAAAATGGAACTGGAACGAGGCCTCGCTTGTAATACCATTCACAAAGGCCTTATTGACAAACTGCCACTTGAAGACCTTCCATGAGGCGTTGAGGATTTCATCCATCCTTGACCGACAATCATTTGAAACTAATTTTAACTCTTCCATGATCATTATGTTTTAAATGTTAATAGAATCCTTCCGTATCGGTTTCATAATAGGCAACCTGGCTCCTAAGGGCGATACCGCGCCTTTCCTTTCCGACAGCGAGATACATGTCCGACTTCGAAAAATATCTTATCAGTTTCCCGTCCTCTATCCTCACCCTCAGCGTCCAGCCGCCCATTTCCTCTGCATTGATTGCGAGAAAATCGCTGAGGACATCGCATATCACGGCAGACGCCGACTTGCCCACTCTTATATCCGAAGCATACAAGATCTTGCCTTTCTCAATAGTCCAGGGCTGAAGCTCCGCCTTTTCGAAAGGCGTCTCGGAAAGCCGGAATGCAGCCTCGAGACCGTCGTCAGAATTTCCGTCGATAAGATCTTCATACTCGTTTTCCGTTATTATGCCGTGCTGATATATCAGGCCACCGTCGTCGTGGACGCGATAGACTCCGACAATACAGTCCACTACCTTGTCGAGGTCGATTTCAAGGAAATGCCAGTCCGGCTGTTCTCCAGTCCGCGTATACCAGCTGACAGGATATTCCTTCCTGAAGAAGAGTTCCTGTCTCTCGCCGCTACCGCGGGCATCATGATACCTGACATATTTCGCCGTTTCGGGCAGGTTCAGACCGAACTCCGGGAAATCTTCCGACTTGGTCTTATATGCAGGCGTCTTCCTGAACGCTTCGACAGGGGTGAGCATATAGAACCTGCATTCGGAATATCCGCACGCGCCCTCTTCCTGCCGCTCCAGGAGGCTTTCGAGGAAATGCAGGTCCTTGTATATCCTGAACATCTTGCCCGTGAAGGCGTTATTGTCCTTGACAGACCTCAGCAGGATAGCGCAGGAACATAGGGGCTTTCCCGCCGCCTCGAATCCGCACGCTATATCCACCTTTTTCCGTCGGGCAGAATCGGGAAAGACATCGGTCCGGACGAAAAATCCCGTCTCGCCGGATGCCTGCCGCCTGATGATATCGGCAAAAAGCCGGCAGCATGAATCCCTGTCACAACCGTTCTCCACGGATATCGTATCACGGAATATCCTCCACGATTCGTTCAGTATCTCGGACATTCTGGTCGGCAGCGAGCAGTCCCGGGAAGGGTCTGTGTCTTGGGCGGAATCATCGTCACAGCCGGATCCGGACTGCTTCAGACCTTCATACCACCTGTCAAGATGCCCCTGCATCCACAATATCCCGCCTACGGACTCCCCTGCCTCTGGCTTCGGATTGTCCTCCCCGTCAAACATGGATTCGCGGACAAAAAGAGGTAACGGAACCCTGTCGCCTTCATCGAGACCGACATCCACGGATATTCCGATGATGAGCATACGGACACCCAAGGTTTCAAATGCTTCGACATACTGCACCGGCGACAGGAACTGATAGTCATCCTTGTAATCCTCACTCATCGAAAGCAAACTCGTCATTTCGGACGCATCAAAAGAAATCGGAGATTCATCATGTTCGTCCTCCCCAATCTTTGCCCTGAAATTGCTTGCGGCGTCGCCTTCCAGCCGGAAAGACAGCCTCCCTGTATCCTCCACCTTACATTTGTACGCAAAGGCAGCAAGCCTGACATCGCAATACCTTCCCGGCCGGTATTTATCCTTATTGATATGATAGTCGGTGGCAAAGAAACTTATTTCACGGCCCTCGCCGAATTGCATGGTCACTACCGCCTCCTCATTGTTGTTCCATATCTCGATGTCGGTAATCTGTCCTTTCAGCAGTGCCCCCTCATCGGCAAACGGATATGCGGACACCAGTTCATTGGCACCGTTACCGTTGGTAAGGATAGTCATGTAGTGCACAGGACTATCAGATATCGAATCCAAAAGTTCAGATGTCGGGCCCAGAAGTGTGAGCACATCCTTTGCCCTCAGCACCCCGCTGTTCAGTACGATTTCGTGGAGAGCATCGGCGACGCTTTCCTGTCCCAGCACTGTCTCCCAGTGGCTGCCATGTCCTTGATCTTTCATTGCATATCGGTCTTAATGTCATTACGGTGCAAAATTATCCTTCACAGTGCCACACGGTGGCACTATACCCGCCTATCTTTACCGACAGAAAAGCGTGGGCGATCCCGGCGGCTGTTGAGGTCCTGACAAAACCTTTGATGCACGACAGGAATGCCCACGCAACGCGTAAGCAGACCTCATCTTTTGCATCAATTTGAAATTGTCAGGTTCCAACAGGCAAGATGAAGTGTTGCGATATTTCAGTTCCTCAAATATAAGAAACTGTTTCGGGATTTTCAACCTCCGCCGTTCCTCTCCAGTGCCTTCCGGTATATTTCGCAGAGTTCCCGGCGGAGATGTTCGGGCGCGATGACTACGAGGTCTCTGCTCTGCGACAGGAGCTCCTGCTTGAAGTCGTATGTAATCTTGATTCTCAGGCGGATACGGAATTCCATGTCATTGTCGACCAGAGTCTCCTGCGACGAATGTAGGGGAAAGGCTTCGTTATACCTGCCGGCCTTGGGCGAAAACGACAGTATAACCTCCTCGACCGGAAGTTCTTCCTTGGAATAGGCGCCTATTACATCCTTGAATTCCTTTTCGGGATCGATCGCGGGATTCCTCGTAAAGCGCTCCTTCGTGACAATCAAGTCCCTGATGCGGTCGAGTCCCCAGCTCTTGATTTCGCCGGCATGACGGACATTCTCCCCTATCTCGACAGCCAGCAGATACCACCTGCCCCTACCCTCCTTCAGGGCATACGGCATCACACGGCGGAAACTCGAGACCGAATTGTTAAACTTCACATAGGTAAACTCCACTATCAGCTTACGCTTTATCGCATGTATCAGCGGCGAGAGGAATCCGGTACCACGTGGCTTGCGCTTTTCGGGAAAGACGAACGAGGCCAGTTCCTCCCTCGCATGGAGCGAAGTCATGAGGTCATACTGTTCCAATATCCTTTCTATGTCGGATATCTGGTCTTCGTCCTCCGGTATGTAATAGCCTTTTTTCTGCCTCGAATACTCGATGCTGATGTTCATGCCGGACCGTATCTCCTGCAGGTCGCGCAGGATAGTCCTTCTGGAGACGCCGACATCGCCGGTGTCGTCATAATACGCCAGCCCGTCATCCACCTTGCGGACAAGCTCGGAGAGCGGAATGTACCTGTTGTTCCGTACCAGACGGATAATCAGCAGATAGCGTTGGATGTAACCTTGCTTTGACATAACTCAGAACTGAAAATATATGAACGCCTGGAGTCCGGCGCTCGAGAACTGGTAGAGTATGAACACTATCGCGACCACCACTATGGCGAGCACCGGGAGGGGCAGCAGCGCGAAGTTTATCCTGAAGCGGCGTTTCCAGCGCGACGGGAGCCAGTGTATCGCGAGGCCGAGCACGATCAGCGAGAAAGGTTTCCAGTACTCGGCACATATCTGCCCGGCGAGCTGGAGGTTCCAGTCGGAGCCTATGCGTTCCACCATGTTCCTGGCGGTGCGTATCGCCGTCTCGTTGGCCGTGGCCGGGTCGAGGTTGCTGCCGCTGCGGAAGAAAAGCCGCGTGAAGGTGATGAAGGCGAAGGTCTGTGCGACACCCCATATATATCCGGCCCTGCCGCAGCCCTTGCCGCCGAACAGGCTGTAGACGGTCCGCACGAGGGTTCCGAGCCAGAGCACGGCGGCCCATACGGCAAGTATATTCCATATCGGGGCATTCCAGGCCAGTGCCGCCGTGACGGCAGCGGCGCAGAGCAGGGTCATAAGGGCCATGCGCAGCCACCGGGCCATGCCCTTCCACAGCTGCCAGGCGACGAGTCCGATGCCGTTCAGTCCGCCCCAGATTATGAAGTTCCACGACGCCCCGTGCCACAGGCCGCCGAGCAGCATCGTAATGAAGCGGTTGATGTTGGATGTTATGACCTTGCGCGACGATGGACGCAGCAGCGCGAGCAGGGCGCACGCGGATGCCAGCACCACGAACACGAGCGATACCAGAAGGCTTCCGGAGAGCAGGGCGGCAATCAGCGCGAAGAGCCCTATCCACAGCCAGGTGCCGAAACTGGCCCTGCGGTTGCCACCGAGGGGGATGTAGAGATAGGTCTTGAGCCAGCGGCTCAGAGACATGTGCCACCTGCGCCAGAAGTCCTGCGGATTGGAGGCCTTGTAGGGCGAGTCGAAGTTCTGCGGCAGGTAGAAGCCCATCATCATCGCTATGCCTATGGCTATGTCGGTGTAGCCCGAGAAGTCGGCGTACACCTGGAGAGAATAGCCCACGAGTGCCGCGAAGTTCTCGAATCCGGTGAACAGCAGCGGGTTCTCGAACACCCTGTCGACGAAGTTCACGGCTATGTAGTCGCTGAGTATCAGTTTCTTCGCAAGGCCGCTCATGACCCAGAACACTGCCAGCCCGAACTGCCTGCGACTAAGGGAGAACTTCCTGTAGATCTGCGGGATGAACTCGCTCGCCCTCACAATGGGCCCTGCCACGAGCTGGGGGAAGAAGCTCACATAGAAGCCGAAGTCGAGTATGTTGCGCACCGGCTTCACATCGCCCCTGTACACATCCACGGTATAGCTTATCACCTGGAAGATATAGAACGATATGCCCACCGGGAGCACTATGCTTCCGCTGCCGAACAGGTTCACCGCACGGAACTCCAGCCCCGTAAGCGAGGTAAGGGCATCGGCGAGGAAGTAGGAATACTTGAAGTAGCAGAGTATCAGAAGGTCTATGAAGATGCTCAACGTGAGCCAGGCCTTGCGCGCACGCGGGCTCGGACTGCGGTATATCCTGCCTGCTATCAGATAGTCCGACACTGTCACGAACATCAGTATCAGCACCGACAGTCCGCTTGTCTTGTAGTAGAACAGCAGGCTCGCGAGCAGAAGGAAAGCGTTGCGCAGCATCAGGCGGTTCCCGGCGAGGGCGAAACCGGCGTACACCAGTGCGAAGAACACCCAGAAGTGGAAGCTCGTGAAAAGCAGCGGAGAGGCCGGATCGAACGAGAATATCCTCCCCAGATACGACAGCACCTGCTCAATCATGTTCCTTCCTCCAGTGATAATAGTCGTAGTAGAGCAGGAAGGTGTCCGAAAGCATGGAAGCCACCCTTTCCGCACCGGCCGGGGTGAAGTGCACATAGTCCGAGCCGGCAAGGGGCGGATCGGATTCCACCCAGTGCACCATCGAATTGCGCCCGCCCATAGCGGAATAGAGGTCCCAGTATGCGGCACCCGAGCCGGTGACGGCATTGCGCAGCGAATCCACGAACTCTCCTATCACGGGATACGAGGCGGTCACGCCGTTCACCCTCGTAGCCATGTCGGAGGGGCCGATGAAGAGTATCCTCACGTCCGGAGCGACCCTGGCAAGGTACGAAAGCTGCCTGCGTATGCGCGAGGCGTAGGCCGAAACGGCCTTGGTCGTGGAGCTGAAGGGTATGCTGTTGCCTCCGAACTGGAGCACCACGAGGGCGACGCCCTCGCTGCGGAAAAAGTCGGAGAGCATATCGGAAGGAATCGAGGTGAACACCTCTCCGGAGCAGCCCCTCATCGCAATGTTGTCCACTCTCACGCCCGTTTCGGAATCCAGCAGCACGCCGTAGATGTCGCCGCGGCCCTCGAGTGCAAGACTTGCGCTGAAGCTGCTGTCGGCGAGTTCGAACACCGTCCTGTGCAGGCCCGAGCCGGCAGGAATCACCGCCGTCCGCCCGGCGCATTCCGCGACAAGGGTCGAGTCTCCCCCGCCCGAAAGCAGGGTGAGCCTGTCGAAGAAAGCCCTGTCCTCATAGTCGCGGCCTATCGCCGAATAGCTCAGCACGAGTGTCGTGTCGAGCTTCACGACCTCTCCGAGCGGCCCGTAAGCTCCGTCCGGAGCCTTGTTGCCGTAGACCGTATATCTTTCAGTCTCAACCGACGGGGTGCAGCGCGCCGTCAGTGTATAGACCTGCGAGGCCGGCATGAAACCCGGGCCGCTGCCGCCGAAGCGCTCCTGCAAGACCCTCCTGAAACCTGAACTTATCCTGTCCTCCTCTATCTGCAAGTCGCCGAAATGCACTATGCGCACGGGACTTACCCTGGCGCTGTCGAGCCTCTCGAACACTGGGTCAAGGTATTCCGGCCCTTCTGAGGGGAAGTATATGCGCGCGGGGTCGCTGCCTACGAACTCGGCGAAGTTGTCGCGCACAGCCTGCTCGGCCGCGAGCTTCCTTTTCTCCAGGAGCACGGCAGGATCTTCGGCCTCCGGCTCCTCTTCAGGCGCTATCACATCCGTGACCGAGGGAAAGCGCAGATGCAGCCCGGCAACCCTTACGCCTCCCGAAGGGAAGGCGGTGGAAAGAGCCGCGAGCAGCCCTATCACGCAGAAGAGGAACAGAACTATGCCGGAACGCCTCATCTGTCCTTCCAGACTTTAAGATATTCCTGGAGAGCCCACATTTCGTCCCTGTAGCGTGCGGCATGGGCGAAGTCGAGTTCCGCGGCAGACTTCTTCATCCGCTTCCTGTCGTCCTCTATCATCTTCTCGATCTGCGAGCGGGACATAGAGCGTATCACGGGATCCTGCAGCACCGCGGCAAGATCCGCCCGCACGAAGCCCTCCTTAAACGCGTCCCCGTCGCTGCGGCGGGAGTCATGTCCGAAGCCGACCGTGATCTTGCCCTTTCCGAGGGCGGAAGGATCGGGGATGAACACGGGATTGTCGTAGGAGTTCGCCGCGCTGAACCTGCCTCCCCTGGATGAGGACGACGAAGTCAGTTCGCTGGCGAGTACGTTCTGGCGCACCTCGACCTGCCTGGGGGCTATGTGATGCGCCTTGTTGTACTCTATCTGCTTGGCACGCCGGCGGTTTGTCTCGCGTATCGTCTCGTCCATCGACCCGGTGACGGAATCGGCATACATTATCACGAGACCGTTGACATTGCGCGCAGCCCTGCCGGCCGTCTGGGTGAGAGCCCTGCCGGTGCGCAGGAAGCCCTCCTTGTCGGCGTCGAGTATCGCCACGAGCGACACAGAAGGGATGTCGAGCCCTTCCCTGAGCAGGTTCACCCCCACGAGCACGTCAAACAGCCCTTCCTTGAAGTTCTCGATTATCTCCACCCTCTCTGCCGTATCTATGTCGGAGTGTATGTACCTCACCCTTATCCCTATGCGGCGCAGATAGGCGTCAAGCTCCTCGGCCATGCGCTTGGTGAGCGTAGTGACGAGCACCCTCTCGTCGGCCTCCGCGCGCCGGCGTATCTCCTCCACGAGGTCGTCGACCTGGTTCTTCGTGGGACGCACCTCTATCGGCGGGTCGAGAAGCCCCGTGGGACGAACGACCTGCTCCACCACGAGCCCTCCTGACTTCTCGAGCTCGTAGTCCGCCGGAGTCGCGCTGACATATACGGTCTGCCCAGTGAGCTGTTCGAACTCCTCGAACTTGAGCGGACGGTTGTCGGCAGCCGCAGGGAGGCGGAAGCCGTAGTCTATGAGTATCGACTTGCGCGAATGGTCGCCGCCGTACATCGCATGTATCTGCGGCAGGGTCACATGGCTCTCGTCGATGAAGGTTATGAAGTCCTTGGGGAAGTAGTCCAGCAGGCAGAACGGCCTCTGCCCGGGCCTGCGTCCGTCGAAATAGCGCGAATAGTTCTCTATGCCGGGGCAGTAGCCCATCTCCTTTATCATCTCGAGGTCGTACTCCACCCTCTGCTTCAGCCTCTTGGCCTCGAGGGGGCGTCCGCTGTCCTCGAAGAACTTCATCTGCTCCACGAGGTCGTCCTGGATCATCGACACCGCCGCGGCGCTGCGTTCCTTCGTGGTCACGAAGTTGTTGGCCGGGTAGATGCTGATGCTGTCGAGCTCCTCCCCGCGCGCTCCCGTCACCGGGTCTATCAGGCATATCGAATCCACCTCGTCTCCGAAGAACTCTATCCTGACTGCCTCGTCGGCACCGCTCAGGAACACGTCCACCGTGTCGCCCCTCACGCGGAAGCTGCCGCGCCTGAACTCCGCCTCGGTGCGGTTGTAGAGCCCCTCGACGAGCCTGTAGAGCAGTCCCGTAAGGCTCCTAGTCTCGCCCCGGCGCACCTCGACCGTCTGGGCGTGGAAGTCGTCGGGGTTGCCTATGCCGTAGAGGCAGGACACCGACGAAATCACCACGACATCCCGCCTGCCCGACAGCAGGGCGCTGGCGGTACTCAGGCGCAGTTTCTCTATCTGGTCGTTGATGCTGAGGTCCTTCTCGATATAGGTGTCGCTCGAGGGGATGTAGGCCTCTGGCTGGTAATAGTCATAGTAAGACACGAAGTACTCCACGGCGTTGTCAGGGAAGAACGACTTGAACTCGCCGTAGAGCTGCGCCGCAAGGGTCTTGTTGTGGCTGAGTATCAGTGCAGGACGCTGCAGGCGTTCGATGACGTTGGCCATCGTGAACGTCTTGCCCGAGCCTGTCACTCCGAGCAGCGTGACGTCGCCCACCCCCTCGCCGAGGGCCTGGCACAACTGCCTTATGGCCTCCGGCTGGTCTCCGGAGGGGCTGTAGTCCGATTTAAGCTTGAACTTCATCGGGGCAAATATAGCAATATTACCCCGATCCGGCACCCGTCACGCAATTATATCTTGCCAGGCCGCATTGCGGATAATCCAATTTTTATGTATTTTTAAGCCGGAAAAAGCTAACCACAAGTAATGATGAAACCAGACAGAATACTGACTGCGCTCCTGCTGCTGTGCTGCGGGTGCCTGTGCTGCAGCGCCGCACCGGGCGGCGTACGCGAACTTATTAACCTCAACCGCGGGTGGACCTACCTGCGGGGAGACCACCCGGGAGCGGAGCAGGTGGATTACGACGACTCGGAATGGGAGCACATAGGCCTGCCCCATTCGTTCAGCATCCCCTATTTCCTCTCGAGCGACTTCTACACCGGATACGGCTGGTACCGCAGGACGGTAGACCTCTCGAAGACCGATATGCGCAAGGACATCTTCCTGGAATTCGACGGAGTGTTCCAGGAGGCCGAGATATATGTCAACGGCAGCCTCGCAGGGACGCACCGGGGAGGCTACACCGGTTTCAGCGTGCGCATCACGCCCTACGCAAGGCCCGGGCACAATGTCGTGGCCGTGCGAGTGAACAACCTCTGGAGGGCAGATCTCGCCCCGCGCGGAGGGGAGCATGTATTCAGCGGCGGCATCTACCGCAATGTCCGCCTGGTCAAGAAGAATCCGGTACACATAGACTGGTACGGCACCTTCGTCACCACTCCGACGCTGGAAAGGCAACAGGGGCGTTCTTCCACGGTACGGGTACGCACCGAAGTGCGCAGCAACTCCGACGCGTCGGGAGAATACAGGCTTGAGATAAAGGTCGCAGCCCCCGACGGCCGCATCGTCGCCGAGAGGGACACCGCCTGCACGGTACCTGCCGGGGAATGCGTGATATTCGACCAGACGACCGCTGAAATACCGGGAATAGAACTGTGGTCACCGTCTGATCCCAAACTGTATGTGCTGGTTAGCGAACTCTACGAGGGACGACGCCTCGTAGACCGCGACGAGACATCCTTCGGATTCAGGTGGTTCCGCTGGACCGCTGACAAGGGATTCTTCCTGAACGGGGAGCACCTTTTCTTCCGCGGGGCCAATGTGCATCAGGACCAGGCCGGCTGGGGCGACGCGGTTACCGAGGAGGCAATGCGGCGCGACGTGCGCATGATGAAGGAGGCCGGTTTCGACATCATCAGAGGCAGCCACTATCCCCATGCTCCGGCCTTTGCCAGAGCCTGCGACGAGGAAGGCATGCTGTTCTGGTCCGAGACTTCGTTCTGGGGCACGGCCGGGCCGAAAGTGGACGGAGCATGGACCGCCAGCGCCTATCCGGTGAGGGAGAGCGACATCGAGGCCTTCGAACAGAGCGCGCTACAGCAGCTGACGGACATGATACGCATCAACCGCAACAGCCCCTCGATAGTGGTATGGAGTGTCTCTAACGAGCCTTTCTTCTCTACCGAAGAGGCCATGCCGGGAGTGAGAAGCCTTCTGGAGAAGCTCGTCGACCGCGTGCATGAGCTCGATCCCACGCGGCCTGCGGCGGTGGGCGGCGCACAACGCCCCATAGGCGAAGGGAGGATAGACCTGATAGGCGATGTAGCCGGATACAACGGCGACGGGGCACGCATTCCCGATTTCCAGGCACCCGGAATACCGAGCGTTGTGACGGAATACGGCAGCACCACGGCGAACCGCCCCGGAGAGTATATCCCCGGCTGGGGAGACCTTGCACGGGACGAAGGCTGGAAAGGGCGCGAGTGGCGCAGCGGCCAGATAATATGGTGCGGCTTCGACCACGGCAGCATCTTCGGCGAGAACATGGCCACACTCGGCATAGTGGACTATTTCCGCCTGCCCAAGCGCTCGTGGTACTGGTACAGGAACGAATATTCCCACCAGGCTCCGCCCGAATGGCCGGTGGACGGAACTCCGGCCCGGCTGCGCATAGAGGCTTCCGAGACGGATGGCATACTGGCCGACGGCACCGACGACGTGCAGCTCATAGTCACGGTGCTCGACAGGGAGGGATGCGAGCTGAGCAACTGCCCTGACGTGCGGCTGGAAATAGTTTCCGGACCGGGCGAATTCCCGACCGGACGGAGCATAGACTTTTCGGCCGACAGCGACATCTGCATACGCGACGGCAAGGCGGCGATTGCCCTGCGCGCATACTATTCAGGACGGACGGTGGTTGAAGCCAGCTCTCCGGGGCTCGAGTCCTCACGCATAGAACTCGAATTCACAGGGGCTCCGCGCTACAGGGAGGGGAAATCGCCCCAGGCGGAGTCCCGCCCCTACGTGCGCTTTGTCAGCGAGGAGGAGACGGTCCAGATGCAGTTCTACGGCAAGGACAGCCCCGTATTCGCCGGCACCTCGGCTCCCGGACATTCCGCCGGACTTGCGGCGGACGGCGATACGGCAACTTTCTGGCGCCCCGCAGACGAAGACGCGCGCCCGTATGTGACGCTGGATGCCGAGCGCACCCTGAGCCTGCAAGTGGTGAAAGCCGTATTTGCCGGGGAGACACCCGGACATTTCGTGGTGGAGGCATCCGCCGACGAGGCTGACTGGAAGAAAGTGGCCGATGTATCCTCATGGGAGAAAGACAGCTGGGAACTCTACCTCGAATCGCCAGTGAAAGCCCGCTTCGTCCGATTCAGCTTCCCGCAGACCGGCTCAGGCCAGGCACCGTCCGTGGCCGAGATAGAGGTCGGCGGCATTGTGGCGGATTTGTAGGATAAAGCAAGCCGGCCCGGGAATCACTTCCGGGCCGGCCTGCATGAATCTTCAGACGGACATGCCTATCTTGCATATTCCGACAGAGGCTTCTTCGCAATCCTGTACTTGAAGCCGGCGCTGCCTATCCGTTCCGCCTTCTGTCCGGAAGTCACGGCTCCGCGGGAAACAGTCGCCTTGGTTCCGCGCATGCCGGAATAATCTTCCAGCACAACCTCTCCGGACCAGCTGCCGCTCCAGACATTCCCTATATCGTCGGTGCACTCAAAGGAGATATCATAGGTGCCGTCACCGTTGTTTGTGACCATGATATCTCCGTCAACGGCGGGAGCGAGCCCGTCGACCGAGGCTCCTTCGGAATCCATGCTGCGATAGTGGACATACGAAGTACCGTAGATATAGCCGTCTTCGACATATCCGGGTATGTATTCGCCCGGACCGGGCTCACCTTCACCGGCCGAGACATATGTTCCGGAAGGAATTCCGGCCTCAAAGCCGTCATCTGCGGCGACAAGCTCGACCGTAACCCCGTCGCCGGGCACGGTAGAAGGAACTATGTTGAGCATCCATGCGGCACCGGTTCCGTAATAGTTCCCCATATACAGACCTTCCCCTGCAGCACCTTCGAGATCAAGCCCGTAGTCGCCGTCGAGTGTCGAATCATATATTCCCTGCACGGCAAGGCTGCCGCTATAGGTGCATTTTATGGAGACATCCTCGGCGGTGACAAGATCGCACACCACGGTGTAGCTGCCTGGAGCGGAATTTTCAGTGATCTCCATGCTTCCTGCCACGATATGTCCCGTAAGTTCGGTGTATCCGTCAGGCAGATATGAAGCGTACGATCCTACAGGATATCCGAGGAAATCCATACCTGACGACATGGTGAACGCCTCGAGAGTGTTGTCGACATGGTAGGTTCCGGCAGACAGGTTCCCCTTAGGGTCATACGGCATATACACATCGAGGGTAAGCAGGGTTCCGGGAGGTACCAGATACCCTTCAGAGTCGACCTCCATATCCGTGAACTGCATAGTGACTGCCATGACTTCCGCGTTGTCCTCCACATATAAGGCCGAAGCGAGCGAAGCCGTGAAGTCGACAGGCTCTTCGATCGGAGCATATCCGGGATCGGGCTCGGGTTCCTCGATTATGGTTGCGGGCCCGGTATATGTGACATGGTGGGTAAGGCCCCTGTCGTCAGTCACCTTGGCGTCGAAAGTGTAGATATCGCCGTCCTTCGTAACCGTCAGGGCTCCGTCCACGAAGAAGGACTCCTCATTCTCGGGATCGTCGTAGTTATCCGAGTGATACTTGTAGTATTCGGAATACTGGGCGCAGGTGCCGGCCGCCGTAGAGCCTGAGGGATCGATAGGATAGACTCCGGCAGGGATTACCGGTCCCGTATCGGGAGCAGCGTACATATCGAACACATAATATATGCCTCCGGGCTGAGGGAACCCGCTTTCGCTCATCGGAATATCGCTGATGAATATGTAGAAGTTATCCTCGTCGTCGTTACCTACATTCTTGTAATACTCCATATAGAATTCCGGCATATCATACTCGTAGTCGTAGACCACCGCCGGCCCGGCATCCTGAGTTATGGTGAACGCCACCTTTTCGGTCATTCCGGGATATGTCACCGAAAATTCCGCCTCTCTCGGATCGGTGGTTTCATTCTCGGCCAGACTCACACGGATCGCCGAAGGCTCGACCTCCGTGCCTAAGACCCATTCATAGCTTCCGGCAGGGGTAACGCTGATCTCGGCGCCTTCCACGGCATTCTCCAGACTGTAGCCCACTACCACGTCTCCACCGGATGCAGGAGCGGTCAACTCCGTCTTTTCAAGTCCGATGACTGGCGGAGGTGTGATTTCAGGTTTGCGGCATCCGTCCACACACAACAGGACACCTATTCCCAACAGGGAATAAAGGGCATGATTCCTCATACGCAAAAGAGTTTTGATTGTTTGAAACAGTTTTCGGGTGTCAATATAGGAATTTTAATTCGATAGAGGTGAAAAAAGAGTTATATTTGATGCCATGGACAATCTTATAACAAAGGCGAGGGAGGTGGCACTCGCGGCTCTCAAGGACGAGACCCGCTACGACGGGGTCCCGTTCATCGAGCATCCCGACAACGTGGCGAAAATCGTCGAGGACGAGATAGGCCTGCCGGAGGCGTGCGTCGCCGCCGTATACCTTCACGAGGCCACGAGAGTCCACAGGGATATCGATATCGGCGCATTCCCTGCGGACGTGCTTGAACTGACCGAGGGTCTCAACAGGATTTCGACGATAAAGCCGAAGGACACGAGGCTCGAGGCCGAGAACTACAAGCGCCTGATAGTCCAGTATTCCACCGACCCGCGCGCGGTGGTCATCAAGATTGCAGACAGGCTCGAAGTGATGCGCCGCCTCGGGATGTTCCCCAAGGGCTCGCGCGACCAGAAGCTGCTTGAGACCATGATGCTCTACATGCCCCTCGCCCACCAGCTGGGGCTCTACAACATCAACAACGAGCTCGGCAACATCTGCCTGCGCCACACCGACCCGGAGCAGTACCGCACAATCACCAACAAGCTAAAGGCCACCGAGAAGGACCGCGAGAGGCTGACTGCGGAGTTCATACGGCCGCTGGAGAAGAAGCTCTCCGAAGCCGGCATCAGATACAAGCTGAAGATACGCACCAAGAGCGCATACTCGATATACCGCAAGATGCAGGCGCAGAAAGTGCCTTTCGAGGGCGTATTCGACGTATTCGCGATACGCTTCATAATCGACTGCGACGAAGACCCCACGGTGGAGAAGGACCTCTGCTGGAAGGTCTACTCGTTCGTTACCGAAGAATACGAGCCCGATATCTCGCGACTGCGCGACTGGCTCACCACGCCGCGCCCCAACGGCTACGAATCGCTGCACATAACGGTCAAGGACCGCCGGGGCAACGCCCTCGAGGTTCAGATACGCACAAAGCGTATGGACATCGAGGCGGAGAGCGGCAACGCGGCGCACTGGGCCTACAAGGGCATAAGGCACGAGGCCTCGATAGACCGCTGGCTCCAGAGTGTGCGCGACTCCCTGGAACATCCGCTCAGCGCCGGCCCCGAAGACATGCCCGCGCCTCCCAGCAAGGAGATATTCGTATTCACCCCGACGGGAGAGCTGAGGATACTGCCTGCAGGAGCGTCGGTGCTTGACTTCGCCTTCAACATACACTCCAACCTCGGCTGCCGCTGCACCGGCGGACGCGTCAACGGCAAGAGCGTGCAGATTAAGGAAAAGCTGCGCACGGGAGACGTGGTTGAGATAATAACGGGCAAGAACCAGAGGCCGAGCCGCGACTGGCTGGGCTGGGTCGTAAGCTCCAAGGCGAGAACCAAGATAAAGCAGGAACTCGACGCCGAGGAGCGCAAGGCTGCCGCCGAAGGACGCGAAATCCTCGCTCGCAGGCTCAAGAACTGGAAGCTGGAACTCCCCGACGAGGCTCTGCAGGATCTGATGAAGAACTTCAGGTACTCTTCCGAGATGCAGCTCATGGCCGATATATCACGGGAGACCGTGGACATCAACGACATAAAGTCCTTCATAGTCCAAAGGCAGGAGGAGAAGGAGAGGGCCGCGCAGGACAGTTCCGCTCATAAGGAGCAGGCCGCGGCCGTCCAGAGCGGGAAGGTCTACTCGGGCGATGCCGACGACATACTCGTTATCAACGCCAAGAACGTGCGCGGGCTCGACTACAAGCTCTCGAAATGCTGCAATCCCGTGTTCGGCGACGACGTGTTCGGCTTCGTCACGAGAACGGAAGGGATAAAGATACACAGGATTTCCTGCCCCAACGCGGCGAGGCTGCTCGAGAAATACCCCTACCGGATACAGAAGGTCGTATGGCAGGACAGCACCTCCAGCGGCAACTTCCTCTGCACTCTCGCCGTGCTCGCCACCATGGAGGCGCCCATACTCTCGCGCATAATGGATGTCATAGGCCGTTTCAAGGTGTCCATGCGTTCGTTCAATGTCAAGGAGAACGCCAAGAAGGGCCTCTATGAGATAAGCATCAAGCTGCTCGTCCCTTCCAACAGCGAACTCGACAAGGTAATCTCCCAGGTCGCCGCCGTCAAGGGCATAACCAAAGTACACAGGATATGAGCAAGGACACACAGCTGCTCGACAGCTTCGAAAAGACGCTTCAGCTCGGTCTCGAGAGGATCTGCGAGGCTGCCGGCCTGCTGGAGGGAGGCCTGCTGCAGAGCGACGACATAGACTCAAAGTGGGAGGAATATATAAAGGACTACGTGGCAGACGCCGTGCAGAACTTCAACGACTACCCCGAGGCAGCCCTCGCATGGGCGGGATTCCTCGGAATGGGCGTAGCCCACAACTGGGACTGCAACTGGACCCTCCACCGCCACGACTCATACCGGGACTATTACGGAGCCAGAGGCTGGGACGACATGGACGAGCACATACTGCGCGGCGTACTCGGGCTCAACCTCGACTCTCCCGAGACGAAGAAGATTTCAGACACCCTGCAGAGCTGCGCCCTCGCCACGCTCGGGCTGATACGCCACGAGGGTATCGAGCCGCAGACCGCGACGGGCTTCTACGCCCTCACGAGGAGCTATTCGGTGTTCTACAGGATAGGAGAAGGCATCGAACTGCGGCGGTTGGGATACAAGAAGGAAGCAGTAGACCCGGCATCGTTGAAATAGGCAGTCACAGGCCGGATTTCCACTGAAAGAAGTCATTACCTGCGGGCAGCCCTGCTGCGCCTGTCGAGCTCCGCGCGGAAGCGTGCGGCATTGCGGTTGTGCTCAGAGAGCGTGCGCGCGAAGACATGCGTGCCGGAGAAGTCGGCATTTGCACAGAAGTAGAGGTTGCCCCTGCCCCTCGGTCCGCCGTAGTCAGGATTCAGCACGGCCTCGAGCGCGGCCCTCACCGGGACGCAAATAGGCCCGGGCGGAAGGCCTGCATGCCTGTAGGTGTTGTATGGAGAATCCACCTGCAGGTGCACGTTGAGTATGCGGCTCAGGCTGTAGTCGAAGCAGTATGCCACGGTGGGATCCGCCTGGAGCGGCATCCCTATCGCAAGACGGTTCAGATAGACTCCCGCTATGAGAGGCATCTCGGCCTCGGCATTGGACTCCGCCGTCACTATTGACGCCAGTATTCCCACCTCCCGCCTGTCAAGGCCGACTTCCTCTGCCTTGCGTAGGTTCTCCTCGGTCCAGAAGGCGTCGTAGGCCTGCTTGAACCTGTCGAACACATCCTCCACCCCGGCAGTCCAGTATATCTCGTAGGTCGCAGGAATTATCAGGTTGAACACGTCCACCGGGCTGAAGCCGTAGCGGGCGAGGAAGTCCTCGTCGTCCATGGCCCTGCGCACCGACACCGAATCGAGCAGCAGCTGGCTCGAAATCTTCGCAGCGATGTTGCCCTTGAGGCGCAGGTTTCCGGAAAGGGTCAGGCTGACCGGAGTCTGCCAGCCGTTGTTGAGCATACGTGCCACATATACGCTGGAAGAGGACTCGTCTACGGTATAATGTCCGGGCTGCATGAATTCGGAGACCCTCTTGTCTTCGAAGGCACGCTCGAGGCTCCTGCGCTTTCGCACGCCTGCCTCTGCGGCAACATCGTCCAGCACTTCCGACGCGTCCTCTCCCGGATATACGAACAGTTCCGCACTGCGGGAGAAATTCCCCCTGCGGTTATCCTGATACCAGCGCGCGCAGAGCACGGCGGCACATATTGCCGCAACGGCAGCGCCAACACACGCCGATATGGCGCAAATCCGCTTGAGAGACATCACTTCCGGAGATTTACGGTATCGCCCTCTTCAAGGGTCAGCCCCGACAGGGCCGGATTCATCTTCAAGAGCGACTTCATCCTGACGCCGAAACGCTGGGATATGCTCCACAGGGTCTCGCCCTCAGACTCCACTACATACTTGGACACGCCCTTGGGGCCCTTGGTCTTCTTCCTGGCAAGATATACGATCTCGCCGCCCTCGAATGTACACGGCGCGGAAAGGTCGTTGAAGCGGAGGAGTTCCTTCGCAAACAGGCCATTGGCCCTGGCGATAGCATCACTCGTCTCTCCCTCGACCGCATAAAGGAACGGAACCCCGTTCTGCTCATATATGGTATGGATCGGGGCGAGCTCGACGGTCTCGCTGTAGTCTATCTCGGGACGCGCCTCCGGGAGCACGGCAATCACGGGAGACTCGAGCTCCGAGGGAGTCTTTTCAGGAACCTTGACATTGCGGTCGTAGCGGTAGAGCTCGTAATCCTCTATGAGGTCTATCAGCTTGTCGGCATAGAGAGGGTCGGTGGCGTAGCCGGCCTTCTTCAGGCCTTTCGCCCAACCCTTATAGTCGCGCCTGTCGAGGTCGAACAGACTCTTGTAGCGGTCGCGCGAACGGAGGAAGTCGGAATGATCGCGGAACGACGCCTCGACATTGGAATATACCCTGAAACATTCCCCGCGCCTGTCGTCGTCAAAGTACATCTTCCTGCCGCGCCAGTCGTTATGGCACTTTATGCCGAAATGGTTCTTGCCCTTGACCGCAAGCTCCGACTGTCCGTAACGGGACTCCAGCAGGCCCTGCGCGAGGGTGATGCTGGCCGGTACGCCGGTACGCTTCATCTCCTTGACGGCAATCTGGGCATACTTGTCTACATATTCCCGCCTGGGATCGGTGTCGGCCGACGCTGCAACAGACAGCGTTACGGCGAAAATCATCAGGAGCAACTTTTTCATCGGCGCTAAGATACTAAATTTCGAAGACATCCCCGTCCCGGGCCGCGACCGTGTCCGGGAATATCTGCCTGCACTCCTGCACGAAGGCGTCCAGATCCTTGACACGGGACGAATAGTGCCCTATCAAGAGCCTGCGCACGCCGGCATCGAGCGCGCACCGTGCGGCGTCCAGTGTCGTGGAATGATGGTGGCATGCGGCCTTGTCCGCCAGTCCGGCGGGATAGGTGGCCTCATGGTACAGGGTATCTACACCCGAGAGCCACCCTGCAAGCCGGGGCATAGCTTCCGTATCCGAACAGTATGCGTATGAAGGCGGCACCGGATGCCTCTCGGACGCTATGCCGTCGAAGCGGTAGCCGTAGCACTCTATCTTGTGGGCCAGCGGGAATGCCGATACGGTCAGGTGCTTCGAACTGTGGACAGGCTGCGGCTCCCGGCATTTCACCGCAGTGAACACGAGCTTATAGCCCATTCCCTCACCGAAGAACGATTCGTAGAACTTCAGCACCGAACCGAGGGCTTGGGGACCGTAGACATACAGGTCGGCGGTCCTGCCGTACAGGGCCATGGAACCGAGCAGGCCGAACAGGCCGAACATATGGTCGCCGTGTATGTGCGTTATGAACACGGCCTCGATCTTGAGGAACGACACGCCTGCCTTGCGCAACTGCTGCTGGGTACCCTCGCCGCAGTCGATAAGGAAGAAGCGCCCCTCGGCGCATAGCACCTGGGCGCTTGGATTCCTATCAGAAATGGGCATGGCCGAAGCCGTGCCCATTATCTTCAGAGTGAATTTCATATCGGACTACTCGCCCTTCTCGAGCTTCTCCTTCAGAGACGCGAGGACATCGAGGTCGCCGAGAGTCGCCTTCTCCACGTTGGCGTTGACCCTCTTTACGGCCTTCTTGGTGTTCTCTGCCTCTACAGCTGCGGCCTTTTCCTTTACCTCGGCATAGGTGCGCAGGTGTGAGAGAAGGATGCGGCGGGTAGAACGGCGGAGCTCGACAACCTTGAACTCAAGGGTTTCGCCCGTCGTTGCCGGCTTGCCGTCTTCCTTGACGAGCTCGCGGGTGAATGCGAAGCCTTCGGCACCGCCCTCGAGGGTGATGTTGGCACCCTTGTCGGACATTGAGGCTATGGTTCCTGTAACGGTAGAGCCTACGGGAAACTTGGCCTCGATCTCATCCCAGGGGTTGGGGGTGAGCTGCTTCAGGCCGAGGCTGAGCTTGTGGTTGGCCTCGTCGAAGTCGAGGATCTGCACGTCGATCTTGTCGCCGGGGCTTACCAGCTCGGAAGGATGCTTGATCTTGTTCCAGCTGAGGTCGCTGATGTGGATGAGTCCCTCAACACCGTCCTCAAGCTCGGCAAATACGCCGAAGTTGGTGATATTGCGTACGACTGCGGAATGCTTGCTTCCGACAGGATATTTCTCGCGGATGTTCTCCCAGGGGTTGGGGGTGAGCTGCTTCAGACCGAGAGAGATCTTGCGAGCCTCGCGGTCGATAGAGAGCACCTGGGCCTCCACCTCGTCGCCGACCTTGAGGAACTCCTGGGCAGAGTGGAGCCTGGGAGACCATGACATCTCGGACACATGTACGAGACCCTCCACACCGGGCTCGATCTCGACGAATGCACCGTAGTCTGCGATAAGGATGACCTTGCCCTTGACCTTGTCGCCGACCTTGAGGTCGGGGTTGAGGTTGTCCCAAGGATGGGGAGTGAGCTGCTTCAGACCGAGGGCGATCCTCTTCTGCTGCTCGTTGAAGTCGAGAACTACGACCTTTATCTTCTCGTCGAGCGAAACGACTTCGTCGGGGTGGTTGATCCTCCTCCAGGAGAGGTCGGTGATATGGATGAGACCGTCGACACCGCCGAGATCCACGAATACGCCGTAGTTGGTGATGTTCTTGACCACACCCTCGAGTACCTGTCCCTTCTCGAGCTTGCTGATGAGCTCGGCCCTCTTCTGCTCCTGCTCGGCCTCGAGCAGAGCCTTGTGGGAAACAACTACGTTGCGGAACTCCTGGTTGATCTTGACGATCTTGCAGTCTATGGTCTGGTTGACGAACTGGTCATAGTCGCGGATAGGCTTGATGTCGATCTGCGATCCGGGGAGGAACGCCTCGATTCCGAACACGTCCACGATCATACCGCCCTTCGTGCGGGTCTTCACGAAGCCCTTCACAACCTCGTCGTTCTCGTAAGCCTCGTTGACCCTGTCCCATGACTTGAGCGTGCGGGCCTTGCGGTGTGAAAGCACGAGCTGGCCCTTCTTGTCCTCGGCAGACTCGACATATACCTCGACCTTGTCACCTACCTTGAGGTCGGAATTGTAGCGGAACTCCGAAACGGGGATCACACCCTCGCTCTTGCCTCCGATAGAGACAACAACCTCGCGCTTGGTGACAGCGGTAACGACACCCTCGACAACCTCGTTCTCCACGATCTTGGAAAGGGTCTTGTCGTAAGCCTCCTCGATAGCCTTCTTGTCGGCGTCTCCGTATACGTCGGAACCCTCGAAGGCATCCCAGTCGAAATCCTCGGGCCTTACAGACGCGTTGAGGGCAGGCTTGGCGTCAGCCTTGGGCTCCTCGACCCTGCGTTCTATCTCTGAAACGACCTCGGCTGCGGGAGCCGTAGCCATGACGGCCTTGATGCCTTCCTTTGCGGCATCCTCGGTGTCGAACTCCCCGCTCACGCCGATTTCACGGTGATTGGCGGCCTTGAGGTCGAAATGATACTTTCCGTTTGACTCCGAAAGGCCGTACTGACCCTCTTCGGAAGCGTTCTTCTTGACGGACTCCACTCCGCTCTCGCAGGCAGCGAGAGTAGTGTAGGCCTCGGAGTTGAGGAGAACCTGACCCTCGTCGCCGATGAGGCTGAAATGGAACTGCCCGTCCTTTGCCTGATTGATAACAAATTTACCCATTTGAAAAATGAACCAAATTAGTAGTTGAACATTATGTCACAAGCCCTCCGGCGCACTACCGGATTTTGGGCGCGCAAATATAGTAAAAAACTGATTACAAACAAAATAATTTACCGGAATCCTCGCCCGGGGCTCAGAGCATCCTCTTCTTCTTGAAGAAAAGCCACACCGACAGCACGAGCAGCAGCATCAGAAGCACCACGCCTATCCACGCCCACCACCTGTCCGACAGGGGAAGGGCCACGTTCATGCCGTAGAAGCTGGCGACCAGCGTGGCAGGCATCAGCAGCAGGGACACGAAGGTGAACAGCTTCATTATCCTGTTCTGGTCGAGGTTGATTATACCGACCACGGTATCCTGCATGTACTCGAGCCTCTCGAAAGTGAAGCTGATGTGGTTTATCAGCGAGGCTATGTCCTGGAGTATGATCGAGAGGTCGGAGCGCAGGTCCGGATCCTTGGGACAGGTCTTGCTCTTGAGCAGGTTGGACACCAGGCGCTGCTTGTCGACTATGTTCTCGCGCACGTTCATCGCATTCTGCTGGAGCTGGTTGATGTCCAGCAGGAAGTCCTCGTTGATATCCTCCTTCTGGTTTATGCGCTTGCTGAAACGGGTAACGTCCTTGGAAATCAGCTCCACTATGTCGGCGTCGAGGTCGACGCGCTTGTCCATGATGGCCACGAAGATCGTGAAGCCGTCGGGATACTGGTCGGGAAGTGCCTGTATCTTGAGCTGGAGCATGTCCAGGGAACGCAGCGGCATCTCCCTGATAGTCGTAAGTATCCTGCCGGCAAGTATGAACGATACCGGGTCCATAAGCATCTCGTCGTCTGCGGGGGAAAGGAAGTTGGTGTTGGCGAAGATTGCGCCCCCCTCCTCGAAGAAGCGTGACGAGCTCTCGATCTCCTCGGCCTCGTCACGGCTCTGGATCTCCGTCCCGAGGAAGGTCTCCACAGACCTCTTCTGTTCTCCTGTAGGCTGCAGCAGGTCTATCCACAGGACATCCTCCCTGCTTACAGAAGCAAACTCCGTTTCGGACTGACTGGATACGATGTCAGAGCCTCGCCTATAGAAAAACTTTATCATGATGCCCTCCTTTGCTTGTCCCGGAACATTGACGGAGCGCCCGGCGGGCAAAGATAAAAAATATTTTTCATCCTTGCGACATTTTCGGCCGTCTTGCGCAGCGGAAAAGACAGGGGCGCGCCGGAAATCCCGGCACGCCCCTCAAAATCGCTCGGAGCCGCAGCCTACAGGGCCCTCCAGCCGGAGGTGGCGACCTTCTCTGCGGGCTTCGGGGCAGGCTTCACCGTCATGGACGATGTCGACATGCCTCCGGTCATATCCGTAAGGTTCTCGGGGCCTTCGTAAGAGACGGCGATCTCGTGGCCCTTGTCGGTCGTGAACACGCCGGACATCTTAAGCACGCCGTCCTTGATCGATACGGACATGTCGCCGTCGACGACCATTCCTATCCTCACGAGGGAACCGCTCTCGTCATATTCGCTCAGATATGTTCCGACAGGCATCTTCATCCCGTAGTAGTCCATAACGAAACCGGGAAGATAGGTGTAGTTCGCATATCCGTTCTCCCAGTCGGGGTTGGGGGTATAGGTTCCCGAATAATCGCCGCCCGCGACATCGAAGAAGAGTTCCGCGTTGAAGATATATCCGGCACCCAAAATCCAGCCGTCCTCGTCGAGAGGGACGCTATAGAAAGTCATGGTGTAGTCGTTGTACACTCCGTCACCGGGATAGATGCCGCCGCTATGGCCGGTCAGTACCTCGTTCATGTCGGAATCGAAATGGATGTAGCCGTCCGTGAGGTCGACGAACTCAAGCTGCCCCTTGAAAGTGCCGCGCACCTTGGAGCCCTCGCCGTCCGCTATCACAAGGTCGGCCGTAATGTCGTATTCGCCGTCCTCGAGGCCGACGGTGACGGTTCCGGACTCATATCCGATGCTCATCCAGCCCTCTTCGGTGCTAATCGCCCAGATGCTTCCGTAATCACCGCCGAGCAGGTCGAACGCACCCTCGGCCTCTTCCTTGAGGGTATATGTTCCGGGAGCCAGCACGACGTTCTGCATGTCCGGACCGTCGCCGACCTCGGACTTCTCGGTATAGAGGTAGAGCCTGAGCAGTTCGCCCTCGCCGTAGGGCATGGCGGAATATTCATCGAGGCCGGCGTTGCAGAGCGACAGGACTATCAGGTCAGAGTCGAGAGCCCCGTCATAGCCGAAATACCATGCGAGAGTGGCGGTAGAGCTGACATTGCCGAGCAGGTCGGACTCGGTCGTGAACTCGAGCACTGCAGGCCCGGCCATAGCGGCATCGGCATTCGACGCCGCAGCGTATATCTTGTAGGATGTAGCCGATACGAGGCCGCTGACCTCTTCGGTAACGGCACCGGCAGAAACATCCAGGGTCTTTCCTTCGGCGAGAATCTGAGAAACGGACGGAGCCTCCTCGTCAGATTCGAGGCAGATGTAGGCGATTTCGTCAGCATCCGTAGCCTCTGCGGTAAACGTAAACGTGGTGAAGTCGGCCCCGACAGCGGTGAGTTTGACAGTCGGCGCAGGAAGCGACTTCTGACAACCGGTCACAAGCACTGCAGTAGCAGCGATGACCGTCACAAGATAAGATAACTTTTTCATGTGATTATTGATTAAAGGTAACACTGCCATAAAGTTATTAAAAATATTAATTATGGCAAGCGTCCTTTGGATTTTTACGGTCTGAACTCGTGCCGGGCCAGAATGGAACGGCCGAGGGTGAGGCTGTCGGCGTATTCGAGGTCGTCGCCGAAGCCGAGTCCGCGCGCGAGCGTGGTGACTTTCAGGTCATTCCTGCCGAGAGAGGCGATCTGCCTGTAGATATAGAAAGAAGTGGTCTCCCCTTCCACGTCGCCGCTGAGCGCGAGTATCACCTCCATGGGGGTTTCCGCGCCGCGGAGTCGCTCCAGCAGAGCCGGAATGGCAAGGTCGGAGGGAGCGATGCCGTTTATGGGAGAGATGATGCCGCCGAGCACATGGTACACGCCGTGATACTGTCCGGTATCTTCGATACTCATCACGTCCCTGACGCTCTCCACCACACAGATCTGAGTATGGTCGCGCCGCGCGTCGGAACATATCGGGCATGTCTCGTCATCTGAAATCATATTGCATACCCTGCAGTACTTCACCTCGTCGGCAAGGCGGTCTATGGCCGAGGTGAAATGGTGGACATTCCCGGAAGGCTGTCCGAGCAGGTGCAACGCCAAGCGCAAGGCGCTGCGGGAGCCCACCCCCGGAAGGGAGCCTATGGCTTCCACAGCGTCTTTCAACAGCTTGGACGGATATTTGTTTCCGGTCAAGGAACTACCTTGCTTTTCCGTTTGAACCGAGAACGTTCTTGATCTTCTCGATGTACATCTCCTTCATCTCCTCACGCGCGGGCTTGAGGTACTGACGGGGATCGAAGTGGCCGGGGTTCTCGGCAAGATGCTTGCGCACTGCGGCGGTCATCGCCAGACGGGAGTCGGAGTCGATGTTGATCTTGCACACTGCGCTCTTGGCTGCCTTGCGGAGCTGCTCCTCGGGGATGCCGACAGCGTCAGGCAGCTTGCCGCCGTACTGGTTGATCATGTCCACATACTTCTGGGGAACAGATGACGAACCGTGGAGTACGATAGGGAAGCCGGGGAGCTTCTTCTCGATAGCCTTGAGCACGTCGAACGCGAGCGGAGGAGGGACGAGACGTCCGGTCTGAGGGTCGCGGGTGCACTGCTCGGGCTTGAACTTGTATGCGCCGTGAGAGGTTCCGATAGAGATTGCGAGAGAGTCGCAGCCGGTCTTCTTCACGAAGTCCTCGACCTCCTCGGGCTTGGTGTAGTGGGATACCTCCGAAGCCACCTCGTCCTCGACGCCTGCGAGCACGCCGAGCTCGGCCTCTACGGTCACGTCATACTTGTGCGCATACTTCACGACCTTCTTGGTGAGGGCCACATTCTCTTCGTAAGGGAGTGAAGAGCCGTCGATCATCACAGACGAGAAGCCGAAGTCCACGCAGCTCTTGCAGAGCTCGTAGCTGTCGCCGTGGTCGAGGTGAAGCACGATCTGGGGCTTCTTCCAGCCGAGCTCCTTGGCATACTCCACCGCTCCCTGCGCCATATAGCGGAGAAGGGTCTGGTTGGCATAGTTGCGGGCTCCCTTGGACACCTGGAGGATGACCGGAGACCTCGTCTCCACGGCCGCCATTATGATAGCCTGGAGCTGCTCCATATTGTTGAAGTTGAACGCAGGAACGGCATAGCCGCCCTTTACGGCCTTGGCGAACATCTCGCGGGTGTTCACAAGTCCAAGATCTTTGTAAGAAACCTTCATAAATCTGAGAAAATTATGATTAAAATAATCTGTTTTCGGCAAAACCGCACAAATTTAACTATTTTTGTATAAATACGTATGCAAATGACAGGCAAAGTCATCATATTTTCCGCACCTTCCGGCGCCGGCAAGAGTACCGTCGTCGGGCACCTCCTGAAGCTCCACCCGGAGTTCGAATTCTCGGTTTCCGCGACCTCGCGGGAGCCGCGCGGAACCGAACGCGACGGGGTGGAATACCACTTCATCTCCGCCTCACGTTTCCGGGAGCTCATAGCGCAGGACGCCTTCGTCGAATACGAGGAGGTCTACCGAGACCGTTTCTACGGCACCCTCAAGAGCGAGGTGGAGCGCATCTGGGCCAAGGGCAATGTCATCATATTCGATGTCGATGTCAAAGGCGGGGTAAACCTCAAGAAATATTTCGGAGACAAAGCAATGTCGGTACTTATACTCCCCCCGAGCATGGAAGTGCTCGAACGGCGCCTGCGCGGACGCGGCACCGACAGCGAGGAGGCGATACGCGAGAGGCTCGGCAAGGCGCAGTCTGAAATAGAGTTCGCAAGGGGCAGGTTCGACCGCGAGATAGTCAACGACAGGCTCGAGGACACGTTCCGCGAGGCCGAAGCGGCCGTAAACGGCTTCCTCGGAGAATAAAGCGGCCGCCAGAACCGCATCAAAGCTACAGGGACATGCGCATAGCCGTCTACTCGGGATCTTTCGACCCGCTGCACATAGGGCACAAGGCCATAATGGAATACCTCACGCAGACGAGCGACTTCGACTGGGTGTATCTGGTGATTTCGCCCCAGAACCCGTTCAAGGACAAGGACAAGGCACTGAACGCCGTGCAGAGGTACCGGGCCGCGGTAGATGCCGTACGCAGGCACCCCGAGCTACATGTCTGGGTAGACGACATAGAACTCGAGATGCCGGCCCCGCACTACACGATACGCACCCTCGACGCGCTCAAGAAGCGCGAGCCTGACAACGACTTCACTCTGGTGGTGGGAGCGGACAACCTGCAGGGCATAACCGGGTGGAGAGACGCTCCGCGGATACTCAGCGAATACGGCGTGGTGGCCTATCCCCGCAGGGGCTACGACCTCGAAGCGCTGCGCAGGGGGCTCCTGGCCCGGTGCCGGAACTTTCCGGCGCCCTATGTCCTCGACTCGTCAAGCATCTATCCCGACCCGGGAAGCATCAGCCTCGAAGACCTCGGCAGCATGTACCATATCGAGATAATAGACGCGCCCATAATAGACATATCCTCGACCGAGATCCGCGAAAGGCAGGCCGCCGGCGAGGACATGTCGGAATACCTGATGTAGCCTTAGTATAACTGTTCCTGCTTCATCCCATATATTCTCCGTGCATCCCTGGAGGCGTTTATCCGTTGACCAGCCTCCAGGGAGACATCCAGGGAAACACACTGGGAGACATACACGGAGAATGCAACGGACAGCGATAAGGCAGACATCTTTACGGAGAAACATTTTAATTACTTTAAGTTAAATTATCGACAGGTATGAAAAGATCATCATCAGTTATCTGCGGCCTGATCGCCGCATGCCTCCTTGCCTCGTGCAACGGCAGGGGGCCCCAGACTCCAGGAGACGGCACCGTCGACCTGAGCGGATCGGGAACAGGATGTTCCAACTGCTATCTCATCGGGAAGGAGGGCAGGTACTCGTTCGACGCCACCGTGATGGGCAACGGCAAGGCCGTCGAGGGGCTTGACGCACCCTCGGCGCTCAACCCTGCCGGGGCCAGGCTCGTATGGCAGACCTCGAAAGGAATGATAGAAGATGTCAGGTTCGAGGACGGAAACATCAGTTTCGAGGCCACCGGAGCGAACGGCAACGCCCTGTTAGCCGCGCTCGACGCCGACGGCAATATAATCTGGAGCTGGCACATATGGTTCCCCGAGCAGCAGCCGTCCACGATGACCACCAAGACCGGATATGAACTTATGGACATGAACCTCGGAGCCATGAGGCCCGAGTTCGACTCCGACGACGACGTGAAGCCCTACGGACTGCTTTACCAGTGGGGCAGGAAGGATCCGTTCACGAACGCTCCGACCCGCACCGGTGACACCCAGACCGTCGGTGCGACAGTCTATGACGCCGACGGCAACGAGGTGGTTTTCGGGAGTTCGTCAATGACCTCCACCGAGCAGAACACCATAGCGTTCTCTATCGCAAACCCTACCGTATGCATATCGAACATGGCCCAGTACTACACATCGAAAGACTGGCTCGAAGCCTCGCAAGGCAACGACGCACTCTGGGGCAATCCCCTCGGATATGAAAGGGACGAGGACAACGCCTATCCCAACAAGGGCAGCAAATCGTATTATGACCCCTGCCCTGCAGGCTACAGGGTACCGCCAGCCGATGTATTCAGGAGCTTCACTTCCAGCGGCGGCTACACCGAGAGTTTCGACAGTGTCGACGCCTACGACATAAGCGGAGACGGGCAGATAGGAGAAGAAGACTACAACTGCGGCTGGATGTTCAATATGGAGTCCGGACACTCGTTCTTCCCCGCGGCGGCACGCTACGACGGAAGCTACGCAATGCTCTACGGCTCGGTAAGCGGCCTCTGGGGCTCATATTGGAGCAACTGCCCCTCATATGTCACAGGCAGTGGAGGGCTCGGCCATGCATGCCTGTCGTTCAGCAAGCAGGCCCGGGGCTATACATTCTCTCCCTCGGCAGGCGGAAGCAAGGCCGACGCATATTCGGTACGCTGCATAAAGGAGTAGCTTCCTGGATTCGGCATAATATAATAATGATACGGAAGCGGCCGGACCCCATGGCGGGACTCCGGCCGTTCTTCTTATCTATTACACCGGCCCGGACGGCCGGATGATATACGCGCTTATTCCACGAATGCGACTATCTCGCCCTTCACGACATCCTTGCCCTGGGGTGCGGTGACCGCGACGATGCGTCCGTCGACGGCAGGCACAATCTCCTCCATGCCGTAGTAGGTCTGCACATAGCCGCAGGCCTTCCCGGCCTTCACCTTGGTGCCGGCCACGGGAGCCTTGGAGTCGTCGATGACATCTATCTGCCAGAGTATCTTTCCCTTGACGGGAGCCTGCACGGGCGTGGCCTTGGGATATTTCCCGACTATCTTGTCGATGTCGAACTCGGGCATCTCCACAACGGGGCGTTTGATGACTATGGGAGCACCGGCCTTGGCCTTGAGTTCAGCGAGTTCCTTGTTGAACCTCTCCTTGGCGATGCCGCTCCTGTAGTCGCGGTACTGTCTCTCGTGCATGGCAAGCTCGAAGAGTTCCTCGTCGTCCTGGCCGCAGTCCCAACCCTCGTCCTTCATCATCTGGCGGAACTTGGGAAGCTCGTCAGGATATTCATCCTGAGGGTTGCCGGTATAGAACTCCATGCCCTTCTGCTTGGCAAGCTCCACGATTTCGGGAGCGAGAGGCCCGGGCAGCTTGCCCATCCTGCCGAGTATCATTCCCCAGGTATCCTTGTCGATAGACGAGAAGCGGGGCTTGTTCTGGCTGAGGGCGAGCAGGTTCATCAGCGCGGTGTTCTTCACATACTGGCTGAAGGGGGTCACGAGCGGAGGATACCCCAGACGCGGCCATACATACTCAACCTCGTTGAACAGCTTGAGCATAAGTCCGTCGAGGGTGCTCTCGGGCTTGCCGTTGGCGCGCTCCGAAGCGTTGATCGCGGCCTTGAAGCCCTTGAGGTCGGCCATCATCGAGCCCATCATTCCGCCGGGAAGTCCGCAGCCCACGAGCAGCGAGGTCATCTTGGCGTTGCTGGGGTTGATCCAGTAGCCGAGGAAGTCGTCTATAAACTCCTGCGTGAGGCTGCGCACCTGCATGTAGGCATCCATGTTTATATCCTTGACGAGGAAGCCGTCGGCGCGGAGCATCTGCTGGATGGTTATCACGTCGGGATGCACCTTGCCCCATGAGAGAGGCTCGACGGCGACATCGATATAGTCGGCACCGGCCCTCGCCACCTCGAGCATAGACGCAGGCGCGAATCCGGGGCCGCTGTGTCCGTGGTACTGTACGACAATCCTGGGATATTTCGTCTTTATCTTTTTCGTAAGTTCGGCAAGGAAGGTCGGACGGCCGATTCCCGCCATGTCCTTGAGGCAGATTTCGTCGGCACCGTACTCCACGAGCTTGTCCACGAGCTGCAGATAGTACTCTACGGTGTGGATAGGAGAATGCGTGATCGAAAGCGCGGCCTGCGAGATCATGCCCGCCTTCCTGGCGTACTCTATGGAGAGCTTGAGGTTGCGGGGGTCGTTGAGTCCGCAGAAAGAACGGGAGATATCGGTTCCCTGAGCCTTCTTGACCTTGAACATCAGCTCGCGCACATCGGCCGGAACGGGATTCATCCTGAGCGCGTTCAGTCCCCTTTCGAGCATGTGGGTCTGGATTCCCGCCTTATGGAAAGGAGCCGTCCACTTGCGCACGGCGACATTGGGGTTCTCTCCATAGAGGAGGTTCACCTGTTCGAACGCGCCGCCGTTGGTCTCCACACGGTCGAAGCAGCCCATGTCTATAATGGCCGGCGCAACCCTTACGAGCTGGTCGACTCTCGGCTGGTACTTGCCGGAAGACTGCCACATATCTCGGTAAACGAGAGAGAATTTAATTTCTTTTGCCATATTTATAAGGTACTCTTATATTCAAATCGTACAAATATAACTGATTTTTCATTCACATCACTTGCAGGGAACAAAAATCTTCCTATCTTTGCAGTCCATTCAAATGGTGCGATTAGTTCAGTTGGTAGAGCACTAGATTGTGGTTCTAGGTGTCGTGGGTTCGAGCCCCACATCGCACCCGCTCGTAGTTGCGGTAATTGACGGTGAACCTGCCAGTTGCCGCAATTCCTGTTTCCTATCCGCCCGAATCCGGGTATATAATCCGCCCGGCAGGCCGGGATTCCGCTACCCTGCCAGGAACGAGGCCATGGCATCGAGATCGTCGCAGGCGAAGTCCTGCTGCACTCCCGTGGCGAGGTTCTTGAGGTTGACCCTGCCGGAGATCCTTTCGGACTCGCCGGTTATCGAGATGAACGGTATGGCCTTGCGAGAGGCATAGTCGAACTGCTTCTTGAGTTTGGCGGCGTCGGGATATACCTCCACGGAGATTCCCCTGCCCCTGAGAGCCGAAGCTATGCCGAGCACATACCTGACATCGTCGGCACCGAGGTTCGCGAAAAGCAGCCGGGAACCTGCGGAGAGCGCCTCGGGGAACTTTCCGAGCCCTTTCATCACATCGTAGATCCTGTCTGCCCCGAAGCTGACACCCACTCCCGACATGTCGGGAAGGCCGAAGATTCCGGTGAGGTTGTCGTAGCGGCCGCCTCCGCAGATGCTGCCTATGGCAAAGCCGCAGGCCTTGACCTCGAATATCGCCCCTGTATAGTAGTTGAGCCCCCTTGCGAGCGAAAGGTCGAGCTCGACCCGAGTTCCCACTCCGGCCGAAGCGACGAGGGAGAACAGTTCCTCCAGTTCGTCGAGGCCCCTGAGTCCCGCCTCGGAGTCCTGCATCAGCGAGCGCATCGTGGAAATCTTGTCCGCATTGGAGCCTTCGAGCTTCAGCACCGGTTCCAGTATGCCTGTCGCGCGCTCGTCGAGACCCTTGGAACGGAGTTCCTCCTTGACGGCGTCGAGACCTATCTTGTCGAGCTTGTCAATGGCCACGGTTATGTCCACCACCTTGTCCGGAGCCCCGCAGAGCTCGGCCAGCCCGGTGAGCACCTTGCGGTTGTTGACCTTCACCACGACATCCACCCCGAGCCTGCGGAACACCTCGTCCACGATCTGCACGAGCTCGAGCTCGCACATCTGGCTCCGGCTGCCTATCATGTCCACATCGCACTGGTAGAACTCGCGGTAGCGTCCCTTCTGGGGCCTGTCGGCGCGCCATACCGGCTGTATCTGGAAACGCTTGAACGGGAACGATATCTCGCTCTGGTGCTGCACGACATATCTCGCGAACGGCACCGTGAGGTCGTAGCGGAGCCCTTTCTCGCACACCTGAGGCGCCAGCGGCCTCGACATGTCGGCTCCGGCGAACGCGTCGCCCGAATTGAGTATGCGGTAGAGCAGCTTGTCGCCCTCGTCCCCGTACTTGCCCAGGAGCGTGGACAGGTTCTCCATTGCGGGAGTCTCTATCTGCGCGTAACCGTAGGTGGCGAACACCGAGCGTACAGTATCGAATATATAGTTCCTCTCAGCCATTTCCTGCTGGGAGAAGTCTCTCGTGCCTTTGGGAATAGAGGGTTTCTGTGACATCTTTTTTATTTGATTTTGGCGCAAATTTAGTATTTTTGGAAGAATTAACGTTTAAGTCAAGATGAAAGATTTCCTGAAGATGACCCTGGCCGTCATTTGCGGTCTCGTGGTCACGACCGTTATCCTGTGCATCATAGGCTTCGGAGCACTCGGAGCACTGCTCGCCGTCGGCAGCAGCACCCCCGTACTGCCGAAGGAGGGAGTACTGACGCTCGACATGTCCAAGATAGTGCTGGCCGAGCAGAGCACGGGAACCGACCCGTTCTCGGCGATCGCCGGAGGCAGCACCACGACGATCGGCATCTGGGATGCCGTGCAGGCCGTCAACCGGGCGGCATCTGATCCGGCAGTGCAGTACATATACCTCAGGACCGACAATTCCGCGAGCGGGCTCAGCGGAATCGAGGAGCTCAGGGCCGCCCTCGAGAACTTCCGCACCACGAGCGGAAAGGCGGTGGTGTCTTATCTCGAATTCCCCTCCCTGGGCGGATATTACCTCGCGTCGGTAGCCGACAAGGTCTATATGAGCTCCTACCTCGGTGCTACGCCGATGATGACCGGGGTCAGCGCCCAGATGACCTTCCTCGGCGACCTGCTTTCGCGCCTCGGTATCAACGTGCAGCTCATACGCCACGGCAAGTACAAGTCCGCGGGCGAGATGTATACGCGCTCTTCTAGCAGTCCCGAGAACCGCGAACAGTACCAAAGGATGGTGGACTCCATATGGGAGACTATGTCCGGGGAGATAGCGCTCAGCAGGGATTTGAGTGCCGCGCAGCTTGACGATGCCATAGACAACCTGAGGCTCAATCTGCCCCAGGACTTCATAGACTACGGACTCGCCGACGAACTCCTCACGAGGGAAGGCCTCGAGCAGAAGCTCGCCACCCTCGCTGTCGAGGAGGACATCAAGGACGTGAAGTTCATCCCCTTCGCCGACTATGTCGCGGCGAGCGCCCCTGTGGTCAAGTCCGACAAGGAGATTGCAGTGATATATGCCGACGGAGAGATAGTCGACGGCGGCTCGGGCTCCGATGTGGACGGCAGCCGCTTCGCATCGATAATATCCAGGGTACGCGCTGACTCCACGGTCAAGGCCGTGGTGCTCAGGGTCAATTCTCCCGGCGGCAGCGTGATCGCGTCGGAGAAGATCAAGCACGAGCTCGACAGGCTTGCGGAGGTGAAGCCCCTCATAGCGTCATACGGAGGATATGCGGCCTCGGGCGGATACTGGATATCGAACAACTGCGACAAGATATACTCCGACGCCACGACCCTTACCGGCTCCATTGGAGTCTTCGGAATGATTCCCGACTTCTCCGGACTTGCGAGTGACAAGCTCCATGTGAACATAGAGACCGTATCGTCCGGCAGCCACGGCGACATGTTCAGCGGCATGAAGGCCCTCGACAAGACAGAATACGACTTCATGCAGCGCTCGATCGAAAGCATCTACGACAAGTTCACCACGACCGTATCCGAAGGCCGCGGAATACCCAAGGAGAGGGTCGACGAGATAGGCCAGGGACGCGTGTGGACGGGAGCCGACGCAATGGGCCTGCATCTGGTCGACGAGATAGGCACGCTTGAAGACGCCGTGAACTATGCGGCGCTCTGCGCAGGAGACGTCGACCTCGCCAACTGGAAGGTGACCGGATATCCCAGGGCACAGACCCAGATGGAGCAGATTCTGGAGATGTTCTCCGGCTCTTCCGACGAGGAGGGAGTCCTGCTCGGCGAGTTCAGGCGCATCAGCGAGCCCACCGTCATGGCAAGGATGGACACACGGATAGAAATCTGTGCGGATTAATTTGCATTTTCAAGAATTATCCGTATCTTTGCAGTCCAACATCGCGGGATAGAGCAGTTGGCAGCTCGTCGGGCTCATAACCCGGAGGTCGGTGGTTCGAGTCCGCCTCCCGCTACACCAAAACAGGACAACTCAGTCGGGTTGCCCTGTTTAGTTTTATACGACAGACACATGAACCTTATAGTATTCGCATCCCCGCTCCACGACGCGGACAGCGTCATGTCGTGCAGGCAGGACCTGTTCGACAAGCTCAGGGACAACGGTTTCCGCAGGCGCTACGGTCTCCCGGAGGACGGTGTCCTTAATATCGTCGACGGCACGGCCGCACAGCTGCCGGCCTCGGACGCCGTATGCTTCATCGCTACCGGCGGGACCGAGGAACTCTTCCGCGAAAGGCTCGGAGAGCTTCACGGCGAGATAGTCCTGCTCAGCGACGGCTACCACAATTCCCTCGCCGCGTCCTTCGAAATCGCGAGCTACCTCGACCGGAGGGGAACAGGCGCGAGGCTGGTGAACATCCCCCTCGAATCCGGTGACAGCGCTGACACGGGTACCGAAAGCGCTGGAGGCACGGGCAGGGGCGGCTTCGGCGAAATCTACGGCCCGGAGGTATTGGAATACCTGCGGGGCAGTACCGTCGGCCTGATAGGCGGAGCGTCGCCATGGCTGATATCGTCGGATGTCGACCTCGGATATGTGACATCCGAATTCGGCACCCGCTTCGTGGACATAGGCATAGAGGAACTCGCCGACGCCTACAGGAGGGAGGGAGGAAACCTTTCAGGGGAAGCCGCGGTCGGGGAAGAGCGCCTCAGGGCTGCCGAAAACATGGAGAAGGCCCTCCGGTCCATAGTGGAGAAATACAGGCTCACTGCCCTGACCGTCAAATGCTTCGACCTGCTGGGCAGCTGCAGGACCACGGCCTGTCTCGCGCTTGCGAGGCTCAACGACGACGGTATCGTCAGCGGGTGCGAAGGCGACATACCTGCGCTCTGGACGATGATGGCCGTCTATGCACGCCGGGGCAGGGCTCCCTTCATGGCCAACCCCTCGTCATCCGACAGAGAACGGCTGAGGGTTGACTTCGCCCACTGCACCGTCCCAACTTCGATGACAGAGTCATTCTCCCTTCCGACGCACTTCGAGTCGGGAACAGGTGTCGGAATCGCCGGAATACTGCCCACCGGCAGGTATTCAATAGTCAAGATAGGCGGCCGCAGGCTCGACAGGTTCTACGGGGCCGAGGGGACCTTGACTGCCAACACGAATATCGTCCAGCGGTGCAGGACCCAGGTATCCTTCCGTTTCGACAGCCTGGAGGACTTCGACAGGTTCTTCGCCAACAGGCTCGGCAACCACATCGTGCTGGTTCCAGCCTTCTGACGCAGGAATCCGCCCGACCGGTCGGAAAGGTGCGGGAAATGGATATTTTTGCACTTCAAAAAGACAAGACGACATGCAACTGATCAAAGATACGCAATTCGGAGGCGAAAGGCCACTGTTCGCATCGCACGGCCTCCACATCGACAACGTGACCATAAACGAGGGCGAATCCGCCATAAAGGAGTGTTCCGACATTCTCGCGACGAACTGCCGCTTCATAGGGAACTATCCCTTCTGGCATGTGCACGGCTTCACCATACGGAACTGCTATTTCGCCCCTGGAGGCCGCTCTGCGCTGTGGTACTCAGACCACCTCACAATGGAAGACACCGTCATCGATGCGCCCAAGATGTTCCGCGAGATGCAGGAGCTCTCGCTCGAGAACGTCACGATGAACGACGCCGACGAGGTGTTCTGGAGATGCAGCGGCATACATGCGAAGAACCTCGTCCTGCACGGCGGCACCTATCCGTTCATGTTCAGCAGGGACATCCGTGTCGACGGACTCGAGAGCGACAGCAAGTATGTGTTCCAGTATGTCAGGAACGCAGAAATCCGCAACGCGAAGATCACCACCAAGGACGCGTTCTGGGAAGTCGAGGATGTGACGATATACGACTCCGAACTCGACGGGGAGTATCTCGGCTGGCACTCGAGGAACCTGCGCCTCGTAAACTGCCGCATCTCCGGGGAGCAGCCGCTATGCTACGCGCAGGGCCTCGTCCTGGAAAACTGCAGCTTCGACCCTGCCTGCGACCGCGCGTTCGAATACTCGACCCTCGAGGCCGACATACGCGGAAGCATCACGAACATAAAGAACCCGGCTTCGGGCCATATAGTAGCAGATGAGATAGGCTCCGTCACACTCGACGGGAACATCAAGGCTCCCGCCGACTGCATAATCGAGACACGCAGGCCGGTCAGCGCTGCCAGAGCTTGATGGATATGCCTATCTGCGCATCCCAGACGAATGCCGGTTCGTTGGCTCCGAAATCTCCGAGGCCGACTCCTCCGCCGGCGAACATCCCTATCCTCCGGGAATTTCCGAAGTAGCGGTGCCAGACGAACTCAAGCAGGACACCCTGGTTGTAGCAGAGCGGATTCTCGCCGTAGACCACTCCCATGCTGACATGGTCGCGGTCGAACGAGTAGCGCATGCCCGCACCGACGTGCCAGAGCAGCCTGTCGGAATTCATCCTGTCGAACAGGATATCCCGGCCCACGCCTCCGTACAGATAGAATCCGCTGACGTTTCCGGTGGCGAAGATCAGCCTGGCAAACTCTCCGTAGAATACGGAAGCGCCCAGGTCAAGTCCGAGATACGGCACGCCCTTGCGGCAGAAGCCCCTGTCGGGGCCCATCAGATCCTTGCATTCAAGCTTGGCATTCCCGGAATGGCTGCGCTCGGAAGGCGGAATGGGGACGCTTCCGTCAGACACTCCTGCATGGTGGAGACGGACCGAATTGCATCCGCGGTGCAGGCGGCTGTTCCCGCTGAACCATCTTGTCCCGTCAGTGGCTACGCCGTACCAGGTATTGCCGCCCTTGGGCAGGACTACCGTGACGCAACCGGGAGCGCCGCAGCGCGGAGCAGAGGAGTAACTCGTAGTTATGGTGCCGACATAGCATCTGTTTACATATACCCTGATAGGGCCCTGAGAGGATTCGTTGGTCCAGAAAACGACCGTAGTGCCGGATTGCGCCGACCGGTCGCGATCGGGAGAGTCTGTGGCAAAAACCACAGAAGGGGAAAGCAGGCAAGTCAATACGACTGTGGTCAGTGTTATAACGAACGTTTTCATAAGTTAGATCGAGTTTGAATTCCCTCTCGTAATATAGGAAATAATTCCGGAAAAACAAAATCAACATGAAAATTTTCTCCGGATCGCGGCTGGAGGCACTCCGAAGCGGCCGATTGGCATATCTGTTGCAACATCGTGATGTTCGGAAACAACATACAAGGAGGTTTTATGAGAAGGATCATTTCAATGCTATTTTTGATGTCCCTGTCTCTGGCCGGCATGGCGCAGGACAGGACGACAAGGCAACAGAGAATTGACCAATGGAAAAACGATATGAGCGAGTTCCGGCAGAGAAGCGCACCTGACCGTGCGGCCCAGGCCATGATAGACACGCTGACATGGCATCAGGCCGGTGCCGCCATAAACGCGAAATCCTTCGTGCTCGAGGCAGAGTCCCTGACCTTCCGCGGAGGAACCCGCATATATGTCAATTCTGCCACCAACTTCATCTCTGTCGACGGGGACAGGGGTGTCGTACAGATATCGCCGAGCCGTATGGTCTCCGGTCCTAACGGTGTCGGCGGCATCACCCTCGACGGTCTCGTCTCCGGATTCACCGTGACCACAGGCAGGAAAGGAGTCGTCCATGTACATCTGGACATCAACGGCGCAGGCATAAGCGCCCAGGCCGACATATCCCTCTATCCGGGATCGGACGAAGCCCATGTGATCATATCGCCCAATTTCAACTCCCAGACCATAAGGCTCGAAGGACGGATAGTGCCCTACGGGCAGTCCAGGGTGTACGAGGGCATGTCGCTGTAAGTTATTTATCTAACGGTCTTATTAAAAATGACGATTATGAAAAAAAGGTATATCTTGTTTGCATCAGCGCTCGTGCTGGCGGCCGCCTGCGAGAAAGTGCCGTCGGCATCGGATTTCGACGGAGAATTCCTGGTGTATACCGCCCACAGCGAGGAGGCTGGTGATTTCGCCAGGTTCGAAACCTTCACAGTGGCTGACAGCCTGCTTGCGATCGACGGCGACCGCGGAAGCATGTTCCTGAACGACTGGGCAAAGAGTGTCAGGAACCAGTACATAGAAGAAATGGAGGCAAAGGGGTACAGGTATGTAGACACCGGCAAGGTCGACAGCGACCTCGACCAGGACGTGGCGCCCGAAGCCCGGGCAGACCTCGGAATACAGATTTCCTACATAGTATCGACCTCGTACTATACCGCCTACTATCCGTCATACCCCTGGTGGCTCGACTATCCGGGCTACTGGTACCCGGGCTATTGGGGCGGCTGGGGTTCGTGGTATTACTCGTTCCCCGTGACCTACGGGTATTCGACCCATTCCCTGCTGACGGAAATGGTCGACCTTACGGGCGAGACCGGCGACGACAAGCCGCTTCCTGTCATCTGGAACAGCTACATAGACGGCAGCATCGGAGGTTCCAGGGCGGATGCAGCCCGTTTCTCGAGGGCTGTCAGCCAGTCTTTCGCGCAGTCGGAGTATCTCGGTAAATAAAAGGAGGGCCTGATTATGAAAAGAATGATTAAGAGCATATTGGCGGCCGCAGTCCTTGCACTCGCCTTCGTATCCACGGCAGACGCACAGCCCGGCAGGAGATTCTATGTCGACGCAGGCTGGCAGTTCAACGGATTGGCCGGCAACGACTTCATAAAGGATGCAAGCGGCTGGGGCGCTTATGCCGAAGGCGGATACTATGTACTGCCGAGGCTGGCCGTAGGCGCGTTTGCAAGCTACAACACCAACATGGACTACATCCCGCGCCGGACCTATACCGGCACTGACGGGGCCGCCCTCACGACAGACGCATGCAACTCCCTGTTCCAGATTCCATTCGGAGCCACCATAAGGTTCCGTCTCGGCTGGAAGGAATTCCAGCCGTATGCCGAGGCCAAGATCGGAGCCGATTACGGACGGGCCTATGTCTATTTCCCGACAGGCGGGCTGCGCGATACGCAGTGGGGATTCTATGCATCTCCGGAGATAGGCTTCACCTGGCACCCGTTCTACAAGAGCAATTTCGGATTCCAGTTCGCCGTATATTACAGCTATGCGACAAACCGGTACGACTCTTTCGGCCTGAACGGGATCAACAACCTGGGCTTCAAGCTCGGAGTGTCGTTCTAAGCGCAGGCTCACGATATCTTGCCGCGACGCTGCCCCATGCACGCGCCGCGGCTCTTCTATGCCTCAAGGGAAAGGCGGCCTGTCAGATCCTTGGTTTCTGCACTATCCTGAGGATAAGCGAAACGAAGTAGATCGCCATCCCGTAGAGTGTCGGGATGAAACTGACCTTGAGTCCGCCGTATATTATGCCCGGGCCTGTCTCCGGGCTCTCCTGAAGGAAACCGAGCATCTGCAGGATGCCGGCGACCTGATAGAAGATTCCGAACACGAGGGCGGCGATCCCGATTTCCTTGACCCAGGCCGGAGCCTTCCATGCGGCGAGAAGCATCAGTACGAGTATGACAGTAAGGATAGACATTCCCAACGGTCCGCCCTGGACGAACCATGCGACAGGAGCTGACAAGAGGATAGTTGTTGACATAATTATATCATATGTTGGTTTGACGGGACAAATGTAGCGAAGCGCCCCGTCTCCGTCAATGCCGAATCCCCCGCCCCGACGGTCGAATCCCACATCCGGAGCCTGTCCTGTATGACGAGTCGCGCCTATTTGGTATTTTTGTACCGGAGACATTTATGAAAAAGGTGCTATATATGGCCTTGTACTGGATGCTGTCGGTGCTTATGCTTGCATTGACCGTATCCAGCCTGGGCTACTCGTTCCCGGAGGCTCTGCTGGTAGGGACCATGTTCCTCCCCGGAGCGCTGGCGGCCAAATTCCTGTTTCCTGGAATATCGTTCAGGTCCAGGACGGCCGGCATCTGGCACCTGCTGCTCGTCTCATCCGCGATCCTTGTCATGGAGTTCCTGCTGCTCGTGCTCGTAAACATGTTCATCAGCGGACTCAGGCAGTCGTTCATGATGCCCGACGTGATAGTCAACCCCGTGTTCGTGGCAGCCTTCGTGGCCCTGCTCGTAATCGGGGACCGCTTCCTCGACAGGTATCTTTCGACAAGATGCCCGGAACGGGAGACGGCCGTGACATTCTATTCCGAAAGGAAGAAAGTCTCGCTCCTGCCATCCGAAATCCTGTATGTCGAGTCCAACGACACGGAAGTATGCCTCTATGCAACCGGTTGCCGCAGGTTCAGGAACAGGACATGCATATCCCAATGGGAAGCCATACTCGGAAACGGCTTCGTCAGAATCCACCGGTCATACCTCGTGCGCCGGTCCGCCGTAGAACATGCCGGCCCGGACAGCGTCACCGTCGCCGGAGTCGAGCTGCCGGTCTCAAGGAAATACCGCGCGGCCGCCAGGACCCTGAAAGACGGATGACGCGCCACGCAAGACATGGGCAAGCCTCGCCCGGCGCGCGGGAGTGGAGAAGGCGACGATAGACGAATGCCTCTGCCATGTCGGGGAACTGAGAATGGCCGATATCTACATCGAGAGGGACTGGTCGCTGCTCGATGCGGCGAACAGGAGGGTGATAGACTCGTTGAGGTGGCCGGACAAATAAAGAAGTCACCAAACATTACGGAAATATGGAGCGCAATTCTTCCGAGAAGGAATGCAGCCCCCTCGCTATCCTTTCACGCTGGAGTTTCCTCGGCTTCGTTCCGTTGAGGTAAGCCCAGAGTTGCTTCAGCGTGTCTTTGTAGAACCTCATCTGCACCGCCATGTCGGCCTTTGCCTCATCTGGCGTGTGTCGAGGCAGGCACAAAAGACCCGCTGCTATTTGTCGTCGGGCGGCAGTTCGCCCCTCTCTATCATCTCGCGCCTGACCTGCTCCTCGAGGTCTTTCCGGCGCTGTTCTTCGCGGAGACGGTTGGCGATAGCCTCCTTCTCCTGCTGTTCGGTCATCTTGTTCCTCTCGAGCTCCTTCCGGACGTCCCTCCTGAACACCCAGACGGCGACCCGATAACTCATGTAACACCACCCGATAAACAGGGCGAGGAGTACGAGTACCCCGATGAACTCCGCTGCTCCGTCTGACATGGCCGCGCCTTTTTACCAGAGGGAGACTTTCCCTGATTTCCCGAGGTCGAGCGTGCCCGATTCCACGCCGAGCGCCCTGAACGCGCGACAGGCGGAGGAGAGGCTGATGCTGTGCCCCTTTTCCATGCGCGAGATGCGCGCTTTCTGCACTCCTATGCGCTTGCCGAGTTCCTCTTGCGTGAGGTGCTGCCTCTCGCGCTCCGCCTTTATGGCCTCACCTATGCGGTAGGCGTCCACCGCTTCCGCGACACTGTTGTCGAACGCGTCGCGTTCCGGGGTGCCGGGCTTGCCGACGAGCTCGTCCGAGACCTCGTCAAGCGTATAAAATTTCATATCGCCAATCTGTTTCATAGATCCTGTCTTTTCTCTATACTTATCTCTTATTCTTTCCGCCTTGGCTATCTCCTTGGACGGGGTTTTCTGCGTTTTCTTGACAATTCCGTGCGTCGCTACCACTATGGTGTCGCTCTTTGTATCCCAGAAAGCGAAAAGACGGTAGGCTTTTTCGCGTACAGTGTGCAGAACTCCCATATATCCGAATTCCCCAGCTTCTTGAAAAGCTCGGCGTCCATTTCGCCTCCGGCGACCCTGTGGATCTTATAAAGTATCTTCTTGTATGCCTGCGCCGAGAGCCCGCTGAGGAAGTCCTTCGCGTCGTCCAGCAATATTACTTGAAAGCGAGGCATTTATCTGTCCTTAATTCCAAGACAAACATAATAAAAGTTTACAAAATATGAAACTTTTAGTTACAATTTCTTCATACATCCCGGCACCACGAACACCCTCGCAATCATCTCCTTCTGGATTTCCTGCACGCAGAACTCCGGGGACTTGTTGGCGGGGATAAACTGAAGAGGGATTCTTCCGTCAATCCATTGAAGTCCTGAAAAGATTCGCTACCTTTGTGATGTCGAAGACTGCGCATCGAGCAAGGGCGTGGATTGCAGTTCCACGGGGGCCTACGCGATGCGGGAAAACAGGGACAGGGCCTCAGTGGCCGTGTACCACCTCCGGGGCGGTGTGCAAAGCCGCCCCGGTTTATTCTATCTCTCTCAACAGTCCCTCCCCCGGAGGATTTGCCTGCTTATGCACGGACACCCCGCGGTCTCGGACGGGGATAAAGGATTGTTCAGGAAATATTTGAAATTCTTGATAGGTTTTCTATATTTGCAGTGCGGGGGGAGCGTTCAATCCCGCAAGGGACACGTCCCCCGCTCCCCTGCCGTCAGTCGTTCCCGGCTGGCGGCAGATGTTTTATATCTCCGTTTATGTCAACGACATAGATTTCCTTGAACTCCTTCCACTGGGACGAACCTTTCAGCCCGTTATATCTGGCAAGACCCGTGCGCAAATCGGCATTCTTCATGTCTTCCAGAACTAAAATTACCGCGACTTCGCAACCGGGCTTCGTGGCTCAGTGTTTCAATGCGTTCCTGATGTTGTTCGACGTCCCGTTTTCCGCACCCGCGATCTCGAATTTCCTCCCGTCCCACAGACCTTCAGTGTTTTTCTTAAGGAACACTGTATGGTCTTCCGCCTCCAGCACCACCGAATGCCCCGCCTTGTAGCCTGCGTTCTGCGCGGCGGTTTCGTACCAGCCTTTCTTTGAGTTCAATTTATGCTGCACATGCATCGCCTTCAGCCCAAGCGTGCTCCTGTCGGACGCAACATCTCTATAGTTTGGGTCTGCGCTGTATCTCTCGTATTCGGCGAGCATCTCCTCATAGAGACCGTTCCCTCCTCCCGTACCGATGTACACCGGCTACGCGTCGAGGACCCTGCCGGAATTGCCGAGCAGCAGGTTGGCCGCGAGATATCCTCCCGTCGCGAAGTTCTGCCCGTAGTTGGTGAGGGTCTCAGCCGGAAGCGTCCTCCTGAACGGCTCCTTGACCAGTACCTCCCCCGGGCTCATCGTCCCGATAGTCATCTGCCCTGTCATCTTCGTCGTATTTTACATTATGAAACTGAAATTCTTCCTGACAAGCGACCGCTTCCTCTCTAACAGGGGCATCACCATGAAGAAAGCCTCGATGTTTGACGACGCATGGTATCCGTCCGGCATTGTGAATTGCTTTCAAATTCTTACCTTTGATGTACAGGAAACAGTTTATTCCGTTGTGAGAACACTTAAGGCGGCGCTCCCATGCGTCGCCTTCTTTTAGCCTCCCCACGCCACTGTTCTTTAAGGAGCAGCCTTCAACCGATCGGCAAAAGGCCTTTCCCGGCACCGGCCGGCAAAATGCTTCCGGCAAAACATCCTCCACGCAAGTACCGTCTGTAGCTGTGTGTGAGATTGGTGACCGGTGCCGGTGTGGTCAAATTGGGGACATCCGCCTTACCTGGGCGGTCCACAGGTACCTGGAAGGCATGCCCCCGTGGCGGATGTTTTGCCGGAAGGCAGTTTGTGGAATAAAATGTAAAAAAGTGTAAGAAATTGGAAAATTCTCCGTACCTTTGGACTCGCGTATAAGAATTACAGATGGTCGCTTTCATCGGAGAATATTCCTCAAAGGTAGACGACAAGGGAAGACTGGTCTTTCCTGCCGCCTTCCGTGCCGCAATGTCTCCGGGAGGCGACATGAGGTTTGTCATCAAGAAGGACCTGTTCGCCCCCTGCCTGGAGATGTACACCTACGAAGAGTGGGAAAGGCAGTCGGGCAAAGTCAAGGACTCTCTCGACCTCACATTCAACAGAAGACACGCGATGTTCTGGAGAGAATACATGCGCGATCGCGATATCGTCGAGCCGGACGCGAAGTTCGGCCGCATCTCGGTCAGCCGCAGGCTCCTTGATTCAATTTCTGTGAACAAAGAAGTGGTTTTCTCCGGCAATGATTTCAAGATCGAGATATGGGCCAGGGAAAGCTTCGAAGCCTCAAGGCTCCCCCACGACGAATTCATTGCCATAGCAGAAAGCCTCTCGCAACGATAGGGAGGGCCGGATATGTCTGAATACCATATCCCCGTACTGCTGCACGAGAGCGTAGACGCCCTCGTGACTGATCCTGCCGGACTCTATGCCGACGCGACCTTCGGCGGAGGCAGCCACAGCCGCGAAATACTCTCGCGGCTCGGACCGGAAGGACGCCTGTTCGCGTTCGACAGGGATGCCGACGCCCTCGCAAACGCTCCTGAAGACACCAGACTCACACTCATACACAACAACTTCCGTTTCATCCACAACTACATGCTGCTGGAATGCCGCAGCACCGGCAGCACCTTGCATCGAGACACCGGCAACTCCGGACGCCGCAAGACCGGCACTGCGGGACATCACGGCACCGGCAGCGCCGGATACCCTGAAACGGGAGAAGTGCTCGACGGAGTCCTCGCCGACCTCGGCGTGAGCTCCCACCAGTTCGACACTGCCGGGCGGGGCTTCTCGTTCCGCTACAGCGCCGCACTGGACATGCGGATGAATGCGCAGGGCGGCAAGACCGCCGCCGACATCGTTAATTCTTATACGCAAGAAGAATTGGAAAGGATCCTGAGACTCTTCGGCGAGGTGGATAACGCCCGCAGGCTGGCCCAGCTAATGGTTGCGGCCCGCTCGAAGGCGCCGATCCTCACCACCGACGACCTCTACGGTGCGATCCGACCCGCCCTGCCTTCTTTCGCCGAGCACAAGTACCTGGCCAAGGTCTACCAGGCCTTCCGTATCGAGGTCAACGACGAGATGCGCTCCCTGGAGAAGTTCCTCTACGGAGCGGCCGCCTCGCTGAAAAAGGGAGGAAGGCTCGTCGTCATAACCTACCATTCCCTGGAAGACAGGATGGTCAAGAACTTCATCCGCAGCGGAAACATCGGCGGAATCATCGAAAAGGACACGTTCGGAGTCGCAAGGACGCCGCTCCGTGCCGTGAACAGGAAGCCCGTGCTCCCCTCGGAGGAGGAAATCGCAACGAACACGAGAGCACGCAGCGCAAAGCTCAGAATAGCGGAGAAGATATGAGGACCTGGAAGATGGCAGACATACGCACGGTGCTCAAGAACAGCCTGCTCGCAATCGTCAAGGGGGAGTTCCTGCTCCGCCTCAACATAGGCAGGTACTTCGTGCATATCATCTATGCCTTCCTGCTGTTCGCCGCGGCGATATGGATGAGCCTGATGATAGAGGACACCATGGCAGAGGTCGAGAAGAACAAGGAGGAGATACAGGAGCTCGAGATCACCAACTCCCAGCTGGTGTTCGACCTCGCACGCAGCGAGAGGAGGAGCGAAGTGGAGACGAGGCTCGGCGAGCTGGGCTCCGAGGTCAGGGAACCTGAAAAACCCGCAACCGTTATTGGAAGATGACAGGAACGATAGACACACCGGCACCCAGGAAACACAGGGACAGGATAGGGATAGTCCTGTATCTGATATACCTCGCGCTACTTGTCGCGGGGCTGCTGATCGTGCTGCGCATCGTCCAGATACAGATATTCTTCCGGCCTGATCCCAAGATAGAGAGCGCACTGACGCCCAAGACCACGGCACGCACGATAATACCCAAGAGAGGCAACATCTACGACTGCCACGGCAGGCTGCTCGCCATCTCAAGCCCCGAATACCAGTTCTACATGGACTGCACGGTGCTCAAGGACGAGTTCAGGAAAGAGGAGAACGGAGCCGAGCTCGAGGCACAGTGGCTGGAAGAGGCAAGGGAGCTCGCCAGGGGATTCGCCGCAGAGTTCGGCGACAGGAGCGCATCCGAATACTACAGGCTGATACGAGACGGACGCGCCCGCGGCAGGAAATACGTGAAGATAGGCCACGAAGTGGACCTCAACGCCTATAACCGTATAATGCAGCTGCCCCTCGCACGCGACGGACGCTACAGGGGAGGAGTCATCGCAGAGCGCTCCGACATACGTCACTATCCATACGGCACGCTGGCCCGCAGGACCATAGGCTTCGTGCGCGACAACGACTCGCAGGTGACAAACACGCACATCGGCCTCGAAGGCAAGTTCGACTACATACTGCACGGCAAGGAGGGCAGGGAATATCTCAGGAGCACCGACCTCGGCACCGTGAGCAACACCGACAGCAGCCTCGTCCGCGCCGAGGACGGCAAAGACCTCTACACCACGCTCGATATCGACTACCAGCAGATTGCCGACGCGGCGCTCAGGGAGCAGATAGAGAGCGAGGAAGACCTCGAGGGAGCCTGCCTCGTGCTTATGGAGACGAAGACGGGAGCCATAAGGGCTATGGTCAACCTCGTGCGGGGGCAGGAAGGAGAATTCGGCGAGTACCAGAACCTCGCTATCAGCCGCAAGGCGGAGCCCGGCTCCGTATTCAAGACGGTGACACTGATGTCCGTACTCGAGGACGGCTTCGTCAAGAGTCTAGAGGAAACCCTCCCCGCGACGACCGGACACGTCGAAGGCACTTCGATAAACGACAGCCATATCCGCGACTTCGCAAGGCAGCACGACACCGACGAGATATCCATACTGGACGGTTTCAAGATATCGTCCAACTATGTGTTCGCCACCCTCGCCGTGAAGTACTACGGCAGGACGAAGACTTCCGACGGCACGGAGAGGTTCCTCTCCAACCTCTACAACTACAAGCTCGGAGAAGCCTTCGACTTCGACCTCGACGGACTGCAGACACCGACCATCCCCAGTCCCGAGACGAGATACTGGACCAACACCGACCTCGGCTCGATCGCATACGGCTACAGTACGGAGGAGACTCCCTTGCACATACTCACCTTCTACAACGCGATTGCGAACAAGGGCAGGATGATGAAGCCGTATCTGGTGAACGGCCCGAGCATACTCAACTCGGCTGTCTGCTCGAGGGCGGTCGCCGACACTATCACAAGGGCGCTCAAGGCCGTTACGGAAGACGGTACGGCAAGAAGGCTGCGCGGCGCCAGATGTTCCGTAGCCGGAAAGACCGGCACCTCGTTCGGCACCTTCCCGAACGGGAAATATGTCGACGAGAACGGCAAGCGCAAGTACCAGGGCACCTTCGTGGGATTCTTCCCCGCCGAAGACCCGCAGTACAGCGTAATCTGCATGGTATACTCCAACCCCACCGGCAAGAGCTTCCAGGGAGGCGGCATCCCTGCGAGGGCCGTAAGGACGATGATAGACAAGATATACAACATAGACCCGTATTTCCGGGACAGGATAAGGACGGGCAGAAGATAGACGAGGGCAGACAGATGATTCTAAGACAGATAATAGAGGATTGCGGAGCGACATGCGTAAGAGGAAGTCTCGACATCGGGATTTCCTCCGTGTGCAACGACTCCCGCAAGGTCACCGAGGGCAGCCTTTTCGTGGCGGTCAGCGGCTGCGGCAACGACGGCCGGGCCTACATACCGCAGGCGATACAGGCCGGCGCCGCGGCAGTGATGTGCGAAGGAGAGTGTCCCGAGTTCGGCGGGACCGCGATAAGCGTGCCCGACAGCAGGCTTGCCGTCGCGCTCGCCGCGGACCGCTTCTTCGGCCACCCGAGCGGGAAGCTCAGACTCGTCGGCATAACGGGCACGAACGGCAAGACGACGACCGTAACCCTGCTCTACGACCTGTTCAGGAGCCTGGGCTACGAGTGCGGGCTCCTCTCCACCATAGCGAACTATGTCGGCAGCCGCCGCATAGAGACGGCCAACACCACCTCGGACCCCGTGACCATAAACTCCCTGATGAGCGAAATGGTAGACGCGGGATGCGAATACTGTTTCATGGAGGTGAGCTCGATAGGCGTGGACCAGATGAGGACGGCCGGGCTGGAATTCAGCGTGGGGATATTCTCCAACCTCACCCACGACCACCTCGACTACCACAAGACCTTCGCCGCATACCTCAGGTGCAAGCAGAGGTTCTTCGACTCTCTTCCGGCTGGAGCGTACGCCATCACGAACGCAGACGACAGGAACGGCTCCATAATGGTGCAGAACACCAGGGCTAAGGTAGTCACCTACTCCTGCCGCCGCGCGGCCGACCACAACTGCCGCATCCTCGAAGAGAGTTTCGAGGGCATGCTGCTCAACATAGACGGGCAGGAAGTATGGACGAGGCTCGTTGGCGCACACAACGCCTACAACCTGCTCGCGATATACTGCACCGCCCTGTGCCTCGGGCTCGACGCCCGGCAGGCCCTCGTCTCCATTTCTGCGCTCAGACCTGCAGAAGGCAGGCTCGAGACTCTCGCAGGGCCACGCGGGCTCAATGTCGTCATCGACTACGCTCATACTCCCGACGCCCTCGAGAACACACTCAGGACACTCAGGGACATAGCCCCCGAAAAGACGCTTATATGCGTGTTCGGCTGCGGCGGAGACCGCGACAAGACCAAGAGGCCGGAAATGGGAGAGGTCGCAGGACGTCTTGCCGACAGGGTGTTCCTGACCTCCGACAACAGCCGCAGCGAGGATACCTCCGACATAATCGCCGACATCAGGGCGGGGATGGACGCCGGAGCGCTTGCAAGGACAATAAGCATCGCCGACAGGAAGGAGGCGATACGCGCGGCCATAACGACGGCACCGGAGGGCGCGACCGTCCTGCTCGCCGGCAAGGGACACGAGAAATACCAGATACTCGGAACGGTCAAGAGCCGTTTCGACGAAAGGGAAATAGTGGAGGAACTGTTCACGACACTTTAGGAGAGGATTATGCTATATCATCTGATACACTGGCTCAGGGACCTGGGAATCACCTTCCCGGGCGCCGGGCTTATAGACTACCTGTCGTTCAGGGCCATGCTCGCCGCAGTGATAAGCATGGCGATAGCGTTCTTCGCGGGCCGGGCGATAATATCGCTGCTCGCAAGGAAGCAGATCGGCGAGACGATACGCGACCTCGGGCTCGAAGGGCAGATGCAGAAGAAAGGGACTCCCACTATGGGAGGACTCATAATTATCGCGTCCGTCGTGGGCTCCGCCCTGCTGGTATGCCGTCTCGACAACACCTATATCCTGCTCCTGCTGCTCACCACGCTGTGGTGCGGGGCGATAGGCTTCCGCGACGACTACATCAAGGTGTTCAAGCACAACAAGGAAGGCATGAGCGAGAGGGGCAAGCTCATACTCCAGTTCGGACTGGGCCTCGTGATAGCCCTCACGGTATGCTTCAGCCCCGAAATCCGCTCCGAGAAGCTCGTCACGACCATACCTTTCGTGAAGGCCCACGAATTCGACTACTCGTGGCTCTCGATATTCAAGGGACAGCTGGGCGTGTACTGTTCGTGGTTCATCTACATGGCCATGATAATCATAGTGATACTGGCCTGCTCCAACGGCACCAACCTCACCGACGGCATGGACGGGCTGGCGGCCGGCACCTCGGCGATAGTAGGTGTGGTGCTCGGCATCATGGCATGGCTCAGCGGCGACGCCCTCAACGCCGAATACCTCAACATAATGCACATACAGGGGTCGGGCGAGATAGCCGTTTATATGGCGGCGTTCGTCGGGGCATTGCTCGGATTCCTCTGGTACAACACCTTCCCCGCGCAGGTGTTCATGGGAGACACCGGCAGCCTCACGATAGGCGGAGTCATAGGAGTCTGCGCGGTGCTTATCCGCAAGGAGCTGCTGCTGCCGATACTCTGCGGCATCTTCCTCGTGGAGGCGCTGTCGGTCATCATCCAGAGGAGCTGGTTCAAATATACAAGACACAAGTACGGGCAGGGAAGGCGCGTGTTCCTTATGGCCCCCCTGCACCATCACTTCCAGAAAAAGGGCATCCCGGAGCCGAGGATAGTCACGCGTTTCTGGATAATAGGGATAATATTGGCCGTGGGCACGCTTGCCCTGCTTAAAATACGATAGAAAATGGCAAGGATTGCAGTTCTGGGAGGCGGCGAGAGCGGAGTCGGTTCCGCCGTACTCGCGAAAGTCAAAGGATTCGACGTCTTCCTGTCAGACAGCGGGACGCTCAAGGACGAATATGCCGAGACCCTGCGCAAGTGGGAGATACCCTTCGAGCAGGGCGGGCACAGCATGGACAGGATACTCAATGCCGACGAGGTCATAAAGAGTCCCGGCATCCCCGGCAGTGCGGAAGTCGTACGCAGCATCGTCGGGGCCGGAATCCATGTAGTCTCGGAGATAGAGTTTGCGGCGCGCTACGACGGCGCCAGGAAGATCTGCGTGACCGGCTCGAACGGAAAGACCACCACGACCTCGCTCATTTATTACCTGCTGAAGGAAGCCGGGCTCGACGTAGGTCTCGGAGGGAACATAGGCCAGAGCTACGCATATCAGGTCGCGACCTGCAAGCACGACTACTATGTACTCGAAATCAGCAGTTTCCAGCTGGACGACTGCTATGACTTCCGCCCGGACATAGCGATAATCACCAACATCACGCCCGACCACCTCGACCGTTACGGCCACAAGATGGAGAACTATGTCGAGGCCAAGTTCCGCCTCGTGAGGAACCTGCGTCCCGACGACTGCTTCATCTTCGACTCGGACGACGCTATCACCGTCGGTCACCTCGAGAACATAGTCCTGAAGGCCAAGATGCTGCCTTTCACGCAGCAGAAGGAAGTGGAGCAGGGAGCGTTCGTCCGAGACGGGAAGATTGTCGTACGGTATGAAGACCGGCAGACGGAGATATTCCTTAGCGAACTCGCGCTGGGCGGCAGGCACAACATCTACAACTCTATGGCCGCAGCCATCGCGGCGAAGGCGACCGGCATCAGCGACGAGGTGATACGACACAGCCTGAAGACATTCTCTCCCGTAGAGCACAGGCTCGAGCCGGTACTCGAAATAGCCGGTGTGAAGTATGTCAACGACTCCAAGGCCACGAACGTAGACGCCGCATGGTACGCCCTCGAATGCCAGACAAGGCCGGTGGTATGGATAGTAGGCGGCACGGACAAGGGCAACGACTACAGCGTGCTCGAGGAACTCGTAAGGAAGAAGGTCAAGGCGATAGTCTGCCTCGGAAAGGACAACTCGAAGATACACGCTGCATTCGAAGGCATAGTAGGCAGCGGCGCGATATGCGACACCCTCTCCGCGGAAGACGCGGTGAAGGCCGCCGCCGGATTCGCATCCGAGGGCGACGTGGTGCTGCTGAGCCCCTGCTGCGCCAGCTTCGACCTCTTCAGGAACTACGAAGACAGGGGCACACAGTTCAAGCAGGCGGTAAGGCGCCTGTAAGACAGGAAACACGACATGACGGCCAGGAGAAAGACAATATGGACATTCGCAGACCGCTTCGAAGGAGACAAGGTGGTCTGGATAATCCTGCTCATGCTGTATCTGCTGTCCATCGTGTGCATGTTCTCCTCGTCGTCGAGGCTGCTCGACGAGGGAATGAGCCGGCTGGACATAGTCAGGGAGCAGTTCATAACCGTGCTCGGAGGTCTCGCGGTAGTCATCGTCTTGTACAACATAAAGAACATCAAATGGTTCTGGAGGCTCAGCGCCCTGGGATTCCCCTTGACCCTGCTGCTGCTCGTACTGCTGGACATCAGGGTGCAGCTGCCTTTCCTCAAGGCTATCGAGCTCAACGGCGCCTACCGCATACTCGAGATAAGGCACACGCAGATCCATGTGTTCGAGATAGTGAAGGTCGCAATGGTGATGTACCTCGCCTGGGCGATCGACGCGCAGAAGCGCCGGAAACTCCCCTTCCTGAAGAACCTCGCCGGCGAATGGCAGAAGATAATCTTCATCTACGCCCCGTTCATAGCGACTTTCCTGCTCATACTTCCGGGCAGCAACTCCAGCGCGCTGTTCATCGGGATGATAATGTACATCGTGATACTGCTGGGAGGAGGCAGCCTGCGCGACATGACCATACTGGCCGCAGTCGGAATAACCGCGCTCATGCTGTGTTTCGGCATATACAAGCTCTCTGACGGCAAGCATCTGCAGCGCATAGGGACGGGCGTCTCCCGTGTCTTCGAGGACGAGGACATGGAGAAACAGTTCCTCGAGTCGCGCAAGGGCACCGTCGAGTATCAGGAGGCCCTGGACGCGATAAGGCAGCCGTACGCCGCACGCATAGCGATACACGAGGGAGGGTTCAAGGGCAAGGGACCCGGGCAGAGCACCCAGAGATATGTGGTTCCCGCCATATCCGAAGACTTCATCTACAGCTTCATAATCGAGGAATACGGACTGCTCGGCGGCATACTGGTGATAATGCTCTACCTGTCGCTGCTCTCGAGAGGGTCGATAATAGTGCGCAACTGCGGCAACGACAACTTCGCCAAGGTGGCCGTGGCCGGACTCTGCATACTGATATCCGGGCAGGCCTTCCTGCACATGTTCGTGAACGCCGACATAGGGCCCATGACAGGCCAGACCCTCCCGCTGATAAGCCACGGCATGAGCGCCTTCCTGTGTTTCAGCATAGCATTCGGCATAATCCTGTCGTTCAGCAGGATGGCCGCAAGGCGCATAGAGAGGGAGACCCGCGAGGCCGCCCCGCTCGGCGGACCCAGAGACGATGTCAGGGACAGGCTCGACGACCTCGACGAATACGAATCAGGAAAAAACTCGGACGATATATATGGAATATAGGAAACTCAGGGTAATGATAAGCGGAGGAGGCACGGGAGGGCACATCTTCCCTGCCGTCTCGATCGCGGACGCGCTGAAGAGAGCCAATCCGGAAAGCGAAATCCTGTTCGTCGGAGCCGAGGGCAGGATGGAGATGCAGAAGGTGCCCGCAGCCGGATACCGCATAGTAGGGCTGCCCGTCGCCGGACTCCAGAGGAAGCTCACGCTGCACAACATCGCGGAGAACCTCAGGCTTCCGTTCAGGCTGCTCGCAAGCCTCAGGAAAGCCGGAGGCCTGATAAGGGAGTTCCGGCCGGACGTGGTGGTAGGAGTGGGCGGCTACGCGAGCGCTCCCCTGCTCTGGCAGGCCTCGCGCAGGCACATCCCCACACTGATACAGGAGCAGAACGGATTCGCCGGACTGACCAACAGGATACTGTCGAAGAAGGCCGGAGTGATTTGCGTCGCCTATGATGGCATGGAACGTTTCTTCCCGGCAGACAAGATAGTCTTCACCGGAAACCCCATACGCTCCGACATACACCCCTACTCGCCCGAAGACAGGGCGGAAGGACTGGCGCACTACGGGTTCGGGCCCGGCCGCAGGCAGCTTCTGGTCGTGGGAGGAAGTCTCGGCAGCAGGACGCTCAACCGCTCGATGATGGCATGGATAGAGGCAGGCTGCCCGGGAGGAGAGGACGTACAGGTACTGTGGCAGTGCGGAAGCTACTACGAAAAGGAGGTGGACGCATTCATGGAGAGCCACCCCGACAAGCGCATCCGCCACAGCAGCTTCATCTCGAGGATGGATCTGGCGTATGCCATGTCGGACGTGATAATCAGCCGCTCCGGAGCATCCTCCATATCGGAGATATGCGCGGCAGGCAAGGCGGCGGTATTCGTACCCTCGCCCAACGTGGCCGAAGACCACCAGACGCACAACGCCATGGCGCTGGTAAGGCACGGCGCGGCGGTAATGGTAAGGGATGCCGATGCGCTGCAGGAACTGCTGCCGACGGCAATGGAACTGATACACGACCCGGAGAGGATAGCGGAGATGGAGCGCAATGTCTCCCCTCTCGCACGCCGCGACGCGGCGCAGGCCATAGCTGAGGAAGTTTACGCACTGTTAGGATAGGAAGATGAAATACGACAACATATATTTTATAGGGATAGGCGGGATAGGCATGAGTGCCATAGCCAGATTCTGCAAGATAAAAGGCGCACAGGTCAGCGGCTACGACAGGACGCCCTCCGGACTTACGAGGGCTCTCGAAGAAGAAGGGATAGCCGTACACTACGAAGACAGGCCGGACCTGCTGCCCGACGACATCGGAAACACCCTGGTGATATACACGCCAGCAGTGCCTGAAGAGTTCGGGGAGCTCCGCTGTGCGCGCGAACGCGGATACAAGGTCATCAAGCGCGCCATGATGCTCGGAGAGCTGACGAAAGGCGAAAGGTGTCTCGCCGTAGCCGGGACACACGGCAAGACGACCACTTCGACACTGATAGCCCACATGCTCACCGAAAGCGGGCTCGGATGCTCGGCCTTTCTCGGCGGAATCTCACGCAACTACGGCACGAACATGCTGGTCAGCAAAACTCCCGCAGTAGTCGTCGAAGCCGACGAGTTCGACCGCTCGTTCCTCCAGCTGCATCCCGACATCGCAGCCATAACGGCAATGGACGCAGACCACCTCGACATCTACGGCGATCTCGAACATGTCCGGCAGGCCTACAGGGAGTTCGCATCCCAGGTCAGCGAAACCCTGATACTGAAATACGGGCTGCCGATAAGGGAAGACGAGGTCGGGGCCAGGATATTCACCTATCATTTCGACAATCCAGCCGCAGACTTCCACTGCAGGAATCTCAGGCTCGGGCCCGACGGACATTACACCTACGACCTGGTATACCCGGGTGGGGTGCTCAGCGACATACAGCCCGGCACCATCGGATGGGTGAACGTCGAGAACAGCATCGCCGCAGCGGCGGTATGCCTGTGCTACGGCATGGACGCACAGAAGGCAAGACATGCCATACACAGTTTCGAAGGGGTCAAGAGGAGGCTGGAAGTACATATAAACCGGCCCGGACTGTGCTACATCGACGACTACGCCCACCACCCCGCAGAACTCCGGAGCGCGATATCCTCGATACGCCAGGTATTCCCGGGAAGGAAGATATGCGGAGTGTTCCAGCCGCACCTCTACACGAGGACGAGGGACTTCGCGGCCGAATTCGCCGAAGCGCTGAGCACCCTCGACAAACTGATACTGCTCGACATCTATCCTGCAAGGGAAGAGCCGATAGAAGGCGTCAGCTCAGAACTGATATACAAGGACGTGAGCTGCGCAGAGAAAGTCCTGCTGCACCGCAGTGAACTTATGGACTACCTGGGGCGCGAGAACGTGGACGTACTGGTCACCCTCGGTGCCGGAGACATAGACAGGTTCGTGCCCGAAATAACGGACATGCTTGAAAACCGCTGAACCGGAATGTCCGTAAAGGCAAGATACATACTGGCTACCGCACTGACGGCCGTGTTCGCGGCCATATGCACGACGGCACTGCTCTCGGAAAGGAAGCAGCGCTCGCTTGCCACATGCACCGGAATAGAGGTAAGCTTCAGCGACAGCCTCGGATTCATAAGCGCCAGGGATATAAAGGACTTCCTGAGCGACAGCTACGGGCCGTACATAGGGCAGAGCCTTGACAGCGTGCGCCTCGACGAGATAGAACGGCTCATCGAGAGCCGCAGTTCCGTATTGAACGCAGAGGCGTGGACAACGGCAGCCGACGGCCTGCTCCATGTGCAGATAGTCCAGAGAGCCCCGGCAATACGCTTCGAGACCGACGAAGGAGGATTCTATGTCGACCACGGAGGCTTTGTCTTCCCCCTGCACAAGAGCTACACGGCACCCGTTACGGTGGTCAGCGGCAAGGTACCTCTCGACATACCGCGCGGATTCAGCGGCTACCCTGCCGACACCGCGGCGAGACGCTGGCTCGAGGGACTCATCGGCCTTGAAGACGCGATACAGTCATCCCGCAGGCTGAAGGAGGCGGTAGAAGGCATATCCGTCAGTTCCGAAGGCGATATAGTGCTCAGCCTCAAGGGCACGGCCGAGAAGTTCATAATAGGGGCTCCTGTCGACATTGATGAAAAATTTGACAAGATTGACAAATATTTTGGCTACATTGTCCCCGTCAAGGGAGAAGGACATTACAAGACTGTGAACTTGAAATATAAAAACCAAATAATATGCAGGCAGAAAGATACATAGCGGCAGCGGACCTGGGCTCGGCGAAGATAGCCCTGAGCGTCGCTAAGGTCGAAGGCGAGGACATCCAGATCATCTACTACAGGGAAGTCCCCTCCGACGGAGTACGCTACAGCTGCGTATACAATCCGGGCAAGGCGGCTGCGGCGCTAAGGAACGTAATCCTCGATGCAGAGGAGCAGTTGCACATAAAGATACTCCAGCTCGTCGTGGGCCTGCCCAGATACAGCATCAGGCAGGAGACGGGCACTGCGGCGATAAGGCGCAGCGACCCGGGTTCGAACATCAGCAAGGAAGAGATAGCCAACCTCAAGAGCATGGCTATCGACAGTTATGAGCTCAAGGATCCCGTCAAGGAAGAAATATACGGAGCCGTGGCCCAGTCGTTCTCGGCAGACGACGAGCTCGTGTGCGCCAGCGAAAACGACGTGATAGGCGTCTCTGCCGACACCCTCGAGGGCAACTTCAACATATTCATAGGCAACCAGAAGCCCGTCAGCAACATAGACAGGATGCTCAACGACGTAGGAGTGGCACCGGCGCACAAGATATTCATCCCCACCGCCGTGGCCGGCGCAGTGCTCACCGAGGGAGAGAGGGAGAACGGCATCGCGCTCGTGGAAATGGGAGCCGGGGTGACGTCGGTGACTGTCTACAGGGGCAACCTCATAAGGCACTACGCCAGCATTCCGTTCGGAGGCAGGAGCATCACCTCGGACATAAAGGCCGAGTGCGGGTTCACCGAACGCCTCGCGGAGAACATCAAGCTCGCCTACGGGGCGTGCATGCCCGACAAGCTGCAGTCGCTCAGCGAAAAGATAATCCAGATAAACGACGACGAGAACGGCAGCTACGAGCAGCTTCCCGTGAAGTACCTCTCCGAGATCATCACATGCAGGGCGAAAGAGATTGTAAACGCCATCCTCTACCTGATCCAGGAGAGCGGCTATGCCGACAAACTGCGCAACGGCATAGTGCTCACCGGAGGAGGGGCGAACCTCGTGAACCTCGCCAACATGATCAGGGACATGTCGGGATATACGGTAAGGCTCGGCTTCCCCAGGTCCCAGATGTTCAGTTCGTCGGGCTACGCCGAGGCGAGGGAGACAGGAGCCGCCGCATCGATAGGCATGCTCCTGGAAGCGAAGAAAGACACGCGCCTGAACTGCATCGAGGAATCGGAGCAGGAAGACGCGCAGCCTGCCGTACAGGATCAGGAAGGCCGGGAGACAGCCTCCGAGCCCGAATTCGACGAGGAAGGCAACGGAAAGATTTTCACCGACGGAGACATTCCCGGGGAGGTCATCACCCCGAGCAAGAAGAAAGGCAGGCACAGGGACAAGGACGGGGAAGCCCCCCGCATCACCTGGAGGACCAAGATCCTCAACAAGATAGAAGACACGGTAGGAGAATTGTTTGACACAATGAACTAAAAGGCAGAGATGAACGAGAATTTCAACGAAGGCAGCATGGACAACAGCCTGATTTCGTCCATAGTTCCCAGCGACTGGGTGACCTCCGACGAGATAATCAAGGTCATCGGAGTCGGCGGCGGCGGCTGCAATGCCGTCAACTACATGTACAACAAGGGCATCAAGGGCTGTAGCTTCGTAGTATGCAACACCGATTCGCAGGCCCTGATGTGCAGCAGCGTACCCACGCGCATACAGATGGGACGCGGACTCGGAGCCGGCACCAATCCCGTCAACGGACGCAATGCGGCACTCGAGAGCCAGGAACAGATCGAGCGTACCGTGCTCGACTCACGCACGAAGATGCTATTCATAACGGCAGGCATGGGCGGCGGCACGGGTACCGGAGCGGCTCCCGTGATAGCGAGCATGGCCAAGAAGAAGGGCATACTCACCGTCGCGGTCGTTACCCTGCCCTTCCTCAACGAGGGAAACGACGCCCTGTCGAGGGCCATAGACGGCATACACGAGCTGGAGAAGAATGTCGACAGCCTGCTCATAATCAACAACGAGAAGCTGCACGAATACTACGGCAACCAGCTGATACAGGACGCGTTCCCCCAGACCGACGAGGTACTTGCCACGGCAGTCAGGGGCATAGTCGAGATAATCAAGAAGCCGGGATACATCAACGTCGACTTCAAGGATGTCGAGAACATGATGAAAGACAGCGGCATGGCCCTTATGGGCTGCGGAGTCGGCAGCGGCAAGAACCGTATCGAGGACGCTGTCAAGGCCGCGTTCGAGTCTCCACTGCTCAACGACTTCGACCTCAAGACCGCCAAGAAGGTGCTGATAAACATCACCTGCGGCCACAACGACCAGGGTCTCACGATGGACGACCTCAACAACATCAACAAGAAGATAGACGAGTACACCGGCAGGGCGAACAACTTCAAGCGCGGACTCATCTGGGACGACGACCCGGAAATCGGCGACACGATACGCATCACCTCCATAGTGACGGGACTGCGGTTCTCGGATGTCATAGGCCCTGCACAGGACATGGGAAACTACATAATGATCAACAAGGACTTCGTCTATGACAAGGGTGCGGCCTCCGAAGGCGACGGGATATCCCTGTACGCCGACAGCGGTTCGAAGCAGATAGGCTTCAACAGCAAGAACAACGTGCGCAAGTTCAAGTTCGACCCCGACCAGAAGCCTGCCCTGATACTGGACAGCGGCGAGAGCCTGTCGGAACTGGAGAGCGTACCCGCAATCAGAAGAATACAGCAATGAGAAAGACAAGAGTAAGATTCGCGCCCTCACCCACAGGGCCCCTCCATATGGGCGGAGTAAGGACAGCCCTCTACAACTACCTATACGCCAAGAAGAACGGCGGTACTTTCGTGCTCAGGATCGAAGACACAGACTCGCACAGGTTCGTCCCCGGCGCCGAGCAGTACATAATAGAATCGCTCAGGTGGTGCGGCATCTTCCCTGACGAGGGCGTAGACGCCGACGGCAAGGTCGTCGAGACTCCGTCCGAGAAGCATCCCCACGCCCCCTACCGCCAGAGCCAGCGCAAGGGCATATACAGGAGATATGCCGAGCAACTGGTAGAAAACGGCTATGCCTACTATGCCTTCGACTCGGCCGAAGACCTCGAGCTCTGCCGCAGCCAGGCCGAGAACAAGGGCGGGACATTCATCTACAACCATTCCACCAGAGAAGCGCTCAGCAATTCCCTGACCCTGCCCGAAGACAAGGTCAGACAGCTGCTCGAGACACGCGACGACTGGACCATACGCTTCAAGATGCCGGAAGACAGGACAGTCGGCATGGACGATCTCGTCAGAGGACACATCGAAGTCAACACTTCCACCCTCGACGACAAGGTTCTATGGAAAAGGGCCGACGAGCTGCCCACATACCATCTCGCCAACATCGTGGACGACCATCTGATGGAGATTACCGAAGTAATCCGCGGAGAGGAATGGCTCCCGAGCCTGCCTCTGCACTATCTGCTCTACGAAGCTTTCGGCTGGCAGGACACAATGCCGCGCTTCGCCCACCTGCCCCTGCTGCTCAAACCCGTGGGCAACGGCAAGTTGAGCAAGAGGGACGGCGACAAGCTGGGATTTCCCGTGTTCCCCCTGCAATGGACGAATCCGCAGGGAGAGGTCTCCAGAGGCTACCGTGAGGACGGATACTTTCCCGAGGCATTCGTGAACCTGCTGGCAATGCTCGGCTGGAATCCTGGAACAGAACAGGAGATATTCTCCCTGCCGGAGCTGGTAGAGGCGTTCTCGCTCGACAAGGTCGGCAAGGCCGGAGCCAAGTTCAATCCGGACAAGGCCAGATGGTTCAACAAGGAATACCTCAGGATGAAGGGCGATGAAGAACTCGCACGGCTGTACATGCCCCTGCTCGAGCACAAGGGGCTGAAACCTGACTTCGGACATGTGGTCAAGGCTGCCGGCCTGCTCAAGGAAAGGGCGAGTTTCGTGCAGGACTTCTGGACCATAGCACCGTACCTGTTCATAGCGCCGGAGAAATTCGCCGAGTACGGAGTCAAGGCCGGCGCCGCGGCAGAGAAAGCCACCGGTACGAGACGGCCGGCAGACCCACGGGCAAAAGCATATGACGATGCGGCCACGGCCCCCTTCCTCGCAAAGGACGTGGACAAGTTCTGGAAATCCGAATATTGCGAGCTTGCGGCGGACGCCCTGGACAATTCGGACGCAGACGGCATGGAAGACTACCTGAGAGCCCGGGAGGCGCCGCTCGGAAAGGTCATGAACTGCCTCAGGCTCGCGCTTACCGGAGCGGCAAGCGGCCTGGGCATCGCCGATATAATCTCTTTCATAGGAAAGGACGAGGCTCGCGCGCGCATGGACTATGCAGCCCGCAGGCTGTCGGAATATTCCGGCAGGCAATGATTTGTATCAATTGGGAATAATAGCTATATTTACATAAATCAAAAACAATCATTCAGTGTATGAAGAATTTTCTTTCTAAGGCCTTAGTGGCAGCGGGAGGGTCGGCTCTCCTCCTGCTCGCAGGAGCCTGCCAGAAGACACCTCCCGCTCCCACGGTGACGATTTCCGCCGGAAGCGCCACCGAGAGCAGCATCACGTTCTCCATCGAAGCCGCCGACGCGTACTGGGTATCATACATGGTCCTTCCCTACTACGAGAAGGCTCCCGCCACTGACGAAGTACTTTCCGATGGCGTGAAGGCCGAACTCGCCGGCATGGACATTACAGTCGAAGGCCTCGATCCCGGAATGGAGTACTTCGTATATGCAGCTGCCGAGAGCTCGTACGGCGTATCGGAAGCACGCGCCTCCATCCAGACCGAAGGTGAGTCCTACTATGTAGTGGAGTCGACCCAGACCAACGCCTGGTATTACGGACGCCAGGAGAGCGGATACGACATGTTCCTGCTGCAGCTGTCCGACGTGGAGTGCGAACCTTACAACCTGAGGCCCCAGGACGCAGGCCAGTACATAAGGTTCTACCTCGTTACCGAGCCGCTTGAAGGCAGCGAGAAAGAGAATCCCGTTCTCGCCACAGGAACCTACACCTGCGGCACTCCCGGAGAAGAGGCTCCCGGAACCTTCTTCGTGACGACGGACGGCTCAGGCTACCCGAGTTCGTTCGCATACGGCCCTTCGTCAAATCTTGAAGAATGGATGGGCGTACTTATAAACTCCGGTGAAATCACGGTCGAAAACGAGGATGGCGTCTACACCGTCAGGGCACGCATCACCATCGCAGACGGAGAAAACAGCCCCGTAATCGGCTACAGCTGTTCCGAGATAATCACAGAAGACCTCTCGGACGGTCTCAGACATATGTACTATGATGTTACCGACATGGAGTTCGATTCATTCGGCGCAACCATCACATCCAGCAGCAACAACCCTGAGGTAGACACATGGTCCGCAAGCGGAGTAGCCTGCCCCGTAGACGAATACGGATTCATCACTGGAGCCGGATACGTGATGAACTTCTCACTCTACCCTCCTTCACAGGAGAACGGTAAATACGAAATCGAAGGTACATATACTCCCTCGGAGGATTTCGCCCCCTATACGTATTACCCCGGCTATGTCTATTCCAACCCTATATTAGGGACTATGGGGGCCGGCACCTATATGGCATATTACGGAGAAGACCTGACCGCCCAGTTCTTCGGACTGGTAGTCGACGGTGAGATCAACATCACGCGCGATGGAGAAACCTATCATGTAGAGGCCTACGATCTGACTACGAGCAAGGGATACAACATAAGCTTCAGCTATGACGGACCGCTCAGTCCCATATACGATTACAGGTTCGGCTCTTCAAGCACGGCCGCTCCCGCAACCGTAAAGGTACCTTTCGGAGCAGGAAAGGTAGAATACAGTCTTTCCGAGCCCTGGACTCCCGCGATCTGATCCGCACGTAAGACACAGAAAGAAAGCCGGAACCGTTGAGGATTCCGGCTTTCAACATATTATATCTTGCAGGGCAGCATGACCAGGCATTCCGTCATGCACCGAACATAGCCAGCGCGTCTCCAAGGCTCAGCGCTTCACCTATACCGAAACCTCCGTTCACAGTGCGGCGCAGAGAACTTAGGAAAGCCCCGCTGCCGAGCGCCTCCCCGAGATCCCTTGCGAGGGCACGTATATATGTACCCTTGCTACAGTCTATCCTGAGCGTAGCTGTCGGAAACGTACGGCCTGAAAAGTCAGCAACGTTTATACGACGCGCCGAAGGATCGGATTCCGGAGCGGAGAAAGTCTTCAGACTGAAATCCTCGAGCACAATGGAATATACCGTCACCGGATTGGCCTGTATCATGTCCGGGATTCCGTCGAGCTTTCCCTCACGCAGCAGCCTGCGCGCAGTCTCGTACGCCCTCACTCCGTCGACGGACTTGGCGCTGAAGAGCGGCGCGACCTGCATCTGCTCGCCGACAAACGACGGCAACAGTCTCTCGAGAACCTCCCTGCAGACACCGTCCGCGGAGTACTCCCTGTCTATGCCTTTCTCGAGGTCATACGACGGAGTCGTGGCACCGAAACTGACCTCGGCCACATACTGCTTGCGCGAAGCCTGCAGTTCCTCCGCCCTCTTCGTGGCCGGGCCTATACATACGAGCAGTATGCCGGTAGCCAGCGGATCCAGCGTCCCGGCGTGTCCCACCTTGAGGTTCTTCTTGCCGAAATGCCGTATTGCGGCATACTTGAGCTTGCGCACCACGTCTGCAGAAGTCCAGCGGTAAGGCTTGTCGACCGGCAGCACTATCCCTTCAGGATAGTCGGCTATGTCAGCGGACAGGAATCTTGTCGATCCTTCTCTGATGCCTTCCACCAGCAAATTCGGTTTTAAGCCAGGTCGATACCATCATCACCGCCATACGGTAAGACACGAACCGCGCCGGCATCACCAGCACGTTGGCGTTGTTGTGCTCCTTGACGAGGCCTGCGACTGCCGTATTCCATGCAAGGCCGGCGCGTATTCCCTGGTGGTGGTTGAGAGTGATAGCCATACCGTTTCCGGTGCCGCACAGGGCGATTCCGCAGTCCACCTCTCCCTTCTCGACGGCATACGCCAGAGGATGGGCAAAATCGCTGTAGTCGCAGCTCTCGGGGCTGTCGGTGCCGAAGTTCACCACTTCGTATCCTCGGCGGAGAAGGTAGGCGATAAGCCTGGTCTTGTATTCGAGACCGGCATGGTCAGAACAGATTCCTATTTTCATTTCAATAGAACTAAGGGTTTCAACAGATGCAAACTTACACAAAAGCAGGGACAAATGCACGAAATTTTAGTATATTTGGCTCATAACCACTCGCAACACATCTTAGCCATGAGTTTCATCAACGACGATTTCATGCTCGGCAACACGACAGCGGCCCACCTCTACCACAAGCATGCCGAAAGGCTGCCCATAATCGACTACCACTGCCACCTCTCCCCGCAGCAGATAGCGGAAAACATCCAGTTCCGCGACATCACACAGCTCTGGCTCGTGGACGGGCACGCAGGCGACCATTACAAATGGAGGGCCATGAGGGCCAACGGCGTAGGCGAAGAATACATAACAGGAGGGACGCGCAGCCCCTGGGAGACATTCCTGAAATGGGCGGAGACCATACCGTTTGCCATGCGCAACCCGCTCTACCACTGGAGCCACCTGGAGCTGACGAGGGTATTCGGAATCGACAAGGTCCTGAATCCGAAGACGGCAAGGGAGATATACGAAGAGTGCAACGCCAAGCTCGCCACGGAGGAGTTCCGGGGGCAGGCGCTGATACGCAAGTTCAACGTTGAGACACTCTGCACGACGGACGACCCGGCAGACGACCTCAGGTGGCACAGGATGATAGCGGAACACCCGTTCGGAGTGAACGTGCTCCCGGCATGGCGTCCCGACAAGGCCATGGCGATAGACGACCCCCGGAGCTACTGCGCCTACCTCAAGACGCTGGGAGAAGCCGCAGACCTGGAAATCACAAGCTACTCCGGCCTGATAGAGGCTCTGCGCAGGCGCCACGACTTCTTCGACGCTGCCGGCTGCCGCCTGTCCGACCACGGTATGGACAGATTCTACGCCGCAGACTATAAGGAGTCCACGATAGAGAGCATCTTCCGCAGGCTGCTGCGCGGACAGAGGCCGGACTCGACCGAAAAGGAGCTGTTCGTCAGCGCGTTCCTCCACGACATGGCGGTAATGGATGCCGAGTCCGGATGGGTTCAGCAGTTCCACGTGGGCCCCATACGCAACAACAACTCCCGCATGTTCGCGCTCGCCGGGCCGGACACCGGCTACGACTCGATAGACGACAAGAACATAGCCGTAGACGGCAACCGCTTCCTCGACAGGCTCGAAAGCGAAGGCCATCTCGCGAAGACCATACTCTATTGCCTGAATCCCAAGGATAACGAGGTCATGATGAGCATGGCCTACAACTTCAACGACGGAAGTGTCCCCGGCAAGATGCAGTTCGGCGCGGCATGGTGGTTCCTCGACCAGGAGGCCGGGATGAGAAGGCAGCTGGAATGCCTGTCGATGATCGGGCTCCTGAGCCGTTTCGTAGGCATGCTCACCGATTCCCGCAGTTTCATCAGCTACCCGCGCCACGAATATTTCAGGAGGATACTCTGCGACATACTCGGAAGCGACATAGAGACCGGACGCATCCCCGCCAGCGAAATCTACAGGGTCGAGCAGATGGTGGAGGATATCAGCTACCGCAACGCCCGCTCGTACTTCGGATTCGGGCAGACAGAAAAAGCATAGGGAGTGGCACAAAAAAAGGAAGAGAGGCTCCTGGTACCTCTCTTCCTTACTGAATACAAAAATTATTAACCGCAAATACCCCCAGGAAAGTTTAAGTCAGGGACTGCCGCCGGACCGCCATTACACCCAAAACAAATTACCACAATGACTATGCAAGCCGAGAGGCCCGGATGGTTAGACCGACAGCCGGTACAAATCTACGAACAGGGCGGTAAACAATCGTATATTTGAATCCATATTAGGAGGAAAATCTTCCCAATTTAGAATTATTAGGTGTATTTTTGTATCAAAAAGTTCAGATTACGACACATAGACTGAAAATACTGCTTCTGGCAGCCGCGATCCTGGCCTCACAGGCCCTGTCGTCGGCGCAGGACTACGAATTCCACCGCTACGGCAGGAAGGAAGGACTCCCTCCCACGACGATAGAAGACATCTGCCGCAGCGACGACGGATTCGTATGGCTTGCGACATGGGCGGGCATATACCGTTTCGACGGAAGCGAATTCGTCCGTTTCAGCCCGGAAGAAGATGCCCGCAGCATACGGTTCACTCGTATCGAGGCCGACAACTCGGGCACGGTATGGGCGCTGGGACACGACGGGAGCCTGTACTCCGTCGGACAGGGTTCCAGCAGCATGGAAAGGCATACGCCGGGGCTCTCCTACGACAGGATGTTCCGCATCTCCGACGGAAGCATGATGTTCGCCGCTTCCGACGGAGCCGTACTGAGCAGCACGCCGCGCGGCAGTTCCCCCGGGAACGGAGGGCTCTACATATACCTCCCCGCCGGAGAACAGCCGAGAAAGGTCAACGACATATTCCGCGACACCAACGGAATGATATACATGCTGTGCGACAACGGCATAGTCAGAGACAGGGAGCTGATAGGCACCGATCCGGCCTTCTGCCACCTGCGTCTCGGGAACGTGCTGTGCATAGGCAGCACGGCAGGCAGGATAATCCTTATAGATGAAAGAGGAGAAAGAGAAGTCCGCCACACGGGAACCGGCATGGACATACGGATAATGTCGAACATCCCGTCCGGATACGCCCTGCTCATAGGTTCCGCAGCAGCAGGCCTGTACAGGTTTTCTCCCGATACTGGTGCCATACCTGTGGAGACGCCGTTCGCCGGAGAGGATTTCCGCACGGTGAAGGGGTCGGACGGGGAGCTATGGCTGTATTCCAGGAACGGCGGCCTCGGACGTTTCGACCGGACTTCGGGGAATTTCGTCTCCTTCTATAACAAGGAGGCTCAGGGCGACTGGGGCCCCGAGAACCGGCTCAGCGCGTTCCTGTGCGACTATCAGAACATACTGTGGATTGCCGGAAGCCTGCGCGGCCTCGAGAGGGCATACAGGAACGACACGCTGTTCCATGTACTGCCGATGCAGAGGGATCCTGAACCGTCGACCAGGAACAGCGTCATCTCGGTCTACCGCTCCGGCGGGGGGCTCAACTACATAGGGACGAAAGACGGCAGGGTCCACATATACGACGAGATGATGTCCGCAAGGATCGCGCGGTGGACGCTGTCGTCGGGAGTCCATTCGTTCGAGGAGGGAGACGACGGCACTATATGGATGGGCACGGACGGCGACGGACTGGCGGTGAACACGGCTTCCTACTACAGCTTTCCTCTGTTCAGGCCGTCGTACTACCGCAACACCCCGGAATTCTACGATTCCGACGCCAACCACATCAGCTGCCTGCTCCGTGCCGGCGACGGAAGGCTGTGGATCGGCTCGTCGGACGGGCCTCTGTCGTATCTCGAGGACGATGACGGCCGGAGGCGCTTCATAAGCAGGAAGAACCATCTCAGCTATCCCGCCGACATGGTAGGAGAGATACACCACCTGTGCTTCGACCCCGGCGGGACGGCTCTATACGCATCCGGGGTCAGGGGGATCCTGATGTGCCCGAATCCGCAGGACGATCCCGAGGAAATGGAGTTCAAGTGGTTCGGGAATGTCAGGGGAACCGATATCCGCCACCTGTTGTTCGCCTCCGACGGCAGCCTGTACGCATCCTCCTACGGCGACGGGTTCCTGCGCCTCGATCCGGACGACCGCAATGCCCCGTTCACGCAGTACACTACCGGAGACGGGCTGGTATCGAACTATGTGCTCGCATCCGTCGAAGACGCGAAAGGCAACCTGTGGATCATATCCAACGTAGGGCTGAGCCGCCTGGATCCGGAAAGCGGAAGCATAACAGGCTACCATGCCGAAATGATAAGGCCGAACCTGCTGCTGAACGGAGGGGAGCCGATGACCGACATGGACGGGACCGTCTACATCGGCACGAACTCGGGAGTGTTGTATTTCAACCCCGGACAGATAGCCGACAACACCTATTCTCCGAAGCTGATAGTGCTGGAAGCCGACATTTCCGGAGAGCAGACCGGGCTACGGACGGACGAGGCCGTGAGGATCGGCGGCAGGGACAGGCTGAACCTGCGCCTGAAGGCCATAGACATGAAGGCTCCCGAGAGGGTGACCTATTCCTACAGCCTGACCAGGAGGGCCCAGGAGGAGCGCTGGCAGTTCCTGGGCAACGACGGCAGACTCAGTCTGGACGGCCTGAAGGCCGGCAGATACACGCTCAGGCTGCGCTCCACTAATTCGGACGGGTATCCTGCCCACAACGACCTCGCATTCACAATAAAGGCCGGTCCGAGACACATCCTGCCCGCGCTTGCGGCACTGGCCTGCCTGGCCGGAGTGCTGCCGGCACTGCTGCTGCGCCGAAGGAAGGGCAGCGGCCACTCCACGGGCACCGCGCAGGCAGACAGCTTCACGCTGAAGCTGCAGGCCATTTCCGACGCAAACCTCGACAATCCGGACTTCTCCCTGGACGACATCTGCCGGGAAATGGGTATGAGCCGTAACACACTGTACGGCAGATGCCGCGAAAGGCTCGGGACCACGCCGTCGGCCTACCTGCTTCAGCGACGCCTCGACAAGGCCCGGGAACTGCTGGAGAACCGGGAATACAGCATATCGCAGACAGCATATATGACCGGCTTCAACGACCCACACTACTTCAGCAAGGCGTTCAAGCGACATTTCGGAGAGACACCTTCGGAATTCAGGCGCAAAATTGCTATATTTGGCTCAAACCGATAAATCTATGTCAAAGATCGTAACTTTCGGAGAGATCATGCTCCGGCTTTCAACACCCGGATATCTCAGGTTCTCGCAGGCCAGGCAGTTCGACGCCACCTTCGGCGGAGGCGAGGCGAATGTCGCCGTATCCCTCGCAAACTTCGGAATGGACGTCAAGTTCGTCACGAGGATGCCCGCCAACGACATAGCCCGGAGCTGCCTCAGGGAGCTCAGGTCCTACGGCGTGGACACCTCGTCGATAGTATTCGGAGGAGACAGGCTCGGAATATATTTCCTCGAGACCGGCGCCGTCGCCCGTCCGAGCAAGGTGGTCTACGACAGGGCGCACTCGTCGATAGCCGACATAAGGCCGGGTATGATAGACTGGGAGGAGGTGCTGAAGGGTGCCGCATGGTTCCACTGGACCGGAATAACCCCGGCCATAAGCCAGGGCGCGGCGGATGTCTGCCTCGAGGCCGCAAGGACGGCGCGCAGGCTCGGACTCACCGTATCCTGCGACCTCAACTACCGCAAGAACCTCTGGAAATACGGCAAGGACGCATCCGAAGTGATGCCCGCCCTCGTAGAATGCTGCGACGTGATCCTCGGGAACGAGGAAGACGCCGAGAAGGTGTTCGGCATCAAGCCAGAAGGGTTCGACGCGGCCTCGACCGACGGAAAGATAGACCAGGAGCAGTTCCGCAGCGTGGCGCAGCAGCTGATGAAGCGCTTCCCGCAGGCACGGAAGGTCATAATCACCCTCCGCGGCTCGATAAACGCGAACCACAACACCTGGGGAGGGGTGCTGTATGACGGCAAGACCCTCTACGAGTCGCCCCGCTACGACATAACCCACATTGTCGACAGGGTCGGAGGCGGAGACTCCTTCATGGGAGGGCTCATATACGGATTGATGAACTATCCCGGGGACGACTCACGCGCCCTGGACTTCGCCGTCGCGGCGTCCTGCCTCAAGCATACCGTATTCGGCGACTTCAACCAGGTCACCGTAGAGGAGGTGGAGCGCCTGATGAAGGGCGACGCATCGGGAAGGGTATCACGGTAACGACCTGAAAATCACGGAAAGGCAAGGTAATATGGCACGATACAGCAAACTACAGGTCCTTCAGACCATTCTGGGAACGGGCATGGTTCCCGTATTCTACAATCCCGACGCCGAAACCTCGAGGCAGGTGCTGCGCGCCTGCTACGAGGGCGGAGTCAGGGCGTTCGAGTTCACCAACAGGGGCGATTTCGCCCACGAAGTCTTCGGGCAGCTCGCCAGATATGCGGCAGCAGAACTCGAGGGCATGATACTCGGCGTTGGCTCCGTAGTCGACGCACCCACTGCGGCACTGTACATCCAGCTCGGCGCGAATTTCGTCGTCGGCCCGGTCTTCAACCCCGAAGTAGCCCCTGTATGCAACCGCAGGCTCATCCCCTACTGCCCCGGATGCGGCTCGGCAAGCGAAGTCAGTGCCGCGCAGGCCGCAGGATGCGACATATGCAAGGTCTTCCCCGGAGACGTGCTCGGCCCGGCGTTCGTAAAGGATATCAAAGGGCCTATGCCCTGGAGCCAGATCATGGTGACCGGCGGCGTCAGGCCCGAGGAGGAGAACCTCAAGGCCTGGTTCAAGGCCGGAGCCGGCTGCGTCGGCATGGGCTCTCAGCTCTTTCCGAAGGATGCCATAGCATCGAAGGACTGGGCACGCATCACTCAGCTCTGCCGGCAGTCGCTGCAGACGATAAGTTCGCTCAGGCAGCCATAGCCGGCAAGGCTCCGGACACACACTGCATGACAATAGACAATACAACCACATAACGACCATTCCAGATGACCACACAGAAAAGACTGATGACCAGCTGGCGCTGGTGGATAGTGATGCTGCTGTTCCTCGCCACCACCGTCAACTATATGGACCGGCAGGTGCTGTCGCTCACATGGAACGACTTCATCGCCCCCGAGTTCCACTGGACGGACAACGACTACGGCACGATAACCGCCCTGTTCTCGCTGATATATGCCGTCTGCATGCTCTTCGCCGGCAAGTTCGTAGACTGGATGGGTACGAAGAAAGGCTATCTCTGGGCCATAGGCATCTGGTCTGCCGGCGCCTGCCTGCATGCGGTCTGCGGATACCTTACCTGCTGCATAGAGGGATATGAGTCAATACAGGCCATGAAGGCCGTGGAGACAGGCTCGGCGGCAGCGTTCGCCATAGCGTCCACGAGCGTATGGCTGTTCATAGCGGCAAGGGCCATCCTCGCTCTCGGAGAAGCGGGCAACTTCCCGGCGGCCATAAAGACCACCGCGGAGTACTTCCCCAAGAAAGACAGGGCCTTCGCCACTTCGATATTCAATGCCGGAGCCTCGGTCGGGGCGCTGATAGCTCCCGTCACCATTCCGCCTCTCGCCCAGTTCTTCAAGCTCAGGGGCATAGGAGGAGGCTGGGAAATGGCGTTCCTCATAATAGGCGCGATAGGCTTCGTCTGGATGGGGCTGTGGATATTCATGTACGACAAGCCCGAAAAGAGCCGGCATGTGAATGCGGCCGAGCTCGAATACATACGGCAGGACGATGCCGCTGACCGGGCATCCGCCACCGGCAGCCCGGAATCCGGCAGCAGTGACGCCGCCGGCAAGGAAAGTGCCGCAGAGAAGTCCGTACCCCTGCTCCAGTGCTTCAGGTACCGCCAGACTTGGGCGTTCATAACCGGCAAGGCGCTTACCGACGGAGTGTGGTGGTTCTTCCTGTTCTGGGCTCCGGCATACTTCTCCGACCAGTTCGGCTACGCCTCCACATCGCGAGAAAGCATGCTGCTGCTCACGACCCTCTACGCCATAGTCACCGTCGTCTCTATCTTCGGAGGCTATCTTCCCAGGATGTTCGTCGACAAGAAGAAGATGAACCCGTACGCCGGAAGGATGCTTGCGATGCTGATATTCGCGTTCTTCCCCTTGCTCGCGCTGTTCGCCCAGCCCATGGGCGTGCACTCGGCATGGTGGCCCGCGATATTCATCGGCCTTGCCGGCGCCGGACATCAGGCATGGTCGGCCAACCTTTTCAGCACCATAGGCGACATGTTCCCAAAGAGCGCGGTAGCGACCGTGACGGGCATAGGAGGCATGGCCGGGGGCATAGGATGCGCGATAGTGCAGAAAGCCGCAGGAATGCTTTTCACCAGGACCGAGCAGCTCGGCTCCGCGTTCACCTTCCTCGGTTTCGAGGGAAAGGAGGGCGGCTACTTCCTGGTATTCTGCATCTGCGGCCTCGCCTATCTTGCGGCATGGCTGATAATGAAGGCTCTCGTACCTGCCTACAAGCCTATCAGGCTCGACTGACAGGCCGCCTCCATACAGCGGCAGCCTTAGAAGTCATATCCGAACCCGAGATTCAGATATATCGGATACATCGCGAAGGTGATAGTGTTGAATCCGCGGCGGAATATGTCGCTGAGTCCCCAGGTGACATTCGCATACAGCCTGAGGTGGCGGAACGCCGACCACTCGCAACCGGCCTGCATGCCCCAGAGCAGGCGGCTGAGCTCGCTGCTGAAGTCATATCCGGCGACGGCTCCGTCGCTGAACACTATCTTGTTTCCGGTAGGGTCGCCCTCGCGCAGGTAGCCGTCATAGACATCCCCTGAGAAGCTTCCGTTCATCAGGACCGACATATAGGGACCCAGCTGCACCACCCACCTCTCGGCAGGCTTCCAGCTCGCCAGCACGGGGATGTTCAGGTAGTCGTTGCGCACATCGGTCCTCACATAGCCCGTCCAGTTGCCCTTGAGGCGGTTGCCGTCGCCGCCTATTATCTCCATGCTGTAGTTCTTGACACGGGCTTTGGTGGTCATGTTCTTGTTGTCGAGGCGCAGGCCGAAGGTAAGTCCCCACTCGCGCCGCTCGCCGAACCACTTGGTGGCCTCGCCGCTGAGCTGTATCGCCAGGGTGGGGTTGAAGCTCTCTATCGACCTGATCTCACGGGGCAGGGGCAGGGGCGAGCAGCCTCCGAGGTTCACGCCCGCCTTGAGTCCGATTTCCCAACCGGCGTCATGCGCCTTCTGCAGCACCCTGGAACTCCACGACCGGGATCGGGGCTGAGGCTGGGATTGGGGTTGAGTTTGGGCTCCGGCCGTTATCGAGGAGCCGGCGGCGAGCAGGATAAGGAACAAAGCTATCTTTTTCATTTCCGTCAGTCTTATTCAAAAACAAGTTCGATTTCATCCACATAGAGCGTACTGCCGACGGCTCCCCTGAACGAGGCTCCGCCTATGCTCGAAGACATCACTATCGCGATGTTGTATCCTCCCGCGCTGAGCCTTGTCTCGTCGACGCTCTTGCCGTAGCGGCCGTAGTCGAATTCCAGCTCGAAACGGGTCCATTCGGACCTGGCGCCATGGTCTTCAATACGGGCGAGGGCAACCATCTGGGGATGTATGAAATTGTCCCTGGATATGTTGCCGTCCAGCATCACGGCCCTGCCGAACGCATCGGTATTCTCATAGAATACGGCATAGATGTCCATTTCGTCGGTGCCGTCGATGTTCTCCTTACCGTCCTGCAGCTGCTCTCCGGGCTCGTACCTGTAATAGCCGCTCATCTTGAGGGGCTTGCGGTTGCACTTGATTCCGAACTGCGTGGCAGCGAGGGGATTGGACATGGCCGCGCTGACATTGAACTGTCCGAAGAATATGTTTCCGGCCGCAATGGGCATGCCTACGAGCGCCCCGAGGCTTCCGGTGGAGCAGGTGGTAAGCTTCACGCACTTGCCTTCGACGCCGTTATCGGCCTGAGAGGTAGGATACGCCTCCCTCCCGGCGCCTCCCGCCGACATCTTGAAGCCTGCGTTGCCGCTCTCCCAGGTCAGACGCACCCCGTTGCCCGTCTCAGTGAACACGTCGTAGCCCGGTGCGCTCGATACGGTCTCGAAATGGTAGCTGTCGGGAATAGGCCTCGCGGCGTCGACATACGCCAGGACGCTGTAGACGCGCTGCCAGTTCCTGTCTTCGGAGGTCACGGTATAGCGCACCGGACTCGAAAGGTTCTGCACGCTTCCGCTCGCGGGCTCTATGGTGGCGCCCTCGGTCAGGGTAAACTCCGGAGCAAGGGCGGTGATGTCCACTCCCTCCTTTACGGAGATATAGATCGGATAGGCCTCCTGTGCATAGTCGTAAGGAAGCGCGACGTTCACCTCGGCCGACAGCATGTTCTCGTCGGGCAGGGTGCAGGACAATATGTCGGCCTCGGCATTGGGAGCCTCCTCCTTTATGCAGGAGGCACAGATGCACGCAAGCGCGGACAGTCCCGCGAAAATCATCTTGAGTTTCATTTCTTCGTATTCGTTTTTAGTGCAAAGGCCGCCCCGAAAAGTCGGGAACGGCCTTTTGTCATATCTGCGACGGTGTGAAGCTTAGAACACTTCGTCCACCGTCTCCTTGTAGTCATCTATCTCGGGTGCCGGAGCATCGTTGCGGGGACCCGCATTCCTGCGGGGACGCGCATCGCGGCGCTCCCTGTGGGCGTCCCTGTCGGAGCCCCTGCGGTCGGAACCCCTGCGCTCGCCGCGCTCGGAGCCTCTGCGGTCGGAATTCCTGCGGTCGCCGCGCTCGGGACGGGGCCTGCGCTCAGGCTCCACATATCCCTCGGGCTTATCAATGAGGGCGCGCATCGAGAGGCGCATCTTGCCGGTCTTGGGATCGATCTCGAGGAGCTTGACATCCACCTCGTCGCCTACGCTCAGCACATCCTCGACATTCTCGGTCTTGTTCCAGGCGATCTCGGACACATGGAGCAGGCCTTCCTTGCCGGGAAGTATCTCGACGAAGGCACCGAACTCGAGTATCGACACGACCTTTCCGTGGTATACCTGTCCTACCTCGGGAACGGCGCATATGCCCTTGATCCACTCGATAGCCTTCTGCATGTTCTCCTTGTTGACGGAGGCGATGTCCACGACTCCCTCGGTGAGGTTGGTTCCGGGAATCGGCTCCTCGTCGATGCTGATCGTGGTTCCGGTCTCCTTCTGGATCTTCTGGATAGTCTCGCCGCCCTTTCCGATGATTGCACCGATAAACTCGGCGGCAACCCTGAGCTGCTCGATACGGGGAACGAAAGGCTTGTAATCCTCACGGGGCTCGCTGATCGTCTTCATCATCTCGCCCATTATGTGCATGCGGCCGCGGCGCGCCTGCTCGAGAGCCTTCTCGAGGACATCGTATGAAAGGCCGTCGACCTTGATGTCCATTTGGGTGGCGGTTATGCCGTCGGCGGTACCCGCAACCTTGAAGTCCATGTCTCCGAGATGATCCTCGTCTCCGAGTATGTCGGTAAGTATCGCATAGCGCTCGTTAGGGCGCGTCTCGTCAGTGATGAGTCCCATTGCCACTCCGGCAACCGGCTTCCTTATCTTGACACCGGCATCCATGAGAGCGAGGCATCCGCCGCATACCGAAGCCATTGACGAAGAACCGTTGGACTCCAGGATGTCGGACACTACCCTCACGGCGTAGGGATTCTCGGGAGCGAGGGGAACTACGGGCTTGAGCGCACGGAGGGCAAGGTTGCCGTGGCCTATCTCGCGGCGTCCCACACCGCGCTGGGGCCTGGCCTCTCCCGTCGCGAAAGGAGGGAAGTTGTAGTGGAGCACGAACTGCTGGTCGTCCTGTATGAGAACCTCGTCGGTCTCCTTCATGTCCATCTTGGTTCCGAGCGTCACGGTCGCGAGGCTCTGGGTCTCGCCGCGGGTGAAGATAGCCGAACCGTGTGCGCAGGGCAGGTAGTCTACCTCGCACCAGATCGGACGGACTTCGTCGCAGACGCGGCCGTCGAGACGGATTCCCTCGTCGAGGATCATGTTGCGCATCGCCTCCTTCTCCTCGGCATGGTAGTATCTCTCTACGAGAGGGGTCTTCTCCTCGAGCTCCTCCTCGGGTATGGTGGCGAGGAACTCCTCCTTTATGGCCTTGAAGCCGGCCTCCCTCTCCTTCTTGGGCTTCGCCGACTTGGCGAGGGCATAGCACTTGTCGTAGCAGAAGTCGTGCACGGCCTTCCTGAGATCCTCGTCCTGCACGTCGTGGGGATAGTCACGCTTGTTGACGTCGGTGCCGAGCTCGTGCATGAGCTCCTTCTGCACGCGGCAGTGCCTCTTGATCTCCTCGTGGGCGAACTTGATTGCCTCGAGCATGGTGTGCTCGCTGACCTCGTTCATCTCGCCCTCTACCATCATGATGTTCTCCTCGGTGGCCGCGACCATGAGGTCGAGGTCGGCGTCCTTCATCTGCGAGAAGTTCGGGTTGATCACGAACTCGCCGTTTATCCTGCACACGCGTAACTCGGAGACAGGGCCTCCGAACGGAAGGTCGGATGTCGCGAGGGCGCAGGAGGCTGCAAGGCCTGCGAGCGCATCGGGCTGGATGTCGTTCTCGGCAGAGATGAGGGTTACGTTCACGAACACCTCGAGGTGGAAGTCATCCGGCCAGAGGGGACGGATAGGCCTGTCTATGAGGCGTGAAATAAGAATCTCGTAATCGCTGGACTTGCCTTCCCTCTTCATGAATCCTCCGGGGAAGCGTCCTGCAGAGTAGTATTTCTCCTTGTAGTCCACTGTCAGGGGCATGAAATCGGTCCCCTCCTTGACTTCTTCAGCTGCGGTGACAGTGGCGAGAAGCATGGTGCCCCCCATTTTTACCACAGCCGATCCGGCCGCCTGCTTGGCGAGTTTGCCGGTCTCGATTTCGATTACGCGGCCGTCCGCGAGCTCGATCTTCTTGTTGATGATGTTCATTACTGTGTCTCTTAACTTCTTTCAAAAAGGGATGGCTTCCCTAAGAAACCATCCCTGGATCTTCCTATCTTCGACTATCGGCGGAGACCAAGCTCCTTGACGATATTCCTGTATCTCTCGATGTCCACCTTCTGGAGATAGTCCAGAATCTGGCGTCTCTTGCCGACGAGGCGGAGAAGCGAACGGCGCGTAACCACGTCCTTCTTGTTCTTCTTCACATGCTCGGTAAGATGAGCGATACGGTAGGAAAATAAAGCAACTTGACTCTCAGGAGAGCCGGTGTCTCTATTGGACTTTCCGTACTTCGCGAAAATCTCTTGCTTCTTCTCAGGCATCAGATATTCAGCCATTTCAGCAAAAAATTAAAATGTAATTGTTAATAAAAAACCAAAACTCCCTCCAAAATGCGGAAAGAGACGGCAAATTTACACAATTTCCATCTCTTTCCAAATTATTTTTGAATATATCGTATTGCAGATCAGAAATTCAGCGCCAGACCGAAGCCGTGCCTCTGGGCGCCGAAACTGATGCTCGGAGAGAAAGACTCCCCGAGTTCGCGCCTCGAGTTCTGCTCCCATGTGATATCGTCCAGCCTGTTGTTGGCGAGGACATGGAGCGGGACGCCGACAAGTATCATGACGCCTCCCGTGACGAGCATCGCCGTGCCCTCTCCGCCATGCACCCTGTCGAGGCTCAGGCCGCCGCAGACGCCGCTGGCTCCGAAGACCCAGAGGGCTATGCCGGCGAACCTCATGTTCGACGCGGAGCGCCACCTCTCGTAGAGGTCACGGTCGAGAACGGCACCCGCCTGCACATGGGTGCCCTTTATGTAGAGCCCCGCACCCTCGCGGTACATGGGGCCGGAAGGATATTCGTAATAATACGACAGGTCGGTGCCGTAGTCGCCCACATGCCCGCGGAGCCTCCTGACGACTCCTACCCCGCCGCCGCTGTCCTCCTGCGCGCCGTAGGTCTCGACCTCGCCGTTCTCATACCTTATCTCGCGCACCTCGCTGAGGGGCATGCGGTACCTGGGTCCGTCAGGATTGCTCCATTTCCTGTAGACGAGCTCCTCCGGGCCGACCTCCAGGACCCTGGCCTCTATCTCCTTTCCGTCAAAGGTGCTGATCCTGTCCTGCGCCTGCGCCGCCTGGCAGAAGGCAAGGAGGGCGAACGCCAAAGCAAAAAAACATTTCGTCTTCATAAAGTATGATATTTAGAATCTGTTCCGATGTATCCTGGACGGGTCCCATTTGTCCTTGGGACGCTCGTCACCCGCAGGAAAGCCGACGGGAACCACGCACAGGGGCATGACCCCGTCCGGGATTCCGAGTATGCGCCTGACCACCGCGCTCCTCTCCGCATCCGAGGCCGCCGTCCATACCGCACCGAGCCCGAGGGCTTCGGCGGCGAGCAGCAGGTTCTCGGTAGCGGCAGAGGCATCCTGCGCCCAGAACACGTTCTCGACCTGCGTGCCGTCGGGCCGTACCGTCACCGTATCGGCGCATACGGCTATCGCCAGCGGCGCCCCGTAGAGCATCTTCGCATACCTGAGCCCGGAGGCCAGGGCGTCGAGCGTCTCCCTGTCGTCCACGACTATGAACGACCAGGGCCGGCGGTCCTTCGCCGAAGGGGCGGCCATAGCCGCCCTCAGCAGTGCCTCGATCATCTCCTCGGGGACTTTCCTGTCGGAATAGGACCTTACGCTCCTGCGCGACGCCATGTTGTCGAGCACGGCCCGTGCGGCCGCCATACCGTTTCCGTCTGTCTGCATAGATAAAATGGATATCCGTCCGTTAAATATACTACATTTTTTCGAGTTGCGGCAGACCCCGGGACTTCAAAAGCACATTATAGCGGTCAAGGGCCTCTCCCACACAGTCTTCCCAGGAGCGCACCAGGGTCTTCGAGGCCTGGAGGCCTACACGGTGCACCCTTGCGGGATCGGAGATGAGTTCACGCAGGAGAGCCGCCATGCTGTCGGGGTCGTTCTCCACGAGGAATCCGTCCTGTCCGTCGCTCAGGATAGACGAAGCCGTGGCGCCGCGCGTCATCACCGACGGCGTGTGCAGTGCCGCGGCCTCGCGCACCACCAGCGGGGCGTTGTCGTAGAGGGAGGGGAAGAGGAAAAGGTCGGAAGCCGCATAATAACCGGTCAGGAGCGCCCTGTCGGTTATGGTCCCGACAAAGGTCACCCGGGAGTCGAGCCCTTTCTCCGACACCAGCTCCTTCATGGCACTGGCGGCATATCCGTTGCCGACGAAATACATCCTGAAGCGGCAGTCCGGTATCCGCGAGAGGGCTTCGATTATGAGCCTCGGGTTCTTCTCCCATATATGCTGCCCCACGAAGAGCATCACGAACTCGTCAGGAGCGATGCCCAGTCTGTTCCGGGCTTCGATGAAATATTTCTCCGGATAGTCCGCCACGAGGTCGGAACCGTTGTCCATTACCTCCACCCTGCCCTTGTAGCCGTACTCGCGTATCACGTCTATCACCGATTCCTGGGGCACCCAGACGAGGTCTGCATGCTCGTAGAACTCCACTATCAGCTTTACGACAGCCTTCACGGCGGGCTCGGGGAGCACGCGTGCAAAGTCGTCCCGGTACTTGGAATGGAAGGTGGCCACGAGAGGGATCTTCCTCTTGCGGGCTATGCGCATCGCGGCAATGCCGGAAGCGAACGGGCAGTGCGCGTGGACTATCTTGAACTCGATCTTGGAGACACGGGAAATAAACGAGGGGTCTATCTCGGCTATACCGGTGACATACGGATGCCGGAAAGGCACGGGCACGGAGAAATAGTCCAGCACCTTATAGGGCAGGGCGGAATAGTCCGCACCCGGCACGTTGGGTGTTATGACATAGGTTCCCCCGTATCTTGCCTGAGACCAGTATGCATAGTTCTGCATACATACCGACACCCCGTCCATCACCGGAGGGAAGCAGTCGCAGAACAGTCCAACGTTTGCGGGACGCGACGAGGGGGAAAACAGGGTCTCGAGATCCATGGCACCGTATCAGAAGCTAAGCCACACTATGCCGAGATCCACGATTCCCACAATGTGCAGCACCGCTGCGGCGACAAGGGCGAGGGCCAGCACCGCTATCAGCCACTTCCACCATGACGAGGGCTTGAGGGCGTTGGGGTCGGCTATGCGCAGCTTGGGATACTGCGCCACACTCGTCAGCTTCGCACCGAACACTATGTTCACAAGCACCTTGGAGTTAATGGCCCAGCCGTTGGCATTTAGCACGGGACCGAGGTTGCGCCTGCGGAGCTTGCTCCACGCGATGAAGCACGAGGGACCGGAGATGATCAGCATGATTACCGCCACAGCCAGCAGCAGCTGCCACCAGGGAGTCGCAGCGATGCCGGCCGCGAGCTTGGTCAGGAACGAGCCGATATAGCCCAGGGCCAATCCCAAGGCGGCGAAGATACCGGCGAACTTCGCTATATCGAAAGGCTGTTTCCTGGAGGCGTCGGCAGCAGGGGCGCCGGCGGCAGAGACAGCTGTAGGCGCCGACTTGACAGCCTCCGAGGCCTTGGCCTGCATCTCGCTCATCATCTTCGCGTCCTTGTCGGCCGCAGACTTGTTTATGAGTCCGACACAGAACTCCCAGAACTTGCGGTAGGGAGACCAGAAAGCCTGCTTGATGCTCACAGGATTGTCGACCACTTTCGTCACGGTGGCGTCCCAGTCGCGACCGGCGCAGTCATAGAACACTCCGTTCTTTCCCGGACGCAGCTCGGAAATGTCTCCGTCGGTCATGACCGCAACTATGTCCATAGTCTTGCCGAGCAGCTTGGAAGTGCACTTGCAGTATATGAGAAACATTCCGCTGAGCTTGGCCATATCCGCGTGCCGGGCCATATCCGACACGCGTATGCACAGGTCGCAGCAGCGCTGGTCGATATAGAGCTTTCCGGCTTCGAAAATTGCCCTGCGCCCGTCGGAACGGGCATAGAAATCACTGAATATCAAATAATTGTTAAGCAGCTTGGCATAGTCCCTATAGAGCAGCATGAGTTTTTTGACATCGTCGATAGAATTGGACTCCTGCTCGAGAGCCCTGTCCTTCTCCACGAGGTCGAGGAGGTACTGCTTCCTGTCGGCCTTGAGTATCGCGCGCACCCGCTTCGCACCGAGGCCCTCTACCTGTGCGCCCTTCTTGGATCCTAGCCACTGCGTATAGGGTACGAACCTGGCGAGCACCCCGGCCCAGCCTGCCTCGTCAAGCCCCTTCGAAGACTTGGGAAGGGAGACGAATTTCATAAGGCTGTCGAAAGCATCCTGCCAGAAAGGATTTATGCCGTCGAGAGGCAGCAGTCCGCTTTCCCTCGGATGGGCTATGGGACAGGATGCGACATCCGACATCGCGCTCACCGGTACGCTGACCGCGGCGGCGGCATCCTTGTCGTATGCGAGGAGACGGCATCTCGTGAAATAATCGTCGATCTTGTCCCTTACGGCAGTCACCGCGTCGTATGCGGCCGCGGTATCGGCGCCGAACGGGAATATCCTGTCTTTCTCCGCTTCGGACATGGCAAGCCAGGCATCGTAATCGGCACAGGCGGCGTAGAAAGCCTCTATCATATCCGCTGTGACGCCCTGCTCCCCGCTCCTGTCGGGCGCAGAGCCAATGGCCGCCATGCAGTCCGTCACGGCCGCGGCGGCCTCGGGGTCGTCACAGCTTGCCGGAATGATCACTCCGTCGCCGTTCAGCAGCGTCCCCTTGAAAATCGCTATGCTGTCGGACGCGTCGGCGACGCTGATGCGGTCGGAATCCTTGCCAAGGTTATGAAGTATCTGCCTTGCGGAATCATACAGCCTCTGTCCCTGCCCGCAGGAACGGTCGATATTGTCGAGCCCCAGCTCGGACTCTCCCTTGAATATGCTGTCCTTGTCCTTGATGACGGAGCAGAGCCACCTCGCCGCACCGACCATTTCGCCGACCCTGATCTTGCCGTCATTGTCGCTGTCAATAAGCCTGAGGGTTTCCTTGTCGAATTCCAAATCGGCGACAGGGCAGCTCAGGACGGTCCAGTACTTCTCGTCGAGTTCTCCGAGCCTCTGGAGGTCGCGCCCGTTGTCGATCTTCACTCTGATGGCTCCTCCGAGGGAGCAGTAATTCCACGCGGGAACCGTAGTTTTCATAAGTATTCTCGAATCGATCTTTGAACGTGCTAAGTTACATTAATTTTTTATATTCTCATCTTCTTGCTAAATTAGCAGACGAGACAAAGAGATTCTGAATGGACACTTTCATGGCCATAATTGCCGTCCTGTTGGGACTGGTCGGCATTCTGGGCAGCATACTCCCCGTCCTTCCGGGACCGCCGCTGGGATGGGTCGGCATGCTGCTGATATATTTCCGCGGCGGAATCGACGCCTCGGGCGACCCGATGAGCCCCGCGGTACTCTTCATCTGGCTCGGAATCACCCTGGCGGTGACGCTGCTCGACTATATAGTCCCCGCATGGTTCACGAAGCTCGGCGGAGGCAGCAAATATGCCGGCTGGGGCGCCACAATAGGGCTTTTCGCAGGAATGCTGCTGCCGCTGCCGGTGGGAATGATAGGCATGTCGATAATCGGAGCGTTCCTCGCGGAGATGATTTTCGCCGGGAAGGGGACCGGGGCTTCGCTCAAGGCCTCGCTCGGCGCATTCGCAGGATTCATGTTCGGAACCGGCATCAAGCTTGTCAGTTCGGCCGCGATGCTGTACTATATCATAGTCTACATTTAACCCTGACCTCTCGCAATTATGAAAAAATTCCGCGTGGCCGCACTGGCCGTAACCGTAACTGCCGGACTGAGCCTGGCATTCTGCACCTGGAGGATCCCTGCAGGAGACGCCTGCCCGTCCCGCTCCTTCGACACCGGGAACGTCATTTCAGACATACGCGTGATCTCGAAGGACCACCATTCCGTAATCCACCCCGAAGAAAGGACGCAGGTGAGGGACTACCTTGTCTCGAGGCTGCGCGCGCTCGGCAGCGAGCCGGAGATCCTCGTGTATCCCGGCCTCGAGGCGAGGGGCTACAGCTTCGACGCCTCCTGCATAGTAGCCGAATTTCCGCCGCTCGCGGCCTCTCCCGACACGACATGGCTCATGATGACGGCCCATTATGACTCACGCTATCCCTGGGTTCCGGTCAGAGACACGGTATGCTCCTACGGAGCCGCGGACGACGGATACGGGCTCGGTGTGACGCTTGAATGCGCACGCGTCGCCCTCGAGGGCAGGAAAGACTGGAAACAGGGGCTCAGAATACTTTTCACCGACGCGGAAGAAGTCGGAATGGTGGGTATGAAAGCCGTTTATGCCGACAGGAAAGACCTGTTCGACGATGTCGGTATGATAATCAACGTCGAGGCCCGGGGGCCTTTCGGTCCGGCGCTGCTGTTCGAGACTTCGGGCGATTCCGGAAGGATACTCGACCTGTATTCGCAGACCGGGCGTCCGTACACCTATTCTCTCACCAATGTCGTATACGGCTTCATGCCCAACTTCACGGACTTCACCGTGGTCAAGGACTCGATTCCCGGGATGAACTTCTCCACCGTCGCCGACATAAACCACTATCATACCAGCCTCGACCGCTTCGATGCGGTAAACCCCGAGTCTATCGCGCACTACGGCAGGCAAGTAGTCCCGGTAATGGAACGCTACCTGTGCGGTGAGGAGTATTCCGACCGTGACTTCCTGCGCGGTGGCGGGGACGGAAGGGTATTCTTCACCATTCCCCTGCTCGGGCTGATGGAGTTCTCCCGCACGGGGTATCTCGTCCTGAACGCGGCCGTACTGCTGGTATTCCTGCTCCTGGTCGTCCTCAACCGCAGGAACCTGCGGGGACTGGGCGTTCGCTGCCTGTCCGTCCTGGGGACGGCGGTCGCAGCCCTTGCGTGCGGGCTTGCCCTGACATGGCTGGCATGCCTTGTCACCGGCGCGGAATTCAAGCCGTTCGGGATAATCACCGGAATCGGCTTCGACAACGCGCTTATGGCTGTATCCTGCGCGGTGCTTTTCGTACTCATAGTACGCACCTTCCTCATCAAGGACGACATGGGGCTGCGCATCTTCGCGACGATGACCGTCCTTGCCGTCCTGAGCGCGGTGTTGCTCGCCCTGACAGGAGAGAACCTGCTCTTCCTGATACCGCTGTCGGCCGCATGCATATCCATACTGCTCTGGCAGCTGAGCTCCTGGAGGGTGCTGCTGATACCGGGCATACTGCTGGTCACGCTTCACGGGGCATCGTTCCTGCACACGCTCGCCATGGCGCTTACCGTCGGAGCCTTCGGCCTGGTGCTGATGATCGCGGCCCTGGACATGCTCGTCCTGACAGGCCTGTGCGGCTGTTTTCTGCTCGAAAAGGAAGGAAAGTGAATTATTAACGGATTTATTTATACCTTTAACGAATAATTGAAAACATCATTCGCCATGAAAAAGATCCTATTGATCGCGGCTCTTTCAGCCGCATGTCTGACAATGTCGGCACAGCAGAAAGGTGACATGGCCGTCGGTGGCGTAATCGGCATCAGCGGCGGTTCTGCGACGACAAAGACCACCGTTGCCGGCAACAGCACCAGCACGACCTCCCCCGCAGCCACGATGCTGACCTTCAGCCCGGAATTCAGCTATTTCGCCGCCGACAGGCTCGAGCTGTCCATAGGCGTCAGCTACGACATGCAGAGAAGCCAGATCGGCACCAGCAACGACAGGAAGCTGTTCACCACCAGAAACCTGGCCATGCTGACCCTCGGAGTCAACTACTATCTTCCGCTCGTCGACGGCGCGTCTTTCTACTATACGCCCGGAATCAGCCTGGGCTTCGGAGGCGGCTCGACTGTCCGCCAGACAAGCGCCAGCAGCAAGACCACTACGAGCATTCCGTTCGCAATGGGCATAGACCTCGAACTCGGCAAGATCGAATTCAAACCGCTCGACTTCCTCGGAATCTACGTCAACCTGCTCGACCTCAACATCTCGAATATCACGAGGACCGACACCGTGGGCAACGAGGAGATTAAATACTCGTCCACCGACTTCACGGCAAGCTTGAACTACGGCATCACCGCCGGAGTGAAATATTATTTCTAGACAGGTATTTCCAGGCCGGGAGACGGTTCTCCCGGGAAGTGACGGCTCTCCGATGCGGATTCGCTCCGCGCGGCTGAGCCGTCACCTTTTTCCAGCGCCGAAGCGCCACCCGAGGCCGAGCATCAGGTTGTTCGGCTCGTGGAAACGGTAGAGCTGATATCCGACATGGATAAAGAAATGTCTGGTCAGGGAAGCCTTAAGCGCCGCTATCTGGTAGAAGCCGTCGGTGTCATCACCCCTGCAGACGAAGTTCCGTCCGATTCCGAAGTCCAACGAGAATATCGGAAAGACGAGTTCCACCCGGGCCGATATACCGGCAGAGAACTGTTCGATGAACGGAGGCCTGTAGAACTTTGTGAACTGGCTGTACGGATCGAGGGCGTATTTATCGATGTTGGCGCTTTCGTCATACCTGAGGTCCAGAGACAAACCAGCACGGAAATACCTGCTAACATTGTACAAGGGGGTGAAGTTCAACCCGGCGACTGCGAACTTTCCGGGAAGCAGGAACGGGTCTATGGCAAGTTTCACACCCTTGAAGCGCCAGGCGCCGTACACGACGAGATCATAGGATAAGTGCCGCCTGAAAGGAGCTGCCGCGCACCTGCCGTCGCCGTCACTGGCACCGTCATCATTATGGAAAGCCTTCGAAAGTCCGATTCTCGCGCCTATGGTATTCACTCCCTTGTTGGGATAGCTGGTGTTCCCGTTCGAGTAATGGGAGATATCCACCCCGGCCGTCACGCTCCAGCCCCGCGGCAGGTCATATCCCAACAGCAGACCAAGACCTATGTATGCATTCGCCCAGGAGCCGACCACATCGTTGTGCTGGAAAACGGCCATGTGACCGA
>ERZ824598.20-NODE-20-length-242137-cov-12.113652_pt1 | contig 242137 bp, 203 predicted proteins | sample MGYA00519934_ERZ824598 | MGnify/ENA primary metagenome ERZ824598 (study PRJEB31778, sample SAMEA3449177) | human gut metagenome | biome: human gut; feature: human-associated habitat; material: faeces | place: United Kingdom | collected 2010/2012 ... | reverse complement strand
CTGATTATCAATCCATTACAGATGAATGTTAATTTTTTCTTGGGACACCAGTGCAGAGCCTGTGCAGCTGCAACGAGGAAGATGCAAGCACCGACAACCATCATAATCTTCTTCTTCAAATCTTGCTGGTTGGTTGTAACATACTGATAATCAATGATGTTTTAGATAATACATAGGCGAAAGGAACAAATTGGAAACAGATAAATCAATAAACCTCAGAATGAAAGGATGAGAAAACAAAAATTAACACTGAAAACAACGGCAATTTTCCGATTTTGGCATTTTGATAATGCAAGATGAAGGTGTATAATAAACAAAAATCTGCGTCCTTTCATACAGATAAGAGATACCTATCACAGCAAAAAGTTATTTTTTAGATTGATACGCAATATTCCAGTAAAATTCTCGTTTATTTCAACAAATGTAAATACCTTTGCATTGAACTTAAATAAAATTACAATGAATGAGCTTAATAGAATAAAAGTAGTTCTTGTAGAACAAAAGAAAACAGGCAAGTGGTTAGCAGAACAACTTGGAGTAAGCGTTACAACAACCAGTCGATGGTGTTCTAACTCTGCTCAGCCAGATTTGCAAACACTAAGTAAAATAGCCCAATTACTAAAGATTGATACAAGAGATTTACTTACACCTCTAAATAAAGAATAGTCAAATGAATAATACAATAGAATCATATTCTAACGAAAATGGTTGCATCTACCATGGTGATGCTTTGGAGATACTTAAACAGATTCCAAACGAGTCTGTGGATTTGATTTTTGTGGATCCGCCATATAACATAGGCAAGAACTTTGCTGGTCGTAAAGATAAATGGAAAACAGACAAAGAATATCTTGATTGGTGCTACCAATGGATAGAACTTTGCCTCCAAAAAGTCAAACCAAATGGCTCTTTGTATCTAATGACTTCGACCCAGTTTATGCCATATTTCGATTTGTATGTAAGGGATAAGGTTACCATCCTTTCAAGGATTGTATGGTCATACGATAGCTCTGGAGTTCAGGCAAAGAACTACTATGGTTCAATGTACGAACCTATTTTGTTCTGTGTAAAAGATAAAAATAATTACACCTTTAATTCTGAGGATATCCTTGTAGAGGCTAAAACTGGTTCTAAACGTAAACTTATAGATTATCGAAAAAATCCTCCTCAGCCATATAAAACAGAAAAGGTGCCAGGTAATGTTTGGGATTTTGCAAGGGTAAGATACAGGATGGAAGAATACGAAAATCATCCAACGCAAAAACCAATTAGCCTGTTGGAACGTATTGTGAAAGCAAGTAGCAACCCTGGGGATGTTGTGTTAGACCCTTTTTGTGGAACTTTCACAACGTGCTATGTTGCACAGCAATTAAATAGACGTTTTATTGGAATTGAAATTCAAGAAGAATATTTCAAAATAGGTTTAAGGCGCTTAGGAATTGCCTCAGAATATAAAGGTGAGAAATTAGAGCGCGAGATAAAATCGTATCAGACAAAAATATCAAAAGAGCGGACATTATTTAATTTTGGATAATATGGAATCAACATTTGCTTCATACATAGACAGTTATCTCAAAGGTAAGTATGGCAAGGATGCAGAATCTCTATTCTCTATGAGCTATATACTGCAATATCTTGTTCATAAGACGAAATCTGCAAATAAGGGTGCCAAAGCAAGAGGTAGTTTTGCAAACCTTTATGCAATCTATGTTATCATAGAGGATTATCTTAATAAAGGTTTTGACAAGTCAGGAAAATATTCTGACTATGAGGGTGCACAATTCTCTGTTCTATTCAAGAGACAAAGAGAATTGCCTTTTGGTGCAAAACTTCAGAACCATGCACTAAATTCACGTATGAATGAAGAATTTTTCAAATACTTCCCTACACAAACTGGGATGCCTCCTATTATGCGTGATTTAGAAACCCAAAGATATTGGTTCAATGAGAATTACCTAAAGATAACGGTTGGGGAGCATATCTATAATATTGCAGAAGACATAATAAATATAATTGACCATTATGTCGAAGTAAAGCAAGACACTTTCAAGCAGTTTATTATTCAGTGTGAAACTCTGCAAAACATTGATGTAGAAGATAGTGCAGAGGTAACTGATTTTATCATGACTCTTCTTGCACCAAATGTTGATGCAAGATTATTTGAAATCGTAAGTTATTCAATTCTGAAATATTATTACAAAGATGTAAAAATCTATTGGGGATACACTCCCGAAATAGAAAAGTTAAAAGAAGACTATCTTCATTTGTATAAAACAGGTCGTACAAATGCAAATGACGGTGGTATTGATTTCGTCATGAAACCATTAGGCCGTTTTTTCCAAGTTACAGAGACTTTGGATTTCAAAAAATACTTCCTTGATATAGAGAAGATAGAGCGATATCCATTGTCTTTTGTTATCAAATCAGAAGAAGCAATCGAAGATTTAATGGAGAAATTAAGAACAGATGCTTTGAAGACATACGTTATACAAAAAGTTGTTGATGACTATCTTGGCTGTATAGAGGAGATTATCAATATTCCACAATTAAGAAACTATCTTGAAGAGTTGGATGAACGTAGCATGGTTTCAGAAGTACTTAAAGAAATCATTCTTCAAAGTAAAGTTGAATTTAATTACGAAGATGATTAAGTCTATCGTTTTTTAGGAGTCATACGATCTATTCAAAAATGTAATGCTCTATGAGTAAAAATATAAATGATATAACATTGTTTCGATACATGTTTTGTCTCGACAACAGAAATTTGCCACAAAGTATTATTAACTGGTGTAATAATATCGGTAGTGCAATCGACTCGGATAGAGAGAATGCAATAAAAGAGTTGTCTGTGTTAAAGGGCAACTGCCGTAATCTTGTAATGTTCTCCAAAACATTTGTTGATACAATGGATAAATCCTATATGAAGTTCACTCAATTTCACATGGATATTCTCAATGAGTTGGATAATGAGAATGGAATTGTTCGTAGTCCATACTTTATAGAAGGTTGTTATGTAGTGTATCGCATAAAGAATGGTTGTCTCACTTTATGGATATTTCAAGATAATATCGACAAATACTTATCTATTCCTACATACTATATTTGTGTGTCACCAAAGGATAAAATTAAGGGAAATGGACATCAGTTAGACTGTATGGTTCTACCTCTTATTGATGGTTGTATGGAGGCAAATATCAGAGATTATATAGATATGGTCTTGGATTATTTGTGCTTAAGACAATGGGCAGAAGTTCAATTAGGAAAAGTATCTACCACAATAAGGAAAGAGGTTAAAAAGAACAAGAAAACTCAGATTGTCACAGAAACAGGGCTTGATTACTATCGCTTTGATAGTAAGTGGTATACAGAAATATGTAATGATGAGTCCTTCAAAGTTAGTGGTCATTTCAGATTACAACCTTATGGAGATGGAACAAAGAGGCTTATATGGATAAATGAGTTTACAAAGAATGGTTATCATAGAAAAGCCACTATTGACAAAGTTAAAGACGGAGAGATGACGCTTACATAAATAGAGACTGACAATGAAAAGAAAGAAAATATTATATCTTGACCAATTTGCAGTAAGCAATATGTATAATGCTGCCCCTACATCATTGTGGGGGCAGCTAAGTACTATTATTATAGAGAAAGTAAATGAAGGTATTCTTTCTTGTCCTATGCCACTTGAACATTTGTACGAGACACTCGGACGTTCCAATATTGACGAGTATGGTAACGAAAATGTAGAGTATTCAAATCAAATTGCACAAAAACATCGCTTCTTCTGCGAGATTGCAAATGGTACCGCATTTTATGGATATGAAGAAATTGCAGCAACAGAAATAATGATGTTGCTAAGACAAGGGTATGTTAAATCAATACAGTCAATGTATTTTCATAAGGCATACTATGCCGACATTGAATTACTTGATGTTTATACAAAAGGGCATACTTTCAACAAAGAGAATCATTTTTACAATCAAGAACTATTCAAAGATGTAAATGGTTTAAGAGAAGCTGTGAAAAAAGCTGGTCAAGCGTTTGGTAAGCCAAGTAAATCTTTAGCATTGAACGATTTATGTAAAATGCAGACCTGGGTATACATAGATGGGCTTAAAGAACTATGCCGAAAGGGAGAAGTTAAGGTCCGTGGTGTGCAATGTGGTGATTTTAATATTCCAAATAAAGTTGACTTGTTACTAAAAAAACTATGTGACAAAAGAATTGATAAAAGATTAGTCCAAAAATTGATTCGCGAATTAGAAGCACATGGGTTTGAAAAAATTCCATCAATGAATATTCGTTCTTCGTTGAATGCTGAAATGGCTATAAACGGAAAGAAACAGACTCCGAATGATGAGATAGACATAGATAGGGCTGCTATAGGATTGCGCATTTCCGATTATTTCTTCGCTGATAATGAAAAGAAATTAGCTATTGAAAGATGCCAACTGGATGAAAAATACCAAACTAAAGTCTATTCAGCAAAAAAAGATTCTGTTTCTTCCCTAATTACGGAGTTGTCAGAACTGTAAAGCATATCATTTTGAATATTTTCCCAGAAGAAATTATATGTAACCAACTGATTTTATGGGCTACTAAAGTCAGTTGGTTTGTTATTTTCCATAGTTCTGAAAAATTAACACAGCAACACCTCCTGCAACCACAAAGATGCCAATCGTAAAGAAGAACCAAAAGAACCACTGGGCATAATGACCGAGATAGCAGCCATCATATTCCTTGTAGCGTTCACGGACTTTTTTCTGTTCATCAGCAAACATGGAATTGATCTCACGGATATGCATCTGCATCTGTGCGGTCATCCATTGGCGTTCTTTGGCAAACAGTTCTTGAATCTTCTTCCAGTCAGCATCATTGACATTTACAGACACCTTTAATTTTGTGGGAGCATTTTCCAAAACTTTGTCTATGTGCTGATTGATGGTATCAACCTTTTTGCTGATAGTAGTCACAGCACCACCTAATTTGGCTTCTGCACGCTGATACTGCTGAATGGCAGACTCCAGTTCAAGTGCGGCATTGATGAAGGTGTTGGTTGCCTTATCAATGTCCTCACTCAACTGCTTCAACTCAGGAACACGGCTTACAAGTCCATCCTCGGCTTGCTGTTCCTCAACCTCGTTTTCGACATCATTCAACATGTTGTCGAAATCGGATCTTTCTTCTGTGTCTATGTTTATCTTGCTTTTTCTGATTGCCATATTGTCATTGATTTATCGGTGGAAACTTCTGCTGCGTGGTTTAGGCTTGCACATGGAATGAGCCATCTGTGCGCAACGGTGGGCAAACTTCCAGTCATCTTCATCGTCCTTCTTGCCCCAACCAGAAGAGGGAGCAGAACCGCCACCGCCACATGACTCTGACATGGAAGTGGCTGCATCAATGTACCCTGCAAACAACAGCATCGCTACATGAGCGACATTCTCTGTTGTCGCTATATCATTATCCTCTGGAATCTGAACCTCATTAGTAAAGACATCTTTGACAGAGTTCGGAATCCAAATCTTCTTGACCTCATCGCCAGTATTGATGTTGAATGCCGTTTGTGTAATTTGAGGTTGCGACTTTGGTTGTGATGCAGTTGGAGTCTGAACGACAGGACGAACTGGGCGAGGCGCAGGAGCAACGGATGGAGAAACAGGCTTTGTCTTGACTTGTGTAGGTTGTGGGTGCAGTTTCAGCCATGTGGCTTCAATCTTTGACACCATGTACTTTCTGCCAATCTCAGAAGCCTTGAACACGGAAGCGTTCTTGCCGACTGTGTAGCCGACAAGTTTCCGTTGTTTGTCGTAGCGTGGCTTTACCTCATAGCCTTTCATGCGCAACAGATTGAAGTATCTGTCAATGTTAAATTGCTGCATATCTTTGAGGGTGTTTTCACAATCCTCCGCAAGTTCCACTTTCCGCATATTCCGAATTTCCTGCGGTTGTTCCCATCCATGCCGCATATTGATGATTTCCGCAGCCTTCATTGCCCGAAGATGAATATCATGCACATCGTTGGTATTCCCCTCCATGTCCACACGGCAACAATCAATGTGAAGGTGTAGCGTTCCAGACTTGGAGTCAGAGTGTAATCCGCCCACATTCATAGAATTGGTGAAATTGGTCTTTATCTCATTGGAGAAACCGTTGGGCGTAAGTCCAACAGAATCCAAAACGTCCAATGCTTCGTCTTGGAGGTTTGCCCAATCTGCCATCGTGAAGTTAGCAGACTCTGCCTTTGATGGGGAAAGTACAAACGTGGTCATGAACCTTTCCAACTTTCTGCCCACCGTCCTTTCCGCCTGATGATACTGGCAATGATGCTTCATCATGTACCAGATGGCGGTAGGGTCAAGACCATCGGGCATATTGTTCACCTTGACCGTCTTTGCATTCTCCTTTTCCAATGCGTACCTTACGGAGTTGCCTCCATACGATACTACCTTTGCGAGCATAATCATGATTACTCCTTTGATTTGGTCTGTACGTTTGTTGCGATATTCTCTTCAATGCTATACCAATGTTGGATAAGCCCTGCAACGGCATCAATCCACCAACGCATGAACTTCTCATTCTTGAAGAACCGAGCCTTTTCCTCAGCCGTTTTCTTGGATAGCACGTTGCTGATTTTTATCAAATCCGTCCTTGCGATGGCGAGAGAGTTAAGAGCGTCCACCTCTTCCTTGGTGAGCCTCATGCGTGGACGGTGCTTCAAACCAGTCTCAACGACATAGCGGCTCAGACTAATTCCACATTCCTTGGCAAGCGTCTGGAGCTGCTTTAACTCTTCTTTCGTACATCGGTAGGTGTGGACTTCCGTAGGCGGTATCCTTATGATTTTCTTCTTTCTCATTTGTCCTTGTCTCTGATTAAAATGGGATGATTACAAGCACCTTGCAAAGGTGGTCACGACTGCGAGCCTGCGAGTAGTCCGAGAAACTTTTAGGAATACAGAAAGACGGACACGGCTTCTGTATTACAAAAGGATTTCTCGAAAAGTACCTATAAAATGACGGCACTTTTAACAGCGTCCGTCCCCAAGACTGCTTAAACGTATAACAGTTTGGCGGTAGCCTATGGCTGTAAATCGTCCTTTGGGATGATTGCTCTGTATGGTGGCCCATTAGCCTCTGTATGCCTATTGATTGCCGTTATGGTAGCTGTTAGCCTTGTAACCATTGGCATTAGAGCCGTTAGACTGTTGTGTTTGTCCTCCTGCCAGATGCTGTGGATATGTGTTGTGTTCTACCTCATTCTGTTTGGCTTCTGCTTCTTGCAGGGAAGAAGGATTGCCAACAGACTGACTGGAGTAGTTTTGTTGTGGGGAAATTCCACCAGTAACAGCATCGGAAAGATTGTCATTCGTTCCGACCTTACCCACGCTTCTGTTGTCATTAGATGAAGTCGAATTTAGGGAAGAAGAAATATCTGCCGTAGAAGAATTGCCCTTGTTGTCAGTATCGGATATTCCATTGGCAGAATGCCCATCTTCCTTGTCCGACTTTGTATTATCCTCTGTTGTCGTAACAATTGCTCTTGCTTGTGGAACTTCCGTGTGGATGATTGCAGAGCCATCCGCATTGCGCTTCAATGAAAAGCCGTTCTTGACAAATCTTCCGTCCACATACCAACCAGAGAGGGAATGCAGGGTAATGATGCGGTTGTCTCCAACTTTTTGTGAAGAGGAAATGCCCACAGCCTCCATAGCCTGTAAAAGTTTGGGTACGGTCTTGCGGTCTTTATCCCAGAGCTTGGCAAGTTGGGTATTATCAACCAGACATTGCCCACACAAGATTTCCACTTGTTGGGTCTTGCTGATAGGTACAAGTGTTGTTTCACGTTCAGCAAGAGAGGCAAGAGACATGAAGCATTCCATGCGGTCAATCTTGTACTTCTTGCAGCGAAGATACTCCATCTGTACATCGGACAGCGTGAAGCAGTAATGTATCTTTTGTTTATCCATCTTCTGTGAATTTTGAATATTATAACCATAAATGGCAAGACTGTTTTTCTCAGTAAAGAGAAATTCATCTGTGCCGTCCTCGCCTTGGGAAAATGTCCTCTGCTATAACATAGAGCTCGCCTTGCAACCTGTCATTAGAATGGTTGCTTAATCGTGAAATGCACTCAATGCAAACAGACTGGGCAAGAAGTTTTCTTCTGCCGACAGTTGCTTCATCATTGATGCCCTTGTTGGCTCCGCATTGTTCGGCAAGCTGATTGAAAGCATCACGCATCCGAAAGTAGCCGTTGCCAGTATTGATGTAGCTCACGGCAAGGTCAGCGACATTTGCCAACTTACTTCTGTACTCCTCATGGGAAATATCGTCCTTCATCATCGCCATGTCTATTTACAAAGTTCACTCATGTGCTTGGTCGCTGCAGCCTTGGTCTCAGCTTCGGACATACTGCGGTTCTGGCGCATCCAGTTCAAAAGCTCGGACTTCTCAAAGTATATAATCTTGCCGTTGGGACGGAAGAACGGAAGTTCATGCTTGTGTGTCATCTTGTAGAGACTGCTCTTTGATATACCCATGAATAAGGCAGCTTCCTCCAGTGTCAATACTTGCTTGGCATCACGGAGAAGGTTCTCCATTATCCCAATGCGGTGCTCATGTGACTCTACCTTCAAGAGAAGAGTCTCGGAGTCGATAGTTTTGTTCATTATTCTGTAATTTAATTGTTTGTAATTCGTTGTACTGCTTGTTTTGAAAGTGTAGTCCCCCAAGACAGAGAGAAATCCCTGCCCGAAATATGGGGACTACAAAAGTGAAAATAACTGGTTGTTACCCTGAAAAAAATTCTGTTTACTTGTTATCCTGTAAAAAAGTTATTCTGCGTGGATGGGTGTTGGTGGCTGCTGTCCGCTTTGTCTTCGGTATTTGCTTGTTCTCCTCACGCTGTTTGCGACCTCGAAAGGCTTTCTTCGTGTTGTCAACAGCCTTGACCTTTTCATTCGTCAGCACATCTGCATAGATGGCGGTGGATTTGAGCGACTTGTGTCCCATCAGTTTCTTGGTAGTCTCAATGTTGCCGGTAACCGCCTGTACCAAAATTCCGAATGTATGTCTGGAACAGTGAAAAGAGATATTCTTCTCTATGCCCACCTTTTTGGCTATCCTTTTAAGGGCTGCATCCACATTAGCCTTGGCAGGAAGGTGAAACACAAAATCATCATCGCCTTTTGGTGGCATCCATGACAAGGCGGTATTGCCGATTGGTACGGCATTGAGAGCCTTGGTTTTCTTTTGGACGATTACAAGCGTGTTCGTTTCCTTGTTTCTCTTGATGTCACTCCACCGCAGAGCCTTGATGTCGCTGATACGAAGTCCTGTCAGACAGGCAAAACCGAAAGCTCTCTGTGCTTCTGCAACTCCTGGACTTCTCTCATCTGAAGCCATGAACCTTTTCAGTTCATCGGGAGTGAGATACTGCTTATGTGATGACTTTGGCTTGGGGAAGATGTCTGACTTCTCCAACTGGTAGAAAGGGTTAGCCTTCAACTTGCCGAACTTGACCGCCTTGTTGAACACCGTCACTATGCGCTGTTGAACATTGTGAAGTGAGCCTTCACACAAAGGCTTGGCTTCAACTCGTACATATTTCTGTGGTACATAGTCGTTCTTCAACCAAAGGAAGAAAGTCTTGAACCATTCCTTGTCGAACTTCCTCAGAGTGATGTGAGGTCTGCGCTTGTTGGCAAGGAACTCGCTCATCAGGTATTTCAGATACTTTGATTGGTCAACAATAGCCTTGGAGTAGTCTGTATTGTCGCTCATCCAGTCGATGTAAGTCTGGATCCAGTCCAAGACTTCTGGAGACTCGTCATTGGGGATTTCCTTCACAATCATCAAGTGACCTACCTCTGGGATGGTCTCTGGATGAAGAATACGCTCTGCCCTTATCTGGTGAGCACGTTGCAATGTTTCTTCATTTCTTGCTTTGGTCTCTGCATCAACCTCCGGCAACAAATAGAGGGAAAGAAATTCAAACTTGCGCTTGCCACCATCGTAGATGTCAAGATACAAGCTTATGTTGTCGTTGGCAAGTGCCTTTTGTCTGATAGTTATTGTCATGTCTCTATATATTTTCGTTGTCAATGATTTATGTGAACATACCGTCAATGAGGTTGATGGCTTCCTCCTTCTTCTTATCCACGATTTTAGCATAGATTTCCGTGGTCTGAATGTTGGAATGTCCCATCAGCTTGCTTGTGGTAAAAAGGTCTGCACCGAGAGTGAGCATCATCGTTCCGAACGTGTGCCGTGAGCAATGGAATGAGATATGCTTCTCAATGCCAGCTGCTTCCGCCCATTTGCGGAGAGCCCTGCCTATAACGGTCTGTGTGGTTGGAATGTCAAAGAAAGGAATATCATTACCTCTTGGCTTTGGCAACCACCGCTTAGCCTCTTCCGAGAGAGGTATTATAACTGGCTTCTCCGTCTTTTGCATTTCCATGTCTATGTATTCGCCCTTTCCGTCAGCGGTCTTGAAGATGTGCATCGGAGCAAGACGGTACATGTCGCTTAACCGCAATCCTGTAAAACAGGCGAAGATGAAAGCCTCCTTGACCTCTGGGCGGTAACTGTCCGTAGCCATGAGGGTACGAAGTTCCTCAATGGTCAGATACTCTTTCTTGCCATCCTTGGGTTGGATGCGCTCACGTGCATCAAGTTCCTTCATAGGGTTGTTGCGGATAATGCCTTGTCGCACAGCGTTGTTGAGAGCAGTGGAGAACATTCCGAGGTATCGGCTTGCCGTATTCTCGCTGATAGGTCTTGGCTCGCCATACTTGATATGGGAGTTTGGGAAGTTACGCAAGAACTTCACATATCCACGGCAGAACTCCGCATTGACCTCTTCAAGAGAAATGAAGCCTTTGTTTGTCTCGTCAAGATATTTCTCCACGGTGTGCAGCATTTCCACACGGCAATGGAGCGTTGACTTCTTGATGCCGACACCACCTTCACAATACTTCTTTATCCATGTGGTAAGAAGCATTGAACCTTGCTTGACGGTTTCCCAATCCTGTATGCCGTGACCATGCAGGGCTTTGATGCGCTCTGCCTTGATGCGTTCTGCAACCGCCATAGTCTGCTTGTTCTGTTCCTTGCAGACAGGATTGATTTCGGGGACGAGGTAGAGTTTGAGGTATTCATACTTCCTTACTCCCTTATAGTAGATGTCAAGATAGATACTCTTGTTGCCATCTGCGAGCGACTTCAACCGAATTTTAATCGGTTCTTTCAGCTTTACTTGTTTCTTTGGTCTTGCCATGATGTATGAAGTGTTATTTTGTTTTTGTATTCTGCTACATTGGAGGGTCTTTCTCTCTCTTGTTGAAAGTTCATGTCAGATATGGTTTCCTATGCTGACATTTGCTCTTCTTTCTCTTCCCTTACTTCGGAAAACTGATGTAAAGATAAGAAAACAAACCGAGAAACGAGAAACAAAACGGAAACAAGAAACAGTCTTTTATGTCTTTTTAAGAGTGAGTTTAGCAAACATCGGAAAATTCAAATTATCGCTTAAAGCATTGATACTTAGCGCATTTACTTTCATTTGCTTTCTTGTCTTTTCAAACGCATTTCGGAGGACTAAGATATTCTTCACGTCCTGCTCCTCGTTGTTCATGGCGATGTAAACAGAGATCGCACCAACAACGGCAACTACACCGGCGATGGCATAGCACAGCTTCACTACATAAGGAACATACTTCGCAATCTCCTCCGTAACGGTGGAGAGGGCATTGGTTCCTGCGGTGTAGTCACCTGCTGCGTTCTGCGCAAAGGTTACGGCAGTACCGCAAAGAAGCATCATGGCGAGCATCTTCATGCGATTGGCATTGAAGAGATTCTTAGCAAACTTTTTAATTTTCTTCATTTCTTTCTTACGTTTTACAGATTTTGTTAATTACTATTCACACGATTCTTCTCTCTTGGCCATTTAAGATTTTTTCGTTATCCTGTTTATTTGTTATCCTGTCATTTATCGTGTCCGTTAATCTAAATGATGTTATATCCAAAGAAGGCTGGGAATAGAATGAGTGCTCCAATCATGAACAGACAAGCCCCGACGAGCATCATAATGCTCTTTGTGATGTCACCTTCTCCAGTCGTCATCTTGAAATAAATCTGCAATGCGCCAATGATGGCAACAATAGCAGCGATAGCGTAGGAGAGATAGACCACATATAACATCATTGTAACTGTATAGTCATGCGCATTAGCCAAAGCATCCGCTCCCCAGCTGTAGTCAACACCTCCGCATTTTGCGGATGCTAACATTGGCTGGAAGAGCAGGATGCCAGCCGAACAAAAACCGACAATCTTATGTGTTACACCCAAACCTTTTATCATACGTTATCCCTTGAATAGAAGATTTTTGGACCACCAGGCTTCTGGTTAAGCAGCATGCTCACCATGACATCAGCCTCAGTTTCACCTGTGCTGTCAATATCCACGTCTTCCATGGAATCCTGCAAACGTTGGCATTCTTCTTCGACACTGGTATGTTCCTTCTTAATCTTTTCTTGGTACTTATTGGCATCGTCATCATTTTCAATCCAAGTGACGGACGATGGCTCTTCCTGTTCTTCAGTGGTATCACCATTAAGATGGAATCCATTAGAATCTTCAGTGATGCTAATGGGTTCTTCCTGATTCTGCATCTGACTGACATCAAAATCTTCCTCTTCTGTCTTGGGAGCATCTTTCTTCGCATACAAATCTTGCATGATGATTGCGGAATAGTAGATGACATAGATGACTGTCAGAACTAATACGAATATGGCAAATGCACTCATTTTAATACTTGAATTTTTGGTTCGACTTCAAATTTGCGAGTGCAAAGGAACAATGATAAATCAATATAAAATGAAGAAATTCTGAATTACAATCGAATATTAACAGGAGTTTAGTTTTGAGTATGATATTGCATAAATTTTCATACTCGAAAAGGTATAAAAACAAAAAAGGAGCCTCGGTTTGAGACTCCTTATATACATGGCAGCACAAGCTGGCTACAGTTCGGAATTAGTCTGTTTTACCAGATAGTCATTCAAATCGTTATATGGATTGAATCTGTGTGTCTCATCAATGACAATATCACCAAGAATTTCTTTCATAGACAGAAATGTGCGCTTGCCACCATCGTCATTGTCGAGAAAAGAATGTACATATTTATATGATGGAAGCTCATTCAAAGCCTTATCAAGGCAGTTGATAGAGTTTAAAATCATATAATCACATTGATACGGCAGACAGATACGTTTGCTATTTATGTCGGTGAGCATCATGTATGATAGGAAATCCATAAAACCTTCGAAGATGATGATATGCTCCTGGATCTCCTCGTTACTTTTCCGAATAAGAGTTATATCCTTATGGCCTATACATCCTTTATAATACTGGTTTCTGATTTCGTACCCTCCAATTCTATTACGAAAGGCAATGCCGAAATAATGCTTGTCGCGCAGGTCATAATGGACTTCGCAACAATAAACACGGCTTAGATTTACATCAATCTTCCGCTTCATCATATATGATAACAAGGCTTGATGTGTAAGTGGATGGTACACTACATTGTGCATTTGCCCGGACTCCTGTCTTTTGGGTGGGGCATCTTTCCGATGATAAATCGCGTTAATGAATGAATTGCTTTTAGGAGCGAGTATTGTAAGGGCTTCACTGGTGGTCTTCACATTGTATAACCCTTTTATTAAGTCAAGGATGTCACCACCTTCTCCTAAACCATAGTCATACCATTCATTTCGACTGGAGTCAACCTTGAAAGAAGGTGTGTTCTCACTGCGGATTGGGGAGTTGTACCAATAAATACGTCCCTTTTGCTTTACTGCCTTGTGTCCTTCCTGTTCAAGGAAATCCACTAAATTGATGAGTTTGGCCTGTGATATATTCATAGTTTATAATGTAAGTATGCCAGTACATATATATAAACAGCCAAACTAAACTAAACCGTCCTTATCAGTTTCTTCTGGCTGTTTTTCCAATTCCTGTTTCTGAGGGACATACTGGTAAGCCTTATCCGTCTTTAGTATCAGTCCCATCTCAATCAGGTATCGAAGCAAGCTGATGATTGTGTTTCGACCTCTTGAATAACCGATGTTTGAATAACCATCCATCAAGAGATTGATCATCTTTGAATAACCCAGTGGAACATTATCGCCAACAACGCTTTCAATAGCCTCTCGATGCTGCTCTTCCGTTAACCTGGAGAAGTGCATCTTCTTGTCACGTCTGGCAAGTTCAGCCTTGTAGCCTTCCACATAGCCTGGAAGACCGTTGTTGTCGATTCGAAACGCAAAAGGGGCAAATTCCTTGTCTCTAATGAACATTGCTTTCACCTCGCTCATATTGCTGTCATCAATATTCTTGGTAATCTGAAGAACCGTCTCAGCTTTGTTGTTCAACTCCGAACCTATATGGCCACGAGTGTTGTCATCGCTTTTGTTCAAGTGAAGCACGGTGTGAATGTGTAAGTCATAGAAACTTGACCATCGCATTAGGTCATTGATAATGTCAAGTGCCTCACTTGGATTGTTGATGTCCCTAAGAAGGTCACGCACACCATCGATAACAACCAAGCCGTATCGTGAATCACCACGTAATGCCAGGGTGATGATGTCTCGTCTCTGTTCTGGAGTGTACTCGCGCAAAACAAAGAAGTCGATGAGTCCGCTTTCTTTGTTCAATGGAAGGTTAGCCAACTTCAGTATTCGCTCCAGAACCTTATGGCAGTGGTACTTGCTCTGTTCTGTATCAATATAAAGAATCTTCTTCTTGTCTTCTGGCAAGTGTGCCTTATATCCAAGAATCTCTTTACCTGAAATGGCAGCAGCAACAATAGCAGAGACGTTGAACGTCTTTTTACTCTTTGGCTTGCCGACCGAAGCACTGAAGTTGCCCAGTGTGGCTATGGTCGCACCTCCACAGGTGATGATTTCAGGGGGAAATGAATATTCCTCTGTTACCTTCAGTTTGATGTGCTTTAATAACTGCTCGAATGTCTTCTGGTCAATTCTCTGATTGCCTAATGTTGTTATATCCATCATTATTTTAAGTCTTTATGTTTATAAACTCCTTTTAATACTTTCTCCATATGAGTGTCTGCATATTCTTCTATCTCCTCCTGAGAGAGAACCCTATTTTTTGCAATCCACCTGTTCAGGTCATCTCTTCGGATGTATATCACCTTACCGTTTGGCTTATATATAGGCAGTTCGTGCTTACTTGTAAGCTTATACACAAGACTTGGTGATAGTGTGAGGTAGTCGGCTGCCTCTGTGACAGTCAGATACTCTTTGAGGAGATACATCTTTTTTTCTATAAAGAGCATGTGGTTGGCAAGTTCTTTAAGTGTCCCGAATCTTCTAAGAAAATATTCGAGATTATTGAGTTTGTTGATTGTCTCCTCAATATCTTCAGTCTGTTCGAGGACTTTCTTCGCTGATTCAAGCCTGTCCAGCAAACTCATGATGTGCATATTGTCAAGTGGATTGATTCGTTGAAATTCTTGTGGTGTCATGGTCTTGAATGATTTCGTTATACGTTCTGTTCTGTAACAACCAATCGTCAAGTTCGCTTCTGTCGAAGTACATAAGCTTACCTGTCGGTTTGTAATGAGGAATTTTACCTGCACTGGTCAGTTTGTACAGGTGTGATTCAGTGATACCCATATACTCACAGGCTTCTGCAACTGTGAAAACAGTCTTGACCTCGCTGTAGAATCGGTCAACATGCTCGATAGTCAATAGCCTTGGATTGATATAATCCAATTTTTCCTCGATGCAATGAAGCCGCTTGGGTAAGTCACTATTGACAAGTTCTGTGAGTCGCTGGTCTATGGAAACAATCATGTCCAGCGTACTGTCTGAAATTTGTGTTTTACGTCTGCCCATTCTTACTTATTTATCTTGTTAAATACTTTAAATACTATGGAGAAAGCCCTCCGTTACCATTGTGAACCGGTTACGGAGGGCAAAAGTACATGGATAGTCAGGAATAAGAAAGAGAGAAAATAGAGACTCTACCTGATTCTCTCGGTCATTCCCTGACTATTTCTTTGCAGTTATTTATCAGTGTTTCTTTTTCTTTGATATTTCTGCCCAATAGGACGTACTGCTTCATCAATGATCTTCTCCTGGGCTGACATCTCCAAATCGACAATGGAGTAGAGCGCAGAGGACAAAGACTTCTGGGTCAAAGTGTCTTTGCCAGTGGAGCTAACAATGCAGCGTTGACGGGCAAGAACGTTCTGCCAGTTACGGATGATGAGATTGTAGAGGGACAGCTGATCGAAGAAAAAGGCGACAAGCCGATTGTTGCGAGAATGGAGTGGCATAGTCATCTTACCTTCCAAAAGAGAAAGAAGGTCACTGGCATTGATGACTTCGCTGAAGATTTGAGCCTCGTTGCAACAACGGGCAAGAATACCAAGGTCATCATTGTCGAGACAGGAACATAGATTAAGGTCGGATGCCTCTCTGGCTTTCTTACGGGCAACAAAGGTGTTGGATGAAGGTAGCGTAGTGTTGAACAGAGTAAGCATTTCTCTCAGTTCTGTTTCGCTAATTTTGCTTTTGTTGAAATAGTTCTCAACAAGGTCACGTCGATTGGTTAGTAGTGAATCAAGAATGCGGTAGTTCTTCTGATGTTCATTCTTGCTCCATGCGTCGATGGCATCGTGGAACTCATGGCTATAAACAAAATCATCAGCATAACGCTGATAAAGTTTGCCTTGGTTAACAACTTCAACCTGATAGAGGTCATAAGCTTCGTGGAGCAGTTCGAGCAAGCCCGAATCACCACTCTTGGCAGCGGTCAGATGCCCTGTCCGCGTCAGTCTCTCAAAAAAGAGAGAGGAAGAATTTTTCTTTTCTCATTGTTCTTGATATTGATTAAAGTAAAAATATAACAAAACGGCTTTCGCCGAATAATGCTTTCTTTGTTTTATGGCGACACATGATTTCTCTCTCATAAAGCTTCATTTGTTGTCGTTTTAAAGACCAATGTTTAGTTGCCCTTACTACCTTGTTGGTGAGGGAACATACCATCTCGTTCTCACAAAGAACTATCTCATTTTGAGAAGCTATATTTGATTCTGAACTTGCCATAGTTTGCAAAATTATAATATAGAATTGTAATAACCATATCCATGTTAGTCCATCTTGCTTCAACCTGTTGGTAGAGCGTGATTTATTGCCTAACTTTGCTAATTTAGTTCATTCTACTGTCATAATTGCACGTTTTAAAGACCCATGTATGTTGATTATTATACGTCGGATAAATAAACGCAAAAAGTGGGTAAATGATTTATTTACCCACCTCTGTGTTGTTGGATGAAATAATCTCCGTTAGTTTATCCATTGTTGTATTTTGATGCAATTCTCTTCAGGTCAACATCAAAGACTGCATAGTCTGGTCGCTTTTTTAATGCGGTAAGTCCTGTAACAAGACTTCCTCGATTGGGAGCCTGTCCGTTGATACTGAAACAAGCTTTTGCTTTCTCCCAATAATCTTTGTTCGTTTTCGAGAAAGCGAAAAAGATAAAGTAAGAGAGGTGGCGCTGGCTCTTAATCCATTCGATGGGTTTTCTCGTGGTTTGTTCTCCGAGATTGAAGATGCTAAGGAAAGCATCGACTGTAGTGTCCGGGCTAATATAGCCTTTGTCGTGAAGATCTTGATATAGACTTCGGACTCGTCGTGAACCATAGACTGCATCAAAATATCTCTCTTCATTAGGTTGAGTGAGTTCTGAGAAATCAACTTCTGGATAGAGTTTCATCACTTTCTCGTTCCGTTTGAATTGCTTTTCTGTTACAGGGAGTGATGAAAGCTTGTTAGATTTGTCGATATTCCATTGCTCCTCGAAATGTGACCATTTGTGGCGCATGGTGAGGTGCAGCATTTCACCTATGGCAAAGGCGAGAATCTTTAGTGTGTATAAGTCTGTGTCACCTTTAGGCTGGTACTCAGCGGTAAGATAACCTGCACTAACTGCACGATCGAAAAGGTCGGCAGCTTCCTCGTAAGCAAACTCGTTAACAAGATATTTGAACTTACCTTTGGACTCTTGGTTGAGGTCAAAGCACAAGGCATGGATGGACTTCATTGCTTGAACTACGCCAGAGAGAGCATCATAAGTGTTCTTTGGCAAAGTCTCTTTACCATCCTTAATATAGTTCTCCAACATTTCAGGGGAACCCAGCATTGCAATCTTATCTATGATTATTGGGTCTGGATTAAGGCTGGTATATAGCATTATATCCTCCTTCCATTGCTCGAAATGGAGCAATTCGTCAGCGTAGGTTGTTAACTTCGTGTTACCTCCTATGCAGATGTCATAAATGAGTTGCTTTGCGAACTTGTTGAACTTTACAAAGCTCAATACGGCTTCTTGTCTCGTTACCATATATAATAATGTATGAAGTTCTACTCGCTTATGCTTGGTATTAGGTTGACCGCTGCTTGCTTGTTTTTATCAAGCACTTTGGCATATATCTGAGTAGTGGAAAGCTCACGATGGCCAAGGAGTTTAGAGACTGTATAGATGTCAGCTCCAAGGTCGAGCATCATTACTGCGAAGGTGTGACGAGCGCAATGGAAGGTGAGATTCTTCGTGATACCAGCAGCGAGTGCCCAACGCTTCAGTTCAAGTGAAGTCCATGCGCCATAAGTGAATCCTTCGAACACACGGTCAACATCGTTGCGACGTGTGCCTAAATATGCTGCTGCCTGGTCTGAAATATCAAGATATTCCTGTCCACCAGTTTTCTTCTGTTTGAACACAATACGTGTGAAGTCGCCAAACTTCTGGATTTCGCCCCAAGTCAGCTTCTCAATATCGCTCTTGCGAAGTCCTGTCAGACAAGAGAACAGGAATGTGGCTTTTAGAATGGGGTAGTTGCATGGGGTAGCAGCCATCTTCTTCACCTCTTCGAGTGTCAGATATTCACGAGCCACTTCTTCAGCCTTGAAACCCTCGATGCCACGCATAGGGTTCTTGTCAATGATGTGCTCCTCAAAAGCCTGATTGAGACAGGCGCGTAGTTTGTTGAAGTAAGAAACCTTCGAGTTCTGTGACAATCCAACGAATACATAAGAAATTTTAGGATCCGTCTTCTTTTGAGCATCCTTCTCTGCTGTATTCAGATAATCCTTAAATCCCTGAATCCATTCGGCATCGATATCATCGAAGGTTGTTGCCTCGTCACAATATACCTCCAAATGCTTCAGACAACTATGCCAGTTGCCCCAATTACCATTTGAATCAGGAGTCTTCAGGCGCTCTTCACACATCTTACGATAGTAGTCAAGGAAGCGGACACCTTCCTGCTTGGGCTGGGTGATGTCAAACTTGCCGTTGATGATTTCCAACTCTCGTTTGGCTCTCATGGCATTGGCTGCTGCAAGAGCCTGACGGTTCTGTTCTCTTTCCTGTGGGGTAGTTGGAACTACCTGATAGAGCTTCAGGTATTCCTTATGACGCTTGCCACCTACATTGATGTCAAGGTACAGGCTCGAACTTCCATCTTTGAGCTTCTTTTCACGAAGCTTCACTTGTCCTCTTTGGACGCTTGCTGATTTTTTCTTTGCCATAGTTTGTTATCGTTTTTAAGATAACCACCGAATTTACTTTCGAAGGACATTTTTTCTGTCCCCGGGGGACAGATTTTGTGCCTTTGATGTAATCTCGGGGGACATCTGGGGGACAAAGTTAGGAAAAAATCTGCAAATAGACAATGCCTAAGTCAAAAATCTGCAAATAACCGAACAATCTTTAATACTTGAAAATAAGCGATTTACAGCGGTATATTTGCAGATTTTATAATTTTCTTTGCAGTGGGTTCACTTTCCGATGCAAAAGTGTTTGAATATATTTTGTAGTGTTTCTTCGCTGGTGATTTCGCCTCCTGTTATTTCAGCGAGATGGCTGATACATTCGCGCAAGTCTTGTGCTACGAGATCAGAAGGTATGTTTTCGTTTATGCCGTCAATTACACGGTTGACGGCTTCGAGTGAACGGATGAGTGCCTCATAATGTCGGGTATTAGTGATAATAATGTCACTTTGTGATATCTCAGGCACATTGGCAAATGTCAGGAGCATTTGTTTGAGCTTATCGATATTTGTGCCGAATTTTGCCGATATGTGTATTTGGTGGGCATGAGGAGGCAATTTCTCTATCTCGGTGCACACTGGCTGATTTGTGATGTCGGTCTTGTTGTAGGCAACAATAAGTTGTTTATCCTTGCATAAAGGATATAATTTCTTGGATATTTCTTTTATTTTGTCAGATTTCCCGGTTGCGTCGACCATCCAAATTATAATGTCTGCCTGATTTATCTTTTTGAATGTAAGGTCTATTCCGAGCCGTTCAATCGTGTCTTTTGTGTCTCTTATTCCCGCAGTGTCAATGAAGCGGAATACTGTTCCATTGATGTTAACCGTATCTTCTATCACATCGCGCGTTGTGCCGTGAATATCACTCACTATTGCGCGGTCTTCACCAACGAGAGTGTTAAGCAAGGTTGATTTGCCTGCGTTGGTTTCCCCGATGATGGCTACGGGAATGCCGTTTTTTATGGCATTTCCTAAGTTGAATGATGAAGCGAGACCTGATATTTTCGACTTCACTTGCAAGGCTATCTGTTTCAGCTCATCGCGGTCGGCAAATTCAAGTTCTTCATGGTCGCTGAAATCAAGTTCAAGCTCCATGAGTGATGTCAGTTTGAGCAGTTTGTCGCGCAACGTGGACAATTCACGGCTGAATCCTCCTCGCATCTGGTTCATTGCCATGCGGTGTGTGGCAGCCGATGTCGACTTGATAAGGTCAGCAACGGCTTCTGCCTGACTCAGATCCATCTTGCCGTTAAGGAAAGCCCTCTGTGTATATTCACCCGGTCCGGCTGAGCGACATCCGTTTTCTATAAGAAGGCGCATCACCTGTTGCAGAACGTATGATGAGCCGTGGCATGATATTTCCACGGAGTCTTCGCCGGTATATGAGTGCGGTGCGCGGAAAATACTTACGAGCACCTCGTCAATTATTTCGTCTTTACCGTTTCTGATGAATCCGAAATTTATTGTGTTGGCGTCGCGTTTATCCAATGGAGTGCTATGTTTGTCAACCGGCCGGAATATTTTGTCTGTGATACGGATTGCTTCCGTTCCGGATACTCTTATTATTCCTATTGCTCCTCCGCTGGCTGTGGCGACAGCGCAGATTGTATCATTGTGTTCCATTGTTTGCGTGAAATGTTTTTAAGACATTGTTCTGAAAGTCAAAGTGAAATGTTATTGACAAACTCAGATTATGACTTTTGAGTGATTGAATATACCCAAGCTATTGCATATGAAAGATAATTTTATGCACGAGGCAATATGAAATCACAGCCTTATTTATGTCCTTAATGTCGTGATAATGTGCAAGTTTGTGTATCTTGAAGTCATTGTCCGGAGTATATATTGGCTGATACGAGCCTGCAAATGTGCTCGAGACAACTCCTGTCTGTATCGTCAAAACTGTCAAGGCGGTCGCTGTCGATGTCTAAAACAGCCGCCACATCACCTTGTCTTAGCAGCGGCACTACAATTTCTGATTTTGACAGTTGGCTGCATGCGATGTGTCCGGGAAATCTTTCTACGTCCGGCACCACAATCGTCTCTTTCCTTTCCCATGCCGTTCCGCATACTCCGTTGCCTTTCTTTATGCGGTAGCATGCCACGCTGCCTTGAAACGGACCGAGCGAGAGGATGTCGCCTTTTACTATGTAGAATCCTACCCAGAAAAAACCGAATGTCTCTTTTAGCGCGGAAGAGACGTTTGCCATTACGCTCACTTCGTCGTGTTCATTATGAATGAGAGCTTCAAGTTTTCTTGTGAACTCTTCGTAGCGTGACTTTTTATTTTCTGTTGTAGAGTTGAAATCTATTTCTGCAGTCATAAAATATATGATAACGTTATTCTGAAAGCTAAATATTATATATTGTTCTGTTGGATGAATGTCTCATAACAGTAATGTGCCTCAAAGTTACAGAATTTATTCATCATTATGTCAAACTTTCTTTTAATTTCTTTTTCAAACCGTTATTTTCATGTAATTTTGCATGCTCAAATCACGGGATATGGCAAAATACGGTGATGAAGATTTGTTGTGGAGGCATATCAGGACACGTTTCAATAGAGGAATCGCCCGCTACGGACTCATAGATGATGGTGACAGGATTATGGTTGCATTGTCTGGAGGAAAAGACTCTTTGGCACTGTTGTCGTTGCTTGCGGAGAAGTCACGCATTTTCAAGCCGCGCTTCTCGGTCGTGGCAGTGCATGTGGTGATGAGGAATGTGGGCTACAGTTCTGACCTAGACTATCTGCGGTCATTTTCGGAGAGTCTTGGCGTACCGTTTTTCCATGTAGAGACGTCTTATGAATATTCCGAACAATCGGACAAGCCTCACTGTTTCCTTTGTTCATGGAACCGTCGCAAAGCACTGTTCGAGAAAGCAAAGGAGATGGGCTGCAACAAGATAGCGCTCGGACATCATATGGATGACATCCTTGAGACTTTACTTATGAATATGCTTTTTAGCGGAAGTCCGAGTCCTATGACTCCTCTGCTGAGGATGAAAAAGTTTGACATGACCCTTATTCGTCCTATGTGCCTCATCCGTGAACGTGAGCTTGCCTCTCTTGCAGAGGTACGCAGCTTTATTGGTCAGAAGAAAAAATGCCCGTACGAACGGGCTACCAATCGCAGCAGAATGAAAGGTCTGCTTGCCGAGATGGAACATATCAACCCGGAAGCATGTTACAGTCTGTGGAGGTGTGTTGAAAAACTGCTGTCTGGAGATAGTGCCGGCAATGATGCGGAAGACGGAATTTTTTAGGATAATAACTATTGATATTATGGCATTACAAAGTGTTTATTCTGTAATTTTACTGATTTTCTCAAATGTGTTCATGACAGTGGCGTGGTACGGACATCTGAAGATGAAGGAGGAGTTCAACTGGTTCGCGTCGCTTCCGCTTATCGGTGTGATAGCTTTCAGTTGGGCTGTGGCATTCTTCGAATACTGTCTGCAAGTGCCTGCCAATAGGTTGGGGTTCAAGGATAACGGCGGTCCGTTTGACATAATGCAGTTGAAAGTCATTCAGGAGGTCATCACCCTTACTGTGTTCACAGTGTTCTCCGTCATAGCCTTCAAGGCAGAGTTGCATTGGAACCATTTCGTGGCATTTGTGCTGCTGGTGCTTGCTGTATATTTCATATTTAAGAAATAATTACATCAGCAATGTTCTCCGGAGTGTCGCGCGAGAGATGTTTCTGTCTCAGATAGGATTCACTTCGCTGTTGGCATAAGACCGTCCGTGAGTATATTAAGTGACAGCCATCCTTATGATTGTCTGTTAACAGGCGGAAGTACTGAAGACTTCGTTTTTATGTTCCGCCTGTTATCTTTTGTTTCAGATAGAAGTTTCCTATGTGCATCATACGATAACTAAAATCAGTCGCGGCGTTTTCTCTGAGTCATCATAATTTCATAATTCAGAGATTAATAATATATTTTTCCATAGAACTGCGTATTTCTGCATTAACGCAACTTGTTGATAATCTGAATTTTATCGTGTTTCGGAGAACCGCTCTTTTCCGGCGGCATTACGATAAAGCCTGTTCTGCATGTCGAAACGGGCTTTATCGCATTACAATATGGACGTTCCTGGAGTATGGAAGACGGCTTTCAGGAATGCGGAAGAGCCTTTTCCGCTTGACATTGATATTCAAACGTATGCGGTGCGGTGTGTTTTTTACAAGTAAAGAGACCTCTGTTTGACATATTATTTCCCAGAATCTGAAAAACAGAATGTTAAATCGCGCATATGTGTTAACTAAAAAATACCTTAGGATTAACTAAAACGGACTTTTGTGCTTTAACTGTTTCCTGCATGGAAATACAGTAAACGCATTGGATATATTTATAACAATGGAATATCAAATTATAGAAGACAAGTAACTGTTTAACGTTAATCGATATTATAAATTCTCTCAGCTGTATCCATATCTTTACCGTCATCTTGTATGCTTTTGGGATAAGGAAAGCTGCGCCCGGCAAAAAGGATCAAGCTAAGAACATTTTCTTACATATCAGAATTTAATAAGAAACCGGTTTGTCATGCGTCCTCTACTTTGCCGTTATTTGTTTGATGACAACCTTCTACGATTGACAAATGCTTCGTGTACACGGGACTTAATCATGAACAGGAAATTCATAGCGCGTAGATTAAGGCAAAGAGACGGATGATAAGTGTAATTGTGCACTATTTCCCGATGATTGTTCTTCAAATGACTTAATCTCTCTTATGACTGTTAAAACACTTAAATAGTTTTCTCCAACGGTATTTAAGTATTATTTTTACATAAATTTTTTATTGCCGAATATGCTTTATTTGTCAAGAATACGGCTGTCTGATATCATTAGCAAACACAGCTATCTTTACTGTACGACACCGACGCCATGTTTGGAATGATTCACAATGCAGATGCAAATATAGTATTAAAGTTGTTATAAACAAATTTTATGGACTGTATAATATATAGGATATGAAAATAAAAAGACTTTCTCTCTTTCTGCTTACGGCTCTGAGCCTTATGTCGATTGGTTGTGGCAATGATGACGGTACGGACGATTCATACGTTGATATTGTCATGCACGTGTCTGAAAATACTGTTTGGAATCAGGTGCGGGGCATTGATGAGCCAAAGGAATACATGCTTGTGAAGGAACGTTCTGCTTCATCATGGCAGGAGCTTGCTATTGGCAGCATCGAGGGTTTTGATTATGTGCGCGGTCACGCCTACGAGTTGAAGGTACGCAAATACGTTCTGGCAAATCCTTCACAAGGCGGAACAAAATATGTCTATCGTCTGCTTGACATAATAAGCGACGTCACTGTTTCGCCTGGCGGGGTGCCTGACGAGGCAAAGTTCAAGCTCAAAATGGTACAATTGGAAACATTTATGCACTTGGACACACCGTTGGCGGCACCGTTTGACATGCTGAAGTTCAGAGTGACAGACAACAATGATGCATACTCACCAGTAGGATTCCCGGGATTCCTGCAGTATTATGATTCGCTTGTCGTTTCCTCTCCGGAGATGCCCGATACGTATTGTTTATATAAAAAGGAGCATGATTATAATTCCGCCTCTGAAAGATTCATGTCCCAGTTCAGTTCTTATTTCTTCGTAAAAAAGGACTTTCAGATATTTCTCAAAGGATATAAGGACGGAGAGGTGAAGTATGAATATAAGGTAGACCAAATCATGCGAGAGAGAGATTTTCTCGGAATCGACTGGAAATATGGAGATGTCGTGCTCGACAATCCAAAAACATCAGGCATATATTGTGTGCTTGATAACAGATATGAGTATATGTTGACCGACACACAAGTGCGCAACAATATACCTTATGTTGAAATTGGCGTAGCCTATACATCCGGACTTACTGACGCCGAGTACATCAAACGGCAGGAAAACGGATTGCGTTGGCTGCTCGAAGAACATTTGGGAGAAAAAATCACCGAGACAAGGTCAGAGTTTAAGACTGTGCCGGAAGGTGCGGAGGTGGTGGAAACTTACGGTAATGCCACTACACGGGCGGCACTTGTACACACCAATGGAGACGACCTGCATGCGGAAAGATATTATATAATCACTGAGAAGAAGTGACACATAAGAGTTTCAATTGGATAGTATTTGTGATTCAAGTCAATTGAGTCAGTGATTGGAGTGTCCTCTTTTGTATGTTGAAATGATTGTCATTGGGTAATGAATGGCTGATGGTTTTGTCTTAACCGGAATATTCATCAGACTTATAGTAAAAAGTCGTTTCGGAAGTCTGATGCGATTCCGGCTTAGCGTCTTGTGTTGAGAAACATCGTCATGGTGTCGTATTTTTATTCAGTATGTATATTGTCTGACGCATACTTCGAATATTATTATATTTGTCTGAGATAGTCTGCACCCGTGAATTTGAAGGCAGGTTCCCTTTCCGCCCGTTTGCGTTATCTGTGTTTTTTCTATGTATTATTATTTGTCTGTACAGATGTTTTTGTAATTTTGTGTCAGATTTAGAAACTTTTCAAAGGATAACGATATGTACGAAACTTATGTTTTCGATCTTGATGGAACGCTGCTTAACACACTTGACGATCTGGCAGCAAGCTGTAATTATGCGTTGAGACATTGCGGAATGCCGGAGAGAACTGTTGACGATGTAAGAAGATTCGTGGGCAACGGTGTGAGGAAACTGATGGAACGCGCTGTTCCGGAAGGTGTTGATAACCCGCTGTTTGATGAGGCTTACGCGGTGTTCCGCAGTCATTACATGGAGCATGGACTTGACACGACACAGCCATATCCGGGAGTTATGAGGATGCTTGAACGTCTGAAACAAGGAAATAAGAATGTGGCAGTGGTGAGCAATAAGTTTTATGCTGCGACACAAGAGTTGTGCCGACATTTTTTCAGCGGATATGTGGAGGTTGCGATAGGGGAGCGCGACGGCATACGCAAGAAACCGGCGCCTGACACCGTGATGGAAGCTCTGAAGGCATTGGGCGTTGATAAAAATGGCGCTGTTTATATAGGCGATAGCGATGTTGACGTCATGACGGCACGCAATTGCGGAATGCCGTGCATCAGTGTGCTGTGGGGATTCCGCGACCGTAGTTTTTTGGAAAAGCATGGTGCCACTACCTTTGTAACCAGTCCTGACGAAATAGTATGAACATAAGTGAAGCCTGAAGCATATTTCAATGCTGCCGGCTTCGCGTTTTTATGTCTTATATACTATTGTCTGGCAGTATGGACCTTACTCATATCTTATGGCTTCTATCGGATCAAGCTGCGCCGCTTTCTTCGCAGGATACCATCCGAAGAAAACTCCGGTGAATGTGCAGACCGCAAAGCTCATGATGATGCTCCAAGGTTGGATGAAAATGGGCCAGTGGGCAAATGTGTTTACCGCATAAGACGCTCCTACACCTATCAGGACTCCTATTATTCCACCGGTTACACTGAGCATTATCGCTTCTATGAGAAACTGGTTCAGGATGTCTATGCTGCGTGCTCCGACACTCATGCGCAGTCCGATTTCGCGTGTGCGTTCGGTAACACTGACGTACATTATGTTCATAATGCCTATGCCGCCAACAATCAGAGATATGCCTGCGACACATCCCAGAAGCACTGTAAGCATGTCGGTGGTTGAGTTCATCATATTCGACAGTTCTTCCTGTGAGCGTATGTTGAAGTCGTCTTCGTCACCCGGAGTGTCGCTTGTAGCGTTCTTCAGTTTATGGTTACGACGCAGTATCTGTGTTATTTCCTCCGTTGCCTTGTCGGTAACGTTCTCTGTTATGGCAGAACATGTTATTCCGCCCAGATAGGTCTGTGCCAGAATGCGTTTCATGACAGTGGTGTATGGTGCCAGAGCAAGATCGTCCTGGTCCATTCCCATTGAGTTGTAGCCTTTTTTCTTCAGCACACCGATGACTCTGAATGGTATGGAGTTGAACCGCACCACCTTTCCTATAGGATCAGAACCGTCAGGGAACAGATTGTCAACCACGGTCTGTCCCAAGATGCAGACTTTCGCGCTCGACTTTATGTCTGCGTCTGTGAATATCTCTCCGTCGCTTACAGAGAGTTGTCTGATGTCCAGATAGTCCTGACTGACTCCGTATATTGTAGACGGAGTATTGTTGTTGCCGTATATCCATTGTCCGCTGCTTGTTACTGTAGGACTGATACCTTTGATGTAGTTGCATTCGTCTTTCAATGTTGTATAGTCACTTATCTTCAGCGTTTCCATGGATGAGGCATCCTGTCTTACTCCTCCTCTCATGTCTGCACCCGGATGTATCATAATCATATTAGAGCCCATTTCGGCAATGTTTGCCTGTATGCTTTTCTTCGAGCCTTGTCCTATCGCAAGCATTGTAATAACCGATGCGACACCAATTATGATACCCAGTGCGGTCAGAAATGAGCGCATCTTGTTGGCGGCAATGGCTTTCAATGCGATTTTAAACAGATTAGCGTAATTCATCTATTTCTATTATTGTCAGTTCGTTGTGTTTTTATTGCTCAATCATCCTTGTTTACAGGCAATGCCGCCAGTCCTTCTTTCGCAGAGAGAATGTTGTTGTTTGTCTCGTCGCTTATTATTACGCCGTCGCGCAACATTATGTTCCGTGATGAATAGTTGGCAATGTCAGGATTGTGTGTGACGAATATTATAGTGCGACCTTCTGCATGTAGCTTTTGGAATAACACAAGAATCTCGAATGAAGTACGGGTGTCGAGGTTGCCTGTAGCCTCGTCGGCAAGTATGACAGCAGGGTTGTTTACCAGTGCACGTGCGATTGCCACGCGTTGCATCTGTCCTCCTGACATCTGGTTAGACTTGTGATACATGCGGTTTTCAAGACCTACTGCGCGTAAAGCCTCGGTCGCGCGCTCAAGGCGTTCCTTAGCATTTACAGACGCATTGTACATTAGTGGCAGTTCCACATTCTCTATACTTGTCGTCTTTGGCAGCAGATTGTAGTTCTGGAATATGAATCCTATCTTCTTATTGCGTAATGTTGCGCGTTGTGACTTGGACATCTTGCGTACGGATATACCGTCGAGATAGTACTCTCCACTGCTTGGAGTGTCAAGGCATCCCAGTTGGTTGAGAAGGGTAGACTTGCCCGATCCTGATTTACCCATTATTGTGACGAACTCTCCTTCGTATATTTTGAACGAGATGCCTCGCAGTGCGTGCACAGTCTCGTCGCCTACGATGAAGTCCCGTTTCACGTTTTGAAGTTCTATAACTGTTTTCTTCTCCATGTGCAGCCGGTTTTTCTGTTATTTCTTTTTCTTGTTCTTATCAGGTGGACCTGGTGCAAACGGGCTGCTTTCGGTGATTGTCTCATCCGGTTGTTCGTCTGTCATGACACTTATACCAGTTATCACTTTTGTTCCGGACTCCACTCCTTTAAGGATTTGTGTATGTGTTCCGTCGGTCGCGCCTATGCTTACACTGTGGGCGACAATCTTATCTCCCTCAAGAGTCCATACCTTGTTTTTGCCTTGAGTGTCCTGTATTTTTTTGTTTCCTATGGTTTCCTTGGTAGGTGTGTATCTTAGCACTTTGCTCGGTACACACAATACTCCGCTTATCTCGGCTGTATAAATGGTGACATTGGCAGTAAGACCTGGCTTCAGTTTGAGGTCGGCATTAGGAGCGCTTATTACCACTTCGTATGTCACGACATTGTTTGTTGTGGTGGCTTCCTGCCTTACTTGTGTCACAGCACCTTCAAACGTATCGTCCGGGAAGGCGTCTACGGTGAACGTGACCCTGTCTCCTTCCTTGACGCTTCCTATGTCAGCCTCGTCAACATCAGCAACTACGCGCATGTCAGTAAGGTCCTGCGCTATGGTGAACAGTTCCGGAGTGGAGAAGCTTGCGGCAACTGTCTGACCCTCCTCGACGGCTTTTGACAGAACGACTCCGTCTATCGGCGATGTTATGGTTGCGTATCCAAGGTTCGTTTCTGCACGGTTCACCTCCTCTTTAGAGGATGCGTACTGTTCTTTAGCCTGCTTGTATGAGAGTTGGGCTGTCTCAAACTCGTCGGCACTTACAAGTCCTTTGTCGTACAGTGTCTTGTAACGTTTATAGTTGGCTGTCTGATATTTCAGGTTGCTTTCGTTACTCTGCAGATTCGCTTTTGCCGTATTTAGCTGACTTATAAGGTTTGTCTTGTCAAGTTCGGCTATTATCTGTCCCTTTTTTACAATACTGTTGTAATCCACATACAGTTTGCTTACAATTCCGCTTACCTGTGTACCGACAGTTACCTCAGTCACCGGTTCTATGGTACCGGTAGCTGTTATGCTGTTCCTTATTGTAGCCGGAGCGGCTGCTACAGTTTCAAACGTGACCTCCTCTTTCTTCTTATTGCCGGACAACAACCACATTATCAGTGCTAATAAAGCCAGTATGCCGGCAATAATCTATAACTTACTGATTCTTTTCATTTCTTTCTATGATTACTGAATATGTTTTATTTTAATTCGCCTGTTTCGTAGAATCTCAGCATATCGATGTTCAGTATGGCGAGATATTTGCTCTGCAGTTCGTTTTGCTGGGCTGTCAGAAGGTTGTTCTTACCTGTCATCAGCTCAACGATATTTTTAAGACCTTGAGCAAACTGTTCGCTTAACAGCTCGTAGCTTGCCCTTGCACTCTCTGTAGAAACCTTTGCAGCTTTGAACTTATTCTGGTTTGTGACAGCCTGAAGCCAGTAGTTTTCTACAGTAGAGTAGAGCGTTGTCTGTTTGTCCTGCAGCTCGAGCAGATAGTTCTCCTTTTGTATTTTTGCCTTGTTCACAGCCGTTTTGGATGCTCTGTTGTCAAACAATGGTATGCTGACGGTGAATCCCGCACCTACATTTACATTGTTTTTCAGCTGTGTGCCCCACGCATTGTCGCTCATTGACGTAGTGTTGGTTGATACGCCGGCGTTCAGTCCTATGATGGGCAGCCTTTGTGCTTTTGCTATTTTAATGCTCACTTCACTGCTTTCTATACCGAGCTTGGCGTTCTTTATTTCCGGTCTTATTGTAAGTGTAGACGCATAAACATCGCTGAGAGCGGGTATTTTTTTCAGAGCCATCTCGTCGGTTGTTTCCGGTATGACGATGTCGAATTCTTTATCGTCGGCTATCTGAAGAACCTGTTTGAGCTGCCGTTTGTAGTTTCTCATATTGCTCTCGGCTTCTACTATGTTGTATTCGTCCTGCGCCCGCTGGGCTGTAAGCTGTGCGAGGTCTGCCTTGCTTAATTTCCCCACATCGAACATCTCTTTTCCACGTTCCTCGTTTTTCCTGCTTGTTTCAAGGCTTTCCTTGCATACGTTTATGGCATCGTTTGAATATAATATCTGCACATAGAGCTGTGCTATCTGCTCCTGTATGGAGTTCGCTGTCTCTGCGGAATCGAGCCGTGCCTGTTCGGCTGTAAGCTTATTGAGCTTTATCGTCTTTGTGTTGCGTCCTCCGTTCCATACTGTCCAGTTGCCGCTTACACTGTATGACCCGCTATAATAAACCTTGTCAACGCTTGACTGCACATATCCGTTGTCAACCGTTGCCTTGCCTTCTTCGGGCCACGGGCGGTATGTACCGTTCTGGGATGTTGAGAAACTCAGTGAAGGCAACAGTTCAGCCTGACTTTGTTTTATGTCTTCAATGGCACTGTACTCCTGCAATTTAGTTTTTTTCAATGAGATATTGTTTGCCAAAGCATATTCAATGCAGTCTCTCAATGTCCATTGCTGCGCCATGACATCAATGCTGCATAATGTTATCATGGCAATCAGACATGTTGTTTGATACTTGTTCATTTCTTATGTTTTAAAGTTCAATAATTCTTATCATGTATTAACTGATTCCGTATTGTGTAAACGACGGTTTCCCGTTATAATTTCATTAGATGAAATTATAATTGATTTGTTTATAATACGGCTGTTATATTAACATTATTTTTTATAAACATACGGTTTATGTAGCTTTTTATAACAGTTGTCTTCGTGATTGTTGACAACAAGGATAGCCTTATAATATATACATACAAGCAAAAGAGGCAGGATGATAAAGTCCCGCCTCTTTTATCATATGCCAGTCTGGAGACTATTCTGTCAGACTATGGAGTCTTGCTATATATTTGCCGAGTATGTCAAACTCGATATTTACGACACTGCCTGTTGTAATATAACGAAAGTTTGTATTCTCGTAGGTGTATGGTATAATTGCGACCGTAAATGAGTTTTCTGTGGGATTGCAGACTGTCAGAGAGACCCCGTTTACGGTCACAGACCCCTTGTCTACAGTGAAATAACCGCGGCTTGCCATTGCTTTGTCAAAATCGTATTCGAACGTGAAATATGTGGAGCCGTCGGCATCTTTTATTCCCTTACATATTGCAGTACCGTCCACGTGTCCCTGAACGATATGGCCGTCCAGCCGTTCGTTCAATTTCATCGAGCGTTCGACGTTGACTTTATCCCCGGGTTTGAGGAATCGGAGGTTGGATTTGTCAAGTGTCTCTTTCATGGCCGTGACAGTATAACTGTTGTTTTCGATATTCACAACAGTAAGGCATACGCCGTTATGAGAGATGCTCTGATCTATTTTCAACTCATTTATGAATGAACATTCAAGGGAAAAATGAATGTTTCCATGCTCTTTTCTTATTGCGACAACCGTCGCCATTTCTTCTACTATACCAGAGAACATAATATGATTTATTATTTTTATGTGAATATATTTGCTGTTCAACTCAAACCGGTTCTGACCCTGCGTCTGTCATAAATACAATGATTTAATGTTTTAAATAGACTTGAAGCCTTATAAAAGTGTTTTTGTCATCGACTGCTTTATTATATAGTCGCTATTCCTTCGAATGGGCAATGACCGGTCTCTCTTTATAATGCTGAAATACATTTAATCTCAAATGACAGTTCTTGTGTTGATATTCCGCATCATGTACGCTATGAAGCTGGGAACCATTGCATATATAAATGTAAAGGGAATTAAAAGAAAAGGGGTTGCCCGATGATGTGATGAAACTCCGAGCTAATAGGATTTGAGAGCTCTCCGTCTTTGTAATCCACCGGCTATACAGCTTAGTCCCATAAGGGTTTTATGTGGCCCGCCATTAACAAGAGAAACTTCCTCGGTTTCGTTTTATTTTGATGAGTATCCCGATCAAACCGGAACAACCCCCATATTCTACTGCAAAGATACGTCAACTATTGCATATGTCAAAATCTGAAGTATATATTTTATAATTTTTTTGTTAAGTGGATGTTTTAAAATAAATGCCATCAGACTCGTGATATTTATGTGATGCATTTCAAAGACCGTAGTAGGAGAGCAACTGGCAATACTCCCGATGAGGCTTTGGAATGCAGTCATAAAGAGCGCACAATCTGATGGTAAGGACACAAATACATCTTGGGAAATTTATAATATCGGATAATTTTTAACGATTACTTGTATTTCCGCACCCGCAATAATCATAATAATCGAGGTTTATGGGGCATATGATAATGTTTCAATGATAGTTAGTTTCTTATAAAATAAGGGGCAGATATAAGTAATTATACAAAATGTACTCTTTAAGTCACTTATATATAAACACTTATGTTTGTCTGCTCAATGCTGTAAGACAATGGATTCCGCGGTATTATTCATCTGCCCGACCTTTATTCATCAGCTGCACTTATACCGCCATCCGGCATTCCGCTTTTTACAGATTTGTCCCTATACATCTTTTATAAAATAGAAACTCAATCTGTATAATAGCAAACCAAAATACATATGAGGTCTGACGTACGATTCCAGTTTGTCTCCAAACCGTTCATTGCATTACTCGTTTTTGTCGTGTCATACCGGCTGCTGCTGTCAGAAACTATTTGCCCCATGCTGTGCTTTTTTAAAAAATATATCTCTTTTCAGTCTGTCTTATGGGCTTGCGGAACTCCGCAATCTTCTTGTCTTGACTGTCAACAACGTGACGCCATGCGGAAACAATACGGCTGAATAGCTGCAAAAGATTGATGACGTAATCCAGACGTCAAAACCAGAGCTGCAAATGCATATTCATGCAATATTGTCATGAGAAAATGAATGTTTATACCTTGTAAAGTCACTGAGAATGGCGTGTGAACTGGAAAACAGCAGACTGTGTCCGTATACACGAATTATAGGGCACAAATGTAATGCGTTGAATATCAACGTTTTTGCATAATGGGCTACAGTAAATGCCTTTTCCGATGCATGGAACATGCTGTTTCATGATGCGGAACGGTACGTTTGACAAGGCGGAAAAGGCTTTCTGAGAGTATTGAATGTGCCATTTGGGAATATGGTATAACAGTCGTGAGAGTGTAGTAATCAGGAAACAGGACATCGGAAGGGCTAATAATCCGATGTAATGACGTGTCGAGTGGAGAAAAATACGAATTATGATGAAATGCTATAATAATAAAACACTTGTAAGATAGCAAATGTTGCCATATGCCGTTTCTATTTTGTAAAAAAATAATGTAAAGATTTTTTACCTTTCGTTCTGCATAAATATGCATTCTGATGAATATGAGTGTTCGTATAAAAATTGGACCGTCGCCATTATATATGTCAAGGCTGGTGGGTAGCAAGGCATAACACCGCTATGCATATGCTTACATGCGCTTTCACGCTTTTTATGTCTATACAGCATTGCAGCCACCATACTGTTTCCCGATTTTCTCTGATGCAGTGCGCTTGTTATTCTATAAAATAAGGAGTGCATGCGCCTTACATCATTACGAAAGGTGTATGTGGGCAGGCTGGGGAATAGTTGTGAAAGTGTGGTCCACGGACACTTGGCATTTCTGATTAACGTGCAGAAGAAAATGTTGCATTACAGTTGTTTTTAATGGTGTGTTTTTCGGTGGGATGACAATAAATATCCGAGGCTTTAGTCACATCAATCGGTATGTCTGACAGTATGCATTCTGCTGAAATGATGTGTCTTTTTCTTGTGTGCTTCCTATAATATATACCTTGTAATCTTCTCTATATCAATACATTTTCTTTACAAGTCGGATGTGCTGCACAGTATGATTAAACATAAATAAATATTTTTTTTGTTATTATGAATTATTCGGATATTTATTATTAACTTTGCACGTTGAAATCAGTAGTGTACACTTTCGTGTTATAGAAATTATTCTATTACGCACTAAAAAAATAACATGAATACGATTTGTCTTCGAATACAAAAACGTAATATTTTATATATTTTATGTATTTTATCTTGTTAATTACCGTTTTAATAACGGCTGTTTTCTTGGTAGTAGCGGCCTACGTGATTGCAAAACTCATAGGTCCTCGTACATTTAATAAGGTAAAGGGTGAGCCCTTTGAGTGCGGTATTCCGACCCATGGCTCGTCATGGATACCGGTACATGTAGGCTACTATCTTTTTGCCATTCTGTTCCTGATTTTTGATGTTGAGACAGTGTTTCTTTATCCTTGGGCAGTAGTGGTGAAGGACTTCGGTGCCATGGCACTGGTAAGTATCGGGTTCTTCTTGTTGGTACTTGTATTTGGCTTGGCTTATGCTTGGCGGAAAGGAGCATTGGAATGGAAGTAAAGAAACCGGTCATTAAGAGTATTCCTTATTCGGAATTCAAGGACAATGAGTCTCTGGAGAAAATCGTGCAGGAGCTTCATGAAGGAGGCGTGAATGTAGTTACGGGTTCTCTGGACCAGATGATCAATTGGGGACGTAGCAACTCGTTGTGGTCTTTAACCTTTGCAACAAGCTGTTGCGGTATTGAGTTTATGGCTGTAGGTTGTGCCAGATATGATTTCGCGAGATTCGGTTTTGAAGTCACACGTAACTCACCGCGTCAGGCAGATTTGATTATGTGTGCCGGCACAATAACAAACAAGATGGCGCCGGTGTTCAAACGTCTGTACGACCAGATGGCTGAGCCTAAATATGTGGTTGCTGTAGGCGGTTGTGCCATTTCCGGAGGACCGTTCAAGAGCAGTTATCATGTTGTGAAGGGCATCAATGAAATAGTGCCGGTGGATGTGTATGTTCCGGGTTGCCCTCCGCGTCCTGAGGCTATTCTTTATGGAATGATGCAGCTTCAGAGGAAGGTGAAGGTTGAGAAATTCTTCGGTGGTGTAAACCGAAAGGAACACAAGCCAATAATAGTTGACGGGAAAATAGACAAGTCCATGTTAAACGACTTTGCTCCTGATGATACGGGCAAGGACAGCAATATATAATAAAGGAAGGATATGAAATTAGAACATAAACTTTTTGAACTTAAAGATTTTGCCGTACAAATGGCAAAACTTAGAAACGAGAAGCATTTCGACTTCCTTGTGACGATTGTCGGAGAGGATTTCGGTGAGGAAGGACTCGGATGTGTATATATTCTTGAGAATACAAAGAATTATGAACGCATTAGTGTGAAGGTGGTAAACCCTGACCGTGAAAACGCATACATTCCTACTGTAAGCCACCTTTGGAAAGCTGCCGATTTCCTTGAACGTGAGGTTTTCGATTTTTATGGCATAAAGTTCCTCGGCCATAAGGATATGCGCCGTCTTTATCTTCGCTCAGACTTTAAAGGCTATCCTTTCCGTAAGGATTATGACATGAGTCCTGAAAACAATACATATACGCTTGAAGACGACCCTGAGACAGATTATACCGTAGAATACAATATCGATGAAAACGGCAAGATAAAGGAGACATACCATAAGCTGTTTACAGATGACGACTATGTAATCAACATCGGTCCTCAGCATCCGGCAACACATGGTGTGCTTCGTTTGCAGACCATTCTTGACGGAGAGGTTATACGTAAGGTGTATCCACATTGCGGATATATACATCGCGGTATAGAGAAAATGTGCGAAAGCTACACATATCCTCAGACGCTGGCTTTGACAGATAGGCTTGACTATCTTTCGGCTATGATGAACCGGCATGCGCTTGTCTCTGTGATAGAAGAGGCAATGGGCGTGGAACTGAGCGAGCGTATAATGTATATCCGCACTATAATGGATGAGCTCCAACGTCTGGATTCGCATTTGCTGTTCTATGCATGTTGTGCACAGGATTTAGGTGCGCTTACGGCATTTATCTATGGAATGCGCGACCGCGAGCAGGTTCTTAATGTAATGGAAGAGACCACCGGAGGCCGTCTGATTCAGAATTATTACAGAATAGGCGGATGCTACGCGGACATAGATCCTAACTTTGTAAGTAATGTCAAAAAGCTTTGTGCATATATAAAACCGATGTTCAAAGAATATAATGACATTTTTACAGGAAATGTTATTCTTCACAACCGTTTTGTAGGCGTAGGAAAACTGTCGCTTGACAGTGCTGTTTCTTATGGATGTACCGGTGGTACGGGCCGCGCATGTGGATGGCACAATGATGTGAGAAAGCATCATCCGTATGACATGTATGGAAAAGTGGATTTCGATGAGATTGTCCTTAACAATGGCGACTGCTTCGATCGTTATATGGTTCGTATGAAAGAAATGGAGCAGAGCGTGAGAATCATCGAACAGCTTATTGACAACATACCGGCAGGTGATTTTTACATAAAACAGAAACCTATTATACGTGTGCCGGAAGGTCAATGGTATAAGTCTGTTGAAGGAAGCCGTGGTGAGATTGGCGTATATCTTGACAGCCGCGGTGACAAGAGTCCCTACCGTTTGAAATTCCGTCCTATGGGATTGCCGCTGGTGTCAGCTCTTGATGAGATGTTGCAGGGAGAGAAAATTGCGGATCTTATTTCAGTAGGAGCAACACTTGATTATGTGATACCGGATATCGACAGATAACTAATAAATAATAAATCATTTTATAGAAATGTTTGATTTTAGTATAGTTACAACATGGTTTGACAGTCTTCTGCGCGACACGTTAGGATTGGGCAGTTTCCTGTCTGTCCTGATTGAGTGCGTGCTTGTCGGCTTGTTCATACTTATTGCATATGCGCTGCTGGCTATAGTACTGATATTTATGGAGCGTAAGGTGTGTGCATATTTCCAGTGCCGTCTCGGTCCTATGCGTGTGGGACCTTGGGGTGTGTTCCAGGTATTTGCCGACGTTGTGAAAATGCTTATAAAGGAAATATTCTTTGTTGATAAGGCAGACAAACTGCTTTATGCCATCGCACCGTTCCTTGTACTCATAGGAAGTGTGGGAGCTTTTGCGTTTATGCCTTGGAATAAAGGCGCTCATATATTGGATTTTAACCTCGGAGTATTTTTACTGACAGCTATATCAAGTATAGGTGTTGTGGGTATATTCCTTGCCGGATGGAGCTCGAACAACAAGTATAGCGTTGTGTCCGCGATGCGTGGTGCAGTGCAGTTGATTTCATATGAAATGTCTCTTTGCCTGTGCCTCATTACCGCAGTAGTACTTACCGGTACCATGCAGCTGTCTGGCATAATTGAGGCACAGGAGAATGGCTGGCTTATATTCCGTGGACATATACCGGCGATAATCGCGTTTATAGTGTTCCTCATTGCAGGAAACGCGGAGGCAAACCGTGGTCCGTTCGACCTTGCAGAAGCTGAGAGTGAGCTTACCGCAGGTTATCATACAGAATATTCTGGAATGGGATTCGGATTTTTCTATCTCGCAGAATATCTGAATATGTTCATAATCGCAGGTCTTGCTGCAACGATATTCCTCGGAGGATGGATGCCTTTGCATATTGCCGGACTTGACGGATTCAATGCTGTAATGGATTATATCCCGGGTATAGTGTGGTTCCTTGCCAAGGCATTCCTTATTGTTTGGATTATGCTGTGGATTAAATGGTCTTTCCCGCGTCTGAGAATCGACCAGATTCTGAAACTGGAATGGAAGTATCTTATGCCTTTGGCACTTCTCAATCTGGTTATTATGACATTGGTGGTAGCATTCGGACTTCACTTTTGATATAAATAGTGTATTATTTTATAACATTCGTTGACTATCAAAGAAATGGAAAATAGTAAAACATACATTGGAGAGGTTAAGGATGCAATTAAATCCCTGCTCACCGGTATGGGTGTGACCTGGAAGGAATATTTCACAAAAAAGGTCACTGAACAATATCCGGAAAACAGAAAGACGACATTGCATGTCTCTCAAAGACATCGTGGCAGACTTTTAATGCCACATGACGCTGACGGCAATAATAAATGTGTAGCATGTACGTTGTGCGAGAAGGCTTGTCCGAACGGCACTATAAAGATAACCACGGAGATGGTGACAGATGAAGAGGGCAAAAAGAAACGCCGTCTCGTTGATTACCAGTACGATTTGGGTGATTGTATGTTCTGTGAGTTGTGTGTACAGGCATGTCCTCATGATGCGATTATATTTACCAATGATTTTGAGAATTCTACATTCAGCCGCGATTCATTGGTGCTGCATCTTGACAAGGAAAAAACATATAATCCGTCGTTACCCAATATTATAGATGGCGGTGCTGAGTTTGAGATAGGAAAGTTTAATACAAAGAAATAGGAGGAGACGTAAAAATGGCTAATATGGTAATGTTTATAATTCTTGCTGTCTTCATCCTTGGCTCAGCTTTGGTATGTGTTACGACAAAGAGAATAATGAGGGCGGCAACATTCCTGTTGTTTGTGCTTTTTGGTGTCGCAGGTCTTTATTTCCTGCTTGATTATACATTCTTAGGTGCAGCTCAGATATCTGTGTATGCCGGAGGTGTAACCATTATTTATATTTTTGCAATTCAGCTTGTCAGCAAACATACCCTTCAGGGTTTGTCCGAAAAATTGCGTGGAAAACGTGTGATATGCGGAGGATTGCTTTCTATAGCAGGGTTTGCTACGGTTGTTGCCGTTTTATTAAAGAACAAGTTCATATCTATGGCTGCGCAATTGCCAGACACTGAAATACCTATGAACCAGATAGGTCATACTCTAATGGGAGCAGACAAGTATCAGTATGTACTTCCGTTTGAGTTTATATCTGTATTCTTGCTGGCATGTATTATCGGAGGCATAGTAATTTCAAGAAAGGAGAAGTAATCATGGTACCGGTAGAATATTATTTTGTGCTTTCCGCACTGCTGTTTTTTATTGGCGTATTCGGGTTTGTCACAAGACGTAACCTTATTGCCATGCTGATATCTATTGAGTTGATACTCAATTCTGTTGATATAAACTTTGCAGCATTCAACAGAATGCTTTATCCAGGACAAATGGAAGGAATGTTTTTTACATTGTTTTCTATAGGTGTGTCTGCAGCAGAATCAGCAGTAGCTATTGCAATCATTATTAATGTTTATCGCAATTTCCATAGTGATCAGGTAAACAGTATTGAAAACATGAAATTTTAAGTGTTATGGATTATAGTTATGTATATCTGATACTTTTATTGCCTGCATTGTCATTCATCTTGCTTGGACTTGCAGGAATGAAGATGTCTCATAAATTAGCTGGAATTATCGGTACGTGTTCTTTGGCAGTAGTTACTGTTCTTTCATATTACACAGCCATTGAATATTTCCTTGTTGTAGGACGTGAGGCTTCAAGCGGACTGTATCCGACAGTTACGGCGTTTGATTTCACATGGTTGAAATTCAGCGAACTGTTGACGTTCAACATCGGTTTCAGACTGACGCCGATTTCTGTTATGATGCTCATCGTAATATCCACTGTCAGTCTGATGGTACACATATATTCATTCGGATATATGCATGGAGAAAAAGGTTTTCAGCGTTATTATGCGTTCTTGAGTCTTTTCTCAATGTCGATGTTGGGACTGGTCGTAGCTACGAATATATTCCAAATGTATCTGTTCTGGGAGCTTGTCGGTGTGTCTTCGTATCTTCTCATCGGATTCTATTATCCTTTGCATGCTGCGGTGGCAGCCTCGAAGAAGGCTTTTATCGTGACACGATTCGCTGACTTGTTCTTCCTTATAGGAATATTATTTTACAGCTTCTATGTCGGTACGTTCAATTATGATCTGACAACAATGACTCCGGAACAAGCCGAAGCACTTCATAATTCGGCATGGATTATTCCTACATCGTTGTTCCTGATGTTCATAGGAGGTGCCGGAAAGAGTGCCATGTTCCCGTTACACATATGGTTGCCTGACGCAATGGAAGGACCTACCCCCGTCTCAGCACTGATACATGCCGCAACGATGGTTGTCGCCGGAGTTTATCTTGTGGCAAGCCTTTTCCCTATTTTTGTGGAGTTCGCACCACAGGCGTTGCATGTGATTGCTTATATAGCGGCGTTCACCGCTTTTTATGCAGCAGCAGTGGCTTGTTGCCAAAGCGACATCAAGAGAGTTCTGGCATTCTCTACAATATCACAAATAGGTTTCATGCTTGTAGCCTTGGGTGTTTGCATGCCTGATCCGGAGATAGGAAAAGTTGCTATGACAGAAGAATATGCGGATGTAAATGGGTTGGGATACATGGCTGGTATGTATCATCTGTTTACTCACGCCATGTTCAAGGCATGTCTGTTCCTCGGAGCCGGATGCATTATACATGCGGTACATTCAAATGAGAAGAAATTCATGGGAGGATTGCGCAAATATATGCCTGTCACACATTTGACATTCCTGATTTCGTGTCTTGCGATAGCCGGAATACCTTTCTTCTCCGGTTTCTGTTCTAAGGACGAGATTCTTGTAGCTTGCTATAATTTCTCTATGCCTATGGGTATTATAATGAGTGGTATTGCTGCGATGACAGCATTCTATATGTTCCGGCTTTATTACGTTATTTTCTGGGGAGAAAGCTATTATGAGACACATAAGTCTGAGGGTGCGCATGCTCCTCACGAGGCTCCTCTGACAATGACTGTTCCGCTTATTGTCCTGTCAGTTATAACTCTGTTGATTGGCATAACAGGAACATTACATATATTTGAATTCGGAGAATATGTATCTGCTAATGGAATCGGATTCGCAACTCACACTAATTGGACTGTTGCAGGAGTAAGCACCGTACTTGCTCTTTGCGGTATCGGTCTTGCTACATTTATGTATAAAGGCGCTAAAACACCTGTTGCGGATATGCTCGCCAAAAAGTTCCCGCGTCTGCATGAGGCTGCTTACCGTCGTTTCTATATGGATGAAGTCTGGATGTTTGTGACACATAAGATAATATTCCGTTGTGTTTCTACACCTTTGGCATGGTTTGACCGTCATGTTGTTGACGGAACTATGAACTTTATGGCTTGGGCAGCAAATGCCGGTGGAGAAAGCATACGCAGTTGGCAGAGCGGTGATGTAAGACAGTATGCCGTATGGTTCCTGACCGGAACGGTCGCTCTGACTCTGATTTTGTTGTGTTTGTAAGTAACACTCCGGTTTCATTAAATGAAAATATAGTCAATACTTAGATAATAAATAAAGATGAATATATTAAGTTTATTTGTTGTAATACCATTACTGATGTTATTGGGTTTGTGGATATCACGAAACCTGAATCAGGTACGTGGTGTGATGGTGGCTGGCTCATCGTGTCTGTTGCTGCTTTCTGTTTGGCTGACCATTACGTTCATTCAGATGCGTAGTGCGGGTGAAACGGCACCGATGCTGTTTACATATAGCATTCCTTGGTTTAAGCCATTGAATATTGCATATTCCATAGGAGTAGACGGAATCTCGGTTGTCATGCTTCTGTTGTCAAGTATCATTGTCTTTACAGGAACATTCGCATCATGGCAGCTCAAACCGCTCACAAAGGAGTATTTTCTGTGGTTCACGTTGCTGTCTACAGGAGTGTTCGGCTTCTTCATATGTACAGATATGTTTGCAATGTTTGTATTCTATGAGGTTGCGCTTATCCCGATGTATCTGTTGATAGGAGTATGGGGTAGTGGTCCTAAGGAATATGCTGCAATGAAGCTTACGCTTATGCTCATGGGTGGCTCCGCACTTCTTATAATAGGTATACTCGGCATATATTATTTCAGCGGTGCTACTACGATGAACATCATGGAAATAGCAGCTATGAACAATATTCCGGCTAATGTTCAGAAAATATTCTTCCCGTTTGTATTTGTCGGATTTGGAGTACTTGGAGCTTTGTTCCCGTTTCATACATGGTCACCGGATGGTCATGCGTCTGCCCCGACAGCTGTTTCAATGCTGCATGCGGGTGTGTTGATGAAACTTGGTGGATATGGTTGCTTCCGCATAGCAATGTTTCTCTTGCCGGATGCTGCCCGTGAACTTGCTTGGATATTTATCATACTTACAACAATATCTGTGGTTTATGGCGCACTCTCCGCATGTGTACAGACAGACTTGAAATACATCAATGCTTATTCGTCAGTGTCTCACTGCGGTTTGGTGCTTTTCGCACTTCTTATGATGACGCAGACAGCTTGCACAGGAGCTATCCTTCAGATGCTTTCTCATGGTTTGATGACAGCGCTTTTCTTTGCTCTTATCGGTATGATATATGGGCGTACGCATACACGCGACATCCGTAAACTGGGTGGTTTGATGAAGATTATGCCATTCCTTAGTGTCGGCTATGTCATTGCCGGTCTTGCAAACCTCGGATTGCCGGGCTTTTCCGGATTCATCGCAGAAATGACAATCTTTGTAGGTTCATTTGCAAATAACGATATGTTCCACCGCACGGCAACGATTATCGCATGTACCAGTATTGTTGTGACTGCCGTTTATATACTACGTGTTGTTGGTAAGATTCTTTACCAGAAAGTGGCAGATCCTCATTATCTTGAACTTACGGATGCCACATGGGATGAGCGCGTGGCTGTATGCTGTCTGATATTTTGCGTCGCCGGTCTGGGTATAGCTCCATTGTGGGCAAGCGACGTTATCAGTGGTTCTGTAGGTCCTATTATTGAGCATATCCATTCATTATCAGCAATTGCAACATTATAATAAATAGTCAAAAATGGGTTATAGTCAATTTCTAAATATGGTTCCGGAAGTCACATTGGTGGCTATCCTGATAATCGTTTTTATTGCAGACTTCATATCATCACGCAATAATAACAGGACGTGGTTTAATCCGCTTGTATGTATACTGATGCTCATACAGGTTGTAGCCACAATTCTTTCACCAGATAGTGGAACTGCTTTCGGAGAAATGTATGTAACAACAGCTGCTGCCAATGTGATGAAAGTCATCCTCGCTGCAGGTACTCTGATTGTGCTGATTCAGAGTCGTTTATGGCTCAATCGTGAAGATGTACGCAATAGAGAAGGGGAGTTCTACATGCTCGTGCTGTCCACTTTGCTTGGAATGAACGTAATGATGAGCTCCGGTCATTTCCTGCTGTTCTTCTTAGGACTTGAGATGGCGTCGGTACCTATGGCATGTATGGTTGCCTTTGACAAATATCGTCGCAATTCTGCCGAAGGTGCTGCAAAGTTCATACTTACAGCTACATTCTCAAGTGGAGTGATGCTCTATGGCATATCTTTTATATATGGAAGCACAGGAACTTTATATTTTGCAGATGTTGCAGCAGCTTTGAGTTCTTCAGAGAATGTTGCGATGAACATAATGGGTCTGGTATTCTTCTTTAGTGGTCTTGGTTTCAAGATAAGTCTTGTTCCATTCCATTTCTGGACAGCGGATGCATATCAGGGAGCCCCGACATCAGTTACCGGTTATCTGAGTGTAATATCCAAAGGCGCTGCTGCTTTCACACTTATGGTGATTTTGGTAAAAGCCTTCGCACCTATGATTGTATATTGGCAGTATATGCTTTATATAGTAATTGTACTCAGTATAACAGTTGCCAATCTTTTTGCAATACGGCAGAGCGAGCTTAAGCGTTTCATGGCATTCAGTTCTATATCGCAGGCTGGATATATAATGCTGGCGGTTTGTGGTGACAATGCAATGGCAATGTCATCGCTCATGTTCTACGTACTGGTCTATGTTGTTGCCAATATGAGCGTATTCACGGTAATCGGTGTTGTAGAGCAGAAGAATGGCGGCACAACGGAAATGTCAAGTTACAACGGATTATATCAAACCAATCCGAAGCTTTCTTTCCTGATGACGCTGGCGTTGTTTTCTCTCGCCGGTATACCTCCTTTTGCAGGAATGTTCAGCAAGTTCTTCGTGTTTATGGCAGCAGCACAGTCAGGTACAGTGTGGGCTTATATTGTTGTATTCATTGCTCTTATAAATACAGTTATAAGTCTTTATTATTATCTGCTTATAGTAAAAGCAATGTATATCAATAAGACTGACGCTCCATTGCCTGCATTTAAGAGTGATTGCAATACAAAGCTTGCTCTTGCATTGTGTACAATAGGCATTTTAGTCTTTGGAGTATTCAGCTTCTTCTATGATTGGATTGCTCAGACTGTTGGATAAAAGATACTGTTAGCTTAAATAAGAGATTGCATCATAGAGTTAAGTTTCTCTATGATGCAATCTTTTGTTTTATCATATAGGAAAAGGGGGTAAACCTGATTCTATTATATATTATAATGTGAAGGTCATATCTTTTCTTGTATATTTAAGTGATAATGTTTATTATGCTTACTCTGCCATTCTGTCACATGATACATGTGATAGATACATGCTATACAAGCAACGCTGACAGTCAATTTAAACATTTGTAAATTTTACTTTTCCTGAATTTAATAGCCGTTAATATGTTAAATTGTAGTGTTAAAATGGAATAAAGATGTGGTCATAATTTCATTTGTCACAATTTTTGCTCATATATTTGCACACAATTAGAAGAGAAAATTAAAGTTATAAATAAATTAATTAATCAGTGAAAAGATGAAAAAGTATTCCAAGTATTTAATAGTCGCTATGTGCGTCATTGCTGTGGCATTCTCTGCAGGTTCATTTATACGAGTTAATGCTGCCTGTTCATCAACTTCTGCTTCCGCACCCGGTCAGCCGGTAGATCTTACATATGCAGCGGAAAAATCTTTGCCATCAGTCGTGCATATCTTAAATACGCGCAACAGCAAAGTCCAGACTGTGGAAGTGGAAAGTGATCCTTTCAGTGATTTCTTCTCCGATCCTTTCGGTTTCTTTGGAAATCCGCAGGGTGGAGGTACACAGAAACGTCAGATACGAACCCCGAAAAGTCAGGGAAGTGGTTCCGGAGTAATCATCTCGTCAGACGGTTATATCGTAACGAATAACCATGTTGTAGAAGGAGCGGATGAACTTACTGTTACCCTTAATGACAACAAGGAATATTCTGCTCGTATCATAGGAACTGATAAAAGTACTGATTTGGCTCTCATAAAAATTGAGGGTAGTGGTTTCCCTGCAATAACAATAGCAAACAGTGATGATATAAAGGTCGGTGAATGGGTTCTTGCTGTAGGTAATCCTTTCAACCTTACAAACACAGTAACTGCTGGTATTGTTAGTGCCAAGAGCCGTTCTCTGTATGTAAATACAAAAGGTGTAGAATCCTTTATACAAACCGATGCCGCAATTAACAGAGGAAATTCTGGAGGTGCGCTTGTAAATACAAGAGGTGAGCTTATCGGTATCAATGCAATGTTGTATTCAGAAACAGGCTCATACAGTGGATATGGGTTTGCAATTCCTACATCAATTATGAATAAAGTCGTTGATGACCTCAAGAAATATGGTACGGTTCAGCGTGCTGTAATAGGAATCAGTGGAACGGATGTCAAGAGATATATTGACGCTCAGAAGGAAGAGGGTAACGAGTTGGAGCTTGGTACGATGGAAGGAATATATGTTGACTCGGTAACTGATGGAAGTGCTGCAGCTGAAATGGGACTCAAACATGGTGATGTCATTACAGCTATTGATGGTAAACAAGTCAAGAAAATGGCAGAGCTTCAGGAAGTGTTGGCAACAAAACGTCCGGGAGACAAGGTCACCATCAGCTATCTGCGTGACAAGAAAAAATATTCTAAGAACGCAACATTAAAGAATGAACAGGGAAATACCGGAGTTGTTAAGAAAATAGATCTTGACATACTTGGAGGTAATTTCAGGGAAATATCAACTTCTCAGAAACGACAGTATAATATAGGTAACGGTCTGGAGGTAATCAAGGTGAATAATGGTAAACTTAAAGAAGCAGGAATAAACAAAGGCTTTATCATACAGAAAGTCAATGATTTTGCTGTAAAATCAATCGAGGATTTACAGCAGATAGTAAAGGAGGCTTCGACAAGTAAAGACCCGGTATTGTACATTCAGGGAATTTATCCTACAGGTAAGAAAGCTTATTTCGCCGTTCCTTTGCAGGAAGATTGATTTGACATGATATTTAACAACAGAGTATGTGGTGATTCATAATTTCACCGCATACTCTTTTCTTTCTTAATTGGAACAAGAAATATTTGCCATTCTAAAATTTATTTGTTAAATTTGCAGCGTTACACACTTAAAAAGTCATCCTTGATGAGACAACTAAAAATCACAAAATCAATTACCAACCGGGAAAGTGCTTCACTGGATAAATATTTGCAGGAAATAGGACATGAAGAACTTATCTCGGTAGAAGAAGAGGCAGAACTGTCGCGCCGGATAAAAAATGGGGACAAGAAGGCTTTGGAAAAACTAACAAAAGCCAACTTGCGATTTGTTGTATCTGTAGCGAAGCAATATCAGAATCAAGGACTCAGTTTGCCGGATTTGATAAACGAAGGTAATCTGGGATTGATTAAGGCTGCAGAAAAATTCGATGAAACAAGAGGATTTAAATTCATATCATATGCCGTGTGGTGGATACGGCAGAGTATATTGCAGGCAATTGCAGAACAAAGTCGTATAGTCCGACTTCCACTGAATCAGATTGGCTCTGTGAACAAAATAAACCGTGTGCTGAATAAGTTTGAACAGGAAAACGAACGGCATCCAAGTATTGATGAAATAGCGGAAAAGGTGGATATTCCAGAAGACAAGATTATAGATGCAATGCAGATGAATAAGCGTCAGATCTCTGTTGATGCGCCTCTCGCAGACAGCGATAATACGAGCTACATTGATATTCTGCCAAACAATTTGTCCACGAATACAGATAATAACCTTGTTCTACAGTCATTACGTGATGAGATTGCATGTGCGCTTAATGCATTGAATGAGCGCGAAAAGAATGTAATTGAGGCATACTTCGGAATTAACCAGCCAGAATGTACATTAGAGGAAATCGGTCAAAAATATGGGCTGACCAGAGAACGTGTAAGGCAAATCCGAGAAAAGGCCATAAGGAAGTTGCGCCAAAACACAAAGAATAAAATTTTAAAAACATATCTTGGACAATAAAGAAAACAATATGAGAAACAAATTTATATATTTGGGGATTTTGTTTATTTTATTTTTCGTATTAAGCATTAATGCGGCAAATAAGCGCACAAGACTCTATATGTACGGAGTTGTTACATCATTTAATGATTCAACAATATACTTTACGGATATTATGGAGATAGACTCTGTCTGGGTAGACAGTAAGACTGGATTCCTATACAGCAGAAATAACTATTCGTATCAATTACGTAATTATATGAGAAATAAGGGAGTGGCATATCCGACATGCGTAACTTCCTATGCAAAAAAGAGAAAAGACATTGAGAAGAAGTATTCCAAGCTAAAGAAGAAATATATAAACAGCAAAGCCCTTAATATAAAATATATTCCGGCAAATGAGTTCAGGTATATACCTATAGTACCGGACGATGTGGCTGCTGAGGAAAAAGAAGAAAGTAAATAATAAATATTATAATCTTTTTTTATTGAATAAATATGGAAGAGAACATTCATTATTATAGAATAGCAGAATATTATATAAAAATTAATTTCAAACAGTCTGATATTAATAATGAATATCTTCTTCCTTCTTTCTCTCCGTTCAAAACAGAGACAGCATGTGAAGAACTTTTTTTTGAGCTTACTGTAGATGATTCTATTATCCCAATAGATAAAGATAATCTTGAAAAAATAGGAGATTTTGATACCGGTAATGGAATTATCTCTGTATGTAAAAGCAAAGATGCATCTGGCACATACCAATATATCATAAATAACATAAACGGACACAACTGCTGTCTTCTTCAAGCCTACAATGATTTCTCATATTGTAGATGCGCCCTAAATGGCAATACTAACATGAGAATGTTTGGCTTGAATAATGCACTTATGATTGTATTCGCTTTCAAAGGAAGCTTTAACAATACTCTTCTAATACATGCTTCGACTGTATGCCATAAAAATTATGCCTATGCATTTATCGCAAAAAGTGGAACCGGGAAAAGCACCCATTCCTCATTATGGCTCAGGTATATTCCCGAATGTGAGCTCATTAATGATGATAATCCTATTATAAGGATTATAGACGGAATACCATATTTATATGGAAGTCCGTGGAGTGGAAAAACTCCATGTTATCGTAACATAAAAGTTAAACTTGGTGGAATAACACGGATTGATAGAGCGGAGCGTAATAGTATAAATAAATTGACGCCAACAGAAGCGTTTGCTTCGTTATTGCCATCATGTTCAACAATGAAATGGGATAAAGTTATATTTGGAAATATATGTTCTACCATTTCATTACTTATAGAAAGAACAAATATATACACACTTCATTGCTTACCAGATAAAGAGGCTGCAGTAATATGCCACAGGACAATTTCGAAATAAAGGAAAAATATTATTCAAATAATGTTTTCATTCCTGATGTTGTTAAAATAATGGAAGAAGGACATACTGTAACATTGAAGTTACGGGGATTTAGCATGAGACCATTCTTGGAGGATAACAGAGACAAAGCACTTCTGACTAAAGCCCGTAATCTGAAACGTGGCGATGTCGTCCTTGCAGAAATAGCTCCAAGAGTGTATGTCCTCCATAGAATTATTAAGATTGAGTCAGACAATGTTGTTTTACGAGGTGACGGAAATTTGAATTGCGAGTACTGTAAGATTGATGATGTGAAAGGATTCGCCATAGGTTTTTACAGAAAAGGAAGCTCCAGGCTTGATAAAACCAATGGATGGAAATGGATTGTCTATTCTTTTTTCTGGACAAGACTTATTCCTGTAAGACGTTATTTGCTTGCAATTTACAGAAGATGCAGAAAACTACAATGATTGTGATTTCATGTGACAGACTTTATTTTAATAATGTACAGTGAAGCAGTATTTTAAGAATATAAGAAATTACAGTGCCTGCCATCATTGTCTGTATTTGATGGCAGGCATTTTATTTTCACAGCATGTTCACCATTATTATACAGCCTCTACGATGCCTGCGTCAATCCATTGCTTCACAAGATTGTTTGCGTCTTTTTGTGCAGTTTCTTTATCTACATCATACTGATTCGTAAGTAATTCAGCCAGATATTCAGCATCAAAATCCTTATCTTGTATTTCTTTCCAAAGATAAGCAGAGCTTTCATTCATACTTATAATATTGCAGAAATCAATATTCTCTTTACCTTCCGCAACGATTATGTATTCACCGCAAACCTCTCTTAAATTAAAATCTTTCTTTATTCTCATCTTCTAATGATTAATTTTATTGTTTAATACTAAAATGGAACAGCGTCAAGACTGTCTGAAGGTAATGGATCAAAAGAATCAACACCACCATTTACTTTACTTCCAATAATCTCTGCGTCAAACGGTGCGTCTGCCTTATTGTATGATTTATCCGGATCCTGAAATCTGGTAAATTCTCCACGGAATTTTAAAAGCACATCCCCTGTCGCGCCTTTTCTGTGCTTGGCAATTATTATTTGCGCCATTCCTCGTAAATCATTACCTTTATCGTCTTCGACAATATGATAATACTCTGGTCTGTGAACGAATAGAACCATATCTGCGTCCTGCTCTATAGCTCCTGATTCTCGCAAATCGCTCAATTGCGGTCTTTTTCCGTCAAGACCCTCTCGATTCTCTACGGTACGGTTCAATTGTGAAAGAGCCAGAATAGGAATGTCAAGTTCCTTTGCCAATCCTTTCAATGATTGGGATATTTTAGAGACCTCTTCCTGTCGGCTTCCAAATCTCATGCCACTTGCATTCATCAATTGCAGATAGTCAATCATTATAATTTTAACTCCTTTTTCTCTTACGAGTCGTCTTGCCTTTGTCCGCAATTCGAATATGGATAATCCTGCAGTGTCATCGATATATAAAGGAGCGCCTTGTAGCCTTCGTATGTTTTTGTCAAGCCTTTCCCATTCATCAGGAGACAGCTGTCCGTTTAACATTTTGTTTCCAGGTATTTCGCATACGTTTGAAATAAGCCTGTTCACCAATTGCACATTATTCATTTCCAATGAAAAGAAGGCAATGGGAGTCTGATAGTCAACAGCAATATTTTTCGCCAATGAAAGTGCAAACGAGGTCTTACCCATTGCAGGACGTCCTGCGATAATAATCAAATCGGAATTTTGCCATCCACTTGTTTTCTCATCCAACTTTGCAAATCCTGTCGGTACACCGGTAAGACCTCCACTGTTTGCCGATGCTTTTTGGAGTATTTCAACGGCTTTTGTAATGACCGGATCTATTTGAACATAGTCTTTTTTCATGTTTCTTTGAGACAACTCAAACAGACTACCTTCAGCCTCCTGCATCAGTTCATTTATGTCTACAGTCTCATCAAAAGCTTTCGTCTCAATGTTGCTCGCAAATGAAATCAACTGCCTTGCCAGAAATTTCTGTGCCAATATGCGGGCATGATATTCTATATGAGCAGACGATGCGACGTGAGAACTTAGCTCTATTATATAAGCCGGACCTCCGACATCCTCCAAGGTTCCCTCTCTTTTAAGTTCCTCCGTAACACTCATTATATCAACGGGATATTCATTCATATTTAAAGAACGGATTGCCGTAAATATTTTCTTGTTACGAGGCTCGTAAAATGTATCCGGATTCAGAATTTCCGATATGACAGAAAACGCGTCTTTGTCAATCATCAGTGCTCCTAAAACAACCTTCTCTACATCCAATGCCTGTGGTTGTAAGTGTCCGTATGTGCTGTCAAATGATGACTTGGACTTGGATTTGTTCTTATTTATCTTTTCGTTATTTGAGCTCTTTTCGGGCATACTGTATAAATTAGAATATAAGCACTATATGATTTTTATAAATCCTTGATATCCAGATATGATAGTTCCTTACTTTATTATATTCTGTTATTCTCCGGAAATACTATCGTCGGTGAGAACGTTTTGGCTTCATTAAAGTCCATCAACGCGTACGAAATGATAATTATTGTGTCTCCTACAATCACCTTTCTTGCTGCGGCGCCATTTAGACATATACATCCGCTTCCTCGTTCACCTTTAATGATATATGTTTCAAAACGCTCCCCATTATTGTTATCCACAATTTGAACTTTCTCACCTTCTATCATGTTTGCAGCATCCATAAGATCCTCATCTATGGTTATACTGCCCATATAATTTAAGTTAGCCTCTGTTACTTTTACACAATGTAATTTCGACTTCAAAACTTCTATCATCATGTCTTTTATCCCTTATATGCTATGTGATCAATAAGTCTTATCGGCGTTTTGCCACAAAATACAGTTATACAACCGGAAATGCCCGGACAGTCATCCCATTTGGCTACATCCTCAAGCGTATCATTGTTTACTATTGAGAAATATTCAACTGTTAATTCCGGATAAGTGTTTATGCTATTGACAACGAAATCATGTGTTTCCTGAACACTATGGCTGGTTGCATATGAAACGCTTTCCTTTAATACACGATATATGTTTGATGCCACATCACGCTCCTCCGCTGTAAGAAGAGCGTTTCTTGAACTCATTGCAAGTCCGCTTTCCTCCCTTATAAGCTCGCATTCAACAATCTTGATTTTCAATCCAAGACTCTTCACAAGTTGCTTTATCACTGCAATCTGCTGCCAGTCTTTCTCTCCAAAATATGCCGCATCGGGCTTTGTTATGTAGAATAATCTGGAAACCACCTGACACACGCCATTGAAATGTCCGGGGCGATGCGCACCTTCCATCACTGATGTAACCGGAGGAAAGTCAAACCTGCGCTTATCCGGAACAGGATACATTTCTTTCACTGTAGGAGCGAAGACATAGTCGGCTCCACACTTTTCCAACAGCTCACAATCGGCATCCAGATTTTGCGGATAACGCTCAAGGTCTTTCTTATCGTTAAATTGTGTCGGATTTAAGAAAACAGATACAATTGTGACGTCGTTTTCTGCAATACTGCGCTTTACAAGCGAAACATGTCCGTCGTGAAGTGCTCCCATTGTAGGGACCAAACCAACCGATTGTCCCTTTTTGCGAACTTCAAACAATTCATTCTGGAGTTCAACAATCTTTTTACATAACTTCATGCTAATTTATGCTTTACACAATAATGATGTATGTTGCCTTTGCAAAATAACAACATTTTTCTTAAATAAGAAAGAATAAATCTGAAAATATACCAATTAATCAATTAATAATGGCGTATTTTCTTAATATATCATGATATATGAAGTTTTTTTAGTATCTTTGCGAAAATATGCATGAGAGTGAGCGCATGTCGTTTCTTAAACTCATGTTTTTACATATAAAATTCAAAGCATGGCAAATAAAATCTTATTTATCAACCAGGAAATCTATCCTTATGTTCCTAAGTCCGAGATGTCCTGCATGGGGCGTGACCTTTCAAACAAAATGCAGGAGAACGGTTATGAGATTCGTACGTTTATGCCCAAGTGGGGGAATATAAATGAACGCAGAGGACAGTTGCACGAGGTGATACGTCTTTCTGGTATGAACCTGATTATTGACGATACGGATCATCCTCTTATAATAAAGGTCGCATCAATACCGCAGACAAGATTGCAGGTATATTTTATTGATAACGATGATTTCTTCATGAAGCGCCAAATGGCATGTGATGAATCCGGCAAAGAATATGAAGATAATGGTGAAAGGGCTGTTTTCTTTGCAAGAGGTGTGCTGGAAACGGTGAAGAAGCTTAGGTGGACTCCGGATATCATCCATTGTCAGGGATGGATGTCCGCAATTGTACCGATATACGTGAAACTCGCATATAGCAATGAGCCTACTTTTGCAAACACAAAAATAGTAACATCGATTTTTAAAGACAAACTGGAAAACAGTATCGGACAGAATTTCAAGAAAAGCTTGGAATTACGTAATGTTTCTGCCGAGACGCTGGGGGCGTACAGAGATGACTTTGATTTCACCGAGCTCGGTAAGCTTGCAATAGATTATAGTGATGCTGTTATAGAAGCGGAAGAAAATGCCAACGCATCGTTGATACAGTATGCAATAGATAATAAAAAGGATGTTTTAAGACATTCCGCAGATAATTATATAGACAGTTATAAATCATTGTACGACAAAATACTATCTGCCAAATAGAGCGTGGCAGTATTAATAAATAAGATTAACATACCCGACATATGAAACTTTATTATATATCCGCAATCATCATTTCTGCATTTATATTCGGATCATGTGATGACAATACAGATGAAATAGGCTCTTCCCTTATCGGAAATATGGATGACTTGGAGATAATTCCGGCAAAGTATAATATATCCACGTCCTCGATTATCGCAGACTCCGTATATTCAAGAAATACTATAGGGTATCTTGGGAAGATAAGAGATCCGGAGACTGGGGCATATATAACAAGCGATTTCACCACTCAATTCCATACATTGGAAAACTATGAGTTTCCCGATAAAGACAGTATACGCAGTCTTGTAACCTTGTCGGATGACAGTAAGGAAATTATAGCTGATTCCTGTGAATTGAGATTGTATTTCGATAATTATTATGGCGACTCTCTCTCAACTATGAAAGTTACAGCATACGAATTGCAGACTCCGATGTCTGAGGGTGAGAAATATTATTCAAATTATGATCCCATAAAAGACGGTCTGATACGGACGGACGGAATTAAGATCAATAAATTGTATACATTGTCAGACCAGAATGTGGACGAAAGTGTCCGGGGCAGTTCAAACTACACAGCCAACATCCGTATTAAGCTTGATAAAGAATACACGGATAAAGACGGGAAGAAATACAATAATTTCGGTACTTATCTTATGCGCAAGTATTATGAGAACCCGTCATATTTCAAGGATTCATACACTTTTATACATAATCTTGTTCCGGGATATTATTTCAAAATCCAAAGTGGGCTCGGCTCTATGGCATATATCCGTACAAGCCAGCTGAATGTTTATTTCAGATTCCTAAAAAATGACTCTGTTGTGGTGGGCGCGTCATCTTTTGTTGGTACAGAGGAAGTCATACAATCTACCCGTATAGCCAATGACGCCAATACCTTAAAACGGCTTGTGGAAGACAAGAGTTGTACATATATAAAGTCTCCAGCCGGTATTTTCACGGAGTTGACAATCCCCGTTGATGACATTATGAACGGACACAGGAATGATACAATCAATACAGCAAAGATTGTATTGCCGCGTATTAATAACACCTCACAAAGCGAATACACGCTTGACATACCACAGACATTGCTGATGATACCTGCTGAGGAAATACATTCATTTTTTGAGGAGGGCAGGGTCGTTGATTATAAAACGTCATTCATAGCGTTATACGACAGCAAGAAGAACAGTTACACATTCAATAACATCAGCACATTAGTCAAGGCGATGGACCAGAAAGACCGCTCTGACTCAAAATGGAATAAAGCGGTCATCATACCTGTTACCGTTACATATAACACTGATGGCGAAATCATCAAAGTCGCACACGACATGTCTATGACAAGTACAAGACTTGTCGGTGGAAGTGAGAATCCATACGAACCACTTACAATAGATGTCATATACAGTAAATTCAAATAAAATTAATGGCTGATAATTTTCTTGAAAGACAAAGGGCGGATTACGAGAAACGTAAGGAGGAATGGATGAAGAAAAAGATACGTCTCTCCGTTGCGCGAAAGAATCTGATGGTCTCTCATGAGATAACTGATTGACACAACGCTTTATAGTTTTGCAATAATATGTTTAGATGAATTGTGTGTGGAGCTTCCGACAATCCGGTACATGCGGGTATATGTTCCGGATAGATGAAGCCGGTTATGCCATAAAAGATCACAAGGACATAGCTGCCATGAGCCGTCACAATGGGCTCATGGCAGTTTGTGTTTGTTGTAAACATCGTGCGGCTCGCCTATTTCAGTTCTAATGAATACGAAAGTTTTTTATGATAAACATACAAGTCTACATCAGTACTGACTGATTGCTATGAGCGGACTTCTTCGGTGTGCATACGTGATAAGGCTATATATAATGTGAAAAGTATATCGGAAAACATGTCTGACAGTAACTTTATGGAACAAAATCGTATATCCGATGAATGAAAATATAATAATAAAGATTTTTACAATGAAGAAGACAATCACGACATTATCATTAATCTTCGTAGTAACAATATGTACATATGCCGGAAATGTTAGTGCAGACACGCTGACGGTGTATCTGCAACCACACATCAGTCCGGATTTGCGACTTTATGGTCAGTTTAAAGATGTTCCAAAAGAAGCTGCGGGCCATTATGCTTCTTTAATGACCGATGACTCCAGACTTCTCAGATATAGCTGTTCCGACAAGGAAAAGCCTCTGATGGTATTACTTTCCGAAGAGGATTACGGTCGTTTCTCGCTTGTTGCTGACATGAATTTCAACAACTGCTTTGCGGACGACTATAAGTATTACTTCTTTTACGGACAGCTTTCACAGGCTTCAAATCCGCTTTTTCTCCAGCCACAGCCTCTGTCAGTAAGATACGATTCAGATAAGAGGTTCTTCCATTGGTTCTCTCCAGGAGTCTATGCCGATGGGAACTCTGACAATCCTCTGCAAGCGGTCAAGGTTATTCCGGCATTCGAACGTGTTTATTACGGCAGTTTTGAATATGGAGACAAATCTTATTCCATAATTTTATTATCAAATTTTATAAATTATTCAAGAGCCGAAACAACTTATGTGATTATTGATAATAAAGACAAAAAACAGTCTGGAACAGCCTTTCCGGATGTTCCTCCGACAGTGGAATACATATCTCTAAACATTCCGACTGCTATCAATGGGGATATGGCTCTGAGTGTCGGCAACATCGGCTTCTCAGACATGACATGCGGACTTACCATATCCGGCATATCCGGTAAGAGCAGTGAGTCCATACCGTTTACCGGTTTCAATGCTCCACTGTTCAAGAAAAAGAGTGTTGAAGGACGGTCAATATAGTTAGAGAAGATGCGCGGACACTATATCCTCATCGACTTCTGGGGCACTTGGTGCAAGCCGTGCATATCCGTAATACCGGAACTGCGCGACATTCGTAAAAAATATCCTCAGCTTGAACTTATCAGCGTCGCGGTTGATCCAGCCCCTAACACTAATTACGGTTTTACGCCGGCACCTCTGAAAACAGCCATAAAAGAACTTCAGATGGACTGGATAAACATTCAGGACAGGTCAGCGGAAGGTTCAGAGCAGATAAGTGAAAAATACAAAATAAAGTCATACCCGACAACTGTACTGATTGATACCGATGGCAAGATAATATATAGAAAGAGCAGCATTCTGGCTATGGATTCGCTGAGACAAATCCTTGAGGATGTTTTCGGATATTGAAAAAGTCATCCATACTGACAGGGATAGCGTCATGTCTTAGTTTTCAATTGCCAGGCAGTCTCGCTACAGAGATTTAATCACGAATCGGTCATCAGACTCCGGTTAGATTATGCGTTAATGTGGAGTGAATTGCTTGCCGTTTCGACGAAGACGTAGCGGGCTACGCTGAGACGGAACGGTAAACAAGACTCTGATAGAAACGTGTAAGCAGACCGGAGAGTATGTGAAATAAAGATTTATTCAAAAACATACGTTCTAATGACTGATTTGGGCTAATGCATGAATATGCAAAAGTAGGCTATTTGGGGTGGATTATGATGTGTCATAACTCAAAATTAAGACTGTATTTGCGCGCCATTGTGTCTTTGGCCGCAAATACGAGATATTTCAGCTTTATGTATATGCCGTTGTTATACAGCGTGTTAGGTTGTTTGGCATTTCGAAAGTTCCAGTAATGAAATATGAAACAGCACGTTCGGCACACCGGAAAAGCCTGTTTCAGACGTCTGAATGGTTAATATTGATTGCCAGAAAAGCCTCTTCGGTGGATTGAAACGTGCCGTTCGGCTTTGTTACGTTGCATCGCACAGCTCATAGGGAGAGTTATATACTGACGAAACACGCTGTTCCGTCAGTATTTGACAGGCTGTAACCATGTCCTGTTTTTCTGTTTCAAGAATTTCCGTTGTCAAATTTCTTTACTGCATAAATGAATGAATATACAGTTTGGCGCAGGCATTCCGGCTTCATTTACGTGATGGAATCAGTCAACAGCAGGTGTTGTCATATTCTGACAGAGGCTGCTGATTTGAGCGCATTCAGATAAAAACGTACCCAGTCATCGTACTCTCTTGTGTCATTCACATTCTGTATTCTCATGTAGTATCCAAGCATCTTTTTGTTCAAGACAGCGGAAAGTTGCAGTATGGGATATTCGAGTGCTTCCTGATTCATCAGGTATAAGGTGTTAAGCAAGCGGCCTATCCTTCCGTTACCGTCAATAAACGGATGTATCATCTCAAACTGATAATGTATCAGTGCGGCACGTACAAATACGTTTTCTGAACATTCATAATTGATGTAACGTTCGAGATCGGTGAAGGAGTCGGTCATGTCTTTATAAACGGGCGGAACGAATGTCGCTTCTTTCAGGCTGTTCCCTTTCTGCCCGATCCACACAGGAGACGTACGGAACTCACCGGGATACATCTTCTCATATCTGTCGCTGTCGCACATCAGGTAATGCGCGTTTTTCAGCAGGCGGGCACTCAATGGCAGACCATCCATCGCCTCAACGGCATACGACGTGGCTTTAAGAAGGTTGGCAGTGTCCTCTTTCAGTGCGTTGCCTTCCTCTGTCGTTGTGTCAGCGTTTGACATCTGTCCGCCAAACGCCAGCATGCAGGAGTTTTCCGCCTCATACAGCATCAGTTGCCTGATATGGTCGTAGGGCAGTTGAGAGGCATAGGCATTCAGCTGACGTACAGAGTTTTCCACTTCTTCTATCAGCCCGTCCAGTTCTGCTGTATGTACAACATGTATTTCCGTGAGCGGTGTAGGGACATACGACATGAACTCTGCCTCGCCCGTCAGATGTTTACGAAATCCAGTCAGTTTCATTCCATGTGCAGTGTATTCATAAAACGTCTCACAACATCCGGATTTCCTGTGTGCTTGCCTTCGTCTTCACTTATTTTGCAGGTGTCATTATAGAATGGCCATGACTCGGTAATCTTTGCGGCGATGAGTTTTATGACAATGTTCAAAGGTTTGACGTTATCAAAATCATTGGTGAAATGTGTGCCAATTCCGAACGAGGGCTGGCAATAGTCTTTGGCATATCGCATTATCTTAATGGCATTATCCGTATTAAGAGCATTGCTGAACACTATCTGTTTTGTCTTCGGATTAATGCCCAGCGAACGGTATTTGTCCACTATCTTCATCAGTTGTTCATAATTGTCTCCACTGTCTATACGCAGTCCCTTGAACAGGTTGGCGAAGTCTTCGGAGAAGTTCAGACTGAATATATCCCAACCGAAACTGTCATAAAGGAATGTGCCAAGCGCGCCGCGGAAAGTGTTTCTCCATGTGTTCATGGCAATGTGGTTCGCCATTTGCGAACCGTACATTCCACCGATGGCGCATACAAACTCATGAGCCATGGTGCCAACCGGCAGCAAATCATGTTTCATGGCGAGATATACGTTGCTTGTTCCTACGAACTGTCCGGACCAGTCACGGCTTCGGCAACAGTCTTTAAGTGCCTGTACGGCGGTGTCTTCTGCTCTGAATGATGCCCTGCGCCGTGTACCGAAATCGCTGAACACGCATCCGGCTTCCAGAAGTCTCATTCCTTTCTTGAAGGACTTGTCATAATAGGCGTCATAGTCGAATTCTTTGTTTTCCCCCGTCATGACATAGTAGAGCTCGGAGATGATGGCGAGAATCTTAACCTCAAGCAAGATGGTTTCTGACCAGTTGCCTTCAATGTCTACATACAGGTGGCCATAATCATCCTGATGTACCGACACCCACTCGTGATGGAAACGGAATCCTTTGAGATAAGTGTAAAACCATGACGGTATGTATTTGCACCGACGTTTCATGAAATCTATTTCTTCGTCGGTTATTGTGACTGTTTCCAACATTCTCACCTGTTCTGTCACAGCCTGTGCGAAACCGGCGGGATAGGTGGTGTTGTCCCTGTCTGTAAAGGTGTATTTTACCTGTGCCCGTGGGAAATTGTCAATCACCGCACAGCACATTGTGAACTTGTACAGGTCATCGTCTGTGAAATAGTTGATTATTTGCTTCATCTTAATAGCTTTTTTGCGTCCATTATGCCCGAAACTTCCATCGGTGCGGGTGCTTTCTGTCCTCATTGTCCGTGTCTGGATTGAGGCTTTCACCAATTTGGTTACGGGTAAAAGACTTACATGATTACTTAGACATATCTGTATGCTTCCGATTCATGTCTTGCCTGATGTTATCTCATTTTTGTGATGAATTCTGTGAGTAGTCGCCCAAGATTCTCGGCGGTTGGACAGCTCATGTTCATCTCCGATAGCGATGTGGCTACACGCGCTGACACGTCTCTTACATTAATGCGCATCTTTTTACCCTTTTCCGTCAGTGATATGATACGCTGGCGTTGGTCTGAGCAGCGCAGCCCTCTGCTGATAAGCCCCAGCCTCTCCATTCTTTGTAGCAGGGGTGTCACCGTGTTGCTTTCAAGCATCAGCCTTGCAGAGATGACGTTTACAGGAATGCCGTCTTCCTCAAAAAGTATTTTCATCACGAGGTATTGCGGATAGGTTATGCCCAGAGGCACAAGATAATCCTGATATGCCTGCTGTATGAGCCTGTTTAGAGAATATAGCTTGAAGCTTATCTCGTCGTCAAGCAGTTGCGGCTGTATGTTATTCATATTATCGGTATGCATTGTTGTTTGGGTGGCAAAGTTAAGGTTTTTCCAGTTCAATCAGTCATTTTTGCTTGCTAAAGTTATCTTTTATGACAAAAATATGCAGTAGGTCGCGCGCGACTGAAATTATCCTGCCGTGCGACATGTTGGCAGCGATGTTGCAGTATGTCAGGTGTAGTGACAATAACCATAATATCAGAGAAAGGACAGCATATATGGAAAGAAAACAGATAGACTTTGTGACTCACCCTCAGGAGACGCATATGGTAGGTGACGGATTCAGGGTTCACAACTTCATACCGCAGATGCCGGGAATGAGCCGGTATGATATGGATCCGTTCCTGCTGCTCGACTATAATGCTGCAATGCCTGTGGCACCCGGTGTCCCGCGTGGAGTGGGGGCACACCCGCACCGGGGATTCTCTACGGTCACGTTTGCTTATCGAGGCAGTGTGGAGCATCGTGACAGCCGCGGCAATCATGGAATAATAAGTGAAGGCGATGTTCAGTGGATGACGGCTGCCAAAGGTGTGCTTCATGAGGAACTTTATGAGCGCGAGTTCGCTGCCCGTGGCGGTTGTTTCCAGATGGTCCAGCTATGGGTCAATCTGCACGCAAACCACAAAATGGACGAACCTTCATACCAGTCGATTCGCCGTGAGGACATGGGACGTGTGGAACTGCCGTCAGGCGGAGGCGTCGTTGAGGTGGTGAGCGGTCAGTACAAAGGTGTAAGCGGACCTGCCAGAAGCCATGTTGATGTGACAATGCTCAATCTCAGGATGAACAAAGGCGGAAAAGCTGAGTTCAGTTTCAATGAGAAACACATAACCTTTCTCATCGTGCTCAGTGGGGCGGTAGAGGTGAACTGTGTTGGTGTTCCGCAAGACAATGTTCTGAAATTCAAACGCAAGGGCGAGTCCTTTGACATTGTTGCCACAGCAGACAACACCGTTGTGCTGCTCGTGTCTGGTGCTCCTTTGCATGAACCTATTGTCGGCATAGGTCCGTTTGTGATGAACTCACATGAGGAACTTGTTCAGGCATTTGAGGATTTCAGTGACGGAAAGTTTGGATATATGTGATATATGATAATAAAAATACAAGACAAATGAAAGAGAGAAAAGTAATACAGAAAGTAAGAGGCGTGCGCGCAACCGATGGTGCCGGAGTAAGACTTGTGAGAGTATTGGGTAATGAAACGATGTATGACTTTGACCCGTTTCTGATGCTCGATTCGTTTGACAGCGATAATCCTGACGACTACAGACGCGGTTTCCCTGAGCATCCGCACCGTGGCATAGAGACTGTCAGTTTTATTGCAAAGAGCAGTATGACTCATGAGGATCACCTCGGCAGCAGGCAGACAATCACAGATGGGGAGGCGCAGTGGCTCACCGCGGGCTCAGGGGCATTCCATTCTGAACAACCGGGAGGCAGACGTATGTTGGGGTTGCAGTTGTGGCTCAATATGCCTGGAAACAGGAAGATGTCTGCTGAGCCTGAATATCATGGCATAACTCGTGATGAGATACCGGAGTTCAGGTCTGACGGGGTGTTGCTGAGGGTATTGACCGGAGAGTATCACGGACTGAAAGGATGGCAGGGCAGATATGTTCCGCTCGATTATTACGACCTGCATATGCAGCCCGGAGCAAAAACGGAGATTGACGTGAAGCCGGGCAATACAGTCATGGTGTTTACTCTTGTGGGTGACGTGATAACCGGAGGTACTACCGTCGTTGAAAAAACAGCAGCCCGCTTCTCTGACGGAGATACTGTTGTCATCGAAGCTGGCGGTGACGGGGCAGAGGTGATGCTTATGTCGGCTCCACCACTCAATGAGCCTATAGCCTGGTATGGACCTATAGTCATGAACAGCGAGCATGAATTACGCACAGCCTTGCGTGAACTTGACGAGGGGACATTTTTGAAGGGAAATACAAAATATACTTAAATTATACAGTATTATTACCGTTTCTGACTTTTAATGTTAATTTTGCATTTGTGAACATGGATGGTCCTAACATGTCTGACAGACCGTAGTGTCTTCAATTTGAGTTTTAACTCACACTATGTTACAACTTCCGCACATGGTATTGACTATGTCTTGCCATATTGCATAGAGGCACTATAGAAGAAGGTATCAGGCATAATATAAACTCGGACTGAGTGACCGTCCTCTTTATTTTAACTATAAAAAAGAATGAACTTATGAAATTAGAACAGAATTTTCTGCGTAGCAACGATCTTGGTCTGCTGTTGCTTCGTATTACAGTTGGAGGCATGATGCTTTTCCATGGTATACACAAGGCGGTTTATGGCGTCGGTCCCATCGGGGATATGCTCTCTGCAATAGGATTGCCGTCGTTTATTGCATACGGGTCGCTGCTTGCCGAACTTGTTGCTTCACTCATGATTGTCTGTGGTGTATGGACCCGTATGGCATCCGTGGTGTTTGCCGGTAACATGATTGTGGCTATACTGATGGCACATTCGGCTGACATATTCTCGATAAATGCCATGACCGGCGGATGGGCTATAGAGCTTCCTGCATTCTATCTGCTTGCCTCTGCTGTGCTATGCCTTACCGGCGCCGGCAAGTATGCTGTTACAAAGGGCAGCTTCTTGGATTAGGAATATTGCAAGAACGGAATCAGGGGTTCCGTTCTTGCTTTATCTTTGTAATTTCAGAAAATGCATGGAATGTCATTCAATCCTCATATCCGGCTCTATGTATATCCCTGTCGCTAACACGCATATATATATTATTATCAACGGAAGGCACGATGTAGGTGATATGTGAAGCAGTACGCTCATTAAACATTTTACACACTGAACATTTCTCAAACTGAGTCCCTTTTCTTCGTATGCGCAATTCTGATTCTGCAACGGCAAGTGAACATTTAAAAAGAACGTCACGTAATTTATAGTGGAATGCAAATGATATCGGATTCCCGTCATAATCATGCCCTATATTGACATAATTTTTGAAATCCCTTATCTCAAACACGATGTCATATGCGAATGTATAGAACAGAATTCTGTCTGTTGTGTCATTTACGTTAACCGACATTATTGTGCGTATTCTATGTTCTTCTGAAATCAAGATGAATGTCGGACCTTCTATATGTAGGGTTACATCCATCAAATCGCTATCTGTTATTGGCTTATTGTAATGAGACTTGAATGATGTGCCGATAATTTTATATAGCTTGACGTCTTCATAATTGAGGTCAGGCATTTGAACTTCTTTTATGTTTGACGGTTTGGGACGATGTTCAAAACATTTTGCAAATACAGGATCTGATTCAGGTAATACGTGTATGTGTTTTTGTTTGAGATCTATGATACAATCTACCCATGGGGTTGAAAGACGATAGTTCGACGTGTCCTGAATATACCAATTATCTATTCTTGTCAGTTTTTTCATCAATTCCCAATGAGCTTGAATGTTCTTGTCATATTTATATTTTCCACCATCGGTGTCAACAAAAGGAATAGCGAACATATATGCTATATCATATATCCATATAATGGCAGTACAATATGGAGCGTCAAGTTTGTTTTGTCGGTTATTTATGAAAATATCCAGAATCGGCTGTTCTTTAAATTCTGCCCCTGGCAGTAATGCAAGAAGAATGAAGAATGGACGGCAATGCATCAGGTGTCCAGTCCATGTATTTAATCCATTTGATTGTATTCACAAAATGAGGTAGCTCTGTTTTTGGCAGAATGTCTATTACCATCTTGCATAAAGCCTTGTACATGCGCTCATTGTTTATGGGCGTTTTCAGTTCCAAACGCATGTTGAAAGGTTGATTTTTCATTACTTCTGATTGCGGTAAGGCTTCCTTCATGAGAAACAATTCCGGCTCTCCATGACTGCCAGCTTTGACAATGAAGCTCTTTCCTACGACAGTAGGAACCTTGGTTGTCTTTTTACGGGAAATATGGTACATTGCCCTGCGGAAATCCATAATATAGCGGAAATTGTCTTCTGTCATTGACAGATCGTTGTTGCACGAGTCGCATTCTTCATTGCAAATCAACAACTTGTTTCCAAGACCTTCCTGTATGGCATGTGCAACGTTGTTAAAAGTAACATCAGGCATTCTCCTGCCACAGAAACGGCACACACGTTTAGATTTTTCCTCTTCTCCAACACACACTTTTATTCCATCATATCCGAAGGACATGTATGTGAAGTATATGTCCATCATTAAGTAATAGTGGAATGCCATGTTGTGTAAGTTGGCATTCCAAGACATACCTTGTCTAATTGCCTTAATGCATAGTATCGCAGTCTTACGCGCTACTACAGATGTCTTTTCTTCATTAAAATAATAAAAGCAATTGCCATCTGGAAGTTTTGATATGAAGCCGCTCAGTTTATGGATGTGCGAGCCTGTAGCTTTGTCATATTTCTTTACTAATGTATTCAGAGCATCGCGTGTCTTCTGACATACTTCTATTCTGCATCCACCGGGCATAAAGTTTCTTACATGACACCTGTGGAAATATGCATCTTCTATGTCTGTCGTCATTACTCCGTTTGTATCCTTATAGATAATGCGCTGATTGTTTATAGGTGAATACAATATAACTTTAAGTATAGACATGATAATAAAGTGTCAATTATATTTATGGTCTGAAATATGTAAAACGAGTCATGTGTTTTCTTGCTACAGACTGCGTTTAAAACTATTGTTTAGATAAGGACTGATTGTCGATAAACCGCCAAAACAGCGTTTTTCCAGGGCCGTAGGCTATTCATTGCTCTTCCGCTTAGCGGTAATCCTCTTGTTTACTGCTTTTGTATTATATAATTTGGTGTTTCTTCTACATAATCAAGAACCAATCTGTATGAGAGCGGCACTAAATACTGATAAACTATGATGACTTTATTTGTGCTAATCGTAGTACTTCAAGTATGGATACATAATACGTGGAGCATAAATGAATGTGTGATTATACGCTACTTGGATTTTTCTTAAAAGTAATATGTATTTTCATATTGCTTTATTATAGTATATGCCTGTTCGGTATCCGGTGCTACTCTGCATAAAACACAAAAGGGATTGCTGTTTTGCAACCCCTTTGTTGTATGTGTATTTTTACTATTTTTATCCGCAGCAGAACAGTACAATCATTTGTGCTGTAAATATTCTTAAGAACATAGCCAGCGGGTAAACTGTTGAGTAACCTACAGCAGGTGCCTCCCTTGAACAACTGGAGTTAGCGTAAGCAAGAGCTGGCGGGTCTGTATATGTTCCGGCTATCATTCCCATTATTGTGAAATAGTTCAACTTGAAGCGCACGCGTGCGATGACGCCTACCAACAATATCGGGATGACAGTAATCATGAAACCTGTGTATACATATTTCAGACCGTCTCCCTGAATGACTGTTTCCCAGAAACCTGCGCCGGCTTTTATGCCCACACTGGCGAGGAATAGCACCAGACCAATCTCTCTTAACATCATATTTGCTGATGTTGTCGTGTATGTAACCAGTTTGAATTTATATCCGAAGCGTCCGATAAGAATAGCTATGATAAGAGGACCTCCAGCCAAACCCAACTTCAACGGTACAGGCATGCCGGGAATTGCCAAAGGAATACTTCCAAACAGAATACCTACCAATATACCGATAAAGATTGTTGCGATGTTCGGGGAGTCGAGTCTTTTAACCGAATTTCCCATTATGTCAGCTACTCGGTTGACATTATCCATAGGACCGACAACAAGAATCTTATCACCTACCTGAAAATGATAGTTTCTGCTTGCAAAGACATCCATGCCCTGCCTTGATACTCGTGTCACGGTTACACCATAAACACTTGAGAAGTGCATCTTTCCAAGCGTTTTGCCATTCATTGAAGGACGGGTGATGATTATTCTACGAGATACCAATGGCTGGTTCTGATCTTCTTCTGACCATGGTGTATCTATTTCCGGACCTATAAATGCCTTTATCGCCTCGGCATCGGCTTCTGCGCATACAATCAGCACTTCGTCTCCCAATTCGAACACAGTCTTACTGTTGGGAATTAAAGTGGTGCCATTGTGCTGTAAACGTGAACATACCAAATCTCTGTTTAAGAACTCTGAAATTTCCCTGAGCGTTCTTCCTGCCAGATAAGAGTTGTTCACTTTCAGATGCATCTGGTGTGGTTTTGCGTGAGGATTTTCGGCTTCTTCTTCCTCCAGCATCTTTTCTTCGTCTGCAAGCTTTGTCTTGGTCAGATAGCGAATGGCAATTGTGGCACCGATGATGCCTAATACTCCAAGAGGATAAGCGCATGCATATCCGGATGCTATCTGTGGGACATTATTTCCAAACAAAGATGCCAAAGCCTCGTTTGCGGCTCCAAGTCCTGGAGTGTTTGTTACAGCACCGTATAAGGTACCTACCATCATCGGTAGGTTGTTGACGTTTTCGGTGTCAAAAAATATAAAATAACAAGCAAACATGACAAGTACGTTTAGCAGTACTATTGTCACCGACAGCATGTTTAATGTTATACCTCCTTTTTTGAAGCTTTCAAAGAATCCAGGACCCACTTGTAGTCCTATGCAGAACACAAACAAAATCAATCCGAAATCCTGAATGAAGTTCAGAATATTGGTCGGGGCTGTAAATCCAATATGTCCGGCGACAATTCCTGCAAACAGTACGAATGTCACACCGAGGGATATTCCGCCAAACTTGATTTTTCCGAGCAAGACTCCAACTGCTATAACGAATGCGTAAAGCAATGTTATGTGAGCCACAGAGTCTGTTGTAGTAAACAGATCAATAAGCCAATTCATATTATAACCATATATATTATTTTAATAACTTCTTGCAATTATAACCCGTTTGGATGCTGGTTTGCCCGATACCATATCTATACCGTTTGTGGGTTCGTATCCAAAGGGCTCACACCGTATAGTTGCCTGTGTCTCTTCTTTTATTTTTGCTTCAGTCTCAGCCGTACCGTCCCAATGACAAAGGAAGAAGCCGCCGTCCTTTATCTTTTCTTTAAATTCTGCATAGTCATCGCATTCATAAATATGAGCGTCGCGGAATGATTTTGCCTTGTCAAACATGTTTTTTTGTATTTCATCCAACAAAGATTTGACATAGTCTGCGATCCCTTCAATTGGCCTGGTCTCTTTTTCCAGTGTGTCACGGCGCATTACCTCAATTGTACCATTTTCAATATCTCTTGCACCGAGAACAAGGCGGACAGGTACTCCTTTTACTTCGTAATCGGCAAACTTGTAACCGGGACGTTTGTTCTCTGCATCATCATATTTTACAGAAATTCCGGACTCACGTAATTGTCTGATTATTGGCGATGCTTTTTCTGATATCTTAGCCAGCCCGTCCGAGCCTTTTGAAATTGGAATTATTACTACCTGAATGGGTGCGAGCTTTGGAGGCAGAACCAGACCGTTATCGTCAGAATGAGTCATTATGAGTGCTCCTATCAGTCTCGTCGACACTCCCCATGACGTAGCCCATACATATTCGGGTTTATTTTCTTTATTCAAATATGTTACATCAAATGCTTTTGCAAAATTCTGACCCAAGAAATGACTTGTGCCGCTTTGCAATGCTTTGCCGTCTTGCATCATCGCTTCAATGGTGTAAGTATTCAATGCTCCGGCAAAACGTTCAGTTTCGCTTTTCACGCCTTGGACAACAGGCATTGACATCCAGTTTTCTGCAAAGTCTGCATAGACATGAAGCATCATCTGTGCTTCCTTTTCAGCTTCTTCTTTTGTGGCATGTGCCGTATGGCCCTCTTGCCATAAGAACTCTGACGTACGTAAGAAAGGTCTTGTACGCATTTCCCATCTCATTACGTTACACCACTGGTTGCACATCAATGGTAAATCACGCCACGAATGTATCCAGTTCTTATATGTATTCCATATGATGGTTTCAGATGTGGGACGTATAATCAACTCTTCGTCCAACTTTGCTGTGGGATCAACTTCTATTCCGCTTTTGTCTTCTTTGGAACGCAATCTGTAATGTGTAACCACCGCACATTCTTTTGCAAAGCCTTCCACGTGTTCTGCCTCACGGCTTAAAAAAGATTTTGGTATTAACAACGGAAAATAAGCATTCTGAACCCCTGTCTCTTTAAACATTGAGTCCAGCTGATGCTGCATCTTTTCCCAAATGGCGTATCCGTAAGGCTTGATAACCATACATCCACGTACCGCGGCCTGTTCTGCCAAATCCGCCTTTACGATTAAATCATTATACCATTGGCTGTAGTTATCAGCTCTTTTGGTAAGTTCTTTTAATTCTACCATTATATATGATTATAATTTTATATGATTATTTTGGGTGCAAAAGTACAAAAAAATGTTGTAACATAGCATCATAATAATAAAAAACGCTACCTTTGCAAATGTATATAATAATTTACAGACAAATAAAAAACAGGATTATGAAAAAAATTAGGATTATGACACTTACAATGTGTTTGCTTGCCATTATAGGATGTCAAACAAAACAAGGTACAGGTGCGTTGATTGGAACAGGTGGCGGAGCTGCATTAGGTGCAATAATTGGTAAGATAGCCGGAAATACAGCCGTTGGTGCAGCTATAGGCGGAGCGGTCGGTGCAGGAGCCGGTGCGTTGATTGGGCGTCATATGGACAAAGTCGCAGAAGAAGCTGCGGCGCAGGTTGAAAATGCAAAAGTAGAGGAAGTTACCGATGCAAATGGTCTGAAAGCAGTAAAGGTTACTTTTGATTCCGGAATATTGTTCGCTACAAATAAGGCAGACCTTAATGCAACATCAAAGAACGAACTTGCAAAGTTCTCAACAGTGCTGAAGAATAATGCAGATTGCCATATTGACATATACGGACATACTGATTCTACCGGAAATGATGGAATAAATATTCCTTTAAGTAACAGTAGGGCAAAAAGTGTCGCTGATTATCTGAAGAGTTGTGGCGTGTCAAATTCGCAGTTTCAACAGATTACAGGAAAAGGTAGCTCTGAACCAGTAGCTGACAATGGCACGGCTTCAGGACGTCAGCAAAACAGACGTGTTGAAATATATATGTATGCAAGTCAGGCTATGATAGATGCTGCAAATGCCGGGACTTTAAAGTAAATATTTTGTTTGACTTTAATCATATTAAGTCATCACAAGTACTTTGTGATGACTTAATATGTTTATATACGAGAAATAAATTTGACAATGAAATTAATAGGTAGGATTTTACGCTGGGGAATCGCCTTGTTTTTCAGCAGTACCATACTTATGGTGATTGCCTATAGATTTATTCCTGTTTATATTACACCGCTTATGGTAATAAGATGTTTTCAGCAGGCTTTGAACAATGAGCATATAACATTGCATCATAAGTGGATACCAATAGAAGATATATCATGTTATTTGCCTGTGGCAGTAATGGCAAGTGAGGATCAGAAATTTCTTATACATCACGGTTTTGATTTTAATGCAATAGAGAATGCTGCCAGATATAACAGGCATGGCAGGAAACGCATGGGAGCAAGTACCATCTCACAACAAACAGCTAAGAATGTGTTTTTATGGCCCGGACGTACATGGGTCAGAAAAGGTTTCGAGGCTTATTTTACCGTTCTTATTGAATTGCTGTGGAGCAAACAGAGAATCATGGAGGTATATCTCAATTCAATTGAGATGGGAAATGGCATATATGGGGCAAGTGCTGTGGCAAAATATCATTTCGACAAAGAAGCTCGTGACCTAACAAGAGCTGAATGTGCATTGATTGCGGCAACACTTCCAAATCCAATAAAATACAGCAGCAAGACACCGGATTCGTATTTATTGAAAAGACGAAAAAGAATAGAAAGGCAAATGAAATTCATACCAATATTGCCAAAGGAAGGAGAAGATATAAACCATAATACAGTTTCCGGAGGAATTTATAGAAGGAAATAGTTCATTATATACATTAATTTATATGTTTGATTTTTTGAAAGATTTAGACGAAAATCAATTGTCCGCAGTAAAATATAATGATGGACCGCAACTTGTTATAGCAGGTGCAGGTGCCGGGAAAACAAGGGTATTGACATACAAAATTGCCTATCTTCTTAAAAATGGAATTAAACCATGGAATATATTGGCGTTGACGTTTACAAATAAGGCTGCTGATGAAATGAAAGAGCGCATAGGAATTCTTGTTGGGGATAAATTGGCACGGCAGATTCATATGGGGACATTCCATTCTGTATTCTATAGGATTCTGAGAAATGAAATAAATAAAATAGACTACAAACCAAATTTTACGATATATGATGAGAGTGATTCAAAATCACTTGTTAATAGCATCATAAAAGAATATAATATTGATGATAAAAAATATAGTCCGGGATTTGTCCTTAACCAGATAAGTTATGCCAAGAATAATTTAATAAATGTAGATGACTTTTCAGTAAATGGTAAAACAAATGTAATAGGAACTATTTATAGAGAATATATTCAGAGATGTCATATCGCAAATGTAATGGATTTTGATGACTTATTGGTCCTGACATATAGGCTCTTTATGGATAATCCGGAAATACTGGCTGATTATGCTGACAGATTCAGGTATGTTCTTGTCGATGAATATCAGGATACAAATTATGTACAGCAAAAAATAATAGAGTTATTCTATAGAAAAAATGCTTTTATTTGTTTGGTCGGTGATGATGCTCAAAGTATCTACAGTTTTAGAGGAGCAAATATAGATTATATACTTGAATTTCCTAAAAAGAACGGATTTGAGATCTTCAAGTTGGAGCAAAACTATCGTAGTACAAAAAATATAGTTGCCGCAGCTAACAGCCTAATCAAACATAACGAACACCAAATATATAAAGATGTATACAGTAAGAAGGATGTAGGTGGGAAGCTTGACTTGAAGATTGCATATTCTGATAGAGAGGAAGCATGTATTGTATGTAATGAGATAAAGCGAATAAAACGGCAGACCGGATGCGACTATAAGGATTTTTGCGTGTTGTATCGAACTAATTCACAGAGTCGTGTTATTGAGGAAGAGCTTATAAATAAATCTATTCCATATAAAATATTCGGTGGGTTGAATTTTTATCAGCGTAAAGAAATTAAAGATATCATTGCGTACTTTCGACTGACTGTAAATACTGATGATGAGGAAGCAATAAGAAGAGTTATCAATTATCCTGTAAGAGGAATCGGAACAACCACACTTAAGAAACTTACAGAATCTGCAAAGGCTAATAGTGTAAGTATTTGGGAAGTTATATCGTTCCCAGACAAATATAGCCTTAATGTGAAAAGCAATACCAAAAATAAACTTATTGATTTTCATGATTTTATAGAAGAATGTAAACGCAAGAGCAATGAACTCGATGCATATGAATTAGGTGTAGAAATAATAGATAAAAGCGGTATAAAAGGAGTGCTTTATTCTAATGGTTCTCCTGAAGATGTTGCGCGACAACAAAATGTAGAAGAATTATTGAGTGCTTTGAAAGATTTCGTAGACAATAAAAAAGAGGAGGGGCAAGAGGACTTTTATATATCAGATTTTCTACAGACTATATCTTTAATATCAACTATAGATGATAATAACAATGATGACAATACTGTATCATTGATGACAATTCATTCGGCAAAAGGACTTGAATTTTCCACAGTGTTTATAGTTGGAGTTGAAGAAAATATAATCCCGAATATACGTATGTCTTCCTCACTACGTGAAATTGAGGAAGAAAGAAGGTTGATGTATGTTGCGATAACAAGAGCGCAAATGCATTGTATTATTACATATGCAAAAAGTAGATATAGATATGGAAAGATGGAATTCTGTCGTCCGAGTAGATTTATTTCTGAAATAGATTCTAATTATATACATAATAATGAAGCCGACATCCGTACGGGAACAGATTCGGCAAAGTGGGGAAGAGTAAGTAACATGTTTACAAACCGCCATGTTAAAGTAAGTCATTTTACTAATGAAAATTCTGTAAGTAAAAACCGTCCAATGGAATCTGATATATCAGCAAGTGTGGATTATAATAGTGATGTGAAAATAGGAGATATAATAGAACATCAGCGTTTTGGAATCGGTACGATAGAAATGCTGGACGGTGAGGGGGAAAATACAAAAGCAACCGTGCGTTTCAACAATGCAGGAACTAAACAGTTATTGCTGAAATTCGCAAAATATAAGATAATTTCATGAGTTTTGAATAGGACTATGTTGTAAAATATAATTAATTATATCCTTGCGTAAGGATATATATGTGTCTTATGTTGAAATAAGCAGAATATTATAATGATTGATCATAGATTTGTTTTCTCTTTTTTAATGTACACAATATTGTTCTATTACGGAGTCGAGGTTGATATTTAGAGAGGCTAACGAACATTCATGAGGGTTAAAAAACGTAAAAGATGCTATGCGCGCGTGTTTTTGCACGTTAATTTAATTAACTTTGTTGGATAAAATTTATAATATGAGAATGTATCAGACAATGAGATTTAGCTGTGTGTTCGTGGCTTTATCATTATGCTTATTTATGCAGGCGGCAAAGAAATATGTGCCTAAGAGGGAATTCCGCGGTGCGTGGATACAATGTGTTAATGGTCAGTTTCAGGGACTTTCCACAGCCGCCTTGCAGCAGAATCTGTCAAATCAGTTGGATGAATTACAAAAGTGCAATGTTAATGCGGTTATCTTTCAGGTTCGTCCTGAATGTGATGCTCTTTATCAAAGTAGCATTGAGCCATGGAGCCGCTTTCTTACAGGTGTGCAAGGACAGGCTCCATCACCATTTTGGGATCCGTTGCAGTGGATGATTGACGAATGCCATAAGCGTGGAATGGAACTTCATGCTTGGATTAATCCATATAGAGCTAAAACCAAAAGTACTCTTACGTTAGCCTCTTCACATATTGCAATAAAAAATCCTGCACGTGTATTCTCGTACGACGGACAGTTCATACTAAATCCCGGAATGCCAGAAAATAGAGAATACATTTGTAGGGTCGTGGATGACATCGTGTCACGCTATGACGTGGATGGCGTGCATATTGATGATTATTTTTATCCATATCCTGTTGCAGGACAGTCTATTCCAGACAGTAACGAGTTTGCCAGATATAATAATGGCATACGGGACATTGGTGACTGGAGACGTTATAATGTCAATCTTTGTATAAAGGAACTCGGAGAAACAATACACAGACGCAAGCCATGGGTGAAATTCGGTGTTTCGCCATTCGGAATATATAGAAACAAAAGAACAGCTCCCAATATAGGTAGTGATACTGGAGGACTCCAGAATTATGATGATTTGTATGCGGACGTGTTACTTTGGGTTAACAATGGATGGGTGGATTATTGTGCTCCGCAGCTTTATTGGCAGATAGGTCACAAGACGGCAGACTACAAGACTCTGATAAACTGGTGGAACAGGTATTCATCCAACAGACCTATTTTCATTGGAGAGGATGTTGAGCGTACGGTAAAGTTTGCAGATGTGGATAATCCTTCGATAAATCAAATGCCGGCAAAGTATGCATTACGCAGCCAGATGCGCAATGTGAGTGGGGTTGTTTTATGGTATTCTAAAGCCGTGGTTGATAATGTTGGAAATTATGCAACAGTTTTGAAAAACAGCTATTGGAAATATCCGGCTTTGCAGCCTCTTATGCCTTTTATTGATGATGACAGACCAAGAAAGCCAAGAAAGGTGATGCCTATTTGGACAAGCGATGGCTACATACTGTTCTGGACACAGCCCAAAGGTAAGGATTGGGATGATAAGGCCGTGAAGTATGTTATTTATAGATTTGCCCGTGGAGAAAAAGTGGACATTGATGACGCAACGCATATAATTGATATCACAACAGATACTTTCTATAAGTTACCTTATGTCAATGGTGAGACAAAATACACTTATGTCGTAACATCACTCGACCGTATGGGTAATGAGAGCAAAGGCGTTAAGAAAAAGGTAAAACTTTAAAGTAGAAAGACGTCATGTTATGGAGATGATGTGAAAATACGTTTTCGAAATTTGTTATTTAGTTTCTATTAAGGATGATAAATAATAGAAGAAGTTGGTTATTTTGTGCTTGTATTTATTATATTGCAGATATTCTTTATGTAATTGCAAAGTTTCATAAGATTCTAACTTCTTCTATTACATCCTTTATATAACTGCTCAATTATTTATTTTATTTGAGTTTATCATACACAGTCGAATATGTTGTCTTTTCCCCATTCAATGGAATTTTGGCTCACATTATAATAAAATCAAACATTTGTTTTGTGCTGCGATAAATTTAAATTAACTTTGCCTCTGTTATTACTATTATTTTATTGTTAGTATATATATGATAAGGATTGCATCTATTATAGCGATGTTTTTTTTCATTGGAGTTTTGACATCATGTAATGAAAATAAAAAAACAAATGATATCATAACCCGTAAACCGGAGAAGACCCATGTTAAAAAAAGTATTCAGAAGATTGGTGATTATGAGCAAACACGTACAGTTGATTGGCATGGCTCTGTATATAATGTTAGCATAGAGAGAAAGGCTGACGTTAATTTACCTTTAGTAGATGACGGTACAGGAAACAAGTATTATGATAACCGTATAAGATTGTGTTTGACTGGTAAGGATGGGAAGGATCTGCTGAGACGTGATTTTACAAAAGACGATTTTAGAAAATATGTAGGAGATGAATATGCTAAGAATAATGTGTTGCTTGGCGTGGTCTTTGATAGGGTTGATGATGATTTTATTTATTTTGCAGCAAGTGTCGGCTCTCCTGACAAAATGAGTGATGAATATATTCCTTTAGTTGTAAGATTCTCTTATAGAAATTTTAAATTGGATATATATAGAGACACGACGCTCGATACGTCAGACTCTGAGCCAGAGTTATCGGATGACGATATTTGAAAACAATGTTTTTATTGTACAGTCTATTGAGGAACAACAACCGTGAATACTTTTGCTATCATATATATACAATATAGTTTAATATAAAATTAAAGAAATAATATGACGAGGATGTGTCAAAATGGACACATCCTCGTCATGATACCGACTATTGCAAGATTCGTATATCTGTAGTCAGTAACCGGTTTTATCAAAAGGTTGAGCTATGGAGAAAGTAGGACTCAGTAGAAATTTAGTGTGGTAAGCAAACTGCTTTGCAATTCTTAAAAGGAAAAATTTCTTATCTACAGAACCGGAATAGGTATATTACAATAAGTTACTTAATCCATGGTTATTGACATATTGTTGAAATCGAGTGTTACTCGGTTAAACCTATTGATAAAATCCATTCCAAGAACTCCGTCCATACCGACCTGGTTCTCATTCTTTTCTATGCGGGCATTAGATAATGTCACATCATGTCCAACATAACAGAGTTTGATATCAGGAACACGCAATACATCATCAATATTCTGTACATTAGAGCCTTTATTTTGTAATATCATGTTCTCATCTGCAAATTAGTCAGAATGTTTCTCGTAGTAGGGCTGCAAGAAATAAGTTTCCATTTCTCCTGTAGACAGCAATAATTTTAAGTTACCCGATTGGTCATTAGATTCTATAAAAAGCTTACGTCCGTTTTCCAGTCTTATGTTGTGAATATGCTGTTTTGTCTTTATGTTACTTATAGGGAATATCAACTCTTTTGCTCTCGCATCAATGCATATTTCTCCCATTCTTCTAATGAAATCAATACCTATGACGCCATCATTTGTTCAAGTGTTTTTCCTGTGTTAGCGGGTCAAAGACAAATGCAATGGAGGCTTTATAAATGATGTCTCCTATCGCGATACTATAAATATGAGCCATGTGGAAGCCGTTATATGCATCCAACGTCTTTAGTCCAAGTTTCTCTGCTGCATGTTTTGATATATAGGTGTTTTCAGTGCCAGTGTCAAAGACAAACTTATAGTCCTTACCTTTTATTTTCACATTGATATATATATGCTACTCCCAAGCATGCAAGGCTGTATGCATTGTTAGAGCCAATCTGTTGTTGCCTCTCATTAACAAGGGTTACAATATAGTCCAGAGTCTTTTCCGGCTTATTGAATTGTGATGCAAGCACAAATTCTGCCATGAGTGCAAGATTATTATCTTCCAGTGAATATTTCAATTTCGGATATTCATCAGCCAACGCAAACCACTCTGACTCGTTAATAAGTTCACTTATACGCATGTCTGCCTCTTGAGAGTTGGCATATAGACACAGACCTGTCAATACTGTTATAATAATATGACGAATGCCATATAATTCAGGGATATATCAAAATATCATTGTAAAGAAGTGTCAGTAGTGTTCTGAAACTGTATATAATCAAAAGAGTTATTCAAGACACGACTTCTTACGTTCGTTGTAGTGTTTGTGTGTATTAACGTGGCTCCATAAAAAGCCGGTGAATATGGTTTTCGCGGAAAAGCGACCAATGGCAGCCTTTCTTTATCTTGTGCAAGATGACTTCTGCATCTGTATATTACAACTAAGAGTAATGTAATTACGTTTTCTTTTGGATTGCTGTGCCATATTTCATTCGCTACATCTTTGTCGGACGCAGTGTACATGCAACTGTCACTATATACGAGTTAGGTTGTCCATTATAAGTAGTAATGCTATTTGTACGCTGTACTTTTATGTTTTGACGTGGTTATAACAAAACCACATAAGTTTAAATCACTTCGATATGTATAAATAAATCAGATAAACCTTTGTTAATATTAAAAATAATCGTATTTTTGCAAAATAAAAAAATTAATTGTTCAGTTCTTTTTATTATGAAAAGATTATTATTCAATCTGATTGTTTTAATTACTGTTGTGGTACTGTTGGATAGCTGTTCTAGTGCCAAGCGAGTTGCTTATTTTCAGAATATAGATAGTGTGGATCTTTCTGCGTCACAAGGATTGTATGATGCCAAGATAATGCCTAAGGACATGCTGACAATAATTGTCAATACTACAAATCCTGATGCGGCACGTCCGTTTAATCTTTATTCAGCTACAGTAAGCGGACAGTCTGGAAATAATAATATGCAGGGCTATCTCGTGGATAATAGTGGTAATATTAATTTCCCTGTAATAGGAAAGGTGCATGTCTCAGGACTGACAAAGGGGCAATGTGAGGATTTGATACGTGAAAAAATAATGCCTTACATGTCTGGAACTGAAAATCCGGTTGTAACTGTTAGAATGTCCAGTTTCCGTGTGACGGTAGCTGGGGAGGTGAATAGTCCCGGCGTTGTTCCTGTGAATTCTGAAAAGATGAGTGTTATAGAGGCTTTGGCACAGGCAGGAGACCTTACTATTTACGGACGACGTGACAATGTGCTGTTGATTCGTGAGAATGAATTGGGGCAAAAGAGTCAGGTTAGAATAAATCTTAATGACGCGAATTTTATTAATTCTCCATATTATTATGTTCAGCAGAATGACATTATTTATGTCCAGCCAAATAAGGTTAAGGCGAAGTCTTCTTCCATCGGAACTTCTACCACATTATGGATTTCAGGTGTAGGCATATTGACTTCTCTTGCGTCGTTGGTTGTTAATATATTAAGGAATTAAAGAATAAACAAATAAGAACGTTAGACATTTTATATCAAAATATGTCTAACGTTTATTTTATGTGATATACCAAATTTAGAATTATGTGTGGAATTGTCGGATATTTAGGTAATAAAGAAGCCTATCCCATTTTAATAAAGGGATTGAGAAGATTAGAATATCGTGGGTATGACAGTGCCGGAGTAGCTATTATAAATGATGACAATCAGCTTAATGTTTATAAGACAATAGGAAAGGTTTCTGATCTTGAGGATTTTTGCAAAGATAAGAATATAAGCGGACATGTAGGTATCGCACATACACGGTGGGCAACACACGGAGTTCCTTCTTCAAAAAACGCACATCCTCATTTCTCTGAATCTAAGGATTTGGCAATAATCCATAACGGAATAATCGAAAACTATAGCGTTATTAAGCGTAATCTTATTTCAAACGGTGTGAGTTTTCGCTCTGATACAGATACAGAAGTTTTAATCCAACTCATAGAATATGTCAAGAAAAAGAAAAATCTTGATTTATTGACTGCCGTACAATTGTCGCTTCATCAGGTGATTGGTGCGTATGCCATAGCTATATTGGATAAGAATAACCCTAATCAGATAATTGCGGCACGCAAGCAAAGCCCGCTTGTTGTCGGAGTAGGCGAAAATGAGTTCTTCTTAGGTTCTGACGCATCTCCAATTATTGAGTATACAGACAAGGTCGTTTATTTAGACGACGGCAATATTGCCGTTATACGCAGTGATGAAGGTTTGAAGGTTGTCAACATTTTTAATAGAGAGTTGAATCCTGAAATACAGACCGTAGATTTAAATCTTGGTCAGATAGAGAAGGGAGGTTTCCCTCACTTTATGCTGAAGGAGATATTTGAACAACCAGAGTGTCTTAAGAATTGCATGCGTGGGCGGGTAAACGATGATAATAGCAATATAACGTTAAGTGCTATCTTAGATAATAAGGAAAAACTGTTGAACGCAAAGCGTATTATAATTGTTGCCTGTGGAACTTCATGGCATGCAGGGCTTATAGGTAAATATCTTATTGAGAATTTTTGTCGCATTCCTGTAACAGTAGAATATGCCAGTGAGTTCAGGTATTCAAATCCTGTCGTAACAGAGAACGATGTCGTCATAGCAATATCACAAAGCGGTGAGACTGCGGACACACTTGCCGCAATAGAAGTTGCAAAAAGGAATGGAGCGTTCGTATATGGTATCTGTAATGTAGTCGGTTCCAGCATACCGCGTGCGACGGATGCCGGCAGCTACATTCATGTGGGTCCGGAAATTGGTGTCGCTTCTACGAAGGCTTTTACCGGCCAGGTTACAGTCCTTGCCATGTTCGCACTGGCGTTGGCGAAAGAAAAAGACATTATAGATAAGAGACAATACTCTGAGATAATAAAAGAGTTATGGACTCTACCTGAAAAGATGAAGACTGTTTTGGAGCTTAACAACAGAATTGCCGAACTAAGCCGAATATTCACTTACGCTCACAATTTCCTTTATCTTGGCAGAGGCTACAGCTATCCTGTCGCGCTTGAAGGCGCATTGAAATTAAAGGAAATAAGCTATATACATGCAGAAGGATATCCTGCGGCAGAGATGAAACACGGACCTATTGCTCTCATAGATTCGGACATGCCTGTTGTTGTAATTGCGACACATAACAAGATGTATGAGAAGGTGTTGAGCAATATTCAGGAAATAAAAGCACGACAGGGTAAGGTCATTGCACTTGTCAGCAAAGGGGACGATACTATAAGCCGTATAGCTGACGAGGTCATCGAACTGCCTTCTACAATGGAATGTTTTGAGTCTCTTATAGATGTCATACCTTTGCAGTTGCTGGCTTACCATGTGGCTGTATGTAAAGGTAAGAATGTAGACCAACCGAGAAATCTGGCAAAATCTGTAACCGTAGAGTAAATATATTGTAAATATATAATATAAAACAAAATAGAGCGTGGAACCATTAAAGCATGAATGCGGGATTGCAATGATAAGATTGCTCAAACCGTTGACGTATTATCAGGAAAAGTACGGCACCTGGATGTTCGGATTGAACAAACTTTATCTTATGATGGAGAAACAGCACAATCGCGGACAGGAAGGTGCCGGTATGGCATGTGTTAAACTTGACAGTGCTCCGGGACGGGAATATATGTTCCGTGAGAGAGCAGAAGGTAAGGATGCGATAACCGAGATTTTCGGTCAGGCTCATCGTGATCTTAAAAATCTAAGTCAGGAAAGGTTGTCAGATGTCGCATTTGCGAAAGACTGCCTGCCATTTGCAGGCGAACTGTACATGGGGCATTTAAGATATTCCACTACAGGTAAAAGCGGACTGTCGTATGTCCATCCTTTCTTGCGCCGTAATAACTGGCAGGCAAAGAACCTGTGCCTGTGCGGAAATTTCAATATGACAAATGTTGATGAAATTTTCGACAAGCTTACCATGCAGGGGCAATATCCCCGTATATATAGCGATGCTTATATCATGCTGGAATTTATGGGGCATCGGTTAGACCGCGAGGTGGAACGCAATTTTGCTAAAGCTAAAGAGTTCGACTTGAATAATAAGGAGATAACTGAATACATAAACGACCATGTCGAAATGAAGAATGTGCTGAAAAGCACAATGACAGATTTTGACGGTGGATATGTCGTCTGCGGAATAACCGGCAGTGGGGAAATGTTTTCCATGCGCGATCCATGGGGCATAAGACCAGCGTTTTATTATAAAAACGACGAATTTATTGCAGTTGCAAGCGAGCGTCCTGTGTTGCAGACAACATTCGATCTCGAATGTGAGGACGTCTGTGAGCTGATGCCCGGAACCGCATTGCTGGTAAAGCGTAACGGTGATTTCTCAATAGAAGAGATAATTCCGGCAAAAGGAAACAACGCCTGTTCTTTCGAGCGTATTTATTTCAGCCGTGGCAGTGACAGAGACATATACAAAGAACGCAAACTGTTGGGGGAAAGTCTGCATGAGCCCGTTTTGAAAGCCATCGGCTATGATGTGAAACATACGGTTTTCTCTTTCATTCCCAATACGGCGGAGGTCGCATACTATGGATTGCTTACAGGCTTCAAGAGATATGTGAATGAGAGCAAGGTGCGTAGGATACAGAAACTTGGTCATATCCCATCAGAAGAGGAATTAAGGGAAATACTTGGCGATTACGTACGTTCGGAGAAAGTGGCATGGAAGGATATAAAACTCAGAACCTTTATCACAGAGGGAAACTCGAGAAATGACCTTGCCTCACATGTGTACGATATAACATACGAGAGCATTGAGCCGCATGTCGACAACCTTGTTGTCATTGATGACAGTATCGTGCGCGGAACAACTCTTAAGGAAAGCATTTTGAGAATTCTTGACAGGTTGCATCCCAAGAAAATCATCATAGTAAGCAGTGCTCCTCAAATACGTTATCCTGATTATTATGGAATTGACATGGCGCGTCTTGAGGAATTCTGCGCGTTCAGGGCAACAATAGAACTGCTTAAGGAAAGAGGCATGTACAGTCTGATAATGGATACATACAACGCATGCAAGACAGAATTATGCAAGTGCCCGGACGAGATGCGTAACTGCGTGCGCGATATTTATGAGCCGTTTACGGTTGATGAGATAAATAAAAAGATCGTTGAGATATTACGCCCAGCAGAGGTGACGACACCGATAGAATTGGTATTCCAGTCTATTGACGGATTACATAAGGCAATACCCAACCATAAAGGTGATTGGTATTTCACCGGAAAATATCCTACACCGGGCGGTACCAAATTATGTAATCGCGCCTTTGTGAATTACATAGAGAATGTTTATCAGAATGAAAAGAAATTCTAAAATCATAAGATGAGAAACGTAACTTTAGCTTTGGAGAACGGAATTAAGTTCCATGGAAAATCATTTGGCTATGAAGCACCCATGGCCGGTGAGGTTGTTTTTAACACAGCTATGGTAGGATATCCGGAGTCATTGACCGATCCTTCATATGCCGGACAGATGATAGTACTTACTTATCCGCTTATAGGTAATTATGGGGTGCCGTCATTTGCATATGATGACAATAAACTGCCGTTGTTTATGGAGAGCGACAGAATTTATGCATCGGCAATCATTGTGACAGACTACAGTGAGAGTTACTCACACTGGAACGCGAAAGAGAGTCTTGCGGAATGGCTGAAGCGTGAGCATATTCCCGGAATCACAGGGATAGATACAAGAGAACTTACAAAGGTTCTTCGCGAGCATGGGGTTATGATGGGTAAAATACTTTTTGATGATGAACCGGATAATATTCCGACGGCTACTTATGAAGGAGTGAATTTTGTTGATAAGGTGAGTTGCCGCGATATTATACGTTATAATGAAGGAGCCGGCAAGAAAGTTGTTCTTGTGGATTGCGGTGTCAAGGCAAATATCATAAGATGTCTTATAAACAGAGGTGTTGAGGTTATCCGTGTGCCCTGGAATTATGATTATACCGATATGGATTTTGACGGATTGTTCCTTGCTAATGGTCCTGGAGACCCGGAGATGTGTGAGGATGCCGTGGCGGTATTGCGGAAATATATGCAGATGTCACGCAAGCCTATATGCGGAATATGTATGGGTAACCAGCTTCTGGCAAAAGCTGGCGGAGCAAAGACTTATAAATTGAAATATGGACATCGGTCCCACAACCAGCCTGTACGCATGGTCGGTACTGATAACTGCTACATCACGACACAAAACCATGGATACGCGGTTGACGGCAGTACAATAGGGGCTGATTGGGAAGAACTTTTTATTAACATGAACGATGGTTCCAACGAAGGCATCAGGCACAAGAGCAACCCTTGGTTTTCGAGTCAGTTCCATCCGGAAGCCCGTTCCGGCTCATTGGATACAGAGTTCCTGTTTGATAGATTTGTAGACACACTAAAGTAAAAAATAAACGGTATGAAGTACGACAATATAAAGAAAGTTTTGCTGTTGGGTTCCGGTGCGCTCAAGATAGGTGAGGCAGGTGAATTCGACTATTCCGGTTCGCAGGCACTTAAGGCATTGCGTGAAGAAGGCGTGGAGACCGTCCTTATAAATCCGAACATCGCGACAGTCCAGACATCGGAAGGCGTTGCCGATCAGATATATTTCCTTCCAGTGCAGCCTTATTTTGTAGAAAGAGTTATCGAGAAAGAGAGACCGGACGGCATACTGCTCGCATTTGGCGGGCAGACTGCATTAAACTGTGGCGTGGCATTATACCGCGAGGGTATTCTTGACAAGTATGGAGTTCAGGTGCTTGGAACATCTGTTCAGGCAATAATGGATACGGAGGACCGTGAGCTTTTTGTTGAGAAACTTAACGAGATAGGTGTCAAGACGATAAAGAGCGAGGCATGCGAGTCAATTGAGGCTGCGCGCAAGGCTGCCGCTGAACTGGGCTATCCTGTCATACTTCGTGCTGCTTATGCATTAGGTGGTTTGGGCAGTGGCTTCTGTGACAATGAGGATGAGTTGAATCGTCTTGCAGAGAAAGCGTTCTCGTTCTCTCCCCAGGTTCTTGTTGAGAAAAGCCTGAAGGGATGGAAGGAAATAGAGTATGAGGTTGTAAGAGACCGTTATGACAACTGTATCACTGTATGTAATATGGAGAATTTCGACCCTCTGGGAATACATACCGGAGAAAGCATAGTTGTCGCTCCTACTCAGACGCTGACAGACCGCGAAAGCCAGAAACTACGCTCACTGGCAATAAAGATTATCCGTCATATAGGTATTGTAGGAGAATGCAATGTGCAGTATGCTCTTGATCCGAACAGTGAGGATTACCGTGTTATAGAAGTTAATGCACGTCTTAGTCGTTCTTCGGCTCTTGCGTCAAAGGCAACCGGATATCCTCTTGCGTTTGTGGCTGCAAAACTCGGTATGGGATACGGACTTTTCGAACTGAAAAACTCAATAACCAAAACCACAAGTGTTTTCTTCGAGCCTGCGCTTGATTATGTTGTTTGTAAGATTCCGCGTTGGGATTTGAGCAAATTCCGTGGAGTTGACAAGGAGCTTGGTTCCTCAATGAAGTCTGTCGGTGAGGTTATGGCGATAGGACGCACTTTTGAGGAAGCCATTCAGAAAGGCTTGCGCATGATAGGACAAAGCATGCACGGTTTTGTGGAGAACAAAGAGCTGGAGATTGATGATATCGATGTCGCCCTGCGCGAACCCACCGACAAGCGTGTCTTTATAATCTCGAAGGCAATGCATAAGGGATACACCATCGACCAGATACACGAACTCACAAAGATTGACAAATGGTTCCTTGAGAAGCTCAAGCACATCATTGACATAGACGAGCGGATGAAGGCTCTTAAGAATGTGAACAATCTCGACAAGGAGTTATTGAGAACAGCAAAAATCTATGGCTTCACAGACTTCCAGATAGCACGTGCCGTCGGTCTTGAGGCGGAAGTGGGAAATATGCACAAGGCAATGCTCACCATACGCCAGTTGCGTAAGAACTATGGCATACTTCCGGTTGTCAAGCAGATAGACACTCTGGCTGCGGAATATCCGGCACATACCAACTATCTGTATGTAACTTATTCTGGTGTGGCAAGCGACATTTCGTTCGACCGTGACAATCGCTCCATCATTGTACTTGGTTCCGGAGCTTACAGGATTGGCAGCTCCGTAGAGTTTGACTGGTGTGGTGTGCAGGCGTTGAATACAATACGCCGAGAGGGATTCCGTTCGGTGATGATCAACTACAATCCTGAAACTGTGTCGACAGACTATGACATGTGCGATCGTCTTTATTTCGATGAACTCACATTCGAACGTGTGATGGATATCATCGAGTTTGAAAGTCCGTACGGAGTCATAGTCTCAACCGGAGGTCAAATTCCTAATAATCTTGCAATGAGGCTTGATGCACAGAACGTTCCTATTCTGGGAACATCGGCGAAGGACATTGACAATGCGGAAGACCGTGCCAAGTTCTCCTCTATGCTGACACGCAACAACATCAGTCAGCCGGAGTGGAGTGCGCTTACATCAATGGATGACATAAACAAGTTCATCGACAAAGTAGGTTTCCCCGTACTCGTAAGACCGTCCTATGTGTTGTCAGGTGCCGCGATGAATGTCTGCTCAAATCGTGACGAGCTGGAACGTTTCTTGAAACTTGCCGCTAATGTCTCGGAAGACCATCCTGTGGTTGTCAGCCGTTTCATTGAGCATGCCAAGGAAATAGAGATGGATGCTGTCGCCAATAAGGGAGAGATTATAGCTTATGCCATCTCAGAGCACATTGAGTTTGCCGGAGTACATTCCGGTGACGCCACAATACAGTTCCCTCCGCAGAAACTGTATGTGGAGACCGTACGTAGAATAAAACGCGTAAGCCGCCAGATAGCAAAAGAACTGCACATATCGGGTCCGTTCAACATACAGTTCATGGCACGCGACAATGACATACTTGTTATCGAGTGTAACCTCAGAGCCTCACGTTCATTCCCGTTTGTCAGCAAGGTTCTTAAGCTTAATCTCATAGATTTGGCAACAAAGGTCATGCTTGGAAAGCCTGTCGAGAAGCCCAACAAGAATCTGTTCGACCTCGACTATGTCGGAATCAAGGCATCGCAGTTCTCGTTCAACAGATTGCAGAAGGCAGACCCTGTTCTGGGTGTCGACATGTCTTCAACCGGAGAGGTCGGATGCCTTGGCGATGATACAAATGACGCGTTGCTCAAGAGCATGCTTGCAGTGGGACAGGGTATACCAAAGAAAACAATACTGTTGTCCACCGGAGGTGCAAAGCAGAAGGCGGAGATGCTCGACGCTGCGAAGAAGCTGGTGGAGAATGGGTACGAACTGTATGCCACCGGAGGCACTTCAAAATATCTGGACGATAATGGTGTGCGTAATGTCCGTGTCTATTGGCCTTCGGAAGAGGGCAAAGAGCCGCAGGCACTTACACTGCTCCATGAGAAGAAGATAGACATGGTTGTAAATATTCCCAAAGACCTCACACCGCGTGAGCTCACTGACGGCTATAAGATTCGCCGTGCATCCATCGATCTCAATGTGCCACTGGTAACCAACAGCAGGCTGGCAAGCGCATTTATCAATGCATTCTGCACGCTGAAACTCAGCGATATTGACATCAAGAGTTGGGCGGAATACAAATAAAAACATAAAGGATAAAGTGTGTGGTCGGGATGTTTCAATGCATCCTGACCACACTTTTTTTATTCCGAACGGGTCATGATATGCCATCCGTATCTTGTGCTTCACCATAACTTGCCGTTTCCAGATTTTGTGGAAAATGTTGCAGGAAACACTTGTAGGAAGCGGATGGCAGAATGAAGACAGCGGTGCGGAGTAGGGAAGAAGAACATTCCATAAGGGAAAAAAGCTGTTTTTGCACTATAGTGACCGGTTCAGACTCGCTGAAATTTTAGTGTTCAACAGTCTTCAAATGCTGCTTGAAGAAGTCCATGTAAGTGTTATACCAATCGGCAGGTGTCTCGTGTTTGCACTCTGGATTTACTACGTAATGCTTCTCCTCAGACTTGAAGTTGTTGTAAGGTGCGAAGTTTGTGTGCGGCGGACATACCGGGTCTTGTAGTCCTATTGCCGATATTACAGGGCATGTTACGAGTGTGGCGAGGTTCTTCGTGTCGAAGTAAGAGAGAAACTTTTACATCGTAGCGTTGTCCAGATCAAGCTTTTCCTGCATAGCACGTGCCGTTGAGGCTGGCCAAGAGCCAACTTTGAAGTCGTAATCTGATAAAAAAATAATGTGAGATATTTTAGTTTTATAAAATACAGATAAGGCAAAATTATTTCAATTTATTTGTTTATATCGAAATATTAATGTATATTCGCAAACCAAAGTTTATTTTGGGCTATTAAATTTACTAACTAAAATACGCATACAGATGAAGAAGTACAATTTTAATGCCGGACCGTCAATGCTTCCAAGGGAAGTTATTGAGAATACGGCAAAACAGATTTTAGACTTCAATGGTTCAGGCCTTTCTCTGGCAGAAATAAGTCACAGAGCCAAAGATTTCCAACCGGTCGTTGACGAAGCTGTTGCTTTAATAAAGGAGTTGTTAGAGATTCCTGAGGGATATTCGGTTCTTTTCTTAGGTGGAGGCGCCTCTCTTGAATTCTGTATGGTTCCATATAATTTCCTGAAGAAAAAGGCGGCATATCTCAATACTGGTGTATGGGCAAAGAAAGCCATGAAAGAGGCGAAGTTGTTCGGTGAAGTTGTGGAAGTGGCTTCCTCTGCAGAAGCAAACTATACTTACATACCGAAAGGCTGGGAATGTCCTGCAGACGCAGACTATCTTCATATTACGACTAACAACACGATTTACGGTACAGAAATAAGACATGAGCTTCAGGTTCCTGTAAGGATGATTGCAGACATGTCGTCAGACATATTCAGCCGTCCCGTTGATGTATCAAAGTATGATTGTATTTATGCCGGAGCTCAGAAGAATCTTGCAATGGCAGGTGTTACTCTTGTTATTGTGAAGGATGACGCTTTAGGTAAGGTTGACCGCAGCATACCGACAATGCTTGACTACAGAACTCATGTGGAAAAGGGTTCAATGTTCAACACACCGCCTGTGGTTCCGATATATTCAGCTTTGGAGACTCTGAGATGGATAAAGGCACAGGGAGGTTTGAAGATGATGGACAAGTTAGCGCACGAGCGAGCTGAAATGCTATATGCAGAGATTGACAGAAACAAGCTTTTCCGTGGAACGGCAAAAGAAGAAGACCGCTCGCTGATGAATATATGCTTTGTTATGAACGATGAATATAAAGAACTGGAAAAGCCATTCCTCGATTACGCTCTTTCTTGCGGTATGGTCGGAGTGAAAGGTCATCGTTCTGTCGGAGGTTTCAGAGCAAGTTGCTATAATGCCCAGACCATAGAAGGTGTTGAGGCTCTTGTGAAGTGCATGCAGGATTTTGAGGCACAACACTGAATCCTTTTATAAAACAAATAAAAAGGGCGGATATGTCACTATCCGCTCTTATAAATTTATAATAACCCATAAATTTAATCGTTATGAAAGTTTTAGTTGCAACAGAAAAACCATTTGCCGCAGCTGCTGTAGATGGTATAAAGAAAGAAATAGAAGGAGCTGGCAATGAGCTGGTGCTACTTGAGAAATATACGGATGTTCAGGAATTATTGGATGCTGTAAAAGATGCTGATGCACTTATTGTACGTTCTGATAAGGTTAATGCCGCTGTGTTGGATGCGGCGGAAAACTTGCGTATCGTAGTACGTGCCGGAGCCGGATATGACAATATTGACATAGAGTATGCTAAAAAGAAGAATGTTGTTGTGGAGAATACTCCCGGACAGAACTCCAATGCCGTAGCCGAACTTGTTTTCGGCTTATTGGTATTTGCTTGCAGAAGCTTCTATAGCGGCAAAACAGGAAATGAGCTGAAAGGGAAGAAGATAGGAATACTCGCATATGGTAATGTAGGACGTAATGTCGCACGGATAGCCAAGGGCTTTGGTATGGAAATATATGCATATGACGCTTTCTGTCCTAAAGAAGCCATTGAGAAAGACGGAGTTGTTGCGGTAGACTCTCAGGATAAGCTGTTTACCGATTGTGACATTGTTTCTTTACATATTCCGGCAACACCTCAGACCGTGAAATCAATAAACAAGGAACTGGTAGGCAAGATGAAAAAGAATGCCATCATAATAAATACTGCGAGAAAAGAAGTGATAGACGAAGCCGGTCTGTTGGAAATAATGAAGGTGCGTACTGACTTGAAGTACATAACAGATATAAAGCCAGATGCTGACGCTGAATTCCAGACTTTTGAAGGACGTTACTTCAGTACACCGAAAAAGATGGGCGCACAGACTGCGGAAGCAAACATAAATGCCGGTATTGCAGCGGCTGTACAGATAAATGCGTATTTCAAAGACGGATGTACCAAATTCCAAGTAAATAAATAATGGCAACAATAAAACCATTCAAAGGGATACGTCCTCCAAAAGAATTGGTGGAAAGTATCGAGTCTCGTCCATACGACGTGTTGAGCAGTAAAGAGGCGCGTGAAGAGGCAGGCGATAATGAAATGAGTCTCTATCATATAATCAAACCTGAAATAGATTTCGAGGAAGATATTGACGAATATGATCCGAGAGTATATCAGAAGGCGGCAGATAACTTCAAGAAGTTTATGGACAAGGGATGGCTGGTTCAGGATGATAAAGAAAACTATTATCTATATGCCCAGACCATGAACGGTAAGACACAGTACGGACTTGTAGTAGGAGCTGCTGTCGCTGATTATATGTCAGGACTGATAAAGAAACACGAGCTTACAAGATGCGACAAGGAAGAAGACCGTATGAAGCACGTGCGAGTGTGCAATGCCAATATGGAACCGGTGTTCTTCGCCTATCCTGATAATGCAAGGCTTGATGAGATAATAAAGCGTATCGCACAGAACGAGCCTGAATATGATTTCATAGCACCAATTGACGGATTCAGGCATCAGTTCTGGATTATCAGCAATGAAGATGACATTAGAGCTATAACTGAAGAGTTTGCAAAAATACCGGCTCTGTATATAGCAGACGGTCATCATCGTAGTGCCGCTGCGGCATTGGTAGGAGCGGAATTGGCAAGAAAAGACGAAAATCATACAGGAAATGAGGAATATAATTATTTCATGGCTGTATGTTTTCAGGCTTCTCAGCTCACCATATTGGACTATAACAGAGTTGTGAAGGATCTTAATGGTCTTACGCCAGAACAATTCATCAATGCCCTGTCAAAGAATTTCATCATTGAAAAGAAAGGTTCGGAAACATATAAACCATTGTGTATACATAACTTCTCACTTTATCTTGACGGATGTTGGTATTCTCTCACAGCTAAAGAAGGTACGTATAATGACTCCGATCCCATTGGCGTTCTTGACGTGGATATTTCCACACGTCTTATCTTGAATGAGATTCTAAATATTCAGGATTTGAGATCGGACAAGCGTATAGATTTTGTTGGAGGTCTGCGTGGTCTGGAAGAACTGAAGAAGAGAGTGGATAGTGGAGAAATGAAAGCCGCTCTCGCATTGTATCCGGTATCAATGAAACAGATTATGGACATTGCAGACAGTGGTGCCATAATGCCTCCAAAGGCGACATGGTTTGAGCCTAAACTGCGTTCTGGGCTTGTCATACACAAGTTGTCTTAATGTAACAGAACACAAATTTACGAGATTTATGTCTCATTAATAATGGAGGGGCGAACCGCAATTCGCCCCTCTACAATATCATAAGATGAGTAATATTTCAGACGAGTATAAAACTGTCACATCCGAGGTAGCTGAAGGGTTTTATAGTGAAAAGCGTAGCAAGTTTTTTGCTTTTGTCCATCATGTGACGTCAGAAAGTGATATAAAAAACATAATCGCCGCTTATCATAAGTCACACTATGATGCGCGTCATATATGTTATGCATATGTATTAGGTCCGGATAAAGCTCATTTCAGAGCAAATGATGACGGGGAGCCCAGTAGTACAGCCGGGAAGCCTATACTTGGACAGATAATAAAAAATGACCTGACGGACATTCTTGTTGTTGTCATTCGCTATTACGGAGGTGTTAATCTTGGTACAAGCGGACTTATAGTAGCATACCGTACTGCCGCAGCAGATGCTATTTCGTCGGCAAAGATTGTATCCAAACAAGTTGAAGAGACTGTTAAACTTAAATTCCCTTATGAGTTGACCAACAGCGTTATGAAGATCGTGAAGGAATTATCCGCACGTATCTTATCAAATGAATATAACAATGATAATATGTGCGACATGACTTTATCAGTAAGGAAATCTCAGGCTGAGATTTTGAGAAGCAAATTCAAACATTTGACATTACTTCGTAATCTTGATGTCCGCTAAAATTATCTATATATAAAATGTCTGTTCGCAATACATAAACCACGTTCCAACAGACTTCATCTGTATTTAGTGTTGCTGTAATACCGCCTTCCGCTTTTCCCATATTCAATCCAGCTAATCTTCTATATAAACAGAAAGCTTTCATTCAAAAATAAGTATGAAATTTGATAAAAGTGACGGTCGGTTCTGATAAGACATAAGATGTATATTTATGCAAGTGGAGCAGGCTATTTGAATATTTATATAATGTAAAATCGCTGAGAATCGAATAAAAACAAACAATAAAACATCGATCGTCATATACACTGTTTTTAGCATGTAAACATAATGTATTGAATATCAGTATTTTGACTGATATAACACTTACGATATGTTTTTTCAACATACGACAAAGCCTTTTCCGGTATGCGAGAAAGCCTGTATGGACGTGCGAAAGAGAACGTTTGGGAGTATGATACAGTCTCTTTTGTAGTAGGAGAGCGATGTTGTAAGAGGGTTGGAATGATAAAAATTTATCATGATATAGCAAAATAATATTATTAAGACGGATATAGCTGTATAAGATGTGGGGTCGGACAGGACACAGACTAAAATAATACTGTTGTAGAAACGTATCCGAAATGTAAAGCCATTTCTATTTTGTGAAAATTATATGTAAAGATTTTTTACTGTCTGTTCTGTATAAATATTCATTCTATTGAGTTATATGTAGATTACATATATGGCTGTATTGAACTTGATAATGCTTCCTGACTCTTACCCACGAATCTGCCATCAGACCGCCATAGTCTTGTTCTCACTTAATTTATATGCAGTTCATCCGTATTCCGCACAGCTGACTCCCATTTTGCTTGCCGCCTCTTTCCGATGTAGCCCGCTACATCTTAGACAAAACCAGGAACAAATCTGTCTGAAGACAACACGTAATACGGATGAAGTCTGATGACAGGTTCCGGTTAATCATAATAGAAATATGTTCTGTTTCCTTTGATTTATTATATATCCATCACGCATATCCTCTGTTCACAATTATAAATGTTTTATACAGACTTATCAATACTAAGTTTTATAAAACAAACAGTCTGCAGACGTTTTGTAATCACATCTGCAGACCGTCGTACATTTGTTTGTATATTATGTTATGTATCTTACCAAAGATTCAAACGGTTCTCTTTTGGAATAAACATCTTATCAGTGGATTTGATGTTAAACGCATCGTACCACGCGTCAATATGTGGCAGAGCACCGTCTACGCGCCAACATCCAAGAGAATGCGGGTCACTCTTGGTACGGTTTCTGATTTCCTCCGTAGTTATATTTGCAGCCCAGACACCTGCATATGCAAGGAAGAAACGCTGTTCTGGAGTAAAACCGTCAATTGTCGGTAGTTTCTCGTTCTTTGTGGCATTCTTGAACGCATTGAATGAAACCATCAGTCCACCGTGATCAGCGAGATTCTCGCCCAATGTCAGTTTTCCGTTCGCGTTAAGATCAGGAAGTACTTTTATCGAAGAGAAAAATTTATCACACAGTTCCGCACGCTTATTGAACTTCTCGGCATCTTCTGCTGTCCACCAGTCTGTCATATTGCCGTTTTTATCATAGTTACGTCCCTGATCATCAAAACCATGTGTCATCTCGTGACCAATGACAACTCCAATAGCTCCGTAGTTGAACGCATCATCGGCATTCATATCGAAGAATGGCACCTGAAGTATTCCTGCCGGGAAACATATTTCGTTTGTTGTCGGGTTGTAGTATGCATTCACTGTCTGCGGTGTCATGAACCATTCATCTTTGTCTACAGGTTTGCCCGCACGATAGTTGATGTCCCACTTTCTCCAGAAAATCTTGCAGTTCTGTACATTCTCATAATATGACAGATTCGGATCTATGGAAAGACCGGACATGTCCTTCCACTTGTCAGGGTATCCAATCTTGACATAGAAAGAATTGAGCTTGTCAAGTGCCGCCTTTTTGGTGTCCTCGCTCATCCAGTCCTGTTCTCTTATACGTTGTGCCAGAGAAATCTGTAGATTTTCAACAAGTTTTTCCATTCTTGCTTTGGCTGCTGCCGGGAAATAACGTTCCACATACATTTTGCCGAGAGCCTCACCCATCTGGCTTTCAACCTGACTTGTGGCACGTTTCCAACGCGGATAGTTTTCCTTGCGTCCAGACATTGTTTTACCGAAGAAATCGAAATTGGCGGCAATGACATCATCACTTAGATAGTCCACGGCAGAAAGGATGACATCCCATTCCATATATGCCTTGAGCTCATCCGCCGTCATCGACTCTACTATTTTATTGGCTCCGCTGACAAAATCCGGCTGACCTACGACAAGTTCCTTGAAGCATGAATTGTCCACATCCAGCTTGCTCATATAGGCAGACAGCTTTATGGCAGGATAATTGCTTTCAAAGTCTTCAATTGTCATTTTGTTATAATTGGCTGCGACATCCCTCAACTCAGCACGTGACTTTGACACTTTGGCAAGTGCCGTCTCTATTTTCATGATGTTCTCCATTTTCTTTGTGGCTGATTTTTTGTCAAAGCCGAAGAACTGGAACATGCGTATGATGTGTTTTTTGTACGCATCGCGTATGCCGGCTGTCGCAGAGTCATTGTCCAGATAATATTCTTTTTGTCCAAGAAACAATCCGCCCTGGTATATGTTAAGAATATTCATCCTTGAGTTTTTCTCGTCCGCTCCAAATCCGATTCCAAGAGGAATGCCGTATCCGAATGTAGCGTATTTAAATTGTATATCACGTAATGCTGACGTATTAGAGGCTTTCTCAATCTCGTTAATCAGCGGCATTACCGGTTTTACGCCATCTTTATTGCGACGTACAGAATCCATCGCCTGTTTATAGAAATCGCTCAATTTCTGTTCTGTACTGCCCGGTGTGAATGTCTTTGACGCCAGTTCTGCAAGAATAGTGTTTATACGCTTGTTGTTGGCTTGTGCCAGTTGGTCGAAGCTTCCATATCTGGAATATGCAGCCGGTAATGGATTGTTCTTCATCCATCCACCACAGGCAAACTGATAAAAGCTCTCACCGGGATTGGCTGTTCTATCGAGATTCTCCAAACTAATACCCGATTTAAACTGTTCTTGAGCAAATCCGAGTAACGGAGCACTTGCTATTACCATAATCGGAATGATTTTTTTGATTTTCATTTTAATTTATATATTATGTTTATGATATTTATACGAAATGATTAATTGACGTTTTGTATATCCGTAACATTAGTACGACAACTTGTTCTGTTCTTCCTCCAACTTTTCAGACAGACTCGTCCATGTGTTTTCTTCTTCTTCGAGCAAGCCTTTAAGAGAGGTATATTCTGCTATAAGATTCATATCTGCGGCACCTTCCGGAGTACATAATTTGTCGTTGATTGTTTTAATCTTGTTTTCAAGGATTTCGATTCTTTGTTCAGACTCCTTTATTGTTTTCTCTATTCTGCGTATTTTTTTCTGTATTTCCTTGTGTTCTATATAATTGTTCTTTTTTTGTGATGATATTGTGTCTTGCAGAGATTCGCCTGCATTCTGATTCTTTTTGGGTGCTGCAAGCTCGTCAGGAGATTCAATGTCACGTTTGTATAGATAGTCATATATTCCTCCGAGATGTTCTGTAACGCTGCCATCTGCAAATTCATATACCTTAGAGACAAGTCCGTCCAGAAAATCGCGGTCATGACTTACGATAATGGCTGTTCCGTCAAACGCATTGATTGCTTCTTTCAGCACCTCCTTCGACTGCATGTCAAGGTGGTTGGTCGGCTCGTCAAGAATAAGCAGATTAACCGGCTCCAACAGCAATCTTATCATAGCCAATCTGCTGCGTTCTCCACCACTGAGCATTCTTACTTTCTTTTCAGAAGCCTCGCCGCCAAACATGAACGCTCCAAGAATGTTATTTATTTTCAGTCTTATTTCTCCCTTTGCCACATTGTCAATTGTCTCAAAAACAGACAGACTGCCGTCAAGCAGTTGTGCCTGGTTTTGCGCAAAGTACCCTATCTGCACATTGTGCCCTATCTTTAATGTTCCTGAATAGGGAATCTCTCCCATAATACATTTTATCAATGTGGATTTTCCGGATCCGTTACGTCCTACAAACGCTACTTTCTCACCGCGTTTTATAGTAAATGTAACATTTTCGAAAACGGTGTGTGTGCCGTATTGTTTGCCTACTTCATCACAGATTACCGGATAATCGCCGCTGCGAAGACAAGGCGGAAACTTCAGATGCATGGATGACCTGTCAACTTCATCTATCTCAATAGGTACGATTTTCTCAAGTTGCTTTATACGACTCTGGACCTGCACCGCTTTTGTCGCCTTGTATCGGAAGCGCTCGATGAAATCCTTTATGTCCGCAATCTCTTTTTGCTGGTTTTCGTATGCACGTATTTGCTGTTCCCGTCTTTCCGCACGCAGTTTTATGTATTCATCATATTTTACCTTGTAGTCGATAATCTTGCCGCATGATATTTCCAGAGTCCTGTTTGTCACATTATTTATGAATGCCCTGTCGTGACTTACAAGTATTACTGCTTTACTGCTTTGCTGCAAGAAACGTTCCAGCCATTGTATGCTTTCAATGTCAAGATGGTTTGTCGGCTCATCAAGAAGCAGGCAGTCAGGTCTGCTCAATAATATCTTCGCCAACTCAATGCGCATGCGCCATCCACCGCTGAATTCTGAGGTAGGGCGGTCAAAATCAGATTTATAAAAGCCAAGACCGGTAAGTATTCTTTCTATCTCAGCTTCATAGTTTTCTCCTCCCAACATGAGATATCTGTCATGTTCCTGAGTATATTTGTCGACAAGGGCAATGTATTCATCGCTATCGTAATCGGTGCGTTCCGTAAGTTCCTTGCTCATCGCATCGATTTTATCTTTCATGTTTATAATGTCGGAGAATGATTTTCTTGCCTCATCTCTCACTGTAGTGTCATCCTGCAATATCATTACCTGTGGAAGATAACCGATCCTCATGTCCGATGAAATTGATATTTTACCGTCTGTAGGCTGTTGCTGACCACAGAGTATCTTCATCAGAGTGGATTTTCCGGCTCCATTTTTTCCTACAAGCGCAACTTTGTCATTATCGTTTATTACAAATGACGCATCTTGAAAGAGAGGTTTTATTCCAAATTCTACTTTTAATTTTTCTACAGAAATCATTTTATATGATATTTAAACATGCAAAGATAATGAAAGATGAGTGCGACAGCAAGTATGGAAAACGGAGTTTTACCGTACCTGATACTGCCGAACCGACTCTTATCTTATACAAAGATAATGCAAATGAGCGGAAAGCGAGCTTGCTCTTAATTTCCCGAGTGCAGCTTATCTTATACAAAGATACAAAATTTCAGATATTATATACTCAAAACATATTATATATGAGATACATGCATACTGAATATTATAACTGTTCATAAAAACGCCTGATCTTGATATATGTGATCAGGCGATATTTATTAATAAACTATTGTTCTATTATTCGTCTCATATTAAATTCTTGTATTTTACCATCCGGACTGACTTTGGATAGGATTCTGAAATTGTGACGTTCTGTTGTTTCATCCGTATATTGAATGTCTTGAATGGCATTGAATTCTACGGTGTATTCGTATTGTTGTTCACCAATCTCCTTTTTCGATATCTTATAGTCTCCATTTGTATGCCAGTCCATGTGTGATACGTTACTCTTATAAATTTTGTTCATAAAAGAAAGTACATCCATGCGGGTCGCCCCCTGTTTACCCAAGAATGATGTCAGGACCGGATTGACGGAGTCTGACAGTGTGTTTTCATCTTTTGTGTTAAGACTTTGAAAGAAATTCCTGAAAATCATATCAATCATTATTTCTTCCTCCGGCTGCACTGTTTGAATCTTTATTTTCCTAATACAATCGGAAGCCTCATCATAATATTCGCCATTTGGCTGGTTTTGTATGTAAGTTTCGTACGATTCTATTGTATTTGATTGTTTAGCAGCAAGCCAATCGATTGAGTCGATTTTATGAACTGCTATGTTCTTATATTGAGAGTTTGGATATTCTTTAAGATATTGCTCCAAAGCACTTTTTGAATTGCTTACAATTGCATTTGTCCATGCGATGTTTGCCTCCTGCAATTCATTGAGCCGTTTTTTTATCATTAATATATGCTCTGTAGGAGCATCCGTGTCAGAATATGTCTCTATATATTTCTCTAAAACAGATATGTCACTGCTGGACAAGGCGAATTCGTACTCGCTTTTTTCCTTGTTTATATCATTTTGATTATTGTATATATATACTGCCGTAGCAGCTATCGCAATCAACAAAACAATTCCGGCAAAAACGGCAATAAGAATGTTTCTCTTATTTTTATTACCACCGGTTTCTATCTTATTTTCTATTGCAGATTTTTCTGATGTATTCGGATGATGGCACTCAGGGCAGCTCTCCTGGCTTGAAAGATATCTGCATCCGCATTGAGGACATACGGTTATGTTTCCAGATATTTCAACTCCACAAAACGGACAGCATGGTGCTTTGTCGCTTACATCATGACCGCACTCCGGACATTTTATTACTGACATCTCGTATGAATTTAATGTTTAAATCTTATTTCTCTCAAACTGTGCTTGCCCATGAACCTGCTTTTATCTACATATCCGTTTACACCGTCAATATGCCCTTTTCCGGTGTATTGCCACATGGTGTAATCACGGTCGTCTTTAAGCACCGGCTCTCTTTCTGTATATTGGGCTATCATTATTTTGTAGTCATTTATTTTCCCGGCAAGATAATTATTATAGAAATTGGTAAAAGTGTATAATAATGGTTTTTGTTTATATGCAACCTCAACCATTTCAAGGAACTTAAACAGAGAATCACAAAATTCCTTTGTAGAAAGACTGCTTTTCGTTTCAATGTCTATCATCGGTATCAAGTCCTGATCGTCGGGTCTGCATTGAGTCATGAAATTTTCCAATTGTTTTGCCAATTCTGTCTTAGGACGGAAGAAGTGATACGAGCCAACTTTTATACCGTGTTTTTTTGCAAGTTCAATGTTGTATTCATATTTTTCATCAATGTTGTCGCCTCCTTCTGTAGCTTTAAGATAGACATACGCCATTTTCTTGTTATTTCCTACAGTTTCCCAAAAAACTTCTCCCTGATAATGGCTCATATCAATGCCATGTATATGTGTGCATGTGTCTTCACATTGCACATTTTCAGTATAAAACTCCTGAGCCGATGCTGTTGTCGGCAGGACAATATATAAAAACAGAATAAAAGATAAAACAGAATATACAGTCTTCATGATTGCAAAGTTAATAAAAAGGGAATAGAGTATTGGTTTGTCAATTGTAATTTTACAAATATTAATATATCCGGATGACAGTGTCTGGTCTATTCTTCTATTTCAGATAAACTGTTTGCCATTCTGTTAATCAGATTACTAATTGTTTCAAGAGGAGCATAATTGATATATTTCATAGAATGCCATATGTTATTGCGCAACAATACAGAATTGTTATGTAGAATTCCGCTTTTGCTTTGTCGGAAGTGCCACTCTAACTCTGAATCATTCTTGATTATATTATCCAATGCCTTTAATGCTCTGTTGTATGCTATTCTGTCTATATTGTGCACAAATGGAACTTCCTGCATATCGAAGCATAGAGTCGTGATAAGAATGCTGCCTTCATACTGTGCCATTGCATGTAGTTCCAGATATTGCAACCAATGTTCCAATTTCACAAAATCCACCTTATCTCCTTTGTTTCTTAAATATTTGCCGATAAGCAGCAGGTTGTTGTATGCTATTCCGTGAGTAAGAATTTTATTTGTGTTATAGATTATAATATTTAGCAGGTCTAATGTTTCAATTGATGTGTCAATAGAATGCAATTCTTTGTGTCTTAGATTTGCCAGTCTTTTATTTAAAAACATGTTATTCAAATCAGACTGTGGGATGCTGACTTTTTCATTTGTAGATTCTTTAATATCTATATTGTAATTTTTGAAAAATCCGTATACCGTTTCATAAGGAACATTTTCATAATTACAATTCTTCATTCCTTTTATGGCTACAGATATGACGTTCTGTGATATTATTATATTTAATAATTTGTTCCATTTGAATATGGACATAGGTTCAAATGGTTCTGTATCATTAAATGCCCCAGAACGTATAGAACGAAGAAAGTTTCTTTTTATGATATCCATTTTAAAACTACAGTGCGTTTATATATCCGTATACGGATGATGGTTTTATAATTATATATCAGTTGCGGCAAGCATATGTATACGTATGTATTTCTTATGTTATATTATGAGCCATGGTACAAATATATTGAATAATTTCGAGCTTTCAATAACTTGTCCATTGTTTTATACATACTTTTGTATTTGAACAAAATACAGCAAACTCTTTATTTCTTATTATATGACGCAGGAAATCTGAAATATATGCATAACAGTGCAAACACCCCCAATGCGTATGGATAATATAGATAAGGCATTATGTCTATTGGATTTATCCGTGCAAGATTCGCAACTGTCAGTATTTGTGCGCCATATGGAATGATGCCTTGCATGCAGCATGAGAAAGTGTCGAGAATACTTGCTGTTTTTCTATTGTCAACGCCATATTTCAGACTTATTTTTCTGGCTATGCCTCCCACCGTTATTATTGCAACCGTATTATTTGCCGTGCATATATTTACGGCTGCGACCATCATTCCGATTACTAATTCAGCTCCTCGTTTGCCGTGTATGTGTGATGTGATTTTACTTATGATATATTCAACACCTCCGTTTTTATTTACGATTTCGAAAAGTCCTCCGGCAAGCATTGTTATAATAATCAGTTCGCTCATTGATTGAATCCCTGTTCCCATTGACGCGAACCAGCCGAATATGTCATACGAACCATTAATAATTCCTATTATTGCTGTCAGGATAAGTCCGACCATAAGTACTACTATCACGTTTATTCCCAGTAATGCCGTAATAAAGACAGCCATATAGGGAAGTATCTTGGAGAATTCTGTTTGAGAAACAACCGGCGGCTTGTTTATGTCAAAGCCCAGAATAATATAGACAATGAAGATTATAAGCGCGACAGGAAACACGATGTATGAGTTTGCCCGGAACTTATCTTTCATATTACATTCTTGAGAGGTTGTTGCGGCAACGGTAGTGTCTGAAATGAAAGACAGATTGTCTCCGAAGAACGCTCCTCCAATTACAATTGCAACCATGAGATTTATATTTACTCCGGTTGTCTGTGCCAAGCCTATTGCAATCGGAGTCAGAGCAACTATTGTCCCAACACTCGTTCCTATTGACAAGCTTATAAAACAGGTTGAAATAAACAATCCGGCAAGAATCATATTGTCAGGTAATACTGACAGCATGAAATTTACAGTAGCGTCAACGCATCCTATATCTTTTGCTGTATTGGCAAATGCACCAGCCAACATGAATATCCATATCATTAACATTATATTCTCCGTGCTGGCTCCTTTGCTGAATACACGTATCCGCTCGTTCAGATTCCCGCGGCGGGATGAAATGATTGCGTATATTCCGGAGATGAGAAACGCAGTGCTTATTGGAACTTTATAAAAATCCTGAGCTATGATTGATGTTACCAAATAAATTAATATAAAAACAATCAATGGACTCAGGGCAATGATACCGTTTTTATTATTCATATCTACTATAATTGAGTCCTACGATAGAACTCCATGTTTTCTTTTGTCAGCAATTCTATCGGCATATAGTTTATTGGCTGTACTTTTTCTTTCAAGACTACGGCTTTGAATAATGTATCGACACAGTTGAATCCCTGCTGATACCCATGTTGTGCAATAAGAAAAGAAATGCTTCCTTCCTTAAGGCACTTAGCGTTTTTTGCCACCATGTCGTATCCCATAATCTGTACGTTGCGTATATTGTTTCGTAAAAGATATTCTCCAACGATATGAGCTTTTGAATTAAGGGTTATACAATGATGTATATGGGGATGGGCATCAAAGAACTCCTTCAATATTATGTCATATTTTCTTTTTGTACTTTTAAATGGAATCTGTAGCTCAACTATTTCTATATTTGGATAGTGGTCCTTCATGTAATGCCTGAAGCCTACTTCTCTGTTACGTTGCTGTTTGCTTGTTACTTGTCCGTTTTTTACCTGTTTCAAAAGCATTATTTGTTTCTCTTCCGATGCAATAAGCATAAGCATTTTTGCGGCAAAATATCCGCTGCAGAAAGAGTCTTGACCCCAAAATGAAAGAGGCTTAAGGTCCGGCATGTATGAGTCTAATAATATAAATGGAATCTGTTTGTCGTGAAGTGAATCAGTGAATACTTTTGTGACATCCAATTCTACGGGAACTATTATCACACCATCCGGATTCTGTTCTATACATTTTTTATATTGTTCAATGAAAGAATCGTTATTAAAACGCTCATAATACATGATTTTTACATCGATGTGAAAATCACGTCTTGTTTCTATAGCTTTCTGCGCACCTTGTTCTATCTCTTCCCAATACGCTTCTGATTCATGAATCGGCATCAGTAAATAAAATGTGTACGATTTGTTATATGCCAATGCGCTTGCATATACATTAGGATGATAATTCATGTTTTTCAGCGCCTTCTCGACTTTTTCCCTTGCGGACTGCGATACATTGGCGCGATTATGCAATACTCTGTCTACTGTTCCGACTGATACTCCCGCAATCTCAGCGATATCTTTTATCGTAATTTTTTCACTCATATAATATGACTGGAAATACACTGCAAATGTAATAATAAAAAATGACTCATTAACATTATGTATGTATATTTTATTCAAATATTACATATAAGCTGTCGTTTTTAGTAATTATTTTTTTTATATCGCCACATTTTGTTTACCTTTGCTTTATGACGAATTCAAACAGTAGTTTTATTCAATGTTGTTTATGAGAAAAGGAATCGGAACCTTTCTGTTGCTTTTTATAATATGTATTTTCATCTTTTTTTCATGCTCCAGACCTGAAAACCGGAACATGACAGATAAGTTGAATACAATTTCCTATGAATATCACTACCGAAATATCGATACTTCGTTAGTATATGCCCAACGTGCATACAATGCTTCCAAATCAATGGATTACAATGCGGGAGAAGCCGAGGCTCTTAACAATCTGGCTTTTGTATATATGGCAAAAATGGATTATGACAAGGCATATGATTTACTGAACAAAGCCCAGCAGATAACCGATAATCAGATTGAATTGTTGGTCTCTGATGTACAGTTCATGAGATTATGTCAGAGACAATCTAAAAATAAGGATTTCTATTTCTATCGCGAGAGCGCTCTCTCAAGGATGAAGCGCATAGAAGAAGAGTATGCGGGCTTGAGCGAACGCGAACATCAACGTTATGTTTATGCCCAAAGCGAATATTCCATAGTATTGTCTGCTTATTTATACTATATTGGTCTGACAGACCTGTCCGTCAGTGCTATTGAAGGTATTAATCCGAATGGTGATATCGTAGAGGACACAGCACAGTTATTGAATTATTATTATAACATCGGGTCAGGTGGTATAATAAAAAGTGATTCTGAAAAAAGTATATGTCAGGCGGAGTTCAACTATCTTATGAGGTGTTATCTTTTGTCACGACAATACAATTATCCATACTGGGAGGCAAATTCATTACAGGCGATAAGCGAGCATCTTATAAATAAGGAAAACAGAGAATTCATTATAAAAAACAATCCACAGGAAATAGATTTTATAAATGTGGATAAGATGCCGGACTCTCTTTTAGCCGGCAACATCGCAAGACGCTCATTGATTTTATTCGAGCAATATGGAGACGTGTATCAGACTGCGGGTGCCTATCGCACGCTGGGAGAATGCTATCTTTCAATAAATAATTATGGTTCGGCATTGATTTGTCTCGATAATGCTTTACATAAGAATATCGCGATAAACAAAGCTCCTGATCTTGTCGCTTCCATAAGAGAGCAGTTGTCTTTGGTTTATGCAGCGATTGGGGACAAAAACAAGAGTTTTCAAAATCGACGTATCTATCTTGAGATGCAGGAAAAAACCAGGCAGGACAGACAGTTGGAAGCCAGGGCTGAGCAGTTAAGCAAGTCTTCGAGACAGCTTAATATCATGCTTGGTGCTGTTGTTTTGATGATAATACTTGTGATTATTCTTCTGTTTATATTCAATTATCTGCGTCGGAAAAATGAAAATAAGTATTCTGTCAGTGGTTTTCTGCGTCCTTTGGAGGAATGGAAACATAAGAATGAATTGCAGGAAAAGGAATTCAACGAACGTTTTGAAGAATTGAATGAACAGATTGAAATTGCAAAGCAGCAGCTTCTGTCAAATAAAAAACGTAATCTTGAGCAACGTGCCAAAATATCATTGGCTAACGGAATACTGCCTCTGATAAACAGAATGGAACATGAGGTAAAGAAACTTATGGCAACGAACGAGACTGAGGCAGTAAGAAAAGAACGTTATGAATACCTTTCAGAAATAACTGATATAATAAACGAATACAACGATGTGCTCACACGCTGGATACAAATGAACCGCGGCGAACTAAATCTTCACATCGAAAGTTTTGAACTTCAGAAAGTTTTTGACATCGTGTCAAAAAGCCGCATGGAATACAGACTGCGTGGCATAGACTTTGTCATAAAACCGACTACGTCTGTTGTCAAAGCCGACCGTGTGCTTACTCTGTTCATGATAAACACTATGGCGGAAAATGCAAGACGTTTCACTTCGCCTGGAGGACGCGTTGTTATAGACAGCCGGTCGGGGGATGATTTTGTTGAAATATCAGTCACTGATACCGGTTGCGGAATAGAACATACGAAACTGGAGCATATTTTCAGCCATAATTTATTTGAAAACAATAGGGAAGATGCTGTCAAATCCGATGCCGGAAAACGTACTCACGGATTCGGACTGATGAATTGCAAAGGAATAATAGACAAATATAAGAAAATAAGTTCTCTTTTCAGTGTTTGTACAATAGCGGCAGAGAGCGAGCCCGGCAAGGGCAGCCGTTTCTATTTCCGGCTTCCTAAGGGAATGATGCGCGTTATCATAACCATTATGATGATTTCATGTCCGGCACTGTCATTCTCAATGAGAAATGCGAATTTACGCTTGGCTTCATCATTCTCTGACAGTGCTCATGTTGCAAATCTGAATGAAGATTACCATAAAACACTTGTTTATGCAGACAGCTGTATCAAACATCTGAACAAGTATTATTTAAGTCAAAAAAGCGGAGGACGTGACACTATGAAAGTATATTCTGACGCAATGTATCCTCCTGCAGAACTGGTATGGTTCTATGAAAGCCTGCATACAGATTATAATGTCATACTGAATGTCAGGAATGAATGCGCCATTGCAGCTATGGGATTGTATGAATGGGACCTTTATGAATACAACAACAACGCATACACAAAACTTTTCAGAGAGAGGAGCGCTGACAGCACTATATCTGACTATGTACATGTCATGCAGGAATCAAGAAACAATAAGAACGTGGCGATTATCATGTTGTCATTTTTATTCATCATGATATTCCCGGCATACTATTTCCTATACTATCGTCACAGAATATATTACAATCTTTATGTAGAAAGCATTGTGTCTATAAATAAAGTTCTATTATCGGATGTTACACCGGAGTCGAAGTTGGAACAAATAAATGACATCTGGAGTAAGTGTAATAAATTTTCTGTCATGAACACGCGTCTGCAGATGCTTGACGGTGTCGTGAACCAGATAAAACATGCCTTACGTCAGAAAATAAACCTTATTTCAGAGAAACAGACCGACCTCGAGTATGCCAAAGACGAGCTTCAGAAAAACGAACTCGAGAATTATAAGATGCATATAAGTAATAGTGTTCTCGACAATTGTCTCTCTACTCTGAAACACGAGACAATGTATTATCCATCAAGAATAAAACAGCTTTTAGAGGGCAGAGACGGCAATCTGCTTGCAATTAACGAGACCTTGTCTTATTATAAAGAACTGTATACCATTCTCAGCACACAGACTTTGCGCCAGATATATGTCAGCAATGCGGTAGACTATCAGATAGTAGGTTACATGTTCGACATTCTGAAAAAACTGAATGGCGGCGTCAGACCGGATATAACCTTTGATGATTATAATGTGAGATATGTTCTTGTAAAGGTCTTTATGACATCAATGAGACTCTCTGAAAAACAACTCACCGACTTGTTTTCTCCTCTTACGTGCGACATTCGTTTCTTGCTGTGTAAGCAGATAATACGTGAGGTGGGGGAGATTACCAACGCACGTGCATGTGGAATTCAGGCTGTCGGAGGAGACAACGGAAGTACAATTATAGAAATAATACTTACAAAATCGATATGGACAAATTTAAAGTTATAATAGTGGAAGATGTGCCTTTGGAACTAAAAGGTACGGAAGGTATATTACGCAATGAGATTCCTGAGGCGGAAATAATCGGAACGGCAGATAACGAGCAACATTTCTGGCAGCTTATAAAAAAACAGTTGCCCGATCTTGTACTGCTCGATTTGGGACTTGGCGGTTCCACCACCGTCGGTGTAGAGATTTGCCGTCAGATTAAGGACCGGCATCCTGGTGTGAAAGTGCTTATCTTCACGGGCGAGATACTGAATGAGCGCTTATGGGTAGACGCGCTTGATGCAGGGTGCGACGGTATTATACTGAAGAGTGGGGAATTGCTTACACGCAGTGATGTCGCAAGCGTTATGGATGGCAAGAGAATGGTGTTCAACCAGCCGATCCTCAATAAGATTGTAGAACGGTTCAAGACCACTATAAACAATCAGATATTCAGGCAAGAAGCACTTATACAATATGAGATAGACGAATATGACGAACGCTTCCTCCGTCATCTTGCTCTTGGTTACACAAAGGAGCAGATCGCTTCCCTGAAAAACATGCCTTTCGGCGTGAAAAGTCTGGAAAAACGTCAGAACGAGCTGATACAGAAATTATTTCATAACGGAAACGGAGGTATCGCCGTCAACGCCACACGTCTCGTCGTGAAGGCTCTGCAATTGAGAATCATAGATCTTGACAATCTCATGCCTGATGATGATTGACACGACAAATATAAAATAAAGCGTATGAGAGACAAGACTGACAAGATAATATCGTGGATGGCATTGTCTGTGCTGATATTGCAGATTATGCTTTTTATTCTGTCGTGGATAGTTACGGCAACCAATCCTGATCTTAAAGTGCGTTCTTTGCTTAGCGGGGAAGGCGTGAGGTGGTTTATCGGTGCTTATGTAGACAACCAGAGTAATTTCGTACTTGTATGGTTATTGTTGCTGTCAATATCGTTTGGGGCAGTCAGGCAAAGTGGTTTGCTCTCTGCTGTCAGGAATATCCGACGGCTCGGATTCCGTGAGCGACTTGCCATCCGGTTTGTGTCCATAGAGTTGGTATTGTTCATTATAGTGCTGTTCTTGCTTACATGCGTTCCTCATGCGGTCTTGCTGAATGTGGCGGGAAATATCTATCCGGGCAGTCTTTCTATGGGATTTGTGGCATTGCTTTCATTCGTTTTGTGTACGTTTGCCATAACATATTATAATGTAGTGGCAAACAGAATCTCTCTTAGCGGTATATTCGGGTTGCTCACTGCCGGTGTGTCTTCCGCGTCTCCGTTTTTTGTGCTGTTTCTCCTTGTCTCGTGTCTTTATCACTCCATTTGTTTTGTGTTCTTTCTATGACGGTTTGCAAAGATTCATATTATCATAATTCTAATTTGGCTTATTCCGCATCCGGCATGCTTTCGGTCATCTTTTTTGTTTTATTATGTTCTGTATGGATATAGATGGAGCACGTGCAAATATCCGAAAATATATATAGGAAAAGTTTAAGTATTAATCGTGGCAACTTGTAAGACAAAATGTCTGCAAATATATATGGGTTGCCCATATATATTTACAGACATTATAAGAATACTCCGAATGCAATTCAGATATTAGTGAGGAGTGTTGAAATAATTCTCAATGAACTTCTCCAACTTTTCTCCACGCAGTCCGGTAGCTATGATTTTGGCATTCCGGTCCACTACGATTGTGTATGGGATGGCTGTCACGTTATATTCCTTGGCAGCATAGCTTTCCCATCCTCTGAGGTCAGAGAGATGAGTCCACGACAGGTTGTTGTCTGTGATGGCTTTTTCCCATGCGTTGTAGTCTGAATCAAGCGATATGCCGATGATTCCCAGACCATGGTCTTTATATTTGTTATAGATGTCCACCATTAAAGGCATCTCAGCCCGGCATGGTCCGCACCAGCTTGCCCAGAAATCGATTATGTTTATCTGATTCTTGCTTATCTCGCTTTTCAAGGATACACTGTTTCGTTGCAGGTCACCAAGTTCTATGTCTGCAAGTGTCGGAGCCGATACTTCTTTCTGCTCCTTCTCAGCATTCTCCGGTTTCCCACCATGCTTTATCTGACATGAGAGCAACAGGCACATTGCCGTCGTTGCCACACATAAATTACGGAATATTCTCATATGATTATTTTATTTTCAGTTTATACCAGATACTGTGAACTTATGCTTTCGTTGTTTATGACACGTCTTATTGTCTCTGCAATCATGTCGGCTACAGAAAGCTGTTTCACCTTCGCACAACGGTTTGAGTAAGGGATGGAGTCTGTGAATACAATCTCCTCGAGTGCCGAATCCTGCACACGCTCAGAAGCGGGACCGCTCATGACGCAGTGTGACGCACACGCTCTTACGCTCTTGGCTCCAGCCTCTTTCATGATGTCAGCAGCCTTTGTTATTGTACCGGCGGTGTCAACCATATCGTCCACTATTATAACATTCTTGTCTTTTACATCACCGATAATCTGCATGCTTTCCACCACATTGGCGCGTGCGCGTGTCTTGTTGCACAGAACGAGCGGGCAACCGAGATACTTGGCAAATGTGTTCGCACGTTTTGAACCGCCTACGTCTGGAGACGCTATAACGAGATCCTTCAGATGCAGACTCTGAAGATACGGCAACAGTACGCCTGAGGCATAAAGATGGTCGACCGGTACATCAAAGAAACCCTGAATCTGGTCAGCATGGAGGTCCATTGTTATAAGCCGGTCAATACCTGCCGCACTTAACAGATTAGCTACAAGTTTTGCACCGATGCTTACTCTTGGCTTATCCTTGCGGTCCTGTCTTGCCCAGCCGAAATATGGTATTACTGCGATAATCTGTCGGGCAGACGCTCTTTTTGCTGCATCAATCATCAATAGCAGTTCCATCAGATTGTCTGAATTCGGAAATGTGCTTTGTACAAGAAAGACATCGCGTCCGCGAATGGATTCCTCATAGGAAACAGCGAACTCTCCATCAGAGAATCGTGTTACCAACAGATTGCCTAACGGGCAACCTAAGCTTGAGCAGATTTTTTCTGCAAGGTATCTCGTGCTTGTGCCGGAGAAAACCAAAAAAGAGTTTTTTGCACTCATTTCTTTTTTATTAATGATGTATATAAATTAACTGATTATCTTCCTTAGACGTTCAAAGTGGTTTATCAACTCTTTATAGTCATTCTGGTTGTGTATGTCGAATCTGTTCCACAAGTCACCGCATATGACAACGCCTCCGAATCCCAAATCTCTGGCAATCTGCAGATTGTCCGTGTTCATTCCGCCGAGTGCATAGACTTTCTTGTCTATCAGTCCGTTGTCTGCGGCTTTCTCCAGATCGTTCATTGTGAAATATGATTTCTGCTCCGGCTCTGACTGGCTGTCAAAGATATTTCTCAGAAAAACATAGTTTGACTGTTTCTTCATTTCCTTCAGCTGTTCGAGTTTCGTACATGTACGGCTGATATGTCCTTTGTAGTTGAGAGGCGGTGTGAGGGTAGGTGTGTCTATATGAATACCGTTAAGCCTGTATTCTTCTTTCAGATAGAAGTGGTCGTGAACAGTTATCTTGTTATAGAAGTCCTCCGGTATGAGTGAGAGCAGACGTTCTGAGTAAACAGGTGAGGTTAGTGGTTTGTAAAGATGCAGATTGTCCATCCCTTCTTCAAAAAGAGTAACAAGAATTTTATCTTCTTCTACGAAGAATGTGGATTTTGTCATGATAATTAACTTCATTGCCTGTTTCTTTTGTGTTGCAAAATTATTAATTTTCTGCCAAACTTACAATCATATTATATGATAAAATCCAAACGGCTCTATATTTTTGTATTGATTGACCGTATCTGCCGTCAGTCATCATCAGTGTTCCGTGCTGATGTTATGTATATTTGTTCACTTTTTCATCGGATGTGCGGCGGACTGCATTGAGAAATAGTGTAAGACAGTTGCCTCTCGGCTCATTTCTTTTTATGAGTGTCCTGCCGCTCAAATCTTATTTTTATGTGGTTGAAACCCATTGAATGTATGATGTTGTGGAATTGCGTAACCGCATTCTGTTCGGCGCTTCTTATGTTCGACTCTGTGAGGCAGCGTCTCATCATGATGTCTTTCGCCTTTTGATAAAGTGCAGCCCGTGCCTGATGGCTCCATTTCCCGCTTTCAAGAAACGCTCTGGTACGTGTCTCGTCAATGAAATCATCGTCAAGCAGTCTTATTGGCGGAAGTGTCACAACGACCGAGTCGCCTGATGTCCTTATCCAGTTTTTTCCGGTTTTATGCAAATCAATCCCCAGACGAAGTGTCCCATAATAGATTCTTACCAGTTGGTCGTCCCCGAACAGACCATGCCTTACGGTGTCAACTATCTCCTCATCGCTGACTGCCAGAAACTCCCACTCGCCAATATCTTTTATCGATTCTATCAGATTTGGTGTTATGTCTATTTTGTTGTTTGTGTATATATCCGCACTGTTGTCTTTTCCGCAATGAATTATCGCGGTTATGATTATCAGCAAAATTACCACACCTCCTGCTGCAAGCAGCCATGGAGCCATTGTCGTACTGATGATGTGATTTATGAATTGTCTTATGCTGTTATTCTTATTTTTCATTGTGTCACATTCTTGTTTTCGATTAACGAACTGATGTCTTCCCGGGTGAAATCCTTTCTGAATGTTATCGTAATGTCGCTTTCTTTATATCCCATTTGCTTTATCAGTGGAATCAATGTGCGTGCCGCACTTTCTCTTGCCATGTCTGTAAGTCCCATGTTCGGTATATCCGCCACTATAGCCTGCCGTCCCTGCCTTTCATAGTCAGACAGTTCCTCGTCACTGAAACGCCGCCGTATAAAAGCCACATATTCTTTGATTTCGTCGTGGTTGACTGTTGTGCCGGTTATGGTTATTTTAGGATCAGGCAGAATAATATTTATTTTACCGTTCGATTTTTCCACATTCGCATCCGAAAATCCTTCAAAGTCTATGTACGCTTTCACTGTGGCGTCGATAGGTATTGCTATCTTTCTTTTGCCGAGAGGAAGGTCTATGTCATATTCTTTCTTGAAGAACTTACCTTTAAGGCTTATTTTGTCGTCGTGCGTTATAATCTTATGTATATGATATTCTGTAGTGTAAAGACGCGAACATTTCTTTATCTGCATAATAAGCATCGGGATTGTATCAACAGTCCCGGTTGATGCCGCCGTCTTTTCTTTCCTGCATGAAGAAAAAAATGCAGCCGTAAATAGCATCAGAATAATTAATGTCTTTCTCATTCGGGTATATATTTTTTGTATGGCAAAGATAATGCAAGGCGAGTGCAACGGCAAGATGTGGAAACGAAGTTTTACCAAACTTGACACTGCCGAGCCGCCGCTTGTCTTATGCAAAGACAATGCAAACGAGTGGAAAGAGAGCTTGCTCTTGATTTCCCGAGTGCCGCTTGTCTTATGCAAAGATATAAAAAAAACGTCAAATTGGTTTGTTATATCAATTATTTTGACCGACTTGTTAAACCATTGGTGATTTGCGACGTCATATTATCAAAATCGTACGATTATGACAGGAATAAGAACTTATAAAATTTTAATTGATATGAGAAAATATGTAATGGCTTTAGCGTTGTTTCTTTGCATTGGAAACACATGCTTGATGGCACAGACAAAACAGGACAGGAAGATGCCCGACAAGTCGGAAATCATACAGAAACGTACTGACCGCATGGCAGAGCGTTATGGACTGGATGAGAATCAGAAAAAGGAGTTGCTTGAGTTGAATAAGCAATATGCTGACAAGATGTTCATGGGCGGGCGTCCCGGACGTGGAAACAGACCGCGTCGTGCCATTGGCGGAGACTCACTGAGTATGAGGAAACGACCGGATAAGGCTCAGATTGAGGAGATGATGAAAAAGATGAAGGCTACGCGTGAGGCTTATAATAATGGTCTGAAGAAAATAATGAATGACAGCCAGTTCTCTAAATACGAAGAGGAGCAGAAGAAAATGATGCAACGCCGTCCGCGCAACAACAATCGTGGAAACCGTTAAAAATGCATTAAGAATATTTTATTTCAACATTTGTTCATAATTAATTAGTTAGGTTAGACTTTGCCATTTGCCTGTTTCCCTCTTAAAGGTAATGGCGGTGACGTTGTCCTTAAACTTATCGGGCAACGTCACTTTTTAGTATATGTCCTGAATTGATTGGCGTTTAACCCGAACCTGTCATTAGACTCCGGCTCGATTATGCGTTAATGTAGAGTGGATTGCCTGCCGTTCCGACTAAGGTGTAGCGGGCTCCGCAGAGACTGAACGGTAAGCAAGACGCCGACAGAAAAGCGTAAGCAGACCTGAGAGCATGTGAAATAAAGATTTATTAAAATATATACGTTCTAATGACGATTTGGGTTTGATTTTATCATATCGGTAAATTCAGAACGACTGCTTATCGTATCGGCAGATTATGCCCGGCAGCTTATGAGTTCTATCCTTACGCTTCTATTCCGGTTAACCTTATATTGCATGTTTATGTAACAATATGCTCACAATATGAATATTTATACAATGGCAACTCGCTGAGAATCGCGTAGAATCAAAAATAATTTTTTCGTTACCGTATACGCGTGTTATTCGTATGTTTGTATAATGTGTTGTATGTCAGCGTGTTGGGCGAAACACGTTTCGCGCGGCTACGTTCCGTCATGCGAAAAAGGCTTTTTGGGCACACGGGAGAGGCTGTTCCGGCAATCGGAAAAGCCCGTTCGGGAATATGAAACATGCTTTTCCGGAAAACAATATGCCTTACATAAGAGGAGTAAGCGTATGTGGAGGAGACGGAAAAGAGCCGGAATGGCGTATGGAGTATGTCTGTTGCAGACTAAGAGTAGGGGTAGGGTGTGGGCTGTAGGATATGACTCTCGTTAAATATACGTCTTTCCGGCTTGCCGCGTTTCTGTTTTATAAAAAAACACGACAGTTATTTCTTACCACAAAGACTGTATAAATATTCATTTTATGAATCGTGTTTTTACAAATGCGTACGGCATTCGTACCAAAATAAACGCAATATCCTGATTCACACTCTGAATATGAGCGAGAACAGACGCTCACCGTCTATCCTGACAAGCCATAAGCATGCAGCCAATAACGCGCATACAGTGACTATCACGCCTGTACCCACTCTCACCAGCCTCGGAGGTATTTCTCCTATGATGTGGCGTATTTTCTCACTTCTCAATTCTATGTTTTCTTTTTCATCCATAGTTGTTTCTATTATCAATAGTCATATCCTGCAATATTCTTATCATATATAACGCACTCGATGGCGTTTTGCTGTTTATGGCGGCTGCCATGTCATGCCATTTCAATTGCCAAGCTCAAGCTGATTCTTCACAAGTTCATAATACAGTCCCTTCTTACGGGTGAGAGTCTCATGAGTGCCTGTCTCTGCCACGCGCCCTTTGTCAATTACTATTATCTTGTCCGCATTTCTTACGGTACTCAACCTGTGCGCGACGATGATTACGGTGCGGTCTTTACAGAATCTGTCAAGATTCTCCACTATTTTCCTCTCATTGTTCGCGTCAAGCGAGTTTGTCGCCTCGTCAAGGAATATGAAGTCAGGATTCTTGTACACCGCTCTTGCTATCAGAATGCGCTGCTTTTGTCCTTGGCTCAGTCCGGTGCCGTCACGCCCTATCTTTGTGTCGAACTTAAGAGGCAGGCTCATGATGTAGTCTTTAATGCATGCCGTCTCTGCTGCGTTCACCATCCGTTCCTTGTCAATGTCGCCGTCGTCTACGGCTATGTTCCTCGCTATCGATTCGGAGAAAATCACACCGTTCTGCATCACCACTCCGCACCGCCTGCGCCACTCGTCAAGGTTGAGCCTTGCTATGTCTGTACCTCCAATGTCTATGCATCCCTCGCTTACTGGATAATAGCCAAGCATCAGTTTCACCAGTGTCGTCTTGCCGCTTCCTGATGCCCCGACTATTGCAGTGACCTTTCCTTCCGGGATTTCTATGGATATGTTGTCTATTGTCTTCCATGGAGAATGACGGTCGTATTTGAAGCTGATGTTGTCGAGCCTTATCGTTTGCGGTCCGTCAGGTGGCATGTGCCCGTGACTGTCAGCATTCTCGTCTTTAGTCTTGTGTATCTCGTTGATGCGCTCCAGGCTTATCTTTACGTCCTGCAGGGAGTAGAGGAAAACCATGAGCTGCTCCACCGGAGCGTTGAGCTGTCCTATGATGTACTGCACGGCAAGCATCATTCCGAGAGTCAGCTCACCGTGGATTACTGCCGTTGCCGACACCACCGTAATAATGATGTTCTTAAGTTCGTTGATGAATATGCTGCCTGCCTCCTCTGTCTGATGAAGCTTGAGACTTCTCATCTGCACGTTGAAAAGGTCAGCCTGAGTGTCCTCCCATTCCCAGCGGCGGCGACGGCGGCAGTCTTGAAGCTTTATCTCCTGCATGGATGTGATGAACTCATAAGTCTTGTTGGTGTTTATCGCCTGCTGCTCGAACAGTTCGTAGTCGAGCACCTTGCGGCGTCTGAGAAACGCCGCTATCCATAGGGCGTAGACGGCACTGCCGACCATGAATATTGTGAATATCATCACGTTGTACATAAGCAGCACAACACCGAATACCACATGACTCAGCAATGAGAATGCCACCCCGAGCGTCTGACCTGTCAGGAAACTGTTGACTCTGGCATGGTCGTTCATCCTTTGCATCAGGTCGCCCATAAGTTTGGTGTCGAAGAACGACATAGGCAGTTTGAGCAGTTTTATGAAGAAGTCGCTCACCAGTGATATGTTCACCCTCATACTGATGTGCAGCAGCAGCCAGCGGCGTATGAAGTCGAGTGCCGTCCGGCTTACCGTCAGCATGAGTTGCCCGAGCAGCACGAGCCACACGAAGCCAATGTCATGGTTTTTTATGCCAACGTCCACTATAGCCTGTGTGAGGAATGGCAACACGAGCTGCAGCAGGCAGCCGAGGGCAAGTCCTACGGCTATCTGCCCGAAGTGTTTACGGTATTTTTTTCAGATAACCCGCCAGAAAACGGAACGACCGGCTCTCTCCTTCGTCGCTTGAAAGTCTCATGCGTTCGTAAAAAGCCGGTGTGGTTTCCATAATCATAGCCACTCCCCGGTCACTGCCTTTCGCGCTTGTACTCACCCAGTGTTCCTCCATGTCTCTCAACGAGCGTGTCACCTGTCCTTTTCCGGGGTCGGCTATGTGGAATCTTCTGCCGTTCCTGCTGATGCGGTGCAGCACCACAAAATGGTTCTGGTTACAGTGCAGTATGCAGGGTAGGGGAACTGTGGCGAGCTGTTCTATGGTCAGCTTTCCGCACATGCTCTGCAGTCCCAGCTTTTCCGCTGCCTCACACATGCCAAGTAGCGACACCCCTTCGTTGGTGGCGAAACATAGCCGTGAAAGATATTCGGAGCTGTATTCGGCTCCGTAGTGCTTACACACCATGCGCAGGCATGTGATGCCGCATTCCATTGAGTCGTGTTGTCTGTAGGTCTTGAATCTGCTCATTGCCTTCCCCATTTTCATTTACCTGTTGCCCAGAACGCTTGTCTTGGTGCTGCCGTCGAAGCTTGCTTCGTTGCCGCGCTCGGTCTTGCGTCCGAAGTCGAGAGTATATCTCACGGAAAGACTGAAATATCTGCCTCTCCTCGGGCTTGACACATATTGGCTCCATTGCACGTTGTCGCTGTCAAACCACGATTTATACCATCCTTTTTTTCTCAGTACCGACTCTACCGACAGCATGGCATGCAGATTGCCTGTTGTATATTGCAGGTTTATTCTCATGCTGTTGCAGAACCGTGACAATTGTCCGTTGCCGCCGCGCATGAATCCCTTGCTGCCTATGGCACCCATTGCGGTTGCGGAGAAATGTTTGTTTATGTTGTAGCTAAGATATGGATATATGCCGTAGTTGTAGAATGAGAAATGCCTTATGCCGGTGTGCATCTCGCGTGATAAGACTATCTGTGAACGCATGTTGAGTTTGCTGTTCAGTAAAGACAGCGACGGCATGAGTCTTACGGATATAATGTCGTAGTTGCCGCTGTTCACGATGTCCTGCACCATCATGTTGCCGTCGGGATGCCATGACGGCACTATGTCGTGCATTATCTCTTCCCACGACAGGCTCGCGCTCAGTGAGAAGCTGTTTGATGGCATCCACGAGTAGGATGCCAGTGTCGACACATATCGCTGTGGCTTCAACGAGGCGTTGCCTTTTGTTCCTTCTATCTCGTTGTCCTGACGTATTACGGTGTTATAGAATGTAGGTGTTATCGCCATCTGGTATATCTCTGCGTTAGCATATATGGAGTGCTTTGTGCCGACTCTGCCGTTCAGTGTCAGATCGCCGTTGACGTATGGCGTGGTGTTATATTTTCCGTCATTCACTTTGTATGAATTGACCGGCACCTTCAGAAATGTGCTTGCCGACCAGTTGTCATTGAATCTGTGGTTGTATCTGAGTACTGTGATAAGGTTGTTGTTTATGAGTTTCTGCCTGGTGTTGTCTGTCCCGGTGTAGCGTGTCTTATATATCTCAGAATAGTATTGCACAGAAAGCGTAAGATAGTTGCGTTTGTATATCGGGAAAGCATAAGCCGCCCAGATGTTGGGAAGATACACGTCTTCCTCGGTGGCGTTGAATATCGGTTTGTCGAAATTGTATAGTGATGAGGCGTCGTTGTGATTGTATGAGAACGATGCCTTACCGTAAAGAAAGGAGTTGTGAGGAAGTTTCGGGAACTCGAAATAGGCGTCTGCGTATGGAACCGCACTCTTCGAGGACGACCTTGTGCTTGCCGTGCCGTCTTCCGGGACGTTGTTGCCGTTGTATGTTACGCTCATGTCGGAGTTGCTGACAGGCGTGCGGTCATAGCTGAATCCTGCCGATGTGATAAACAGAAACTTGTCACTGTTGTATATGGCTTTTGCTGCTGATACTGTTTCTCTGTTGTGCTGCCGTTTCTTTTCTTTTGTGCTGCGGTTTATTATGTTGTCGGGACTGAATGTGTATCGTGTGTTGGTATTGCTGATTATGTCGTTTATGTTGCTGTAGGATGCCATTGACATACCGGAAAGAGTCCACTTGCCGGTGTTCACCTTCACAGCCACATTGTAGTCACCACTGACGGGTTTCACAAATGTCTGACCTGCTTCGCCGAGTACATATCCGCCATACTTATATTTCTTCATCACGAGATTCACCACGGCTTCGTAGTTCTTATATTTCGGATCGGAAGGCGATTTAAGGTAATCCACATGCAACACGTCTTTAGGGCGCAGTGCCTTTACTTCCCAATCCTGCGCCTCCACACCGTCGATATAGAAGTGAACGTCGGCTCCATATGTTGTCGACACCTTGTCGCTGCTTAAATCTACAAGCAATCCTGCTACCATCATTCTTGCCAAAAGGTCGCTTATGTTGAAGGCGTGCCTTATAGCCTCCTTTGACGGAATGTATACCACTCCGTCTGGTGTGGCATAACTGCGTGTGGCGTTGACCACCACTTCGTCTATATTGTGTACTTTCGCTGAATCTGTCAGCTCCTGTGCGTTGCCTGCAAGATTAAACGACAGCAAAGAAATAATAAGAATGTCTCGCATAATTGTATGTTTTTTTATTAATAATAATGAGCCGTAATGTATTTGTGCCGAATATACCATAGATATCATTTCATTGAACGATGTGTTGAAGAAAAGAAATCTTGCCATACGGGATTCTGGACTTAATCATGAAAATAAATGTTTCTCAGACACATGTATTACATGAAGTAATAAAAGAATGTAGCGGCATATACATAGTATATAAACTATTTACATTGATGGTCTGGATATTGTATTGTAGTTTTGTATGCTCTGTGCCGCTCTTCTGTTCTTTACTTTTCCTGCATTGAATGAGTAGGTTATGGTCAATCCTATATATTATTCCTTGGTCTTGTTTGTTCTAACTGAGTGATAGAATGTATTGTACGTCTTTTTCTCTCTGCCTTTTCGGTATGGTTTTGCGTCAAGACTCACAGTCAGTTTGTCGTTGAAGAATGTCTTGTAAATGTTGCATGTAATGTCAATCACTGTGTTCCACCATTGGTCTTGTACGTTACATGAGGGATCTATGTATGAATAAAGGTTCCCGCCCCATGACTTGCCAAATTTGAAGTCATTGTTAATGAGAAACGTCCAGTGGGTCTGGTTGGAATACTCCCAGTCAGGTGTTAATCCTGAGTACAGGCTGAAGCGTTCGTTAGCCTTCAAAGTCCACCATTGGAGGGGTGTTATTTTTTGCTCAAACCCAATAGAAAAGAATGATTCATGATTTGCATTTTTTGCCATGGAACGCAATATGTTATGGTTGTCTGGGTCTACGTCATTAGTGTAATAAATACTGTTTTTATAATAGCTGTAGCTCACGTCAAGAGAATAATTTCTGAACATTGTAAGTGTTATTCCTGCATAATGTTCTGATTTTGGATTTATATTTTGGTTACCAATAGTATAGTGGTTAGCCTCATCATATTTCCTGAATGTGCTTATGGCATCGTAAGGCATTTCACCTACATAGTGTGAATAGGTGAAATATAGTGAATGTCCACATTTTTTGCTAATGTCATAGTTTACACTTAAAGACGGGTTAACGCTATATTTCTTATATGTGTTTACTGTTCTTTCATTGTTATTCGTGTCGTCATTTAGCCTTACTGTCATGTCGTCGTACTGAAATCTTAGTCCGAAACTGTAGCTCAAGGAATTACCTATTCTGCCGTAATATGTGGCGTATGCTGCAGGAGTATAGGCTGTCATTTTTGTATTGACTCGTATCAATGGACCGATGTTCACATTATCATAATGAATGTATCTTAAGTCAAGACCTGCTGACAATTGTCCATAATCTCTGATTTCCTTATACCACATTGGTTTTATGCGTATCATATCTGCAGTTTGTCTGGTAGAAGTCACGCTCACCTTTGTTTCCTGTCCGACTGCTTCCGCGGTGATTGTCTGTTTTTGGTTATTATTACGTCTCAGATAGTCAGCTGTAACACGAAAGTACGATCCCAAACTGTCAATATCCCAGTTGTACATTACTATTGCCTGACCCAATAAAAGATGGACTGGTGTTTGGTAATCACTATTTCTGCTACCGTCGATATTGCTGGTAGTGGCTGTAATGTTATTGTCTGTGCCGTCGTAATAATTTAACATTCCAGATAAACTAAGTTGATGTGCTTGCGCCAAGTCGTATGAAAGATTCAACCAATCCTGCACCATCTTTCCTCTCATATTCGTTTGCTCATTAATAAGCGAGGACTGGCTGTCCGACATAGTACGTTTTTCTCTATATTTGCCATTGATGTCAGAGTTGTACATGGTAAGACTATTATATATTGTCAATCGTTTAGTTCCAAATGATATAAATGGATTGAGAGATTCCATGTTCCCATTGTCTTCACGTAGCCATTGCACGGTTCCGCTTATAGTTCCATTGATGCCAAGCTCACGTTTTGTTTTTATTCTTATTATTCCTCCGTGGGTGTCGGTTCTCTCCTGGCTTCCTGCATCCCAGCTTATCTCTATACTTGCAATTCGGTCCGGCGGCAATATTTTTATTATATCCATGCTTGAAGGTGTCCCGTTCAAATAAACGGCAGCAGGTGCTTGACCGTGGATTTTTATCACACCTTCCTCTAATGTCATACCAGGCAGGAACGTAAGCAGATGATACATGTCCTTGCCTTTAGTTATTTCACTGCCAATAAGATTCACAACATATCCGTCATATTTACGCCTTATACGGTCGGACTTTATGAGTACTTCATTTAATGTCAGTTTCCATTTTACAGAGTCTGTAAGGACAGAGTCAGGCACAGCTGTATTTGCCATGCATTTTTTCGGAAACAATGCGATACAACATATAAAAGCAATTATAGATTTCTTCATAAGCTATAAAAGAAATGCACAACAGGTTTTATAGTAAATCTTTACAGTGCGATTCAAAATAATTATTTATTTGACGTTGTTTATCTTCTTCTGAAATGTTTTTAAAACAATGTTTACTTTTATGATTGTCATATCTACATATGAACTTATTTATCTCATGTCCATACATCCAATACATTTCAATATCTGTAATCATTGAGTGTTAAGTGTCATTCAGGTTGTGTGTTTTGTATTCATTTAAATTTATGTTTATTAGATAATAATGTTTTCAGAACAATATAATAATGTATATTGCCATTGTAAAAGCAATTATGAAACTCTATATTTCCATCATTGATATGCAAAAGCTGTGGTTTAATTTATTGAGTCATATTTTTATTGTTTTGGCTTTCTTTTTATCGCAAAGTAACGTTAAATAAGCATATGAAGCAAATCAAACGTCAGTTTATATTTCACAAAAATTTCACAAAAAGGTATACTATCGGTTGTCAAATGATTATCTATTAGTAGAACTTAATGTGTTAATGGTTTGATTATAAGTTGATTATATATGTGTCAAATTCTTTCGGAGAGCCGTCAATACCTGTTAATTTCATCAATAGTCTTTTACGGATATTTGATATGTTGGATTGTGACAGGTCTGTCAATATGCTTATGTCTGATGGAGTAAAGCCTGTCCTGACCAGCAGACATATGATATATTCATTGTCATTTACAATGTTTTCTATTCTACGGAATTCAGGTTCGTCAATGACGACTTCTTTCAGCATCGCCATTTCTTCACTTGACATGTGGACAAAATCTTTCCTTGCATGGTGCTTCAATTGTTTCACTATAGTTTTGTCAGCGTATTTGTCAATATTTCAGCCCTTCGCGTTTATCTTTTCATATTTTTTGTTTTTACGGTTAAGCTCTTCTATTAAGGCGTCCTTTTCCTTTATTATATTGATATACTCGGCTTTCTGCCTTTCGCCAAGTCTGTGAAGTCTGTCAATTGACTGTTCAAGTTTGTGTATTTGGCGTTTGTTGTCGTCGTTGCTTTTTCTCTGCAGTTCTATTTCTCTACATTTCTCCGTGATTACATGTGCCATAAACTCTCTTCTGTGTTTATGGATGCTGCACAGTCCAATACGGGTTCTCTTAAGGGTGTCGATTTGTTTTTTTATATTTCATCACATCTCTTAAGTGTGCCCGCCTTTCTATCCTTATATAAGCCACAAAGGCTAATGCTACAAGTGGTACCGTGATTATAATGGCAATTGTAGTCCCGGTTCTGTTGAAAGTGTATACATTGGCTGACTGCTTATCTACTGTACATTCATTCATGTGTTTCTGTTGCAGATGCACCGATTTATTATATCTGACATCTTGCCGTTGATTCGCTTCAGGCAATGAGTCAGCATATGGCGTGTTTCTCGTCAACGTATTATCTCCACATGAAAATAACGTAATAAACGCAAGCGATAGTGCTATGTGTGTTATTATGGTTTTATAATATACAAAAAAATGGGTCTCAGCCATCTTCATACTTTCTTGCTATGATATTACTGTTTACGTTTTGTTTCAAGCAAAGATATCAATTTTACATCAGATTGGAAATAATATTTACAGTTTGTTAGGCAAGATGTCGTATATCTATACATCCTTCCGTGTTATGTAACAATGATGTGTGATTCGGTCCGTCGTTTGATATGCTTTCCGGTAAGAATAAGGCAGTATGTCTTGAAGATTGACGCTTCAGGAAACAATAGGTTTTGTCTATAATGAAAGTAATAAGAAGACAGTTATTCTATATGGATTCTATTAATATTGCAGTTTAAGGGTTGTTGTATAATAATGCTTGAACAAACTCTCAACAGAGTAGGGGTGTTCTTTGAAAAGTCCGAACATTGCGCTTCCACTTCCGCTCATTTGTGCATACACGGCTCCATTACTGTACAGCGTGTTTTTTATTTCCTGCAATTCAGGATAATCCTTGAATGCCTGTTCTTCGAAATCATTTGACAGCAGGTCTTTCCATGTCTCCACCGGCTGTCCTACAATGTCACGGCAACACATCTCAGGATAATGAGGGTGTATGTGTGCATATGCCTCTTTTGTAGATATTGCTACGGATGGCTTTATTATAACTACATAGTAGCCTGCGAGTGTCGTTGCCATATTGACAGGTGTAAGACAAGAGCCTATGCCGGTTGCAAATGCAGGCTTTGAATCGATGAAGAACGCGCAGTCAGCTCCAAGTCTGGCAGCATATTCTTTCAGTCTGTGGTTGCCGATGTTTAGCCCAAACAAATCATCAAGTGCCCTTAGCATGTATGCGGCATCGCTCGAGCCTCCGCCCAAACCGGCCTGTGAAGGAATGTTCTTGAACAAATGCACATGTATACGCGGTATGTCATAATCAGACGCAATAATATTGTATGCCTTGACAATTATATTGTCCTTATCCTCACAGTCTATTTTATTTCCGGAAATCTTTATGTCACATGCCGTTTCAGAAGGAAAACGTTCGTCCATGACATTTATTTCCAAAGCATCGTACAATGGAACAGGAATAAATACAGTTTCCAGATTATGATAGCCGTCCGCACGTCTTTCTACAACATTCAGACCGAGGTTTAACTTTGCACAGGGTGATACCAGCATGATGATTTAGTATAAGATTATGGTTGAAGCATTAAGCTCCAACCATAATGATGTGATATATTGTTTATTTATTTGATTTTATCTTATCCACATATGCGTCTATTACAGCGATGGCAGTCACATTTACAATGTCGCGTACTGAACTTTCGAAATCTGTGAAATGTATCGGTTTGTTCAGTCCCATCTGTATCGGACCGATTATCTCCGCATCCGGATCCAAAGCCTGAAGCAGCTTGTAGCTTCCGTTGGCACTGCTCATGTTCGGGAAAATGAGCGTGTTCACATCAAGTCCTTTCAGACGTGTGAACGGATATTTGTCGTCTCTTAGTTCTTTGTTTAATGCAAAGTTTACCTGCATTTCACCGTCTATTATCATATCCGGATATCTCTGTTGCAGTTCAGCTACGGCGTTGTGAACTTTCAGCGGACTGCCTATGTCGTCTGTTCCGAAGTTAGAATAGCTTATCATCGCAATGTGTGGCTCCTCGTTGAAGAATCTCACCGTATGTGCGGAAAGCCTTGCGATATCAATGAGCACACTTTCGTCTGGATGACGGTTTATCAGAGTGTCCGCAATATAATATGTTCCTTTCTTTGTATTGAGGATGTGCATAGTCCCAAACGTGTTGTATTCCGGACGTATGCCTATTACTTCCTTTGCAACCTTTATGGTGTTTGAGTATTTGGTGTACAAACCTGTGATAAACGCGTCTGCCTCACCTGTCTCCACCATCATCATTCCAAAATAGTTGCGTTCATACATTTTGTCGTATGCTTCCTGGAACGTGTAACCTTGGCGTGCACGTTTTTCGGCAAGGTGTTTTGCAAATGTGGCACGGCGTCCCTGTTCCTGATCCGCACGCATATCTATGAGCTGAATGCCGGTCAGGTCAAGTTTAAGACGTTGTGCAAGGCGATTCAGTCTGTCCGGATTGCCTAATAGAATTGGAATGCAGATGCCTTCCGCTTTTGCCTGCACGGCAGCTTTCATCATTGTCGGATGCGCTCCTTCCGCAAAAACAACACGTTGAGGGTGCATACGGGCTGTGTCATGCAGGTTGCGTGTAAGCTTTGTCTCCTGCCCAAGCAACTGCATCAGGTTCTTTTTGTACGAATCCCAGTCAGTTATAATGTGGCGCGCAACACCGCTTTCTATAGCACTTTTTGCAACAGCTGCACTTACTTCTGTGATAAGGCGCGGGTCAACCGGTTTGGGAATGAAATATTTCGGCCCGAACGTAAGGTCGTTTACATGATATACTTCATTCACAACGTCGGGAACCGGTTGTTTTGCCAAATCTGCAATAGCATTCACAGCAGCCAGTTTCATTTCCTCATTTATCGCTTTTGCGTGTACGTCAAGCGCTCCACGGAATATATACGGGAATCCTATGACATTATTTATCTGGTTAGGATAATCGCTTCTTCCTGTTGACATAAGAACGTCGGGACGGCTTGCCATCGCATCCTCATAGCTGATTTCAGGAACAGGATTGGCAAGAGCAAACACGATGGGATTATCATTCATCGAACGTATCATGTCTTGGGTGAGTATATTCCCTTTTGACAATCCTACAAACACGTCTGCTCCATTTATAGCCTCTTCCAATGTATGTATGTCTGTGCGGTCTGTAGCAAACATCTTCTTTTGCGGAGTCAGGTTTTCCCGTTCCTTAGTGATAACTCCCTTGGAGTCAAGCATAATGATGTTTTCTAACTTCGCTCCCAATGCAACATACAGTTTTGTACAGCTGATAGCTGCCGCACCGGCTCCGTTTACAACAATCCTTACTTTTGATATGTCTTTGCCGGCAACCTCCAATGCGTTTCTCAGACCTGCTGCGGATATTATGGCTGTTCCATGCTGGTCGTCGTGCATTACGGGTATATCAAGGGTTTTCTTTAATCTTTCCTCTATATAAAAACATTCAGGAGCCTTGATGTCCTCAAGGTTAATACCGCCAAAGGTTGGGGCGATTTTCTCTACCGCCTCGCAGAATTTCTCCGGGTCTTTCTCGTCTATCTCGATATCAAAAACATCGATTCCACCGTATATTTTGAACAGAAGACCTTTGCCTTCCATTACAGGCTTGCCGCTCATGGCACCTATGTCACCAAGTCCGAGTACAGCGGTTCCATTGGAAATCACTGCGACAAGATTACCTTTATCCGTATATTTGTAAACATCGTTCGGATTTTTTTGTATTTCAATACACGGATAGGCTACGCCTGGTGAATATGCAAGACTGAGGTCTGTTTGTGTATGATATGGTTTTGTTGGTTTTACTTCAATTTTGCCCGGACGTCCGTTCATATGATAATCCAGGGCACTTTCTTTTGTTATTTTTACCATATACTTATATTTGATGATTTTCTTTTTATTTGAATACGAACGCAAAGTTAATAAAAAACTGACAAAGCGATTTCGGTTTCACATTTTTTTTATAACTTTGTCACAAAACTAACATGTATGCATAAAAACAGTTCTCAGACAAACTACAGACAACAGCTGCGCGAGAAGATACTGCAAACATCAATGGCTGAGTTTATGAGCAAAGGTATCAGAGCTGTTAAAATGGATGATATTGCGGCATTATTGGGTATATCCAAGCGTACGTTATATGAGATATATTCAAATAAGGAGGAGCTTTTGCTTGAAGGAGTCAAGTATCAGGAGGAACAATATGACGCCCACATGAAGTCGTTTGAAAAGGACCCCTCCCATAATGTTATTGATATAATAATAGAGTTCTATAACAGACAGATTCGGTGGCTGTCCGGTGTGAATCCATTGTATTTTTCCGACATACATAAATATGACCAGGTAATGTCATATTTTGAAGCCCGCGATTCTGAACGTAAGCAAGATAAAATGAAGTTTTATCAGCGCGGGGTGCGTGAGGGCGTGTTTCGTGATGATGTTGATTATGATGTACTTTCACGAATATTGAATGCTTCAATAGAGTATGTGAAGCAGTCGAAGATGTATAAAGAATATGATTTTACCCGTATCCTCAACAATATCATCATTCTGTTCATACGCGGTGTATGCACATACGACGGTATCAGGCAGTTTGATGCCCTGCTGAATTCGCGCCTATAAGCGCACTGCGCTTTTGACGCCTTTTATCGTCCTCAGCTTTCTCAATAGTGATTCAAGTCTTGATGTGTCGTCTATCTGAATTACAATATTGCCCCTGAACAGTCCGTCGTTGCTGTCGATGTTTATAGATCTCATAACGATTTTCTCTTCTTTGGAAATGACGCTTGTGATGTTGTTTACAATGCCGATGTCATCGTTTCCTATTATTCTCAAGGTAATATTATATTGAGAAGAACCTTTCCCGCTCCACCGTGCTTTTACTATTCTGTATCCGAAGCGTTTTCTGAGTTCTGGCGCATTTGGACAATTGGTACAGTGAATCTTTATTCCTCCGTTTATAGTGACAAATCCGAATATCGGATCACCATATATAGGATGGCAGCATTTAGCGAGGGTATAGTCAATTCCCATAAGATCTCTGTCGATAACAAGAACGTCCTCATGCGTGTGGTCCCTGTCATCATTGTGATTCTCATAACTGAATTCCTCGGCAGACCGTATGACTCCCGGACCGTTCAGATTCAGATCATGATTTCTGACATCAATATACGTTTCTATTACATTGTTTATGTCGAGTTTCTCGTCTGTCAGTTGTTTGTAGAAGTCGGAAGTCTCCTTGAACCCTAATTTTTTTATCATGTGAGCCATTATGCTCTCATCCATTTCTATTTTCCTGTTCTTGAGCTTTCGGGCAATCATTTCCTTTGCGTACAATCCTTCCTTAACCTGAGTCTCTCTCAGTGCAAGTTTGATTTTCGATTTTGCCCTTCCTGTCTTTACTATATTAAGCCAGTCGCGTTTGGGAGTCTGATTGCTCTGTGTTATTATCTCCACCTGATCACCGGAATGCAGTATTTCTCTTATCGATACATTCTTGTCATTAATTCTTGCCCCGACACATTTGTTGCCTATACCGGAATGAATATGGTATGCGAAATCAAGTACTGTCGCTCCTTTGGGAAACTTGAACAGGTCGCCCTTTGGGGTGAATACAAACACCTCGTCTTCATATAAATCCATTTTAAACTGATCCATAAGCTGCATGTCGTCGTTTGTCTCGAGGGCATTGCGTATGTTTCCCAACCATTCGTCAAGACCGGTCTCTCCCTTGATGCCTTTATATCTCCAATGGGCGGCAAGTCCGCGTTCTGCTATCTCGTCCATCCTTTCTGTGCGTATCTGCACCTCCACCCATTTGTTTTCAGGACCGAGTACAGTTATGTGCAGACTCTCATAGCCGTTTGATTTAGGCACAGAAAGCCAGTCGCGCAGTCTTTTGGGATTTGGCATATACATATCCGTAATGAGAGAGTATGTCTGCCAACAAAGCATTTTCTCTTTTTCTACGGGCGAATCAATGATAATACGGATTGCAAACAGGTCATATATCCCCTCGAAGGCACATTTTTGTTTTTTCATCTTCTGCCATATGGAATGAATGCTTTTGGTCCGTCCTTTCACATGGCATTTTATTCCCATTCTGTGCAGTTGTTCTTCAATTGGCTGTATGAATCTTTCTATATATGCATCGCGTGATTTCTTTGTGGCGTTGAGTTTTTCCTTTATTGCATAGTATGCGTCATGTTCAAGATATTTGAGACTTATATCCTCAAGCTCGCTTTTCAGCTTGTATAGTCCGAGTTTGTGGGCGAGTGGGGCGTAGAGATAACTTGCCTCTTCTGATACTTTGCGTTTTGCCTCCTCATTGTCAGTGTCCCTTATCTGTCTCATCAGACACACTCTTTCTGCTATCATAATCAAAATGACACGCATGTCTTCCGCAAAGGACAGCAGCAGACTTTTGAAGTTCTCACTCTCAATGACCGGATTCTTACTATACAGGTTCTGGATTCTCACAAGTCCGTGTATTATCTGTGCGACGCCCTTGCCGAATGTGGTTTCTATTATTTCTATGGAACTGTCGTCATTCGTGACAATGTTATAAAGTAATATAGCCAACACACAGTCACGTTTCATACCTATCTCCTGCAGTTCGATTTCTGCTGTCTGAATGCTTAGCAATATCGGATTGAGTCCGAATACGTCTCTCTCTATACAGTTTTCGTCAATCGCAGTTTTTATGAACTGTCTCAGGTTCTTTTCGTCATCAGGCATCAGAGATTCGCCCAACACATCGCGTAAATACCTTATGATGCGTACAGACTCTGTCTTTTCGTCCTTTGTGAATCTTAATATTTCTGCCATAACTGTGTTTATCTATATTAAGTTTGGACACAAAGTTACAAAAAATACCTTTAATGTTTCGCGTTTATAAAAAAAGTAACTAAATTTGTAACGAGTATACAACAATTTACATAAACTGACTGATATGTTATCTCAAAAAGACCTAAAGCAAATATCATTAATTGGAATCACTGAAGAACAAGTAGAACATCAGCTTGATGATATAAAGAAGGGCTTCCCGTTCCTCAAGATTGAATCTGCCGCTTCCGTCGGAAAAGGCATTATGTCACCGTCGGAAAATGAGATGAATGATTATCTTGCCAAATGGGACGCTTATCTTAACGGAGGACATAAGATTGTCAAGTTTGTTCCTGCAAGTGGCGCGGCAAGCCGCATGTTCAAGAATCTATATTCTTTTCTGGACGCAGACTACAGCAAGCCTGAAACAGAATTTGAGAAGGTGTTTTTTGAAAACATTAAAAAATTCGCCTTTAAGAAAGAACTGTGCAACACATGCAAGAGGAATGAGGGCAAATGCGTGACATGTCTGATTGACAATGGTGAATACAAGGCTATTGTTGAGAATCTGTTGGAGCCGAGGGGCTTAAACTACGGGAAGCTTCCTAAAGGTCTGCTACTTTTCCACAGTTATGATGACGTCCCGCGGACACCGATGGAGGAACATCTTGTTGAAGCCGCGCTATATGCCAAGTCAGACGGGAAAGCAAACGTTCATTTCACCGTATCACACGATCATATTGAGCTTTTTAAACAGAAAGTTGCAGAGAAAGCTGATAAGTATGCGGCTATGTTCAATGTAAAGTATGATATAAGCTTTTCAGAACAGAAAGCCAACACAGACACAATTGCGGCAAATCCGGACAATACAGCGTTCAGAAATGAAGACGGGTCGTTGCTTTTCAGACCAGGCGGGCATGGTGCCCTGATTGAAAATCTAAATGATATTGACGCTGATGTTATTTTCATAAAGAATATAGACAATGTTGTGCCTGACAGACTGAAGGATGATACTGTTAAGTATAAGAAATTGCTTGCCGGCATCCTTGTTGATCTTCAGTCACGTGCATTTGCTTATCTTAATCTGCTTGATACAGGCAAATACACTCACGCACAACTTGAGGAAATAATTCGGTTTGTACAGAGAGATTTGTGTTGCAGACGTACCGACATAAAGGAACTCGAAGATGCCGAGCTTGTGATATATCTGAGAAACAAACTGAACAGACCAATGAGGGTTTGTGGAATGGTGAAGAATGTGGGCGAACCGGGTGGAGGTCCGTTCCTTTGCTACAATCAAGACGGCACTGTGAGTCTTCAGATTCTTGAATCAAGCCAGATAGACAAGAGTAATGATGAATATGTGCGTATGTTCAAAGAGGGCACTCATTTCAATCCTGTTGACCTTGTATGTGCCACAAAAGACTACAAAGGCAGACCGTTCCATCTTCCGGATTACGTAGACAAGTCGACCGGATTCATCAGCTCTAAAAGCAAAAACGGAAAAGAACTTAAGGCTCTTGAACTTCCCGGTTTGTGGAATGGAGCAATGAGTGATTGGAACACGGTGTTTGTAGAAGTCCCCATATCAACGTTCAACCCAGTCAAGACGGTCAACGATTTGTTGAGAGAACAGCACCAGTAAGCAATTTATAAATACACACACCTATTATAAGTTATATTTAATCCCCGAGAGTCATATTGTTACTTTCGGGGATTTACGTTCTTAATCCATAATCAGCCGTTTTCTTTCATCCGCATTTCATGCTGCTGGAATATAAATATTTTTGGAGATAAAACGAATCAAGTGACTTCTGGATATTCATATACGGACTTGAATCGTATGCTTTTTCCTTATTTTCATTATATTATATTGAAATATTCAGGAAACACAAATTTACTGCGTATGTTTATGATGTCAGTCTTGTCCGTGTGTTGAAATGCATTATGACTGTACGCATGAATGGTTACGGACTATTGTGAAGATATGATGACTTTATGCAAAGTTATATAAATAAATGTTCTGCTGTTTCTGTCATAGAATATATTTTTGTATATTCACTGCGTTAAACACACAAACCTCTAAGAAACAAATTAAATTATGAAAACACATGTATTTACGGTTTTTGTCATCACGTCTGTGTTTGCAATTCCTTATGACAATTTGCATTCATGATTTTATTGACTGTATGTAACACGTTTTATTATGTATGGAACAGAGTATTTTATTATATGTATTTGTTGCATTATCGTATCAAGATTTTGGGAAACAAATAATTTACCCATAGCAATTATTATGATTGTAGGATTAGCTTTTAACATAGCGTCCATAATATATAAAAGTATAGTTTATAAAAAGAATGACATAAGAAACATTATAGAGAAATGCTTTATATTGATTGGAAGTATAATATTGTTTGTGGGAATTATATTACTATTTAAAAATTGAGAAATTCTTATGGATATAAAACATATTCCTCACAGAATTATATGCTTTCCAAGATATTATAAAAAATGGAAATGTAAAATATTCAGCACCGGTCTAAAGATATGACAGGTTCTGTTTTCAAAGAAAAAGTTATGAGTGATTTAAATATGACAATAGTAAAGCTATTAAACTTTTACCGATATATTTTGGGAAACACCCATGTTTTCAAAGTCTTCCGGTCAATGTCTTAACAGGAAATTTCCTTGAGAATAATATCGTACAAAAACAATTCGATATGCCGTATTTACTGATGTGACAATTTGTAATTATGAGTTTATTAATCGTATATAATTTGTTTTTACTATGTATGAAATAGAGTATTTCATCCTATGCATAACTATCATCGTTGTATTAAGATTTTGGGACACGAATAATTTACCCATGGCAATTATTATGATTATAGGATTGACATTTAATATAGCATCTGTAATATATAAGAGTATTGTTTATAAAAAGAATGATATAAAAAATATCATAAGAAAAATCCTGATATTGATTGTAAGTATTGTATATTTAGTGTCAATCATATCATATCTTAACAGCTGAAAACTTCAGGGAGGGAATAATACTCCTCCCCGGATCATATTTACTGTTATGCTTAATATCGTTAATACGTATTTTATGTTTGGAAGACGACTGCAACTCATCATAATAATGTGTTCATGACGTGTGTCAAATAAGTGCAGATATTATATAATACTTTCCTTGAATTATCGGAGCGAATTGAAATTATAATACAACATTTACAGTTATGATTACTGTCAATTCCATGCTTCACGCCTGTTTGATTCATTGGGGTATTGTGGATGTTTCTTATTATTTTTCGTAAAAACAGTACCAGCAAACGCGATGAGAACTTGCTTTTAAATATCCGAGCGCAGCCTGTTTTATTTTAAAACAATGATGGCGTACGCCCAGTAGAGACGCAAAATCTTGCGTCTCCAGGGCAAAAGTCGCAGTAATGACGTGTTTCCCTTCACTTCGGTTTTTGCACATCCCTTCTTGTGAGACGCAAAATTTTGCGTCTCTACTTTGGATAGTCCGCGTATAATATCGCGTTACTTTTATGTGTTAGACGGTATCGGTAGCGCAATAAGTTCTTGCTTTTATATTGTCAAGCGCAGCCTGTTTTTGTTCAAAATAATGATGGCGTAACCCGGTAGAGACGCAAAATCTTGCGTCTCCCGGGCAAAAGTCGCATCAATGACGTGCGTCCCTCCATCTCTGTTTCTGCACATCCTTTCTTGTGAGACTCAAAATTTTGCGTCTCTACTTTGGATGGTCCGCGTATAATATCGCGATATTTTCATGTATTAGACAGTGACTGCGACGCAATAAGAGTTTGCTTTCATATTTGCCTTGTGCGCCTGTTTGTCAAAAAATACAGTCTATAAAAGAAAAACTTTTTTATTCAAATTTTATTATATCGTATATTTTTATTATCTTTGCACCCGAATTAAGGTTTCGTAGCTCAGTTGGATTAGAGCAACAGCCTTCTAAGCTGTGGGTCCTGGGTTCGAATCCCAGCGAAATCACCGAAAGACTCCCGAAATCAGAAAATACACTGACTTACGGGAGTTTTTTGCGTTAATATCGGACATAAATTATTCATTTTCAGATAATTCAAATTGCCATATGTCATATTGTTTTATCCTAAATGTTGTATAAGAATCACTTTTATTAGTTTTATATATGTATTAGTCATTACATAAGTAAGGGATTAAAAATATACTGAAATTAATTCGAAATCCTTTAAATGTGCCATATCTTTATCTTTAGAAATTTATTCGTCACAAGAAAATATAAATCTTGACCTATAAGAAAAGTCATATCATATGAACAGCCTTCTTGATTTTGTTATAGATGTGTAAGGTTACGTCAGGACGTAGCTGAAAATAGTATGGCTTAAGCAGGATGGAGTAGGGATGAGTAGCTTTCAAGCAGGCTGAATGTATTTTACTGCTGTTTGATGACGGTGTCTGGCTTAAATCGTATACCGTGATGTCTCTATGTATGAAGTAAAAAATATTGACAAAATATTTCAACGAAACAGATTTGTGCGACAACCTGAAAATAGGTTTAAAGCACGTTTGCCTATACTGTTTTTCGATATAATTGATATAATGGAGAAATCGTGGCTTACTTTTCCAACAGACACATCTTCTCGTAATTTCGTAACAAACTATATGTTGCACCGTATCTTTCGACAGAAATTCGTGTATTCTGTCTTTTTTGAGAGATGTCGGGTTATTTCACTATGCTTCAAATAAAATATCTTACCATCGGAAAGACTGTTTCATACCTCCATATAGCCTTTATTGTGAGCTCATATGGGCATTCCTGTCACATGAGAAAGCCTTTTCCGTAACGTATAAAATTGTTTTCTAAGATATAAAGCATGCGATATGCCTATATCCGGTGTATTATGTTGATGTGTCAAAAAACGCGCGTACGTTTACAGATGGGTTTCTGTTTGAGTCTGGGCGATTCTCAGCGACTTCACGCTGTCCGAATATTCCTTCTTTGTCAACTATATCGTAATTATTTGTCATGTGGTATTTCTGGTAGAGTTATATTAATCCGCACGTCATAAGCGTAAGCGAAAGGTTGTTGTTATACAGTCCTAAAACGATACGATTAGTGTCAGTGCATGAGTGCAATAGATGTATACAATATAAAAAAACTCGACCATTAATCTATAATGGTCGAGTTTTTTATTGTCATTTTACTGTTTTGCCAGATTGTAAGGATAAATATTCCTATTATCTTACACTGAACTTATATGCGACATGACTGTAGTATTTCTCTCCAGGTTTCAGATAAGGAGACGGCCAGTCTTTCTTGTTTGGTGAGTCCGGATATTTTTGTGTCTCAAGACAAACGGCAGATTGTTTCGGATATGCAATACCCTTCTTGCCTTTTATTGTCCCATCCAGGAAGTTGCCGGTATAAACCTGAATGCCAGGCTCGTTTGTGAACACTTCCATAAAGATGCCGCTTTCGGGGGAGTACAGAGATGCTGCAACCTTCTTGTCATCGCCCTTTCCGTCCTTATATGTATTCAGACACCAGTTGTGGTCATAGCCTTTGGCATTCTTGATTTGTTCAAATGTAGTATCTCCGATTGTCTCGTACAGAGCATGGCGCTTTGTGAAATCCATAGGCGTACCATATACGTCTCTTATCTCACCTGTTGTCATGAATGTGCTGTCAGCAGGAGTGAATTTATCTGCATTTATATATAAAACCATATTTGTACCAGCCTTTGACGGGTCACCGGAGAGGTTGAAATAAGAGTGGTTTGTCATGTTTACGACAGTCTCCTTGTCTGTTGTCGCCTCAAATTTCATGTCCAGAGTGTTGTCGCTCAGCAATGTGTATGTTACAGTAGCAGTGACGTTGCCGGGGAAATTGTTGTCACCATCAGGTGAGTTCATTACCAGCCTTAAGGTTGTATCATTGAGCTGCTCTCCTTCATATACCTGATATTGCCATCCTGACGGTCCTCCATGCAGACAGTGTCCATAGTTGTTTATTGGAAGCTGTACCTTTTTACCGTCGATGGTCAGCTGTCCTTTGTTTATACGGTTGGCGTAACGGCCTATTGCTGCACCGAAATCGCTCGGACTGTTTACAGAGTCTGCATATTGTGCAATGTTATCGAAGCCTAAAACCACATCCGTTGGAGCGTTGTTCTTATTGGGCACACATATTGAAACAACACGTGCTCCAAAGTTTGTCACACATACTTCTGCTTTCTCGTTCTTGAGTATGTACAACTGCACTTTTTTGTTGTTAATTATAGTGTCAAACTTTGCCGGGTCAAGTCCTGATTCTGTTAGATTCGCGTTACCACCGGCACATGAGGATATTAATGTAACGACAGAACCCAATCCTAATAAAATGTTTTTTATATTCTTCATATTATTAATCGTAGATTTATTATTAACTGATTTAAAGACCATTAGCATATTTTGCGTGAACCGTCGCCGATAACAACATCGTATACTTTAGGCTCTTTACCGTATTTGGCGTAATACTTTTCTTTTGCGTCTGCAATAAATTTATCATACAACTCTTCTTTTACAAGATTGATTGTGCATCCGCCGAATCCGCCGCCCATTATACGGCTGCCGGTAACACCATTTTCTTTTGCTATGTCATTAAGAAAATCAAGTTCTTCGCAAGATACTTCATATTCTTTGCTTAAACCGTAGTGAGTCTCATACATCTTTTGTCCTACAGTTTCATAATCACCGGCATTCAATGCATCACATACAGCAAGTACACGGTCTTTCTCGCCAAGAACAAAATGAGCGCGCTTGTAATCCTCCTCGCTTATCTCTTCTTTCACCTCATCAAGTTGTTCCCATGTACAGTCGCGAAGAGTCTCAAACTTAGATTCTGGATGTTTGGCTGCGATGTGTTTGACTACATTCTCACAGCTGTTGCGTCTGTCATTATAAGGTGAGCCTGCAAGTTCGTGCTTAACGCAAGAATTAAGTAATACAAGTTTATAACCGACAGGTTTGAACGGGAAGTACTCGAATTCACGGCTACGGCAGTCAAGGCGCATCAGACAGCCTTCTTTACCGAATACGCTGGCAAACTGATCCATTATGCCGCAATTTACTCCACAATAATTGTGTTCTGTTGCCTGTCCGGCAAGAACCATATCCCATTTGCTTACTTTATTGTCTCCGAAAAGATCGTTTAATGCAAATGCAAAACAACTTTCAAGCGCGGCGGAGGAAGACATTCCAGCGCCTAATGGCACGTCACCGGCGAATGCTGTGTTGAAACCTTTCACGTCAACGCCCAATTTTTTCATTTCCTGTACAATTCCGTAGATATACCGTGCCCAGCTTGCACGTGGTCCGTTCGGATCGTCGACTTTAAATTCCACACGGTCTTTGAGATCGATGGAATAGCACATGATTGTGTCAAGTCCATTCGGGCGAATCTCTGCCATAATGCCTTTATCTACCGCACCGGGGAAAACATAGCCACCGTTATAGTCAGTGTGCTCGCCTATAAGATTTATCCGACCGGGTGACGTGTATATATTTCCTGTCTTGCCATCAAAGTGTTTAATAAAACGACTTCTTACATATTCAATATCCATAATAATAAATTTTTAAGTTATGTGTTAGTAATTCTGAAAATCGGTTTATAATATAAAGAGGATGTGTCTGTGCGAAGCATCCTCTTTACTTGTATTTACACTGGAATATCCTTGTTTACATTTTTACATCCGCTTACTCCGTAATAGAGAATGTAAGCAAGCATCGCAATAACAAGCCAGTAACTTGTTATGTATCCAGCAGATGAAGCGATGAGATTCTGAATGAGAGGCATCACACCTCCACCGACTACCATTGTCATAAATATACCTGATGCCGCAGCTGTATATTTGCCCAAGCCTTCTACTGCAAGGTTGAATATTCCACCCCACATGACGGATGTGCAGAGACCGCAAAGAACAATAAACAGACACTTTACTGGAACTTCAAACATTGCGAAACCGTCTGCCGCACTATATCCGGGCATCGACATTTGGAGATTTGCCGGAAGGAATATGGCAATAAGCAATAATATTATGGCAGTTGCCGCAACCGTAATAATCTGTGCTCTTGTAGATACATAACTGCTGATAAAGCTGCTTGAAAAACGTCCTACCAACATCAGCATCCAATATATTGCGGCAATGGCGCCTCCAATGGCGGCTCCGTTTGGAATGCCTATACCTCCGTCGCTTACCGGATTAGCCAAATAGAATGTAAGCTGTGATGGTATTCCTACTTCGATACCGACATAAAAGAAAATTGCTATAACACCCAATAATGTGTGACGGAAAGCCAATGGAGAATGCTCCATCTTTTCCTTTTTGTTTTCTCCTTTCTTTCTGAGGTGAGGCTCTGGTATTGTAGCGAATGAAATGACAAGTATTGATACTGCAAACACACCCATTGCAATGAACAGCAGTGGAGATACGTCACTCATGGCTGTCTTGTCAGTTACCTGACCGATAAGAACTCCAACAAACAGAGGGGTCAATGTCGCTGTGAGTGAATTGAGAGAACCACCGGTCTGAATTAACTGGTTACCTCTGTTTCCACCTCCTCCAAGCAGATTGAGCATTGGGTTTACAACTGTGTTGAGCATACATACGCAAAAACCACAGATAAATGCTCCAAGCATGTAAATGATGAAATTTAACATTACAGACTCACCATTTACAGTAAATACAGCGGTGTCGGCTCCGACTATACTTGAAAGGTATTGTACGGCAAGACCAATAAAACCTACTGCCATTGCTAAAATGGATGTTTTCTTGTAACCTATTCTTTCAAGCATCATGCCGGCAGGAATTCCCATAAACAGATAGGCAAGAAAGTTCATCATATTACCCATCATACCTGCCCAAGAATACTGGTTACCCCAAATCAAACCAAATGGAGCTGCAAGATTTGTTACAAATGAAATCATTGCAAAGAGAAACATCATTGTTATAATGGCAATAATGCTGCTCTGTTGTTTTGTTGAATTTTCCATTTTTCCTTTAAATGTTTTTGTTATTATTGTTTAAAATATTTATTATTATAATCACTTATTTGTCAACTCCGAATTTATATATGGTTTTTTGAGTATATCGTTCATCCGGCATTAATATAACTGAGGGGAAGTAAGGGTGGTTCGGGGTGTCTGGGAAATGCTGTGCCTCAAAACATATTGCGCTTCTGCGCGGGAAAGTAGCGCCGAATTGTCCCTTATATCCGTCTGCCCAATTGTCTGTATACAATTGCATTCCGGGTTCTGTAGTGTACACTTCCATTGTGCGTCCGCTTTCTTTTTCTGTTATTCTGGCGGCAAAACTTAATTCTCCTTCTTCTTTCTTGTTTAATACATAGCAGTGGTCGTATCCGGCTCCATTCCTGATTTGCTCATCATCTGCATCTATGTCCTGACCTATTGTTTTAGGTGTTCTGAAATCGAAGGGTGTGTTTTTGACGAATCTTATTTCACCTGTAGGTATTGAAGTCTCATCTATTGGCAAATAATAATCTGCATTGATTTCGCAGATTAAGTTTTCTATTGTGGGTGTAGGATTCCCAATACCGGCAAGCGAGAAGAATCCATGGCTCGTAAGATTGATGACTGTTTTTTTATTTGTTGTAGCCATATAATCAATAATGAGTTCATTCTCATCATTAAATGTATATACAACGGTTACTTTCACTTCACCTGAAAATCCTTCTTCACCGTATGGACTTACATACTTTAACACAAGTGTCTGGGTGTTCATCTGTAATGCGTCCCATACTTTGGCGTTAAATCCATGCTTTCCTCCATGTAAGGAATTTGGTCCGTTATTTATGGGAAGATTATAGACCTTGCCATTTAGCTGGAATTGTCCCTTACAGATTCTGTTTCCGTACCGTCCTATTAATGTAGACAGATACGGCTCTGGAGAATTGATGACATCGACAATATTGTCATGACCTTGTATGACATTTGCCATTTTTCCATTTTTGTCGGGAACCATTATTGCGACTATTGCTCCTCCGTAATTAGTTATTGCAACTTCATTACCCAGTGCGTTTTTAAGGATGTACAAGTCTGTCTTTTTCCCATTTATTGTGGTCTGGAAATCTTTATGTTTCAGACCGCAGATGTACTCAGCTTCTTTTATGCTCATACTGCAATAAGTTTTTAGTTATGTCTTATTATTGCAAAGTAACTGAAAAAAACGAATTCGGCAAAAGAAATATTCAAAAATGTATTTTTGTCCTGTGTTAAAAACCATTAAGCAAAATGCACTTGTTGTTTTACTTACTATGTTGTTGCCGTATATAAAGTAACAAATCAGAAACAATATAACTGCTACCTCCTATAAATATCATATCATCAGGTGTTGCCATTTTTTTTGCAGCAGTATATGCCGATGGCACATCGTTATAGCAATCTCCCGCTAAACCGTGCGTCATTGCTTTCCGTTGTATGTCTTTCTCCGGAATGGCTCTTTTTGACTGTGGCTTTGTAAAATAATAATGTGCATTTTTAGGTAACAGGCACATCACCCCATCAACATCCTTATCGTTTACCATACCGAAAACAATGTGTAGTTTATTGTATTTCTGTACTTGCAGTTGTCGGCTGATATAAGTCCACCCTCCTACATTGTGTCCCGTGTCGCAGATGACAGATGGATTGGAACCGATCTTTTGCCATCTTCCAATCAGTCCGGTAAGTCTGCATACATTATAAAATCCATTGTTTATTGAGCCTGTATTCTTTATTATATGTTGGTTATATAAAAATCTTACTGCGTGTAGTATGGTGTTTGTGTTTTTTTTCTGATATAAACCGCCCAATTCTCCCTGTATTATTCCGAAACTTCTGGTGTTGTATGTGATGCCGCCATCTTCATTCATTGTGAATGATATTATTTCGTCATTTTCATCTGCATATATAATTTCAGCATTCATGTTCTCCGCGCAGGATTTGAATACCGGTTTTGTCTCATTTGTAGTTTCTCCAATGATTACCGGTATATTGGGTTTTATAATACCGGCTTTTTCCTTGGCTATTTTTTCAAGTGTGTTTCCGAGAAAATTTGTGTGGTCGAAACTGATATTTGTTATTATTGAAAGAATTGGAGTTATAATATTTGTGCAATCCAGTCTTCCGCCCAGACCTACTTCTATTATTGCATAATCGACATGTTGTTCTGCAAAATATTTAAAAGCCAATGCCGTTGTTACCTCAAAAAAAGACGGGTGGATCTTTTCAAATAAACTTTTTTCTTGATTTACGAATTCGATGACATATTCTTTACTTATACACTCACCATTGATTTTAATTCTTTCTCTAAAATCCATGATATGTGGAGATGTATATAATCCCACTTTATATCCGTCATTTTGTAAAATAGCAGCTAAAGTGTGTGAACATGAGCCTTTGCCATTTGTTCCTGCAATATGTATGCTTTTAAATTTTCTATGTGGATGACCAAAATGCTCATCCAGCAGATATGTATTATCCAATCCCTCTTTATAAGCTGAAGCACCGATGTGTTCAAACACCGGTGCTATATTGAATAAATAATTTACCGTTTCAAGATAATTCATTATTCTTTATATATTATGTTATGATTCTTGAATCATTGTTATTCGGAAAAGTGGAAAGTTTAATTAAAATAGCTTCTGAATTTTTCAAAGATAGACTTTTTATCTGTATCATCTCCCTTGAAGTTCTTACTTTCTTTTAGGCTTTCTATTGTTTCCCTTTCATTTTTATTTAATGTTTGTGGGATATAAACACTAATATTGACAATTATATCTCCAATCCCACTCCCATAACCATGTATTGCAGGCAGGCCTTTTCCTCGAAGTCTTAAAGTCTTACCCGGTTGTGTTCCTGGTTCTATTTTTATTTTTACTTTAGTACCGTCTATCGTAGGAATCTCAACGGTATCTCCCAATATTGCGGTCGGAATATCCAGCAGCAGATTATAGATCAAATCGTTTCCGTCGCGAATGAACGTATCTTCCGGTATTTCGGAAATATAAACTTGAATATCTCCATTAATTCCATTGCGAGGTCCGGCATTTCCTTTTCCGGGGATGTTTACAATCATACCATCAGCAACTCCGGCTGGAATTTTTATCTCAACGACCTCTTCTCCTTTTATAACGCCTGTACCCTTACATTTTTGGCACTTGTTTTTTATAATTGTTCCATCTCCATGGCAGGTCGGACATTCACTCTGTGTCTGCATTATACCAAATGCTGTTCTGACAGAGCGCATTATTATACCTGCTCCATGGCATGTCGGACATGATTCCGCGTGACTGCCAGGTTCAGCTCCACTACCATTACAATGTGTACATACGACGTCCTTTTTTACTTTGAACTTTTTGGTAATTCCGGTAGATATTTCCTGTAGGGTAAGAGACACTTTCATTCTAAGATCCGTACCACGGTATTGCGGTCTCCTGTCTTGGTTGCTGCCGCCGGTATTTCCAAAGTTGCCGAAAATATCCCCGAACATGGAGAAAATGTCATCCATAGAGAATCCGCCCGATCCACCAAATCCGCCAAAGCCACTGTTCGGACCGTCAAAACCGAACTGATCATATTGCTGCCGTTTCTGAGGATCATGCAGGACATCGTATGCCTCTGCCGCTTCCTTGAATTTTTCTTCAGCCTCTTTGTTCCCTGGATTTCTGTCAGGATGATATTTTATGGCAATTTTTCTGTATGCCTTTTTTATTTCATCTTCTGTAGCGTTTTTACTGACGCCTAAGACTTCGTAATAATCTCTTTTTGCCATTTTATTGTCCTACTGCAACTTTTGCGTGACGAATTACCTTATTATTTAATGTATATCCTGTCTGAATACAATCTATAACCTTTCCTTTCTTGTCATCTTCTCCTGTAGGTATCATCGCAACAGCTTCATGATAGTCAACGTCGAAGTCTTTGCCTACGGGTTCAATCTTGTTTACGCCAATACCTTCAAGTATCTTGTTAAATTTATTATAGATAAGCTGTATTCCTTCTTTTATTGCCTTCGGATCATCGCTTTTGTCTGTAATGGCGCGCTCAAAGTCATCAAGAACAGGCAATATCGCGGTGATTGTCTTTTCACTTCCATTAAGAATGAGTTCCGTCTTTTCTTTTAGTGTTCTTTTTTTATAATTTTCAAATTCGGCAATTTTACGAAGATAGCTGTCTTTAAGCTGTTTCAACTCTTCTTCAATATTCTCGGTATTTTCAGAAGGGGAAACCTTCTCTGTGTTCTCATTCTCATTATTTTCGCTATTACAGCTTTTATTCTCAGTATCCTTCTCGTTATCTTTGACAGAATTGTTCATATTCTCTTCCGTCTGTTTTTCGATATTTATATCCTTTTCATTCATAGCTTTGATGTTTTTATTTATACAGCAAAAAACCTGCCAAATATAATATCAGACATTATACATTTTAGCTTTCTGCTCTTTTATCTGCTCATTATAGATATAGTCATCATAGTCCATGAGTTTGTCAATTGTTCCGGATGGTGTTAATTCAATTATTCTGTTCGCAACAGTTTGTATAAATTCGTGGTCATGACTTGCAAAAAGAATATTACCCTTAAATCCGATAAGATTATTGTTAAATGCCTGTATGCTTTCCAAGTCAAGATGGTTGGTTGGTGTATCCAAAATCAAACAGTTTGCATTTTTCAGTTGCATACGCGCAATCATACATCTCATTTTCTCTCCTCCTGACAGTACATTGACTTTTTTCATGACCTCTTCACCTGAAAACAGCATTCTGCCTAAGTAGCCTTTCATTGCGACTTCATTTCCCGGACCATACTGACTAAGCCATTCCACCAAGTTCATATCACTGTTAAAAAATTCCGTATTATCAAGTGGCAGATAAGCGGTTGTAATTGTAATTCCCCATTTATATGTTCCGGCATCTGGCTCTCTGTTGCCATTTATAATCTCAAACAGAGCTGTCATAGCCTTTGGAGAATGGCTAAGAAATACTACTTTTTCACCTTTTTCTATATTAAAGTTTACATTGTCGAACAATACGGTGCCATCAGAATCTACAGCCTTAAGACCTTCGACTTCAAGAATCTGATTGCCAGGCTCTCGTTCCATTTGGAAAATAATGCCCGGGTATTTTCTACTTGATGGACGAATTTCTTCAACGTTAAGTTTCTCAAGCATTTTTTTACGGCTTGTCGTTTGTTTGCTTTTTGCAACATTAGCTGAGAAGCGGCGTATGAACTCTTCAAGTTCCTTACGCTTTTCCTCTGCCTTCTGACGCTGGTTCTGTGCCTGTCTTAAAGCAAGTTGTGAACTCTCATACCAGAATGAATAGTTTCCTGCAAATACAGTTACCTTCCCGAAATCAATGTCCACTGTTTGTGTGCTTACCGCGTCAAGGAAATGACGGTCGTGACTGACAACAAGAACTGTCTGTTCCACATTGCTAAGATATTCTTCAAGCCATTGTACAGTGTCCAAGTCAAGATCGTTCGTCGGCTCATCCAACAGCAGGTTGTCAGGATTTCCGAATAGTGCCTTTGCGAGCATCACACGCACCTTCTCATTATTAGAAAGTGTGTTCATCTGTTTATTGTGGAGCTCTTCCTTTACACCAAGATTTGACAACATCTGAGCCGCATTGCTCTCAGACTCCCAACCGCCCATCTCGGCAAACTTCTCTTCAAGTTCGGCGGCACGGTTACCGTCCTCTTCTGACATTTCCGGCTTTGCATATAATGCTTCACGCTCTTTCATGTTTTTCCACAATGGTTCGTGTCCCATCAGAACTGTGTCAAGAACGCTGTAATTATCGTATTTGAAGTGATCCTGTTCCAAAACAGACAGACGTTCGCCTGGTCCTAACTCAACATTTCCCTTATTTGGTTCAAGTTCTCCGCTTATTGCTCTCAGAAGCGTCGATTTTCCTGCACCGTTGGCACCGATTACTCCATAAATATTACCTGGAGTAAATTTGATATTTACGTCTTTGTATAACACTCGTTTTCCAAATTGGATTGCAAGATTTGTTACAGTAATCATCCTTTATTCTTATTGTTTTTATATATTATGAGTGTGCAAAGTTAGTGCAAATACTGTGAATATCCAAAAATAAAGGAATCTTTTGTATATATTTGATATATATGATATTATCGGTATTTTTATTATTACGCGGATATTTATGAAACACAATATATACAGCAATTTATTTTGTCACAAAATCGAATTGCATTATCTTTGTAAGACATAAAAATAAGAGTTGTATGAGGTCAAATATGTATAAAACATCCAATGATTATGCACAATATGTTGTAACAGAAGAGTCCCCATTGCTTGAATATCTAATGGAGACTCTTGATGACAGCCGTACAAAGATTAAAGCCATCTTACAGGGGAGGGGGATAAAGGTGAATGGTAAAATCGTCACTCAATATAATTTCCCGTTAAAACCAGGGATGAAGATTTCTGTTAGTCGTAAAAAGGAAAATAACACGTTTAAAAGCAAGTATTTGAAAATTGTATATGAGGATCGATGGATCATTGTTATAGAAAAAAATTGCGGAATACTTTCCATGGCAGCCGGACATTCGTCGTTGAACGTTAAAACCGTACTGGATGATTATCTTCACAAGAGCAGGCAAAAGTGTTCCATTCATGTTGTGCACAGACTTGACCGTGACACAAGCGGCCTCATGATATATGCCAAGGATTATGAGACAGAGCAGGTTCTTGAACGTAATTGGCATAATATTGTTTACGACCGTCGTTATGTAGCAGTGGTAAGTGGGGAAATTGTAGAAGACGGTGGTACAATATCCAGTTGGTTAAAGGACAACAAAGCTTATATTACATATTCTTCTCAAACAGACAACGGAGGCAAATTTGCCGTAACGCATTTCAATGTTCTTGCAAGGACCACTGAGCATACTTTAGTTGAGTTCAAATTGGAAACGGGGCGGAAGAATCAGATTCGCGTGCATTCCGCAGATATAGGTCATCCTGTATGCGGAGACACGAAGTACGGAAACGGTGACAATCCTTTGCTTCGTCTTTGCCTGCATGCATACATATTGTGTTTCTATCATCCTGTTACCGGTGAGCGTCTTGAATTTGAAACACCAATACCGGCATCTTTTAATAAGTTGTTCAAGTAAAGCATACCTGATAAATAAACAACTATTATACACATCCATATTTTTATCCCGTAATATAGAATTTCATTATGTCGGAATCCGGTTATGACGCTGTAAGAAATACCATAAAATAAAAAAATTGATTGTCTCACGACAACCAATCTCTCTTAACCTTAATAATCTAATACCATGAAAAACACGATGCAAAGATATCTCTTTTATGCGATATTGCAAAAAAAAGGTATTATATATCACGTCATATAACATTAATTAAAACTATTGCCATTCCATTTAAATTTTCTTTGCACTAATATCGCATTTATCTTATCCTGTTCTTCATCTGTGACATTTGCGACAGAAGCACTGACGCTAATCTCTTCTGAATCCGGTGACATATTTGCTGTTATAAGATATGGATCCATCATGAGTTTTATGTTTTCAAATTCAGATTGTTCTATAGAGTCTGGTTTATTCAAAAATTTTTCTATACTGAATTTTATTTCTGAGATTTTATTCCATTTTTGAGTGTAAAGAGCTATGCTGCTCTCTGGAAGCGGACCTTTATACGTATGAATATAGCATATTATAGTGTCATTAACTGCAGGCAATAATTTTATTTGTATATTAGAGGCTTCGCTCAATGTCGCTGAAATAAAATCTGACGTTATTGTGTCTATTCTTGTCTTGCCTCCAAGCCTGTTTGTTATTTCCGGAGTCATACCTTTTTCTATAAGATCAATACATTCCATCCTTGCTTTTTTATCCATGTAAACAATCATGGAGTCAGGCATGGTTGTCCATATATCTTTGATATTCTTTGCGGATATCTTTAGATTGACTGTTAAGAATAAGAGCATTAATAACAGTAGGATAAGTTTATTAGTCTTTTTCATTTATACTTTTATATATAATTATTATCGTGTTGCTCCATTATCTGCATTAATTGCAAAATTACCGAAAAGATTTGAGTTTCTCCACCTTTCATATATGAAATGTTTTCTTTAAGAATATAAAAAACGGGATGTTCTATTTTTTAACAGAACATCCCGCTATGCTATAATAGGATAGAATAAAACTAAGGTTTATCCTTCAATGGCAGCCTGCGCCGCTGCAAGCCGTGCTATAGGCACTCTGAATGGTGAGCAAGATGCATAATTCATGCCTACTTTTGCACAGAACTTCACTGACGACGGCTCACCGCCGTGTTCCCCGCATATTCCTGTGCGCATTCCGGGACGTACGGCGCGACCTTTCTCTACCGCCATCTTTATAAGCTGTCCTACACCGTTCTGGTCAAGAACCTGGAACGGATCAACACTCAGAATCTTCTTTTCAAGATATACAGGCAGGAAACTTGCGATGTCATCGCGCGAATAACCGAACGTCATCTGCGTAAGGTCGTTTGTTCCGAATGAGAAATATTCAGCTTCAGATGCGATTTTATCGGCGGTAAGTGCAGCGCGTGGTACTTCAATCATTGTACCGATTTCAAACTTCACCTCTATGCCTTCCTTCTCAAACACCTCTTTAGCAGTCTTTAGTATGACTTCCTTCTGCTGTTTGAACTCATATAAGATACCGATAAGCGGAACCATGATTTCCGGTTTCGGATCCTTGCCTTCTTTCTTCAGTTCGCATGCGGCAGTGAGTATGGCACGTGTCTGCATCGCTGTTATCTCCGGGAATGTTATTCCCAGACGACAGCCACGGTGTCCGAGCATCGGGTTGTTTTCAGCAAGACTTGCTACGCGTTTCTGTATTTCCTCAACACTCACGCCCATTTCGTCTGCCATTATCTGCTGTCCTTTAAGGTCATGAGGTACGAATTCGTGAAGAGGTGGGTCAAGGAGTCGTATGTTGACCGGACATCCGTCCATGGCTTCAAGAATACCTTTAAAATCTGCTTTCTGGTAGGGCAGGAGCTTTGCAAGTGCTTTCTCGCGACTTTCAACAGAGTCTGCAAGAATCATCTCACGCATGGCTACAATCTTCTTGTCCTCAAAGAACATGTGCTCCGTACGTGTCAGTCCGATGCCTTTTGCTCCAAAAGCCCGTGCTATTCTCGCATCGTGCGGTGTGTCGGCATTTGTGCGAACCTGTAGTTTTGTGTATTTGTCGCAAAGATCCATCAGTTCCTTGAAGTCACCTGACAGCTCTGCCGCTCTCGTAGGAATCTCTCCGGCATACACCTGTCCCGTAGAACCGTTCAACGAGATGTAATCACCTTCTTTATATACAATTCCTTCTATTTCTACAGTTTTGTTCTTATAGTTCACATTTATGGCACCGGCTCCGGAAACACAGCATTTTCCCATACCACGTGCAACTACGGCTGCATGTGAGGTCATACCACCTCTTGCTGTGAGGATGCCCTCTGCCGCAGACATACCTGCAAGGTCTTCAGGTGAGGTCTCTATACGCACCATAACCACGCGATGACCATCCTCATGCCATTTCTGTGCATCGTCTGCGTGGAATACTATCTGTCCGCATGCGGCACCCGGTGATGCGGGAAGTCCCTGAGTTATGACCTTGGCTTTTTTCAAGGCGTCCTTATCAAAAATGGGATGGAGCAGCTCATCGAGCTTTTGCGGCTCACATCTCATCAAGGCAGTCTTTTCATCAATCTTACCTTCCTTTACAAGATCCATGGCAATCTTCACCATGGCTGTTCCTGTACGTTTGCCGTTACGTGTCTGCAGGAACCACAGTTTGCCTTCTTGTACGGTGAACTCCATGTCCTGCATATCTTTATAATGCTCTTCGAGTTTATTCTGGAGCATATTAAGCTTTTGATATATCTCGGGCATAGCCTCCTCCATAGAAGGATATTTTTCAATGCGTTCCTCCTCAGATATTCCCTGTAGTTCTGCCCAGCGGCGTGATCCTTCCTTGGTTATCTGCTGAGGAGTTCTGATACCGGCGACAACATCTTCTCCCTGTGCGTTTACCAGATACTCACCATTGAAGATGTTTTCTCCTGTCGCAGCGTCGCGACTGAAGCATACACCTGTGGCAGATGTATTGCCCATATTTCCGAACACCATAGCCATGACATTTACCGCTGTTCCCCATTCCGCAGGTATTCCTTCCATCTTGCGGTAGAGTATGGCGCGTTCGTTCATCCAGCTGTCGAATACCGCACATATGGCTCCCCAAAGCTGTTCCATGGGGTCGTTCGGGAAGTCCCTTCCGGTCTGCTGCTTGATTGCATCCTTGAACAGAGTTACAAGCTGTTTCAGCTCGTCCACATTCATCTCGTTGTCGAGCGATATGCCACGTTGCGCTTTTACATTCTGTATTATAGCCTCAAACGGGTCGATGTCTTCTTTGTTGACCGGTTTCATTCCCATAACAACGTCTCCATACATCTGTACGAAGCGGCGGTAGCTGTCATATGCGAACCGTTCGTTGCCGGTTTTCCTGGCAAGACCTTCAACAACCGTATCATTAAGTCCGAGGTTAAGAATCGTGTCCATCATCCCGGGCATGGATGCACGTGCTCCCGATCTCACTGACACAAGCAGGGGGTTGGATGCGTCTCCGAATTTGCAGCCCATCAGCGACTCTATATGTTTTACCGATTTCTCGACGTCGTCTTTCAGTAAGGCAACCACCTCGTCCTTACCTTTTTCAAAATACTCGTTGCATACGTCTGTAGTAATAGTAAATCCAGGAGGTACAGGCACTCCGATAAGATTCATTTCCGCCAGATTGGCGCCTTTGCCTCCAAGCAGGTTTCTCATGTCTGCTTTACCTTCAGCTTTTCCATTACCAAAAGTGTAAACTCTTTTTTCACTCATAGTCGATAAGATATTATTATGTTATAATTTTGAATTTTATTGTGGTTAATATTGTAATCAAAACAATATATATGTCATATTTTTTTTCACCAATATTGTTTTCTGCAAAGATAATTTTATTATTATAAAATGCAAAATTTTTTTATTGAAAAATGTAATGTCGGCTTTGCATTTTATACATTGTATCATCCTATATGTCTGTTACAGCATTGCAGACCCGTAACATTGCCTTATTACGGGCGTACAGCTTCTGACTTATGATATTCAACGAGTCTTTCCGCCGGACTCTGAAGAATACATCCTATTCTTACATTCTCAGCTTGTGCAGCTTCCAGAAGCTGTGTTCTGTAGATACATGCTACACTGCCGACAATGCCAACCTCAAGTTCGGGATAGTTGTATTGCGACGTGTTGTTTCTGAAGAAGGAACGGAAGTTTGATACAACTATATCTGCAACACCGTCTACATCAATGTGTGAAGAGATAAAAACAGATAAAGATGCAAGAAACTTGCTTGGTGTATTTCCGCGGTATACATTTTGTATGATGTCATCAATGTCAGTAGAACATTGCTCCTCGAATTCTTTGAGCAGCGGCTCCGGGAGTCTGCCTTTGTAAAGAGCATTAAGGAACAGCTTGCCGAGAACGGCACCGCTTCCTTCATCTCCAAGTATATATCCCATGGACGGAACCTTGTATGTTATGTTGTTTCCATCGTATAATCCGGAATTAGAGCCTGTTCCGAGGATGCATGCAATGCCTTTGTCCCGCCCGAATAAAGAACGTCCGGCAGCTGTCAGGTCACTCTCCACTTCAGTCCTAGAGCCTGTTCCGAATATGTTCCGCAGCAATCTTTTCATTTTGGGCACGTTCTGCTGGGAACATCCGGCTCCATAATAATATATCTCAATATCGTCACTCCGATGTCCGCTGTTACACCTTTCGGAAAGAATGCCACTTTGAGCCAGTTGAGGACGTAGCTCTTTTTTCAGAATATCACAAATTTGCGACTCTGACATGATAGCCGGATTTATTCCGCTTGTTCTTATGACAGTATCGCCTGTGCCCTCCAATATCCGCCAGTCCGTCTTCGTGCTGCCGGCATCTGCTACTATTATCATGGTTTATATATGTATGAATATATAAATAAGTGTAGCATGGTTTCAGTAACTACACCGCATCGGTTCTAATAAAATTTATAGTAATATAATAGTAACATGGCGGCTATAATGACTGCGATGACTATAAACTTAATAAGACAGCTTGCTATTTTTTTCAGTATAAAGAATGCGGCAATGACTGCCAGAATGCAATAAATGTAGTATTCGAAGTTTGAGCTCATAGTTTTCTGTATATTTTACTATACACTTATATTATGCGGCAAAATTACACTTTTTTTTTCATCCACCATATTTTCATCACGGCTTTTTTGTCAGTTCAAACATTGATATGTGGATGTTATAAATTAATTGCCATCATATTGTGTGCTGTTCAGAATCTGCATTTCAAGGTCCGAAGAGTGGGTGTGGCGGGCTACACTACCGAAGAGGCTTTGGAATGAAGACCTGAAGAGCGCACATAATGATGACAAAGATATATTTAACATATGTGTAATTTTATAATATAGGCTAATTTTGAACAGCTGCTTATATGTATTCGATGGCACTATATTCCAATTCTGTTTATGCCGTACGGATATGCACTTTGTATATTTATGCTTTTTCAATAGTAATTTTTTTTGACAGTCAGAATTCGTGAAATAGAATTTTGAATGTGAAGAACAGTTTAATCAAAATGTGTAAAAGCACATCGTAAGAACATGTATTCTTTATTGTTGCTTTCAACAAAGTGCTTTTCGCTTTATAAAAAAGCAGCTTTCATGCTTCAAAATGATGCTTTGGAGCCCGTGATATGGGCTTTTTCGTGACGTGAAACAGGCTTTATCGCGGTGCGAGTTAATATTATTCTTGATTTAAAATATGGTAAAACGTTTATTATCAGGTATTTATACATGTTGTAAAATACCTGCGCATTTGAATCCATATTTTATTTTTCTCAGAATAATACGTCTATGCGCACTTGAGAATATTTATTGTTGCATAATTATAAATAGCGATGAATAAATATGCATAAGTATATGTCCCAAATCGATTCACATTAAATTATATGCTGTAAAAAATCGCATTTAACAGTCATAAGTGTCGGTTTTGCCGGCTCAACACTTCTGTTGATACTGTGTTTACGACCATGAAGAACGCGAAAGACGGTGACATGGATATGGCGAAAATGTCAGTAGTTCACAACACCAATTTGATTTTGACATATAGCTATGCCATACAAAGTCAGTAAAAAATAGGTGTCAGAAAATACAGGAAGTCCGATATCTGATAATGAAAGAAATGTTCTTATCTGCATAAAGTCAATAATCCGAAATTAATGATGAATTATCCTAAATAGTAGTCTTAATTGTTTTAATCTCGAAATTTATCATTAATTTTGCATAAGATAGGGTATACCCGCAAGTTTAATGCCTGCTCTTATTGCACATTTTTGCATTACCATTGCATAAGACAAGCTTCGGCTCGGCAGTATCAAGTCTGGTAAAACTTCGTTTTCCCGTCTTGCTGTTGCGCTCACCTTGCGTTATCTTTGCATAAGATAAGCTGCACTCGGGAAATTGAAAGCAAGCTTTCCTTCCGCTCGTTTGCATTATCTTTGCTATAGAAAATTTATATTTAACTCTTCCGGAGGTAAGAATGACTGTGTCGTGATAACGATTTGTTGTATATCTTTCATCCGTATAAAGAAAACATATTCATATGGACATGTTGATAACTGTTTTAATTCTTGTAGTCTCAGCTATCCTGTTTGCAATAGGAAAAATCCGTGCCGACATAGTGGCATTGGGCGGTCTCATTTTGTTATTGGTTTTTGGAATCCTTACACCAGAGGAAGCTTTGGCAGGATTTTCAAGTCCTGTTGTGATAATGATGGTCGGACTGTTCGTTGTCGGAGGCGCGATATTTCAGACAGGGCTTGCAAAGAAGCTCAGCAGCAAGATAGTAAGCCTGGCTGGGAAAAATGAGCTGCGTCTGTTTGTCACAGTCTTTGTTGTCACGTCATTAATCGGAGCATTTGTCAGCAATACAGGCACCGTGGCACTGATGATGCCTGTTGTTGTCAGTCTGGCGTCAAGGGCTGACATAAAGGCAGGACGTCTGCTCATGCCGGTGGCATTTGCCAGCAGCATAGGAGGAATGCTAACGCTTATCGGTACACCGCCAAACCTTGTCATTCAGGACACTTTGACAGGTGCGGGTTACGAGCCTCTGTCATTTTTTTCATTCTCTCCTGTCGGCTTGGTATGCATCATTTCTGGAATAATAATTTTATTGCCATTGAGCAGATGGTTTCTGTCAAAGAACGATGATAAGAAAGGACGGCGCAAAAAAGGAGGCAAGACGTTGGAGCAACTTGTGAAGGAATACAGGCTTGCTGACAATATGTCGGTATTCAAAGTCAGCGCAGGCTCCGGACTGAACGGAAAAACCATTTCAGAACTTGATATACATAACAACTACGGACTCTTTGTGTTTGAAGTGAGAAGCGAGAACAGCCGTCATAGCGGTATAATAAAGAATGTGGCACAGAGGTCGGCGGGTCCTGAGACGATTCTGTCTGCGAATGACCTGATTTATATCACCGGCGATAGGGAGCAGCGCATGCGTTTTGCGGAAGAATACGCTCTTGAGATATGCAGCAATAAAGACGAACAGGGCAAAGACACAGCCGACGGTCTGGCATTCTACGATATAGGAATAGCAGAAATTGTTCTGATGCCCAACTCAAGGCTTGTGAATGTATTGCTCAAAAACTCGGGATTCAGAGACAAATACAGTATAAATATTATTGGTATACGTCGTGACGGGGAGTATATAATGGACAACTTGCCTGAAGTTAAACTGCATTCGGGGGATGTGCTGCTTATACAGGGTACATGGAACAACATAGCACGGCTCAGCAACGAGGAAGACAACTGGGTGTTGCTTGGTCAGCCTCTTGAAGAAGCGGATAAAGTCACGTTAGACTATAAGGCTCCCATGGCAGCCGGCATAATGCTTTTGATGATTATGCTTATGGTGTTCGACTTTATTCCGGTTGCCCCTGTTACTGCTGTCATGATAGCCGGATTGCTTATGGTTGTGTGCGGTTGCTTCAGAAATGCGGAGGCTGCCTATAAAACGATAAACTGGGAAAGTATAGTGCTGATAGCTGCAATGATGCCGCTGTCTGTGGCATTGGAGAAAACAGGAGTCTCGTCATGGTTGTCCCATTCGCTTGTTAACGTACTCGGAGAATTCGGTCCCATGGCACTTCTTGCAGGCATTTATTTCACTACTTCCATAATGACGCTATTCATAAGTAATACTGCAACAGCTGTACTTATGGCTCCGATAGCCCTTTCTTCTGCAGTGGAGATGGGATTCAGTCCTTATCCGTTTATGTTCGGAGTGACCCTCGGGGCAAGCATGTGCTTCGCATCACCGTTTTCCACACCGCCGAATGCTCTTGTAATGCAGGCAGGAGGCTATACGTTTATGGATTATGTCAAGGTGGGACTGCCTTTACAGATATTAATGGGAATTATATTGATATTCGTTTTGCCACTTATCTTCCCGTTCTGAGGAGTGATGTCGGCGGTAGCGGAAAAAGCTCATTTGACCTTTCGCATTATGAGTCCGTTACCGCAGTCTATCGCTTCTTCTGTAAAGTTAAGATGATAAATAAATGTAGACTTGTTACCGAAGTCGCATATAAGTTTTCCGTTTTTATACGTGTACGTACCTGCTGACGTATGTCCGCATTCGCTTTCGATAATGCTGTCACCATAAATATCTATGATTATATCGAAGAATTCCGCCCGGAACATCCATCGTCCTTCAATCCATTTCGGTATTTGCCCGGATCTTTCGTTGTATTCCGTTGCATCTTTGTCCGGGGTGGAGGATATGTCTGTTATATAATCGCTGTTGTTGTATAAGTCGCTTTCCGGTGTTATGCCTTGTCTTTGTTGAATGAGTAAGCTCACTATAACTGCCGTAATTACAATTATTGTAATTATGACGGACATTGTTAACGGAGTATTCCTGTATACGTGTTTTCCGGTCCTTTTATGATTTTGAACGCCATTGACATGATTTGACACATTAACGTTCGGTTGTTTGTCTATGTCTGGCGCGTTTGTTTTTTCTTCGGATAAAACAGTTGAACGTTCCTTTATATCCGGATGCCTGTCGGCTTCCCCGTCACTTACTGATATGGTGTTTTTATCTTCAGCGTCTTGTGTGCTGTCTTCCTCATTTGCTGATTCTGTTCTTGTGTATGCAAACGGAGTTCCACAACGCGGGCATACACAAGAATGCTCATTGATGAAATCAGGAATGTCTTCCTCAAAACGGAATCTGCATTTGGGGCATTTTATTTCCATGTATGAATGTCTTTAATGCCTATTTGTCTAATTTTATGATAGCTTTCTGTTCCACCTTCCATTTTTCTCCGTCAAAAACGGCAATTCCTTTTTCTAATGTTACAATATGGTTCGGAATGCCGTTTGTTGAAGACGCTATCTTGCATGCCGGTTTCAGAAATTGCGTTGTAGAAATTATCGCTGTGGCTATGGCATCCTTACTTTCAATAACAGAAAACATGCCACGTTCTTTTGTTTCTGTTTCCAGCATATATATGGATTTTCCTATCTGTATCTCTTCAGAATATTCGCTGAATGTACCATCAGATGTCGGAGCAGGAAGGTATATGGTCGTTGGACTGTCGGCGGCTTCATCATGTTCTGCACCTTTCGGTGATGTGTTGTCATCAGACAACCCTGATTCTGCTTCCTGACGCTCATCATCCTTCCGCATCTGTTCTTTTAGAAGCCTCACTTCTGTCTCCAACGCCCCGATTCTTTTTGAAAGAATACGTATTTCTTCCATCAAATCATTGGTAGATTCAGTTTCATCACTACTTGTTTCCTTCTTCGTGAATTTCTGAAATGGATTCTTTATCATACAAATTCTCTATAAGGTTATTACGGATTATGCCGATGATAGGGTAGAAGAATACGGTATCCTCTATTATATCGTCATCGTTTTTGTCATCGATATTTTTGTTCATAAATATCCATCCGTTCGCAAGATGATGCTCAATGTTTTTATTCATCAATTCACGGAAAGCCTGCATTGTCTTGTTGGCTACAAGAAAGTTCTCGTTAACATGGATGTTGTCACACAGTGACATGAAGAAATCATTAAATTCTTTGACGCTCTTTATAATCTCATTACGTATGTCATCACTGTTCATGTCATTATATGTCAGGAATTCCTTTGATATCATTGAATGATTATATCTCATTGGAGTGTCCAGGTCTGACATGAGTCTGTTAAGCTCGTATACACTCTCACAACCCATTTTATCGCGGACCTGCATCAGTGCGCCACGGCATGTTATCTGTTTAGGCTCATCTTTCTCAATGATGACGGAGAAGCCGTCACTGTCATATTTTTCATTATATGTCATTTCAAAGATAGTCTGAGTTATGAGGTTCAAAGCTTCATTGTTTCCAATAATATCAAGAATCTTTGAACCGGTACCGCTGAACATAACACTTCTTGGTTTGTTTAACCGACGGTGGTGCATGGTTTTTGCCACATAATATATTATTGCAGCATAGAAATATATGAATATAATCTTTCGGATATAGTCCTCGCCCAGTCTATGGTTGTAAGAGAATATGTCTTTGTTCTTTATTATCTTGTTCTGTACTATTGAGAAAAAGAACGCATTGACATCCTCGGATTTGCGTTTCTCCAAGATGTCATCAAGTATTCCATGCAGCTCACCGTATTTGTCATCATCGTAGTTGAACAGTTCCTTAAAATATCTGGCATACTCCACGACCATCGGATTTGTGTCACCGTGCGGTATCTCTGAAAATCCGTCACCGAACAGTACATTTGCGGCAAAGCGGAAAGAAGACAGCATTATCGGCTGTTTCGAGTTTGGCTCAAAAACAGCTATGTCGCTGGTACCGCCTCCTATGTCTATGCTTGCCACACACGACGCCGCACCATGAAACTTGTCCGAGCACTTATAATAATAATATGGCGCCACAGACTCTGGCATCTTTATGATATTTGTATTGTCAGCTTTTACTCCAAATACGTCTTGGAAGGTTTTCGACCAGATTTCCTCCATCTTGCGTATCTTTCCGATTTTCATACTCAGAGGGTAGAACCAAACGAGACGTGTTTTCCTTAAGTCCCCGTTTTCGAGAATTACTTTGGTTCTCATAAGTAACGCAAGCTCTGTGATATATGCCCGAATGCGTTTGCCGGAAGCAATATCTGCCGACCATTTAATGTCAGGCACAATCCTGTTGCCATACCCTACAGACTCCTTTTCATATATGAACGGTATGTTTGTGTCACCAAGTGCGACAATGTCGTCAGCATTTCTTGCATCCAGATGCTCGCTCTCTGAAAGTACTGTACGCTGTGGGAAGCCATACGTCTCATCAATGCATTTCGGTAGAAATTCCTGTCTCATTATCGCGTCATAGAGAATATTCTCGCTGTTATATAACGTAGCTATGAGTCTTTCATGCCCGAGAGAATCTATGTTTAACGGTTCCGGCATATTGCTTTCTCTCATATATTCAATATGAGTGTTTGTCGTTCCAAGGTCTACAGCAAAGGTGTAGGAATCGTGTCCGTTTATGTTTTGTGCCCATTTCGGACAGATTATGCCTTCAATATTGTTGCCGGCATCGTCTGCGTTTATCCCGACCTTTATGTAATCAAATGAATCCGTTACTTTGTAATAGCTCGTTCCGACACGTTTTTCTGCCTTCAGACTTCTCTTACGTGATGTGACGCTTTCTTCAGAAAGTATGTTATTATAGTTGTCTTTATAAAAAGACAAAGAGATGTTATGCTGTTCGAGTTGTCCTAAGGCGCGGTCAATAAGCTGCACGTTGTACTGTTTCAGCAACGGACTTTTTATGAATGGGAATATGGACAATGCGAAGGGAACTGTTATAAAATGCCCGTAATTGTTCTGCACGTCATAACTCAGGTCTCCAGTGCTTGACTTGATGTATACACGCGACAGCTTTATGTATTTACTGCCGTTGCTGACCGGAATCCTGAGTATAGCCTCGACACTTTCTGACGAACCGTCTTTTTTATGGCGAAGTTCAAATCGTTTATGCCCGTTAACAGTCCCCCACAGGTCGCTTACTTTGAAATATTTGAAATACAACGGCTTCAGTGGCAATATGAAATCAAACTTGTCGGTTTCAACAGTTCCCGTAGAAATGTTCCCGTCAAAGAAGCATTCATGATTTGAAGTGTAGTCAAGCTTTATGATTACCGGCTGTAAGAAGTCATCATCTGTAAGCCATGGATATCTGTGACGTGTTGCCGGTAGTGTGCGTTTATCCGGAGACAACGCATAATCTTCCGGTTTTATGACAATGGTATCGTCCCAGTCTCGTGTAACATATCTGAACTTGTTTGACTTTGTCGCATTCAAATTGTTCTGCAAAACCAGCGGTTGTGTCTCGTCGATATCAAAAGAAGGCGCTATGACAAAATCGCTTTTGGCAATTTCCTTTTGTATATCAACAGCTCTTGCACAAAAGAATGGAATGTCAAGAGCCTGAACTCCTTCCTCCATAATGTCATAATTAGATGTAAGAAATACTTTTGCCTTCTCTTCATTCTCTACATCCAAAGCCTCTGGATTGCCGATTTCGCGTATTATTTCATTTCGCAGACTGTTGTCGAGCAATGAAAAATCGCGTATTATATAATTGTTGACTTCACGGCAGAATCTCTTTAGTTCCGGATATGCCGTGAACATTGCATATAAGTATTTCACAAATATTGGCTTCCTTTCGTGCAACGGACGGTGTTCTGTAAATATCCTTCTGTTTTCCTCGACAAAAATATCATAGGAGTCATTCCCTGCATTCGGAGTTGCCATGAACAGTGTGACAGGTGATGTTCCGCCTATTACGCTGTTCCCATATACTACGAAATACAACTTCTCCAACCTGTTGAAATTGAACGCTTCGGCATCCTGCCGGAGAAACATTTCTATTGTCTCACCAAGCAGTTTGTGCTGTCCGTCAGTCTTCAAACGGTCTATCTGAGTCTGTTTGTTCCATTCTATTATATGAAACAAATCATTATATTCCTTATAGTTGAACAGTAATTGAGCAATATCCAAGGCATCCGATACAAGTTTCTTGTCCATCGCCTCTCCATTCAGATCGGCATGCACGGACAAACGCTGAAACGCATTCTTAACCAATTCCATTTGTGCGAAAGGGCTTGGAATAGCCGTACGCGGAGTCTGCAACATGCCTCCATCCGGATCGGATATCATTTCTATCTCATCTGCATTATACTGATCGTTCAGCTGTATCCATCCCTCACCTGTCGTCTTTTTATTGTATGATAATATATTGCTCATTGTGTTCTTACTGTTAATTAACGGAAATGTATTTTTCTTCTATCAGTTTGTCAAGCGTCTCATTAAGAAGACAGAACAGCTTATACGGAACTTCATTTGCCCCGAAACGCGATGTCTTTACTGCCTTCTGGGAAGCTGCATTCATTGCTGACATGATTTTCTTGTAGTCCAGAGGTGATTTCATGAATCCGCTTTTGGGCATTATGTCTGTCAGACAGTCTTTCAGGTTTTCCGTGTTGAGATTGAACGGAACAAAGCTACGCTGGTTTTCCTTAAGTTCTTTCAGCCATTGGTTGTATGCGACGTAGAAGTTGGATGTCAGTGTAGAATAGAATGATGTCGACAGAAAACTGCCGGTAAGTTCCGGTTTGTCCAAAGTGAATCCGTGACCAATGTCCTTTTTCAGATGGTTTGTTATATACATGTAGGCAAGATGGAACTTTATCATCGGTTTGTTTATCATGTGCCGTGACTGCATACCAAGATCCATAAGACTTATCTGTTTCTTGTCATAAGCGAGTCCGTATTCTTTGTAAACAGGATTGATAGCTTTGCCGTCAGCCGTTATGAGCTGGTCGTCCGGTATCTGCATAAAATCCAGAATGGACAACGCACCGATGAACTCCACTATATGGGCATCATTGCGCTGCCCGTTGTTACCGGGATCGTTGAAATATGGCATCGACGGTATTTCGTCACCGAGATAATAGCAAGCATTTATTTTTGATTCCTGTATGTCACTGTCATCATGTTTTATACCTGTCAGATTATCGTGATAATAGTAGAGCGCAGACTTTGTCTTGGAAATGAAATCAGCACGGGAGATGGGACTGTTCTCATCCTGCTGTACATTGAAGTAGGGCAGAACGGTCAGCGCACCGATTCTGGCGTCCGCAAGGTCTCCTCTGTTTGCCTGATTGCTGTTTCTCGCATTGCGTATATTATTGACTATGATAGGATAGCCAGCCGCTCCGGTTCCTCCGAAGATGGAGCTGACAATGAATATCCTGTCATTCCGCTGGAACACACTTGCAAACAGTCTGAACTCCTCGCTGTCCTTTATCTTGTTCAAAGCCACACTTCCGATATTGGGATTGCCGACAAAGCCGATGTTCATTTTTGTTTCCAGCTGTGTTTTTGAGAACAACATCGAGCATAGAGCCTGATTTGCGGAGTCAAGTGTATTGTAGGATATGAATTCCTGGAATGTCTTTGAGCCTACAGCATCGATATTAAAGAGAAATGTATCAGAAAGAGTGGGGCTGTTGGGGACAATATCTTTCAATGAAGAAATCTTCACGGAGAAAAAGCCTTGTCCTACATCCTGTCTGTCACCATACAGGCTGTTGCGTATCTGTCTGTACCATTTAAGCAGGTTCTCTGTGCGTTTCAGGTCTTCGTTAGACCTGTGCGGATCTATGATAATAGGTATAATCTCTGTCGCTACGGGCGTACCGGACTCATTCAATGGGGTGATTCCGGCAGCAAGCTGCATTATGAGCGGACGCATTACACGCGATCCTGTACCTCCGACTAAAAAAAGAAAAAGTCTCACTTTCTGTATGATGATTATATTTATATGTTATATGTCTTTATTTACTCCGGTATCGGTGTGTGTCTGCAGTTTGTGCTCCACCATCTCATTGAAAACGATGCAATAGTGTATATTATGCATTCTATTATTATGTTCACCACCGCAAAAACCGCAAGTTCCTTTGAAAAGTCTATGCCATTGTCTGAAAAGACGCTCTCGAGATAGGGAACGTTTATTGCGGTAACGATAATGCCGGCGATTACGAGCATTACCAGCCAATGATACCAGCGTGAGAACGACACCGAGTTTATGCCATAATAGAATATTGCCGCACAAAGCCAGGCAATGATTGCTGTGGATAATGATGCGACGAAATACAATCCGTTGTTGTACATTTCGTTTGAGAATTGCATTTCATAATAGAACATCTCAAACAGGTCGGTTGCGAAAACCATAAATAATATTGTGAGAATTATTCCGGTGAACAATAATATCAGCTGTCTCATATCTATTTTTTTAATTTTAATTTAAGTGTAAAATAATATGGCCCTTCCTCTGCGTTTTTGCTGTAAGACTCGTATATTCCTTTCATTATATATTTAAATCCGAATGTAGTTCTGGCGAATTCCGGAGCGGCAATGTTGGCGTCATCGTCACTTGAGGATTGCTCAACCCATTGTGGAAGTGCGTTCTTGAGTCTTATCCTTACATCCTGGTCAGTGGTTATTTTTTTCGTTTCAAGTACAAACACGTGGGTAGCTTTCTCTGCATATTTTTTTTCTGCCGGAGTAATGTGTTGTCTGTCAATAGTCATTATGGCTTTGATCTTAATGTCATCGTCAGATTCCACCACATAGTTTCTTTTGTCCGAAAGGTAGCCGTCGTCTATGAACATTCCTCCAAGGTCTGCCGCCACGACCAATTGTATGGATGATGTACCCTTCTCAGGCTCAACGTCCTCAATCTCCGTAATCTGACTCGTCTGTCCCTTTTCTGGTCTGAACCGTGCCTTAATATCAGGATAGCTCATCAGAAGAGAATAGTGAGGACTGTATATCTCAGACGTTTCGAACAAGTATTCATTCTCATATCCGTCCATCTCCTTGAACTGACAGAATGTGGAATAACTGCTGTCTTGCGTCAGACGTGCGATGTTCTCCTTGTTGCTGACAATCACAATGTAATAGGGACGTTGTCCGTCATATCTTTTTCCGGATGGAGAATCATAAGAATAATACATGCCATTGAAGCTGCTGTTCATTTTTATGATTAACATCGATTTGTCTTTTACATTATTCTTAAATACGGAGTTTATCATTCCCTGTGCCTCTGCAAAGACCTTCTGAGGATTGATTCCATTCATGTTTTTAGTGGAATATATCATGTCTGTCACAAGGATACTTACTTCATTCGTGGCAGTATGGTCAAGAATGTCTCTGAATATTACAGCGAAATCCGTATAGCTCGCGTCACCTATAGACCTTGTAGCCTCGAAGATGTTGTTGTCAGCAAGAAACTTACGCACCCCCTGCGGATATTCGTTTATTGAACTGTTCACCACATATATCTTATTATTGTCTTCGTTCGGCAGGCTGTTCAGCATCCTCACAATGGCAGCCTTGAAACGTCCGTCTCCGTTGGCGGCGTCGTATGGCACCATGCTTCCTGAGCGTTCCAGATAGAATTTGGCTGTCATACGTCCGTCGCCGCCGATACCGACAAACGATACTTCAATGGACGGACGTCTGTTTTTAAAAAATTCTTCTATATATGTTTTTACCTTTTCCGTGTCCAATCTGTCGTCTTCATAGAACTCTTCGAAGTTCTCCTTAGCGGACGTTATGGATGATTCTATTTTTTTCCAGTCGTTATTATCTATTGTACGGTCACTCTCCGCAAGCGTGAGAAGCAGTCGGTTGAACTCTTTCTTATTACTGTTGCCACATCCGCTGACGGATAACACACACACAGTCAGTATAAGACATATAATCGGATAAATGATATTTTTCATACCTATTATGACGCTATAATAATAAATATAGTTGCAAAAATAACAAAAAACACGGACATTATGTGGTGATATTCGGTTTTTTAGTGTTAAATATTGCTCAGCCGAAGTTTTATAACGTTCTATCGTGTCCGGCACATTGATATTCATGTCATATTTGTTATGATATTTGAAAATATAGGAAATACGGTACAGTTTCCATTCCGTCTGCATATGACTCTGTATATTGTATAATAATGCAATTATTGAGCCGATTCTGTATAATTATGCGGCTGACGGATGCTCAAAACTCGATTATTTACGGAAAAAGAAAAGGTTATGGGTGAAAATGCGTGTATTTCTACCTTGACATAATCGATTGAGTACTAATGCGATACAAAAAACGTATGCACGCGGAACTGTTTTACATGCGTAAAAAAGCCTGTTTCGCCATCTGAAACGGGCTTTATGGCATGACAGAACATGCTTTTTGACAGTATGGGAAAGCCTGTTCCATATCGTAATATATGTAAAAACACAATAAAAGGATTGTATTGGAATGTGCCATACGGGCTTTTCCGGATAAAAGAATCAGACTTTAGAGGCTTAAACTGTCATTTTAGCCGTAATAAAAACGAAACAGACCGGTAGGACAACATGTTCCTCCGGTCTGTTTTGAAGATTTATTATGATGTTTTCAATTATACTTTTTATGCATAAATATTCATTTATATGGGTTGTTATTCTGTCTGGATAAGTAATAACAAAAGATGTGTCTCATGCAAACATATGTCACCTTTTCAGATAAGTTCGCAACATCACAGTCTCAATCTCACGTCAAATCCAATCTGTACAGGATACCCGCGCTGCGCGAAACAGTTCCTTGTTCCGGTAGCGGAACTGTCTATGGCAAATGTGTTATATTTGGTATCTGTTATGTTTTTACCCCATAATGTCAGTATTGCATTGCCTATTTTTCCTTCCACACGTGCTCCCAGTAATGCGTAGAACGGCTGTGAATAACTGTTGGTCTCGTCCCAGTATATTCTTCCCTGAGCAGATATATTGGCACCGAAAGTGAGAGACTCGAGTCTGCTTCCCGACAGGTCAAGTCTGTAAGCCACGTCAGCTCCTATCGTGTGCATAGGTATGTATGGCACCTTCTTGTCTTTATAGTCGCGCACGACATTCTTGCCGTCTACTTTTATGCTGTCTTTATATTCTTTGAACACGGCATGTGTGAGACCATAGCTTGCCATCCATGAAAGATGATTGTTAAAAGCCTTTCCTCTTACAGAAGCCTCAATGCCGCAGCTTCTGCTTTTCCCGGCGTTCACCATCATTCTTCCGAAGCCGTAGTTGCCTGCCATTACGGAAAGCTGTTGGTTGCTCACGTGCATGTAATATGCGGATATATCGAAACTTATGGCATGTTCAGGAAGGTTTATGTGGGCTCCCACCTCATAGTTCCAGCTTGTTTCCGGTTTATAGGCTATGGTTTTGTTCACCTTATAATAATCCTCCTTAGAATGTGGTACGTCATAATCGCCTCTCATGGCATTTGACTGATTCTTCATCAGTTCTGTCTGAAGTATGTCTGAGAACATCTGTATGTTGTATCCTCCGGCACGATAACCCTTGCTGACAGATATATATATATTGCTGTTGTTATTATCAAGACGGTATGTAAGTCCGAATTTTGGAAGCAGCTGGCTGAAGTCGTCTTTTGCATTGCTTAGCAGATGTGAGGACAGTGTGTATGTAGCCTCTTTCCCCATGACTTTTGCGGTCATTGCCATCAGAGCCTTTGTGTCGTAATTTATTTCAGTCTGACTGAAATCGTAGCGCAGACCTATTGTTGCGTTAAGGCGGTCTGTAATGCTTATGTTCGACTCATGAAACAAACCGAGATTAAAGTGTGGTGTATGGAATACACCGGGTACGGTAAGTGCCATGCCGAGTGATATGCCGCCCGATTTTTCAACAGTGTTCTTTGCCATTTCCATCGCAACGCTTTCCGGCATGCCGCCTGCCATCATTTTCTGTGCAATTGAACCGACAATGGCATTATACATGGCACTCTGTATTTTATCAGATATTGGCTTTGTCATACCCTCACCGAAATAGACCGGAGCGTTTGTCTTGAGCCACATGTATGAGCCGAACAGTCCGAAAGTCCATTTCCATCGTCTGTCGCTTTTGCTTTTGACGGTTATCTCTTCCGTCAAGGCATTCTGGAATTGACGCTGCGTAAGGTGCATGTAGTCTATCGGCATATAGTCCTGATCCATAAGCATGAAGTCCTTCAGATATTGATAGGAGGTTGTTGCATTAAAGTCAAAATTGTCTTCTTTCAATCTGAATGTCAGACCGGTGTTGAATATGTTGCGCCTGTAATTGTTCTGATAATTGAATGACGGCTCCGCAGTTGTTCCTGTTTTTTCGTCATACAGACCATATGCGAATCCGTTTTGCTTTACATACTGATAGTCGGCTACAAAATCAACAGATAATTTATTACCGGAGTCATATACAAGACGTGCCTTTCCTCCAGCCTCATTCATCTTGTCGGCGCGTTCTCCGGTCGCTGTGTTGCGGAGGAAGCCGTTGGTTCCGTTGTAAAAGCCTGCAATGGAAAAAGCGAGTTTGTCGCTTATCTTACCGTAGTGGGCTATTTCTATATTGCGCAGAAAATGCGACCCGATGCTTAGTTTTACGTCCGTTCCGCTATACGACATGGGATACGGTGTGTAGAGTCTTATAAGTCCTCCTTCAGTATTTTGTCCGTATAGCGTTCCTTGAGGGCCTCTCATCACATCTATACGCTCCACCTGATATGTATAGAAATTCAAGGCACTTTTGTTTATTATTGGCATGCCGTCAACGTATAATCCTATGGCAGGACTGTTTATTCGTGAGCCTATTCCTCTGACATAGACGGAAGATGTGAGGCGTGATCCGTAATCAGGCATTGCAAACGATGGTGCATATGCAGACAGACCGTTAAGACTGTTCACTTTCAGTGAATTTATGTCGTTACCGGAAAACGAGGAGGAACTCAGTGCCTGCATTCTCAGACGATAGTTCTCTTTGGGTTGTGATACGACTATTATTTCGTCTATGTCGAAGATACGCGATGTGTCAAGTACCTCCGGTCTTTCATTTATGCCGCACGATATTCTTGCATTCAGTGCAGCAGTCGTAACGCATAGGATTGACATTACGGCAAGTCTTTTCATACTCATTGGCTGTGTGTTTTTGTGCAAAGTTACACCGTTTGCAGCATTGCGGCAATCCTTATTTATTATGATTTGCTCATTCGTTCACCGTTCCACAATAAGGACATTTTCCTTTTTTATGCAACCCCGCACCGCAGTTGCCACAAATATAGTAACGGCTGCTGTGTCTGAAATAACGGTACAATGAGAATATGACATATGCAAGAAACAGCAGATAGCCTATATAATAAAGTGTTGCTATGCTGAAGAGAATATAGTTTATTGCGCATATGCCGATAAGTCCACCCAAATAGTGGGTTGCCTCACCGAATGGCAGCTTATGGAATATCTCATCTATGGCAGCCAATGTCACTATAATGATGAACCATACCGTACACAGAAAGACTGAGAGTGCCGGTGGCTGCACAAATGGATTGAGGCTGGGATGAAAGTAGAAATGCCTCCACATGTCCGGTGCGAACATTTGTATGCTCGAATAGAACATAGCGGCAAATGCCACAGACAATGCGAGAAGAGTAGGGTAGAATGATGGTATGTCATTGAAATGCACCACCTTTGCGTTTATCTTGAATATGAGATGAAACACGTAACTCGCTCCTATTATGCTTATTATGATAAGGAATATGAGCAGATGGGTGTCTGAGAACATCGATATGAACTGTGAAATGGGGTCGTCCGGCACCACTCCTGAAAGGAGACGGTTCTCTTGTATCCATCCGAATGTGAACTGGTCTCGTGCCACCTGAATCCATACCGAGTCGGCTCTGTCATCAGATGTCCTTGTATCCACAACTACAATGTTGTCATGTTTGCGTATTACTATCGTGTCGTTCCCTACAGGGCTGCTTGCGTAAGGCATTTGCCTGCACAGAACGATTGAGTCTGCTTTGACTACAAAGTTGTAGTTCCTGGCATAATGATGTGTTTTTAAGAACGATATGGAGTCGAGTTGTCTTTCATTATATGCAACGTTGTCCTTCGCATTCTTAAACTTTGTTCTGCTGTGATAGCATCCTCCCATGAGAAGGAATGACAGGAATATGGTTATGACAGTAATTTTATTTCTCGGCATATACTTTCATCTGGCAATTGTTACAGTCAAATTTCAGTCGGAATCTTCTGTTGTCTTTGAGGACAAGATATAAAGGCTCTTTCCATGGAGCTTTTCTTTCGCTTTGTTTTGTGCAATATCCCATTTCGTATCTGATGCAATACCTGCATGTCATTATCGGTGTGCCACTGACTTCATAGTTATTCGACACTTCAATGGCTACAGGTGCATCTTTAGGTCCGAGTTCATTGTACAACTCTCTGGCAAGCCTGTTTGCGACATTCGCGGCATTTATATCTTCGGCAGAAATTATATCTTTACCGATAGTTTCCGGCAAGATAAAAGGCGTCGGTTGTTCTTCATGTTGTGATGTGTACAGACTTGAGAACTTTTTCAATGTGTTCCGTCTTAACTCCGCAAGAATACTTGATGGGATGAACCTTGACCCTGTATCGGATGAAATGATTATTTCATCGGCTGAATATGGAGTATTGCCTAATTTACTTAATTGCATCCTCATGTTTTCATCCTGCGGTTTGTGCGCAGCTTCCGAGATATAATATATCTTTTCTGTTGCCGTGTGACCGTCGCTGTCTTGTATTGTCAGTTCCACGTTATTCTGTGAAGCGGACAGCACCATCCTTATATTGATTTTTCTTTTTGCCGTAGTAGTTGACATCATGTTCTCAAATAGCTGGTCATTATTACGGTATAACGCCATACGAGGCTTCAGGTTTTCAGGCATATTAAAAGGATAGAGCCGGTTGTTTAAGACCTTGTTTACTCTAAAGCCTTCAAGTTGTTGGTTTTCATTAATAAAACAAAGTCCATCACCATTACTGAAACTTTTGGTTCCCGATACGCTGATCGAATTATGCCTTATTTCCTTGACATTACCAACAAACTCACCTATTGCTTTCGGTGTATTGACAGATGCTATACCTTGTTTACGTCCATATAGAAAATAATCAGTAAAACCACGGTTAAACGTCTTGTTCAAATCTGGCTTGAAAGAATATACCGACTTTCCGGCAGAAGCTCTTTTATATTTGTCCGGATTTAACGAAATAATCCTGTCCAGCTCTTGATTATATGCGGCAACTACATTCTTCACATAATCCACATTCTTCAATCTGCCTTCAATCTTTAATGATGTTACCCCGGCTTCAAGCAGCTCCTGAATACTGTTTAATCTGCTCATGTCTTTAAGAGACAGCATATATTTGTCTTTCAGAATCGTTTTATCTGTACTGTCCTTAAGATCGAATTTCAATCTGCAGAACTGTGCGCAATTGCCTCTGTTGGCACTGCGACGGAAACAATATTCTGAAGCATAGCATGCTCCGGAATAGCTCACGCAAAGTGCTCCGTGGACAAAGGCTTCCAATTCTATATCCGGTATCTCTTTATTTATCTCATTTATTTCCTTCAAGGAAAGCTCTCTCGCAAGGACAACTCTTTTGAAGCCGGAACTCTTCAGCCATTTCACCTTTTCCGCATTCCTGTTATCTGTCTGTGTACTGGCATGCAATACGACCTTGCTTTTGATGTTATTGCATATCTTTAATATTGCCATGTCCTGCACAAGTATTGCGTCTACGTTTATCTCCTCGAGTTTTCTTATAAGGTTCTCAACCTGACCGATTTCGCTATCAAATATAATTGTATTTATTGTAACATAAACCTTTGCATTATATTGATGCGCGTATCGGCATAATTGTCCAATGTCATCTATGGAATTTCCTGCTGCAACGCGAGCTCCAAAATTGTCTGCACCGATATATACAGCATCTGCTCCATGGTCTATGGCAGCAATCCCGCATTGTAGATTCTTTGCCGGTGCAAGCAGTTCTACCTTTCTTATCATTCGTGTCTGGTATTATTTGATTTTATTAATATCGTATGGCGTTTCCTGATAGATGTAATAATTGATCCAATTGCTGAACAAAAGGTTAGCGTGCGCGCGCCATGTTACCAATGGTGGATTATCCGGATTGTTGTTTATATAATAGTTCAACGGCATTTCAACGTCATCTCGCTTGCCTAAATCACGCTTATATTCTATATCCAAGGTGTTTGGTGCATATTCGAAATGTCCTGTTATGAAAAACTCCCTCCCGTTGCGCGCCATTACGATACTTACACCGCTGTCTTCTGATTCAGCAAGAAGGGTCAGTTCATTTTTTGCAACAATGTCGTCTCTTCTTATTTCTGTATGTCTGCTATGCGGCATAAAAAAAAGATCGTCAAAGCCCCGGAATATTGGTTGTTTGAGATCAAGCGGTCTCTGTTGAAACACTCCGAACATTTTCTTCTGAAGCGGGTACTTAGGAATACCATAGTGATAATAAAGCCCAGCCTGTGCAGCCCAACATATATATATGGTACTTGTGACATGTGTGCGAGCCCATGAGAATATTGTGGTTATCTCCTGCCAGTAAGAAACGTCTTCATATTCCATGTGTTCGATTGGTGCTCCTGTAATAATCATACCGTCGAATTTCTCTTTTTGCAGCAAATCGAAGTCTTTATAGAACATCATCATGTGTTCAATCGGAGTGTTTTTCGGAGTGTGGCTTTTGAGCTTCATGAAAAATATCTCCATCTGTAATGGTGTATTGGACAGAAGCCTGATAAGGTCTGTCTCTGTTGTTATTTTGATTGGCATCAAATTTAAAATGATTATTCTCAACGGACGAATATCTTGTTTAGTCGCCCGTGAATTATCCATTACGAAAATATTCTCTTTCTTCAGAATCTCTATTGCCGGGAGCTTATCAGGTAATCGTAGAGGCATTGTTTTTACTTTTTTATTGTAATTGAAGCAAAGATAATGCAAACGAACGCAATGAGATGTCGCTCTCAGATTGCCGATCGCATCTTATCTTATGCAAAGATACGGAATAAAAACGAAAACAGAAATTACTTTTATTACCATTGAGGCAATATTCTCATAAAATAATTATTGTTTAATCAAACAGCCCGTTTGTGTTAAACACAACGGGCTGTTTATTATTTTATTATTGGCAAATGAAAGTAAGTTCTTCCTTTTGTGGAGATTTATCTATGGTTATAATTCCATTTGATTTTATTTCTTCGGAAAGAATCTTTTCACACAGCTGATTCTCAATATAGTTCTGTATCGCACGTTTTAACGGACGTGCGCCAAACTGGCTGTCATAACCTTTAGATGCGACAAAGTCTTTAGCGGCATCCGTAATATCAACGGAATATCCAAGCTCTTTGATTCTTGAGAACAGCGTTTTTAATTCTATATCAATTATCTTCCTTATGGAGTTCCTGTCCAGCTGGTCAAATGTCACTATTTCATCAAGTCTGTTCAGAAACTCAGGGGTGAATTGTTTGCTCATATGTTTTTTTATTATATTCCTGGCATATTCCTTTTGTGAACTGTCATCATTTGCCTCACCAGACATATTGAACCCGATTGATTTACCGAATTCCCTTAACTGACGGGTTCCTGAATTAGACGTCATTATGATAATTGTATTCCTGAAATCGACAGTCCTACCATTACCGTCTGTCAGCCTGCCATCATCAAGAACCTGCAGTAGCATATTGAAAACATTGCTGTGAGCCTTCTCGATTTCATCAAGCAATACAATAGAGTAGGGATGACGTCTAACCTTTTCGGTCAACTGTCCACCGCTTTCATATCCAACATATCCCGGAGGAGCACCAATAAGCCTTGATGTATTGAAACTCTCCGAATACTCGCTCATATCTATTCGAATGAGAGAATCCTGGCTTCCGAACATCATTTCTGCAAGTTTTTTTGCAAGGAATGTTTTGCCCACACCGGTTGGACCAAGAAACATAAATACCCCTATCGGTTTATTGGGATCCCTCATGCCGATACGATTACGCTTTATACATCTTACTATTTTATCAATTGCGTCATCTTGACCGATAATCTGCTGTTTCAGTTCCATATCAAGATTTCGCAGCCTGCTGCCCTCTGAGCGTTCAATACGCTGTACAGGTATTCCAGACATTACAGAGACAACTTCAGCCACATCTTTTTCTGTTACAGTTTCCCTATGCCTGCCATATTCTTCAGTCCATTCTTCATTTAACGTCTGAAGTTCTTTTTCAAGTTGACTCTGTCTGTCTCTCAACTCCGCGGCCTTCTCAAAGTTCTGACCGGATACAGCCTGTCTTTTTTCTTCTTCCACATCTTTTATTTGCTTTTCTTTTTCAATAATTGATGGAGGCATTTTAGCATTCTTGATTTGTACCTTAGAACCCACCTCATCAAGAGCGTCTATAGCTTTATCCGGGAAAGAACGGTCTGTTATATAACGTTCAGTCAATTTCACGCAAGCTTCTATTGCCTCATCAGTGTAATTGACACTATGATGACGTTCGTAGCGGTCTTTGATATTTTTTAAAATACTTAATGTCTGGTCATAACTCGTCGGTTCGATAAGTACTTTCTGGAAACGACGCTCAAGAGCTCCGTCCTTCTCTATACTGTTACGATACTCGTCCAATGTCGTTGCGCCTATACATTGTATAACACCTCTTGCAAGAGCTGGTTTCATGATGTTGGCTGCATCCATGCTGCCGGGAGTACTTCCAGCTCCGATAAGCGTATGTATTTCATCAATAAATACAATTATATCCGGATTGTCTTCTATTTCTTTTAACAATGCCTGTATGCGTTCCTCAAACTGTCCTCTATATTTTGTGCCTGCAACAATCGCTGTCATATTCAGGCTGACAATACGTTTGTTGTATAACAGGGGAGATGTGTGTCTTTTGGCAATCATCTGGGCAAGCCCCTCAGCAATAGCACTTTTACCAACTCCCGGCTCACCTATTAATATTGGATTGTTTTTCTTTCTACGGCACAGAATCTCAATAACCCTCTGTATTTCTTTCTCACGTCCGACAACCATATCCAGCTTACCATCTCTGGCTGCCTGTGTCAGGTCTATAGAAAAATTATTGAGTATAGGAGTTTTTGTCTGATTTATTTGTGCCGTATTCGCTGACCTTTTATCACTTTTATCTGAGTTAGGGCTTCTCTGTATGTCCTCTTCATCATCAGAAAGTTCAAGACCGTTTGTTATTTGATTTTTTTGCTGAATATATTTCACAATTTCTTTATAAGATATTTTGTTCTGTTCTAAAATCTCTTTTGCACCATTGTTTGAGCGGTCATGCAATATTGCCAGTACGACATGGTTCGCATCTACAAACATATTATGCTGCAGACGGGCTTCAAGAACAGACAGTTTTAAAATGTTGTTGGCCATCTCGTTCAAGGCAAGTTCCTCCATCTGATTGTCATCGACATTTACTGTTTGACTCAGAAGGACTTTTTCTTCCAGTTCATTTATTATTGAATCAGGCTCTATATTTAATTTTGAGAACAAATCCGTTAAAATACTATTCTTCTGTTTCAGTATTCCAAGTAACAAATGTTCCGGACCGATCTGACTACTTGATAAGCGAAACGCCTCATCCTTGCTTATTGCAAGGATTCTGGAAATGTCATTTGAAAATTGGTTCATCATATTATATACTTGTTATAACATTAATATGATATCAGTGCAAATACCATGCCAATTAAAATTTTTCTTTACATCCCTGCATCATATTACTGATCTGAACAATGCGTTGCTTTTTTTCCGCTGAAATGCCGAAATGCTTATAATATGCAAGTGAGCTGCTGAAATACTCATATGCAACATCATAACGCTCACTGTACATATAGCATAATGCCATCCTGTATAAGATATCGGCTTTTTCGTTATCTAAGCATAGTATTGTCGCTATTTCATAATAAGGTATAGCTTTATTATATTCATTCTGCATGAAGCAGCTCTCTGCCAAACAGTAATAATATACTGACTGTTCGCGTGGAGCCAAAACCGCAAGTTCAGATATTGTGCCTTCAAGAATTTTACATGCATTCTTGTAGTCCCATTCATAATAATAACAGACACCCATGTACGCCTTGAATCTTGGATTAAGGGCATATTTTTTGTTTAAATCCTCCAGAAGCAATAATGCCTCGTGGTACTTTCCACCTTGAAAATATCCAATCGCCCGTTCCAGCTTTTCCGTATCATCTCTTTTAATCTGTTGGGCGTTTATACGAAAAGAACACAATATACATAGAAGTAAAATTATATATGTTTTAACCAGCATTCTGTTTATTCAGTGTAGAACTTTATTATATCAGTAATGGCTTTCTGACATATTTGGCAAAATTCAGCCGTTTCATTTGTTCGCATGCGGCATTCCTGCTGACCTCTGAACACACCATGCAAACTATATCCGGCTCCTTCGTATATTCCGACTTTATTCTTATTTTCTGAGGACAAAGGCGTTGGAATCAATGTAGCCTTATCTATCATATTCTCCCATTTTCCATGAAAGTCAACCAGTGTTGTAATGTTACGTTCCCATGGTTCTATATCATGCGGATACATGGGGATGTCTTCTGTCTCATACGCATATTCATCAGCAAGTCCGGCGAAACTGTGTCCGAACTCATGTACTACAACCTGTTTGAATTTATCATGATGTGTCATAGACAAATTGTAGGAGTTAAGTATGCCGCCTCCGCCATATTTGTTTGTATTTACAAGTACAATGATATGCTCATATGGAGTGCCTGCCAATATATCGTGCATATCCTTTAAATTAAGTGTTGTCAAGTAACGATCGCTGTAAAATGTGTCAAAATGACTGTTTAAGGCAGTTTTCCTCCATATTCCGGCAGACGGCTCGCTGCATCCGCTTTCTTCTGACGGTGACATGACGGCTATGACGTTAAACCTTCCCTTATATTTCTTAAATGGCTCGTGTGCAAAAATGGCATCATTCGCGGTTTTGGCATCATTCAAAAAAACGTTCATTTCCTCTTGCTTATATCCTTCCGCAATATAAGCTATATGGATGCAGCGAGTTGTATCCTCTGCCTGCTGAAGAGTCTTATACGGCGTCACGTTCTTAAATCCTATCTGTTTTATCAGAATGTCCTCAGGATTTACGACATGAGTGAATGACTTCATTATTTCTCTGCGATTGTTTCTTATATCCACAGTCACGTTTGCCTTACGCCTCGGCATAGGTATAAGAAATATATTCTCGAATGAGCGTACGTTGTCTATGGCATCGTCATAAGACAGCCATTCCTGAAACAATGTGGAAAATGAATTTCTATAAATCACTTCTCCGCTATCGTAGTCTCTTACAGTGATCTGACCGTTGCCCTCAACAGGCAATTCTGCCAGATTCGTCTTTTTCCCATACCATACCGGCATTACATTTAATTTATCAACAGCAACCATCTGCATGTGTCTGTTTCCGGAAAAGACATAGTCTATTCTCAGTGTACTGTCTTTGAAATTTTCATTAAAATGCTGTGCATTGACTGTATTAACGGAGCAAAACACCATTATTAACAGTATGTAAATAAAGTATTTCATTGTTGTAGTCGGTTTAGTCATATTAGTATGAATTGCATATCTCATTATATAATATATGTATATACGGCCTGTTCCAATCATCTATATGATATTTGGTGTTTCCATACAGTAACAAATCAATATCTACTTTGACATGTCCTGATTTATGGTCTTCATGAGAGCTTTCGCATGCATTCTCAATCCGTTTTAATATGTTCAATATATCATCTACAGCTAACGTTGTCTCGGTGATTCCAAGACAATTCAAGAACTGTCCGGATATTATATTTATCGGGTCTGTCCATAATGATGTCGAATATTTAATACAAGGAAAGTACTCATTTAGCAATCTTTTGGCTTCATCGATGTTTTTGCGCTGCTCTATATTTGAGCCTATGGAAAATATAATTTTAATATTACTGTTTATTTCATGCTCCATTTCAAATAAAAATAATATATTTCAAAAAACTTATATTCCGTTGCAAATGTATTAAAAAAAACTCACATTAATGCGAGTTCCGCCGGTTTTATATCTGTCAATTACCGGAATATAAAAACTGCGGTGGTAACATGAATTCTAAAAATATACATACTTACATGATTATCCGGATGTTTACAATTGAAAGAATCTGTTCCGCACACACTTTATTCTGACGTTTACAGCTATCGTTCATTAAATGTCTGTTATGCTGAAATTAATACTATTTAAAGCGTATGAGCGTCTGACACGCCAGTTATATGAACGGATAATAACCAACCCGACATTTAAAATAAATCAGATTAGGGTGGGTCTTTTTTGCCACCCAATTTCAACAGGTGTCTCAAAACACGTAAATTCATATGTAAATTCAAAAAAGCGCAAAGACGGTGAGGAATATTCCCGTGTGCCATTTCTGCAGACATCCGTTCGCTATACAATCGGGAAATGTCTGGACAGAAATGCCGGAACAGGCAAACTGATAATTTTCGGAACCATTACGATTTTACAACCGGAGGCATGGTTTACCCAATTGACATCCGAAATGACAGCCCATTGTCATCGCGGACATTAATTTTGTATATCCAGGCTTATTGGCGCTGACAAATATAATTTCCTGTCTTGAACTACGTATATGAATTCTTAACGTTATGTTTTATAGAGTACTGCCGTGAACAGTTTGTATAATGCATAAATCAGAGGGTCTGGCAAGAACAATGAACGGACTGTCGGCGTTAACTGTCGTTATGTTAATTCCGGAAAGGAATTAACTTTGTCATTTTACATTGTTTCATATGGCAGAAACGCGATAAATAGTGTTTAATACACTGTTCTCACAGCTTTGATATATGTTTTTGATATGTGATTGCCTCCAATATGCCTTTATCGCATTGTCATAGAGCCTTTTTTATTAGATAAAAGAGCCCGTTTGGGAACACGGAAAAGTCTTTTCTGCTGATTGAAAAAGCCTTTTTGACATCTCAATCTCGTACAGTAAGACAAGCGGGAAATAGCCAACTGTCTGTATCACACCGTATTACCGTAATATAGATAAAACTGTGTTTTTAAGCCAAAATATATGTATGCCTCTAAATTCTTTAGTATTTTAAAGTGTTGGAGAGTGACACTCTCGGTTATAATTATCATATTTTACATATGGCACACATAGTTGTATGTGCAATAACCATGCTGTCAGATATTCTTTCAGAATGAAATATCCTTTACTCTATCTCATCTATGGACACGCCTTCGAAATCAGTCAGAATCTTTTTTATGGTTTCTTCAAAGTGATTTCCTCTTATGCTTATGTCTACATTCATAGAGTAATGCATGCTGTTGTTGTCTGAATAATGCTTTATATGGTATGACTTTACATCCATACCGTCTTTTTTAAGTGTGTCGATTATTCCTCCCACCATGTTTTTGGACAATGGGGCGAATGTCACAGAGATGCGCTTCGACTCGACTCCTCTCACTGCAAAATACAGGACTTCCAGACATATGAGTACAAGTATCATTGTAACTGTGGCAAGAAAATAGAGTCCCGAGCCACATGCAAGACCTATTGCAGAAGTGACCCACAAGCCTGCGGCTGTAGTAAGCCCTCTGACCGCATGTTTCTGAAATATGATTATGCCACCGCCGATGAAACCAATACCCGTAACAACCTGTGAGGCAATTCTTGACGGGTCGATTGAGATATTGCCGACGGTTCCGCCGGTCTGTTCAAAGCCGAACTGAGAAACGACCATGAACAGCGCGCTTCCCAGAGCGACAAGAAAGTGTGTACGGAATCCTGCCTCTTTTGCCCTGTATTCACGCTCTATTCCTATTACTCCACCTATGATGGCTGCAGCCAGTATTCTTATTATGAAATCGTATGACATTGTGAATGTGTATGTGTTGTTATATTATTTTTCATATACAGCATATTGACTTATATGGGCATGAAATGCACCGTGTCTTATGCTCCGTAGGAACAAATGAAGTCTGTGAATCGAATATTTCGCCCAAGACGTCTTTTAGTTTTCCAACGAATTCTCCGGCATATTTGCGTATGTCGTCTATAGGTTCGTCTGCAATAGTCAGCGTCGGGTCGTATCTGTCCTGCATGCTGTGTCTGATGAAGAACAGTGCCGGACTGACAGGCTTGCCGCTTTTCCCATATTCCTCCGATGTGCTTATTATAAGCGAATAGAGCATCACCTGAAAGAAATAGTCCCCATGTTTGTCTTCAATACTGTCGCTTGAGAAAATCTCATCGAGAGAGTTCGTCTTTTTCAAAGGCTGCCGTCCGGTCTTATAGTCCACAATCCTTATCTTTTCAAGAGCATTTCCGGTGACGTCCATGCGGTCTATTATACCTCCAATCTCTATCTCCCTTTCTCCCCGGCTTGTATTGAAGCAGACTGTATCATATGCAGGCGTCTCCAGTCCGAGAATCTTGAACGGAGTCATTTCGCGGTCAAGTCTCATCAGCTGACGGAGATATCCTATTATCACTTCCCTGTTTATTATCTGCAAACCGTTGTATTCAGGAGCCTTCCGGATATTGTCTGACTTGAACAACTCCTCATTGAAGACTCTGTCGACGACCGATTCGATTATTCTCGGGTCTTTCAGATATCTGTCAATATCGCCGCTTTTTATCAATCCGTCATTTCCAGCCATGTCCTTATATATGTAGAACGCGGCTTTATGGAATATATTGCCGAATATTCTGTTGTCCACAGTGTCCTCATCAGTATTGTCGGGTTCTTTTATCTTTGCCACGTAATTGTAGAAGAACTGAAGCGGACATCTCATGTATTGGTTTACCGCCGACGGTGAAATCCGACGCATGTTGTCAAGCACGTCCATAACGGCAGGACTTTTCTCTATGATGTGCGGCACAGACCTTGCGGAATTACAGCCTGCATGCAGGTTCTCACATATAATGGCATGAGGACTCTCTATCATCAGTTGGAGCATGAAACGGCTCATTTCTCCGCGTCCGTTATCGGTCGAGCTGTTGTATATCATGGTTACATCCGTAGCACGTTGCAATATGCTATGGAAATAATATGAATATATGGATATCTTATTGTCGATGGTTGTCAGTCCGTAAGCCTTTCTGATGGAGTAGGGAATGAATGACGCATCATTCACACCTTTGGGCATTTTCCCGTCATTGCAAGACAACAGCAGTACGTGGTCGAAATCAAGATTGCGTGTCTCGAGTATTCCCATTATCTGTACACCCACTGCCGGTTCGCCGTGGAATGGTATTGTGGTGGAGTCTATAAGCTGCTTTATCAGTCGTCTAAGTGTTATTACGTCCACTGACAAGCCGCCTGATTCTGTAAGCGATGCCAGTCGGCTTATCACCATATACATCCTAAAGAGCGACTCCTGTATGAGTGCGTCTGATGTGTCTTTGCTGTTAATTCCGGCTATACTTATGATTTCCATGACCCATTTAAGCAGACAAAGATTCGGATGTGCGCCGGGAGAACAGTATTTCCTGTTGTTATTTATGTCGCAGAACAAAGTCTTCAGATTGTCGTCTTCTGAGAGGAGTCTGCCATCAGGATAGTAAATCTTTTGTGTGCTCAATCTGCTTGCAAGTTCTTCCGCCTTGTCGGATATGAAACACATGAACGGATGTCTCAAAACTCTTAAAACCTGTTTTTGATAGAATCTGTCCTCTTTTCGTTTACGTCCGTTGAGCTGCAACTCAAGAAGGTGCATGACAAAGGAGGACACTGGCGAGAGTGACAGCGGATATCCGGTTGTAATGTTTGCCTTTCCAGTTTCAGGAGGCAGGCTGTAGAGTATGCTTTGCAACAGACTCTCGTCACACATGATTATAGCAGTTTTAGAGCCGTCAGCCATTCGTACGCCATTTCTTAACCAGTCGCTTACATATCGTGCCTGTATTGTCTCGGTTGACGCATTGATGTATTTTATTTTTTTGAATTTACTTAGATTGTCGTATATTCTTGAATCGTTGCAATCCAACTCGTTCGGGAAATATTTAAGATATTGTGATATGTAATGTCCTGCCTCATTGTGTGAGGTTTCACTGTCAGGCATGAAATACTTGTCAAAGTCCCAGTAGAAAAACGCCTTGCCTTGTTTCTTCAACCTGTCAAAAAGCATTTTCTCCACCTTATGCAGCATATTGAATCCCACAAATATATATCTGTCATATTCATATGTCTGCTCCTCGTCAGTCGCGACGCTGCGGTATAGCGCGCCCTCGTAAGCTATGCCCATATCGCGGAGACGTGAGTTGAAGTCGTTGTAAATATTTCCGAAATGCTGCCACAGGCTAAGAAATCTTTTCTTCAGTTCGCTCTGACTGTTGTCATTGAAGTTTATAAAGAACTTTTTCAGGATGTCTTTCTGCTCTTCTGTAAGATATGATATATCGTCGAGTTCATGTATATTCTTCAGATTGGCGAACACTTTGCCGGCGTCAGCCATATTTTTGTCAATATCATCAAAATCTGAGAGCAGCAGCTGTCCCCATCCGTAGAAATGGTCAAGACTCTCGTTTGTTCCTGAGTATTTGATGAAAGATCTGTGCAGTTCGCATATAAGCTTTATCGGATCGGCTATGGTCAGGGCTGAGTGTTGGCAGAAAAGGTCACTGATGGTTATATATACAGGGCTCCATATAGGCTTGCCGGCTATTCTCATCAGACATTCGTTCATAAAGAGAGATGCTCTTTTGTTGGGGAATACCACAACAGTGCGTGACAAGTCGTAGCCGAACTTGTTTATCATATCTTCAGAAACATATTCCAGAAAACTTTTCATTTTACCTCTACAATTTTGTTTGAATAGACAAACCACAAATATCCCTTAACATTCTTATATCCCATTTGAGAGACAAGCGTAATATACTCTCGGACCTGCCTGTTGTATTCAGGCTTTGGATTTCCGAATTTGAAATCCACGATTATCATTTGTTTGCCGTCGGTCATGACACGGTCGGGACGATGGCTCACTGTAGCATGCTTCTCTTCATCATAAGATAGTATGGTGCATTCGTTGAATAGCTTCCATCTGCCAGAGAACCATTCTGCCACTTGCGGGGAGGAGAGCCTTTGCGTCAGCAGCTTGCGTATTTCGTCAACGGTCATTCCACAATCATAAGTCACGCCCTCGTATTCCATTCGTAGGAGAGCATTGTCAATGTCATCTGCTGTGTTTATTGTCGAAAACAGCTTGTGCAGAACAGAACCGAGTCTGATGTATCGCTTCCGGCTATCATCATCATCTCCTTCGATAAAGTCCCGGCTCTTGTTGCTCTGTCTGAATTCCGCCTTGCAGATATATGTGTCTATGTCTGTCTCTGTCTGTAAGACAGGTTGCATGAATACATTCCGCGAAGATTCCCTGACGTCATTTCTCTTTGGGATACATGTATTTCCGTAATGGAATGTTATGGGGCTCGAGGAATCATCGTCGCATTCGTACGAAGAATCAGGTAAATGTTCTGCTACAGCAGCCAGACTTTTCTCTATGATGAACGAACGTAGTTGCGGGCTATTGCGTTTTCCGATAACAAACAGATTGTCGGATGCTCTTGTGAAAGCGACATATAGCAGGTTGAGGTTATCAACCGTATTCTGCAGATATTCATTAAGATAATCATTTTCATATATCGTTCCTTTCATCTGCTTTGGACTGTAGTCAATCGGAATTACGGGTAATGTGTTGAAAGGAGCTTCTTGAGGATAGCACCATATTGTGCCCGAATCATTTACCTTCCAGTCACAGAAGGGGATTATGACATTGTCAAACTCAAGTCCTTTACTCTTGTGTATGGTTATAAGCCTTACACCGTCAATCTCGTTTGCCTGTATGGTCTTGTCGTGTATGCTGTTCTCCCATTCTTCTATAAATGCATCGAGATCGGGGGTGTTGTCTTTTATGAAATTGCGTAACAGGTCGTAGAACGTACATATATATGCACTTTCCTCATTCAGTTCGTGCAGTCGGAAAGATATGAAAATATGTTCCACTATGTCATAAAGCGATTTGGTAAGCAGATGCGTACGTTGATCCACGAAATCTGCCGGAAGTGATTCTTCATCAGACATATGTGTTCCTGCATATGCGTCATCGGTTATTTCTTTATGTTGTATCTTGTTTCTGTATGCCTTTACAAGATATGCTTTTGCTATGTCATTGTCCGGGTTAACCAGCAGACGCATCGCGTTGATAATGATATTTACGGCTACTGAACTTTCTATCTTGAAGGCATCTTCTGACACAATTTTAATGTAACCGGCATTCTGGGAGAAATACTCTGCTATAAGCTGTGCATTTATGTTGGAACGGACAATTATCGCTATACGGTTCTGTGGAACACCTTTGCTTATAAGGTCGTCTATAATTTCCTTGATACGTAACAAAGTCTTTTCCTGATAGTCTTCACGCGGCAACAGTTCCACATCCACAAAACCTTCATCTTTAGTCTTTTCGGGAATCTTCTGAGCTACGTCACTATATGCCCACGCGAGTTGTCGGGCAAGCCTGTCGTCTGCCGATTCGTTATATTGGTTATCGTATTCAATCTTTGCCGCAGTGTTAAAGAATATGTTGTTGAATTCTATAATTCTACGGCTTGAACGGTAATTGGTGTCAAGTGTTTTTATTGACATGCGTCGTTCTGCGTCAGTGAATTGTGACTCGATATTGTTCAATAGCCGCCAGTCTCCGGAACGCCATCTGTATATGCTCTGCTTGACATCTCCTACAATGAGATTCCCTTCCGAACTACGGCTCATGCATTCTTCGAGCAGAATCTTGAAATTGCTCCATTGTATAGTACTTGTATCTTGAAATTCATCTATCATCACATATTCAAGTTGAGTTCCTATTTTCTCAAAAATGAATGGTGAGTCAGAGTCATTTATCAATGAATGCAACAAAAACTGTGTGTCACTTAATAGAAAACGATTGACGTCTGCGTTGAGTTCCTTCACTTTGTTCTCAATACTGTTTAGCAGGCGAAGCTGGTTTATGTGTTGAAGAGTGAGTTCTGCAGACTTATAAGGTTTCCATAAGTCAGAACGCAAACGCTCTGTTTCTACAAGTAAGGGCCACAGTTTGTTGTTTACGGCATTTTCAAGCAAGGATTGTCTGCTTTTGTCCTTGCCTCCTTTTTTCAGCCATTTGTCCGGACTGTCGATTACAGACTGAACACGTTTGGTAAGAATGCTGCCATCAAACTGACTTTCCGACAGTTTGATGAAATAGCCGCACGCTCCGGATTTCCCATACGCTAAATCATTGATTTCAATTCCTGACGAAGACATTATCGAGTTGAATCGCTCGCATTGCTCCTTCATTGCATTTTTCATGCGCTGTCTTATTGTCTTCAAGGAATCAATGAAACGGTGCAGTTTTTCTTTATCTTGAAGGACTTCGTTCAGTCTGGAACTGTTTGCTTTATAATAATCACGGAAGATATTCTCTCCGAACTTTTTTATCTTTCCTATTACATTCCAGTTTTTATTGTCCTCTATATTTTCCTTAACGTACGAAAGTATCCACTTCAGCAGTTCATCTTTCTTATGAAGTTCTTCAATAAGTTTGTCTACAGCATACTGTTCTATCTGATAATCATTCAGTTCCACCCTTAGGTTTGCCGTGAGATCAAGCTCTCTTGCAAGATTGTTTAATACTCCCTGAAAGAAAGAATCTATAGTCTCTATTCTGAAATAACTATAGTCATGGATAATATTATGCAAGGCGATGCCAGCCTGTTTAGAAGCGATTGACTCAGAAATGTCAAGATCTTTCGTTATTCTGTCAATATAGTTTCTGGAATCCGGCAACAGTTTCCATATACCATAAAGTTGACTGAGAATACGGACTTTCATTTCTTCGGTAGCCTTGTTGGTGAATGTCACAGCCAGTATTTTCCTGTAACATTGAGGCTGAATTATCAATAGTTTTATGTATTCTATTGATAATGTATATGTCTTTCCGCTACCGGCACTTGCCTTATATACGGTTAGGGAGTGTTTGTCTGTTGGATTATAAGTCATTGGCGTGTGGAACGAAATGCCTCCATATTAGTATAGCGTCGTTTCATAAAACGTTTGTATATGTTGCGAAGCCATAATGAATGAGTCAATATGAATATAAGTCCTATTATTAATATAATAATATATGACATGCTATCTTTAAATACAAGTTGCAACATGGAAACCAGAACCAGAGGAAACAGCATGCATATTATGCTTGCCAATATCTGAAAGTGGTTACCTTCTATGTTGCTCCTACCTGTAAATTTTGTATTTAACGGGATTGTCTGTCGGTTGTATACAGCCATCTGAAATATTATGAAATATTGAAATCCGGCAGTAAATATTGTATATGAAACCAACATCAGCATCGACCATTTACCTATTATTACAATTGGAAGCATTAATGAGAACGGAAGCAGGAGAAGCAGTGAGTATAATAGATACTTAGCGTTTAAGAGAGACAGAATATTCTCTCGTCTTGTCATAAGAAAATCGAAATAGTTGCCCTCATTGCCCATTATATTTATAAGCATGGTTGAACCGAAAATGATTAGATTATAAAGACACCAGAAATTTGTCATATATCTGGAGTCATAGACCGATGTGTAGCAAATTATACAGCTGAAAAAAACAACCAAAAGAATGGAGTAAATAAGACCTTTACGAGGTGTCTTATTACGTAATATCGTCTTTATCTCGAGCTGAAGATATAAACCTCGTTCTCCGAATTTATCCAAAAACGAGAATGAATTTATTTTATGGCTCGTAGAACTTTCCGACGATGAAATTTCCCTTTTCACATGTGTAAGCTGTATTTTCCTGTTTATCAATACAAGAACAACAAGGATAGCCGACGAGAAAATGACTGGTAATATATTGTTGTTCTGTATTAATGTTCCTGACTCTGAATAGAAATACAGCATCCGCTCTATATTACTGTCTTTGCCTATGAAAGATGGAGAGAATATCAATGCGTATACAGCAATCGGTATAAACCAATATGCGACAGTATCACTTAGCAACGTCCGTATAATTAAATACCATTGGCTGTTTGCCATTATTAGAATCAATGAGTATAATAAAAAAAGAAACGTTGGAAGCAGTCCGTAGCTGAATACTATTGACATTAAGGCATATGGCAACAAAAGTGCAAACCACACGAAATTACCCGGTGATAGAAGAGACGTGAATATAAAGTTATCTATACAATCAGAAAGTTTTAATGGCAACAGGGTATAGGGCTTTATTATTTGTGAAGGAGTTTGTTGCATAATAAAGCGGAAAAGGAAATCCAGTAAAAGAATATACGGGAACAAGGCGGAAATCAGTTCCAATGATGATATTTCGTTATTATCCTTGTCGTTGACAATGAACGCCAAGCCTACAGCAATCAACATTAAATATATGATAAGTAATGCGAACAACGCGTATATCACATATTTTGCTGTTCTGTTTCTTGTAATGTTAACATTGCGTATTCCGGCATATTTGCGGTGACGTCTTAACTCCTTGTATAAATCCCATGTATTCATCAGCGGTTGCGTATATTATCTTAAATCAACTATTTCCGCACTTGGGAAATCCTTAGAACGGAATGTGAAAATGTTGTCAGACTGGTTTTTTGCAGCGAAATTACTGATTGTTATAGATGTCCATTGAGCACCTTGCCGAAGCTTTATCGCTGATGGAATATATGTTTTTTTATTTATTGTAACATATATCTCCTGTATATTTTTGTTTTCACCAGTCATATGTACCACATAGTTTTTATTTTGTGTTTTCATTGAAAGGCTGTATCCGCTACGGTACATGTTTATGAAAGCATATGGATTCATCATTTGTTGTTGTGACAGTGAGGGAGTTGTGACGTTTACCTCATTTGTATTTTTCATATATGTCCACTGTGTTTTCCCGTTAAACCATACTATTGCCTGAGGTGTCCTGACATTATATTTCTTTCCTTTTATGGCAATTGTACCGGCAACAGTACCTGTTTTTGAATTTGACATAGAAAAACTTATGCTCAGACCGCCTTTTCTATTCAATATTCCCGCAGTCTTGTCCAATACCGCGCGAGCCTGTGTGGCATTTTGCGCAAATACACTAGACGCGATGATAATCAGCAATATTAATATACAATTAATCCTTTTCATAATATTTAATTTTTTATTTGTCTTAATAAAACGTTTAACTGATTTACGTCAGAGACAAGAACTTCTCTTGGTTTGCTTCCATGAGCGGCTCCTACAATCCCCGCTTTTTCCAGCTGGTCCATAAGCCTTCCGGCGCGATTATATCCAATGGAGAACCTTCGCTGTATCATACTTGTACTTCCTTGTTGTGTCGTTACTATATGATTTGCAGCTTCTTCAAAATACGGATCCAGATTTGATATCTCATTGTTTGAAGAACCGTTAGATGTGCCATCGGCTTTTGTTTCCGGTTCTGGAAGTTCCATGGGCTCTACAGGACCAGGCTGTGACTCTATATATTCATTTATATTTTTGACTTCAGGAGTGTCTACAAACGCGCATTGCACACGTACGGGATTTGGTGTTCTTCCGTCGAGAATCAACATGTCACCGCGTCCGACAAGCTGGTTGGCACCGGGTTGGTCAAGAATAGTGCGTGAGTCAATCATTGAAGTGACCTTAAAGGCTATTCGTCCCGGGAAGTTCGCTTTAATCGTTCCGGTTATAATATTTGTGGTAGGGCGCTGTGTGGCAATCACCATATGGATCCCCACGGCACGTGCAAGTTGGGCGATGCGCGCTATCGGCATTTCTATCTCTTTTCCGGCTGTCATGATCAAATCACCGAACTCATCGATAATTACAACTATATAAGGCATGAATTCATGTCCTTTCGTAAGGTCAAGCTCATGATTTACAAACTTATGATTGTACTCTTTTATATTCCTGACCTTTGCCATCTTCAGCATGTCATACCGGTGTTCCATTAGTGTGCACAAGCTGTTCAGTGTGCGTACTACCTTAGAGACATCCGTTATAATAGGCTCTTCGTCATTTTCCGGCAATGTTGCCATGAAATGGTCGGCAATAGGCGAATACACGCTGAACTCAACCTTTTTAGGATCAATAAGCACAAACTTCAATTCGTTCGGGTGCTTTTTATAAAGCAATGATGTTATTATAGCATTCAGACCGACAGATTTACCTTGACCCGTTGCGCCGGCGACAAGCAGATGTGGTATTTTTACCAAGTCCACAATAAGTACATCGTTTGATATGGTCTTGCCTAATGCTATGGGCAGTTCCATCTTTGCATCTATGAATTTCTTCGAATTAATGATGCTTTCCATTGAAACGATGTTGGCTTTTCGGTTCGGGACTTCGATTCCTATAGTACCTTTCCCTGGGATTGGCGCTATAATCCTTATGCCGAGAGCTGACAAGCTTAGCGCAATATCATCCTCAAGATTTCTGATTTTTGATATGCGCACACCTGGAGCCGGCGTTATCTCATATAGTGTTATTGTAGGACCTACTGTCGCTTTAATTTCACTTATATCAACGCCAAAACTTTTCAGAACCTTAACAATCTGCTCATTGTTGGCTCTTATTTCATCCATGTCAACGAAGGGTTTCCCGTCATTGTCATATTTTTTCAGCAGGTCTATTGTCGGATACTTATATCCTGTAAACGGTTCTTTGGGGTTTATAGGTGTCTTGATTATATCATCATCTTCTATTTTTCTACTATCATCAGGACGTTCCGTTGTCTTTGATATCTCAACAATAAGCTCACTGTCCGGATTGTCTGTTTTCTCCTTTTCCGGTTCTTTTGCCTTATTGTTATTGTCGCTGATGTCTTCGGTGAGGTCTATAACAGTGGGTGTGTGTATTTCCGTATCTTCCGGTGTGTCATCCTTTGTAGGAGACACTTCCTGTATAGTTGTATTTGTTTTATCTTCGTATATTGTCTCTGATGATTCTGACGAATCGTGATTTGCATTGTTTATGACAGTAAATTTAATCTTTCTCGTAAGATATCCGACCGGATTGAGAATCTTTCTTACAATATTTATCGTTTCCGAACTCAAATATGTCAGAAACGCAATTGCCACAAATATGAGCACGGCAGTAAGTCCCGGCGCACCTATGACATTCTCCATGGTCTGTACGCAGAACAGTCCATGATTTCCTCCGGGATTGAATATATAGTTTTCCATAAACGGTGCCAGAAACTTAGCGAACGAAACGGATGTCCATATCATCACTATCGCAAGGCACATGAACCACTTCCAAAGATTGATTGTACAGATTTTCATCATCTTCAGTCCGACTATTATCAAAAATACCGGTATGATAAATGCCGGAAGACCAAAGTTCACCGTTATTAATGTGTAGGCTATGATACTTCCGATACTACCGCAGTAGTTTCTGAAAGTCCTGTTTGTGTTCAGCCATTCTCCCGGTCTTAAATCTTCAAGTATGCTTTGGTCTGCCTGACCTGTATTCAGGAAAGAAACCATTGCGATGATGATATAAGTCGCGATGATTAATATTATAAGTCCCAGTAAGAAGTCTGTTTTTTCACTGTTGAATATATTCTGAAAGCCTACAGCCTCCATTATGTTTTTCGGTTTGCGCTCGGATTTCTTCTTGACCATTTCTTCGTTCTCTTATTTATGTGCAAAAATAGCGTAAAAAAGTTGGAAACAGCCATAAATTCGTAACTTTTTTCTAATTTTGCAAATTGTTTTAAATGCAGACAATGAAGACTATCTACAACAGATTAGACAAAGAATACATCAAGGATTTGCCGTTAGTGAGCTTTCCCGGAAAGATTATAACCGTGAACAGTGAGCGTGAAGCGGACAAGGCTGTACCTTTTTTGTTGTCTAAAGATATTTTGGGTGTTGATACGGAAACAAGGCCTTCATTTAAAAAAGGGCAACAGCACAAGGTCTCATTATTACAGGTTGCGACAGAAGACATTTGTTTCCTGTTTCGCCTGAATTACATCGGAATGGTCACACCGGTAATTTCGTTGCTGAGCAACACCGACGTTCCAATGGTAGGATTGTCCTGGCATGACGATCTTGCCGCACTGCAAAAACGAATGGAATTCAAACCGGGGCTGTTCATAGACATACAGGATATAATAGGAGATATAGGCATTGAGGACAAAAGCCTGCAAAAACTGTACGCCAACATCTTCAAACAAAAGATTAGTAAAAGACAGCGACTGACAAACTGGGATGCAGATGTGCTGAGCGACAAACAGATGAGCTATGCCGCAACAGACGCCTGGGCATGCGTAAGGTTATATAAGGAAATTCTAAAACTGAAAGAGACCGGCGATTATTCTTTGATTATAAAGGACGATATAAATAATTCTATTGCGAATGTATAAATCAGTATACTTAAAACGTGGGAAAGAGGACAGTCTTAAGAGATTTCACCCATGGATATTTTCCGGTGCAATTAATTCTATGGATGAAAACATAGAAGACGGAGACATCGTACGAGTTTTTACCAATGACAACGCATTCATTGCAACCGGTTTTTTCCAGATAGGGTCAATAGCCGTGAGGGTGCTTTCTTTCTCAGACATCGAGATTAATGATGAATTCTGGTACAGACGCCTGTCTGCCGCATACTCCATGAGAAAAGCCCTTGGAATAATCAACGAGGACTATAACACCACGTTCAGGCTGTTTCATGGTGAGGGTGACTATATTCCGGGGCTTATAGTAGACTGTTACGGCGACACCGCCGTTATGCAGGCTCACAATGTGGGGATTCACATATTCAGACATGACATATGCAAAGCTATCATCGCAGTTACAGGCGGAAGAATAAAGAATGTGTACTACAAAAGTGAGACAACCCTGCCATATAAAGCTGAAATAGACAGCAGCAACGGTTTCATATATGGCAGTATGAATACTGACGTGACAATTGAAAACGGACTCAAGTTCCACGTTGACTGGCTGAAAGGTCAGAAAACCGGTTTTTTTGTAGATCAGCGCGAGAACCGCAAACTACTTGAGATGTATTCGAGGGACAAAAACGTGCTTAATATGTTCTGTTACACGGGAGGCTTTTCCGTGTATGCCATGCGTGGAGGCGCAAAAACAGTGCATTCCGTTGACAGCAGTTCAAAAGCCATAGAACTGACAAACCAGAATGTCGCATTGAATTTCCCTGACGACAAACGCCACACGGCATTCTGCGAAGACGCATTCAAATATCTTGACCATAACTGTCAGGAACAATACGACCTTGTAATATTGGATCCGCCGGCTTTTGCGAAGCACCGTAATGCGATACACAATGCATTAAAAGGATATACCAGACTGAACCAGAAAGGTCTTCAACACATAAAATCGGGAGGAATACTGTTCACATTCAGTTGCTCACAGATAATAACAAAGGACAATTTCAGGAACGCTGTGTTTACTGCGGCGGTTCAGGCAAACCGCAAGGTGAGGATTCTTCACCAGTTGCACCAGCCGTCCGATCACCCGATAAACATATATCATCCGGAAGGAGAATATTTGAAAGGACTGGTTTTATATGTCGAATGAGAATATAGAAAACCGTTTTACTGAGTCTGTAACAAGTTTTTCCATAAGAAACGGCTTGTTCAAAACAGATTGTAAATATCTTGTTGCACTCTCCGGCGGGGCTGACAGTGTGGCTCTTTTATTGGTGATGAAAAAGATGGGGATTGACACTGAAGCTGTCACATGCAATTTCCATCTGCGCGGGAAAGAGTCTGACAGAGACGAGAATTTCTGTGTCGCATTATGCGAAAGACTGGGCATAAAACTTCATCGCAGCCATTTTGACACCCGTTCGTATGCGGAAGCCAGAAAGATAAGCATCGAAATGGCTGCGAGGGAGTTGAGATACCGGTATTTTGAGCAGCTCAGACAAGACATTGGTGCGGAAGCGATATGTGTGGCACACCATCAGGATGACAGCATAGAAACGTTATTGATGAATCTTATACGTGGCACGGGGATAAACGGACTTAAAGGAATACAGCCGATTAACGGGCACATAATACGTCCGTTACTGTGCGTTGGCAGAAAAGACATTGAGGATTATCTTAATTCGCTTGGTCAGGATTATGTCACAGACAGCACCAATCTTGTTGATGATGTTATGCGGAATAAAATCAGACTGAATGTCATTCCGTTATTAGAGACCATCAATCCCAATGTAAGAAAAAATATATTCAGCACCTCCCTTAACATATCTGAATCAATAAAAGTATTTGATTCTTCAATCAGCCGGTCAGTAACTGAGGTTTTCAATGCAGGAAAGATAGATATATCCAAGCTGAAATCACAGCCATCTCCGGAGTACGCTCTGTTTCACATCCTTAGGAAATACAATTTCAGCCCGGCTGTCATAAGACAAATCTTTGAGCATATGGAAGGTTCCAGCGGAAGGAGATGGTACTCCGAGGATTATGAATTGCTTTCGGACAGAGGTTATTTGCTTATAAGAAAGCGTAACAAGTCGTTCACCATGAGACACATGAAAGTAATTGAACCAGGTGTATATGTGTATGGTGAAAACTTAAAGTTTACATTTATTCGAGAGATAAAAGATGCTGATTATAAGATAGATAAGTCGTCAGACTGTGCTTGTCTGGATGCCGGAAAGATTGAGTTCCCGCTGACAATACGACCACTCCAGAATGGCGACAGATTCTGTCCATTAGGAATGAGAGGGTCGAAACTTATAAGCGATTACATGACCGACATCAAGAGAAGCGGTTTCGAGAAGGAAGAGCAACTCGTCATTACAAACGCCAACGGAGAAATCATGTGGCTTGTAAACGAACGTCCGGACAACCGATATAAAGTGACGGACAAAACAAACATGATATTGAAGATTGTCCTGAAAAATCATTAAAGTCTTTATTCCATTTCTTCGACATTGGATGAATTTGTAGTGCGTACTGTTGTTTTTGACAGTCTATATGTCGGATGCATCTTTGAATATATATGCGGAAAACGATGCTGAAAGCGCATATTTATCCATTGTGAAGTGTCAAAATAAGGCAATCTTTGCCATATAATCCGCATTCGGCTGTAAATATCTTATTTCCCGGAGTATCACATAACTGCATCTCAGTCAGCGATTTATGGTTTCAGACACATTTCCGCGCTCATGAAAGAGGCTGTTTGGACTCGTGAAAAAGCCTTTTTCGTCATTCGGTAAAGGCTTTATGAGCGTATGTAAAAGTCCGTTCTGAACCGCGAACAAGCCTTTCCTGCATGTCTGTGGCATCGTGCTTTAATCATTGTCAAGAAAAAACGGATACAACAGTGGAGCTTATTCACAATCTGCTTTCAACACAGCAGCTGCCGGTTTTCTGTTTTGCAGATTTGCGAACATCATTTTTGCATATCAAAAGAGTATAAATATTCAATATTGGCAAAAAGGGTAGGGAGATTGCTTATAACAGAAATGATACACTTAATCATGTATTTTGCTCTGTTTGCACAGTATGCGGAACGGCCTGATACGCATAATGGTATAAACCATGAGATGGAATCTTAATAATGTCCTTATTCATTATACAGCCACAAATGCTGTAAACAGATAATCATCTAATGCGTATTTTAGAATATAACAGGCTGAGCCTGGCAATTTGAAGGCAGGCTTTCGTTGCGTTTACTTGCACTGTTTTTTTCAAAAAAAACTAAATTATTTTTGAGATATCATGTAAATTTCATACTTTTGGCATAAACATATCAATTAATCAGAAAAGTGAATATGCGTTTCTTATCCATACTTTTGTTTTTCATACCATTAGTCACACATGCCCAAAAAATAACATTAGGATCGTGCGTCACACGGGACAATGGTTTATATAAAGGCGAAATGCAGTCCGGCAAACCTAACGGCAAAGGCAAGACCACCTTCAAGAACGGGGATACATACGAAGGAGAATATGTAAAGGGAAAGCGTCAGGGCAAAGGAATATATTCTTTTTCTGACGGAGAAAAGTATGAAGGAGAGTGGTTCCAGGACCAGCAGCATGGTTATGGAACATATTATTTCATGAACAACAACAAATATATGGGGCTGTGGTTCCGTGATTATCAGCAAGGATATGGAGTGATGTACTACTATAACGGCGATAAATATGAAGGAAACTGGCATAAGGACAAACGTCAGGGAAAGGGGAAATATACGTTTGCCGGAGGCGCCTACTATGAAGGGGAATGGAAAGACGACCAGAAGAACGGCAAAGGTTTCTTTGATTGGGGAGACGGTACCACATACGATGGAATGTGGATAAACAACCAGCGTTCAGGGAAAGGGACAAACAAATATGCAGATGGTGATGTCTATACAGGAGAATGGCTGAATGACATACAGAACGGAAAAGGAATATATAAATTCCAGAACGGCGATGTGTACGAAGGCGATTATGTGCAGGGGGAAAGAACCGGTACCGGCATATTCAAATATGTGAACGGAGACAAATACACCGGAATGTTCAAAGAGGGTGACAAAGACGGACAAGGCACTTACGTATGGCAGAACGGAGACTCATATACAGGACAATGGCAAAACGATCTGCAAAACGGGAAGGGAAAACTTGTAAAAAAGAATGGTGATGTATTTGAGGGTACATTCAAGAATGGTAAAGTTGACGGAGAGATAATAATCCACTATGCCGACGGCAGCCGTTTTAAGGGAATGTATAAGAATGGTATGAGAAACGGTAATGCAATTGAGGAAAACAAAGACGGAACGCGCTTTGAAGGTTCGTATGTGGATGACCTTCGTGACGGGAAGTTTATAGAGAAAGACCGTAACGGCAAAATAATAAAACAAGGGTATTACGAATCCGGATTAAGATATGAAGACTAACATAAAACAGTTAAAATTTTAACCATGGCAGCAAAAACAAAAAAGACAGCAGACACTGCAGCCGTCAAGCAGCTTGCACTTATAAAGAACGATCCTTATCTGAAGGATTACGAGAACGCCATTCGTGGAAGACACGAACATGCTTTATGGAAACTTTCCATGCTGACAAACAATGGCAAGCAGGCTCTGACAGACTTTGCAAACGGTCATAAATATTATGGACTGCACAAACTGTCACGTGGCTGGGTGTTCCGCGAGTGGGCGCCTAATGCTACAAGACTGTTTCTTGTAGGCGACTTCAATAATTGGAAGGAAACAGAGAAATATGAGGCGAAACGACTTGACGCTTATGGAAACTGGGAGCTTAAGCTGAGCGAGAAGGCTATAAAGCATGGCGACCTTTACAAGATGCATGTGTATTGGGACGGTGGATATGGAGAGCGCATACCCGCATGGTGCCAGAGAGTTGTTCAGGATAATGAGACAAAAATATTCTCAGCACAAGTATGGAATCCGGACGTTCCATATAAATGGAAAAAGTCAAAGTTCAAGCCAAACACGTCGCCTTTGCTGATATACGAGTGCCATATCGGTATGGCTCAGGATGCGGAGAAAGTCGGTACATATAATGAATTCCGGCTCAATGTACTGCCGAGAATAATTGAAGACGGGTATAACTGTATACAGATTATGGCAATACAGGAACATCCTTACTATGGCTCGTTCGGATATCACGTGAGTAGTTTCTTTGCAGCATCGAGCCGCTTCGGAACACCGGAAGAGCTGAAATTGCTTATTGACACAGCCCACCAGAACGGTATTGCGGTAATTATGGACATCGTGCACAGCCACGCTGTAAAAAACGAATGTGAGGGATTGGGTAATCTGGCTGGTGACCCTAACCAGTATTTTTATCCCGGAGACAGACACGAGCATCCGGCATGGGACAGTCTGTGCTTTGACTATGGAAAAGACGAAGTGCTTCACTTCCTGCTGTCCAACTGTAAATATTGGCTTGAGGAATTCCATTTCGACGGATTCAGGTTTGACGGTGTGACGTCAATGCTGTATTACAGCCATGGGCTGGGGGAGGCTTTCTGCGGATACGGTGATTATTTCAATGGGCATGAAGACGACAATGCAATATGTTATCTGACACTTGCCAATATCCTTATACATCAGGTCAACCCGAATGCCATCACAATAGCAGAAGAGGTAAGCGGCATGCCGGGACTTGCCGCAAAATTCACTGATGGCGGTTATGGCTTTGATTACCGCATGGCAATGAACATACCTGATTATTGGATAAAGACAATAAAGGAACTGCCGGACGAAGACTGGAAGCCAAGCTCAATATTATGGGAGACAACCAACAGGCGCAGTGATGAAAAGACTATCAGCTATTGTGAAAGCCACGATCAGGCTCTGGTCGGAGACAAGACCATCATTTTCCGGCTGATAGACGCTGACATGTACTGGCATTTCAAGAAAGGTGACGAGACCGGCACTGTCAATCGCGGAATCGCCTTGCACAAAATGATCAGGCTTGCCACTGCGTCTACAATCAATGGCGGTTATCTTAATTTCATGGGAAATGAGTTTGGACATCCTGAATGGATAGATTTTCCGCGTGAAGGTAACGGATGGAGCTACAGATATGCACGAAGACAATGGAATCTTGTGGACAATAAGGAACTCGACTATCATTTCTTAGGCGACTTTGACAGGCAGATGATAAAGGTGCTCAAAAGTGTAAAAAACATACAGAAGACACCTGTTACGGAAATATGGCACAATGACGGAGACCAGATATTGGCGTTTATGCGTGGAGATTTGATTTTCGTGTTTAATTTCAATCCTACACGTTCGTTTACGGATTATGGCTTTCTTGTTCCCACAGGCTCGTATGATGTGGTGCTGAACACAGACGCTAAAGAATTCGGAGGCAACGGTTTCGCTGATGACACAATATCACATCTGACTAACTACGATGAGGCATACGTCAACGAACGCAAGGAATGGCTGAAGCTGTACATACCAGCACGCTCGGCTGTTGTATTAAAGAAGAACTGACATTACATGAATAAAAGAAATTTTCTTACATACACCATATGTAATATAGTATTCGTATCGTTCTGCTTCTGTTATCTGTATTATTATCAGGCAGACCTTTTGTCGCTGATGCAGTATACATATTCAGACGGTCAGACACATTACAATCATTTATGGGGAGCTGTATTGACAGCTCTCCTTCTTTTATCGGTCAATCTGCTTGCTATAAGAAGAAACAAGGAATTCCATACATTTTCCGCATGGACATTTTTCCCTTCCGCAATATTTCTGACATTTATAACAGGCGGAAGACAAACAGAAGACCTCAATCTTTCTTTCGGATTTATAGCATGCATGTCCCTGATTGCGGTATGCCTGTATGTGATATTTTCAAAATGTATACGTAACTTTATAAGAACCAACAGTGAGAAAATAAATAACAACTCACTCATTAAAAACTTATGGATTAATCTCTTGATTATAACCGTACAGTTCATGTATGTTTGCGCTTTCAGCAATAGTGACAGGCTGTTTCACGCACGTCTCCATGTATTACAAAGTCTTTGTGAGAAAGATTATGACGAGGCACTCTGCACAATCGATAAGTTGGAAACGTCAGACAGACAGCTCACAACACTCATTGTCTATACCTTGTCAAAAAAGAATGTGCTTGCAGAAAAGCTGTTCGAGTATCCGTTACGAGGAGGTTCCGTGTCTTTGCTGCCTGATAGCACGTTGACCTCCAAAATCGGATTTGATGAGATATATCACCACTTGAACTTAAAAATACCAGGCAATCAAATTCATAACAGTATTGAATTTATAAGGCATGGCAGGGGGAGAAACAAACAGGCGGCAGATTACATTCTTTGCGGATATCTTATGGATAAGAATCTGGACGCATTTGTTGAGAATATAACCAAATATTATGACATTAATGACTTTTTGCCTAAGCACTACCGCGAGGCACTCACTTTGTATGTCCATTCACACACGACACCAAAGGTAATATTCAAAAACAGCATTATGGATGCTGATTTTCAAGATTACCAAAATATGGAACACGATATCACAGATACTGAAGAACGTAAGAACAAACTTCGCGATACGTATGGAAATACATATTGGTATTATTACCAATATGCTATTTCCTGACTGCCTCTAATGCCTTTGGCCAGTCTGTATCCAATGAGAACTGTGTTATGTATTTCTCGTTATCAACATAGGCATAGACCAGTTCTTTGTCCGTGTCATTGAACAACGCGTTTTGGATCGTTGCATTCTTGAATTTCGCCATTACTATTTCCCTGTCTTTCTTTTTATCTTCGTCAGCAAGACGTTTCAGATATAGGTTCACGAAATCTATCATCGCATTGGCTTGCACTCCCAGTTCGTATTCTGTAAAAGTGTCCTCCGTTGCAGCTTTTCCAATAAGATAATATAATACGTCATATTTGAAACATGCTATTTTCCTTGTTTCAAGATCTTTTGTCTTATCGTTCATCAAAGCCTCTGCGTTGTCTTTCATTTTTTTCACCTCATTAAATATATCCTGTGCGGATACGTTCAATGTCATAATACAGACTGATAAAAGCAATAATAATTTTTTCATAATGAATAATTCTGTAAATTTATATACTTAAATATTTTATGATTTTTCTAATTTCAGTTCTCTGTCAATACATCTTGGTAACTCTTCTTTGTAGTGGGTCACTACAATTAATGTTTTGTTTTTACGCTCACAAAATGCATCGATAATGTTATTCGCAAGTGTCTTATTGTCATTATCCAACCCATGCAAAGGTTCATCTAATATAAGCAGTTCCGGATCTTTCACAAAAGCACGTGCCAGCAACACAAGACGCTGCTCTCCGCTGGACATTTTAAAGAATGTACGTTCTGCCAAGTGTTCTATGCCGAACCGGTCCATCCAAAAGTGGCACAAAGCAGAAGTCTCTTCTGTAAGACGTCGGTTTCTGACCTTAGAATCATCCAATCCACTGCGGACTATGTTTATCGCAGGTATGTCATGCTTGAACGCTCTATGCATTTCCGGCGATACATAACCAATGTGTCTTTTAATTTCCCAAATGCTTTCTCCACAACCTCTTCTTTTATCAAATAGTGTGACATCACAGGCGTAGCTCTGAGGATTGTCGGCACACACAATGCTTAATAATGTGGATTTGCCACTACCGTTTCTTCCTGTAATAGCCCATCGCTCGCCATTTTTCACACACCAGTTGATTTTATTCAATATAAGATTGTTACCATATGAGATTGTGACATCACGCATACGTATTGCGTATTCGTAGGAAAAAGTTTTTTTATCATTTTCATACGGCAGTTTGATTATTTCATTCCTTCGGTCATATCCATGAGATGCATCTTCTGCTGCTGTTATGTTATGTCTTGAAACATATTCCTCCCTTGTCTGTTTAGGCATGACAGACATGTTACAGACCTCTATTACATGCGTTATAAAATCCGGAATTTCTTTATGATCATCAACAACAAGTATTAATTGTATTGTCTGTGTCTCACATAACGTTTTCAGAATGGCCTTTAACATCTCTCGCGTTTGACAGTCCAGACCTATAAAAGGATTGTCTATAATAAGAATACGAGGTTGATTCAGTATTGCCAATGCAAGTATAAGCCGGCGAAGTTCCCCACTTGATAACGAGATGATTCTTTTATCCATGATTGCATCAATGGAAAACATATTGTACAATCTCATATACTCATCATCCTCCGCCACCTTTTTTAAAAGATTCCCATATTCTGTTTTCACCTTGTGTGCAACTGTAATATAAGAATCTCCAAGTTCACCCTGATTCCATCTTTGCTGCATATAGTATGCCCGGTCAGCATCAGATCCGTATGAATCTTTGAATCTGATATACTTTATATTATCTGACGCGTACTCATGATTGTCTGGCGAGAAATAATATTTCAGGCTATTGTCAGAGACAAGCGGATGCTTTCCGGTCAGCATATCTATAAACATAGATTTCCCGCTTGCATTCTTTCCGATAACAGCCAGTTGTTCTCCTGAAAGCAATTCAAAGTTTACAGGAGTTTTCATCCGCCACTCGGGCTTTCTTGCTATGCCGTCTTTTATTTCTATAACTTTTTGCATATCCGCTCCTGATTCTTTCTTATATACTCCTTCCATCCTTTATAATGAACACCTGTCTCAATGTCGCTTTTCTGCAAAAAGTGACAATATGCCACTCCCAAGGCATCTGTAGCGTCCATAAAATGAGGCATTTGGTCATCAGAAATCTTTAAAAGACGCTTCAACATATCAGCAACTTGTTCTTTTGACGCCTGTCCTTGACCGGTTATAGCCATTTTTATTTTCAACGGAGCATATTCGTAAATTGGAAGATTATGATGTATTGCCGCAGCTATGGCAACACCTTGCGAACGTCCAAGTTTTAACATAGACTGTACATTCTTGCCGTAAAAAGGTGCTTCTATAGCCATTTCGTCAGGAAGATACTTGCATATTATTTCTGTCACCTGTTCGAAAATATAACCGAGTCGCAAGTATGGGTCGACCATTCTGCGCATATCCCAAACACCCATATTACCAAGTTTTGCCTTATTGCCATAAACATGTAATAAGCCATAACCCATAACATTTGTCCCGGGATCGATGCCTAATATCAGTTTTTCTTTCACTTCTTTATCTTTCCATATAAGTATTATGAGCCAACTCTTCTCCTATTGTTGTTTTCTCACCGTGTCCGGGCAGTATCACTGTCTCATCCGGTAATTGAGCAAGCATTCTAAGACTCTGTATAATCTGCATCATACTTCCACCCAAGAAATCGGTACGTCCTATAGAGTTCTTGAACAGAGTGTCACCAGTAAACGCGATGTTCTCCTTTTCACAATAAAACGTGACAGAACCAGGAGAATGCCCCGGCGTCTCTATTACGCTTATCTTTTGATGTCCAAAACAAATTATGTCCTCACGCTTAAGGAAACGCTTCGGAACCGGTGATTTGAAGTCGATATGTATACTGCATAATGACTCTGCCTGTCTGTCAATGCTTCCAAGCAGGCTTTCGTCTGCGGATGCGACCTCGGGAGTCAATCCGAATTCATCATAAATGGTATTGTTTCCGAAATTATGGTCAAAGTGACCATGCGTTACAAGAAGATGTACTGGCTTCAGTTTATTTCCATTTATATATTCTACAATGGCTTTACGCTCGTAGTCATAAAATGCACCACAATCAATAATGACACATTCATCGGTATCATCGCTTACAACATAGCAGTTCTCCTGTAGCATGTTGAAAACAAAACGTTCTATTTTTATCATATTGGAATGTATATTACGTATTTGTTCTTAAACCATTCTCCACGGAATATCTTGCTGATATCCGTAATTTGGCTAATATGTCTGTAGTTGTGAATTTCTGAATCTATATTTCCTCCCTTGAGACATAGCAATCCGTTCGCAATTGCATTTCTCTGTTTGTCTGATATGTTTTTCTTTATGATTTTCATCAGATCCGGTAATGGCATCACTGCCCGGCTTACAACAAAGTCGTATTTTCCTTTTTCTTCCTCTCCTGAAATTTGTTCAGCTTCTATATTTTTCAGTCCGAGAGAGCATGCGACTTCATTCACTACCTTAATCTTTTTTCCAGTCCGGTCTATCAATTTGAAATGGCAATCAGGGAACATAATTGCAAGAGGAATGCCCGGAAATCCGCCACCAGTACCGAAATCAAGTATTCTGCTTCCATGTGTAAATCTTGTCTCTTTTGCTATAGCAAGAGAATGGAGCACGTGATGTGAATAAATGTTTTCAATATCCTTTCGTGATATTACGTTTATTTTGCTGTTCCATTCACAATATAGAGGTCTCAGCATTTCCATTTGGGAACGCTGCTCATCTGTAATATTGGGGAAATATTCAAGAATCTCATTCATGGAGGAAAATAATTATTTAATTTCTACTTTTTTCAGATTCTCTATCTCTGAATCGTTTACCTTTATTCTGATTTCACCCTCCTCATGCGGTGCTATCTCATCCTGACAATATATAAAAGATATTCCATCTTTTTCAATAATGAAATTATCCGGTACATATATATTCCCGTCTGCAAATATATATCTTTTTTTAAGTCCTTCAATATTGTCAACATCAAACATATTATAGAATTTATTTAATATGATGTCTTTTAACATTTTCTCATATCCGTGAATGAAAATATCGTCCAATGATATAAATTTTCCCGTATCAGCATAAAAGTTCTTGACCAGCGTCTGTCTCGTCTCGTAAAGCCCGCCTCCGTAAGATGTCAGTTTCGCCATGTAAGCAATGACGTCTTCTTTCTCTGATAAGATGTACGTATTTAATGCATATCTGTTGCTATATAGTTCCGGATGAGTCCTGTCATTCTCATATATCTTTTTGTAAAAATCTATATAGTCAGACAAATATCCGGCAACAAATGAATCCACAGACTTACGTATTCCGTCACCATTGGAATATTCTGTATAATCTGGCAACATTATTCCATTACTTAAAAAAGAGCGGTTAAGCATTTGCCCATTCCCGCCATTTAAATACTGCACGCTTATGTGTATAGAGCATTCTGGAGAATCAAGTCCGTCGGTAAGTCTCAATGACGAGTCTGACACGATACTGTCTATATTGAAATCTCCTCTTTCAATGGCATTTTTCCTATGACAGGAGATTAATAATGCCGCAAACAGGAAAACCGTAAATATTTTTTTCATATTGTTACAATTAATTTATCCTTTTTCCATAAGGCAGGCTGGCACATTTTGCCGGTAACCTTCAAGTGGATTATATATGAAGAATGCATTCAAAAAAATCAAACAGTTCGTATACATAATGAGACTGCACTATTTGTGCAAAGGTACGAAGAATTAATCAAATGAATGCGGACATTTCACATTTAATTCCTGGTATTTGACACCAAATTCACATAATATTACTTTTCTTTTGTCAGTTTTGTCCTTTTATTGTAATTTTGCACGTCAATAAAAAAAGAGATATGTCAGAATATTTAAGTACAAGCAAAAAAAAGGTTACTGCTCCGGCTTTCTTTAAGATGAAACAGGCTGGAGAGAAAATAGCAATGCTTACAGCTTATGACTACACCACCGCATCAATTATAGATGCGGCAGGAGTGGATTGTATCTTGATTGGTGACTCCGCATCTAATGTTATGGCAGGCAATGAAAATACAATACCGATTTCTGTGGAGCAGATGATATACCATGCACGTGCCGTGGCACGCGCTGCAAGCCATGCGCTTATCTTATGCGACATGCCTTTCGGAAGTTATCAGGTTTCACGTGAGGAAGGCGTTAGAAATGCCATAAAGATAATGAAAGAAAGCGGAGTGGACGCATTAAAACTCGAGGGTGGAATTGAAATAATAGAGACCGTAAAGGCAATAATAGACGCAGGCATTCCTGTGTGCGGTCATCTCGGGCTCACTCCACAGAGCGTTCACAAGTTCGGAGGCTACGGACTTAGGGCAAAAGAAGAGGCTGAGGCGGAGAAGCTTATCGCTGACGCTGAAGCTCTTGACAAAGCGGGGTGCTTTGCAATCGTACTTGAAAAAGTTCCTGCCGTACTCGCTGCAAAGATAACGGAAAAAGTAAACTGTGCGACAATAGGTATCGGAGCAGGTAACGGTACAGACGGGCAGGTCCTCGTCTATTCGGATATGTTGGGCATGAACCGTGGATTCAGACCTAAATTCCTGCGCCAATATGCCGACTTATATACAGTCATGACCGATGCTGTAGGCTGTTACATTAATGATGTGAAGACTGTTTCTTTTCCGAACGAATCCGAAAGCTACTGATTAAAAGGATATGGACTCGTTTAGCATGCCTTCGCATAAGAAACTGTGGCGTAAGGACTTTATCATCCTTATAATTGCCGAGCTTATGATTACAGCATCCGTATATATGCAGATTCCCTTGTTTCTGCAAAGATACATAAATTCAGAATGTACTATACAAAAAGGATTAGGAGTTGCTGTGAGCATGTTTGGCATAGGGCTTTTTGCGATAGGTCCGTTTACCAACTGGCTAATACAGCGCTACAGACGTAATAAGGTGTTCATATTTTCCACCGCCGGAATGCTTTCTGTATTATTGTTCATGTCCGTGTATGGATATGAAAGCAGAATGGCAGATGAGTCTGCCGGTATTCTATTAAAAATTTCATGTTTTCTGTTTGGATGCTTTTACAGTCTTTCGAAAAGAACGCTTACCGGCGTGCTGATGATTGACAAATGTGAGTCATACAACCGTACGGATGCTAATATCGCGGCATCATGGGTGTCGCGCTTCTCATTATCTGTCGGCCCTGCTGTAGCTGTTATTGCCATGACCATGACAGACAATATAGATACAGATGTAATGGCAAATGCATGTATAGCTGTAGCTATTCTCTTGGTATGCATGATTAGATTTCCGTTCAAGAGTCCGGACGAGAATGTGAATATTATCTCTACAGACAGATTTTTTTATTCACATGACATAAAATATTTTATTTTACTTGCAGCAATATATGTTGTTATTGGGTTGATAGTCAGCCTTACGGATTCCGTAATGTTTTATGGGTTTCTGTCCGCAGGTTTTGCCATAGCAATGATTGGCGGTCATTATTTTGTAAGAAGTACAAAAAGATTATCCGGCATTATAGGACTTGTATGCATGCTTACAGCATTCATATTCATCATTTTGTGCAGATGTCTGCCCTTTACAGATTATACGGTACCACTTTTACTTGGTTGTGGTACAGGATATATCGGTTCATATGTGCTTCACAAATACATAGACGCGGGGATACATTGTGAACGTAGCACAGCAATAAGTTCGTACTTCCTTGCCTGCGAGGGAGGATTTGCAGGAGGAATCTGCATAAGTTATATGTTTATAGACAATCAGATTATGGTCCAGTTTCACAAAATCTTACAGTCGTTTTTAAACTGTTATTGACTTTAACAGTGATTCCTGAGAAAAAGAACCGGCATTAAATGTATTTCTAAAACGCAAATATTAAACTTACCAGATATGATTATAGATTTTAACTTAATTGAGAAAAACATCCTTGAGGGATTTAAAGGCGGCAGTGGAGAGTTGGTCATGCAAAGCCATACAGATGATAATTGCAAAATTATGCGCCACATATTAAGAGCCGGTGCGTCCATAGGAGCACACACGCATGATGACAGCTGTGAGATAATCTACATGATTAAAGGAAATGCGAGGGTGGTTTACGACGGTAATATAGAGCAGGTAAATGAAGGACAAGTACACTATTGCCCGAAAGGACACACGCATTGCCTTCAAAATGTGAACGATTACGACATAGAGTATCTTGCCATTGTCCCCCAGTTCTGACGGGATATATGCCTGATATTTCTTTGTAAAATAGTTTCAAACAGTGCGGAAATATGGCTCCAAGATTCATATTTCCAGCACTGTCCTCCTTGATTAAGACATTTGGGCTTGTTTCTTGTCATAAGTTTTGAAGGTAAGGAAACAAACTGTATTTTGATGAGGTTTCATAATTATAAAGCTGCTTGAATTAAAAACATCAGGTAAACGTATTCTGATGTGGTGGACGATGTGATTTACAAAGACAACCGGATTATGGGCTGCCATGAAAAAAGATTTCATAAACAGGAGGAAGCCTTGTCTGAAACGAAGTGGATGGTGTTGCAAAAGCGCAAAGTGACTGTAGAATCTAAAGAGAAATCATGAGGTCATGATAATTTTTTTCGATGTGATAAAAATAATCTATTTATAATTTGGAGAGTGTGGGCTTTTTTCGTAGATTTGCTGTCGGAGTTTATGTAACTCTTTCTAAGACACAAAAGGAAAAGAAGGGGCGTGATGCTTAACCTTGTGATTGAAATCCTGAAAATCACACAATACGTGTATAGGACAGCATAATGGTTCTCGCAATGTAATAACGTGTACAGTCTGTTTTAATATCCGAACACGGGTTTTCATTGACATTCAGTCAGGACATGGCATTTCAGTTCTACGCTTCATGTTTAATTAGTAAAGGTCTTTGAGGACTGGAGGCTATGAGCTATTATGAAAGCAATCAAAACAATCAAAACAATCGGATTGCTCTGTCTTGCAATTCCGTTGTTAAGCAGTTGCCAGATTTATGACATAGTGAAAGACGCGACTGACCAGGAGGAAGGGCGAATTGTAATGAAGGACGGCACTGAGTATACAGGACGTGTCAGAATGCCGAAATCAAACACGAAGACAGTAAACATCACGACAACAAACGGTGAAAAGCTAAAACTAAAGAACACGGACATAGCAGTTCTCGGCGTTTGGAAAAAAACTCATCCTGAAAATTGCCACTTCCTCGTATGCTATCCATACATGGCAAACAAGGTGTTCTCTACAAAAAAGAAGAAAAAGATAGAGCCGCAGTGGATGTCTGTTGAGGCGCAAGGCGATCACGTGGAATTCTATTGTTGCAGCTATAAATACAGTATTCCAAGTAGTGGCATCCTGAAAATCTCCAGTGTAGCAAATGGAGAGATTTTTTATGTGGCACGCAAAATAGGAGAGGAGATTGGACAAGTGATAGGCTATTACAAGAGCGGGAATAAATATCAGCGTAATTTACTTATGGAATATCTCGCAGATGACCCGGTTCTGTGTGAAAAACTTAAAAACAAAGAAATAGACCCAACTGATTTGCAGAAGATAGCAGACTTGTATAATCCCGTCAAGAAATGAGGCTGTAACCACTTTCTGTATGTCCTGTTGTTTCCCAGCAAAGTGACTAAGGGCTTTACACAGGCGGGCTGTACACACATCGAATTGTAAGACAGATATGAGTGGTTTCCGGACATGAGTAACAAATCCAAAGGAACTTTGAATCTATGAGCTCGCAATGCTTTTGATAAGAGACAATTTATCGCCGTCTGTCTTAATTATGGAGTTTTGTTCAGTATTTGACAGAATCTCGTTAAATAATATAAGTACAAGACAGATTATATAAAAGAGGTTATGTCAACGGTTTTGACATAACCTCTTTTAAGTATGAGAATAATCTTCTACAATAAGATTATTGTATGACTGTCAGATGATATCATACAGAGGGTTATTATATTAAATGTAATATACGTCAGGCAAGTTCAGAAAGTTCGAGCCATCTCATACTTTTTTCGTCAAGTTCGTCTTTCAATACCGGGAGACGCTTGCTCTTTTCCGTAAGCTCGTCAATTGTCAGTTTCCCGCTACACAGTTCTTCTTCTATGATTTTCTGCTCTTTCTCAAGTGCGGCAATGTCTTTCTCAAGCTGTTCAAACTCACGTTTCTCCTTGAATGTCATTTTTTTCCGGACAGAAACATCCTGTACTTTTCTATCCTTTTTCTCCAAAGGCTGGTTTTTATCTTTTAGTTCTTTGGGCTTCAAGGCACTCCATTCCCTGTATTGTGTGTAATTGCCGGGGAAATCCTGTATCACTCCGTTCCCTTGAAAGACCAAGAGGTGATCTACTATCTTATCCATAAAATACCGGTCATGGCTGACTATGATGACACATCCGGGGAAATCCTGCAAATATTCTTCCAAGACCTGAAGGGTAGGAATGTCCAAATCGTTTGTCGGCTCATCGAGTACAAGAAAATTAGGGTTGCGCATGAGTATCGTACATAAATAGAGTTTGCGACGCTCTCCGCCACTCAATTTATACACATAGTCATACTGCTGCTCCGGTGTGAAAAGAAAGTGTTGCAGCAATTGTGACGCGGTTATATGCTTACCACCTCCATAATCGATGAAATCGGCAATTTCAGATATTACGTCAATGACTCTCTGCTCCTCATTGAACTTTAATCCCTCCTGTGAAAAATATCCGAATCTTACGGTATCACCGATGTCAAATTTTCCACTGTCCGGTTGTATTATTCCTAAAAGAAGCTTTATAAAAGTGGACTTACCGCTGCCATTGTTTCCGATGATTCCCATTTTTTCAAAACGGCTGAAGTTATAGTAGAAGTCTTTCAAGATAACCTTTTCTTCCGACCATGCCTTAGAAACATATTGGCATTCGAATATTTTTGAACCGATATATACGTTTTTTGATTTAAGGCGCATCTGCCTTTCTTCAATCCGTTGCTTCGCTCTTGCCTCAAGCTCATAGAACGCATCCTCTCTGTATCGAGCTTTATGACCTCTTGCCTGTGGCATACGACGCATCCATTCAAGTTCGCGACGATAGAGATTGTTGGCTCTTGCTATTTCCGCCATGGTGGCGTTGACACGTTCCTGTCGTTTTTCTATATAATATTCATAGTTGCCTCTATATGTATAGATGGTTTTATTGTCCAATTCAAGAATGATATTACATACACGGTCAAGGAAATATCGGTCGTGTGTTACCATCAGTAATGTCTTGTTGCCCCGGGAGAGGTAGCCTTCGAGCCAGACAATCATCTCAAGGTCAAGATGGTTAGTCGGCTCGTCAAGTATCAGCAAATCCGGCTCGGTAATCAGCACATTTGCCAATGCAATACGTTTTTGCTGTCCACCGCTAAGTTCGCCCATAGGCTGATTGAGGTCTTTTATTTTCAGCTGTGTGAGTATCTGCTTTGCACGAAGAACTTTTTCAGACTCCCCGTTATGGTTGAAGCATGCGTCAAGTACCGTTTCTTCCGGATTGAACACAGGATTCTGCTCAAGTATGCCAATTTTCAGATCCCGCTTGAATATGATGTCTCCAGAATCATAGCCTTCCTTGCCTGTGAGTATTGACAACAGCGTGGTTTTGCCTGTACCGTTTTTTGCAATTAGTCCGACATGTTGTCCCTCAGAAATTGAAAATGAAATATTCTCGAAAAGGACATGTGCGCCAAACGATTTGGAAAGATTTTGTACGTCAATATATGGAATCATTTTGTTTTTCAGATTATTATTTCAGAGCTGTCACCTTTCAATGACTTATTTATACTCTCAATATAATTGAGAATCTCATCGCGTCCGGTTCTTTTTTCAGAACTGGTGACGAAATAGGGTGGTAGCTCTTCCCAGCTTTCTTTAAGTTTTTCCATCCATGCCTCAGCATTCTGCCTCGCCTTGGATGGAGTCAGTTTGTCGGCTTTTGTGAATACTATGGCAAACGGCACATTGCTTTGTCCGAGCCAGTTTATGAAGTCCACATCAATTGCCATGGGAGAATGTCGTATATCAACAAGGACGAAGGTATTGACCAGCTGTTCACGTTGAAGTATGTATGACGATATCATGTTCTGAAGTTTCTTCTGTACTGTTTTCGACCGTTTTGCAAATCCATATCCAGGCAGGTCTACCAGATACCATTCTTTATTTATTATGAAATGATTTATCAATAGTGTTTTTCCCGGTGTGGAAGAGGTCTTTGCAAGACATTTGTGGTTGCACAACATATTTATCAGACTTGATTTCCCAACATTCGATCTTCCGATAAAGGCATACTCTGCTTTTATGTCATTCGGACATTGGTTTACGTTAGGTGCAGAGATAACAAACTCAGAACTTTTGATTTCCATGTGTTATGTCAATATTTTAAATAGTATTATACATAAAATAAGATGTTGTATGCCGTCATCGTTTTTCATATATACATATACATTATAAAATGCATATTTTATAAATGGAATGCAGCATATGAACCGTGCTTTATATACAGAACGGCAAGCAAAGATAATCAAATTATTTTATATTTCTTAGCTCTTATCTTCTTTTAATAACTTCTCTTTTAACTGTGATTTTATTTTATTCTCAACCTCCAATGGTGAGTTATTGCCTGATATAAGCACCTTTACCCATACACATAGCACAAAACACACTATTACGACAACAGCCCCTACAAACCATTTCAAGAGTTCCTGCTCTATGAACTTACAACTGTCCATGAATACTATGCCTGCAACGACCGGTATGGCATAAAGCAGATAGTCGGCACCGGACAAAGATTTATAGCTATCCCGAACCTTCCTGTATTCACTGTTTGCATTGAGTATTTTCTCACGGTTCTCTGTCCAATATCTTTCAAATTCCAATTTGTCCATATCTTGTCATACTTTCATTAAATCACTCATTATCATATCACTGATATATAGTCCTTCGCGTGTAAGTTTCAAATGCCCGTCATTTATGACAACCGTTTTATCAGCAACATGTCTTGCGGCTTGTTTTACGATATACTGCATATACTTGTCATCAAGCCGCGACAAATCTATACCTTCCGACGTGCGTAATTCTGTTGTTACAATGTCGTTATAATGTGTGTCGGCGTCAATAGGTTTAAATGTAAAAGGTACAGTGTCGTGTGATATTGATTCAATATATTTATTAATGTCAGATACATTCCATTGTCTCGATTTTATGTTGTAAGAATGTGCTGCGGCTCCTATTCCCAGATAAGGAATGTCATGCCAATATGAACTGTTGTGCTGTGCCCTATATCCCTTTTTTGCAAAATTACTTATCTCATAATGTTCATATCCGGCATCACACAATATATTTATCAGTTCATTGTACATATTTAGACTGACCTCTTCATCTATCTCTTTTATCATGTTTTCTTTCAGCATACGATACAGTCTGGTTCCTTCCTCGTACATCAGACTGTATGCCGAGATATGTTGTATGTCAAGACTTATCGCGCGTCTTACATCCTCTTTCCATGAGTCACATGTCTGACCGGGGAATCCAAAAATTAGATCAATGCTGATGTTTCCTACACCATGTTCATGCAAAATGTCAATAGCCCGTTCCACCTGAAATGATTTGTGTCTACGGTTTAGAAATTTCAGCCGATTGTCATCAAATGTCTGCGCCCCCATACTGACCCTATTTATATGCAATGCAGATATGGTCTCAGCAAGATCATTTGTGACATCATCCGGATTTACTTCCATCGTGACCTCTTCCGGTGAACATTCCAGATATGTATCTATAGCATGGAATAATTTTTCAAGGCTATAACGGGATAATTGTGATGGAGTTCCACCACCTATATATATAGTGCGGATGATTGTATTGGCAGCTTTGCTATCGGTAGAGTAGGATGATAAATATTCCTTCCTTAGTGCAATCTCACGGCACAGACTATCCACATATCTATCCTGCAAATCGAGTTTTGTCGTACTGTAGAAACCGCAATAAGAACATCGTGTAGCGCAAAAGGGGATATGTACATATAGACCCGCCATATTGAATTAATGACAATATATTATATTAAATACGTATTGAAAATGTTTGATTAACCACAAAATTCAATGCAAAAATACTAATATGTTTTAAAACGCTGACAGTTTTTCAATATTTTCTTTTGCGATTGACATAAATTTATTTAACTTAGTCGGCCGTAAGAGTTTTTATCTCTTATTACCTTAGACAAAAAATATTAACTCATTAAATCTTTTGATATGAGAATATATCAAACCAACGAAATTAAGAACATTGCATTGCTTGGCAGTGCGGGTTCAGGCAAGACTACCCTTGCCGAGTCAATGCTTTATGGAAGCGGAATAATCAAACGCCGTGGTACAATAGAAGCAAAAAATACAGTAAGTGATTATTTCCCGGTTGAACAGGAATACGGATACTCGGTTTTCCCGACCGTTTTTCATGTAGAGTGGAATAATAAGAAACTTAATATAATAGACTGTCCGGGATCAGATGATTTTATCGGAGGTGCGATTACAGCACTGAATGTTACAGACCAAGCAGTGATTCTTATAAACGGACAATATGGTCCCGAAGTCGGAACACAAAACAACTTCAGATATACTGAAAAACTTAAGAAACCTGTTATATTTCTTATTAATCAGCTTGACTCAGATAAATGCGATTTCGATAACGTAATATCGAATATGAAGAGCATATACGGATCTAAATGTGTACAGATTCAATATCCGATCAGTACCGGAAGCGGATTCAACGCGTTGATAGATGTATTGCTGATGAAGAAATATTCTTGGAGTCCTGACGGAGGTATGCCGATTATAGAGGAAATTCCAGAGGAAGAAAAAGAAAAGGCAATGGAACTGCATAAAATTCTTGTCGAGGCGGCTGCTGAGAATGATGAGAGTCTTATGGAGAAATTTTTCGAGGAAGAGACACTGACAGAGGATGAAATGAGGGAAGGTATACGCAAGGGACTCGTAACACGTTCCATATTCCCGGTTTTCTGTGTATGTGCCGGCAAAGACATGGGCGTAAGACGTCTGATGGAATTTCTTGGAAATGTTGTTCCATTTGTCAGTGAAATGCCAAAACTGCACAACACCCGCGGTGAAGAGATAACGCCGGATTCTAACGGACCGGAATCAATATATTTCTTTAAGACAGGCGTTGAACCGCACATCGGTGAAGTAAGTTATTTTAAAGTTATGAGTGGTTGTGTCAAAACCGGTGATGACCTAACCAACTCAGACCGTGGCTCGAAAGAAAGGATAGGACAAATATACGCATGTGCAGGTGCGAACCGAATACCTGTGGAACAACTTAATGCAGGAGATATAGGATGCACGGTGAAACTGAAGGATGTAAAAACCGGTAATACTCTTAACGGGAAAGACTGTGAGTGGAAATTTGATTTTATCAGTTATCCGAATTCCAAATATTCACGCGCAATAAGAGCGGTCAATTCTGCCGATACTGAAAAACTGATGGCTGCAATGTTGAGGATGAGACAGGAGGATCCGACATGGGTGATAGAACAGAGTAAGGAACTGAGACAGACAATAGTACACGGTCAGGGAGAATTCCATCTGCGTACATTGAAGTGGCGATTGGAAAACAATGAAAAACTACAGGTTAAGTTCGAAGAGCCTAAGATTCCTTATAGAGAGACCATTACAAAAACGGCACGCGCTGATTACAGACATAAAAAACAATCGGGAGGAGCCGGACAGTTCGGTGAGGTACATCTTATTGTAGAACCTTATGCCGAAGGCATGCCGGATCCTGTATCATATAAAATAAACGGTCAGGAGCTTAAAGTCAACATAAAAGGTCGCGAAGAGATAGATCTGGAATGGGGCGGAAAGCTTGTTTTCATTAATTCGGTAGTTGGCGGTGCAATAGACGCACGCTTCATGCCGGCAATACTTAAAGGTATAATGGAAAGAATGGAACACGGACCACTGACCGGAAGCTACGCACGTGACGTGAGAGTCATTGTTTATGATGGTAAAATGCACCCTGTTGATTCAAATGAACTATCGTTCATGCTTGCGGCACGTAATGCGTTTTCTCTTGCGTTTAAGGAAGCCGGTCCGAAAATTTTGGAACCAATATATGATCTGGAGGTATATGTCCCATCAGACTATATGGGCGATGTAATGAGCGATCTGCAAAGCCGTCGTGCACTTATAATGGGTATGGACAGCGAAGCCGGATATCAGAAATTGCAAGCAAAAATCCCATTGAAAGAACTTAGCAGTTATTCGATATCATTAAGTAGTATAACAGGAGGACGCGCTTCGTTCAACACGAAGTTTGCAAGTTATGAACTTGTTCCAAATGAGATGCAGCAGACTCTTATCGCAGAACATGAGAAAGAACTTGATGCCGAAAACGAATAAGTTGCTTGCGATATGCTTTATATAAAATTACTGATATAATTTTTTATTATAAAGCACAGATAAAGTAGATACGATAATAAGGAGTTTGTCGTGTTCATTCAATTTTATTGAAAGACCGACATTCTCCTTATTATTTATCCATTTATGAATAATAATTTATTATTATCAGCTCTACCCGGAGCTGATTTTTGTTTTAGTCACAACAGGGCATAATACTTCATCCATATTTCGTGATGCAGCGACAGACATTCTTGCTTTCTAAGTTTCAACCTGATGTAATGTGTTATATTAAGATTGAGTCATAAAGTAACATGACGCCAGCAGTATGTAAATGAATGAAGGGCTGATAAGCATATATGTGATATATGTATGAATGGCTAATGGCATTAACCTTTAATTTGAGATGCTCTTATTTGGAGAAAATATAAATGTGGGAATTTTATTTTTAAAGACACCAAAAATAAGAATAGCCAAGTTATAATATCAGAACTATTATCCATGGCTATTCTTATTTTATAAGTTATTGTTCACAAAAACAACATAAATGTTTATTCTGTTTTTTTTGAGCTCCAATGACCGTGTAAATTACAATATTCGCGTGCGTAAACATTCTTGCAATCTGTGTAGAAAACAGCTTCCGGTTTGTCTCCAGGTTTTAAATGAACTCGCTGTATTTTATTTTCCTCTACAAGTTCAATCCATTCTATATAGTGGTTGTCCTGCATAGGATGTTCAACGCTTCCGACTTTAACCTTATAACCACCCTCAATAGCCTCAACTACCGGTACATGCTTCTCTTTTGCAGCGTCAACGGTGTTCTCTGTAAGAAGCTCCATGGGTTGACCGCAACATGTCAGTGTGCCTCCTGCCATATGCATAATCTCTACTATGTTACCACAAATAGCACAGCGGTAAACTTCTTTAACCTTTGTCATATTAGATATAGTGAATTAGTGAATAAATTGTTTGTATTTAGTTTATACATAACTATTACAAATACAAATAAAGTAAAAATTTTTGATATACGCATCTTTTTTGAATAATTTATTTTTCCAGTTGGCTTGTTATTCGTATTGGTTTGCCTTTTATTCTACAAGACCGTATGTTTTATCTCGAATATGTCATTATACTTCCATTCTTATTTCGTACTTGCTGTAAGCCGGATTGTCTTCAGCTTTATCGAAGATGTACCGGACTATGTCGAGCAAAAGCTGAAGACAGGATGATGGCAGCATTGCGGAAGAAGGATGAAGAGCAGGCAATAAACCTTAAATTTGTAAGCGGTGTTCTAACGATGATTTGGCTTTATAATTACTGCTCTCACCACGTCTGTGTAACAGAAAATCATTGACTGTGTGTCATTGCATAAATATAGAATATGTATTACCAAAGCCGAATATTATACCAACGTATACTTCACGAGAATGCCATCGTGGCTCACAACAATCAAACCTATCGCAAAATCTGGAGTTCTGAACATATACGCCAACATCCTGTACGACAGATAGTTACACCTGACAGATTGTTTTCACTCCCTTTTCCGTCCTCTCATAAAGCATGTTTCGCAGCCTGATAAAGCCTTTTCCGCACCGCATAACAGGCTTTGTCACACCACGACAACGCAGCCTCAGAAAACAGGAAAGGCTCTTCCACACCGTGACAGAGCTTTTAATAAGCCACAGATGAATTTACATCCGCTGTATATACATATTTCATCATTCTTCAATCTCTCTTCTGATAGTTTCCGCTGTCAATATTTTTTACCATCATAATCGCATGAATAGGTGAAAGCACACTAAAGTACAAACATCATATTATTGCAGACAGAGCAATATACAAGAAAGACAATATCTTAACATCACCCCAAAATCATTAGCATACCGATTATACATTTAAGGTTTATTGTCTGCTCTTCATCCTTCTTCCGCATTGCTGCCGTCATATAGTCTTTAGCTTTTTCTCAATTTAGTCCGGTACATCTTCGACAAAGCTGAATATAATCCGGCTTACAGCAGCACGAAATAAGAATGGAAGTCTTATGCTATTCGGCTTTATGGTCAGAATGAAGATTTATCAAAAATTCAGCTATGCTACATACAATTTATATCATGAGAATTCAAAACATATTGTTTAATACAAATCAATCCAAATGTCTCCGCAATCGTACTGCATCAATTACCGTGAGCACACCACCATCTACACGAAAGTGAATGTCATATCCAGCATACGGCATACCGTATATCTTTTCAGAGTCGTTCTGATAGCGAGGACGTGGATCAAGCTCGAGAACTTTATATAATGATAGAAGTTCATCTCTTGTAAAGAGACTTTCTATATTTTCAGGCATATTCACATTAAGCTTACTAAGTATGATGTTGTCGGTGAATCCACAACGCACATTTTCATGTGAATCGGCATAACTGATGTATGGTTTTATATCATATATAGGAGTACCATCCATAAGATCCGCACCGAGAACTTTGATTACGGGACCATTTTGAATGTCCTGTTCGACTGATTCTATGCGAACCGATGATAACCCGAGTGCATTGGGACGGAAAGGTGAGCGTGAGGCAAAAACTCCAACTTTCTCATTACCACCCAACACCGGAGGTCTTACAACAGGTGCGGATATTTTGTGTGGATTTGCAGAGAATCCCCAAATTAGCCAAATGTAGTCGAAACCGTCAAGTCCACGTATAAAATCCCGATTTCTGTATTTATGTTCAAAGACGATAGTACCTCTCAAACATTCAACAAGCCCACTTTGTTTTGGTATACCGAATTTTGAAGAAAATGGAGAGTGAAAATGTGCTATAGGTTTTATGTCCATTGTATAAGTTTTTTCTAAGAAATTTTATTGCTCATCACATTTAAAAGTTCCGGCAATGAAATCATATATTTGATGAAGCAGAAAGTCAGAAACCGATTTTCATTTTAGTCCAGATACATCTTGGAATCAGATGCCATAGAAATACTAAAATTCGGTATCTCCAATCTATTGTAATTACACATTTACGATGCTCGATGGCTTTACATATACACCTTGCAACGTAGTCTGCATCAAGTTGCATTGGATAATGACATTCATCTCCAAGAAATGGTGTCTTTACGAATCCTGGACGAATGTCAAGAATATGTATGTTTTTAATGCTTCTGATGCTACAGAGTTGTGCAAGACTCTCCAAATATGTATTTATATATTTTTTACTTGCAGAATACGCCGGTGCAACGCCAAGCCCTTTTGTACCGGCTATACTGCTTATAACAGCTATTATTCCATCTGTATCCGGATGGTTGTGAAAATATTCGAAAGCAAAATCCGTCATTCTTGTGAACCCAAGTACATTTGTTGATACTGTTGCAAGTTCTTTGGACGCTTCAAGTGATGCATTCTGGTAACCTATACCTGAACTGTGAAAATACATATCCATTCCGCCTACCTTATGAATAAGACGCATAAGACCTTCTGTTGCATCATCCTCGGTTATATCTATTCTTTGTGTAGCAACAATGCCACAATGACTGTGTTGTATCTGTAAAAGTAAGTCCTCTCTGCGCCCTGCGATACCAACAATCCATCCATTGGAAGCAAGCAGTTTTGCCGTGGCATACCCTATACCCGAAGTCGCACCGACTATTATGGCACGTTTTGTTTTCATAATTGCAATCTTAATAAAACAGCATTTTATAAATGAATAATATTTGTATACGGCAGAATGCCAACATTAAAGATGCATTCAAGTACCGTTCATGTGAATTTTGCTACTTTTTATTTTTCTTCTTCTTTCTGAACAGATCTCCTATACCGTTAAAATCTTTTTTCATAATTAAACCAATACCCTGAGTGTTCAGGCTGTTTTTTGTAAAGTAACGGTCATTTGTTTTATTATATACATTTATCGAAAGATTACCGTTGGGAAAGAGCAGATATCTTAAATCAAAATCACCTATGAAACTCGTTGTGGCATTAGCGTTATCGCGATATCCGAACTGTCCGTTTATCAGCAATCTATTATTCAATAACCGTCCGGACAATATACCTTCGTATTCCGCATCATTGAAACCCTCGGTTCCTGTAGATATATTTGCACCGAAGTTCCAGTCACTACTGTTAATAATATTACCAAGGATATTATTCAATTGCTGACTGATTGTTCCGCTCAATATGCTCTGCATGGCAAGTGAAGCCTGGTTGCGCGATGTAGTTCCACCGGCAGATGAATTATTATTGCTGTTTTGGGTGTAGAAACGACCAACTGTCAGCAAATATAAAACCTGTTGATTCATTTCTTCCTCGGCATTTATAACACTTGCAACCATTTGCTTCGCATCATTACTTAGTGTGGGCATGTCTAAATCAAAGGAAACCCGCGGTGCATCAGGAGTCCCTGTAACATTCATGAGGCAGTTCACCCTCACGTTGTTATTAGAAAAAGAATTTCCTATATTAAGGTCAGACAAACTTACACCGTTAAGGACATAAATTGCTTTCAAATCTAATGACGAATTGAATGGATTACCTACAAATTTTATAGTTCCGCCTCTTTGGAAGGTGAACTCCTTCTTTATTATATCTCTTATAGTAAGTTTATAAATACCACGTTCAACAGTATAATTTCCAAACAAATCAAAAGACCCTTTGTTATAATATGTTGCACGGAGTGCTCCATTACCATTGAGGGAAATATAGTCACCGGACTGTCTGTCCATCAGTACTTTTATCGTCATTGAAGGATTGCAATCTAAAAGGAAATTAAGACGTATATCTGAAGAAGTCTGTCTGCCTTCAGATATGCTGTCTATATCCGCACTGTGTACTGAAGTTTCTAATTCCTTCTTTTCTTCCACAGGCGTTTTCCATTGTATGAATTCATTAGTAGACACATCGTTCTGACTGCTTACATCATAAACTATAATACTTTTATCTTCAGGGACAACATTGATGTCCATTACGACTTCTCCGCTTCGTCCTTTAATCTTACAGTCTCCTGTTACATATACAGTACCATAGAACGAGTCCCCATTTTCACCGTCCGTATTAAACGCCAACAGATTGTCTGATACGACAGACAGGTCATAACTGAGGTTTGTGAGATGCTTATGATGAATATTTCCTTCCACTATGCCAGTATTTCCATCTTTGTCAAAGATGCTATCGTTTCTAAATTCTATTTCATCCGGTATAAATCTTATTGTATCATTTCTTAGAGTATAATTTGTGTTAAGAGGAGTTATTCCCAGCGTTCCGTCTGCAACAAGCATACCTGTAAGGTTTATATTATCGAGTGAACCGGAGAGCCTTACAGAGCCATTTGCCCGTGCATCGACATCATGCATGAAACTGCTGCAGAAACTTTCCATAAATTCAAGCCTTGTATTATGTGCATTGATATTCAAATCAATATAATTTTTCTGAGGAGACACATATCCTAATATGGATGTCTTACGTTTCTGTCCGTCTGTCGCCACGGCATTTATGTCTATCTGTTTTTCTGTATTATTAAACATTGCTTTTGCCTTAAGAGTTCCCATCCTTCCTTTCTCAAATAGGAAGTTATTTACAGTTAAATCTGCAAATAAATAAGGATTCTTCCCAGACAAATCTTTTAAGTAAGCTTTTCCTGTTGCAAATCCGTCAAATTCCACCGAATGAAAATTAACCATATCAAGAATATAATTTATATTTATATCCTTGAAATCAATGCGGATAGAATCGGATTGATTTTTAGTTGCTTTACCTGTTACAGAGACATGCTGCTTGCTGTGTTCTACAGAGAAATTATTGATTTCCAAATAGTTTTTGTTGTATATGATATTTGATGGTTTTACATGCCATATTGTGTCATCAATATTAATGTTGGATTCTTTTATATTTATATTTGCGGTGGCATGTCCTTCTGCATTTTTATAAAAGAATGTGTTTGCATTTATTGCCCCTTTTAATGGGTGATTTTCATTTTCGTTTATACTGATTTCAGTATCAAGTTCATTACCGCCAGCAGCAGCCTTTACTCTATATGAGAATAATTCCCCTTTGTCGGATATTTTTTTTATTCCGGCATACGTATTCATTATGTCACCGATTGTACTTACCCTTAGCGTTGCATCTTTATATTTAACTGAGTTATAAGCAAATGACGGCATTTGACAATCAATGCGTAAGGCATTATTTTTATCGCTTAATTCACCGTTTAGCGTCACCGGCTCATAGAGTTCTATAGGTATTCCTAATAGAGCACTAATCCATTTGGAGTTTTTTATTGTCGCATTAATTGTAAAATCATTATTTCGCTGTGCCTTTATGCCAGTATACCACGGCATCGTAGGAAGTTTACTATGAATTAATCCGATAATACTCTGAGGAATAGTAATATAATTGATATTTCCAAACATATCAATATTACAGAAGTCACTGTTAGCAATAACCCGTCTTTTATTGCCAATACCTTCTGCATTTATATATAGAGAGTCTATTTTGTATTCAGTTTGCGGAGATACCATAGAAAAATTTGATATACGCAGCTGGCCTATAATATCTGAAATGTCATTACCCTCTATATCAGCTGTTAGTTTCATACTGAATTTTGTCTGTGGCCATTTGTCAGATAGATTTAAAGCCGAAGGTGAGAAGTCTTTTATATTTGCATATAAATTCTGTATTTTAATACTATTTTTCACGTTCACATTTCCTGCCAAATTTATCTGCGCATTCGGATCATTAAGAGCTAATTTTCCCTCGATATTACCATTATCGTAGGTACCGTCTACCATTAATTTATGATACGTATATCGGTTGTAATCAAAAGAAGATATGTTTCCGCTCAGATTAATTTTTGATGACGACGAGGTGTTAAATTCTATTTGCGCATTTACAAAACCAAACTTGCCGTTGTCAGTCAAAGTCTTGACGTCAATGTTTTTTGCAGTGATTATCCCGCTTGTTGTTTTTCTTCTTTTTGTAATGTCAATATCTGTAGCACCTAAGTCTGTTTGTATTACTCCGGAAACGGTTATGTCATCATTAACGCTGTGAGACATTCCGGTAATTTCTATATTACCCAACCTGAAAATTATTTCAGGTATTTTTACACCAGGAATATTATTTAATAATGTCTTTATGTTCTTACCATTTGTTTCTAATGCGAATTTATTAATTGACCAATTAAAATCTGATGCATTTTTCTTAAAATGCAAATCAGATTTTAAATTAAAAAGATTTTCTTTTTCATGAATTCTTAGACGAGTTACATAGATGTTGCCTTCACGTCCATACAAATTTGCATTAAAATATATTTTATTATTGATGTCTTTAAGCAAAGGTTGGCAGAACGCGATGTCTGATGGCGTAAGATATGAATCAGACAAACTTCCTCTGAAAGTTAGTGATGAAAAGTTCAGCCTGTTCTTTTCTAATATATACGCGGCATCAATTGAATCTACGTGCAGTTTTGATGCTGGCATCTCTACATTGAGATTATCTAATTTAAAATTATTCTTGCTTGCTGAAAGTTTAAAAGATATTTTTTTTAATCTAAGACCAGAATGTTCTTCAAAAGACAGTCTTTTTACTTTAACGTCTAAAGAATCATTGCTAAGTTTATCAAGTATAATATGTCCGCTTATGTGCTTTAGATTGATGTTATTTAATGAAAAAGTATTGGTCTTTATTTTTTCAGACATACATCTATATTTAATTGAGCCATGTCTAATTACAATTGAATTGATCTGCAAATCAATAGAGCTGCTGTTGTTTTTATTTTTATTTGAAAGAGAGTCTAATACAAACTGAAAATTGGTTTTTGATATATTGGATTCCTTGTACAAATTTGCATCCATTCCGAATATCTGTACAGATGAAATGGATATACGCTTCTCCAAAAGTGGGATGAAATTTATTTTTATTGATGCTCTTGATGCCTTTAATAAATTTTTATTCTTTTGGTCAAGTATACAGATATCATCAATAATAAGTCTATTTATAAAGCCAAGATCTATACGACCAATTGATACTTTTGTTCCTATCTTTTTTGACAAGGCATCTGCCGTCCAAGAACCGATATGTCCTTGAATGGTAGGTATGTGTAAAAGTATTACAATAATGATGTACAGACTAATAATTGTCCATACAGTGGTGTGTATTAGCCGTTTTAGCACGCTGATAATCAATCAATATTAATAAGAGATTTCAAAATTACATCATTTTTCTTTCTGTACAAAATAAAAGAATCCTTTTTCTTTTTGTTATGACTTATTTTTGTTAATTTTGCATCGATTGCGTCATAGTGAAAAAATAAGTTAAAAAAGCATATTTTCACAATCAATTTTAAGATAATCTTTATACAAATAACAATATATTATGAATGTGATTAAGTTACGAAAGGGCTTAGACATTAATTTGAAAGGAAAAGCTGTCAGACAGAAAGTACGTGTCGGCAAATGTACTGAATTTGGGCTTGTTCCTGATTATTTTGTCGGTGTTACACCTAAAATGATTGTTCATGAAGGTGATCATGTCAAGGCTGGAGATGCTTTATTTGTCAATAAGAATTGTCCGGAAGTTAGATTCGCCTCACCAGTAAGTGGCATGGTGTCAGCAATTGTACGTGGAGAGCGTAGAAAAATATTATGTGTAAAAATAAATGCAGACGACGAACAGGTATATACGGACTATGGCTGCAAGAATGTATCATCTCTTGACGGTTCGGAAGTTTTAACCGCACTGATTGAAGCCGGACTATTTGGCTATATCAACAAGTTGCCTTATGCGGTATCAGCAACTCCAACAACCAAACCAAAGGCAATTTTCGTCAGTGCATTTAGAGATATGCCTCTTGCTGCTGATTTCGAGTATGAACTTGAAGGGAATGAAGAAGATTTTCAGACAGGACTGACAGCCTTGTCCAAAATAGCAAAAACATATCTTGGTGTCGGAGTAAACCAATCGTCAGAAGCACTCAGAAACGCTCAGAACGTGGATATTAATGTGTTTGACGGTCCGTGCCCAGCCGGCAACGTTGGAGTCCAAATAAATCATATATCACCAATCAATAAAGGCGATATTGTATGGACTGTAGATCCTACATCTGTTATTTTTTTCGGTCGTCTTTTTAATAAAGGCAAAGTGGATCTCACACATACAATAGCGATTGCCGGTAGCGAAATCAACAATCCTGCATATGCTGATATTAAAGTGGGACAAAAGCTTTCATCGATTCTGGAAGGACAATTAAAGAATAATGCTCATGTCAGGATAATAAACGGTAATCCTCTCGTGGGCAGGAAAAGTAACACTGATGACTATCTTGGAGCACACATTTCTGAAATAACAGCGATACCAGAGGGTGATGACGTAAATGAAATGTTTGGATGGATTATGCCGCGTATCAACGACTTTTCAGTTAATCATAGTTATTTCTCATGGCTTTTGGGAAATAAAAAAGAGTATGTCCTGGATGCCCGCATAAAAGGAGGAAAACGTAACATGATTATGAGCGGTGAGTACGATAAGGTCTTTCCGATGAATATATATCCTGAGTATCTCATAAAAGCAATACTCTGTGGAGATATTGACAAAATGGAAGCTCTTGGCATTTATGAAGTTTCTCCGGAAGATTTTGCTGTGGCAGAATTTGTTGATTCCTCAAAGTTGGAATTACAGCAGATAGTCAGAAAAGGTTTAGACTCATTGCGTAAGGAAATGGAGTAGTATAATAAAAATATATAAAATGAAAGCTTTAAGAAATTATCTAAATAGGATAAAGCCAAATTTTGAAGAAGGAGGTAAGTTGCACGCGTTTAGATCTGTCTTTGATGGATTTGAGACATTTTTATATGTTCCAAATACTACATCTAAAAGTGGAGCGATGATTCATGATGCAATAGACAGCAAAAGAATTATGTCTATTGTTGTTATATCACTTATGCCGGCGTTGTTGTTTGGTATGTATAATGTTGGCTATCAGCATTTCAAGGCGATTGGTTCAGACGCTCTTCTATCTGCGTCATTCTTTCAAATATTTGTTTATGGTCTAATGGCGGTATTACCCAAAATACTTGTATCATACATTGTAGGTTTGGGTATAGAATTCATAGTTGCTCAATGGAAAAAAGAAGAAATACAGGAAGGATTTCTTGTTTCCGGAATACTTATTCCAATGATAATTCCCGTTGACTGCCCACTATGGATTCTTGCTATTGCAGTTGCATTCTCTGTAATATTTGTAAAAGAAGTATTTGGTGGAACTGGAATGAATATATTTAATGTTGCACTTGCAGCACGTATATTTATGTTTTTTGGATACCCTACCAAAATGTCAGGTGATGCAGTGTGGGTATCAGGTGATTCTATGTTTGGAATAGGTCAGCAGATTGATGGTCTTACCGTCGCTACACCGCTTGGGGCTACGGCAACTACCGGAGTCGTTCCTGATTTTTCCATGGATATGATTTACGGTCTGATTCCCGGCTCCATTGGTGAGACAAGTGTCATTGCAATAGCTATAGGTGCTATATTGTTAATATGGACAGGAATAGCCAGCTGGAAAATAATGGCTTCAGTTTTTGTTGGTGGAGCATTGATGGCTTTCATATTTAATACAGTAGGTCCGGATACATCTATGGCACATATGCCTTGGTATGAACATCTTGTGCTTGGGGGATTTTGTTTTGGTGCTGTATTCATGGCAACAGATCCAGTAACAGCAGCACGTACGGAAACAGGGAAATACATATATGGATTATTGATTGGAATGATGGCAATAATTATCCGAGTCCTCAATCCCGGTTATCCAGAGGGCATGATGTTGGCCATTTTATTAATGAATATATTTGCTCCTTTGATTGATTATTTTGTGGTGCAGCAAAACATCAAACATCGTGAGAAACGTGCCATTTGTTCAAAATAATTAAAGTAAGATATCAATGAAGACAAATAGTAATAGTTATACAATCATATACGCGGCAGTGATGGTTGTTATTGTCGCATTTATGCTTGCATTTGTTAGTTCTTCTTTACGTGACAGACAGAACAGGAATGTTGAGTTTGATACAAAGAAGCAGATTCTTTCCGCACTTAACGTTAGAAATGTAGAAGATGTTGAGAATACATATAAGAAATATGTAAAACAAGATATGCTAATGCAGGCTGACGGAACATTGACAGAAAATCAAGATGGTTTTTCTACAGCATATGAGAAAGAAGTGAAGACAAATAAGCGTTTTCATGTATTTGTTGCAGAAAAAGATGGAGACACTAAATATGTATTCCCTGTTTATGGTACAGGACTGTGGGGTGCAATATGGGGATACGTCGCACTAAACAGTGATAAAAATACTGTCTATGGAGTTTATTTCTCACATGCGAGTGAAACGCCTGGACTTGGTGCAGAAATTGCAACAGAACACTTTCAGACTCTTTTCTCTGGCAAGAAGGCTGTAGATAACGGTCAAATAGTATTGGGCGTGGTGAAAAATGGCAAGGTTGAGAATCCGGAATGTCAGGTTGATGGTATTTCCGGTGGAACAATCACATCAGACGGTGTGAATCTGATGTTAAAAAACTGTTTGAGTAATTATAAGAATTTTTTAACAAAAAAGTAAAAAGGAGATATGAAACAGCATTTATTATCACAGAAGAATAAAGATGTTTTATTTACACCTTTAGGGATAAACAACCCTGTTACAGTTCAGGTTCTGGGAATATGTTCGGCTCTTGCTGTAACCGCCAAATTAGAACCTGCCATAGTAATGGGACTTTCTGTAACCATAATAACTATGTTTTCCAATGTTGTTATTTCACTGTTGCGTAAGACAATTCCAAATAGAATTCGTATTATAGTCCAGCTTGTTATAGTTGCTGCATTGGTTACAATTGTAAGTGAAATACTGAAGGCATTTGCATATGATGTAAGTGTGCAGCTCTCTGTTTATGTCGGGCTAATTATAACAAATTGCATTCTGATGGGACGTCTTGAAGCATTTGCAATGCAGAATGGACCATGGGAGTCATGTCTTGACGGAATTGGGAATGGACTCGGATATGCGAAAATACTGATAATAGTTGCATTTATTCGTGAACTTTTGGGCTCCGGTACATTATTAGGGTTTAATATATTGAATTATGATTGCGTGAAAGACATTGGCTATATCAATAACGGACTCATGCTTATGCCGCCAATGGCTCTTATCATATGTGCATGTATCATATGGTATCAGCGTGCACATCATAAAGAATTACAGAATCAATAATTCAGATGCTGTTTAAATCAAAATTTGTTTAATATATAATTATATCCAGTTATAATGGAACATTTATTTAGCTTATTCGTCCGCTCTATATTTGTGGATAATATGATATTTGCATTCTTTTTAGGAATGTGTTCATATCTGGCTGTCTCAAAAAATGTAAAGACAGCCTTAGGCTTGGGTATCGCTGTCGTATTTGTTTTAGTAGTGACTTTACCTGTAAATTATCTTTTGCAGACAAAGGTTCTTGCAGCGAATGCACTTGTTGACGGTGTTGATTTAAGTTTCTTGAGTTTCATACTTTTTATTGCTGTTATTGCTGCAATTGTACAGTTGGTAGAAATGGTTGTGGAACGTTTCAGTCCGTCACTTTACGCTTCTTTAGGTATTTTCCTTCCACTGATTGCTGTAAACTGTGCCATTATGGGAGCATCGCTTTTTATGCAACAGAGGATAACATTGAGTGAGAGCGATCCTAAAATGATAGGTAATATAGGTGATGCAATATCTTATGCATTAGGGTCTGGCTTAGGTTGGTTACTTGCTATTGTGGGGCTTGCTGCGGTCCGTGAAAAGATGGCATATTCAAATGTGCCGGCTCCTCTGAGAGGATTAGGTATAACATTTATAGTAGTTGGTTTGATGGCGATGGCCTTCATGTGTTTCTCAGGTTTGAACATTTAAATTGAATTACAATGGATATAAATATGATATTGGCAAGTATAGGGGTATTTCTAATCGTTGTTCTCTCACTTGTAATTATTTTGCTCGTAGCAAAGACATTTCTGGTGTCATCGGGCAAGGTTAAAATAACAATCAATGATGACAAAGTCGTTGAGGTGAATTCAGGTTCAACGTTATTAAACACCCTTTCAGACAATGGCATTTACCTGTCATCTGCTTGTGGAGGTAAGGGTTCATGCGGTCAATGCAAATGCCAGGTATTGGAAGGAGGAGGGGAGATACTTCCTTCTGAGGTTTCCCATTTCAGCAGAAAACAACAGAAAGACCATTGGCGTCTAGGATGTCAGGTAAAAGTCAAGAATGATATGAAGATCAAAGTAAATGAAAGTGTTCTTGGCGTAAAAGAATATGAGTGTACCGTTATTTCAAATAAGAATGTAGCTACCTTTATTAAGGAATTTAAGGTTAAATTACCGGAAGGTGCGCATATGGACTTCATTCCCGGCTCCTATGCTCAAATAAAGATACCGGCATTTTCAATGTCATATGACAAAGACATTGATAAATCTCTGATAGGTGATGAGTATATGCCGTCATGGGAGAAATTCGGACTATTTTCATTGAAATGTGTAAACCCGGAGCCGACAATAAGGGCATATTCTATGGCAAACTATCCGGCAGAAGGCGATGTGTTTATGTTGACCGTAAGAATTGCGACACCTCCATTCAAGCCTGATCGCAGCGGATTTATGGATGTCAATCCAGGTATCGCATCTTCTTATATATTCACGTTGAAGCCTGGAGATAAGGTTCTTATGAGTGGACCTTACGGAGAATTCCATCCTCATTTTGATTCTAAGAAAGAAATGATATGGGTAGGCGGTGGAGCCGGAATGGCTCCTCTGAGAGCACAAATAATGCATATGACAAAGACATTGGCTACACATGACAGAGAAATGCATTATTTTTATGGTGCACGGGCATTGAATGAAGTTTTTTATCTTAATGATTTCCTTGAACTGGAAAAATCATTCTCCAACTTCCATTTTCATCTTGCATTGGACAGACCGGATCCGGCGGCAGATGCTGCAGGTGTCAAATATACAGCCGGATTTGTTCATCAAGTGATGTATGAGACGTATTTGAAAAATCATGAAGCCCCCGAAGATATAGAATATTATATGTGTGGTCCTGGACCGATGAGCAAAGCTGTTGTGAATATGCTTGACAGCTTGGGTGTAGATCCTGAATCAATTATGTACGACAATTTCGGAGGATAATAAATTATTCTATAAAAAAAGCCTTTGGATGAAATATAATATCCAAAGGCTTTTTCATTGAATTTCATTCATGGTGGTACGACTCGCCTTTAATAATGGTGCATGCACGATATAACTGTTCGACAAATATAAGCCTTACCATTTGATGGGAGAATGTCATCTTTGATAATGATATTTTTTCATCAGCTCTATTATATATATCGTCAGAAAACCCATAAGGTCCACCAATCACAAAAACAAGTTTCTGCGTTGTCTGTTGTTTATTTTCCAACCATCTGGCAAATTCTACGCTCTTAAATTCTTTTCCGTTCTCATCCAGAAGAATCACTTTATCAGAAGGACTCAACTCCTTTTGTATTAAGTATCCTTCATTTTGCTTTTGCTGTTCATGACTTAAATTTTTTGTATTTTTCAGTCCCGGAATTATTTGAACGGAGAAATTATTATAGTGCCCTATACGACTTATATAATCATTGATTGCATTTATATATAACTTATCGGTAGTTTTACCTATCATTATTAATTTAATTCTCATACTCACCTGCTCGTTTAGGGTTCATGGGAAACCAGCCTTTTTTTACTCTTTTGCGCTGTTCAAACAACTCACCAATACTCCACAATGATGATGCGCCAAACACCCCAAGAACAGATGACAGAAGAATGTTCTCAATAAATAATGCAAATAGAATACATATAATTCCAACGAGTAGAAACAACCACCAAGGTTTTGTACCATAATAGTATTCAACCTTTATTACAATAGGATGAAACATTCCAATAATTAAGAACGTGCATATAGCAATTACTATACCTGCGTAATATAATTCCATTTCGTGATTTTTTGTATTATTTTATCCGATACAAAATTAAAGTAAAAAAAGTTGCGGACATATCTATATTATTAAAATAAATGTGAATTTTCTGTAAATACATTATGAGTTTTTTATTGCATCCCTTAAAATTTCCATCTTAATTGAGCCTCTATGTCACTCATTGAAGAACCGTCGATCTCCTGATAAGATGATGAAATCTTTTTTCTATCAAAATATTTTGTGGATGCGAACTTACATATTATCATTATCTTATTTTTTATGTCAGCACGAATATATATAGAATACCGTATTCCGTTTCCATAATAACTCGGATAAGAGAAACTGTATAGCAGACCTTTCTCATAACAATATATCCTACTGTCATAGTCGTTTGTATCAAAGTATCCGAATGCCATATTTGCGTTAATCATCCTGTATTTGTACCCTATATTCTGTGAAACCATCCAGCCGAAACTGTTATCTTCAGTCTTGCTGTCAGCTACATCACATTGTACGCCATAATGCCATCTCTCATTGTCATATCCACACGATATTCTACCTCTGTGTTCTGTTTTTTGTATAAGAGAATTTTTGCTGGCGTTGTCTTTCTGTCTCAATCTGAGTCTATAACGGGAAGTTAAATAAAAACCGTTATGTCTGAAAGCTCCGGATATAAAATTATCTATAGAATGCGAAGATGTGCTTGTCTGATATTTAGCCCATGGAAAGTAGGCATAATCAAAATAATACATTATAGAAAAGTCTGAAGACGGAGTCCAGTTCACACCCATATAAATTCCACTTTCGTTTTGTATACGCCCTCCGTCATTAAAGCACTGTCCGAACAAGCTCTTGAATTTATATGAATAAAAACGCTGAAGCAATGTTAATGAAAGTTCGCTTATCGGCTGGTACATAATGCGGTTAATAGTAGCAAGTGAAAATCTGTCGTCTATTGCATATTCACCGTCAACAGACAGTTTGTGACCGGTATAACCATAGTCTATACTTGTATTTGTGAAATTTTTCCCCGAAGGATAGAATTGTCTGTATATCTGCGAGGTATTTGGCTTTAGCCTTTTATTCAGATAAGTATAAAAAGAAGTCATTCCGATGTGATATCCGCTTTTAAAATACCTTACATTCCCTCCAATAAGAGATTGGCTTGTGTTGTTTTTATGCGACATTTCTGTTTGAGTACGATGGTATCCAGATTCTATAATAGTAGTTATCGTGTTCGGCTCTTTTCCCGGAGTTGCATCAATATTTCTGTAAGAAGCAAAGGCTGTTACATCAAGTCCTTTTATTATGTTATATGTAGCGGCACACCCTTGCAAATAATTTGCAGCCGACCGTGATGAATGTGCCCTTACCACATTATTTGAACCATATGTAGAAAAAGCCGCCATTTTCCCAAATGAAAAGTCATTGTTCATGATGAGCCCCATTCCAAACCTCAGACGATATCTTCCTGCAGCCAAAGCCTTGATTTTTCCTAATTTACGTATTAACAGATAAAATGAATAATAGTCATATCCAATACTGTTTTTTCCAGCAAAAAACGGTTCTCCCGAATCTTGTGATCCGGTAAGTCCAGCCTGTAAGTATTGACCGTACTTGAACGTGTACCTGAACCAATGTTTGTATTTATACCCCATGAATCCGTTTTTATCACCTTTACGTTCGTACATTGGTATCTTCACTGCTGCGATAAAGTCATTTTTACCATATTTAATGATGTTGCCGATTGTCGGAAAATCTTTTTTCTCTTCATAATCAATATATACAAAATATGACAGAAGCCGTCTTCTTATCGCATCCAGAGATTCTATCATTGCCAGTTCTCCCCATGTATGTACCGGACCATACTTGTATATATATTCAGATATTTCCTCTATCTGTTGGGGAGTAAGAAACACTATTTGTTCAAGGTCTTCACGTGTGGCTTTATTAAGATTGATTTTGTTTTCAGAAAGAGACAGAAGACTCTCATACATGTTTTGGACATTCTCGTCATCCATGTCCTCAATATCAATAAGCTGCTCGAAATATTTTACCCATGGTTGTGTTGTATCAGTCTGTGCCGATGTCGGTGTACAAAACAGATATAATATAATTACAATGATTCCTGTTTTTAGATTATCAGTTAACATCATGTCAAAAGTTATGGTTAAGTAGAGATTTATAGTATGCAAAATCTTTGCAGGACAGATTATTCTGTATCCCGCAAAGATTTCTATATCGACTCGATTATTTTATTCCGGAAAGCTGCTTATCCATATTGTCGGCAGCACGACGTCCGTCACCCATGGCGAGTATTACGGTAGCTCCGCCTCTGACAATATCTCCACCTGCATATATTTCTGGACGTGAACTTTGCATTTCCTCATTTACGACGATTGTATTCTTTCGCCCAAGTTCAAGACCTTTGACAGATTTTGGAACCAATGGGTTGGGGGAGACACCTACAGCGACAATGACCTGATCTATGTCCATTGTTTTAATCGCACCGGGTATAGGTTCCGGGCTACGACGACCGCTTTCATCCGGTTCGCCAAGCCTCATTTCTTGCAGTCTTACCTGTTTCACGGCACCATTTTCGTCGGCAATATATTCAATAGGATTATGTAGCGTCATGAATTTTATCCCTTCTTCCTTTGCGTGTTTCACTTCTTCCAAACGTGCAGGCATTTCTTTTTCCGAACGTCTGTACACCAATGTCACATTTCCACCAAGACGTCTTGCAGTGCGACATGAATCCATGGCAGTGTTTCCGCCACCCACAACAAGAACATTGTGTCCTATATTTATAGGTGTGTCTGTTGAAGGATTTGCCGCGTCCATAAGATTTACACGTGTGAGATATTCATTGGAGGACATTATGTTGATGGAGTTTTCTCCCGGTATGCCCATGAAGTTGGGAAGACCGGCTCCTGATGCTATGAATATGCCTCTGAAGCCTTCACTTTCCAATTGTTCAATACTAATAGTCTTACCTATTATACAGTCTGTAATGAAAGCCACTCCCATTTTCCTGAGATTTTCTATCTCAACGTCAACAATTCTGTTTGGCAGGCGGAATTCTGGAATTCCATATTTCAGCACACCTCCTATTTCATGCAGTGCCTCAAATACGGTAACCTCATATCCCTTTTTAGCCATATCTCCGGCAAAGCTCAACCCTGCCGGTCCGGAGCCTACCACAGCTATTTTAACACCATTGGAAGGCTTTATTTCCGGAAGTACGATGTTGCCGCTTTCTCTTTCATAATCGGCTGCAAAACGTTCCAAATATCCTATAGCGACAGCCGGTTCTCCAGTCTTCAAGTGCACGCACTTGCTTTCACACTGTTTTTCCTGTGGACAAACGCGGCCGCATACGGCAGGAAGCGACGATGTATTTTTCAATACTTTGGCAGCTGCTATGAACTGTCCGCGTTCTATGTTCTTTATGAAGGACGGAATATCAATGCTTACCGGACATCCTGTGACACAAGACGGTCTTGCACAGTCCAGACATCTTCTTGCCTCAGTCATAGCCATTTCTTTTGTAAGTCCCTTGTTCACCTCTTCTGTGCGTGTATGGGAACGGTATTCCGCATCGAGCTCCGGCATCACAACCCGAGGTATTGCCATACGGTCTTTTGCTTTAATTGCAGCGCGTAAGTCTTTTCGCCACTGAGAGTTGCGGTCAGTAAGCTGCTCTATGGTCTCCGATGTCGCCTCTACATCCATTTTTATATTTGATGTGCTGACATTTATGTCGGGGCTGACACTATTGAGATGCTGCTCATAGTGTTCCATCTCTTCTTGCTCTGCTCTTTTGAAGGTGCCCATCCGCTTGAGCATCTCATCCCAATCAACAAGAGCTCCGTCAAATTCCGGACCGTCAATACATACAAACTTTGTCTTTCCTCCGATTGTAAGTCTGCATGCTCCGCACATACCGGTTCCGTCCACCATGATCGTATTTAGCGAGACATCTGTAGGTATATTATACTTCTGCGTAAGCATGCAGCAGAATTTCATCATAACAGGAGGACCTATGGCAAACACCTTGTCTACATGTTCCTGCTTGATGAACGTTTCAATACCGACTGTAACAACACCCTTTTCTCCATATGAGCCATCGTCTGTCATGATTATCAGTTCGTCACTGCTTGCCCTTACCTCGTTCTCAAGTATTATGAGGTCTTTGTTTCTGCCGGCGATAACAGACAGAACGCGGTTTCCCGCTGCTTTCAAAGCCCTGATTATCGGAAGCATCGGGGCAACACCGACACCACCTCCCGCACACACAACAGTTCCGAAGTTTTCTATGTGTGTAGGATTTCCAAGCGGACCTACAACATCGGCAATGACGTCACCTTCATTGAGCCCGCAAAGTTTCTGTGATGACAGTCCTACGCGCTGTACAACTATAGTAATAGTGCCCTTATTTACGTCCGCATCCGCAATGGTGAGAGGTATACGCTCACCGTTCTTGTCAACTCTTATTATTATGAAATTGCCTGCCTTTCTGCTTTTTGCAATCAGCGGTGCCTCTATTTCAAATAAAAATACATTTTCTGAAAATTGTTCTTTACGGATAATCTTGTTCATAAAGTGTGAAATGTTATTGTATTTGTTTTGTTCTGGCATATCTGATTATGATGCAGACTGCCGGTCGGAGACATTCCGTATATTGCAAATCAGAGAGATTTGCAATATACGGCTATTGTGAAAAGGATTCCAAATCAGAAGTTATTATCGTCTATCATGTCGAAACCGCAATACGGCACCAATGCCTTTGGCACCCTTATTCCATCCGGCGTCTGGTTGTTTTCAAGAATTGTAGCGACAATTCTCGGCAGAGCAAGAGCGGAACCGTTGAGAGTATGGCACAGTTCTATCTTCTTTGTGTCAGCCTTACGATATCTGCAGTGCAGACGGTTTGCCTGATAGCTTTCGAAGTTTGATACAGATGAGACTTCAAGCCACTTCTTCTGAGCTGCGCTCCAAACCTCAAAGTCGTAGCATATTGCAGAAGTAAAACTCATATCACCTCCGCAAAGACGCAGGATGTGATAGGGGAGTTCCAGCTTCTTACAAAGTCCCTCAACATGAGCAAGCATCTCGTCAAGCGACTGATATGAATGCTCCGGCGTGTCTATGCGTACTATCTCAACCTTGTCAAATTGATGCAAACGGTTCAGTCCCCTCACGTCTTTACCATACGATCCGGCTTCACGGCGGAAGCATGCGGAATAAGCACATCTTTTTATAGGAAGATCTTTCTCGTCAAGAATCTCGTCGCGGAATATATTTGTTACAGGAACCTCTGCCGTAGGAATGAGATACAGATTGTCAAGATTGCAATGATACATCTGTCCCTCTTTATCTGGTAACTGTCCGGTACCATATCCGGAAGCCTCGTTTACCACGTATGGGGGTTGAACCTCCAGATATCCGCTCTTGCGTGCCTCTTCAAGGAAAAATGCCTCAAGAGCTCTCTGAAAACGTGCCATCTTACCAATATATACAGGGAATCCGGCTCCGGTGATTTTAACTCCGAGATCGAAATCTATGAGATTGAATTTCTTGCAGAGATCCCAGTGGCATAACGCATCTTCAGGCAATTCAGGCATACAGCCTCCTTCCTTCACCACAACATTGTCACTTGCGTCACGTCCTTCCGGCACATCATCATTTGGTATGTTTGGTATGGAGCATAGCTGCAAGGTGAGGTCTTTCTCACATTGGGCTTTTTCTGCCTCCAGTTGTTTGCTTATCTCTTTAAGAGCTGTGACATTTTTCTTTATTTCCTCCGCCTCATCTTTTTTGCCGTCTTTCATCAGCATTCCGATGCGTGCAGACAGTTTTTTTGTCTCAGAAAGATTACTGTCCAGTTTCTGCTGGGCTTCGCGCCGGCGCCGGTCTGTTTCTATGACTTCAGCGATGGCGTCTTCAGCATTCTCAAAGTGTTTTTTCTTTAATCCCTTAATAACACGTTCTGTCTCCTCGTTTATGAGTTTAAGTGTAAGCATGTGCTGTAAATTTAAAAAATCAGATACATATTAACAACTTACAAAAATACAAAAAATATTTTCATGTCCCCCCATAATTATATCATATTAACAGAATATCAGCGGAAAGAGACATAAGCTTTTATGTATATCATATTTTCTATAAGCAGATATTTGGATTAAAAATGCATAGTATATACGGTGATACCTGTAGTAAAAAATATTGACAAAATATTTGTGCAAAAGAGAAATGAATGGATTATGACACATCGTCCGTCCGGAGGAACTCTCCCCTCAGAATGCCATTAAAAGTCGTGTCCAGAGTTGTCTTTCTCGCCCAAAAGTCGCAATTTCTGTTCTTTTTGCGTAGAGTCAGGTTCTGTTCTACATGTCATAAATACACCATGCCGCCACCGGAAAGGCTATGTCATGTTCCGATATAGCCTTTATCGCATGCTAATAGAGGCTTTCCTGTATGCCGGAAAAGGCTTTTCTGGCATGAATGAACAAGGTTTTACAGATACAGAACAAACAAAATATTGATATACAATGCATTGCACATACAGACAAATAAATGGGATAAAATTGACCGACGTCTGTCCGTTTGCTTCTGAACGATTCTCAGCGACTTATCACTATACGTATTTTCCATTTATTTCTACTATACCGCGATTTAGCGAGATACCTGCTTCCGCTTATATGAGTCATCTTTCTTCATCTTTCTTCTTGTAGTCATTTTTGCTTTTCCATGTTTTATCCGAATATAACAATAGGTTTCATCCGTATTTTGTACAGATGTCAAGCGGATTGGTTTCTGCTTTTATCAAATGTACAGTGGGTTTCACCGGGAAAAATAGGGAATCAAGACTACGCAACGGTAGGGGAGAGGATGAAGAGCAGACAAACAAGTGAAAAACAAGCCTTGACGCTCTATTCATCTACTGATAAAACCTTTAATTACTGCGAATATGTTGGATGCATATTTAAAAGTATAATTCTGCATGAGTTTTTATAATCCTTATCCGTCACTCGCATTGGCTGAATTCACTACATGGTTGATGCACTTTGTCAGTGGCTTCCTATATATAGGAATACCATACCCAACAGCACTAACAACAGGTCAACCGCTTTTCCCTTGAGATTCTTCTCATGAAAGAGCAGCGCACCGAACAAAAAGCTCACAACCACACTACCGCGCCTTACCATTGAAACTATGGAAATCATAGAATCAGTCAGGCTGAGTGAATAGAAATATATGAAATCAGCGGCACTTAAAAAAATACTGATGAATATAATGCTCCAATGCCAGCGAAAAGGAGTTGTACGTTTGCGCAACGGCCACCATATCAGCATAAGCATGCATCCCATCATAATGCACTGGTATATATTATACCAGCTCTGTACAAACATTCGCGACAAACCGGCACCTCCATGTTCCTGCGATGTCATAAGATACTTATCATAAAGACCGCTTATTGCACCGAATACCGCACTAAGAATGAGAAACAGGATCCATTTATTGTGCCCGAAATCAAGACCCTCTTTCTTTCCGCTACGGCTAAGCATGAAAAAAGAGATGACTGCAAGTATGACACCAATCCATTGATATATGTTCAGAGACTCTCCAAACACCAGTATCGCACCCACTAAAACCATCACCGGACGGGTAGCGTTTATTGGTCCCACTATTGTGAGTGGCAGATGTTTCATGGCAAAATAACCAAACAGCCACGATGTCAGCACAATAACACTTTTCAGAACAACAAATTTATGAAACTCCCAATCGCATACCGGAACATAAAAAGATGTCTCTTCAAGTATTGGGGATACCGATGATATGACAATAAACGGTAAAAACAACAGAGAGCAGATAAGTGTATTGATGAACAGTACAGGGAGAACAGCATTGCCTGACAGGGCTTTTTTCTTGAACACATCATAAAAACCCAACAGCGCAGCTGATACAAATGCCATGAAAAGCCACATATACAGAAAATTTAAAGTGCTGGTATTCTAATATTCGACATTCTCAAGAAACAGTGCATTCCCGGGCATACTCTCACCGGCTGCGGAACGGTTACGCCCGGCGACTATGTCATCAAACTCAGACAAGGTTATTCTGCTACGCCCGACATCAATCAGAGTGCCGACCACCGCCCTTACCATGTTTCTCAGAAAACGGTTTGCAGTAATACGGAAATGCCATCTATAGGAGCCGTCGCATATCCACTCTGCCTCATAAACCTTACATAGGGTAGTCTTTACATCGGAATGGCTTTTGCAAAAAGCCCCGAAGTCGTCTATATCAAGCAAGTGTCGGGCTGCCTCGTTCATCTTTTTAAAATCCAGATTATAATGCAGCTCACAGGAGTAATTTCTGCAAAACGGATCCTTTTGTGTATGTACATAATAGTGGTATGTACGCGATTTTGCACTGAAGCGTGCATGCATATCGCCATGCACCTGTTCTATTCTTGAAACCGAGATGTCTGGCGGGAGTATACGGTTCAACTTATATGCAAGATTTTCTTCATCGAAAGTAATGTCTGTGTCGAAATGTGCAACCATCAGTCGGGCATGTACTCCAGTATCAGTACGTCCGGCTCCAACAACAGAAATGTCGCTACGTAAAATCAAAGACAACGCATTCTGCAAGGTTTCCTGTACCGACTTGCCGTTTGGCTGAATCTGCCATCCATGATATGACGTGCCGTCATATGACAGATAAACAAAATATCTGTTTGTCATCTTTATTTGTCGCGTCTGTTGAAAGCTTTTCTGAAAACTCTTCTGTGAAACTTGTCTTCAGAACGAATTATACGAAAAACTTTTGACGCCGGCAGTATCTTCATGAATTTCTCATGATATTCACGTTGGCATTTCTTCAACTCTATATCATTGGCGTCATTGTTCCTGATGGCTTCCGCACACTCCTTATCGTCATTGAAATCAATGTGACGCATAAATCTGTTCTTATCAAGGATATATCTCTGTTTCTTCCGCATTTCACGATACAAAGGAAAGAAACGGGCAGATTCCTCCGGAGTAAGGCATGCGTCTGTCGTAATGAACTGTTCCAGCTCTGCCTCAAAACGTTCGGGACTGAAGCGTTGACGTTCCTGCGCATATAGACCTGAGCTGATAACACAAAGAAAAGAAAGTATTAATATAATTTTTGTCTTCAAAATACTTATTTTTTTAATTTTCTGATAATAATGCATAGATGTCATCATTGTCCATCATACCATAGTCTGTTACATAATCGACAACATCATAGTAGGTGTCATCCGTCACTGACGAATGAAGCGTATGCTCAATACCTTTAGGAGCATTGTAAAGATATGCGGTCACTCCGAATATTACACCGCATATACAAGCGGCAACGGCAATATAACGCCATACTCGCCATACCGATGGTTTCGACAGCTTGATTGCAGAGCCATCTAAGGATTTCTCCGGCAAGTTGTCCACAATCTTAGACGTAAGACACTCAAAGTATCCGTCTGGAACCTTGAAAGGTCTTTTATTTCCGAATTGTGAGTTTAAGAATTTTTCGTTCGTGCCCATATATCTGTCTTTTGTAATTTTGACGTATATCTATCCTGAAAGTTTAATCTTGCGATTTAAAATATTCAGTTATTTTCTTCACTGCAATATGATAGCTTGCCTTCAGCGCACCTTCTGTCGTATTTAAAATCTTGCTCATTTCTGAATATTTCATTTCGTCGTAATACCTCAGATTGAAGACAACTCTCTGTACTTCAGGCAATGTCGCTATGGCTTGCTGTAGCATTGCTACCGTTTTATCTCCATCAAAATATTCATCTGCAATAAGTCTGTTCGCAATATTATTGTCCGCATCGGATTCAATAACAGCATTGGATTTTTGCTTTCTTATAAAGTCAAGCGATTCATTTATGGCTATACGATATAGCCACGTCGATATTTTCGCTCTGTTCTGGAAGTCGTCTATGTTTTTCCAGGCTTTAATGAATACGTTCTGTAAAATGTCATTTGCGTCATCGTGATTCAGTACAATATGTCTTATCTTCCAATACAACGGTTCACTGTATTGGCTCACTATATCGGAAAAAGACTTTTTCAAATTATCCGATATATTTTCAGACGTTTTATTTATATCCTTTTTACTCATTTTACATGAAACGTTTCAAGTGGTCGTAAATCACCTGATCGTATCCATATATATCATTATATTCTCTTATCTCGCTATTTTCCACAGGATACACCGTGTAATATGTTATGAACAGCGGCACTGTGGGATTTATTTTAAGACTGTTCAGATATAACCCGGAATCCGTCAATGCTGATTCTGATTTTACTTTATGAGTGTTCCTTTTCTCACTTTGCTCTTTTACATGGTTGTCATTTGTCATCGAGTATTTTATTCTCTCGATTGTATTGTCCTCTTTCTCATGTAACATGAAAACCGCCAGTTCAAAAGGTTTTTCCACGCGGATACAGCCATGAGACGCTCTTCGGTCGGTTCTTGTAAATACATTCGGACTGGAAGTATCATGAAGAAAGACAGAGAAATTGTTGTTGAATCTGAAGATGACGCGACCTAAAGAGTTGCCCGATCCGCCTTCTTGTATTACCCGATAATCATTTGACAAAAGCATCTCCTTTGTAACATCCGACAAATCAATAACTTCTCCAGTCTTCTTTTCAGTCACATAGAAGTTGTTTCTGATGAAATAATCTATGTCATCAACATGCTTTACAACGTCCTTTCTTATTATACTTTGCGGAATAATCCACTTTGGATTAAAATCAATGCGGTTTATTTTGCTTATTAATAGAGGTGTTTTTGTGGATGTCTTTCCGAATATAATTTTCATTGGAATACGTTCGTCTCCATCTACAGCTTCCAGTGTCTGCGAAGGTATATTAATGAAAACATATTTCTTGTATTTATCGGGATAATCAGACAACCTCCATCTTGCGCGCTCTATATTACATATATATTTTATTTTTGACTTATCTTTTATATTGTCTAAGCGTGTCACCAATACATCATACAAACGATTTTGAGGAGATGATTCGCCAAGAAAAATACCAATGCTGTCATTCAATATCTTGCGGAAAGCCTCATTATAGTATGTACGGTCCGGATGTTGCATAGGTATATCATAAAGACGTATAAATCTTGTGTTGGTAGTATCGGAATCATCCTTCTCCAATGTATTATAAAGAATCGCTGGATTCACAAATCCGTAACGCTGTCCGGTGCAATATCTGACATACGCTTTTGTCATATAATATTCTAATCTGGCAATAACAGAATTTATATTGTCAGTATCATTGAAATCCAGATTTCTTAGAGTTTTAATATCGTTTCTAATCTGGGAGTAATAGAATTTTTCAGGATTAAAACCGATGTGTCTTACATCATTCAAATATTTCAAGAGCGTGTCTGCCTTGGAATTTATACCACTGCGTGTAACCCACAAAAGAACATCATTATCTTTATAATATTTTCTGACAGAGACATCTAATTCACTTTTATCTCTATCAGATAGAATAAGATGTTGTATTTTTTCTTTTAATAAAGAGTTGTCAACAGAATATCTCTCTGAACTTATTTCAGAAAAGTATTCCAATGACAAGTCTGTATCATACTTTCTTTCATGACATGAGCACACAGAAAGCATCAATATAGTAAACGATATAATATGTCTTCCTAACCGCAAAATATTTATCTGATGGATATTTTACGCACCGTTTTTCCTATTTGCAGAATATAACAGCCTTTGGGAAGATCAAGGTCATACTGTTTGTCGGCACTGTCAATTTTCACACTCATAACGCGAACTCCTGTAACATTGTATACGGAAAGTGTACAACCGTTAGCTCCCGTCACACGAATTTTTGAGCCATTGACAGATATTGTTATTTCTGTATTTGGTGACTCCACTGATGCCGGTTCTGTAGCCGATACAGCATAAACAGGTGTCGCTGCGATAAATAGTATTAAAAAAAATGTGCTTAGTATATATTTTGCCATTTTATCAAAGTTTATCTGAACGCAAATATAATAATTTTCAATATAACATAAAAGACATTGCTTCAGCATCATAGCATCATTTATGTTTATTTAACTATATATCGATGGTCAGACCTTCATCACTTAATATACTGTTTGGAAATATTTCTTTTGCCTCAGATAACAATATGCTTTCATCGTTATAACGTGCGCTATAGTGTCCTAAAACAAGAGTGTTTACTCCGGCATCCGACGCGACCTGTGCCGCTTGCGACGCTGTACTGTGAAAAAACTGCCTTGCCATTCCCTCATCTTCGTTCAAATATGTAGACTCATGATACAGGACATTGACTCCTTTCAGATATTCATGAAGTTCTGGCATGTATCTCGTGTCGCTGCAATATGCATAACTCCGAGCCGGTTCTGAAGGTTTTGTGAGTCTGGTATAGGGAATAATATTGCCCTCATTATCAATCCAGTCGGCTCCATTTTTTATATTGTTGAATTGTGAAACTGGCACATTATAATAATCTGCCATATCACGCAGGATATGGGGCAATGTCGGTTTTTCGCGAAATATATATCCGCTGCATGGCATCCGATGCGATAGGGGAACAGTCTCAACGGATAAACTTCTGTCCTCATATATTATTTTGTTTGCAGACGTATCTACATCATGGAAAATAACCTCATACTCAAATCCATTACAGAAGTATTCAATTTGCTTTTTCATTATCTCTCTCAAGCCTGCCGGCGCATATACATGAAGTGGGGCAGTGCGTCCAAGCATTCCGAATGTAGAAATCATTCCAATCAGTCCGAAACAGTGGTCTCCGTGGGCATGAGATATAAACACCGCATTAATTTTTGTAAATTTTATTTTTGAACGACGCAACTGCGTTTGTGTTCCCTCACCGCAGTCTACCATAAAAAACTTCCCGCGTATTTCCACCACCTGTGAAGATGGATTATGCCTCAGAGTCGGTAATGCGCTTCCACAACCAAGAATGTGTACTTTAAACGGTTCCATATATTACAGAATATATATTTACTGCTGTCTTTTGTATACAAATATACCGTTGTTATTCTCAAGATACAGCGAATCCGCACCAAGAGAAATTATATCAAAAGTATCCTTATTCAGAAGCAAATGTCCATTGAATATTTTCCATGAAGTCCACGATTTTGTCTCAGCTTTTACGTTCGACTTCACTGTGCCCCCTTCTTCTATTTCAAAATTTTTATCCAGACTTACCCATTTGCCAAGCAAGGTTGTGACATTGATGACTTTTGAAGCCACTCTTTCTCCATTAATATCAGCCCCAACAACTGCCATTCTGTCACCAGACATCAGTCCACCCTGAACATTTGCCTGCATATCATATTTGTCGAGAAGAGCAAACTCTAACGTGTCTCCTACATCTGTTATAAGCTGTAAAGTGTGCATGGCTGTCCCTTCTCCACATACACCGTATATAGTGGTGTCTGGTTCTGAAGACGTCTTTTCTTCAACTTTCAACATCTCATTTGAGTTCTTTTTGTCCATACATCCTAACATAATGCATGAAAAAAGAGTTGCAATTATTATAAAGCAAGAATGTTTCATATAGCTACTGTATAATTAGTTATCTGTTGCAATAATATTACCGTCTTACGGAAAATAACACATTGGTTATATTGAAATGTTGTGATTAGTCTTTTTCAAGAGACTTTGCTTTGTTCCATAATTCATCCATTTCACCTAGAGTCATGTCTTTTATAGACTTACCTTCTAAACGGCTCTGCTCTTCTATATAATTGAAACGGCGGATAAATTTCTGGTTTGTATACTCCAATGCAGTGTCTGGATTAAGTTTGTACAGACGGCCCGCGTTAATTACACTGAACAGGAAATCACCATATTCTTTTAAAGTACGGTGGATGTTTTCATTTTTAAATTCGCTTTTCAACTCCCCAAGCTCTTCTTCAACTTTAGCCCATACATCTTGCTTGTCTTCCCAGTCAAATCCTACATTTCTGGCTTTTTCCTGTATGCGATATGCCTTGATAAGCGAAGGCAGTGTATCTGGCACACCGGACAGAACACGTTTGTTTCCGTTTTTTTCCTTTAGTTTTATCTGTTCCCAATTCTCACAAACTTCAGCAGAAGTGATTGAGTGGTTTGACTCTGCATTGGGCACGTTTTCACCATAGGGAAGAGGAAGTGGGTTAGGAGCACCGACTTGTGATTTACTGTAAACATGTGGATGTCTGAAAATCAATTTGTCGGTAAGCATATTGCACACGTCGGCAATGTCAAAGCGTCCCTGTTCGTCACCTATCTTTGCATAAAAACAAACATGAAGCAAAACGTCGCCAAGTTCCTTGCATATATTCTGCCCGTCATCTTTTAACAGAGCATCACACAATTCGTATACCTCTTCTATTGTATTCGGTCGCAGGCTTTCTTTTGTCTGCTTCTTGTCCCATGGACACTTTTCCCTTAGCGTATCCAACACATCAAGAAAACGTCCGAATGCCTGTAGTTTTTCTTCTTTAGAATGCATAATTTAATTATTAATTATGCAAATATACTACATTTCAATGTATTTTTACTAATTTTGCATCGTTTTTATGTAGAAAACCAAATAAAAAATATATGGAACTGGCAAGTAAATATGATCCACAATCGGTGGAGTCTAAATGGTATCAGTATTGGCTGGATAAAAAGATGTTCAGTAGTAAGCCGGACGGTAGAAAACCATACACAGTGGTTATCCCACCGCCAAATGTAACAGGTGTGCTCCACATGGGACACATGCTTAATAATACCATTCAAGACATACTTGTACGCCGTGCACGGATGGAAGGAAAAAATGCCTGCTGGGTGCCTGGAACAGACCATGCGTCAATCGCCACTGAAGCCAAAGTCGTCAATAAACTTGCCAAAGAAGGCATAAGCAAAAAAGACATAACACGCGATGAGTTTCTTAAACATGCGTGGGAATGGACAAATGAGCACGGAGGCATTATTCTTAAGCAATTACGCAGACTCGGAGCAAGTTGCGATTGGGACCGTACGGCTTTCACCATGGATGAGACCCGCTCAAGAGGGGTAATTAAAGTATTCTGCGACCTTTACAACAAAGGTCTTATTTATCGTGGAGTACGCATGGTTAACTGGGATCCGAAAGCGCAGACAGCCCTTTCTGATGAAGAGGTTATGTACAAGGAAGAGCACTCGAAACTGTATTATCTGCGATACATGGTTGTTGAAGAGCCTGGCAAATACGCAGTTGTGGCAACCACACGTCCTGAAACCATTATGGGCGATACTGCCATGTGTATCAATCCGAATGATCCTAAAAATCAGTGGCTTCGCGGTAAGCATGTTATTGTTCCACTTGTGGGACGTCAGATTCCGGTTATTGAAGATGAGTATGTTGATATAGAATTTGGAACAGGATGTTTGAAAGTAACTCCGGCACATGATATAAATGACCATGCGCTCGGACTGAAACATAATCTTGAAACGATTGACATATTCAATGATAATGGTACAATAAGTGAAGCTGCTGGACTATACGTCGGTATGGATAGAATGGACGTTAGGTTGAGAATAGAGCAGGACTTGAAAAAAGCCGGTCTGATGGAGAAAGTGGAAGACTACAATAATAAGGTAGGATTCTCTGAACGTACAAATGTGCCAATAGAACCAAAATTATCCACACAGTGGTTTTTGAAGATGTCACATTTTTCTGAAATTGCCTTGCCTCCGGTAATGAATGATGAGATAAAATTTTATCCTGCAAAATATAAAAATACCTATCGTCACTGGCTTGAGAATATCAAGGATTGGTGTATAAGCCGTCAGTTATGGTGGGGGCACCGTATCCCCGCATACTATTTCAACACATCTGATGGAAAACGCGACTTTGTCGTAGCAGAAAGTAAAGAAAAGGCATTACAAATGGCGCAGGAAAAGAATCCTTTACTTACCTCAGATTCTCTTGAGCAGGACAGTGACTGTCTGGATACATGGTTCTCAAGCTGGCTATGGCCTATAGCTGTGTTCGATGGGATAGAACATCCAGACAATGAAGAAATAAAATATTATTATCCGACAAGTGATCTTGTAACCGGGCCGGATATTATATTCTTTTGGGTCGCCAGAATGATTATGGCAGGATATGAATATCGTAAGACAATGCCGTTCCGCAATGTGTACTTCACCGGTATTGTACGTGATAAGTTGGGACGCAAGATGTCAAAGAGTCTTGGAAATTCTCCAGACCCATTGATGCTCATTGACAAATATGGTGCGGACGGTGTACGTATGGGTATGATGCTTTCTGCACCAGCCGGCAATGATATTCTTTTTGATGAGAGTCTTTGCGAACAAGGGCGCAATTTCAATAACAAGATATGGAATGCGTTCCGTCTTGTGAAAGGATGGCAAAAAACTGAAGCAGAACAGCCGACGATTAATGCTATTGCGGTAGAATGGTTTGAAGCAAGACTCAGAAAAGCTAATGATGAGCTAAATGAGCTGTTTTTGAAATACCGCATATCAGAGGCGCTCATGGTTGTTTACCGTCTGTTTTGGGATGATTTCTCAAGCTGGTATCTTGAAATGGTGAAACCGGAATATGGACAGCCGATAGACAACGCAACATATGATGCAACCTTGAAGTTTTTCGAGACTTTGTTAAAAATGCTGCACCCGTTTATGCCATTTATTACAGAGGAATTGTGGCAACATATATATGACAGAAAAGACGGTGAATCCATTATGTGCGACAGATTGGAATTGGCGGCACCGACAGATTTGGATAACACATTATCCACAGGGATGGAAAATGTAAGACAGATTGTAAGTAACATACGTACTGTACGTAATCAAAGAAACATCCCATTTAAGGATGCGTTGGAGCTGCACTGCATAGGCTCTAATGGCTACGGAAAATATATTAGCGTAATAAGTAAAATGGCAAATCTGAAAGACGTAAAGGTTGTAAGTGCAAAAGATGCTACGGCTGCATCTTTTATGGTAGGTACTGACGAGTTTGCCATTCCGTTGGGTGACATGATAGATGTAAAAGCCGAAATAGAAAAACTTGAAGCTCAGCTAATACATCTTGAAGGTTTCCTTAATGGTATTAACAAGAAACTTACAAATGAGAAGTTCGTTTCCAATGCACCCGAGGCTGTTGTTGCAATGGAACGCAAAAAGAAAAAAGATAGCGAGGAAAAAATCGCTGTAATCAGAGAGTCTCTGAAAGCTTTGAAATAGTCGATTACAGACTAATTCGCTTATTTGTAAGTATATAAATAGAGTAGGAGGGAAACAAATCGTTTCCTTCCTACTTTTTTATTCAATTGTTAGCTTGTATTTATTCACGGAAGTCCATAGGAGAACTGTCATACATCATATCAATTCTCATAAGAAATCCTATATGTCAATCGTTGTCCCAGCTGTCCCAGTCACTGTCATTTTTCTTTGCTCGTCCCTCACCTGCTGACGACTCCT